>JACCDX011333349.1_pt1 | contig 139122 bp, 130 predicted proteins | sample 7449681 | NCBI WGS metagenome assembly JACCDX01 (sample SAMN15323450, study PRJNA562643) | freshwater metagenome | isolation source: river surface water | place: USA:Blue River Watershed | collected 2017-08-18
CCATCAGCTATCTCAAGGCCAATGCGGCGGAGATTTTGGCCACGCTCGGCGAGCAACGCGAGCCCCTGGTGATCACGCAGAACGGTGAGGCCAAGGCGGTTTTGCAGGATGTGGCCAGCTACGAGGCTACGCAGGAAACCCTGGCTTTGCTGAAAGTGCTGGCCTTGGGCCAGCAGGAAGTGGCCGCCGGCATGGTCAAGCCGCTGTCTGACGTGGTGACCCGGCTCAAGGCCAAGAAAGCCTTGGCCTGATGGCATCCAAGTTCAGCGTCCTGCTCACAGAAGGGGCTGAGCAGGATTTGGAGGCGATCTACGATGACATCGCCGAGTTCGATGACCCTGCCAACGCAGATCATGTTCTGGATCGGTTGATGGCCACGGCAGAACAACTGGCTGTCATGCCGGAGCGCGGCAGCTACCCAAGAGAGTTGCTCGATCTCGGGATCAAGGACTACCGCCAGGTGTTCTTCAAGCCGTACCGCCTCATCTATCGGGTAATGGCGCGCGACGTGGTGGTGTTTGTGATTGCCGACGGCCGCCGAGACATGCAGTCGCTACTCACACGCCGCTTGCTGGGCGCCTGATCAACACGCCAACGCTTCCATCACATCCTCCTGCTGCCCCCAGTCGTGCGGGAGGACCTTGCTTGCCAACGGTAGAAGATTCTGTTGTATCCTTGCAAGTATTACGGTAGTTTTTTTCGTAAGACTAGGAGCCGGCATGTCGACCACCATGACCATCAAGGGACAGGTCACCATCCCCAAGCAGATTCGTGACTCGCTGGGTTTGAAGCCCGGTGCCCGCCTGGACTTTGTCGTCAACCGTGACGGCGATGTGGTGCTACACCGCACCGAAGCCGATGCCAAGCGTAAGCCCGACCGTTTCGAGGCCGCCCGCGGTAAGGCCGATGTGAAGTGGCGTACTCAAGACCTGATGGCGTTGCTGCGAGGCGAGGCCTAGTGCTGGTCGACACTAACGTTCTTGTCGATGTGCTGGAGAACGATCCGGACTGGGCCGACTGGTCCGTGGCGCAGCTGCAAGCACAATCCAAGGTGCACCGGCTGGTCATCAACCCCATCATCTACTCTGAACTTTCGCTGACGTTTTCGACCGTAGAGGCGCTGGACCAGGCACTCGATGGCATGGAGCTACGGATGCTGGACATACCCAAGCCTGCCTTGTTCCTAGCCGGGAAAGCCTTTGTGCAATACCGCCGCAATGGCGGTATAAAAAACAATGTGCTTGGGGATTTTTTTATTGGTGCCCACGCTGCCGTCAGCGGGCTGCCGGTGTTAACTCGAGACATTCGGCGGTATCAGAATTATTTTCCGAGCGTCAGGTTGGTAGCGCCGGAGTAAGTGAAAGTGAGAAATCAACGATCTTCAGCGAAGCCATCGCCTGCATCAATCATGAATTGACAGCGGATGATGTAGCTCGCCTGTTGGCCGAAGTCAAACTTCTGCTGAATAACGAAGATCAAGGTGTCCCACAGCCCCTGGGAAAGTCTTGCTCCAGGACCTTTGTGGACTTTATCCAGTCCACAAGGAGACACTATGCGCTACTCATCACAAGTCAAACCCATCAGCTATCTCAAGGCCAAGAAAGCCTTGGCCTGATGGCATACAAGTACAGCGGACCTGTTCACGGAGGGTGCAGAGCAGGATCTGGAGGCGATCTACGATGACATCACCAAGTTCGACGACTCTGCGAATGCCGATCATGTTCTGGATCGCTTCATCTACGGGGTGACGGGGCGCGACGTGGTGGTGTTTGTGATTGACCATGGTGCCGCTGTCGAACCACCATGCTCGCCAAGCGCAACTTTTTCATGCCCGCCGTAAGTTCAGCGCGACCGCACCTTGATCCGGATCGTCTGCACATTCCAGCCATGGGTTCTGAGGTGTGCCGCGATGGCCGGTAACCACTGGCGCAGCTTGGCGCCAACCGCATTGTTCGACACCAAAACACACCAGCTGTCGCCTTCCACCGGGCCGGCACTCAGCTGCGCCCATAGCAAGGGGGGAAGCAGGCGCTGCAAGGCCAAGAGCCGAGCTTGCGATTCGCGAGACAGGGCCGCCAGCACGGCCAGGCTGCTGCTTTCATCCACCGCGCGCTTGATGGGGAGCGCACGACCTCGAATCAAAGGCCTGGATGCCTGGGGCGCGCGGTTATAGCCCAGGGCCCGCAACGCCGACAAGGTGGCCTGACGGGCGGGGGAGTCACCGCCAGAGCCGGCAGGACGCGACTGAGCGTTCTGGGGCGGGTTCTGGTCCGGTGATGAGGGGGGACGGGACATGCGTCAATTATGGGCGCTCTGCCGGGTAAAATCGCCGCTTCGACAAAAGGATTGTGCGCGGCGCCCCGGTGTTCCGGGGGCTGATTGACGCACTGCTCGCATGGCCTTCAACTTTCTGACCAAGATCTTCGGCAGCCGCAATGACCGCTTGCTGAAACAGTACCGCAAGACGGTCGAACGCATCAATGCGCTTGAAACCTCGCTCGAACCTCTGAGTGATGATGAATTGCGCGCCAAAACCGACGCCTTCCGCCAACGTGTGGCTCAGGGTGAGTCGCTGGACGATTTGCTGCCTGAAGCCTTCGCCGTCGTGCGCGAGGGCTCCAAACGCGTCATGCGCATGCGCCACTTCGATGTCCAGATGCTGGGCGGTATTGCCTTGCACCAGGGCAAAATTGCCGAAATGCGCACCGGGGAGGGCAAGACCCTGACCGCCACTTTGCCGGTTTACCTGAATGCGCTGAGCGGTCAGGGTGTGCATGTGGTCACTGTCAACGACTACCTGGCCCAGCGGGACGCCCAGTGGATGGGGCGTCTCTACAACTTCCTGGGCTTGAGTGTGGGCATCAACCTGCCCCAGCTGTCACGCGAAGAAAAGCAGGCCGCCTACCGCAGTGACATCACCTACGGCACCAACAACGAATTTGGCTTCGACTATTTGCGCGACAACATGGTCTATGAACCCGCAGATCGCGTGCAACGTGGCCTGCGCTACGCCATCGTCGACGAGGTGGACTCCATCCTGATTGATGAGGCGCGCACGCCGCTCATCATCAGTGGACAAGCAGAAGACCACACCGCGCTGTATATCGCGATGAATCAGGTGGTGCCGCACCTCACTCGGCAAATCGGCGAGGCCGATCCCCGCACCGGTGAGGGTGTGATCACACCGGGTGACTTCACCGTCGATGAAAAATCGCACCAGGTCTTCCTGACCGAGCAAGGGCATGAGACCGCTGAAAACTTGCTCAGCAACATGGGCTTGTTGCCAGAGGGCGCGTCGCTGTATGACCCGTCAAACATCAGCCTGATGCACCACCTGTATGCGGCGCTTCGGGCCAACCACCTGTATCACCGCGATCAACACTACGTGAACCAGAATGGCGAGATCGTCATAGTCGATGAGTTCACCGGACGCTTGATGTCGGGCCGGCGCTGGAGCGACGGCCTGCATCAGGCCGTGGAAGCCAAAGAGGGTGTGTCGATCCAGGCCGAGAACCAGACGCTGGCCTCCATCACCTTCCAAAACTATTTCCGTCTGTACGGCAAACTGTCCGGCATGACCGGAACGGCCGATACCGAAGCCTACGAGTTTCAGGAAATCTACGGTCTTGAGACCACCATCATCCCGCCCAACCAGCCCAGCCGGCGCGATGATCAACACGACCGCGTGTACAAAACCACCAAGGAAAAATACGACGCGGCCATTCAAGACATTCGGGAGTGCCACGAGCGTGGCCAACCAGTGCTGGTGGGCACGACGTCCATTGAGAACTCAGAGTACATCTCGCAACTGCTGACTCTGGCCAAGCTGCCCCACCAGGTGCTGAACGCCAAGCAGCACGCCCGTGAGGCTGACATCGTTGCGCAAGCCGGTGCGCCCAAGTCCATCACCATCGCCACCAACATGGCAGGCCGAGGCACCGACATTGTCTTGGGGGGCAATGTCGAGAAGGCCGTGGCTGCGGTCGAGGCCGATGAGACCCTGGACGCCTCGACACGCGAAAGCCGCATCGCCGCGCTGCGTCAGCAATGGACCAAAGACCACGACTTCGTGGTGGCTCAAGGGGGCTTGCGCATCATTGCCACCGAACGGCATGAGTCGCGACGCATCGACAACCAGTTGCGAGGCCGCTCGGGGCGCCAGGGCGATCCAGGCTCGTCGCGCTTCTTCCTCAGCCTGGACGATCCGCTCATGCGGATCTTTGCCGGCGAGCGCGTCAAAGCCATCATGGACCGCCTCAAGATGCCTGAAGGCGAGGCCATCGAAGCCGGCATGGTCAGCCGCAGCATTGAAAGCGCGCAACGCAAAGTCGAGGCACGCAACTTCGACATTCGCAAGCAACTGCTCGAGTACGACGACGTCTCCAACGATCAGCGCAAGGTGATTTATCAGCAGCGCAATGACATCCTGGACGCCACCGACCTCAGCGCTCAGATTGCCTCCTTGCGTGAAGGCTGCTTCACCGATCTGGTGCGCCAATACGTGCCGGCCGAATCCATGGAGGAACAGTGGGACTTGCCGCGCTTGCAAACTGTGCTGGCCCAGGAGTGGCAGATCAACGTGCCGCTGGTCGAGACCGTCAAAGCGGCCACCGCCATCACCGATGAGGACATTCTTGAACAGGTGCTGGCGGCCGTGAATCAGGCTTTCCAGGCCAAGCTCGACCAAGTAGGTGCAGAGCAATTCACGCCCTTCATGCGCATGGTGCTGCTGCAAAACATCGATACCCATTGGCGTGAGCATCTGGCGGCGCTCGACTATTTACGTCAAGGCATACACCTGCGTGGCTATGCGCAAAAGCAGCCCAAGCAAGAGTACAAGCGAGAAGCTTTCGAGCTCTTCGGCCAATTGCTCGATCAGGTGCGCAATGAAGTCACGCGCGTTCTGATGACGGTGCAAATCCAGTCACAGGCCCAGATTGATGAGGCAGCGCATGACATCGAGACGCGTGCAGAGGCGATTTCGAATGTGACCTACACCGCGCCCACCGAAACGGGTGAGGCTGAAACCACGCTTGATCAGCGCACCCTGGTCAAGGCTGTGCCGCAAGTGGGACGCAATGAGCCTTGTCCTTGTGGCAGTGGCAAGAAGTACAAGCACTGCCACGGACAGTTGAGCTGATGTTCAATGGCTGGTGTTGGTTGCGCCGCGACTGACCCACCACCCTTGCAGGTAGGCCCCGGCAAAGATGCCCGCCAGTGCCCAGAGCAATTGAAAATTGCCCCCGCCCAGGCCAGCAATGGCTGGTCCGGGGCAAACGCCTGAGATGCCCCAGCCCAGCCCAAAGATGGCCGCACCTGCCAAGGTGTTTTTGTCCAACGGGATGGCGCGCTTGTCGAACCTGTCTCCCCACACCGGTTGCCGGAGCAAGCGAGGTGTCAGTTGGTAAGCCACGACGGTCACTGCCACGGCGCCCCCCATGACCAGCATCAGGCCAAAATCCTGCAAGGTCAGAAAACGCAGCACCACTTCTGGTGAGACCATGCCGGAATAGGCCAGTCCAAACCCAAACAAGGCGCCCCCTAGCAACATACCCACCCCATCCAGCAGACGGTTCATGGTCGCACCCCCGTCAACAGCGCGATAAGGTTGGCGGTCACCATGGCCACCCCCATGAAAATCAGCACCGCCAAGGCTGAGGGCCCCGAAAGAGAGGACAGGCCGCAAATGCCGTGGCCTGAGGTGCACCCATTGGAAAGGCGCGCCCCGAACCCGACGAACAGCCCACCGATGAGCAGTCGCTCGGGGCTGAGCCCGGTGGACAGCGCGCTCCCTGAGCCCAGACTGAATTGCCAGCCCAGAACACCCAGGATCAGACCCGCCGCGCACCACAGGCGCCACCCACGCGAACCCAGCAGACTGGGCTGCTGAAAGTAGGGCAGCCTGGAGGCCCAAGACAGCGTACTGCTGAAAAAACTGCTCATGCCCACCACGCGGCCAAAGCAGATGAACATCAGGCTCACGCCTGCGCCAATCAGCAGACCGCCCACCAGAAAGTGTTCCCAGCCCGAGGGGAAAAGAAAAGTGATCATGCCCGGAAGTTTAGCTGTGACGGTCGATTCGTCACAGGGGGCAACCGCCCCCCCTGGTGCCATCCGATAAACTAATCGTTTCACCCTTGCGTCGCCTGCTGGGTCAGCAGACCTGCCAGGCGACGAGTTGATGCCACACTTTCGATCACCACCATGCCCGTCAATCTTCTGCCACCCGCCCCCGGATCCTTACACCCCATCCCCGGTGTGCGCATTGGCGTGACCAGCGCGGGCGTGCGCAAGGTCGGGCGCCAAGACCTGACTGTGGTGTTGCTGGATGAAGGTGCAGCCGTGAGCGGCGTGTTTACCCAAAACCGCTTTTGTGCCGCGCCGGTGCAGGTGTGCCGTGAACACCTGAGCGCAGGGCAGGGCGTGCGCGCCATCGTGATCAACACCGGCAATGCCAATGCCGGGACCGGTGACGACGGCCTCATGCGCGCCCGCGCCACTTGTGCGGCATTGGCCGACTTGTTGGGGGTCAAAGCCCAACAAGTGCTGCCGTTCTCCACCGGGGTCATCATGGAAACGCTGCCCTCGGAGCGCATCGTGGCGGCCCTGCCGGCAGCCGTGGCTGCCGCCCAGTCCGACCATTGGGCGCAGGCGGCCGAGGGCATCATGACCACCGACACCGTGCCCAAGGCATGCAGTGTGCAGATTCAGCTGGGTGGCCGGCCGGTCCACGTCACCGGCATTGCCAAGGGCGCCGGCATGATCCGGCCCAACATGGCCACCATGCTGGGTTATGTGGCCACCGATGCCTGCGTTGACCCGGCACTGATGAACGCCTTGGCGCTCGAGCTGGCCGAGGGCTCCTTCAACCGGGTGACGGTGGACGGCGACACGTCCACCAATGACTCCTTCGTCGTCATCGCCACGCAACGCGCCGGCAACGAAGTCGTGCGCTCGCTCGAGAGTGCCGATGGTCAGGCCCTGCGGCAAGCCCTGCTGCAGGTGTCGCGCATGCTGGCGCAAGCCATCGTCCGTGACGGCGAGGGTGCGACCAAATTCATCACCCTCCAAATCGAGGGTGGACGTACAGCGGCAGAGTGCCGCTTGGTGGCCTATGCCATCGCGCACTCGCCGCTGGTCAAAACCGCCTTCTTTGCCAGCGACCCCAATCTGGGCCGCATTCTCGCTGCGGTTGGGTATGCAGGTATCACCGACCTGGACCAGACCGCGATCGATTTGTACCTCGACGACGTGCATGTGGCGGTGCGCGGCGGCCGCCACCCCGATTACCGTGAAGAAGACGGTCAGCGGGTGATGAAGCAGTCCGAGATCACGGTGCGTGTGGTGCTGGGACGCGGATCCGCCACCGATACGGTGTGGACCTGCGACCTGAGCCACGATTACGTCACCATCAACGCCGATTACCGTAGCTGAATTTCCAACATGAACGAACACTTTGAACGCCTGCTGGCGCGGGCAGAATCACTCATGCAGCGCATCGAATCGGTGCTGCCCCAACCCATGCGCGAACCCGACTGGAACGCCAGCATCGCCTATCGCTATCGCAAGCGCTCGGGGGGACATGGTGCGCTCGAACCGGTGCGCCATGTCGCCAACCTGGGCTTGAAGGATTTGCGGGAAATCGATGGACAAAAAGAAAAGATTCAGCGCAACACCGAGCAGTTCGTGCAAGGCCTGCCGGCCAACAATGTGTTGCTCACCGGTGCTCGTGGAACCGGCAAGTCTTCGCTGATCAAAGCCTGTCTGAACGAATACGCGCCGCGTGGTTTGCGCCTGATCGAGGTGGACAAGGCCGATCTCGTCGACCTGCCCGACATCATTGAGGTGGTCAGTGCCCGTCCCGAAAAATTCATCATCTTTTGTGATGACCTGAGCTTCGAGGACGGCGAACCGGGCTACAAGGCGCTCAAGTCCATTCTCGACGGATCGGTGGCTGCCGCCACCCCCAATGTGTTGATCTATTCAACCAGCAACCGGCGCCACCTCCTGCCTGAGTACATGAAAGACAACCTCAGTTACACCCACACTGACGATGGCGAGGTCCACCCCGGTGAAGTGATCGAGGAGAAGATTTCTCTGTCAGAGCGCTTTGGTCTTTGGGTCAGCTTCTACCCTTTCTCCCAGGACGAGTACCTCATCATTGTGGATCAGTGGTTGAAGGCGCTGGGCTTGCCCGCCGAGCGGACCGAAGCCTCCCACCCCGAGGCCTTGGTGTGGGCCTTGGAGCGAGGCTCGCGCAGTGGTCGAGTGGCTTACCAATTTGCCCGCGATTACGTGGGACGCCATGCCTGATTCGGTGCAGGTGGCCGATCCCGACCGCCCGCGTGAGGGCGGCGTCGATCGCCCCTTGGTGCAGGTGGCTGTCGGGGTGTTGATGCAGGGCGAACGTTTTTTGCTGACTTCGCGCCCAGCCGGCAAGGTCTATGCGGGTTACTGGGAGTTTCCGGGCGGCAAACTCGAAGCTGGGGAGGCTGTCGAAGAAGCCTTGCGACGCGAGCTGCAAGAAGAGATTGGCATCGACATCGAAAACTGCATCCCCTGGCGGACCGAGCGCTTTGACTATCCCCACGCCTTGGTGCAACTCAATTTTTGTCAGGTGACCCGCTGGCGTGGCGACATTGAAATGCGGGAGGGCCAGTCATTCGCCTGGCAGACCTTGCCGGTCGAGGTCTCTCCGGTGTTGCCGGGCACTGTGCCCGTCTTGCAATGGCTGGCCGAGGCTCGAGGCTTCAAGGGCCGCACGCACCCAACGGATTGACTCTATTGCAGCGGGGTGCGGCCCGCCTCCAGATCGTCGGGAGGGGTGGGGTCCGGCACCCGGTGTTCCTCGTTGGCCCAGGCGCCCAAATCTTGCATCTTGCAGCGTTCGCCACAAAAAGGGCGATAGCGATTGGCTGGGCTATAGACACTGGGGCCGCCACAAGCCGGACAGGTGACGATACGGGTAGAGGGGGTCGTCATGACGATGTACTTGCGTACCAATGACAAAGGGGTTCAGCCGCACAAGGCCATTTCAAACGGCACATCCTGTGTGCTGGGCTCCAGGTGGCCGTTGGACAACTGGGTCATCATGCGCACCCACACCATCATGCGGTTGCCGCTGATCTCGGGGATCACCCCCAGCGTCGGGTCGATGCGCAGACGCATGAGCTGGAACCGGCCTTGGGGCAGGTTCTGTTGGAACTGACCAGCGGCTGCCATCACTTTTTGCGCACCACCCCCTTCTCGCATCAAACCCATCAGCAGGTCAACACAGGCATGCAAGGGGCGCAGGGGCTCGCTCCAACGCAGGATGTCCTCGCGCCTGTGCTGTGGGCTTTGCTGCTGCCAGGTGTGGTAGCTGGGCAGGTCGAAACTGCAGGTGCCCCCCGGAATGGCCAGCCGGTTGCGCAGGGCTGATAACCACTCGTTGTCGTTGACAAACTGGTTGATGCGGGAACTGGTGGTGTTGAAGCCTTCGAACGAGGTTTCGATGTTGCTCAGCAGATGGTCGAGCATGGCCTCGGACACAGAAGGATTGCCCCGATAGGACTGGAACTGCTGCTTGTGCCGTTCGAGGTCTTTGAGGACCTCGGATTTGAGATCGCTGCGGCCACCCACTTCGACGATTTCGAACAGGGTGGAGAAGCAAAAGTGATGGTCGATCGGGTGATCGCGCTGGATCAGAACATCGAATCGGCGAAACAGGTGCTCGAGCCGCAGGTAGGTGCGTACGCGTTCGTTGAAGGGGTGTTCGAAAAGGATCACGGGCGGCGTGCGTATCGGGTGGGATCGGGCATCAAAACTGACAGGATCATACCCCGGTCGCGGACAAATCTGAGGACTCGTTTTCAACAGATGACTGTTGGCTCAGGATGTGCTTGACCAGCGTTGCCACCTCTTGCTCCAGGGCTTGCAGGCTCAAGCCCTCGTTGTAGATGACCCAGTCGGCCGCCTGCAGGCGCTGTGCCCGGCTGGCTTGTGCGGCGATGATGCGCTCGACCGCTGCGGGCTCCAGCCCGCTGCGGGTCACCACGCGTTGCACCTGGGTTGATTCAGGGCAGTCCACCACCAGCACCCGTTCGACACGCTGCCGCCAGTGGGCGGATTCGACCAACAAAGGCACATCGAACACGATGATGGGTACGCCCCGCTCCTGTGCCTCGCGGGTTTGACGGGCCGTCTCTGCCCCGACCAAGGGGTGAACGATGGCTTCGAGCCGTTGTTTGGCTCCGGGGTCGCTGAACACCAGTTCACGCATGCGGTCACGGTCCAGCGCGCCCTGGGTATTGACGAATTCGGGGCCGAAGCTTTGGGTGATGGCGGGCATGGCCGCACCACCAGGCGCAGTGACGCTGCGGGCGATGGCGTCGGCATCGATCACAGCCGCTCCATGGGCTGCCAGCAACTGAGCCACCGTGCTTTTGCCGCTTCCGATACCCCCGGTCAGGCCCAGCAGCAAAGGGCGGGACAGCGAGGCGACAGGGGCAGCAATGACACTCATGACTGCAGTCTACGACAGTCCTCAGACCCCGGGCAGGAATCGATCCAAGCCCAGCCGCAAGGCCACGGCAGCCCCGATCAGGAAGGGACCAAAAGGCACGTACCGGCCTTCACGCAACTGACCCCGGGCGCGCAGCACCCACCCCACGCATGCGCCGCCGATCGAGGCCATGAGCACCAGGGGAATCAGCAAGCCCGGGCCCAGCCAGGCGCCCAGGGCGGCAAGCAGTTTGATATCGCCCTCACCCATGCCCTCCTGCCCGGTCAAGAGGTGAAAAAGCCGCGCGACCAGCCACAGCGAAAGATAGCCGCTCACCGCGCCGGCCAGTGCCATGGGCAGCGACTGACCGCTCCATTGCAGGGCGGCGGCGATGAGGCCACCCCACACCAGTGGTTGGGTCAGTCCATCGGGCAACCAGGTGCTGTCCCAATCGATCCAAGCCAGGGCCAGCAGGGCGCTGCCCCACAAGGCCCACGCCAGGGGTGGGCCCCACAGTGTGGAGTCGGGCAACAGCACGGACATCATGCCCGCAGCCGATGACAGCGGGACAGTCCCTGGGATGAACGCAGCGCACCAACACCACCAGCCCATGTTCAGTGCTTCGACCGTCGGGTAGCGCCAGGAGATGGGGTGTTGGCAAAAGCCGCACCGGCCACGCAGCCAAAGAAAACTCAGCAGGGGCAGCAGATGGTGCGCGGGTAAGGGGTGGTGGCAAGCCGGGCAGTGTGAACGTGGCCGGGCGATTCCCAAGGGGGCAGGGGTGTCCTGTTGCTCCTCGGCCGCCAGCATCAAGGGCCAACGGTGGATCAGCACATTGAGGAAGCTGCCGATCATCAGTCCACCCAGTGCCCAGGTCAACCACCACCACAGCCCGTGCGGCACGGAAAGCGTCATGTCGGTGGCTGTCACAGGACCTGCCCCAGTTGAAACATGGGCAGGTACAAGGCCACCACCAAGCCACCGACCACGCCCCCCAGAACCACCATCAGACTGGGTTCGATGAGGCGGGACAGTTGGGCCATGCGCAACTCAACTTCTTGTTCAAGCTGCTGGGCCGCGCGTTCGAGCATGTGGTCCAAGGAACCGGACTCCTCTCCGATTTGTGTCATTTGAAGCATCATGCCTGAAAACAATTCGGGTTCCCTGGCCAGCAAGCGATCGGGGCCAAACCGCGACAGCCCTTGGGACAGGCTCTGGCCCGCCGACAGCGAACGGTGAAGGGCGCGACTGGCCGCATCATAGCGAGGGTGTCCCGCCGCACCGATGAGGCTGTTGATGGCGTCCGTCAGCGGCAGGGCGGCGGCAGATAGCGTGGACAGGGTTCGGGTCCAGCGGGCCAGGCAGACCTGGCGGTGCAAAGAGCCCCACAAGGGGATTTTCCACAGCAGCTCCCAGCCCCAGCGTTGCACCCGTGCGTGGCGAGTGGCCCCTATCAGTCCTGGGATGCTGATGACGCCGGCCAACACCAGGTTCAACGCTTGGTCCAGCCACCAGCGGCTCAAGGCCAGGACCCAGCGGGTGGCGCCAGGCAACTCGGCCCCCAGGGATTGGAAAATCGATTCAAAGGCAGGAATCACCCACGTCAGCATCACAGCCATCACGACCAAGGTGATCGCCATCACCACCAAGGGGTAGCTCAGCGCCGATTGCAGACGGCGCTGCAAGGCTTGGCGCGATTCCAGTTGTGCGAGAAGTCGCTGCAGCACCTCGGTCAGTGCCCCAGCCACTTCACCCGCCGCCACCGTCTGCACATACAGCGCTGGCATGTCCGGATGCGAGCGCAAGGCCGCATGCAAGGGGCTGCCTGCCGAGATTTGCTGGCGCAAATGCCTGACCAGTTGTGCCAGAGCCGGGCTGGGGTGGGCGCGTGCAATGAGGGCCAGGCCATTGAGCAAAGGCAGCCCGGATTGCAGCAGCACCAAGAGTTGCCGAGTGAAGGCGATCAGATCGGCAGGGCGCAACGCATGGCGTTTTCGACGGCGACGCATGAAGCGCGAGGCCCATGTGTCATGCATGGGCCACCGCGTGGACTTCCTCATCGGTGGTAAGCCCGGCGCGGATTTTGTCTTGCCCGTCTTCCCAAACGTTACACACACCTTCGTCCCGAGCCTGAGCGGCCAGGGTTTGCACATCGGCTTGCCGGGCGATGAGGGTTTGCATCGCGGTTGAGATGGGCATGACCTGATAAAGACCGATGCGTCCGCGATAGCCCTCATGACAAGCTGCACATCCTCTGGCTTGCCAGCGCACCACTTCGCCAGGGGCCTGGATGCGACAAGCCAGGCACAGTCGCCGCACCAGGCGTTGGGCGACGATGAGGTGAACCGAGTGCGCAATTTGAATGGGGTCCAGCCCCAGATTCAGGAGCCGCCAGATCGCACTGGGCGCATCGTTGCTGTGCAGTGTGGACAAAACGAGATGACCCGTCTGCGCCGCTTGCAGCGCAATTTGCGCAGTTTCAGGATCGCGCATTTCGCCGATCATCAAGATGTCTGGGTCTTGCCTTAACAAGGCACGCAGGGCGTTGGCAAAGCTCAGTCCGGCCCGCTCGTTGACCGACACCTGGTTGATGCCGTGCAGCGGGATTTCCGAGGGGTCTTCGACGGTGGCGATATTCACCGACTCGTCATGCAAATAAGCCAGACAACTGTAGAGCGAGGCCGTTTTGCCCGAGCCGGTCGGGCCGGTCAGCAACACCATGCCGTGGGGGCGCTTCAAGGCCAGTTGCAAACGGTGCAGACCCTCGGCGCTGTAGCCCAACGCACGCAGATCCAGGGGCAGTTGCTGGGTGTCGAGCACACGCAGCACGATTTTCTCGCCGTGCAAAGTCGGCAGCGAATTCACCCGCAGGTGCACCGTTTGTCCAGCAACCGTCCAATTCAATTGACCATCTTGAGGCGTGCGCTTTTCAGCGATGTCAAGCCGGGCCAACACCTTGAGGCGGGACAGCAAACGGTCACGCAAGGTGTGGGGTGGTGGGTCGAGCAGACGCAGTCGACCATCGACCCGACAGCGCACACGCAGTCCGAGCTCCTGGGGCTCGAAGTGAATGTCGGAAGCCTGCCAGTGCAGGGCTTGTTCGATCAGTCGGTCGAGGCAGGCGGCGACGTCGGACTCGACGGCTGGACGTCGAGCCGGGGTGGGTGAAAGAGAGGATGGCAAGAGAGAGTGGGGCATGGCGCCGCGAATTGTGCGGCCCCTCTCGCTCCAGGTCGCGAGTCCGTCTCAGCTCATCGTTGAGTGAGACATCCCCTCACTCGTGTTTCACGGTTTCAGTCGACCCGACCAATACGCCGAATGGCCGCGCTGATGCGCTCCGCGTCCTGCTGCAAGAAAGTGTTGAAGGCCGGTCCGTCGCGAACATCCAGAGGGGCGCCAAGTCGCGACATGAATTGGACGAACTCTGTATCGCTGGCGGCGCGGGCGATGTCGCGGCGCAGCAACTGAACCATGGCTTCATCGGTCTTGGCGGAGGCGAACAAACCAACCCACAAATAAAACTCCACGTCCTTGAACCCCAACTCCTTGGCGGTGGGGGTGTCGGGCAGCAAGGGGTGACGCGTCACGCCCGTGGAGACCAGGGCGCGCAATTCGCCCGCCTTGATTTGCGGTGCCAGCACAGCCGGAGCCCCCGCTGTGGTGGCCACCACATTGCCCATCACAGCGGTCAGGGCCGGTCCGCCCCCCGAGTAAGGGATGTGCCGCAGACGCATGCCGGCCGCATGGGCCAGCATTTCAATCGGCAGGTGCACAGCGCTATAGGCGCCCGAGGACGAATACGCAATGCTGTCGGGGCGACGGCGGGCATCGGCCACGAACTCTTCGTAATTTTTCCAGGGAGCGTCCGCCTTGACGACCAGCACCAATGGGTCGGCGACGATCAGCGACAACGGCACGAAATGGCTGCGATCAAAAGCGGTGGTGCGGCCAAACTGCCGCTCTGCTTCTGGCAAGGTGTTGATGAACGGATGGGCCGCCAGCAGGGTATAGCCGTCGGCAGGTGCGTTGGCCACGGTGGCCATGCCAATGGCGCCACCTGCACCGGGTTTGGTGTTGATCACCACCGGCTGTTTCCACAGCTTGAACAAGGACTGTGCAACGGCACGACCGGTTTGGTCCACCACCCCGCCCGGTGGGAAGGGAACGACCAGCTGCACGGGGCGTTGAGGAAAGGTGCCTGCGCTTTGTGCCCAGGCCGAGGAGCCTGCCGTGACGGCCAGAGCGCTGGCCGCCATGAATTGACGACGTGTGTGTGAGTTTTGCATGGATGAAGGTCCTGTGGTGGGTTCAGGGCATGGCCTGGATGATGCGCTCGGATGTGATGGGCAGGTCACGCACCCGAACGCCCAAGGCATTGAAAACTGCGTTGCCAATGGCGGCTGCGCCGGGGCCGGTCACGCCCTCGCCCACACCCAGGGAGGGTTCATGCGGGCGTGAGATTAAATCGACCTCAACCGTCGGCAGTTCGCTGAAGCGCAGGATGGGATAGCTTTCCCAGTCGAGGCTGGTGATGCGTTGACGGTCAAACTGCACTTGTTCTTTCAGGGCCCAGCTGGTGACCTGGAGCAAGCCACCCTCGATCTGGTTGCGCACCCCATCGGGGTTGATGATGCAGCCACAATCCACCGAGGCTACCAAGCGTTTGACGCGGACCTGTTCGGTCAACTCGACCTCGGCAATCACAGCCGCGTAGTTGCCGATATTTTTGTAGCGCGCAAACCCCAGGCCGATGCCTCGTCCCGCTTCAAGAGTCGCTCCAGGCTGCCAGCCAAAACACCGAACGGCATTTTCAATCACGGCACGTGCCCTTGGGTCGCTCAAGTGGCGCAATCGAAAGCTGACCGGGTCTTGCCCGGACAACGCGGCCAGCTCATCCATGAAGCATTCGATGGCAAACACATTCACATAAGCACCCAGGGCCCGCAGCGCCGACACTCGAATGGGGACGGCGGTGACCGCGTGGTTGACCACCCGCATCTGCGGCAGGTCGTAGTAGGGAAGGGCGTTGCGCTGGCTGCCTCCCCCCAGGTGCAAGGGCATGTCCACCGGGGGCATCATTTCGCAGCCTTCACCCTGGTGCCAGGCGGCCAACAAACCGGGTTCCGGTCGACGTCCGGCTCGCTGCACGTGGCGATTGCCCCAGATGTGTTCTTCCCAATGTGTGATTTGTCCCGAGGCATCCAGCGACGCGTCGAGCTTGACTGCCATGGCGGGGCCTTGGGGCTCCCAGGCAAACTCGTCTTCGCGCATCCACTGAACCCGCACCGGACGTCCCGGCATGGCCAGCGCGAGCAAGGCGGCGTCCAGGGCGGCGTCATCGGCGCCGTTGTGTCCGTAACAGCCCGAGCCTTCGGCATGTCGCACCACCAGTCGCTCATGCGGCAGGTTCAGCAGCTTGGACAGCTCATCACGCAGGGCATGGATGGATTGGCTGTGGGACCACACCTCCAGCCGATCGTCGTGCCAATGCGCCAGGCTGCACGAAGGCCCGATGGAGGCATGTGACAGGTACGGTCGTGAGAAGGTGGCCGAATGCCGATGGGCGGCGGGCAGGGGAGTGCCCAGCGTGTCCTGAAGGACTTCTTCCTCGGAAGGCTCCGATTGCAAATAACGGGGCAGGTCGTGCATATCCGGCAACACAGCCGTCTCTTCCCAGCGGCAATCAGCGGCCAGGCGTCGCATGGCCGCGATGGCTTGTTCCTCTCGGGCGGCAACCACCCCCAGAAAGCTGCCGTCACGCACGATCTGCAGCACGCCGGGCAGGGCACGGGTGGCGGCATCTTGCACTTCAAGCAACCTGGCGCCTAAAGATGGCGGTCGCACGATTCGGCCATGCACCATGCCGGGCAAGCGAATGTCCTGCAGGAAAGCGCCTCCCCGTATTTTGGCGAGCAGGTCCTTTCGCAGCAAAGACTGCCCCACCAGCTTGAAATCGGCGGGTGCCTTGGGGGCGATTTTTCCGGTGACCTTTTGATGCAGCTGAACCCGGGGAGCCAGGTCCCAATAACTGGTATGGCGATCGGTGCCGGCGACCCGCAATGTTCCATCGTCGATGCGCAGATCCTTCTCGTGGACCTCCAGCTCTTGTGCCGCCTGTTGCAAAAACAGATGGCGTATTTCGGCGCATGCCTGGCGCATCGCCTCGCCACCTTCCTGGATGGAGCGGCTGCCGGTGGTGGAGCCCTCGTTGGGGCTGAAGGCGGTATCGACCGGTTGCATGCGCACACGGTCGTAGTCAATGTCCAGTTCCTCTGCCGCGATTTGCGCCACGGCCGAGAGAATGCCCTGGCCCAGCTCCACCTTGCCAGTGAACAGGGTGACGGTGTGGTCGGGCTCGAACCGCACCCAGGTGTCCAACATGGGGTTGGCTGCCAAGGTGGGCGGCAAGCCACTGTTGATGAAGCGCGGGTCCATGGAAGGAATGCTCACCGTGTCACCTCCTGAATGCGTTGAGCCGCCCGCTGAATGGCGCGCACAAATCGCCAATGCGTCCCGCATCGACACAGGTGACCTTCCAGGGCCGTCAGGATTTGCGACTCGGTCGGGTTGGGCACTTGATCCAGGAGTGCCTTGGCGGTGATCATGATGCCGCTGACGCAATACCCGCACTGGATGGCCTGCTCATCCACGAAAGCCTGTTGCAGGGGGTGCAATTCGCCCTCCGGCCCCAGCCCTTCCAGCGTGGTGATGTGCTTGTTTTCACAGGCCCACAGCGGTGTGTCACAAGCGGGTACCGAGCGGCCCTCGATCAACACATGGCAGGCACCACACTGTGCCTGGCCACAACCAAAACGGGTGGCCGTGAGGCCCAGGTCGTTGCGCAACACATACAACAACGGCGTTTGCCCGTCCGCCGTGACGGCGTGGGATTGTCCGTTGACATGCAGGGGGACGGGGGCGTCGGTCATCGGGAGTTCTGTTGGATGGCGCCCCCGACAGGAATCGAACCTGTATCTAGCGCTTAGGAGGCGCTCGTTCTATCCATTGAACTACGGCGGCGATGCCCGGATTCTAGAGGCTGTCATGCCTGCTGTTGGCGGGTCAGTCAAAGCGCCGTCTGCAAGTGGCTTCGTTCAATTCCCCGAAGACTTCAGCAAGTATTTCACTATGTCTTGGCTGACATTGGCCTGCGCCAGCATGGCGGCGGCGGCGTTTTGAATGATTTGCGCTGACGCCAGGTTGACCGTCTCTTTCGCCAAGTCGGCATCGTTGATGCGCCCATAGCTCTCGCTGGCGGTGGTTTGCATCTGACTGGCGAAGGTGCTTTGAATGTCAAAGCGATTCAACTGGGCGCCAGCGCGTGATTGGTAGCGAGACACCTGGTCGATCGCGGTATCGAGCAAGGACATGGCGTCTTGCGCACCGCTTGAGGTCGAAATGTCCAGGCTCGCCAGCATCTGGGTTGTTGTGCTTGTCGAGTCCAGTCCGGCGTACTCGGGGTGATTGCCGCCAATGGTGATCTGGGAGCCATCCAGGCTTTCCAGTCTGAACTCTCCCACGTGGCTGACCGTGCTGTCCAGGCCGGTGTTGTTGTCTGCGAGCCCCGATCCATCGTAGGCGATGTTGATCGTGCGGCCATCGGCCGCTTGCAACTGAACCCCTTGGCTGTCCGAACCGGTATCCACGGCTTTGATGCCCGAGCTCCACAACTTATCGTTGATGGCCGTGGTTACTGCGGCACGGTTGCTGGCCTTGTCCGTTGTCAAGCTCACAGGAATGTCTTGGCCATTGATGGTCAATACGCCTGATAAAGCGGGCGCAGTGGTCATGGCGCTGCCGTTGACGGTGTTGGTTTCAACGGTGGCCAACACCTGGGTATTTTTCAGGCTGCGGTTGATGGCGGCCACTTTGGCGATGGCGCTGCTGGCCCGGTCTGCCGCAAAAGATGTGGTGTCATCAGCCGCACTGCTGGCGCCAATGGAGACGCCATTCAGCGTGAGATTCCCTGCTGCCAGGGCGGTGGACGAGTTCCCGCTGGATGTCGCTCGGGCACCCAGGTGGTGGGTCGTGGCCGCCGACAGCTGCATGGTTGTCACCTCCAGCGAATCATGGCCCGTTTGCAAATCCAGGGTGCTGACGGAGCCATCCAGCAGGTTTTGCTTGTTGTAACTGGCCGCCGTGGCGATGCTGTCAATGCTGTTGAGGTATTGCTGGAATTGTTCCTGATTCAGATTCCGGTCTGCCTGAGAAGTGCTTGAGGTGGCGGAAGAGATCGCCAACGACTTCATCGAGATCAGCAGCGACGAGATCGATGACAAGGCACCGTCGATGACCTGCGCCATGGCCACGCCTTGGTTGATGTTTTCTGAGGCCTTGGCATAGCCGGCCATCACCGCTTTCAAGCGGTTCGAGATGAGTTGACTGCCGGGATCGTCCTTGGCGCTGTTGACTCTCAAGCCGGTGCCGATGCGTTCGCTGGCCACCGCCACTTTTTGGCTGGCCTGGCTGAGCGCGTTCGCCGCGTTCAGGGCGCTGACATTGGTGTTGAGGCTCAGCATGGTCAGTATCCTTTGACGATCGAAAATTCGATAGAAAAAGAATACTAATGGCTATGTCTTTTTTTGTTCGAAAACTTGAGGGTTTATTGCACTCTTTACACTTTTTACACTTCGTGTGAAAAAAAAACCGTGCCGTTCAATGCACGCGAATGATCCGCCAGCCGTTGTCCATCTTTCGAAATGTGAACTTCCAGCCTAATGCGCGCGAACGCTTGAGGTAGTAGGTCAGGCTGCGCAGACTTTGGGCACGTTTGTGATCGGTGCAGTAAATGCTGTCACCAATGCCCATGCTTTCCAGCACGCTCACATCCTTTTCCAGCCGCAAGTTTTCCAGTTTGACTTTTTCAATCACCAACACAGTCAGCCCCCGTATAGCTTTGTCATCTGCAAGAGGTCGGCACCAGTGGCCAAGAGTTGAGCGAGTCTTCCACTTGCGTCATGGGCCCTGTCTGCTAGAGGTGTCCCGCTTGTCAAAAGTAACCAACTGGTTATGATGGACCGAAAACGGCATGCCCGAGGGACGTGCCTGCAAGGAGACACCCATGAGTTTGCACACCCCTGGCATGGAGGCGCAGCACGACGCCCTGGCGGCTTTGTCCTCGCGCTATGTCAATGTCGAGGACCTGCCGTGGCAGGACACCAAATTCCCCGGCATCCGCATCAAGGTGTTGATGCAGGACCCGGACACGGGATTGCAAACTGTCCTGACTGAAATGGACCCGGGCGCGGTCCTGACCGATCATGAACACACCCAGGTCGAGCAAAGCTGGGTGCTGCGCGGCAGCCTGGTCGACCACGAAGGCGCGGTGACCGCCGGCAACTATGTCTGGCGTCCAGCCGGCAGTCGCCACACCGCCCACGCTCCCCAAGGAGCCCTGGTGCTGGGCTTTTTTCTTCAACCCAATCGTTTTTTCTGATTCCTTCGGAACATCTGCATGAAATTCGGCGATTTCGTCAAAGTCAAATCACTGGCCAGCCCGGCCGGCTTCAAAGAAAACCTGCAACGGCTGGGCTTACCCATGCCCTGCGACGAAACCCTGGAGTCGGGGCCGAATGCGGTGATGGCGCAACCACTGACCGTGGGCCCATTCACCATCGGCAACCGATATGCGGTGCACCCCATGGAGGGATGGGACGGTGAGGCCGATGGTCGGCCCACCGACAACACGCGGCGACGCTGGCGGGCCTTTGGCCTATCTGGCGCCAAGCTGGTGTGGGGCGGCGAAGCGGTGGCCGTGCGCCACGATGGACGCGCCAACCCGCGGCAGTTGGTGATGAATGAAAAAAATCAGGGCGATATCGCGGCTTTGCGCGACACCCTGGTGCAAGCGCACCGTGAAGCCATGGGCGATGACAAAGGCCTGGTGATTGGTTTGCAGCTCACCCACTCCGGGCGCTTTTGCAAACCCAATGACGATGCCCGCATGGAGCCCCGGGTGCTGTACCACCACCCGCTGCTTGACGGCAAATTCGGTCCCAAAGAAAACATCAAGATCATGAGCGATGGCGATATCCGTCAGCTCATTGAGGACTTTGTCGTGGCCGCCAAGCGTGCCTGGGACTGTGGTTTTCAGTTCATCGACCTCAAGCATTGCCACGGCTATCTGGGCCATGAATTCCTGTCGGCCAAAACGCGCGAAGGCGATTACGGGGGGTCGATGGCCAACCGCACCCGTTTCTTGCGTGAGCTGACCGAGGGCATCCGCTCTGAGGTGCCCGGCATGGAGTTGGGGGTCAGGTTATCAGCCGTGGATTTTTTGCCCTACAAACCCGACCCCACGCTGTCGGACGCCGATTCGTTGGGGCCAGGCATTCCTGTGGACGCATCGGGGGCCATGCCTTATCGCTATGGGTTTGGTACCGACGAGGCCGATCCGCATCGCATCAGCATTGACGAAACGTCCGAATTTTTGCAAGTGATGACTGAGCTCAAGATTCAATTGCTCAACATCACCATTGGCAGCCCTTATTACACGCCGCATGTCACACGACCGGCGCTGTACCCCCCTTCCGACGGCTATCAGCCGCCAGAGGACCCGCTGGTGGGGGTGATGCGTCATCTCGCGTTGGTGCGTGACCTCAAGCAGCGTTTCCCGCACCTGTGTTTTGTGGGCAGCGGCTACACCTATTTGCAAGAGTTCTTGCCCTATGTGGCACAAGCGGTGGTGCGCGAAGGCTGGACCGATTTCGTCGGGCTTGGGCGCATGATGCTCTCCTACCCCGAGCTGGCGGCAGATGTGTTGGCCGGGCGTCCCTTGCAGCGAAAGCGACTGTGTCGCACCTTCAGTGATTGCACCACCGCGCCACGAAATGGCATGGTGTCCGGTTGCTACCCGCTGGATGCGCACTATAAAAAATCCCCACAAATGATTCGCCTGACCCAGGTGAAGAAAGACGCCAAGATCTCTTGATTCGCATGGCAGCCACCCAGAACCCCACTTCGCCGCGTGACCCCGAGCACAGCCGCGCACGCATTTTGCAGGCGGCCCGCACGGAGTTTGCACAGCACGGGTTGGGTGGGGCGCGCGTCGATCGCATTGCCCAGTTGGCAGGCATCAACAAGCGCATGCTCTACCATTACTTCGGCAACAAGGACGATTTGTTTTGCGCGGTTCTCGAGGCCAACTACACCCACAAGCGCGATTCCGAACGCGCCTTGGCTTTGGAGAATGAGGAGCCCCGCGAGGCTATCCGAAAACTGGTCACCCTGACCTGGAACTATTACCTCGAGCACCCTGAATTCCTTCACCTGCTCAACAGCGCGAACCTCCACCAGGCGCAACATGTGCGGGCTTCGGTGCAGGTGCGAAAAATGCGTGCGCCCTTTGTGCGCATGATCGGCGCCATCTTGAACAAGGGTGTTGCCGCTGGTGTGTTTCGTGCCGGGGTGGACCCGGCCCAGCTGTACATCTCCATCGCCGGTCTGTCATATTTTTATCTCTCGAACCAGCACACCCTGTCCGCCATTTTTGGTCGATCCTTGCTGACCCCTCGGGCGAAAAAAGAACGACTCGCGCACATGGTTGACATGGTGTTGTCCTTTCTGGAGAAGCGCTGACATGGTTTTACCGACCCACTTCAATGATCTGGATCATCTGGAAGAGGTGATGAGCACGCCATCGCCTGCGTTGATTCAGGACATGGCTGAACTGCCGGGGGATTTGCTCATCCTCGGGGTGGGCGGCAAGATGGGGCCCACCCTGGCGCGCATGGCCAAACGGGCGGCCCCGGGCAAGCGGGTGATCGGTGTGGCCCGTTTTTCGGAAGCAGGCTTGCGAGAGCGCTTGACCCAGCATGGGGTGGAATGCATCGAGGCCGATTTGCTGTCGCGTGAGGCCTTGGCCCAGCTGCCCGACGCCCCGCAGGTGATCTTCATGGCCGGGCGTAAATTCGGCTCGCAGGGTCAGGAGTGGCTGACCTGGGCCATGAATGCCCATGTGCCTGCCTTGGTGGCCGAGCGCTATGCCGGTTCGCGTATCGTGGCTTTTTCGACCGCCTGTGTGTATCCGTTTGTATCGGTGCATGGGCCCGGCGCACCCGAGTCGTTGGGACTCACGCCGGTGGGCGAGTACGCGAATTCCTGTGTGGCACGCGAGCGCATGTTTCAACATTTTTCGCACCAGCACCACACCCCGGGCCGCTTGATCCGGCTGTCTTATGCCATCGACATGCGCTACGGGGTGTTGCATGACCTGGCGCGTCAACTGCTGCGCGCGCAGCCCATTTCCCTGGCCATGGGGCACGCCAACGTGATCTGGCAAGGCGAAGCCAATGAGCGCAGCCTGCGAGCGCTGCGGCACTGCACCACGCCGACCTCGGGCTTGAACCTCTCGGGCCCCATGATCTCGATCCGCCAGGCGGCGGAAGGTCTGGCCCAACGCCTGGGGCTGAAACCCCATTTTGTGGACAGCGAAGCTGCCACCGCCTGGCTGGTCGACTGTGCTGAAGCCGATCGGCTGTGGGGCCCCACCCAGGTGTCTCTTGACACCTTGCTCGATTGGACCGCCCACTGGGTGCAGCGAGGCTTGCCTTCTTTGGATAAACCCACCCATTTCGAGGTTCGCGATGGCCATTACTGATGCGTCGCTTCAGGTGTTGCGCCAGGGGACGGTGATACCGGCTCATTTGTTGGCGTTGAATGCCGCGCGTGAACTAGATGCTCGCCGACAGCGCGCGCTCAGCCGCTATTACCTCGATGCCGGTTCGGGCGGCATGGCCGTGGGGGTTCACTCCACCCAGTTCGCCATTCGGGAACATGGCTTGTATCGCCCGGTGCTGGAGTTGGCCATGGAAACCGCCCGGACCTGGACGCCCCTGGGGGGGCGACGTCCCTTGTTGATGGTGGCAGGTCTGGCGGGGCCGACGGCACAGGCGGTGGCCGAGGCGCGTCTGGCCGACGACCTGGGCTATGACGTCGGCTTGCTCAGTCTCGCGGCCATGCGTGACGCCGACGAAGAGGCCTTGCTCGCGCACTGCAAACACGTGGCGCAAGTGATGCCGCTGGTGGGTTTTTACCTCCAGCCTGCAGTGGGTGGCCGGGTGTTGTCGGCCGCATTTTGGGAAGCGTTTGCCGGTATCGAGCAAGTGGTGGCCATCAAAATCGCGCCCTTTCACCGCTATCGCACGCTGGATGTGGTGCGTGGTGTGGTGGCGGCGGGTGCCGAAGACCGCATCACTTTGTACACCGGCAACGATGACCACATCGTGCTCGATCTCGTGACGCCGTTCACCGTGGTGCGCGATGGCAAGCCGGTGACGGTGCGCATTCGGGGCGGCTTGCTCGGTCATTGGAGTGTGTGGACGCAACGAGCTGTCGAGCTGCTGTCGCACTGTCAACAGCAAGCGGCACAAGCCAGTGTGTCCGCCGAACTGCTGGCTCTGGACTCGCAAGTGACGGACTGCAACAGTGCCTTGTTCGATGTCGCCAACGATTTCAAGGGCTGCATCGCCGGATGCCATGAGGTGCTGCGGCGACAGGGATTGTTGGAGGGCATCTGGTGCCTCGACCCCGAAGAAGGCCTGAGCCCAGGCCAAGCCGACCAGATCACCCGCGTCAGTCAGTCCTACCCTCATCTGACCGATGAGGCCTTTGTGCGGCAACACAAGGAGCGATGGCTGTCGTGATGATTTCCGTACGTCCTGTTTCAGGATTTTTTTTAACCCAGTGGATCACTTGAGGAGACTACCAATGAAAAAGCGTCAATCTGTGCAATGGCTCTTGGCTGCGATGGGGCTGGGCCTGGGACTCGGGCTGGGCTCTGTGGCCCAGGCACAAGCCACCTGGAAACCCACCAAGCCCATCAACCTGATCGTGCCCTGGGCGGCAGGCGGATCGACCGATCAGGTCACGCGCATTGCTGCGGCCGAAATTGAGAAGGTGCTGGGGCAAAAGATCGTGGTGGTCAACCAACCGGGAGCGGCCGGATCGATCGGCACCAAGAACGCCTGGGAAGCGCCGCGCGATGGCTACACCTGGACCGCCGGTGCTGCGCAGGATTTGGGCGCCTATCAATCCTTGGGCATGCTCAACACCAGCATCAAGGACTGGCATTTGTTCTTGCATGTGGCCAACATCCCGGTGGTGAGCGTCAACCCGGCGTCACCCTATCAAAACATTCGCCAACTGCTGGACGCCATGAAGACGAAGTCGGACATCAAGGTGGCCACCGCGGGCGTGACGTCCGGCGGACACAATGCCATGGAGGCCATCGCCCAGGCGGCCGGGGTGAAGTATCGCCACGTGACCTATGACGGTGGCAACCCGGCGGTGGTGGCTACCGTCTCTGGCGAGACCGATCTGACCACGCAGCTGGCGGTCGAGCAGGCCGAAATGATTCGCGGCAAACGTCTGCGTCCCTTGGCGACGGTGTCGGACAAGGCCCTGGAAATCGAAGGCTTTGGTGTGATCGAACCCATTTCCAAAACCCTGCCAGGGTTCAAGTCGCCCGCCAACTACTTTGGCATTTTCATTCCCAAGGGCGTGCCCGCCGAGGTGGTGGCGACGGTCGAAAAAATCTGGGCCGACCACATGATGAACAACGAGGCGGTGAAGAAATACGCGGTCAATCGTGGCGCCTTCTTTGGCCCCTCAATGGGTGAGGCGGCTCAGGCCAATGCCTTCCCCGCTGTTCAAGCCAACGCCTGGTTGTTGCACAGTGGTGGCAAGACCAAAGTCTCCCCGGATACCGTGGGCATTCCCAAGCCATGAGTATCGAGATCGAGGATGAAACGCCCATTCCACCGCGCACCGACCTCTGGAGTGCGGTGGTCTGGATCGTGTTTGGGGCCGCCGTGGCCATTGGGGCCTGGCGCATGGATCGCCTGGAAAACCTCCACATCAACCCGTATGAAATCCCAGGCCTGGTGCCCTTCATTCTGGGGGTGACTCTGGTGGTACTGGGTTTGGTCCTGGCGCTTCGTGCTTTGCGGCAAGGGGCCTGGGAGCATGCCGCCCCCCAGGCCGCACCCGACCCCGGGTTGAAACGCCACATGGCCTGGGTCTTTGGCTTGATGCTGTTTTACGCATTGGCCTTGGTGGGGACCGGTCTGCCGTTCTGGTTGGCGACCGCTGGGTTTGTGATGGTGTTCATCGCTGTTCTAGACAAGCAGCGACAAATGGAGCTCGGGCGCGGCCCTTTGCAGCAATGGCTGCGTGCCGGTGTCTATGGCCTGGTCTGGAGCGCGGTGGTCTCTTTGTCGTTTGAATACGTCTTTTTGGTCAGGTTGCCGTGATGTTTGATGGACTGATTGCTTTTGGCCATTCGATTCAATCGTTCATGACGATCGAGTCGATTTTTTTCGCGCTGGCCTCGTCGCTGGTGGGGGTGATCATTGGTGCCTTGCCCGGCCTCACCGCCACCATGGGCGTGGCCTTGATGACCACCTTGACCATCAAACTGCCTTCCAGCCAGGCGCTGTTGATCCTCATCTGTACCTATGTTGGCGCCATTTACGGCGGCAGTCGCAGTGCCATCTTGCTCAACATTCCTGGGACACCGGCCTCGGCGGCCAGTTGTCTGGATGGCTACGCATTGGCGCGTCAAGGTCATGCGGGTCGAGCCATGGGCATCGCCACCACGGGGTCGGTCATGGGCACCCTGATCGGCATGTTTTTTCTGGCCTGGTTCACCCCGTTGCTGGGGGACCTGGCCCTGAAATTCGGCGCTTACGAATTTTTCTGGTTGGCGGTGTTCGGGGTGATCATCTCGGCCACGCTTACCGGGGGTGATCCGCTCAAGGGTTGGCTCAGTGGCATTGCGGGGTTGTTCATCGCCACCATTGGACAAGACGGCATTCACGCCTACGAGCGCTTTGCCTTTGATAACCGCGATCTGGCGGGCGGTTTTTCACTGGTGCCCGCGCTGGTGGGGGCCTTTGGTTTTGCCGAGGTCTTGGTGGCCATGCGCGAGCGTCGCCCGGTGCCACAAATCAATCCGTTTGACACGGTGATTCCCAAGATCATGGACGTGCTGCGTTATTGGCGCACCATCATTCGCTCCGGCATCATTGGCACCTTCATCGGCATCGTTCCTGGGGTGGGTGAGGATGTGGCGGCCTGGTCCTCGTATGCCGCTGCCAAACGCGCCAGCAAAGAGAAAGAAAAATTTGGCAAAGGTTCCATCGATGGCCTGATGGCGGCTGAAACCGGCGACAACGCCTGCGTGCCAGGCGCCATCATCCCGGTGTTGACCTTGCAGGTGCCCGGCTCTGCCCCTGCGGCGGTGCTGATGGCGGCCATGCTGATTCATGGTGTCAAGCCAGGGCCGATGATCATGATCGAGTCGCCCCAGTTCGTGTATGACGTGGTGGCCATGATGCTCATCGCCACCATCGGCATTTTCATTTACGGCCTGGTGCTCACCAAGTTGCTGGTTCAGGTGTTGCGCGTGCCCACCACCCTGATTGTGCCCATGATCTTTGTGCTGTGCGTGGTCGGGACCTATGCCTTGTCATCGCGCCTGTTCGATGTCTGGACCATGCTGTTGTTTGGCTTGCTGGGCTATGTGTTGCGCAAGTACAGTTTTCCGGTGGCGCCTTTGGTGCTGGGCATCGTGCTGGGTGATTTGATGGAGAAAAGCCTGCGCCGCGGTTTGGTGCTGTCCGATGGCGACTTGTTGCCGTTCGTGATGCGCCCCATCTCGGCGGTGCTGTTCGGTGCGATTGTGCTGACCGTGATCTTGCGTATTCCCGCCGTGCGGCGGCTGTTGCGCTTCAAACCCCTATGAAGCTCGCTTTGTGCAATGAGGTCTTGGCCCCGCTGCCCTTCGCCAGGCAGTGCGAACTGGCCAAGGCCATGGGATACACCGGGTTGGAGTTGGCCCCTTTCACGGTCTGTGACGACCCGACGCGACTGAGCGCAGAGCAAGCGCGTCAGCTTGCGGCCGTGGCGCGCGATGCTGGCCTGGAGATCACCGGCCTGCATTGGTTGCTGGTGAGTCCTGAGGGGCTTTCAATCACCCACCCGGATGCCGCCGTGCGTGCCCGAACGGTTCAATTCATGCAGCACCTGTGTGAGCTCTGTGCAGCGCTCGGCGGGCGCTATCTGGTGCATGGCTCGCCCAAGCAGCGCATGATTCACGATGGCGATACCTTGCAGGCCGCGCTGTCCCGGGCCAGCGAGTGCTGGGCGCAAGCTGCCGAGGCGGCGCAGCGCTGTGGCGTCATCTATTGCATTGAGCCCTTGTCGGCCGATCAAACACCGGTGGTGAACACCGTGGCCGAGGCTGCTTCAGTGGTTCGATCGGTGAACCACCCGCATTTGCGCACCATGCTGGACACCAGCTCCGCTGGCTTGGCCGAGTCGGAGCCATTGCCCGCACTGATCGATCGCTGGTTCCCCACCGGCTTGCTGGCCCATGTCCAGCTCAACGACCCGAACCGTCGCGGGCCCGGTCAGGGGCACATGGCCTTTGGCCCCATTCTTCAGGCTTTGAAACGCCAGGGGTACGCAGGGCCCCTGGCCGTTGAACCCTTTGACTATGTTCCCGATGGAGCCAGCTGCGCCGCCCGTGCCGCTGGCTATTTGCAAGGACTGATGGAGGCATTGAGATGAGCACTGCGGTCGCGCCTGTTTTTCGTGTGGTCGAGATCGAGCTGCTGGAAATCCCGGTGGTGTTGCGCATGCCGTTTCGTTTTGGCGTGGTCACCTTGCGGCAATGCTTCCAGGCGTTTGTGCGGGCGCGCATCGAAACCCCACAAGGCCACAGCACCTGGGGCGCCGCCGCCGAAATGGTGGTGCCCAAGTGGTTCGACAAAAACCCGGCCCTCAGCGATGCCGACAATTTCGAGCAAGAGCGAACGGTGCTGCGATGGGCGCGTGACGCCTACCTGAGCGACCCTCAAGCGGCGACGGCCTTTGGGCATTTCGCCCGCCACCACCCTGCGCATTTGAAACGTTGCACCGACGCGGGCTTCAACCCTTTGCTGGCCAGCTATGGACCTGCGCTGGTGGATCGCGCCATTTTGGATGCCCTGTGCCGATCCACCTCGACCTCGTTTTACGCAGCGATACAAAACAACCTGGTGGGCCTGGGGCCTGCGCTGCCCGAGTTTCAAGGGCTGGACTTTCAGGGGTTTTTGCCCTCATTGAAACCCGCCAGCTCGATGCACGCCCGGCACACCGTGGGCATGGTCGATGCCATCACCCGCGCCGATGTGCAAGAGGCCGTCAACGATGGCTTGCCCGAGACGCTGGAAGATGTGGTGGCGGTTTACGGCCACCGCTATTACAAGCTCAAAGTCGGCGGCCAGCTGGAGGCAGACATGCAGCGTTTGTGCGCCATCGCGTCGGTGCTCGATCGCCTGCCCGATGCCTACAGTGTGTCGCTGGATGGCAACGAGCAATACCCCGATGCGCAGGCCCTGAATGAACTGTTGCAACGCATGCGTGCCACCCCCGCCTTGCAGCGCCTGTGCAGCAGCATCTTGTTCATCGAACAGCCGATTGCACGCCAACGTGCCCTGGATGTTGACCTCAGCGCCATTGACCTCGGGTGGCCGGTGATCATCGACGAGTCCGATGGTTTGCTGGATGCGTTCGTGCAGGCCCGCGCCTGTGGCTACCAAGGGATTTCCAGCAAGACCTGCAAAGGGGTCTACCGCTCCTTGCTCAACGCCGCACGATGCGCTGCCTGGAATGCAGAATCACGCTCTGCACGCTATTTCATGTCGGGCGAAGACCTGACGGTGCAGGCGGGGCTGTCGCTTCAGCAAGACCTGGCCTTGGTGAATCTCTTGGGCATCGGCCATGTGGAACGCAACGGGCACCACTATGTCAACGGCCTGGCCTCGCGACCCGAAGCCGAGCAGCAGGCCTTTTTGAAGGCCCATACCGATCTGTACGAGCACAACCATGGGGCCGTGCGATTGAAAATCCGCCACGGCCAATTGCAGGTGGGCAGCCTGGATACCGTTGGCTTTGCCAGCGCTGTCATGCCCGATTTTTCTGCCATGTTCCCCCTCGGATCCTGCCCCCACCCTTGAGCGAATGATGACCACGCTGACCTTACTGACGCCCCAAGGCCAGACGGCCGCCTACACCCTGAGCGGCCAGGTGCTGGAGGCTGTTCCCTTCACCACCTTCAATCGCATTGCTTATTCGGCCGCGCATGTGGTGGCCGATCCGCGCGCCGCGATCGACCCTTGGCTGGAATGCGCCGTGGATTGGGAGGCCACCCTGGCCTATCGCCATCATCTGTGGTCACTGGGCTTGGGCGTGGCCGAGGCCATGGACACGGCTCAACGCGGCATGGGGATGGATTGGCCCACCTCGCGTGAGCTGATTCGTCGCACCCTGGAGGCCGCCCGAGGTGTGCCTGGCGCCCGGGTCGCCAGTGGTTGTGGCACTGATCATCTGGACCTGGCGCAGGTGAAGACGCTGGACGATGTGATCCGCGCTTACGATGAGCAGATCGAGGCCATCGAATCCATGGGGGGGCAACTCATCATCATGGCCAGTCGAGCCCTGGTGAAAGTGGCGCGTTCGCCGGCAGACTATGAAAAGGTTTATGACCACATCCTGTCGCAGGTGCGTGCCCCCGTCATCCTGCACTGGCTGGGGGATATGTTTGATCCCGCTCTCTCGGGCTACTGGGGCCACACCGACCTGGACCGCGCCAGTGCCACTGCGCTCGGGGTCATACAGGCCCATGCCGCCAAGGTGGATGGCATCAAGATCTCGTTGCTCGACAAGGCACGCGAAATTTCCATGCGACGACAACTGCCGCGCGGCGTGCGCATGTACACCGGTGACGACTTCAACTACGCCGAACTGATTGCCGGGGATGGTCAAGGGCTCGAAGAGGTGCATCGCCACAGCGACGCCTTGCTGGGGATTTTTGATGCCATCGCGCCCGCCGCCAGTGCCGCCCTGAGTGCCTTGGCCCGGGGCGAGCTTCAGCGCTTTCACGATCTGCTCAGCCCCACGGTGCCTTTGTCGCGGCACATCTTTCAGGCGCCGACCCGGTTCTATAAAACCGGCGTGGTGTTCATGGCCTGGCTCAATGGGCACCAATCGCATTTCACCCTGGTGGGAGGACAGCAAAGCACCCGTTCGGTGCCGCATTTGTGCGAGCTGTTCCGCCTGGCCGACCAGGCCCGGCTGCTGCAAGACCCCGAGCAGGCGGCCTGGCGCATGCGTCAGTGGCTGGCGGTCTGTGGAGTCTCTGGATAAGCTCGGGCAAAATGCCGGCTGAAAGGGGATTCCATGTACACCACGCTGAAGATTCGCAAACTCTCGACCAGTTCGGTGTTCAAACTCGTGGCCCTGGGGGCGGGGTGCTCGCTCATTCCCTTGATGACGTTGATGGGGCTGCTGTCGTTCTTCGGGGCAGGGACCATGCAATGGAATGGCAAACCGATGACGGGCTTGCCCAGTCTGATCGCGTCACCCTTCATGGGGGCGTTGTTCGCGCTGCTCATCACCGCCTTCCTGGGCAGTTTGTTGTCCCTGGGCCTGTGGCTGTATTCTCTGGTTCGCCCGCTCAAACTGTCCTATTGGACGGACGACGCTGCTTCAAATCAGGATTGAGCCACCGAGACCGTCGGCAACTTCACTTGGACAGCATTCGCATGGCCTCTTCCAGCCCTCGCAAGGTCAGCGGGAACATGCGCTGACTGACCAGTTGCTGGATGATGCTGATGCTTTGACGGTACTGCCACACGCCCTGCGGCTCGGGGTTGATCCAGGCGAATTTCGGGTAGGCATGGGTCAGGCGCTGAATCCATTCAGCGCCTGGCTCTTCGTTGTTGTATTCGACGCTGCCCCCGGGTTGCAAAATTTCGTAAGGGCTCATGGTGGCGTCACCGATGAAGATCAGCTTGTAGTCCTTGTTGTATTTGCGGATGATGTCCCAGGTGGGGAATTTTTCGGCAAAACGACGGCGGTTGTTTTTCCAAAGGTAATCGTAGATGCAGTTGTGGAAATAGAAGAACTCGAGGTGCTTGAATTCGGCCTTGACCGCCGAAAACAATTCCTCCATGCGGGTCACATGCTCATCCATCGTGCCGCCCACGTCCATCAGCAGCAGCACTTTGACGTTGTTGTGCCGCTCGGGAATCATCTTGATGTCGAGATAGCCAGCATTGGCGGCGGTGCTGCGAATGGTGTCTTCCAGATCGAGTTCGTCGGGTGAGCCTTCCCGCGCAAACTTGCGCAGCCGGCGCAAAGCCACCTTGATGTTGCGGGTGCCGAGCTCCTGGCTGTCGTCATAGTCTTGGTAGGCTCGTTGCTCCCACACCTTGACGGCGCTTTTGTTGCCCCCCTTGCCCCCGATGCGAATGCCTTGGGGGTTGTAGCCCCCGTTGCCGAAGGGTGAGGTGCCGCCGGTGCCAATCCATTTGCTGCCGCCTTCGTGGCGCTCGTTCTGCTCTTCCAGGCGCTTGCGCAGCGTCTCCATCAACTCGTCCCAGCCCATTTTTTCGATGGCGGCTTTTTGCTCTGGCGTGAGTTCTTTCTCCAGCGTTTTGCGCAACCAGTCGAGGGGAACATCCTGGGTGAAGTCGGTGACGAGTTCCACACCCTTGAAGTAAGCGGCAAAGGCGCGATCGAATTTGTCGAAATGTTTTTCGTCTTTCACCAGGGCCGTGCGGCTCAGGTAATAGAAATCATCCATGCTGCAAGCTTCGCTGGCTGGCCCCACGACCTGGGCCTGCAGGGCTTCAAGCAGCGAGAGATATTCCTTGACGGACACCGGCAGCTTGGCCGCGCGCAGGGTATAGAAAAAATCGGTCAGCATGGCGAAGTCTCCCTCAGGTGCCAGCGCGCGAGCGGGTGAGCTGAAAGTCCAAGTGGGCTTTCACGGCAGGCCATTCCGGGGCCGTGATGCTGTAGACCGCCGTGTCGCGCAGGCTTTGGTTGGCGGCGATCTGGTGGGCGCGCAGCACGCCGTCCAGTTTCGCGCCCAGCCGCTCGATGGCGGCACGGCTGTCGTGGTTGAACCAATGGGTGCGAAACTCGACCGCGATGCAGTCGAGTTGTTCAAACGCATGGGCCAGCAAGAGGCGCTTGCACTGGGTATTCAAGGCGCTGCGTTGCACGCTGCGACGGTACCAGGTCGATCCGATCTCCAGGCGGCGGTTGGCCGCATCGATGTTCATGTAGGTGGTCATGCCCACCGCCTGACCGCTGTGTGGATCGATGACGGCAAAGGGCAACATGCTGCCCTGGACCTGCAAAGACAGCCGCCGCTCGATCTCTTGCAACATCCGCTCAGGGGGCGGTATGAGGGTGAACCACAGCTTCCACAACTCACCGTCCAGCACCGCCAGTACCAGGTCGTCATGGTGACGCAGTTCCAGGGGTTCCAGACGGGCATGCGCCCCTTCCAGCGTGATGGGGTCGACTTGCATCATTCAGCGTCTCCCGGCGGTGAATGACGGCCACGAAAATGCCGAGCCGCTTGCAGCCCCATGCCGCCGCCCAGGCCGACCAAGGCGATGGCCGCGATGCTGCCCGCGCTGTAGCCTTCCGAGAACAAGTCGAGGCCGAGCAATTGCCCAAGCCCGAAGCCCAGCAACGCGCCGACGACAAAGCCGACGGCATCGGTCAAACCTTCGATGAGGAGTTGCTGCGACATGAGAAGCCGTTTCGTATTCAGCGGTTGCGGCTTTGCATGAAGACCAGTTTTTCAAACAAAGTCACGTCTTGCTCGTTCTTCAGCAAGGCCCCTACCAGCGGCGGGACCGCGACTTTCTCGTCAGCCGACTGCAGGGCCGAGAGTGGAATGTCTTCGGCCACCAGCAGCTTGAGCCAATCGAGCAGCTCGCTGGTGCTGGGCTTTTTCTTCAAACCGGGGAGGTTGCGCACATCGAAGAAGGTCTTGAGCGCGACGCTCAGCAAGTCCTTCTTGAGGTTGGGGAAGTGCACATCCACGATTTGCCGCATGGTGTCCGCATCGGGGAACTTGATGTAATGAAAGAAACAGCGGCGCAAAAACGCGTCGGGCAACTCCTTCTCGTTGTTCGAAGTGATGAACACCAGCGGGCGGTTTTTGGCCCGGACCAGTTCCCGCGTTTCGTAGCAATAGAACTCCATGCGGTCGAGTTCGCGCAGCAAATCGTTGGGGAATTCGATGTCCGCCTTATCGATTTCGTCGATCAGCAGCGCCACCGGCTCTTCGGCGGTGAAGGCCTGCCAGAGCACGCCACGCACGATGTAGTTGTGGATGTCCTTGACCCGCTCGTCGCCCAGCTGGCTGTCGCGCAGCCGGCTCACGGCGTCGTATTCGTACAGACCCTGCTGGGCCTTGGTGGTCGACTTGATATGCCACTGAATGAGCGGCATCTGGAGGGCGGCCGCAACTTCCTCGGCCAGCATGGTCTTGCCAGTCCCCGGCTCGCCCTTGACCAGCAAGGGGCGTTTGAGCGTGATGGCTGCATTGACCGCCAGTTTCAGGTCTTGGGTGGCCACATAGTTGTCGGATCCTTGGAATTTCATGGTGTCCTGTCGGTGGAATGTCTACGTCTAACTTACGCAAGGGGTCGATATAATGTTCGACTGGCATGAACCAGCCAACCCTTCAGCCGCCCCTTGTGGCACTTGATTGTCAGTCCAAAATGAACAAGTTATTGTCCTTCGTTTTTGTTTCGCTTGTCGCTTTCGTGACCTCCTCGGTCCAGGCGCAGGACGCCCAAGGTGATGCCAAGGCCGGTGAAAAGAAAATTGCCATGTGCATAGGGTGCCACGGCATCGTGGGTTATCAGGCCAGTTTTCCTGAGGTGTACCGGGTCCCCATGATCTCGGGTCAAAGTGCCAAATTTATCAGCGCCTCCCTGCAAGCCTACAAAAAGGGTGAGCGCAAGCACCCCACCATGCGCGGCATTGCCGAGACCTTGACCGATCAGGACATCGCCGATGTGGCCGCCTACTATTCCACCCATGGGGCAGGACAAGGTGCGGCCCTGCCTGAAACCGCGAAAGAGGCCACCGGCCCCGTGGCCGAATTGCTCAAGAAGGGTGCATGCGCTTCCTGCCACGGTGCCAACTTCAGCAAACCGATCGACCCCAGCTATCCCAAGATCGCTGGTCAGCATGCCGACTACCTGTTCGTCGCGCTCAAGTCCTACAAGGCAGAGGGACAGTCGGCCTGGGGTCGCAACAACGGCGTCATGGGCGGTGTTGCCAAGCAGTTCAGCAACGCCGAGCTCAAGCAGCTGGCTCAGTACATCGCCAGCCAGCCGGGCGAGCTCAAAACCATTCCTCAGTCGAAGTTCCGCTGATCGGGCCCCCGCATTGGATGCGAAGCCAGGCCGTGAGCCTGGCTTTTTTTCGCCTGATCGGTCAGTCTCGTGTGGCGCGACGCTGGATGGCGTCGATGTAGGCGGCCCCATCCGGGGGGCGACCACTGCGCTGGCTTTCCCAAATCATCTGGCCCAGACACTCCATGGCCTCATGGTGCGCCTGATGCAAGGAGTCACGGCGTGCTGCCAGCAACTCCACCGCCTGCCGAATGCCGCGGGGCTGATCGATCGAGCATTGCTCGCTGATCGACAGGTGCATGGACAGGTGTAAAAACGGGTTTTCGCGCCCGTCCTCCACCTCGTAGACACGGGCCACCGCCTGTTGGGCATCGGCCAGGTCGGGATGGTATTCGGGATGGTGTTCAATCCACTGGCCAGCCAGCGTCTCCAGGGCGTCCATGGGCTCGCCCGCCTGCTGCTTGCGATGCACCTGGCAAAAGAAACGGCGGACATCTTCTTGGGATGGTGTAAACATACCTCGATTAAACTCGAATTTGTTTTTTCAGGACCGAGAACATGAACCAAGCCTTTATTTGCGACGCTATTCGCACCCCCTTTGGCCGTTACGGCGGTGCCCTCAGCAGTGTTCGCACAGATGATTTGGGGGCCATCCCCCTCAAGGCCTTGATGGCGCGCAACCCCAAGGTGGACTGGCAGGCCGTGACCGATGTCATCTATGGCTGCGCCAACCAGGCCGGTGAGGACAACCGCAACGTGGCGCACATGGCCAGTTTGTTGGCTGGGCTGCCCATCGAAGTGCCTGGCGCCACCATCAACCGTCTGTGTGGCTCTGGCCTGGACGCCGTCGGCACGGCAGCGCGTGCCATTCGCGCCGGCGAGGCCGGGCTCATGATTGCGGGGGGGGTTGAGAGCATGAGCAGGGCCCCCTTTGTCATGCCCAAGGCCGAGAGCGCTTTCAGCCGCAGCAATGCGGTCTATGACACCACCATTGGCTGGCGCTTTGTCAACAAGCTGATGAAGGAGAAGTACGGCGTCGACTCCATGCCCGAGACGGCCGAAAACGTCGCCACCGATTTCAAGATCGAGCGAGAGGCCCAGGATCGCATGGCACTGGCCAGCCAGATGAAGGCCGTGGCCGCTCAAAAGGCGGGTTACTTTGACAGTGAAATCACGCCGGTCACCATCGCGCAGAAAAAAGGCGATCCGGTGGTGGTCAGCAAGGATGAGCATCCGCGTGAAACCAGCCTGGAAACCCTGGCCAAACTCAAGGGCGTGGTACGGCCTGATGGCAGCGTGACAGCGGGCAATGCCAGCGGGGTCAATGACGGCTCATGCGCCTTGTTGCTGGCCAGTGAGTCCGATGCCGCACGGCATGGCCTGACCCCGCGTGCGCGCGTGGTTGGCATGGCCACGGTGGGGGTGCCTCCTCGCATCATGGGCATCGGCCCTGCGCCGGCGACACAAAAGGTGCTGGCGCTGACCGGGCTCAGCCTGGCGCAAATGGACGTCATTGAACTCAACGAAGCCTTCGCTGCCCAAGGACTGGCCGTGTTGCGTCAATTGGGCCTGCAAGACGATGATCCGCGCGTCAACCCGAACGGGGGCGCCATTGCTCTGGGGCATCCCCTGGGTGCCAGCGGCGCGCGCTTGGCCACCACGGCCATCAATCAATTGCACCGCACCGGGGGTCGCTACGCCCTGTGCACCATGTGCATTGGGGTGGGACAGGGCATCGCCCTGATTCTCGAGCGCGTTTGAGGGTCGGACGGGCGTTGGCTTATTGATCCGCGAACGCCCGCTCGATCACGAAGTCACCGGGCTTGCTGGTGTTGCCCTCGTGGAAGCCTCGGTGCTCCAGCATGCCCTTCAGGTCCTTGAGCATCTGGGGGCTACCACAAATCATGACGCGGTCTTGGGTCGGGTCGAATGCTGGCAATCCCAGGTCAGAAAACAGACGCCCGTTGTCGATCAAGTCGGTAATACGGCCTGTGTGTTGGTAGGCTTCACGCGTGACCGTCGGGTAGTAAAGGAACTGGGATGACACCATCTCGCCCAGCAGTTCATGTTGTGGCAACTCACGGGTCAAGTAGTCATGGTAGGCCAGCTCCTGGACCTGGCGCACCCCATGGACCAGAATGACCTTTTCGAAACGCTCATAGGTTTCGGGGTCGCGGATGATGCTCAAAAAGGGGGCCATGCCGGTGCCGGTGGACAGCATGTACAGGTTTTTACCTGGCAGCAGGTAGTCGATCAACAAGGTGCCGGTGGGCTTGCGACCGACAATGATGTGGTCGCCAACCTGGATGTGCTGCAGCCTGGACGTCAGGGGGCCATCGGGCACCTTGATGCTCAGGAACTCAAGGTGCTCCTCGTAGTTCGCACTCACAATGCTGTAGGCGCGCAACAGCGGCTTGTTGTTGACCGTGAGACCGATCATGGTGAAATGCCCGTTTGAAAACCGCAGGGCACTGTCGCGGGTGGTGGTGAAACTGAAGAGTCGGTCGGTCCAGTGGTGTACAGACAAGACTTTTTCTTGATGTAAGGCGCTCATGATCGTCTTATTGATGAATCCGCGACTTTACAACATGACTTCTGATATTTGGCTATATGCGAACTTCAGGGCTGGCATATGCCCAGAGGGGGTAACGCCGAGCCGGTACACTGATGCCCCTTTGGAGAGGGAGAAATCGACATGTCTCAACCCATTTTCTGTTTGTCAGGATTGACTCGGCCGAGCTGGGGCAGCGTGGCTGGATGGGCGCGTCGCTGGATGGTGGCATCCCTGATCGGGACCGCCGCCTTGGCTGTGACGGCACAGGCACAAACCGCCGGGGTCATCAAGATCGGTGAAATCAACAGTTACAAGGCCCAACCGGCTTTTCTGGAGCCCTACAAAAAGGGCATGGAACTGGCGGTTGAGGAAATCAATGCGGCAGGTGGCATTCAGGGCCGCAAGCTGCAATTGGTGATTCGTGACGACAACGCCAATCCGGGGGACGCCGTGCGGGCGGCCGAGGAGTTGCTGGCGCGCGAGCAAGTGGATGTGCTGAGTGGCACCTTTTTGTCCCACGTCGGTCTGGCCGTGGCCGATTTCGCCAAGCAGCGCAAGGTCTTCTTCCTGGCCGGCGAGCCGCTGACCGACAAGGTGGTGTGGCAAAACGGCAACCGTTACACCTTCCGTCTGCGCGCCTCGACCTACATGCAGGTCGCCATGCTGGTCCCTGAGGCTGCCCGCTTGCGCAAAAAGCGCTGGGCTGTGGTGTACCCCAACTACGAGTACGGTCAGTCGGCGGCGGCCACTTTCAAAACCTTGCTCAAGGCCGCCCAACCGGATGTCGAGTTCGTGGCTGAACAAGCCCCTGCCTTGGGCAAGGTGGACGCGGGGGCAGTGGTACAAGCCCTGGCCGATGCCAAGCCAGACGCCATTTTCAACGTTCTGTTCGCCGCCGATCTGGCCAAGCTGGTGCGCGAAGGCAACACCCGTGGCCTGTTCCAGGGGCGCGAGGTGGTCAGTTTGCTGACCGGCGAGCCCGAGTACCTGGACCCATTGAAGGATGAAACGCCCAACGGCTGGATCGTGACCGGGTACCCCTGGTACGGCATCCAAACCAACGAGCACAAGGCTTTTCTCACCGCTTACCAAGGGCGATTCAAGGATTACCCGCGGCTGGGGTCGGTGGTTGGTTACACCATGATCCATGCCCTCGCGGCCGGCATGCGCAAGGCCGGTGGCGTTGAGACTGAAAAACTGATCACCGCCTTCCGAGGCCTGGTCTTTGACAGCCCCTACGGGCGTTTGAATTTCCGCACCCAGGACCACCAGTCCACCATGGGGGCCTTTGTCGGGCGCACCCGCAACGACAACGGCAAAGGCGTGATGGTGGATTTCCGCTACATGGATGGCGCGAATTTCCAACCCAGCAACGACGAGGTCAAAAAGCTGCGCCCGGCCGACTGAGGTCGCAAGCAAGTCTGAACCCAGGTTGAAGAACTGACATGGACGCCTGGGGCTGGCTGGTTCAAGGGCTCAATGGATTGGCGGGGGCTTCCTCGCTGTTCCTGGTCGCGGCAGGCTTGTCGCTGATCTTCGGGGTCAGTCGCATTGTGAACTTCGCCCACGGCTCCTTCTTCATGCTGGGCATTTACCTGACCTATTCGCTGGTCGAATGGATTGGCCGCTCATGGGGTCTGGCCATTGGCTATGGCTTGTCCATGCTGCTGGCGGCGTTGCTGACCGCTGCCCTGGGGGCGGTGGTCGAAGTGCTGATCTTGCGCCGCATCTACCGGGCCCCCGAACTCTTTCAATTGCTGGCCACATTCGCCCTGGTGCTGGTGATTCAAGATGGGGTCTTGTGGTGGTGGGGCCCTGAGGATTTATTGGGGCCACGCATGCCCGGGTTGAGTGGGTCTGTCGATATATTGGGGCGCCGCTTTCCCACCTACGATCTGCTGTTGATGTTCATTGGCCCGCTGGTGCTGGGCTTGCTGTGGGTGCTGCTGCACCGAACGCGATTGGGCTTGTTGGTCCGGGCCGCGACCCAGGACCGAGAGATGGTGGGGGCCCTGGGCGTGCATCAGGGCCGCCTGTTCACGGCGGTGTTCGCGCTGGGTTGCGCGCTAGCAGGGCTGGGCGGCGCCTTGCAGCTGCCGCGAGAACCCGCCAGTCTGGGGCTCGATTTGCAAACGATGGGCGATGCGTTCGTGGTGGTGGTCGTGGGTGGGATGGGCTCGATCCCGGGTGCCTATGTGGCCGCGCTGCTGATCGCCGAGATCAAGGCCTTGTGCATTGCGCTGGGTACGGTCGAAGTGATGGGTGTGTCGGTGGCCTTTTCCAAATTCACCCTGGTGGCCGAGTTCTTGGTGATGGCTGTGGTGCTGGTGCTGCGTCCCTGGGGCTTGTTTGGACGACCGCCCGCTGTGTCGCGCAGTCAGGCGCCGGTCGAGGCGCCTTTGCGCCTCTCGCGCTTCAGCGCGCTGGGGGCCATGGGTCTGGTGCTGGCGCTGGTGGTATTGCCTGGGCTCAGCCCTCAGTCGCCCTACGCCTTGGTGTTGACGATTGACATGTTGATTGCGGCCTTGTTTGCCTGCAGTCTGCACTTCATTCTGGGGCCAGCGGGCTTGCATTCGTTCGGGCATGCCGCCTATTTCGGTGTGGGGGCCTATGCCGCGGCCCTGCTGGTGCTGAGGGTGGGCTGGCCGATGGAGGTGGGCATCGTGTTGGCCCCGCTCATCACTGGGGCCGTGGCGATGGTGCTGGCCTGGTTTTGTGTCCGCCTGAGCGGCGTTTATTTGGCCATGCTGACGCTGGCCTTCGCGCAAATTCTCTGGGCCGTGTGCTTTCAGTGGGATGGTTTGACCGGGGGCAGCAACGGGCTCACCGGGGTGTGGCCCAGTGCCTGGTTGTCAGATCGAACGTCTTACTACTACCTCACACTGGGGCTGGTCGTGACGGGTGTCTGGGGGCTGCGTCGGATCTTGCACGCCCCTTTGGGCTACAGCCTGCGCGCCAGCCGCGATTCCGTGTTACGCGCCCAGGCCATGGGGTTGCCGGTTCAATTCGTGCAGTGGTTGGGGCTGGTGATCGCTGCCACCGTGGCGGGGCTGGCGGGGGTTTTGTTTGCGTTTTCCAAAGGCAGCATTTCGCCCGACGTGCTGGGCGTCAACCGTTCGGTCGATGCGCTGGTGATGGTCTTGCTCGGCGGTGTTCAGTCTGCAGCGGGGCCCTTGCTGGGCGCGTTCACTTTCACCGGCTTGCACGATGTGCTGGCGCGCGGCATCGATTATTGGCGCGCCGTTCTGGGGGGGCTCATTTTGTTGCTGGTGCTTGCTTTCCCCCAGGGATTGGTGGGCATCGTTCAAGGAGTGCGAGGCTGGTTGGGCCAGGGAGTGCGTCCATGAGTCGCCTGCAGGTGCGTGGTCTGTGCAAGTCTTTTGGCGATGTGCGCGCGGTTGACCAGGTGTCCTTCGACCTGGCAGGCGGCGAACTGCTGGCCTTGATCGGCCCAAACGGGGCCGGTAAATCCACGACCTTCAACCTGGTCAATGGACAGTTGACGGCCGATGCTGGGCAGGTGTTGCTCGACGGCGTCTCACTGCTGGGCCGATCCCCGCGCGAAATCTGGCAATTGGGAGTGGCCCGAACGTTTCAGATTGCTGAAACCTTCAACTCCCTCACGGTGCTTGAGAACGTGCAGATGGCATTGTTGGCCGCTGATCAAGCCTGGTGGGCGCCCTGGCGGCGGGCGTCACGCCATCGGCGTGAGGATGCCCTGGATTGGTTGGGGCAGGTGGGGCTGCGCGATCAAGCCGAGCGCCCTGCACACGCGCTGGCGTATGGTGACGTCAAGCGACTGGAGTTGGCCATGTCCTTGGCCGCAGAGCCACGCTTGCTGCTGATGGATGAGCCTACGGCGGGCATGGCCACCGCCGAGCGGCAGCAGTTGATGTCGCTGACACGCACGCTGGTCCGTCAGCGCGGCTTGTCGGTGCTCTTCACCGAGCACAGCATGGACGTGGTGTTCGAACACGCCGACCGCGTGCTGGTGCTGGCGCGAGGGCAGGTGATCGCCGATGGCAACGCGGCACAGGTGCGTGAAGACCCACAAGTGCAGGCAGTCTATTTCGGGCGAGGACGCACGTTGCCAACGGGTGATGGTGATGCCCAGGCGCATGACCAGACACGGGCTGAGCGCAACGGTTCCGTCAGGTCCACGCCCATCCCCGACGCATCACCGTTTTCTCCCGCCCAGACCCCGCTCTTGCAGGCGCAGGCGCTGCAGGCCTGGTATGGGGCCGCTCAAGTGCTGTTCGATGTGCATCTGGAGGTCCATGCGGGGGAGGTGGTTGCCTTGATGGGGCGCAATGGCGCGGGCAAATCCAGCACCCTCAAGGCCTTGATGGGTTTGATGCCCAGGCGTGAAGGGCGCTTGCAGTTTCTGTCCCATGACCTGATGACTTTATCCCCCAGCCGGGCGGCGCAATGCGGGCTGGGCTATGTGCCTGAGGACCGACGAATTTTCACGGACCTCACCGTGCTGGAGAACCTGCAGGCGGGCATGCAGGCTGCTCGCCAATGGCCCGATGGAGCTGCTGCACCCCACTGGACGATGGAACGGGTGTTCGAGGTGTTCCCCCGGCTGGCCGAATTGCGTCACCGCTTGGGTGCCCGCATGAGTGGCGGCGAGCAGCAGATGCTGACCGTGGCGCGCAGCCTCATGGGCAACCCCTTGTTGCTGCTGCTTGACGAGCCCTCCGAGGGGGTGGCACCGGTCATCGTTGAACAGATGGCCGAGATGATTCTGACGCTCAAGGCGGCGGGCGTCAGCATTCTGTTGTCAGAACAAAACCTGCCGTTCGCCAGTTGGGTGGCCGATCGCGCCTACGTGCTCGAGAAAGGACACATCCGGCAAGCCTGCAGCATGCAAGACTTGTTGGACAACGAGCATTGGCGGCGACAGTACCTGAGCCTGTAGTTTGGCAAGGTACTTCAGGCACATTCCCGCCGCGTGTTCAGGTGCCGGCCAGCGCATGCCCCAGCACCTGGGCCAGCACCGCCTGGGCTTGACCCGAATCATGCCCGCGCCAGGCGACGATGTGGTCAGGACGGATCAGCACCAGGGGTGCTTCGTACAGGGCTTTCAGGGAGGCGTCTGATTGCTTGACCCATTGGAGGTCAATGGCTTGGCGTGCCGCGGCTTGCACAAAGCCTTGGGCAGCAGCGCCATCGGCGCCGAGGTCCAGCAGCGTCCATCCGGTGCCAAACGTGTCGAAGAGTGAACGTCCGTCATCCAGCCAGGCATGCGGTGGCCTCCCCCCGGGGCAGGCCGTGGGTTGGTAGGTGTTGGGGTGATCGGGAGGCGGTGCGCTGCCATCGGGAACGATGATGGGAGATCCATCGTAACGACCCCCAAAAGTCACGCCTGGGATGTTGAATTCGAGTCGAACATGGGCGTTGAAATAGTCACCGGCTTCGCCGCGTGCCTGGATGCCAGCGGGGCTGTTTTCTTCCAGCACCGGGGTGACCGGGTACAGCCCCACCGAGTCGGCGAATTGGCGTGAATACCCGGTGTTGCGCTGGGCCATGGGTTTGCGCTCGAGGGCATAGGTGTCCAGCAGGGCTTGTGGTGCCTGCCCATGGTGGACCGCCGCCAGCTTCCAGCCCAGGTTGACGGCATCCTCGACCCCGGTGTTGTACCCCAGGCCCCCCGTGGGGGTGAACAGGTGGGCGGCGTCACCGATTAAAAACACCCGGCCGCGCGACAAGGATTGCGCCACCAACGCATGCCCAGCTGTCCAGGTTTGCACCGACAGCACTTCCATGTCGAGCGGGCATCCCATCGTTTGCTGCACGATGCGACGAGCGTCCTGAGCCGTCCAGTCGTCCGCAGGTTCGCCCTCGTGAATGGCTGCATGGAAAGCAAACTCATCGACACCGTTGACCGAGGCCAGTAGGGCGCGGCGTTCGGCATTCACGGTGACATACATCCAGGCACGAGAATGCGGAATGCGTTGGTACACCTCGGGGGAGCGGAAGTACACCGCGAACATCTGTCCCCCCATGTAGCCCCGCCGCATGCCGGTTGCACCTTCATACCCAACGCCCAATTGATGCCGGATGGCGCTGCGCGGGCCGTCGGCCCCCACCAGGTGTCGTGCCCGTACCTGGGTCTCGGGTTGCGATCCATCGCTGGGCTGGATCCAGGCATCGATGTGCGTGCCCTGATCCACGAAGCGTGTCATCTTCCAGCCGTAACGGATGTCGTTGCCGGGCCATTTTTCAGCGTGTCGACGCATTACCGGTTCGACGTATTTCTGCGAGCAACGATGCGGCAATTCTGCTGCACTCCACGACCCGCCCATGTTGCGAATGTTGCGCACCGCCTGCGCCGCCGTGGGCAAGGACAGACGGGCCAATTCGTGGGTGCTGAAACGGGTGAAGTAGGCAATGTCGGTCGGGTGGTCTGCGGGCAAGCCCCGCTCGCGCACCTCGTGGGCGAATCCCAGGCGGCGGAAATGCTCCATGGTGCGGGCCTGGGTGGCGTTGGCCTGCGGGTTGAAGGCCGTGGAAGGCTTGGCATCGACCAGCAGGCAAGGAACCTGGCGCGGCCCCAATTCATTGGCGAGCATCAGGCCACTGGGACCGCCACCAACGATCAATACAGGAATTTCGATCATGAACTACTTGCGTTAATGAGGCTGAAGAGGGCTTTACAAAGTCTTCATTTTGCTGCGCCCCGAGTCACTGACTGGACATGCCCATGGGGGTGGGCATGGGTCTCATGGAATTATCCTCGTTGAGTGTCTTGGAGAGTCCGGGGTATCCGCCGTGGCGCTGAAACGGTTTGTGAAACCGTGGCAAGATAGCGCCCGACTCAGGCGAGCCGTCTGTTGACACCTCGCCTGTCACCCTTTGTTGTGTTTTTCCTTTCAAGGACCCTTTCATGAGCATCCCCCAATCTGCCATTGACCAGCTTTTCAACAACGCTCGGACGGCCAATGGATTTCTCGACAAGCCTGTGCCTTTGTCATTGGTCCAGCAAATTTATGACATCGCCAAGATGGGATCGACCTCGATGAACGGTCAGCCGGCCCGCTACGTCATCCTGCACACCCCTGCAGCAAAAGAGCGCCTGTTGCCCGCTCTGAGCCCGGGCAACGTGGACAAGTCCCGTTCGGCCCCGGTGGTGGTGATCGTTGCCACCGACAACAAGTTCTACGAGAACATGCCCACCCTGTTCCCCAACAACCCGAACGCCAAGGGTTTGTTCGAGGGCAATGCCGCCCTGGCCGCTGCCACTGCAACCCGCAACAGCACCTTGAGCGGCGCTTATTTCATGATTGCTGCCCGCGCCCTGGGCCTGGACTGTGGCCCCATGAGTGGTTTTGACGCCGCCAAGGTCAACGCCGAGTTCTTCCCCGACGGCCGTTGTTCAGCGAACTTCGTTCTCAACCTGGGATACGGCGACAACAGCAAACTGTTTCCGCGCAACCCCCGCCTGAGCTTCGAGCAGGCCTGCACGGTTCTCTGAGTTTGAACGCGTGGTGCATCACCGATCCATGGTTTTATGCCATGGCGGTGCCCGCGGTGATTTTGCTGGGCATCAGCAAAAGCGGTTTTGGTATTGGGTTTGGTGCCCTGGCGGTGCCCATGTTGGCCATGACGGTCACCGTGCCCCAAGCCGCTGCCATCCTGATGCCGGTGCTGTTCATGCTGGATGTGTTGGGACTGGCGGCATTGCGTCAGCACTTTGATCGGCAACTGCTTCGATTTTTGTTGCCTTGGGGGTTGTTGGGTACCTTGATCGGCTACCTGACTTTCGGGGTGTTCAATGCCAACATCGTCTCGGGGTTGGTCGGTGGTTTCACCTTGCTGTTTTTGACACAACGCGTTTTTTTCCCGTTGCGAGCCGACAGCCCTCCTCCTCCTCGTTGGTTGGGCAAGATGCTGACGATCCTGGGTGGCTTCACCAGTTTCATCGCGCATACCGGTGGGCCTCCCATCAATGCCTATGTGTTGCCGATGCGCCTGGCTCCCATCACATTCACCGCCACCATGGCGATGCTGTTTTTCTACCTCAATCTCTCCAAGTGGATCCCCTACGGCTTGCTGGGCTTGCTGGATTGGCGTCACCTGGGGACTTCTCTCTTGCTGCTTCCCTTTGCCCCCATCGGAATCTGGCTGGGTTTGAACATTGCCCGCAAAATCCAACCCAAGCTGTTTTACCAATTGGCGCACTTGGGCTTGTTGCTGACGGGTTGCAAAATGCTGTGGGATGCTTTTTTCCGTGTCTGAAATTCGGAGCGTCAGATCATGAGAGTGTTTGAGACTTTGCAGGATGTGGCCCAATGCGTGGGACAGGAAGTGGCGGTGAGCGACTGGGTCACCATCACCCAGGAGCAGATCAATCTGTTCGCCGATGCCACAGGCGATCACCAGTGGATTCATGTCGACCCTGATCGTGCGCGTGACGGACCTTTCGGGACCACCATTGCACACGGTTTTCTGACGTTGTCACTCTTGCCCAAGTTCATGGAGGGCTCATTGCGTGTCGAGCAAAACCGCATGAGCATCAATTACGGGCTGAATCGTGTTCGATTCATGGCCCCGGTGCCCGTCAACAGCCGGCTGCGGGCACGCCTGACCCTGCTGCGTTGCGAGCCGATCGATCAAGACGGTTTTCAACAGACCTGGCAGGTGCAGATAGAACGTGAAGGCAGTGAAAAGCCTGTCTGCGTGGCTGAGACGATGGCTCGCCGTTACCCCTGAGCCTGCTGGGGGTTTGGGGGGTTGTCAGTGCTCATCCCCCTGTTCCTTCAAAACCCAGTTGACGCCAGGCCTCGAACACCACCACGGCGACAGCGTTGGACAGGTTGAGGCTGCGTTGGCCGGCCCGCATGGGCAGCCGCAACTGCTGCGGGGCTGCAAATTGCTCGCGCAAATCTGAGGGCAGCCCTTGTGTTTCACTGCCAAACACCAGCCAATCCCCCGCCTGGAAGGCCACTTCATGCACACCGCGCTGACCACGGGTGGTGAGGGCAAAGCTGCGTTCAGGCAGGGGTTGTTCTTGCGCGACGAATTGGTCCCAGCTGGCATGACGGCGCACTTCGGCGTACTCGTGGTAATCGAGTCCCGCACGGCGCATCAGGCGGTCTTCCATGGAAAAGCCCAGCGGCTCAATGAGGTGGAGTGTGCATCCTGTGTTGGCCGCCAACCGGATCACATTGCCCGTGTTGGGGGGGATTTCTGGATGGACCAAAACGATATGAAACATGGGCTTAGCTTACCGCAGGCGTTCGTGCCAGCACCATACCCACCACCTCGCGTGCACCTGCGCGCAGCAGGCTGAGGGCGGCTTCGTTCAAGGTGGCACCGGTGGTCATGATGTCATCGACCAACACGATGCGGCGTCCTCTCACTTGCTGGACTCGCAGGGGGTGGACTTGCATGGAACCCACCAAATTGGTTTGCCGATCAGCAGCGTTGAGTTGCGCCTGGCGCTGGGTGGCGCGACAGCGCAGCAGCAGATGCGGGTCGTTGCGCCGGGGGCACAAGCGCCGGGACAGTTCATGGGCCTGGTTGTAACCACGCTCTTGCAAGCGCTCGTCGGCCAAGGGCATGGGGACCACCACATCGGCTTGCTCCAGGGCAGGTTCGATGCCGGGTGCTTGCAGCATCAAGTCAGCCAGCACACGGGCCAAGCCCGGTTGCCCGCCGAACTTGAATGAAGCGATGCAGCGATTCCAGGGGTAGGCGTAATCGAGGGCGGCCAGGCAAGCGCTTAAAACGGGGGACTCTTTCTCACAATGCACACAGACCCTGGGTGGAAAGGCAGGGGTGACGCTCAAGGCGCAAGTGGGGCAGCGCGGCACCGGTTGTGCAAAGGATTCCACGCAATCCTCGCACAAGGGTCGGGCAGGCCAGGCGCGACAAATCAGGCAGGTGCTGGGCAGCCGCCAGGACCAACGCTTGCCCATGGGGGTAAAAGGTGTAGGCATCGGCCAATATACTGCCCCAGGTATGGCAGCAAACCTTGAAGTGAATACCTCACAACCCCCGCTGGATCCCCTGGCAGCTCAGCGTTGGCTGGACGGTCGGGTGCCTGGGCACATGGGTGCCGAGGCCTGGCTGCATGCAGAGGTGGCCCGGCGCATGGAGGATCGTCTTCAGTGGATCCGACAGGCACCTGCGCGATGGATCGATTGGTCACCCTCGCTGGGGGGCTGGGAGGCCGCCGAGCGCATCGCCAAACGGTATCCCCAGGCACTGCGCGAGGTGGTGGAGCCCGCCGAGCGCCGGCGCATGCGCGCGCACGCCCAGTTGTCGCCTGCCAGGTGGCAACTGTGGAAAAGCGGCCCCCCCATTGTGTCTGAACCCGCCCCCGGATTGGCCGGCATGCTGTGGTCCAACATGGCTTTGCACGTCCAACCCGACCCTTCGGCCTTGCTGCGTCAATGGCTCGATGCCCTGTCGGTCGATGGGTTTCTGATGTTTTCCTGTCTGGGGCCGGATTCTTTGCGCGAAATTCGGGATATTTACGTCCAGCAAGGCTGGCCAGCGCCAACCCAGCCTTTCACCGACATGCACGATTGGGGGGATTTGCTGGTGCAGGCCGGATTTGCCGAACCGGTGATGGACATGGAGCGCATCACGCTCACCTATACCGACGTCGATGCCTTGATCGCCGATTTGCGGTCCCTGGGACGCAATCTGAACGCCAATCGCTTTGCTGCCCTGAGAGGCCGGCAATGGCTTGCCCGCTTGCGGGAAGCCTTGTCTGGCCACACTTTTCCCGCCGCCAGCGAAGCCGCGAAGGGGCGGCTGCAGTTGACTTTCGAGGTCATTTACGGACATGCCCTGAAACCTGCCCCTCGATTGCGCGTGGCCTCCGAGACCCAGGTGCCTCTGCAAGACCTCAAAACCATGTTGAGCCAAAGGTCTGTGCGTGACCGCGCCGCTTGAGTCGCTGACCGAGGCTGTTTCGAACCCGACAACAGCAAGCTTGGCGTCAGCTCTGAACCACACAAGCCTTGCTACAATGCTCGGCGCTGTTCAGCCTGGGATTGGCCCCGGGTGGACGATTGCGTGCCCTGGTTTTTTTCCACCTGGATTCAGGGCGCGCACCAAAGAGGTCACTCAAGTGAAGACGATGAACAACCTGCATAGAACGTTGGCGTCAAGCCTGCTCATGATCGGAACCTGGCTGTCAACGGCCGCCTGGGCCGTGAACGATTTGCCCGGAGGTCCGGGCGTTCGCCAACTGAACCTTCAGGCGAGCGCAACCAAAATTGCCGAAGAGCAAGCCTGGTTGCACTGGTTCATGCTCATCATCTGTACCGTGATTTTCATTGCGGTCTTCGGGGTGATGTTCTATTCCATCCTCAAGCATCGCAAATCGCTCGGCCACAAGCCCGCCTCCTTCCACGAGTCGGTCAAGGTTGAAATCGCCTGGACCGTCATTCCCTTTATCATCGTCATCCTGATGGCCTTGCCCGCCACCAAAGCGGTGGTGGCCCAAAAAGACACCTCCAACGCCGACCTCACCATCAAGGCCACCGGATATCAATGGAAATGGGGTTACGACTATCTGAAGGGCGAGGGCGAGGGCATTGGCTTTCTCTCCACCTTGGTCAATGAGCACCGAGAGCTCTCCAACAGCGGTGCCAAGGGCGCTTCTGTCGATGACTACCTGTTGAAGGTCGACAATCCTTTGGTGGTTCCGGTCAACAAGAAAATTCGCATCATCACCACCGCCAACGATGTGATTCACGCCTTTGCCGTGCCGTCCTTTGGCATCAAACAAGACGCCATCCCCGGTTTTGTTCGCGACACCTGGTTCCGTGCCGAGCGCACCGGTGACTTCTATGGCCAATGTCAAGAACTGTGCGGCAAAGAGCACGCTTACATGCCCATTCACGTCAAGGTGGTGAGCGCCGAGGACTACTCTCAGTGGGTGCAAGCCGAGCAGAAAAAATTGGCTGCCAAGCAGGATGACCCCTCCAAGGTTTGGGCGCTGGACGACATCGTCAAGCGTGGTGAAAAGGTCTACGCGGCCAACTGCTCTGCCTGTCACCAGCCCAACGGCAAGGGCGCAGGACCCATCAAAGCCCTGGACGGTGCGGCTGTGGTTCTGGATGCCGACAAGAGCAAGCAGATTGCCGTGTTGTTGAATGGCCAGGCCAATGGTGCCATGCCGGCTTGGAAACAACTCAGCGATACCGATCTGGCTGCAGTCATCAGCTACACCAAGAACAACTGGTCCAACAAGACCGGCCAAGTGGTCCAGCCGGCTGACGTCAAAGCCGCCCGCAAGTAAACCAGTCTCCCTTCTAAGGAATTCACCATGAGCGCAGTTCTCGATCCCCACGGCCATGTCGCTGGCGACCACGGACACGACGATCACCACGGTGCACCGCACGGGTGGCGTCGCTGGGTGTTTGCCACCAACCACAAGGACATTGGTACGCTGTACCTGCTGTTTGCCTTCGCCATGCTGATGGTGGGTGGCGTGTTGGCCTTGCTGATTCGCGCCGAGCTGTTCCAGCCCGGTCTGCAGGTCGTCAACCCCGAGTTGTTCAACCAGCTCACGACCATGCACGGTCTGATCATGGTGTTCGGCGCCATCATGCCGGCTTTTGTGGGCTTCGCCAACTGGATGATTCCGTTGCAAATTGGCGCCTCCGACATGGCCTTTGCCCGCATGAACAACTTCAGCTTCTGGCTGATGATTCCTGCAGCTGTCATGTTGGCCGGCTCGTTCTTCATGCCCGGTGGCGCACCCGCTGCCGGTTGGACGCTGTACGCACCGCTGACCCTGCAAATGGGCCCCTCCATGGACGCCGGTATTTTTGCCATGCACATCCTGGGCGCTTCGTCGATCATGGGTTCGATCAACATCATTGTGACCATTCTGAACATGCGCGCTCCCGGCATGACGTTGATGAAGATGCCGATGTTCGTCTGGACCTGGTTGATCACGGCTTACCTGCTCATCGCTGTGATGCCCGTGCTGGCTGGTGCCATCACCATGACCTTGACCGACCGTCACTTCGGCACGACCTTCTTCAACCCCGCCGGTGGCGGTGACCCGATCATGTACCAGCACATCTTCTGGTTCTTCGGTCACCCCGAGGTGTACATCATGATTTTGCCGGCCTTCGGTATTGTCAGTCACATCGTGCCGGCCTTTGCCCGCAAGCGTCTGTTTGGCTATGCCTCCATGGTGTATGCGACGGCCTCCATTGCCATTCTGTCGTTCATCGTGTGGGCTCACCACATGTACGCCACGGGCATGCCGGTCACGGGTCAGTTGTTCTTCATGTACGCCACCATGCTCATCTCCGTGCCCACGGGCGTGAAGGTGTTCAACTGGATCGCCACCATGTGGCGCGGCTCCATGACCTTTGAAACCCCGATGCTGTTTGCCGTCGGCTTCATTTTCGTGTTCACCATGGGGGGCTTCACTGGCCTGATTTGCTCCATGGCGCCAATCGACACCCAGATTCAGGACACCTACTACATCGTGGCTCACTTCCACTATGTGTTGGTGGCAGGTTCTTTGTTTGCCATGTTCGCCGGTTTCTACTACTGGTGCCCCAAATGGACCGGTGTCATGTACAACGAAGGCCGCGGCAAACTCCACTTCTGGTGGACCTTGATCTCCTTCAACGTCACTTTCTTCCCGATGCACTTCCTGGGTCTGGCCGGTATGCCCCGTCGTTATGCCGACTACCCCATGCAGTTTGCTGACTTCAACATGATCGCTTCGATCGGCGCCTTCACCTTTGGTTTTGCCCAGGTGTATTTCTTCCTCTTCATCGTGTTGCCCGCCATGCAGGGCAAAGGTGAAAAGGCGGCTCAGCGCCCCTGGGAAGCTGCCGAAGGTCTCGAGTGGGAAGTGCCTTCTCCGGCGCCATTCCACACCTTTGAGAACCCGCCCAAGCTGAATGCGGACGCCAACCGCATCGTTGCCTGAGACCGAGCATGACTCCCGAGCAAAAGAAGAACAACCTGCGACTGGGCCTGATTCTGGCTTCGGTGGCGATTGTCTTCTTCCTCGGGTTTCTGGCCAAAGTGGTCTTGTTGAACCGCTAACTTTCTGACTTGAGTTCGGCTTTCCCATGGCACTGAATCGCAATAACCTGCTGATGCTGCGCAAGCTCACTGTGGTGGCGCTGGGTATGTTCGCTTTTGGTTATGCGCTGGTGCCTCTGTACAAGGCCATTTGTGAGTTCACCGGCATCAATGTGCTGGCCTTGGGCGAGCGCTCGGTCACTGCCAGCGGCAACGCACGGGCCAAAGTGCCTGCCAACACCCAGGTCGATACCAGTCGCACCATCACGGTCGAGTTCGATGCCAATGCGCGCGGACCCTGGCAGTTTCGCCCGGCCCAGCGTTCGGTTCAGGTGCATCCCGGTGAAATGGTCACGGTGATGTACGAGTTTGAAAATGTCCAGGACCGCGCCATGTCGGCCCAGGCCATTCCCAGTTATGCGCCGCGCCAGGCCGCGGCGCATTTCAACAAGATCGAGTGCTTCTGCTTCAATCAATATACGCTGGCACCCGGCGAAAAGAAGCAGTGGCCGGTGGTGTTCGTGGTCGACCCCAAGTTGGGTCGGGACGTGACCACCATCACCTTGTCGTACACATTTTTTGAAGTGGGCAGCAAAACCCCTGCTGCCCCGACGGCCCTGGTCGCCCCAGCCTTGAAGCAGGTGGGCGCATGACCGAAGTTCAGGCCCCTGTTCGCAAGAGCTCACTGTGGCGCTCTGTCGTTGCCGTGGCCTGGTCCTTTTTGGGTATTCGCAAAAGCAGCGAGTTCCAGGAGGACGTGGCGAACATCACACCTCTGCACATTGTGGGCGTGGGTTTGGTGGCTGGTTTGTTGTTTGTGATCGGGTTGATCGTTATCGTCAACCTGGTCGTCGCGAAATCTTGAAGGAGTGGAAATGAGCAGCACCTCGCACGGCGGCACGCCGTACTACTATGTCCCGCACGAGTCGCGGCACCCAGCCATGGCCGCACTGGGTTTGTTTTTCGTGATCCTGGGTGCAGGTCAGTGGGTGAACGGTGCTGACTGGGGTAAGTATTCGCTTTTCTTCGGATTGGCTTTTTGGCTGTTCGTTCTGTACCAGTGGTTTGGTGATGCCATTGCTGAGAGCGAAGGCGGTCAGTATGGTCACAAGATTGACCTCTCCTACCGCTGGAGCATGAGTTGGTTCATCTTCTCTGAAGTGATGTTCTTCGGCGCCTTTTTCTCTGCCTTGTGGTGGGCCCGCGCGCACTCGGTGCCGCAACTGGGTAATCTGGAAAATGCATTGCTGTGGCCTGACTTCAAAGCCGTTTGGCCCAGCATGGTGGCCGGAGCTACAGCATCGCCGGCCGGCATCATTGAGCCGTTCCAAACCATGACCCCGTTTTGGTTGCCCACCATCAACACCGCACTGCTGTTGACCTCCGGGGTCACTTTGACCATTGCCCATCATGCCTTGCGCGAGAACAACCGTTCCAGGACCATTCAATTCATGTGGCTGACGGTGCTGTTGGGCATCATCTTTCTGTTTGTGCAAGGCTATGAATACGCACATGCCTACTCCGACATGAACCTCAAGTTGAGCTCGGGTGTGTACGGCTCTACTTTCTACATGCTCACCGGTTTTCACGGTTTCCACGTGTTCCTGGGCATGCTGATGTTGCTGGTCATCACCTTGCGTCTGCAAAAAGGCCATTTCAACGCCGACAAGCACTTTGGTTTCGAGGGAGCTGCCTGGTATTGGCACTTTGTGGATGTGGTGTGGCTGGGCTTGTATATCCTCGTTTACTGGATGTGATGCACGCCGTGCCCTGAAAGCACAAAGGCCGCAGCTGCGGCCTTTGTTGTTTGATGTGGATGGCTGGAGTCAATGACCGGAGGGAATGCCGGTGGGTTGGATATAGCCCAGTTTCCAGGCCAGCAGGATGCACAGAAACAGCAGAATGGAAAAGCCGACCCGAAAGGCCAGCGCTTTGGCCATGTTGCTGGTTTTGGCGGCGCCGTGACGGCCATCTCGCATCATGAAGACCAAGGCCGAGACCAGACTGCCCAGGATGGCTATAAAGGCCAGAGCGACTAGAAATTTCATGGACAGGATTATCGCGTGAGTGAGGAAGAGCTGGCTCGTCAAACCCCTGCTGGTCGGGCACGGCGCACAAAGTTGTGGTGGGTGGTGAATCTGGCAGCCTTATTGGGCATGGCGGTCACTGCCTCGCTGGGCCGTTGGCAATTGTCACGGGCCGAGGAGAAATTGGCTTACCAAGCCATGCTGGAGGCCAGGGCGCAGGAGCCCGAACTGACATTGACTGAGCTGCAACAACAAAAACAGCCTTTGTCCGACCAACTGCTGCACCGCCGTGTGGAGCTGGAGGGTTTCTGGCGGTCGCAATACACGGTATGGTTGGACAACCGCAGCCATCATGGTCAAGCCGGTTATTGGGTGCTCACCCCTTTGCAACTGGACGCGGACACGGCGGTGCTGGTGCAAAGGGGCTGGGCGCCGCGTATTTCTCAAAACCGCGAACAATTGCCACAGGTCGCCACCTCTTTGGAAGTGGTGTCGGTCGAAGGCTATTTGAGCGCGGGCCCCTCTCGCTTGTTGCAACTGGGTCAGGAAGCGCCCCTGGCGTCTTCTGCAGACAAGTCCGCAGAGACGGCATCGGGGTCTTCCAGGATTCGGCAAAATCTGGACTTGAATCAGTTCCGTCAAGACACGGGCATTCCGATCGTTGCCTATGTGGTGCAAACTGACGAAGACGCTGAAGGGCTGAAGCGTGATTGGCCTGTCGTGGGCTCCACGGCAGACAAGAATTACGGTTATGCCTTCCAATGGTTTGCTCTGTGTCTGCTGATTTTGGTGCTGACCGTGTGGTTCCAGTTCATCCAACCCGCCCGATATGCAAAACGCTCCCGCTGATAAACACTCGAACGACCATCCGCTGGGGTTGACGGTCTACGACTTGCCTGCACCGCAAGAGGTGGCGGCTGCCGATGCCAAGCGCACAGCCCAGGGGCGCTGGCGCATGCTGTTGGTGTTGCTGATCTGCGCCGCTCCTGTGGTGGCGTCTTACTTCACCTACTACGTCGTGCGGCCAGAGGGGCGACGCAACCATGGGGAGCTGATTCAACCGACGCGTGCCTTGCCCGATCTGGTGACGCGTGATCTGCAGGGCGTCGAGGGACAGCTGGGGTCCCTCAAGGGGCAGTGGCTGCTCATCAGCGTCTCCTCGGGCGCCTGTGATGAACGTTGTCAGCAACATCTCTACCTTCAGCGCCAGATCCTCACTGGGCTGGGGCGCGACCGTGATCGAACCGATTGGGTTTGGTTGATCACCGATGATGCGCCGGTGCCCGAATCCATGGTCCCTGGTCTGAAGGAGGCTGTGATCCTGCGTGTATCGTCGGACGCGTTGAAGAGCTGGCTGGCTCCGGCATCGGGACAGGCCTTATCCGATCACCTGTTCCTGGTGGATCCCATGGGTGAATGGATGATGCGCTTTGGACCACAGATCACCCGCGAGGAAGCGCCACGGATCAAAAAAGACCTTGAACGTTTGTTGCGTGCATCCGCTGGCTGGGACAAGGCAGGACGCTGAGCCATGGATCACACCCGCCTGGTCGATTGGAGCCCCATCCTGCACCTGATGATCACCGGCGCGCTGTTGGCGCTGGGTCCTCTGTGCTGGGTGTGGCTTCGCGGTCGTGGTCAGTCCAGCGCGAAGCGCATGCAGCAACTCACGGTGTTGACCCTCTTCCTGACTTTTGACCTGGTGCTGTTTGGCGCCTTCACCCGCTTGACCGATTCCGGCCTGGGCTGTCCGGATTGGCCGGGCTGCTACGGCCATGCCAGCCCAGTGGGTGCAAAAACTGCGATCAGTGAGGCACAAGCGCAACTGCCAACCGGTCCGGTCACCCACGAGAAAGCCTGGATCGAGATGATTCATCGCTACCTGGCCACAGGGGTGGGTGCGCTGATTCTCACCCAGGCACTGTTCGTGGCGGTCAGTCGCTGGCGCGGCCAAAGCGATCAACGCCTGACCTGGCCGCTCATCACGCTGGGCTGGGTTTGTCTTCAAGGTGCCTTTGGCGCGCTCACGGTGACCATGAAACTCTTTCCAGCCATCGTGACCTTGCACCTGTTCGGTGGGCTGTGCCTGTTGGTGTTGTTGGCCCGTCAGGTGGCGGAGCAGCGCATCCGTTCTGGAGCGACCGAGGTGTACGTGATACCCGCCAGCCTGCGCGTCGCCACTTGGGTTGCCTTGTTATTGCTGGTGGTTCAGGTTTTTCTGGGGGGATGGGTCAGCACCAACTATGCGGTGTTGGCTTGCCAGTCTTTCCCCCTGTGTCAGGACAGCTGGTGGCCGGCGATGAACTTCGAGCAGGCATTCACCGTCTGGCGTGCGTTGGGCATGACGCCCCAGGGGCAACCCATCGCTTTTGAAGCCTTGACGGCCATCCATTACACGCACCGCCTCGCCGCTTATGCCGTGTTCCTGGTCCTGGGTGGATTGGCCTGGCGCTGGCAACGGCACGGATTGACCCAGTCTGCCCGATGGCTGGCGGGTTTGCTGCTGTGGCAGCTGTTGACCGGTTTGTCAAATGTCATGTTGGACTGGCCTTTGCTGGCTGCTGTTGCCCACACGGGTGGCTCGGCGGCCTTGTTGCTGTGTCTGACCTGGACACTTTTCACCACGCGCGCCACCGAGGCGATTTCATCTCCATCGACTTTCATCCGGCCCACCGCATGACGACCTCTGTTCTTTCGCCGCCGCCGCGATGGCGCCAGTTCAACACCCTCACCAAGCCGCGGGTGATTCAACTCATTGTGTTTTGTGCGCTCATTGGCATGGTGCTGGCTGTGCCGGGTGTTCCCAGTCTGTCTGATGTGCGCTTGGCGGCTGTGGCTTGTCTGGGCATCTGGCTGGTGTCGGGCGCAGCGGCGGCATTCAACTGCATCGTTGAAAAGAAGATCGACTCGCGCATGAAACGAACCGCCTGGCGTCCCACCGCCAAAGGCGAGCTCAGCGATCGTGACACCCTGCTGTTTTCTTTCTTGCTCTGTCTGGCAGGTTCGGTCATTTTGTATGTGTGGGTCAACCCACTGACCATGTGGTTGACCTTTGCCACCTTCGTGGGCTATGCGGTGGTGTACACGGTCATCCTCAAACCATTGACGCCCCAGAATATTGTCATAGGTGGGGCGTCGGGGGCCATGCCCCCTGTTCTGGGTTGGGCCGCCATGACGGGCGAGGTGGGCCCTGAAGCACTCATCCTTTTTCTGATCATTTTTCTGTGGACACCGCCTCATTTCTGGGCGCTGGCTTTGTATCGGGTGGAGGACTATCGCAAGTCGGGTCTGCCCATGCTGCCCGTGACCCATGGCAACGAGTTCACCCGTTTGCAAATTTTTCTCTACACCTGGGTCTTGTTGGCCGCCTGTCTGATGCCTTTCATTTACCGCATGAGTGGCTGGTTCTACCTCGTCAGTGCCTTGATCTTGTCCTTGATGTTTTGCTGGTATGGCTGGAAGCTATGGCGCGAGTATTCAGACGCGCTTGCACGCAAGACGTTTCGGTTTTCTCTCATCCACCTCAGCCTGCTGTTTGCCGCGTTTCTGGTGGATCACTATCTGTGAGTGATGCATGAGCTTGTCGCGAAGAACCCTGATGACTCTGCTGCCTGTGAGCCTGCTTGCCCGCGGTGCTGTGGGGGCATTGGGCTTGTCGGCGCTGACCGCTTGCGACCCCAGCAAACCGCAATTTGTGTCGATCGACATCACCGGTGCCGACTATGCGCGCGGCTTCAGCCTGCGCGATCAAAACGGCCAATTGCGCACCCTGGCCGATTTCAAGGGCAAGGTAGTGGGGGTGTTCTTCGGCTACACCCAGTGCCCGGATGTTTGTCCGACCACCTTGGCTGAGTGGGTGGAAATCAAGCGCCAGTTGGGAGCGGATGGCGATCGCTTGCAAGGCATTTTCATCACGGTAGACCCTGAGCGTGACACGCCAGACATGCTCAAAACCTACCTGGCCAACTTCGATTCCTCATTCATCGCCTTGGTGCCTGGCAATGCTGAAGAGTTGGCCCAAATCGCGAAGGACTACAAGGTGTACTACAAGCGGGTCGAGGGGCGCACGCCTACCAGCTACACCATGGACCACTCAGCGGGCACCTATTTGTACGACCCGCAAGGGCGACTGCGTTTGTACACCCGTTACGGCAATCGCGTTGAGGGGCAAGTGGCCGATATTCGCTTGTTGCTGCGCTGAATCGGCGTTGCGTTTCAGGCGTAAGCGGCCAGGGCGCCACGCATTTTTTTCATGGCGGCCACTTCGATCTGACGGATGCGTTCGGCGCTGACGCCGTATTCGGCCGCCAATTCATGCAGGGTCATGCCACCACTGCCGTCGTCATTGACCTTGAGCCAACGCTCTTCGACGATGCGACGGCTGCGCGCATCCAGCACCTCCAGCGCGGCAGAGATGCCATCGCTGGCCAACACATCGCGCTGATGCGACTCGATCATGGCGGTGGGCTCATGGTTGGCATCGGCCAAGTAAGCGATGGGGCCAAACGCTTCTTCACCATCGTCACGCGGAGCTGGGTCGAGCAGCACATCGCCACCGGACATGCGTGTTTCCATCTCAATGACTTCTTCGCGCTTGACATCGAGTTCTTTAGCGACGATGTTGATTTGCTCGTCTGACAAAGTGTCGCGATGGGTCACACCAGCCTCGGCGGCATCGGCTTTCAAGCTTTGCTTCATGGAGCGCAGGTTGAAGAACAGCTTGCGTTGGGCTTTGGTGGTGGCCACCTTGACCATGCGCCAATTGCGCAGAATGTATTCATGGATTTCAGCCTTGATCCAGTGCAACGCATAGCTGACCAGGCGAACCCCCTGATCGGGGTCAAAGCGCTTCACCGCTTTCATCAGACCGATGTTGCCTTCTTGGATGAGATCTGCATGAGGCAGCCCGTAACCCAGGTACTGACGCGACACCGACACCACCAGACGCAGGTGCGACATGATGAGTTTGCTTGCGGCCTCCAGGTCGCCGTTTTCCTTGAGCTGGCGCCCATAGGACTGCTCTTGCTCCAGAGTGAGCATGGGCATGCGATTGACAGCAGATATGTAGGCGTCCAGATGGCCCAACGGGGGCAACAACCCCCAGGAGTTCTGGGTAGCCAGGGCTTGAGACGATGTCGTGAGAGCGGTCATGTGTTGTAGTCCTTTCGGATACGTATGCTAATATATTAGCACTCTCTTGGGCTGAGTGCTAAGCCCTGATGAGATAAGGGTAATCCCTGATCCGAATCAAGATTCATCAAGCCGGGAGGGGCTCAGGGAGCCGGCCGACTCCACCCCACCAAGGTCTGTACGTCGGGGGACTGTCCCAGTTTCCAGCAAGCCTGGATCAAATGGCGGGTGCGCTCTTCGCCCAGGACCGGATCGGCCTGATCGTGGAATTTTTGCGCCAGCATGGCGTCGGTCATAGGGCGTTCCAAGGACCCGATGGCATGGTCGACCCGCAGGTGCAGGCGCTGTCCGTCGGTGAGAACAGCGGTCACTTCCACGGCGGCTTCGTCAATGCGGTCGTCCACAGTCGCCACAATTTTGCGGCGCAGGGCCACCATGTCCTGACGGTTGACGATGTCGTCTGCGTATTCGCCCTCACCGGCGCGGCCAAATATCAGGCCCGCTGCACATCCATGGTAGACACTGAACTTGGCTTGCAGCCCATCGGCAGGCTCCTTCTTGCCTGTCAGTTCCAGGACCAGAGAGTGGACTTTGAGCTCCAGGCGTTCCACCTGTTCGGCCCGCACACCGCGCTCACGCAACTGGGCGCAGGCGTCGATGCTGGGGTGGATCACGATGCCGCAGGCGAAGGGCTTGTAAGTGTTGAAACTGATCTCGAAGCGCTGGCCCAATTCTCCGTCTATCTCACGCCAGTCGCATTTGGGGGACACCACTTGAGCAAACCCGCGCGGGGCTTCGATGGCCCTGGGGCTGGCGGTGAAACCTTTCTGAGCCATCAGCGCCGCCATCAGGCCGGCACGTGCCGCTCCGCCCGGATGAAAGGGCTTGGTCATGGTGCCAAATTGCTCACGCAGCCCGACCGGTTGCGAGGCGGCAATACCCAGCGCCATGGCGGTCTGCTGGGTGTTCAGACCCAGCAGCCGGGCGCAGGCGGCAGCCGAACCCAGCATGCCGGTGGTGCCGGTGATGTGCCAGCCACGGTCATAGTGATCGGGATAGATGCAGTTGCCCACCCGACAAGCGACGTCGATGCCCAACACCAGTGCATCAATCACCTGGCGCCCGCTGGCGCCGGTTTTTTCAGCCAGGGCCAAGAGCGCCGAGGCCACCGGACCGGCCGGATGGATGATGGTTTTGAGGTGGGTGTCGTCAAAATCAAACGTGTGAGAGCTGATGCCATTGATGAGCGCGGCGCTGGCGATGTCCACCCGTTCCGTGCGCCCCACCAACGTGGCTTGTGGCGCCGGCTCCAGCACCTGAACCGCAGCCAGCGCGGCTTGGGCCGCATCGTGGTGAGCGGCCCCGACCGCGCAACCCAGCCAATTCAAAAAGGTGCGGTGGGCCTCGTGGTCGACGGCATCGCTCCAGCCGCGGGAGGGGTGATGGGCCACGAACTCAGCCAGCATTTGAGTGACGGGAGGAGCGTTGTGATCGGCGGTGACCTGGGTGTTGCGAGCCATGAAGCAGTCCTGGAAAAAAGGCGAGGAGAATAGAAAGCGAATCAGCTGTCGAGTTGAATGTTGCGGTCCTTGGCCAGGCGCGTCCAACGCTCCAGATCGGTCCGGATGTACTGAGCAAAGGCCGGTGGGCTCATGGGGAGGGGTTCGATGGCCTCGACCGACAATTTGTCCCGCAGATCGGGTGTGGCCAGTACGCTGGCGAGCGATTCGTTCAGCACTTTCACCACCGCTGGTGGCAACCCGGCTGGACCGACCACACCATACCACTGCTCGGCATCGAAACCCTTGAACCCGGCCTCGTCCAGCGTGGGCACCTCTTTGAGCTGGGGATGGCGCTTGAGTCCAGTGATCGCCAGCGGTCGAACCCGACCAGAGCGGATGTGCGGCAAGGCGGCCGCCAGCCCGGGAAACATCATCTGGGTTTGTCCAGCCATCAAATCGGTAAAGGCCGGCGCAATGCCGCGATAAGGCACGTGAACCATGGAAGATTGCAGCAATTGCTTGAACAACTCCATGGTCAGATGGGTGAGAGAGCCCTGGCCTGCGGATCCATAGCTCACGATCACCGAGGCGTTGCGCAGGTAAGCCAACAGCTCGGACATGTTTTGGGCGGGCACCTGTGGGTTGACCACCAACACATTGGGGGTGCTGCCGATCATGCCCACAGGCGTGAAGTCACGCAGCGGATCGTAGGGCAGGTTGCGTCGCGTGGCTGGACTTGTGCCCAGCGTGGCTACATACCCCTGCATCAGCACATAGCCATCGGGGCTTGATCGCGCGGTGTTTTGACAGGCAATGACACCGCCCCCGCCGCCCTGGTTGTCGACCACGATGGATTGTCCCAGTGCCTTGGACCAGCGTTCGCACACCGTTCGCCCCACCATGTCGCTGCCACCCCCGGCAGCCACGGGGACGATATACCGGATGGGCTTGACAGGGTAGGCCGATGCGGCCTGCGGGCCTGCAGAAGTCGGTTGGCTGTGTGCCCCCACCCCATGGAGCAGGGACGAGCCCACCAAGGCTTGCAAGACGGTTCGACGCGTGGAATTCAAGTCGAACCCCTTGTCGATAAAGTCGACGATGAGGTGCCCAGTAGCGCGTTCGCGAACTCACGTGCGTTGAAGGTCTGAAGATCTTCCAGGCTTTCACCGACACCGATGAAATACACCGGCACCGGGCCAGACAAGCTGGCGTGACGTCGCTCCTGTCCCCAGCGGGCGATGGCGGCCAGCACCCCGCCTTTGGCGGTGCCATCCAGTTTGGTGATGATGAGCCCCGTCAGCCCCAGTGCCTCGTCAAAGGCCTTGACCTGAGCCAGCGCATTCTGTCCGGTGTTGCCATCGATCACCAGCAGCACTTCGTGGGGGGCGCTGGCATCGGCCTTTTGCACCACGCGACGGATTTTTTTCAACTCCTCCATCAAGTGCAGTTGGGTGGGCAAGCGGCCGGCGGTGTCCACCAGGACCACATCACGGCCCCGGGCCTTGCCGGCAGCCACGGCGTCATAGCTGACGGCGGCCGGGTCGGCGCCCTCCTGGCTGATGATGTCCACCCGGTTGCGATCGGCCCAGACCAGCAACTGTTCCCGGGCCGCCGCGCGAAAGGTGTCTGCCGCCGCCAGCAGCACGCTGGCCCCATGGTCACTGAGGTGGCGGGTGAGTTTGCCGATCGAGGTGGTTTTCCCAGCGCCATTGACCCCCGCCACCATGATGACGGTGGGCGAGTGGGCCCCGATCTGCAAAGGCCGCTCCAGGGGGGTCAGCAGATCGGTCAACGCATCGGCCAGCAATGCCCGCACTTGCGCCGGGTCCTCGGCACGGGCGTCCTTGACCCGCCGCTTGAGCTCCGTCAAAAGATATTCGGTCGCCGGCACACCCGCGTCCGCCATCAGCAAGGCGGCTTCCAGCGATTCGTACAGTTCTTCGTCGATGCGCTTGCCAGTGAAAACCTCGGCGATGCCCTGCCCGGTGCGACGCAAGCCCTGGCTGAGCCGGGCCAGCCAGCCGGTGCGGGTGGGCTCGGCGGTGGGTGTGACCACGGGGAGGGTTTGCGCGTCCTGTGAGGGCTCGGTCACCGCAACAGGTGCTGCAACGATGGGTGTTGAAGGTGAGGGCGCAGGGGCCGCGGCCGTGGCCACCGGCGCAGGGGTTGGCACAGCCACTTCGGGGGGCGGGTTTTTTTTGCGGAAGAAGCTGAACATGAACGGGGGGTTCCTAGAATCGAACGATCCTGACGCACAACGGCTCAGGGCAGAACCGCGAATCACTGATTCTATGAAACGTCCCTTCCTTGCGTGCTTGCTGGCTGTCTTTTTCTGTGTCCCCTGGGGGGTGCAGGCTCAATCCGGCCCGGGGGTGCATGTCTCCACCCTGGCCAATGGGCTGACCCTGGTCGTCAAACCCGATCGCCGGGCGCCCACGGCGGTGCATATGCTGTGGGTGCGGGTGGGCTCCATGGACGAAGTGGATGGCAGCTCTGGCGTGGCCCATGTGCTGGAGCACATGTTGTTCAAGGGTACGCCCACCGTGCCGGCGGGTGAGTTTTCCCGCCGTGTGGCCGCCTTGGGGGGACGTGAAAATGCCTTCACCAGCCGTGACTACACCGGCTACTTTCAGCAAATCCCCGCGTCCCGGCTGGGCGATGTCATGCGACTGGAGGCGGACCGTTTTGCCAACAACCAATGGCCCGACGAGGAGTTCCGCAAAGAGATCGAGGTGGTCAAAGAAGAGCGCCGGATGCGCACCGAAGATTCGCCCAGGGCCTTGCTGATGGAGCAGATGGGCGCGGTGCAATTCACCGCTTCCCCCTATCGTCGACCCATCGTCGGCTGGATGAACGACCTGGATGCCATGACGCCAGACGACGCGCGAGAGTTTTTCCGCCGCTGGTACACCCCCGCCAATGCCGTGGTGGTGGTGGTGGGTGATGTGGACGTGGACAACGTGCGCCGACTGGCCGAATCGTCCTACGGGTCCATTCCCACCCGCGCCGTCCCCACCCGCAAACCCCGGGAAGAGCCACGCCAGTTGGGTCTGCGGCGTCTTGAAGTGAAAGCACCTGCCGAGCAGGCCTATCTCATGCTGAGCTGGAAGGTGCCAGGCTTCCAGGGCTTTGACAACAGTGCCAACAGCCGCGACGCGCTGGCCTTGACGGTTTTGGCAGCGGTGCTCGATGGTTACAGCGGAGCCCGGCTGGACCGAGCCCTGACGCAGGGGGCCGATCGGGTGGCCGATGGGGCAGGGGCCTACCACGACTTCAGTGGCCGTGGCCCATCGGTGTTTGTGCTTGACGGTGTTCCTGCCGCCGGCAAATCCGCGCAGGCGGTCGAATCCGCATTGCGCGAGCAGGTTCGCCAGATTGCCCGAGACGGCGTGAGTGAAGCCGAGCTGCGGCGTGTCAAGGCCCAATGGGTGGCACAAGCGGTTTATAAGCGCGATTCGCTGTTCAATCAGGCGCGCGAGATCGGAACCTATTGGATCGAGGGCTTGCCGCTCGACACCAGCGACCGGCTCATCGAAGAATTGCGGGCGGTGACGGCCGAGCAGGTGCAGTCGGTGGCCCAGCGTTATTTCGGCGACGACACGTTGACGGTCGGCACCCTGTTGCCTCAGCCGCGAGATGCGACGGCGGTGCGTCGCTCCACCACGCCCATGCGTCATTGATCGGATCTTCAGCCATGAACTTCTTGAATTCTTTGCGGGGCATGCGCTTGTCCGTCTGTGTACTGCGGGTGTCGATCGACCGCTTGCGCCGCCAGTGGATGTCTGTGCTGCTGCTGACCGGTTTGGCGGCAGCGGCCCTGCCCAGTCAGGCCGGTTTGCCCATTCAGCATTGGACCGCTGCCAACCAGGCCCAGGTGTACCTGATCGAGAGCCCGGCTTTGCCCATGGTCGATGTGCAGATCGACTTTGACGCTGGCAGCCGACGTGACCCGGCCCATCAAGCGGGGCTGGCCAGTGCCGTGGCGCAAATGTTGTCCAAGGGATTGCGCGCCCGTGGCAATCAGCCGGCGCTGGACGAAAACGCCCTAGGAGAAGCCTGGGCCGATCTGGGCGCTCAATTCGGCGCTGGCGCGGGCAGCGATCGTTTGAGCATCACCTTGCGCTCGCTGACGGTGCCTGACATTTTGCAAGGCGCCCTGTCGTTGGCGGCTCGGCAATTGGCCGACCCTGCGTTTCCTCAAGACATCTGGAACAACGAGCGTGAGCGCACGGTGGCAGCGCTCAAAGAATCCTACACCCGGCCGGCCACGGTCGCACAGCGAGCCTTTTCACGATCGGTCTATGGGCAGCACCCCTATGGCTATGAACCGGATGAGGCCAGCCTGCGAGCCATTTCCCCGGCAGATTTGAAAGCTTTCCATGACCGCTATTTCCACGCTTGCGCAGCGCGGGTGAGCATCGTGGGGGCCGTTGATCGCGCTCGTGCAGAGGCCATGGTGGAAGCCTTGCTGGCTCTGCTGCCTTCTTCTCGCGCTTCCGATGCGTCGGGTGCCTGTGCCCAACCCCCTGCCGTGGCTGAGGTGACGGCATTGGGGGCAGCCAGCATGCAGCGCCTGCCCTTTGACTCGGCGCAAGCCCATGTGTTGATCGGGCAACCCGGCATTGCTCGACGCGATCCGGCGTTTTTCCCCATCACGGTGGGCAATTACATTTTGGGGGGTGGTGGTTTTGTTTCCCGTCTGACCGAGCAGGTGCGGGAGAAGCGCGGACTCAGTTACAGCGTCTACAGTTATTTCGCGCCAGGCTTGCACGCGGGCGCTTTTACCATCGGCTTGCAAACCCGGCCCGACCAGGCCGATCAAGCGGTTCAGGTCGCGACCGAGGTGTTGCGAGACTTTGTGCGCAACGGCCCGACCGACAAGGAACTGAAAGCAGCGAAGGATAACCTGGTGGGTGGCTTTGCCTTGCGACTCGACAGCAACCGCAAATTGCTGGATCAATTGGCCAACGTCGCCTGGAACCGCTTGCCCCTTGACTACCTGGATACCTGGACGGATGCCGTCGAGCGGGTCACGGTGGCAGATATCCGCGCAGCCTTTGAACGCGTCTTGCAACCCGATCGCATGGTCACCGTGATCGTGGGTGGGAAGCCCTGATGGGGGGAGAGGTACGAATCATCGGCGGGGACTGGAAGCGCACCCGTTTGGCGGTTCCCGACAAGCCAGGCCTGCGCCCCACGCCAGACCGTGTGCGCGAAACCTTGTTCAACTGGCTAGGGCAATCCCTGCATGCCTGGTCTTGCGTGGACGCTTTTGCCGGCACCGGGGCCCTGGGTTTGGAGGCGGCCTCACGCGGGGCGGCTCCCGTGTGGTTGTTCGAGCAGGATGCTGCCTTGGTCCAGCAACTCAAGGCCCAGGTCCTGCGCTTGCAGGCCTCACAGGTACAGGTGCAGCGCGGTGATGGGGTGTCTTTGCTGCGGGCCCTGCCGCCCCACAGTGTTGACCTGGTGTTCCTGGACCCGCCCTTTGATGCTCCGTTGTTCGAGCCTGCCCTGAAGGCCGCGCGCCCTGCGTTGCGCGCAAACGGTTGGTTGTACCTTGAGGCTCCCCAGGAGTGGTCCGAAGAGGCATTGCAGCCCCTGGGTTACACCTTGTATCGCCACCTCAAGGCGGGGGCGGTGCACGCACACTTGCTGCAGCCGGTTTAGGGTGCGCTGCATAATGCAAGCCAACCCCCTTGGGCTTTTCCCTTGATCCCTTAGGAATCTGCATGTCATCTTCGGTGATTGCCGTGTATCCCGGCACCTTCGACCCTCTCACCCTGGGCCACGAGGACATTGTGCGTCGCGCTGCGCGCATGTTCGACCGGGTCATCATCGCGGTTGCGATGGCCCATCACAAGAAAACCCTCTTCTCCTTGCCGGAGCGTCTGGCCTTGACACGTGAAGCCATGGCGGACTGCCCCAATGTCGAGGTCGATGCGTATGACGGCCTGGTGGTGGATTACCTGGCGAAACGACAGGCCACGGTGATGGTGCGCGGCGTGCGTTCTGTCACCGATTTCGATTACGAGTTTCAGCTCGCCGGGATGAATCGGCGTCTGTCGCCGCAGGCCGACACGGTCTTTCTGAATACCCAGGATATCCATCAGTGTGTGTCCAGCACTCTGGTGCGAGAGATCAACATGCTGGGTGGCGATGTCCAACAGTTCGTGTCACCGTCGGTCTATCGTCGTTTGCTGGAAAAACGCCCAGGTGTGCAAAACGCATGAAACCGGTTCATTTGCTGTTGATCCGGCATGGTGAAACCGACTGGAATCGTGACTTGCGGTTTCAGGGGCAGCTCGATGTCCCCCTGAATGCTGTGGGGCTTGAGCAGGCCAGGCGTGTCGGGCGTCGACTGGCGGCATTGCATCGGGGCGAAGTCCTTGCCTCGGTGGAAGATCCGCCCCCTGTGTTGCATTGCAGTGATTTGCAGCGGGCGGTGCAAACGGCAACCCCCATCACTCGCCCCGAGCATGACGATGAACCTCTTGCAACCGCTCAGCAAGAAGCGGTGCCCATTCATCGTGCAGCGTCATGGCGTGAGCAGCATTTTGGAATTTTTGAAGGCCTGACGGCGGCCGACATTCAGCAGCAGCACCCTGAGCTGTGGGACGAGTGGCGTCGGTTTCGGTCCGACTTCACCTTGCCAGGTGGCGAGAGCACGCGCGATTTTCACGATCGCATCATCTCGTCCTTGTTGGAGTTGTGCCGTCAGGCCAGCCAGTCTCATCTGACCTTGGTGACACACGGTGGGGTGCTCGACATGGTGTGGCGCCACGCCCGTGGTGAATCGCTGGATGGCCCGCGTCGTTGTGACATTCCAAATGCCGGACTGAATCGGGTGCGGTTCGAGTCCGGTCAATTTCACATCGACGCTTGGGCCGATGTGGCGCACCTGGCCGGCATGCCGCCGCAACCGGTGTATCGAACCACCGATGCGGCCTTGCCCCCATTCAAGACCAGCTGAGCACAGACAGGTCGTTGACAAACAAGGGCATGTCTTTCCACAAACCCTTGAGCTGCTTGTTGGCGATGGTGATCCACTGCGGTTGATACAAGAAGGCGTGGGCGGCATCGTTGGCCAGCATGCGCTGAGCTTCACCCAGCAACTTCGCGCGGTCGGCGGTGCGCGGCGCGTTGTTGATGCGGTCAAACAACTCGTTGAATTTGCTGGACTCGTACCCCCAGTAGTAACCGGGCTTGGCGAAGTTGCCCAAGTCAAATGGCTCGACGTGCGAGATGATGGTGAGGTCGTAGTTCTTCTGGTTGTAAACACCGCTCAGCCATTGCGCCCACTCGACGTTTTGCAGTTTGGCGGTGATGCCAACCTTGGCGAGTTGGGCGGCAATCAATTCACCACCTTGTCGCGCATAGGGCGGCGGGGGCAGCAACAGGCTGACCTCCAGCGGTGTTTTGACCCCGGCTTCGCTCAGCAGAGCGCGTGCTTTGTCGGGGTTATAGGGGTTGATGCCGGTGGTGTCCACGTAGCCCAGGGCGCCGGGCACATAGTGACTGCCAATCGGCACGCCAAAACCATCTGCCGCAGCGGCAATCACCGCTTTGCGATCGATGGCGGCCGCCACGGCGCGACGCACGCGCACATCGTCGAAGGGCTTGCGCTTGTTGTTGATGGCGAGAATGGTTTTGGCGCGCGAGCCGCCCAGGAGAATCTGGAACCGCGCATCGGCTTTGAACTGATCCAGGCTGCGGGCTGCAGCCACGCGCGGGAAGGCATCCACATCACCGGACAGCAGGGCCGCGACCTGGGCTGCCGGGTCGGCGATGAATCGGAACGTGGCCCGGCGCAAGCGGATGGAAGACGCCTGGCGGTACCCATCCCAGCGCGTCAACGTGAGCGAAGCCCCACGGTTCCAGTTGCCAAGCTGGAAGGGGCCTGTGCCCACCGGGCGTGTGATGTTGGTGTCGGCGCTCTTGGGTTCGACGATGATGGCCGTGGCCTGACCCATCAGAAACAGAAAGTCGGGGTCGATCTGTTTGTTGATGATGACCAGCGTGTGGTCATCGATGGCCGCGACACTTTCCATGCCCGTGAAGGTGCGCTTGTCCTTGTTGGTGCTTTTCTCGCTGGCGGCGCGTTCGAACGAAAACTTCACCGCCTGCGCATTGAAGGGCTCACCGTTGTGAAACTTCACATCGCGGCGCAGCCGGAAGGTGTAGGTGCGCAGATCGGGCGAGACTTCCCAGCGCTCGGCCAGCAGCGGCGCAACCGTGCCGTCGGGTTGCACCTTGGTGAGGGTTTCGAACACGTTGTAGAGCACGATCTCGGCAATGGCTGACGCTGCACCGGCGGTCGGGTCCAGCCCGGGCGGTTCCAGCGTCATGGCCAACACCACCGAATCTTTGGACTTGGCGCTTTGGCTGTGCGAGATCAGGGGCGAGAGGCCGAGCGTGCCCACCGTGGCCCAGCGGGCCAGGTCACGGCGCTTGAGCGCCCAGTCGGACTCGGTGGAGCGGTTCAGATTTGAGCCAGCCGCAGGGGGGTGTGAGGACATGGGGACTCCCTAATCAATGAGAGCCGCATCTTAGTCAAATTCCAGCCACAGCGGCAACCAGGGCTTGGGTACAAGGGTGTTGTGGACTGCCAAACAATTGCGATGGCGGTCCTTGCTCGACCACCTGACCGCGCTGCATCACACAGACGTCATCGCACAAGTGCTGTACCACCGCCAGGTCATGACTGATGAGCAAATAGGTGATGCCATAGCGGTCCTGCAAATCCATCATCAGGTTCAACACCTGGGCCTGCACCGACACATCCAGCGCCGACAGCGGCTCGTCCGCCACGATCAGTCGTGGCCGCGAGATGAGCGCCCGAGCCAAGGCGATCCGTTGACGTTGTCCGCCCGAGAACTCATGCGGGTATTTCTCCAAATCGCTCGAACGCAGGCCGACCGCACTCAGGATCTCGGCGGCTTGCTCGCGCATCTCCGAGGCCGACACAGAGGCTTGTGTGCTGAGGGGTTCGGTCACGATGCCCAGCACCCGTTGCCTGGGGTCGAGAGAGCTGTAGGGGTCCTGAAACACCATTTGAAAATGACGACGCAATTCACGCAAGCGCGACGTTGATATGGCGTTCACATCCTGCCCCTCGAACAGCACTTGGCCCGCACTCGGACGCTCCAGGGCCATGGCGAGGCGGGCCAGGGTGGATTTGCCACTCCCCGATTCGCCAACGATCGCCATATTGCGTCCCGCCAGCACCTGCAGGCTGACCTGTTGCAGCGCTTGCAAGCGGGGCGTCGCCGACCAGGGCGAGGTGCGTGGCAGCGCATACGTCTGACTGACGGCGCGCAACTCCAGCAGAGGGAAGGACAAAGTGGCGTCTGTCATGAAAGACCCGTGTCGTGCTTGGCATGCCAGCAGCGCACGGCATGCGGGGGATGGACTGCCAGCAATGCAGGCGCTTGCCTGCATGTGTCATCTGCCCGCTCGCAGCGCGGTGCGAAGCTGCAACCCGTGGGGATTTGATGCAGCTCGGGGACTTGACCAGGAATGGTGTGCAGTCGTGGGCGCTGGCCCGTGGGGGTGGGTCCGACTTTGTGGCGCTGCCACTGTGGGCGCGAGGCCATCAGGCCTTGCGTGTAAGGGTGCAAAGCTTGAGACATGATCTGTGCGGTGGGTCCTGTTTCCACCACCTGTCCGGCATACATCACCGCGAGGTGCTCCACCTGTCGCGCCAGCACGCCCAGGTCGTGCGAGATGAGGATCAGCCCCATGCCGCGTTCGGCCACCAACTCTCGAATGAGGGTCAGGATGTGGTGTGCCACGGTGACATCCAGAGCGGTGGTGGGTTCATCGGCGATCAGCAGTTCGGGGTCGCAGCTCAAGGCCATGGCAATCATGATGCGTTGCCGCTGCCCCCCTGAAAATTGATGTGGGTAAGCGTCCAGTCGCTGCCTGGCCTGACCGATGCCGACCCGCTCCAGCAGCTCGATCACCCTTTCACGCGCGGCTGCACGCGACAAGCCCCGGTGCAGCCGCAAAGGCTCGGCCACCTGGTCACCGATCGGGTGCAGCGGATTGAGCGCCGTCATCGGTTCTTGAAACACCATGGCCATGCGGTTTCCACGCAAACCACTCCAAAAAGTTTCTGACTGCCCCAGGCATTCCTGCCCTTGAAATTGCAGGCTCCCTCGCACGGTGGCGGATTCGGGTTGCAGCCCCATCAAGGCCAACGCGGTGAGCGATTTGCCACAGCCCGATTCGCCCATCAACCCGAGTGTTTGCCCCCGCTCCAGTCGCAAGTCGATGCCGCGCACCGCTGCCAGTTGGCCGCGCGGTGTGTTCAGCTCGATGTGCAAACCGCGCGTTTGCAAAAGGGGTGGGGTTGAAGACATGCTCATCGTTGCCGAGAGAGTTTGGGGTCAAGCAAGTCGCGCAAGCCGTCTCCCAGCAGGTTCAGCCCCAGCACAGCCAATGCGATGGCAACGCCCGGATATACGGCCAGTCGCGGGGCTTGAAACAAAAGCGTTTGCGCTTCACTGAGCATGCGGCCCCAGGAGGGCTCTGGGGGTTGCGTACCCAGCCCCAGGTACGACAGTGCGGCTTCAGCCAGGATGGCCAATGCAAATTGCGTCGAAGCTTGCACGATCAGTACCGCCGCGATATTGGGCAGCACATGATCGAAGGTGATGCGCCAAGGGCCCTTGCCGCAGGCCCGGGCAGCCAGCACGTAATCCCGTGTCCAGATAGCCCGCGCGCTGGCACGTGTGATGCGGGCGAACACCGGCACATTGAACAAACCAATGGCCAGGATGGCGTTGGCCATGCCCGCACCCCACACGGCGCTGAACATGATGGCCAGCAACAGGGCCGGAAACGCAAAGCTGAAGTCGGTCAGGCGCATCAACGCTTCCTCCAGCCAACCTCTTGCAGCGGCTGCCACCAGCCCGATGGCCACCCCAAAGCCCAGTCCAATGCCGACCGCAATCACCCCGATCACCAGCGAGCTGCGGGCACCGGCCAGCAACAGCGAGGCGACGTCGCGCCCCAACGGATCGGTGCCGAGCCAATGATGGGCCGAGGGCGGCAGCAAGCGCGCGCTCATCTCCACCTGGTCGATCGGGTAAGGGGTCCACACCAGTGACAGCGCCGCCATGGCCAGCAACAACACCCACAGCAGCCCCCCCAGCACAAAGCTCGGGTGGCGCAAGGCCCGGGACCACCAGCCGGGCAAGGGGGCTGAGGGAGGGTTCAGGCCAGGGCCAGATGAAGACAAAGGAGAGGAGGGCATGCGTCTCACAAATCCGTGGTTTTGATGCGCGGGTCAATGAAGGCATACAGCAGATCAACCACAAAGTTGACCACCACCACCATCAGGGCAAGCAACATCACACAGTTGCGCACCACGATCAGGTCCCGGTTGGCGATGGACTGAAAAATCAGTCGCCCCAGACCCGGCAAGGTGAAGACATTTTCGATCACGATGGTGCCGGCCAGCAGATTGGCAAATTGCAGCCCCATCACCGTGACCACCGGTATCAGGGCGTTGCGCAACACATGGCCCCACAGGGCCGCACGCGCACTCAGCCCCTTGGCGCGTGCGGTGCGCACAAAGTCTTCACGCAGCACCTCCAGCACGGCGGACCGGGTGACCCGGGCCAGGATGGCGGCCTGCACCACGGCCAGCGAAATGGCCGGCAACAGCAACGCCTTCAGGCCTGGCAGGACACCGTCGTCCCAACCGTCAAAGCCACCCGCTGAAAACCAGCGCAGGTGCACGGAAAACACCAAAATGAGCACGATGGCAAACCAGAAGTTGGGCACGGCCATGCCGATCTGCGTCAGCCCCATCACCCCCACATCGCCCCACCGGTGCTGGCGTGAGGCGGCATACACACCGGCCCCGATGGCCAGCACGGTGGTGATGAGCATGGCCATCACCGCCAGCGGGATGGTCAAGGCCAGTCTTTCGGCAACCAACTCGGACACGGGGGCCCCGTAGGCATGGCTGATGCCCAGTTCGCCACGGGCCATGCCCGCCAGCCAGTCCAGGTATCGAAGGCCAGGGGGCCGGTCCAGACCCAGTTGCCGGGTCAGCGCTTCGATGGCCTGTTCAGACGCATCCGGGCCCAGCATGACCTGCGCGGCATTGCCGGGCAGCAGGTCGAGCACGGCAAAGATCACTGCCGAGGCGCCCAACAGGGTCACCAGCAGAGTCAGGCCACGGCGCAGAAGAAAACGTCCCATTGATCGGTCTTTCAAGGCCTAGGATAATCGAAGGATGGCCCTGATGATCACCGACCAATGCATCAATTGCGATGTATGCGAGCCCGAATGCCCCAACCAGGCGATTTCACTGGGCATCGAAATCTATGAAATTGATCCCTCGCGCTGTACCGAATGTGTGGGGCATTTCGATGAACCGCAGTGCGTGCAGGTCTGTCCTGTGGCCTGTATCCCGGTCGACCCGGCCCATGTGGAAAGCCGCGAGTCCCTGTGGGATAAATACCGCCGCCTGCAAACAGCGAAATAAATCACAGGTAGATTTTTTGCAGCAACCGCAATAAGGTCTGCCGCTCCTCGGGCGTCAGCCGCTGGGTGACCTCTTCCTCCAGCTGGCTGGCTGTTTGCTCAGCCTGAGACATCAAAGCCGCCGCTTGTCGTGTTGGATGCAGTCCGGTGGCGCGGCCATCGTGTGGGTGCGGAACCCGTGCGATGAGCCCACGCTTGTCCAGCGATTGCACCAACCCCACCAGATTGGGCGGCAGGATGTTCAGAGCCGCACACAATTGACGCGAGGTGATGCCCGGGTTGTGCAGGATGAGCGACAACACCGAAAACTCCACCGGTTTGAGGTCGTACACCGACATGCGCTCCAGAAACACGCTGATGATGCTCAACGCCGCTCGACGGGCGTTGTAGCCCATCAAGGTTTCCAGGTAACGCGTGTCAATGGTGTCCACCGCCAACGGTCCGGGCAGTTCATCCATAACGTCGTCGGCAACAGGGGGCGAAGAGGCGGCCTTCTTGGGCGCGCTGGATCGGCTTTTGCGCTGGGGTTTCCTTGGGCTGTCCTGGCTCATCTGTGTGTTCAGGCGTGGACCGGTGAAGAGGACTCAACGAGGGACGAAATGATGCCACACCGCATCTCGCCTTCGGGCAGCACCCAGGTGCGCAAGGCACGGGCCGGGGCTTGCCACCGGGTTGCCATGTCGGGCGTGTTCACCTCAAGCGTGGAGTCGATGCGCTGCCAGGCCCAGTCCAACAACACCAGGGTGAAGGCGCGCAGATAGTCGTCCGCCACTCGGTAAGCCACCGTGACATCCTGGGCTGCAGCAGCGATCACCTGATGGGTGCATTGGCGCAAGCGTTCCAGCCGTTCACGTCCTGTGTGATCGAGTTCGTGTGCCAGATCGTCGAGCAAGGCATTCAGCGATGCGGCGCCATCCGGAAGGATTTTTCGCACCAGCAGATCGATGGCTTGAATCTCGTTGGTGCCCTCGTAGATCATGGCCACGCGTGCATCGCGCAGGATTTGCTCGATACCCCATTCACGCACATAGCCATGGCCGCCAAACACCTGCAGGCATTCGCTGCCACCATGAAATGCCTGGTGCGTCCAGGCGGCTTTGAGGACCGGGGTGACCAGCGCACACCAGCGCTGCGCCCGTTCCGCTTGGGAAGCGTCGGCATGCCGGATGCGATCGAGCTCGATGCCGGTGCGGTAAGCCAGGACGCGTCCACCATCGACCCAGGCGCGTTGTGTGTCCAGCATGCGCTGCACCGCAGGGTGCTCGATGATGAGATCGGCCTCGGCCGCACCCGCCTTGCGGCCAGGCGCGCGCATCTGACGCCGCTCGCGGGCATAGGCGTCGGCCTTTTGCCACGCCGCATCCAGCAGGCCGATGCCTTGCATGGCTACATGCAGTCGCGCCGCATTCATCATGACGAACATCGCATTCAAGCCTTTGCCCGGCTGCCCCACAATCCAGCTGGCGGCATCGTCAAACCGCATCACGCAGGTGGCGCTGCCATGCAGCCCCATTTTTTCTTCGATGCGCTCGCAATGCACAGCGCTGCGGCTGCCGTCGTCGTAGAACTTGGGCACCAGAAACAGTGACAGACCACGCGGTCCAGGTGGAGCATCGGGCAAGCGTGCCAGCACCAGATGAACGATGTTGTCGCTCAAGTCATGCTCACCGCCCGAAATGAAAATCTTGGTGCCTTGCAGGGCGTAGCGGCCATCGGGCAAAGGGGTGGCGCGGGTGCGCGCCAGGCCCAGGTCGCTGCCCGCGTGGGGTTCGGTCAGGCACATGGTGGCCAGCCATTCGCCTGAAGCCACCTTGGCGAGAAAGCGTTCTTTCAACTCCTCACTGGCATGATGCTTGATGCACTCGTACGCGCCGTGCAACAGGCCGGGGGCCATGGTCCAGCCATGGTTGGCACCACACAGCATTTCATACAGCATGACTTCCAGCACGCTGGGCAGTCCTTGACCACCGTCCTCGGGGGCAGCGGCCAGGGCAGGCCAGCCGGCTTGCCAAAAGGCTTGGTAGGCATCCCGAAAACCGGGGGGGCTGATGACCCGGCCTTGCTCGAATCGGCAGCCGATTTCATCGCCATCGCGATTGAGCGGCGCAACCACCTCGGCAACAAATTTGCCGGCTTCTTCGAGCACCTGTTGCATCAAGTCGGCATCGATCTCGGCAAAGGGGGGCAGCGCGCGAACTTGTTGCGACCCTTTGAGCACTTGCTCCAGCAAGGTGAACATGTCGGCGGTGACGGGTTGATAGGCATTCATGCAGCAGCCTCCGGGGGATGGGTGGCGTTGCCAGCGGATTTGGCGGCGCCCAGGTAGGTGTCGATCACGCGGGGGTCTTCGGCCAGTTGATCGGCCGGACCTTGCAAACCGATCTGTCCCATTTCGAGCACATAGCCGTGATCGGCCACTGCCAGCGCAGCACGGGCGTTTTGCTCCACCAGCACAATGGTCACACCGGTTTGCCGCAGTGTTTCAATGATGGCAAAAATTTCCTTCACGATCAGCGGGGCCAGACCCAGGCTGGGTTCGTCAAGCATCAGCAGTGAGGGGCGCGACATCAGCGAGCGGCCCACCGCCAGCATCTGCCGCTCGCCCCCCGACAAGGTGCCGGCGGCTTGCAGCCGACGCTCCTTGAGGCGGGGGAACAGGTCGTACACCTCGGCCAGGCGGTCGCGCCATTGCGCATTGCCCAAGCGCATCTGGCGAAACCCGCCCAGCACCAGGTTGTCTTCGACCGGCATGGTGCCAAACAATTCACGCTTTTCCGGGACCAGGGCCAGCCCCATCATGACGCGTTCTTCCAGACTCAGGTCAGCGATCGACTCGCCCTGGAATTCGATCTGCCCGCGACCCGGCAGAATGCCCATCAAGCTGTTGAGCAGGGTGGATTTGCCAGCCCCGTTGGGACCAATCACGGTGATCACGCTGCCAGGGGCAGCTTCAATATCGATCCCATGCAACACCTCGGCGCGGCCGTAGCCAGCGTGCAGGTCGCGGACCTTCAGCATGGATGTGCTCATGTCAGTGCTCCGTTCCCAGGTAGGCCGCGCGAACGGCCGGGCTTTGCTGGATTTCCTGTGGCGTGCCCTGGGTCAGCAAGGTGCCAAATTCCATCACCACCAGGTGGTCACAGACATCCATCACCAGGTCCATGTCATGTTCGACCAGCAGCAGACTCACGCCTTCGCGCTGCAGTTGTCGCAACACCTGGGCCAGCGCCTGCTTTTCCAGGTGACGCAATCCGGCGGCGGGCTCATCCAGCAGCAGCAACACCGGATCGCTGCACAGCGCCCGTGCAATTTCCATCAGGCGCTGCGGCCCCATGGCCAGGTTGCCCGCTTGTTCATGCAAGTATTGGCCCATGCCGATGCGTTCGAGTTGTCGCCGCGCCAGGTCGAACAACTGTTGCTCTTCTTGCTGGTTCATGCGCGTCATGGCCGAGAGCACACCACGATGACCGCGCAAATGGGCCCCGAGCGCCACGTTTTCCAGCACGGTCATGTCGGGAATCATCTTGACATGCTGGAAGGTTCGGGACATGCCTAGGGCGGCAATCTCGCGAGACCGCAGACCACTCACGACCTGGCCCATGAACTCCACCTGGCCGCGGGTCAGCGCCAGCAAGCCGGTGATGAGGTTGAAGGTGGTCGATTTGCCTGCGCCGTTGGGCCCGATCAGGCCGACGATTTGCCCGGCGCGAATCTCGAAGCTGATGTCATTGACGGCCACCAGGCCACCAAACTCCTTGCGGATGGCATCCACCTTCAGCACCGTTGAGCCCGAGGCCGGTTGCTCACGTTGGGGCAGGGGGGTGATGCCTGAGGCATCCAACACACGCGGGGCAGCCGGCAGGCGTTTCTCGATCACCGACCACAGACCATCGGGCAGGTACTTGAGCATCAGCACCAGCACGATGCCAAAGACAATGATTTCAAAACTGCCACTGGTGCCGATGAGCTGCGGCAACAGCACCTGCAACTGGTCCTCCAGCAATTTGGTCAGGAAAGCGCCAGTGATCGCGCCCCACACATGGCCCACGCCGCCGACGACCGTCATGAACAAATACTCAATGCCCATCTTCAAGCCAAAGGGCGACGGATTGACCGAGCGTTGGAAGTGGGCGAACAGCCAGCCCGAGACCGAAGCCAGCAGGGCGGCAATCAGGAAGATCACGATCTTGTAGCGCAGGGTGTTGACACCCATGGCTTCAGCCATCTGCGTACCGGTTTTGAGGGAACGCATGGCCCGTCCCGGGCGCGAATCGAGCAAGCAAAGCAGCGCGGCGGCGGCCAGCAGCAACAGGGCCCAGGTGAGGACGAAAAAGCCCCTGCCTTGGCCGATCTCGATACCCGCGATCGACAGGCCTGGCACACCCAGCAAACCGTCGTACTTGCCCAGTGCATCCAGGTTGCCCATGAGGTAATAAAGCGACAAGCCCCAGGCAATGGTGGCCAGGGGCAGGTAGTGACCCGACATGCGCAAGGTGATGCCGGCCACGATCAATGCCGACACACCAGTCACGACCAGCCCGATGAACAAGGTCAGCCAAGGCGAGAGGCCCGCATGAAGCGTGAACCAGGCGCTGACATAAGCTCCGATCCCCACAAAGGCCGCCTGTCCGAAGGAGGTGAGCCCGGCAATACCCGTGAGCAACACCAGGCCCAGGCCGGTCAGGCTGTAGAGGCCAATGTAATTGAGCTGCGTGATCCAGAAGTCGGGCAAAGGCAGCAGGGCCACCGCTGCGATGGCCACCACCATCAACACCCATTTCAAGCGAGTCAGTTTCATCTCAATGCTCCTCGTCCGAATGGCCCGAGGCGAGGGACCGCCACAGCAAAATGGGCAAGATCAAGGTGAAGACGATGACCTCTTTGAAGGCGCTGGCCCAGAACGACGCAAAGGCCTCCACCACTCCCACGAAAAGGGCGCCCAGCAAGGCACCGGGATAACTGGCCAGACCCGCCACCACGGCGGCCACAAAGCCTTTGAGCCCGATCAGAAAACCCGAGTCGTAGAACACCGTGGTGGTGGGACCGATCAGCAGACCGGAGAGTGCGCCGATGAGTGCCGCCATGGCAAAGGTCAGTTGACCGCTGGCATCCGATGAGATACCCATCAGTCGAGCCCCCAGACGGTTGACCGCGGTCGCGCGCAAGGCCTTGCCGTACAGCGAACGTTCAAAGAACAGCCACAAGGCCACAATCAACACCACCGACGACAAACACATGATGATGGCCTGACCCGACAGCGACAGAGGCCCGATGTTCACACGCAGATCCCAAAAGCTCGGGTTGCGAAAGCCCTCGGCGCCAAAGAACAGCAGGCCCAGGCCAGTCATGGCGAAATGCACGCCGACAGAGACGATCAGCAACACCAACGGCGAAGCCGCCGCCAGCGATTGATAGGCAACCCGGTAAACCAACGGGCCAAAAGCCGTCACCACCGCCACGCTCAACACGGCCTGAACAGCCAAGGGAAATTTCTGCGGTGCCGCCCAGGCGGTGATGCCGGCGATCACGGCAGGCAGCACCACCATCTTGAAGGCCGCCCCCAGCGCCGGTGCCCACCGATGCCGATGCCGATAGGTGGTGACCAATTCCATGGTCGAGGCCACCAGCGACAGCAGCAGCAGCAGCCAGACCGTGCCGGGGATTTGCCCCATTTGCAGCAACGCCAGGGTGAGAGCGCCGTAGGCGACAAACTCCCCCTGGGGAATGAAGATGACACGCGTGACAGTGAACACCAACACGGTGGCCAGGCCCAGCAGGGCATACACCGCACCGTTGGTGATACCGTCAAGCAGCAGGATGCTGGCGATGGAGAAGTCCACGATAAGTCCTTTTCAGTCCGCGTGCCTCTTGATCTGCAGGCAATGGCTTTATTCGACCGACCAGTCGCCGTTCACCACTTTGACAATCACACCGGTTTCGTTGGTGTAACCCCAGTGGTCGGCCTTGGTCCAGTTCATCACGCCGTGGGCAAAAATGGTGCGGCCCATGGTTTCGATCGAATCGCGCAGGGCGGTGCGGAATTCTTGCGTGCCCGGCTTGGCTTTCTTGAGCGCCATCGGGACGGCTTTTTCCAGCACGATCATGGCGTCGTAGGCGTGGCCGGCAAACTGGTTGCGGCTGCCCGCGCCATAAGCCTTCTCGTACTTGGTGACAAAGTCAACCGCCATCTTTTTGGAGGGATGGCTGTCGGGCAACTGCTCAGGAGCGATCACCGGGCCAGAGACCACATACGAGCCCTCGACATCCTTACCACCCACACGCATCAGGTCGCGGGTCGCGGCAGCGTGTGTTTGATAGATCTTGCCTTTGAAACCGCGTTCGATCACGGCCTTGTGCGGCATGGCAGCGCCCGACCCAGAGGCCACGATCAGCATGGCGTCGGGGTTGGTGGCGACCAGCTTCAAGGCCTGTCCGGTGACGCTGGTGTCGGTGCGGGCGAAGCGCTCGGCGGCGACGACTTTGATGCCCTCTTTTTCAGCGATGGGCGTGAAGTCCTTCAACCAACCTTCGCCATAAGCATCGGTGTAGCCCAAAAAGCCCACGGTCTTGATGCCTTGCTTTTTCATGTGGTTGACGATGGCATGCGACATGACGGCATTGGATTGCGGCAGGCGAAAGCTCCAGGCATCCTTGCCAGGCGGCAGTTGAGCGGGGGTGCCCAAGAGCTGAGGGGTTTGGCTTTCCAGGGCGACGTCGGCCATGGCAATGCCCACGGGCGTGGCCGCCGAGCCGATGATGACGTCCACCTTATCTTCGGTCACGAAGCGGCGGGCGTTTTTCACGCCATTGGTCGGGTCGGTGGCGTCGTCGAGCACCACGACCTTGAGTTTTTCGCCGGCGATGCTGGTGGGCCAGAGTTTGATCTGGTTGGCCATGGGAATGCCCAGGCCGGAAGCCGGACCCGTCAAAGGCAGGCTCACACCAATCGAAATGTCGGCCAGCACAGTGCCGCTGAGGGTGGCAATGGCCAGGCTCACCAAGGTGGTCTTGAAATTCATGAAAGTCTCCTAGTGTGGTAAATCGAGGTTAGGGAAATAGAAGTCAGCAAATCAGCTGCACAGGGCTTTGATGTCTTCGGGAACGGGAATGGCCTTGATGCGGCTGGGGTCGTCCGGATGCTTGATGCAAAAGGCACGGGTCTCCAAACCTTCACAAAGGACATCGCTGCCGCGTTGCACCACATGCTTTTGGATGAAGACTTTGTCGCGCCACTCCTGCACGCTGGTGTGAACCTGCAGGGTTTCACCATAGGTGGCGGGGCGCATGAATTTGGTGTTGATTTCCAGCAGCGGGGTGCCGATGATGCCGCGTGTCTTCACCAGTTCGCGCCAGGGGGGGAGTCCGCATTGCATGAAAAAATGCAGAGAGGCGCCGTCCATCCATTTGGAAAAATTGGGGAAGAACACAATCCCGGCGGGATCGCAGTCGCCAAACAGGACGGGGACCTCGAAGATGACTGTTTTGCTCATAAAACCTTTCAACGCGGAGCCATGCGCAGCGCACCGTCCAGGCGAATGACTTCGCCATTGAGATGCGTGTTGTGAACGATGTGGGCGGCCAGTTCTGCAAACTCTTCGGGCTTGCCCAAACGGGACGGGAACGGAATGCTGGCTGCCAGCGATTGCTGCACCGGCTCGGGCAGGGTGCGCATGAGCGGCGTCGCAAACAATCCAGGGGCAATCGTGCACACCCGGATGCCGTGCTGCGCCAGGTCGCGAGCCATCGGCAAGGTCATGCCGGCCACGCCAGCTTTGGAGGCGCTGTAAGCCTGCTGACCGACCTGGCCATCGAAGGCTGCCACCGAGGCGGTGAACACCATGGCACCCCGTTCGCCATCTTCCAGCGGGTCCAGTTTGGCGCAAGCGGCGGCAAACAGTCGCGCGGCGTTGTAGGTGCCGATCAGGTTGACCTGAATCACCTTGGCAAAGTCTTCCAGAGGCGCGGCCTGACCATCCTTGCCGATCACGCGCTTGGCCGTGCCAATGCCTGCAATTTGCATCAGAATGCGCGCCGGGCCGTGGGCCGTCGCAGCCTGTTCGATCGCTGCTTGCATGCTGTCCGGGCTGGTGACGTTGCATTCGACCGCCACAGCGGTGCCGTTGCCATGGGTTGCATTGATGTCGTCGGCCACACGACGTGCGTTATCAAGGTTGAGGTCGAGCACGGCGACCTTGGCACCCTGACGGGCGAGTTCGCGGGCGGTGGCTTCGCCCAGCCCGGAGCCGCCTCCGGTGACCAGTGCGGCATGTCCTTGGATCTTCATGGGTACTCCAGTGCAAGAGGGTGGTGAAGGCCGACTCAGTTGGCCTCGGGGTTTTCAATCAGCAGCGCAATGCCTTGACCGCCGCCCACGCAGGCGCTGGAGATGCCCCAGCGCTGCTTGGAGCGGCGCAGTTCGCGTGCCAGGGTGATGGTCAGCCGCACACCGGTGGCCGCCAGCGGATGGCCCAGGGCGATGGCACCTCCGTTGACGTTCAGGCGTGACAGATCCAGACCCAGGTCTTTGCCGACCGCCAGCGTTTGTGCGCCTTGCGCTTCGTTGATTTCAAAACGGCCAATCTGGTCCAAAGTCAGACCACTGCGTTCCAGCAGCAGGCGAATGGCCGGTGCCGGGCCGATGCCCATGATTTCAGGCGGCACGCCCACCACCGCCGCCGCCGCCACCCGCGCCAGTGCGCCGTGCGGGTGGGCTTTGGCATACGAGCCCGAGGTGACGACGCAGGCCGCCGCCGCGTCGACCAGTGCCGAGCTGTTGCCACCGGTTTGCACGCCGCCTTCGTAGACCGGCTTGAGTTTCGCCAGCACATCAGCCGGTGAAATGCGCGGATGGGTGTCTTGACTCACCTCTGTGATCTTGCCCTGCAAGCGAATGCCGCGAGCCTTGTCGCCATCGATCTCAAACTTCTCGCTGATGACCGGAACAATTTCGCCCGCCAGAAACCCGCTTTGCTGCGCCGCCACCGCCTTGGCGAACGATTCGCTGGCGAAAGCATCCACATCCTCACGGGTGATGCCATATTTCTTCGCCAGGTTCTCGGCCGTTTGAATCATGTTGATGCCAGCGGCGGGGTCTTTCAGCGCTTCCCACATGTAGTCCTTGAAGCCCACCGGGGCACCAAGCTTGAAACCGGTCCGATGGTCAAAGGCGGCAATCGGGTTGCGCGTCATGCTCTCGGTGCCCACCACCAACGCAGCATCGGACATGCCGGCCTGGATATGTTCGGCCGCTTGGCGGAACAGCTCGAAACCCGTGCCGCAGATGCGTTGTGCCATGAGGGCGGGCACCTCCACCGGCACGCCCGCGTACAAGCCAATGTGACGGGGCAGGAAAAACTGGTCGAAGTCGCCCGGGGCCATGTTGCCCGTGATCACCGTCCCGATGTCAGTGGCCGGCACGCCGGCGCGCTTCAAAGCTTCACGCGCGGCCTTGATTCCGAGATCGGTGGGAGAAATGTGGCCAAGTGCACCACAGTAGTCGACCATGGGGGTGCGCACACCCTCGTGCATCCAAATGTCGTCGAAGGAATTGAAAAAGCCGCGTTGAGTCATAGGAGTTCCTGGAAGGACTGAGACGCTCAGGCCTGGGGCTTGAGGATGAAGTGCAGTCGGTCTTCGTGCAGCGCAGCCACGGTGTCGGCTCGGTGCGCCAGCACGGCCCGCTGGTTGATCGATCCTTTGTCGGTGATTTCACCGCGATCGATGGTGGGGGCCTCGGACAAGAGACACAGACGCGCAATGCGGTTGGCGCTGCCCGTGGCATGGCGGGCCAGTTCGTTGACCATGTTCTGAAAAAAGGCCAGCACGGGTGCGCTGCTGAGCACATCGGCCAAAGGCGCGTCTGCAGGCAGTCCACTCAAACCGCGCACCGCAGGCGTGGGGAAGACCATGGCGCCGACCTCTTTCATGTTCAGGCCCGTGAGCACCACATCCTGGATGTAGGGGGCGCCCGCAGCAATGATCTTGCCGCGCAGCGGTCCCACGCTGACAAATGTTCCAGTGGCTAGCTTGAAGTCTTCAGCAATCCGGCCATCGAATTTCAGGCCCAGGTGCACATCGGTCTCGTCGATCCATTTGACGGCGTCACCGGTCTTGAAGAAGCCTTCTTCATCAAACGCCTCTGCAGTTTCTTTGGGCGCGCGCCAGTAACCCGGTGTGATGTTGGGGCCGCGGTAACGCACCTCGGTTTTGCCGTCCATGTCGACCAATTTGAGTTCGAGACCGGGGGTGGGCACGCCCAGATCGCCGGCACGCACATTCGGATTGGTCACGAAGATGCCGAAAGGACCAGACTCGGTCATGCCCAGGCCCGTGCTCATGACGATGCGCTCGCCAATCTCGCGCTCCTGCGACTCGTACAAGCTGTCCCAGATGGGTTGGGCCAAGGCAGCACCGGCATAAAAGAACATGCGCACGCGAGCCAGCAAGGTCTTGCGCAAGGCGTCATCGGTCTTCATGGCGTTGGCGATGGCTTCAAATCCGGTCGGCACATTGAAGTACACCGTGGGCGATATCTCGCGCAGATTGCGCAGGGTCTCGTGCATCAGGGCCGGCGTGGGTTTCCCATCGTCGATGTACATCGTGCCGCCGTGGTAAATCACCATGCCCACGTTGTGATTGCCGCCAAAGGTGTGGTTCCAGGGCAGCCAGTCCACCAGCACCAATTCGCCCTGAGCCAGCACTGGCATGGATTGCGCCATTTGCTGCTGGTTGGAGCACCACAGGCGCTGGGTGTTGATCACCGCTTTGGGCAGTTTGGTCGAGCCACTGGTGAACAAGAATTTGACAATGGTGTCCGGGCCGGTGGCCGCCATGGCCGCATCAACGGCTGCGGTCGAATGGGTTTTGCACAACTCGGCGTAGCTGGTGACCGTGCGGTCGTCCAGTGTGCCCTCGGCCAACACCACCTCGACATCGCTGCCCACGGTGGCGCGAATGGCCTTGCCGTAGCGGGCGGCATCGCTGGCAAACACCAGACCAGGGGTGACGGTGCGCAGCACGTGCTTGAGCTTGTCGTAATCCTGGCTGATGAGTGAGTAAGGCGGGGAGACTGGCACGAAAGGCACACCCGCGACCATGCAGCCCAGGCTCAGCATCGCGTGTTCCAGGCTGTTCTCGCTGAGGATTGCGACCGGACGCTCTGCGGTCAAACCACGGTTGATCAATGCCTGCGCAATGTTGCGCGCCGTGGACCAGGCTTCACCAAAACTGATGTGACGCCAATCCCCCAAACTGCCATCGGCTTGCTTGACGCGTCGAGCAAACAAGGTGCGGTCTGGGAAAACCTGGGCCCAGTGGCGCAGACGGTCGGTCAGGCGATCGGGATAGCCCACCAGGGGTTGCTCTGCCATCAGATAGCGGGTGCCGGGGGCGCCGTCGCGCAAGTGCACGCGGGTGACGCCGAAATCGAGCGGACGGAATTGGGGGGCGGTCATGGAAGTCTCCTCGGATCTGAAGCGGGGGGAGGTCTGCAATGCGGGGTTGGCTGTGCTTGGCGTGGCGATCAGCTCTTTTGGACTTTGCCGGCCTTGCCTTCCAGGAAGGCTCGCACGCGTGCCTTGGCTTCTGGCGCAGACTGTGCAATCGAGGCCATCAAAGATTCGGTGAACAGTCCATGGTCGGCCGGTTGCTCGGCGATGCGCGGCAGGGCATGCATCAAGGCGTAGTTGGTCAGCGGGGCATTGGTGGCGATGCGCTTGGCCAGTTCCATCGCCTTGGCCAGGGCCTCGCCAGCGCCCACCAGGTATTGCGCAAACCCCAGGCGCTCGCCATCTTGCGCATCGTAGACTCGACCTGTGAGCATCATGTCGGTCATGCGGGCCACGCCAATCAGCTTGGGAATGCGCACCGAACCACCACCGCCGACAAAAATGCCCCGAGTGCCTTCGGGCAGCGCGTAAAAGGTGGAAGCGTCGGCCACGCGGATGTGACAGGCGCTGGCCAACTCCAACCCCCCGCCGACCACTGCGCCATGCAAGGCAGCGATGACTGGTACTCGGCCTTGCTCGACGGCATTGAGCGCCACATGCCAGCTTCGTGAGTGATGAACCCCTTCGCCAGCATCGCGTTCGCGCAACTCGGACAGGTCCAGTCCAGCGCAGAAATGATCCCCTTCGCCATGCACCACGGCGGCGCGAGCGGCCTGCGGCAGGTTTTGGAAAACGTCGCGCAAGGCTTCGATCAATCCGTCACTCAGGGCGTTGCGCTTGGCCGGACGACACAGGCGAACCACAGCGACAGCGTCTTGCATCTCAAGAACCACGCCGTGCTGGGCAGCGCGCTCGATGGCGGGGTGAAGGGTCGAAGCAGTGGACATGGTGGGCATCCCAAATGATTATGATCAATAACCATATTGTGTTGACAAGTTGGTGATGCCCTGTATAGGGATAACCCTGAATGGGTGGTGTTCAGGGGTTGTTGGGGAGGCTGTCCGGCCGGGGGGGTTTGGGCCTGGGAGGTTTGCTGGTGTGGATGGCGTGGGTGGCCTTGACCATGTCACCGCTCATGAGGTCAGGATAGGCCTTTAGCGTTCGCGAGATGCAATCCTCAATGGCTGCGCGTTGATCGGGGGAGGGTTTTTGTAACACCCAGTGAATCACTTCCGACTTGACACCTGGGTGACCAATGCCCAGGCGCAGCCTCCAATATTGATCCGTTCCCAATTGGGCATGAATGTCTTTCAAGCCGTTGTGTCCTGCGTGACTGCCACCCAATTTCAGCTTGGCTTGACCCGGCACCACGTCCAGTTCATCGTGAACCACCAAGATTTCTTGCGGCTCGATTTTGAAAAAACGGGCCAGCGCAGCCACCGATTTGCCAGACACATTCATGAAAGTCTGAGGTTGCAGGAGCCAGACCGTCTGGCCCGCGACCTGGGTGCGGGCCACCAGTCCGTGATAACTGCGGTCGCTGTGAAGGGATACCCCCAGTGCTTTGGCCAGGGCGTCTATCCACCAAAATCCGGCATTGTGTCGGGTGGCGTCATATTGTGCGCCTGGGTTGCCCAGGCCGACAAACAGTTTGATCATGACAGGGATTATCCTGGACCGGCGTTAAAGGTTTGTCGTCATCGAACCGATACCATGAAACCCCACCTGGGTTGGGTCACTCATGTCGAGTGGCTTTGCCGAATTTGCGAGAACGGTCATGAAGCTTCCGAACTTTAAAAAATACCTGAGAATTGCCCTAGAGGTTTTGCTGGCCATGCTGCTGGTGGCCGCGTTGGGTCTGGCCTATTTGAACTTTGCTGGCAAAAAGCATATTTCAGAAGAATTGGCTGAAGCCACTGAACAGGTCGAAGTCGCCCAAGAGGATATTGAAAAGGCGAAAGAAGCCCTGGAGGCTGCCGAGAAGGCCTACCAGGAGCTGGAAAACAAGCAGCACGAGTTTGAAGCTGTCAAATCTGCTTTTGCCAACGGCGTGGTGTTACAGGACATCGAAGCCCTCTACAAGGCGCAAAAGTCCATCAGCACCGAGCGTCAGGTGGGCTTGGCGGCACTTCGTTTGCTGACCAAGGGGCCGCAGGATCCTGAGACGGTGGCTGCTTTCGAGAAATCGCTGGAGATGGCCGAGTGGGGCTCTCGTCTGCAGTCGGTGTGCGCTGCTCAGAACGCGCTGATGGCCGCTGGCCAAAAGGTTCAAATGCTGTCTGAATGTCAGCGAAAACCTGGTGCCAAGGCAGAAGAGCCCAAAGAAAAACACGCCAAAAAAGAAGCGCATGACAAGGGTCATGATGTTCACTGGGGCTATGAAGGCGACAACGGTCCTGAACACTGGGGCGACAACTTTCCGCTCTGTGCCAAGGGTAAAAAACAATCACCGCTGAACATCGTGGGGCCATTTGAGAAATCCAAGGACACCATTGCCGTGGCCTACAAAGAGGGCCCACTCAAGACCTTGAATAATGGGCACACCATTCAAGTGAATGTCGAACCGGGCAGCAAACTCACCATCAACAAGGATGAATACGATCTGCTGCAATTCCATTTCCATCGTCCCAGTGAAGAACAAATCGATGGCAAGAACTCAGCCATGGTGGCCCACTTCGTCCACAAGAGCAAAGCCGGCAAGTTGGCTGTCATCGGCGTCTTGCTGAACGAAGGCAAGGACAACGCGGCCATCAAGACCTTGTGGGCCAACCTTCCCCCCAAGGAAGGCGAAGAGCATATGCCCGCGAAAGTGAGTTTCAATCCTGGCAATCTGTTGCCGCCTTCACTGGCCTTCTACGCCTATGAAGGTTCGTTGACCACTCCCCCTTGCACAGAGGGTGTGAACTTCTATATTTTGAAGACAGGCGTCGATATCTCCAAGGCGCAATTGGCCAAGTTCCCCTTCAAGATGAACGCCCGCCCGGTACAGAACCTGAATGGTCGCAAAATCAGCGCCAACTGATTCTGATGCACCCTAAAAAAAACCTCCAGTCCTATGGACTGGAGGTTTTTTTTGACCGCAGCCCGAAGGGCCGCCGATGTGCTCAGAGATGTGCGCAGTGCATCAAAGGGATTTGAGACGCTCGGTAGAAGGCACCACACGTGTCAAACGAATGCCGTAGCGGTCATTCACAAGCACCACTTCACCCTGGGCGACCACGGTGTTGTTGACCAACAAGTCCAAGGGTTCACCGGCGATGCGATCCAGTTCGACCACGCTGCCTTGGGTCAGGCGCATCAAGTCTTTGATTTTGATCTGGGCCCGGCCCACCTCAATGGACAGCGAGACCGAAATGTTTTGCAGCACATCGGGGTTGATATTGCCCGGATGACTCATCTGAAAGTCTTGGGCCGAGGGGTTGGCGTCTTGCTCGCGAAGGTCAGACGATTCTGACGAAGTGATGTCATTCATGGCGATATCCTTTTTCAAAGATGGCCGGGGGCCAATTGTTTTTCAATGCGAACCGCCACATGCGATCCACGGGAACCCACATTGACGCCAAATGAGGGCACGTCGTTGGTGATGAATTGAGCCAACTCGGGTTTTTTGAAGTAAAGCAAATCGCCTTCCTTCATGGTTTGCAGGTGGTGCAAGGTGGTTTTGATTTGGCCCATCACGACCTTGACATCGACCTGAGCATCGCCCACGGCCTCAGCCAGTTCCTCGCGCCAGACCTTGTCTGATTCCTCGTTGCCGTCCCCCGTTTGCACGCGGTTGCGCAGCAATTCACGCAAAGGCTTGAGGGTGGAGTAAGGGTAGACCAGGTCCATGAATCCCTTGCCCCCGGTGGCCGTGGCGTCGGCTTCGAAGCGGTTGAGCACCACCAGATCGTTCTCATCTGCAATCTGGGCAAACTGGGGGTTGATTTCCGAGCTGACTTTTTCGCAGTCGATTTCCATCACAGGAGCCCAGGCTTCTTTCAGTGAGCGAAAGAAGACATCCAGGATGATGTTGATCACGCGGGTCTCGGTGGGGGTGAACAAGCGACCCGGAGGCAAATCGCCCACCCCTTTGCCAAAGCCGCCAAAGAAGCTGTCGAGTGAGCTGAACACCACGCTGGGATCGATGATGATCACGGAAAAGCCTCGCAGCGGATGCAAGCGAATGGTGTTGACCGCCAGCGGCGGTTTGAGCATTTTCAGATAGTCACCGAATTTGATGATCTGAACCCTAGTCGGATTGACTCGTGGAGTGGTGCGAAGCACCTCCAGCAGTCCCAGCCTGAACATGCGGATGAACCGCTCGTTGATCATGTCGATGGACGAGACGTTCACGCCCAGGCTGCTGTCCTCGCTGGCCAGGTCGTGCTTGCGCACGCGCAGCTTGGTGTTAAAGCCGGTGTCGACTTCGATCGAGCCGTCACGCACCCCTTCGGTGAGCGCGAGCAGCTCGTCGGCTGACAGGAGATTGGATCGATCAGACATGGTGATTACTGCATCACAAAGGAGGTGAAGAAGACATCTTCAATACCGCCAAAGTCCTCATATTTTTCCAGCAGCTCGTTCATGACCTCTTTGAGCTTGGCGGCCATGTCCTTGCGGAAATCGGGCTTGGCCACATCGGCTTCGGTGGTTTGACGCATCACATCCAGCATGGCTGAGCGCAACGCAAACTCGTGCTTCTTCACGTTATCAAACACCCGACTGTCGTAATGGGTCATCAAGGCCACTTGCACCACCATCACCTTTTTGGATCCGGTGATGTTGGTCATCAGCTCTTTATCCATTTGCAGGTAGTTTTTCTCGAAGCGGGTGGCTTCGGGGGCTTCCTTTTTGATCTTGGACGGCGCTTCGACCTTGGCTTTGCTGGCGGCTGCTTCCAGCTCTTCCAACTTGTCCTGCGCGGCCAGCTCTGCTTTCTTCTCGAAGTAGCCCGAGAAGAACAGGGTGGCGAACATCACGCCCACCATCAAGACAATGGCACCGATCACGATCAGGAGGATCTTCAGAATCGGTTTCTTTTTCTTCGGCTCTTCGGTACCGTCGGATTCGGCGGTGGGTGCGGGTGCTGCTGTTGCCATGGCGGGCTCCTAAAGTGAACTCAGGCGTAAAAATCAAGTTGAGACAGGCTGTTCCGGCGCGACGCGCTGGTGACCTGGGCGGAGGCGTTGTCGGCCGTGTCGGAACCGGTACGGCCGACCGACGCAGTCGTGGTTCGTGCGGAATCGCGCTCACCTCGCTGGCCTTGTCCCTGACCCAGTCCGAATTGAACCGATGATTGGGTCAGACCCATCTGGTTCAAGGCATCCCGCAAACGTTGACTGCCGTTTTGCAGCAGGTCCTGGGTCAGCGGATTGTCGGCCTGGAGCACTGCCGCGAGTTTACCGTCGCGCATTTCAAGTTGCACGTCGACGGTGCCCAGGTTGGCAGGCTTGAGGGCAAATCTCATTTTCCATTCGCCCTGGTTGATCTGCTCGTTCATGCGGGCAGCCATCTCGGTGGCGAGTCTTGCGCTGAGTTTGTCGTAAGTCTCAGCGGTGTGGGGGTGCGAAGGGCTGATGCCGGTGGCACTGGCATTGGCGCGTGCATTGCCCGCCAGGCTTTGAGCCGAATGGCCATAAGCAGATTGTTCGGAGGGTGAATCCTGAAACTGGCCTGCCGGTGTGTCGGCTGACGCCTCGGCACTTCCTGGTCCCAGATCGGCATCCATCATGGTCAGAACGCTCAAGGTGCTGGGGCCGTCGGTCAGCGGCCCGGATCGCGCATCTCCTCGAACGGACATCACCTCCAGTTGAAGGTCCTCGATTTGGAAGCCTTCCGGGAGAGTCTGATTCAGGGCATTCAGCAGCGCCGTTTGGTTGGCGTTGGCCGCGGCGGGGCTACCAGGCAGGAGCACGTCCAGGGGCGCCTGGTCAGCGCTGGCTGACGTCAGTGCCGAGCCCCCCATCAACTGCTGAACCTGCGCATCGTTGAAGCCCATGGAACGGGCAAAGTCTTGCAGACTCTGCTCACTGACAGCCCCTTGCTGTGGGGTGACGATCTGCATCCGGGCACTCAGGGTCAACGTGTGCAGGCCGGTATCGGCGTTGGCGACCGAGCCCTGTGGCACGGTGCCAGAGTTGTCGGGGGAGGCCGCGGGTTGGGCCGTTGCGCCCATGCTTTCCGTGACCTTGGAAGTGTCTGAAGCGCTCTCCTGCGTCTTCTCTGCCGGGTGGTTGTCGTCAGACGCCGGGCTGGGAGAGGTCTGCGCGCCGTCGACCTGACGGGAGGCGGCAGAGTGACTGGTCCGCACGGATTTTGCAGGCTCTTGAGGGCTGCCAGGCGCAGACCAGCGTGCGGCCTGTGATTGGCGGGAACGGTGGGCCAACTCTTGAGCGGCACTCTTGAGGTGAGTCGCCGTCGATGCCTCGTGATTGTCTTGGCGATGACGCGCGTTGGATGTCGTGTTTCGTGGCTGATCGCCTCGATCTGCGGTGTCGTCAGGGCGCTTGGGGACCTCAGCGGTATCCGACCCTGTCTCTGCGCCAGGCCGATGGCTGCCCAAATGATCGGCAATGCCTTGCCGCTGGGTGTTGTCCACCCAGCGCTCGCTTTGTGGACGCAAGGCCTTGGTCAGGTAAGCCGAAAAATCTTCCGCGCCTCGCCCGGCGGTGTCCAGACGTGCCTGTGCATTCTCCTGGGCTTTTGCCACGGAAGAAGCGGGGCCAGGGCTGGCAGTCAAGGCGTTGAATGAAGAAAGATTCATGGTGTAACAAGTTGAGCGAATCGAAGGTCTGGAACCATTCAAGCAAGAATCGTGACCGGTCATGTCTTGCCGTATTCACTCCCTTCATCATCAAAGGTGAGAGTTGCCAGCATCGGATGAAGACAGTTGGCACATCGATTGCTTGGATTCAACACCGGCAGTCTCGTATTGCCTGCAAAAGAAAACTTAAGCGTTCAATTCAAGCATTGGTAACGACATGACAACCCTCAGCCTGTCAATGATTCGACAGAATCTGGCAAAGTTTGACTACACCGGCCTCGGAATTCCGGCGCTGGTGCTGTTGATCATGGGCATGTTGGTCCTGCCCATGCCCCCGCTGCTGCTGGACTTCTTTTTCACTTTCAACATTGTGGCCAGTCTGGTGATCATCATGATTGCCATCGGTACCCGAAACCCCCTGGATTTTTCGTCCTTCCCCTCGGTGCTGCTGTTTGCCACCATGTTGCGACTGGCGCTCAACGTCGCTTCCACCCGGGTCATTTTGGTTCACGGACATGAGGGGCATGACTCCGCAGGCAAGGTGATTGCCGCATTTGGCGAATTCGTCATCAGTGGAAACTACGTGGTGGGTTTCATCATTTTTGCGATCCTGATGATCATCAACTTCATCGTGGTCACCAAGGGTGCTGGTCGGGTGTCAGAAGTGAATGCCCGTTTCACCTTGGACGCCATGCCCGGCAAGCAAATGTCCATCGATGCCGACCTCAACGCCGGTGTCATTGATCAGGCCACGGCCAAGAAGCGCCGTGAAGAACTGTCCCAAGAGTCCGACTTTTTCGGGGCCATGGACGGTGCCTCCAAGTTCGTCAGCGGTGATGCGGTGGCGGGTCTGCTGATTCTGTTGATCAACGTCGTGGGCGGTTTGATCATTGGCGTGGTGCAACACAACCTCTCGGCGGGCGAAGCCGGCCGCTTGTATGTGCTGCTGACCATCGGTGACGGCCTCGTGGCTCAGATTCCCTCTTTGTTGCTGTCCTTGGCAACGGCCATCATCGTGACCCGCGTGACCACGTCAGAGTCGATGACCGAGCAGGCCAAGAGCCAGTTCGCCAACCCGGCGGCTTTGTTCATCTCTTCGGGCATTCTGGTGGTGCTGGGTCTGGTGCCGGGCATGCCGCACCTGATGTTCATCACCCTGGCGGCCGCCACCGCAGGCATCGGACTGATGGTGATTCGTCAGGAGGTTGAAACCGAGGCCCAGGAGCAGGCCAAGCTGGATGCGCCCGCCGCCGAAGGGCCGAAAGAGTTGGATTGGGACGACGTCGATCAGGTGGATCTGATCGGACTGGAAATTGGATATGGCCTGATCCCCTTGGTCAATCCGGAAACGGGCGGTGAGCTCATGACCCGTGTGAAGGGTGTGCGCAAGAAACTCTCGGCCGAGCTGGGCTTCCTGGTGCAGCCCGTGCGGATTCGCGACGACCTCAACATTGACCCCGATGCCTACAACATTGTGCTCAAGGGCGTGGTGCGCGGTCGCGGTGAAATCAAGGTCGGGCGTGAACTTGCGATCAACCCTGGACAGGTGTATGGAGAGCTCAAGGGCATCCCCACCAAAGAGCCCGCCTTCGGTCTGGATGCCGTTTGGATCGAGCCTTCGCAGCGCGACCAGGCCCGTGCCTTGGGCTACACCGTGGTCGATGCCAGCACCGCCATTTCCACTCACTTGAATAAAGTCCTGCGAGAAAACGCGGCCGATTTGCTCAGCCATGACGAGACCCAGCAATTGCTGGACAAGCTCACGGCCAAATCGCCCAAGTTGGTGGAAGACCTGGTGCCTGGCAAGATCAGTCTGGGCGTATTGACCCGTGTGTTGCAGAATTTGCTGACAGAGTCGGTGTCGATTCGCGACATGCGCACCATTGCCGAATCGCTCACGGAAGCCGCCAGCCGCACCACCGATCCCGATCAACTGACCGGACTGGTTCGCCCCAAGCTGGGTCGCATGATCATGCAGAGCCTGGCCGATGAAACCAACAACCTGTCGGTCATGACCTTGGAGCCGGGCTTGGAGCAGTTGCTGCACAACGTGCTTCAACAAAGCCAACCGGGTCAGCCGGTGGTGCTGGAACCTGGTCTGGCCGAATCCTTGTTTGCCGCTTTGCGCCAGGGGGCGCGAGTGCTCGAAGAAGAGGGGCTGCCCGCCGTGTTGGTGGTGTCGCCCATGATTCGTACCTGGCTGGCCAAGGCGGCACGCCACCGTGTGAATGACCTCACCGTCTTGTCTTACAACGAAATTCCGGACGACCAAGCGGTGAAGGTGATCCACACCGTTGAAGCCCAGGCACGCAGTTGAATACGTCAATGAATTGACTCAGATACAAAACCGAACCTGACACCGAGACACCGTCATCTAAGAGATCAGCCATGGAACTCAAGCGAATACTTGCCCGAGACAGCCGCACCGCCAACGAAAAGGCCATCGCCTTGTATGGCCCTGACGTGTTGATCATCTCCAGCTGCCAGGTGCGGGGACAGACCGAACTGATTGTGGCGGTTGACGTCGAGGCGCTGCCCCCCGAAGAGGCCGTGCAAGAACAGTTTGAACCTTCGGTGCTGGCACCGGCTGCGCCTGCCCGTCAGGCACGTCCCAGCGGATATGCAGACAGCGGGATGAAAGTCTCCAAAAACACCAGCTCGTTGTCAGAAAGCTTCAGTGCCGTTCTTGGACAAAACCTGGCCCAGCGCAAACCCCGCGCCGTCGCGACGGAGTTGTCCGAGCGCAACCGCGATTCCGAATCGGTGGCGGTTGCAGCCGCTCCTGTGGCAGCAGCCCCGCTCATGGGGGACAACACCCCGGGTCAGGCTCAACACGACGTCATCCGTGGGCGCGAAATCGTCGACATGGTGCGCGATGAACTGGCTGCCCTGCGCAAGGAATTCCGCCTCAGTCAACAAATGGCTTTGTGGTCGGGTGGTGGCTCCTTTGCGCCGGCCGTACAGCCCTTGCGACAGTCGTTGCAGGAAGCCCCGATTCCGTCGGCCCTTCGCGTCTTGTTGCTCGATACCTTGCAGCAACACGAAAGTCTGGACACCGCCACCGCCGATATTCGCCAACAAATGGCACATGCCATACAAAACGCTGGGTGCGACACACCCACCCAAGGTATTCATGTGGTGGCTGGTCCGTCTGGATCGGGCAAAACCCTGATGCTGGCTCGTCTGGCTCAGTGGGCTTGCAGCACTCTCAACCCCGAGCAGGTCGCAGTGATCAGTTACAGCGATGTCCGTCCTGGCGCCTGGAGCCAGGCCCAGTTGCTGAGTGCACAGTCGGGTGTCGATTGTTTCCGTGCCACCAGTCCGGCCGCGTTGCAACTCTTGATCGAAGATCTTTCGGGTCGACAACTCATTCTGATTGACACCGCGGGTGTCCAGATGCCCGAACGAATCCAGGAAATCATGGGCGTATGTCCCCAGGCGCAACTGCACGCCGTGCTCAACGCCGATGCCTCTGCCACCACCATTCAGCGCTTGTTCTCGCTGACCAACGTCCACTGGCACAGCCTCATGTTGAGCAAGCTCGACGAGAGCACCCAACCTTGGGCCATGATTCAATTCTTGACCGAAGGCCGGGTCGGCATCAGTGCCGTCAGCCGCGGTGACCGCATGGGTGACTGGCAGCGTCAAGTTCAACCTCAGGACCTGGTCGACATTGCCCTCGCGCATCTGCTGCCTGCGACGGCACCCGTGGTGCCAGGGGATCTTCAGCAGGCCATGGCACGCGCGTCGGCGCGAATCGCCGAAATGACCTCTTCAACCTAAATGAAACAGGCAGCACTTCATGAGTGATACCCCCAAGACCGAAGTGATCGGCGTCGCCAGTGGCAAGGGCGGCGTGGGAAAAACCACGGTTTCCATCAACCTGGCTGTTGCTCTGGCTCAGCGGGGGCATCAGGTCATGCTGTTCGATGCCGATCTGGGTCTGGCCAATGCACAGATTGCCCTGGGTGCCCGCGCCACCTACAACCTGAGTCACTTCCTCTCGGGCGACAAGACGTTGGAGGAAATCACCATCACCACCCGTCAAGGCGTGCGACTGATACCGGGTGCTTCAGGGGTACATGAATTGGCCGGCCTGAACAACGTTCAAGCGGCCAGCATTGTGCAAGCCTTCAGCAGTTTGTCGGGCCAGATTGATTACCTCATTGTCGATGTGGCAGCCGGCATTTCGCCCTCGGTGTTGTCCTTTCTGGCGGCTTGCCAGCGCCGCTTCATCGTGGTCAAGGACGATCCCTCATCGATTGCGGATGCATACGGCACCATCAAGGTGTTGAATCAACAGATGGACCTGGATGAAATCTACTTGTTGCCCAATCAGGTTGGCAGCCAGGCCGAGGGCTGGAAGTTGTATCAGCGCCTCAACGACGTGTGCTTGAAATTCCTGGGTAACAGCATTCATTACCTCACGGCCATCGAGGAGGATGAAATGGTGCTGCGTGCCTTGCGCAAATACCAGTCGGTCATGGAGCTCGCGCCCGGCACCGCTGCCGCTCGAGACTTTCGCCGACTGGCGGAGTTGTGCACCCAGCTGCACCCCATTGAGCAAGCCTCTGGGGGCTTGCAATTTTTCATGGAACGGCTGATTCAAAGCCGACCGGAGGCATCATGAGAGCCGTCTCACCCATCAAGATGTATCAGCAAAACCACGCTCGTGGTGAAGATCTGGTCATGACTCATCTGGGCCTGGTCAAGCGGGTGGCCTTGCACCTGAAGGCTCGTGTGCCTGCCTTTATGGATCTAGATGAAATGATTCAAGTGGGCATGATCGGATTGCTCGAGGCAGCACGTGCTTACAACCCGGACAAAGGGGTCGATTTCGAAAACTTTGCCCACAGCCGGGTTCGTGGGGCCATGTTGGATGAAGTGCGTCGCCTGTCCTTCCTGCCGCGCTCTGCCGTGGCTTTCAACAAAACCCACAACGAAGCTGTGCATGTGCTGGCTTCCGAGCTGGGCCGTACGCCAACCCAGGCCGAAGTGGCCGAGTCGATGGGCATTGAGCTGGAGGAGTTTCATAAAGACCGCGGCAAGGCCTGGCAATTTGAAACCTACTCGCTGGAGGTGGTGACCGAAGAAGTGATGAACATCGCCGACGACACCTCCCAACAGCCCGAGGCCATCGTTGAGCACGCCGAATTCATGGATGCGGTGACCCAGGCCATCGGTGACTTGCCCGAGCGCGAGCAGTTGGTCATGCAGCTCTACTACGTGGAAGAGCTGAACCTGAAAGAAATTGGCGAAGTTCTGGGCGTGAGCGAGTCTCGAATCAGCCAGATCTTGTCCTCTGTGGTCAAGAAACTTCGTCTGACACTCAACATCGCCCCCGACGCGGCTCCCTTGAAGGTCAAACTCCCCGGCAAAACTGAGGGCAAACACAAGACGTCCAAGGCCAACGAGGCTCAGGCCGGCAGTGAGAGTTCAGCATGAGCAGCTTTTTCCAGCTTTTTGTGGCTTGGGGCGTGCTGTTGCTCGTCCTGTTGTCTTTCTATCTGATCGACATGGTCAATGTCATGTACCGCAAGCATGTCGGTCCAGAGTTGCCCAAGACCTACGACGACGGCTTGTTTGGTGAGCTGTCCGGGAAAAAGCTGTGGGATGCCATGAGTGGTCTGCCCCAAGCCGGTGTGGATCCACAGTTGGTCGTGAACCTGCGCCCGCATTTCGAGCCGGTGTTGCGTCAACACATCGAACAGACCTTCATGCAGGGGTTCCAGGATGCGCGTGAAGGTCGGCAGAGCATACCCGGCAACAATCGCATGATCGTCACGCCGCGCGGAAAGCTGGAATCGTGGTTGCCGATGCACCATCTGGCAACGCTCTATCAGGCGGGGGCAGATGCTGCCTCACCTCAGTCGCAGGACCGGTTGCGTTTGCAACAAACGGTGGATCAGGTCACCTCCATGCTTTATGCGCGAACCAGTCTGGTGCTGGATGAACCGTATTCCAAGCATCTGTTGCAGGTGTTGCCGCCCCCCGAAGCGCCGCAAACAACGATGCCGCCTGAGGCGAACAGTTCGGTTGCCCCAGGGGAAAGCACAGGCTCAGGCATGGTCCTGTTGCCTGACCCCGGCACCGCGATCTCCGCGTCCGCCGAAGCACCCGAGCAGTCCGACGGCATGGCGCCCGCGCCACAGGCTGAGAACAACTCAGGACCGGTCCTGGGCCTCAACCTGGAGTCTTCCAAACAGACGGTGCCTGCATGACACAAGACCCATCGATCACCCCTCAAGTTCGTGACCGAGGGGCCGATACATACAGTGTCCAACACTGAATCAGGGAACCCATACCATGCGAGCCAACAAACGCGCGATTGACAGCTACGGTGATGTCAAGGTCAGCACAGGCGTTTCTGCAGCCAGCAACATCGAATTGATCCAGATGCTGTTTGATGGACTGCTGGAAAGCCTGCAAGCCGCCAAAGGGCACATCCAGCACGGCGCCATCAGCGAGAAGTCCAAGTGCATTGCACGCGCCAGTCGTATCGTTCTGGGTCTGCAAGGCGCCTTGGATTTTGACCGCGGAGGCGATTTGGCGACCAACCTCAATGAGTTGTATGGTTACGTCACCCGCCGGCTGTTCCATGTCAATGCCCGCAACGACCTGGAAGCGCTGCAGGAGATTTATGGTCTGATGGCTGAAATCCGTGAGGCCTGGGAAGAGGTGCCTGCTTTGATCCCGTCATCGGGCATGCGCTCGATGGCCTTGAATTGAATCCGACTTGAGGTGGTACGGTCAACCAAATTCAGTTAACCTTACCCTTGTTGCAATTTTGACGGACGACACCTCACCCGGGGCCGTCTTCCCCGTCAGTGTGGAGTCTCTCTCATGAGTGCTGTTGGTCTCGTTGTCTTGTTTGCCTGTGTTTTCGGCGGTTACATCATGGCCGGCGGAAAGATGGCTCCCATCATCAAGGCTGCGCCTATCGAGACCTTCATCATTGGCGGTGCCGCCGTGGGCGCCATGCTCATCGGCAACAGCATGGTGATCGTCAAGAGCGCCATGGGCGGCCTGGGCAAGGTTTTCAAAGGGCCCCGGTATAAAAAAGAGGACTACCTGGCGGTCATGTTCCTCGTCTCCAAGATCCTCAAGACCCTCAAGGCGGAAGGCGCAGTGGCGCTGGAAGCACACATCGAAAACCCCGAATCCAGCGCCATTTTTGCCGAGTACCCGGCCATCCTGCATGACCATGGTTTGTTGCATTTGATTTGCGACACGGTACGTCTGATGGTGGTGTCCTCCAGCAATCTCAGCCCCTATGCGGTCGAAGACGTCATGAATGCTTCGATCAAGTTGCATCACCACAACGAACTCAAAGCGGCCGAAACCTGGGCCGGTATGGAGGGCGCTTTGCCCGCTCTCGGGATTGTGGCTTGCGTGTTGGGTGTGGTGAAAACCATGGGTGCCATTGACCAACCGCCTCCGGTGCTGGGTGGGCTGATCGGTTCGGCGCTGGTGGGTACCTTCCTGGGAGTGTTTTTGGCTTATGGCGTGGCCGGTCCTTTCGCCATTCGCATCAAGCAAGTGATTGATGAAGAGGGTGAGATGTACAAAATGGTGATGCAACTGATCGTTGCGAACCTCCATGGTCATCCCATGCCCCTGGTCATTGAGGCCGCCCGTGTGTGTATCAGTCACCACAACCAGCCCTCTTTTGCCGAAGTTTTTGATGGCATGCGAGGCAAGTAACCATGGCTGACGAGAAGGACGCTGCTGCGCCTGCTGAAGCGACGGCCGAAGGCGCGCCCGCGCCAGATGCCGCCGAGGCTGCTCCCGAAGCGCCAGCGGCCAATGCCCCGGTTATCGTCATCAAGAAAGTCATTGACGATGGCCATGGTGGCGCTCATGGCGGGGCTTGGAAGATCGCGCTGGCAGACATGATGACCGCCATGATGGCGTTCTTTCTGCTCATGTGGTTGCTCGGGGCTTCCAATGAGGACCAGCGAAAAAGCATCGCCGACTATTTCCGGCCGACGTCGCACAGCATGACCCCCATTGGGCAACTCGCGGGCTCGAATGGCGTGTTGGGTGGGCGTTCCATCATCGACCCCGAGGCCTTTCCCTACGCGGCCCGACAGACCGGACTGCTCGAACGACTGACTCCCCGTTCCGAGGGTGGGCCCAATCCTGACACCGATCCCGGCCCTGAGAACGAGAACCCAGCCCCCGATCCCGATAAGCTCACGCCCGAACAGAAAAAAGAGATCGCGGCGCAAGCCGATGCCGAAAACTTCCAGAAGCTGGAAAAAGAAATCAAGCAAAAGCTGTCTGAGAACAAGCGCCTGGAGCAGATCAAGGACCAGGTGGCCATCTCACGTGACAAGGATGGACTGCGCATTGAGATCATTGACAAGGCCGATTTCGCCATGTTCCCCAGTGGTTCCAATTCCATGCAGGGCAAGGCTGCCACACTGATCAAGGAAGTGGCGACCTCACTGGCGCAAATGCCCAACAAGGTGGCCATTCGTGGACACACCGACAGTGTGCCGTTCCAAAGTGCGGAGGGTCGCAACAACTGGAGCTTGTCGGCCGAGCGTGCGGAAGCCACCCGTCAATTGTTGGAAAAAAATGGAATTCCGCCGCAGCGCTTCACCCGCATTGAAGGTGTTGCGGACACCGATCCATTCAACACCAAGGACCCGAAGGACCCGCGCAACCGTCGCATGAGCATCACGGTGCTCAATCAGGATCCCAACTGAACGTCAGGCCGATCGCAAGTCGTACTTGTTGATCTTCTCGATCAAGGTGGTGCGCTGCAGGTTCAGTAGTTTGGCTGTGCGTGACACATTGCCCTGCGCTCGCTGCAAGGCTTGCTCGATCATGCTGCGCTCAATCTCGGCCAGTTTGTCTTTGAGCGAAATCCCCTCGGGCGGGAGCACGTCCATCCCTTGAGCCAGCATGATGATGTCTTCCACATCGGTTCCACTGTCTGTCGAGCCCTGCTCCATCTCGGCCAGAACCTCTGGTGGCGGTGTCATGGCTTGCGGTGGTGCTGGGGGAGCATGGGCAAACATCTCGGCTTGGATCACCGCCAGCCCTTTGGGCAACATGCTGCGAGGGATGCCTTGAAGGTCGACTTCTTGACCGGCGTACAACGTGCTGAAGCGATCCACCAGATTGGAAAGTTCTCGCACATTGCCAGGCCACTCGTAACGTTGAAGAGCCAATAAAAAGTCAGGCTTGAAGCGGATCGCGCGAACGCCTGGGTGAGCAAACCGGTCGGCAAAAAAATTCAACAGCGCTTCCACATCCTCTGGCCGTTCCCGCAATGGCGGGGTGACCATGGGCAACACATTCAGCCGGTAATACAAGTCTTCACGGAAACGGCCAGCCACAATTTCAGCTTCCAGGTCCCGATGTGTTGCGGCAATGACACGCACATCGACCTGAACCTGCCTTGTGCCGCCTATCGGGTCGATGGTCCGCTCTTGCAGGACGCGCAGCAATTTGACCTGCATCTCCATCGGCATATCGCCGATCTCGTCCAAAAACAAGGTGCCGCCGTGCGCCAATTCGAAGCGTCCGACGCGATCGGCCACTGCGCCGGTGAAGGCTCCTCGGCGATGACCGAACAACTCACTTTCTAGTAATTCTTTCGGAATGGCAGCGCAATTGATAGGCACAAAGTTTGCACCGAATCGGGGTGATTGCTCATGCAGTGCTCGCGCCAGAAGCTCTTTGCCCGTGCCGCTTTCACCGGTGATCAGCACCGTCGCATTCGAATGAGCGATGGTCGAGAGCATGCTGCGCAGGGCCTGCGCGCAGGGGCTGGTACCGATGTAATGTGAATGCGTTTTCATACGAACGGGGGAGAGCTGTCATTGTGAAGCATGCATTTATCCAGGCAAGACAACGAAAGTACACGATTGAGAAGTCGGCAACGCTTGCTGATCCACAATTCATCAGATACACACGCGTGAAGGCTTAAAGAAGTGATGGTTCGAACCGAATCCACAACAGACCCCCAGTGAGTCTGCAAGCAACCCATCGGTTGCCCAGACCGCACCGACCAAAGAGGAACTGGATATGAAACGCTTTGCCCTCCCTGCCCTCATCAGTGCCTTGGCTGTACTGTCAGGATGCCAGACAACGACTCGCCTGAGCGAACTAATCAGTCCGGCGGAACCCCCGGTGGTGGCTGCCTCCGCCCCAGCACCCGCCCCAACCATGATTGCCCCCATGGTGGAAAAGCGCGAGACCTTTGTGGCCACGGGTTATGCCGTGATCAGCGTTCAGAACCACAAAAACCCCGCGCAACAGCGCTTGTTGGCCATCCGCGCCTCCAAGCTCGATGCCTACCGCTCGCTGACCGAGCAGGTGTATGGCCAGCAATTGGATGCCAACACCACCGTGGCTGACATGACCGTGATCAACGACACCTTCAGAACGCGTGTCGAAGGCGTGATCTACGGCGCCCATTTGGTCAGCATCACGCCGGTGGGTGACGATACCTATGAGACCACGTTGTCGCTGGACCGGGCCGTGGTGCAAGACCTGCGCTCGCTCTATTTGACGCAGCTGGCTATGCGCAAGCGTTGATCAAGGTTGAAGAAGATGTTTCGCGGTCTGGTGATTCCCGGTTTGAAGGCGCTGCTCGTGTTGAGTGGAGCTGTGGCTGTGTGGGGAGCCAGTGCGCAAACTTTTTCACCAGAGGAGCGCTTGCAGGCCTTGCGTGACGCACTCGTTCAACACGCCATGGAGGGGCCGACCGAGGTCCGCTCCAGTTCCTGGATCGATGGCAATGGTGTTCTTCGCGACAGCAGCAGTTTTCGCACGGGTATGGTGGTTCGTGGGGTGCAGGTGCTGTCGTATGGTCATGAATTGCAGCAAGCCAAGGCGCAATGGAAGGGTGAAAGTCAACCGATTCCCGCAGGGGATGCTGCCGCGGTTTGTGCGCCGAACGGACACGAGCGCGCACAGCCCTGGCACCATGTGGTGCTTGAAGTGGCGGTCTCTGCGCAAGCCACCGTGGAGCAACGTCAGCAATCGCATCAGATCGCACAGGCCCTGCGCGGCATGCTGCAGCAGCGCAATCCCCAGGCACGGTATTGGCGCGTGAGCGATCGGCAACACCACAACACGGGATATGAACACGCTTTGATGTCGCGTGGCGAACAATTCATTCCCTGGCGCTTGCAATTGAATATTGTTCCGCACCGAGAGTCATGGCCGGCTGACACGGTCTTGGATTTGCGCTGGACCCTTTTGCATCGGCAAGAGCGCCAGGCCAGTTTCGAGCAGACGCAGACCATCTCCCTGGGGCGCTGGCCCATTGAAACCGCACCGCGCCGACTGCCCCCTGTCGTCATGGAGCAATTGCAATGGGTCTTGACAGGATTGGCCCAAGGTTTGGACCAGCAATTGTCTTGTCAGCCGCCGCAATTCGACGTGATCAACGTCCTGCCGGATCGCTTACGCATCGCCGGTGGACTCAGCAATGGCCTTCGAGTGGGCGACCAACTGGTGGTGGCCGATCGACAGCAATTGCCACAACGAGTGCTGGAACCCAAGGCCTTGGAGCGGTTGGCTTTGGCGGAAGTGCTATCCATCAGCGGCTACTATGCCGAACTCAAACAGATCGCCGGTCCCCGACTGGCCGGGGCAGCCCAATGGGTGGCAGTTCCCTTTACCCCATGATGCCAGGAGAGTCTCATGCAAGTGTCTTCATTCTTTCGTACCCGTTCTCCCGCGACCTTACTGTCCTTCATGGTTGGTGTCATGCCCTGCATGACGATGGAGGCTCATGCGGCTGATCCCGTTCTGGGTGCTGCAGCGGCTCCAACGGCCCCAACGGCGGCGACTGCAGATTCCGGCAAAACCTATGTGGTCAAGGCTGGCGACACCCTGGACAAAGTCGTGCGCAACACCATGGCCGACAGTCCTCTGCGTGCCGATTTGCTCAAGGATGAGATTGTCAAACTCAATCCACAAGCCTTCACCAAGGGCAGCAAAAGCAGCTTACTGGCCGGTGCGACCCTGCGCCTGCCGCGCCACGAAGAATTGCTGCAAAAGCATCTCAAGCCCGCACTTGACGCATCGGGCAACACCCCGCGTGAAGCCTCGACGAATGATCGTCGCCAATGGGTGCGCTATCCCTGATTGGCTGGGTCTCTCTTTTTGAGAGACACTTGAGCCATGCTCGGTCCCGATCAAGTTCTGGGGGTGCCACGCATCCCCCTGGTGCAGCAGGACATGCGTCCGCTGTGGGTCGAGGCGCGGGCGGCACAGGCCCTGGGTCTGCGGGATGGACAGGTGGTGCAGGGTCTGGTCCAGGTCAACGACGGTCGTGTGAGGCTGTGGCTGCGTGATTTTTCATTCGGCATCCCCAATGGCTGGAATTTGAAGGAGGGTGACAAACCCTTCTTGCGTGCCGATTTGCAACCCGGCGGCTGGGGCTTGCTGATTCAACCGGGTGATCCGACAACTGCCGTGAAGGCCCCCACGCCTGCAGTGGTTGCCAGAGGTGGCACCGAGTTGATGGCCTCCACCCCGATGGCTGAGTTGGCGCCTGCAGGGGATGATCGTTTGGCCACCTTGCTGGCCATGCGGCCCACGCTGGTGCGTGCCCTGGCCTGGTTGCAGCCCGGGTTGTTGGGCATGATTGGATGGCAGGGGCAAGGGGACATTGATCTCGTCCAGCGTTTTCAGGCCATGAGTTTGAACATGGCCAATCTTTCTCCCATGGCATTGCGCAAGTCAGTGATGATGCAGGGGCGAGCGATGGAGCATCGTCTGTCCATCGGTGAAGAGGTGGAGGATGACCCCAAGTCCTTGATACGCCAACTCCTCAGCAGCTTGTCTGATCGCGAAGAGAGCAAGTCTGTGAACCGGCTGAGTGAAGAAATGCGAGCGCTCCTGGACGAATTGGAGTCTGCGCAATTACAGGCGGCGCAGGCGCAACAGCGGGGAGAGCTTTCACTGCATGTGGTCTTGCCATTTGTCGATGCCGATCCTGTGGTGCTTCACTTCTACAAACCACCACGAGAGCCTTCTCAGGAGCCACCACCGCTGTGTGTGGACATTCATTCCCGCAGCCGGGTGCTGGGTGCGCTGTGGCTCAACACCATGGTTCGCTCCAGTCGTGTGATTGACCTCACGATGTGGGCCGAGCGCAGCGATATTGCCGAACTGGCCCGCGAGAATGCGTCCGAGTTGCGCCATGAGTTGGAGATGGCGGGATTGGAACTGCGCTCTTTCCAAATTCACGACTCGCCCCGTCCCGGTTTTCAGCAAGATGTACCAGGACCGCAGCGAGGTTCGGTGGTGGATGCGCTGGCATGAAAAATCCGTTGGAAGCCATTGCGCTCGAATATGGGCGATTCAAGACACCACGCATCACCGCCAGGGGCAGCGATGATCTGGCGCGCCGCATCATCGATGAGGCCAAACGCCAGGGTGTTTATGTGGCTGAAGACCCGCAACTCCTGGGTCTGTTGGCGCGACTGGATGTGGGCGATGAAATTCCCCCGGACCTCTACACGGCGGTGGCCGTGATCCTGTCCTGGGTCTACTGGCTCAAGGGAATGAAGCCCGGCGACGAGAAGACCGTGTCGGGCGATACGCAGGGTGGGGGGACTCAGACGTCGCTGTAACCACGTCGCCGACGTAGGCGATCGACACGACCCAGCCGATCATAGACCTCGACCGTGCTGGTGGGGTCGGAGACTTGCAAGCTGTCCAACGCACCGCGAATGGCGTCGAGCTTGCGGATGATCAAAATTTCATTGCGCTGGTGCAAACTGCGGCAGACCAGCATGCGGCTGCGAAACAAGTCCCACTCGTCACCCAAGCGGTGCGCATCTTCTGGCTGGCGCACACCCGTGATGTCGCTCAGGGTGGTGAGCAATTCGTTTTTGCGTTGCAGCAGATTCTCAAAACGATCCAAATCCTGAACCTTCAAGGCATCAAACTCTTCCTCGAGCAATTGCTCCAGCAGGTCGACATGCGCCAAGGCCTCTGCCTGGGCGTCTGCCTGCAAGTCAAGAAGATCCCGTGCCGTCATGGGATCACCCCTGGATCATTTGTTCGATGGCAACAAAATTCTCGGCAATGCGGCGTGGGTTCAGCGGGTAGTTGCCGTTCTTGATCGAGTCCTTGATGGCGTCGATTTTGCTGCGGTCAAACGCCGGCTGATCTTTGATGCGCTGGTTGACATTGCTCAGGCTGACCGAGTCGGACAGGGCGTCCTTTTTCTCGGTCGAAACCTTGGCTTCTTCTGCTCCCATGGGGGAAGCTGGCGCCTTTTTGTCGGACTTGTCGACGGCACTGCGCAACGCCGAATTGGCTTGGGCGAGGCGCGCCTGGTGTGAGATGGCGTCGGTCATGTGGTTTTCTCTTTCAGCAATAAAGGTCAGACGAATCTTTCCTAACGTGGTGAGTATCGGCCCAAGTTCCAATTACTTGAATCCCTGGACCCCAAAAAAAACAAAAAATACAAAATGAGAATTTAGTTCCCATTTCAAAGCCCTCTGGCCAGATTGACGCCCGTGACCACTGCCGACAGCAATCGTCCGGACTCTGTGTTCTTGAGGCGGATCTGTTCTCCCAACATGCCATCCTGCTGGGCCTCGGCTCTGACCGTGATCAAAAATCCGCGGCCTTCGCCCACGTTGACCAGCACTTGCTGGCCTCGGCGCACCAGCAGGCTGGGCTTGAGGTCGTAACTGCGCAAGGGGGTGTTGGCCGGCAGATCGCGCACCAACTCCATGTTGGACACGCTTTGCTGAGGAGGCAAGACCTGTGACTCGCTGGGTGGCATGGCCACCTCAGCCGTCTTGAGCATGCCGGGTTGCAGCACTGTGCCGCGTTTGAGCATTTGAGGTGAGACCAGCACTTGGCGTGGCACCAGGCCAATGGCGCCAGGCACCGCTGGACTGGTTGTCGTGCCATTGCGCAACGAGATTTGGAGGTAGTGTTGCCAGTTGGGCTGCTCGCAACGAGCGCGCACATTCTGTCGGTTACTGAACGGATAGTCGAATTGAACGGGCTTCTCGCAGGTCGGAATACGCAGGCGGGCATCACCCGTGGCGACTTGTACAGAGTCTGGCTCAACGCCCTGGGTAGACGCCACCCACTGACGCAATTCCCTGTGAAGGCTTTCCAGCGAGTTGGCGGCAGGCATGGACGCCTGCGCGGCGGTCCATGACACCACACTGCAGAGCATCACAACGCCAGCCAGCCTGTGCCAGCGCCGTGATTGGGCGGCTTGGCGAGGCAAAGCGTTGCGCTTGTCGCAGCTCTTGGATGAAGGTTCAGGTCGGCACAGCATTTGCGTAAGGAATCAGGTGGATGTGAATTTTTTGTCGAGTAATCGTCAGATGCAGCATCCCAAGCAATTTCGATACCAGATTTAAAAACCGACGGATGAGCAGATCATGGCCATCAACATTGATTCAAAAGAACTCGTTTCAAATTACTACAGCAAATTGGATACTGATAAAGCATCCATTCCCAGATCGCCTGTCGGAACTGCAACTGTCACCGGTTTTTCTCGCGCCATGCTGGGCGCTCAATTGCAGGGACGTGTCGGCGCTCCGACGTTGATTCGCCCGGACACGCCTGTTTCGACAGTTCGCTCGGGCGACACGATGACGGGGATTGTGAAAAATTTCATGAACTCGCAGGGCGTGTCGGTGTCAGACTCTGATGCTGCCCGATTGGTTCAGGACCTGGCGCAGGCGAATGGCATTGCCAATGCCAACCGCATCTATCCAGGGCAACGCTTGCAATTGGGGCCGCTGCAGCAATACGTGTTGGCGACCCGTGAACCGCGCGCGGGCGATGTGGCCGCTGCACCAGCGTCTGGTCAGGGCACCCCCATGGGGACCAACACACCCGTGTCGGTGGCGGCCAATGCAGCCGTCCCTTCGGCACAGTTTTTCTTGCAGAACCGCCCCGATACAGTGGCACACCCAGTTCTGACCCGAACCCTGGACCGAGCGGTCAGCAAGGGTTTCATTCCGGCCAGTGACCGTCAAGCGGTGGAGGACAAGATCTTGCAGATGGCGCGCGAATACAAATTCGCCCCAGACGACTTTGCCCGCGTCACGCTCATGGAGAGCGATGGCATGAACCCCAAGGCCAGCAACAGCCGATGCCACGGGATCATCCAGTTTTGTGATGGTCCTGACCGCGGCGCTGCCAGTGTGGGCTTTGGCTCCAACCCCAAAGCCATTCTTCAGCAAAGCGTGTTGCAGCAACTGGACATGGTGAGCAAGTATTTCGATGACACGGGTCTGAAGAACTTTGGACCTGCGGGTCTGGATGATCTGTACCTCACGGTGCTGACACCGGCTGCACGCCAGGAGACCCGACGCGATGTGGGCTTGAACATCGCAGGCCCTCAGGCCCCTTCATTGCATTCGAACCGCGACACACGATCGCCCATCACGCGCACATCGCTCTTGCAGGGCTTGCATCAAAACGCAGCCGAACGCCTGGGATTGGAGCCCCGCCTGACGACCCCGGGAGCCACAACACCTGCCGCTTCTCCGACAGGTCGCCTGCAAGCCGTTCGCGTCAGTGCCTATTTGCCTTCCGCTCCCGATATCCGCTGACGGCAAATGTTTGCCGCTGGCAGGCAAGGAGTGGAGTCCATTTGCCACTTTGCCGATGGTCCAGGTTCAGAAATCCGTCAAAGAAAGCATGGCACATCTTTTGCAATATCGGACCGAGGCTTTCTAACTTGAGGCCGGGTGTCGTGAAAACGGCGATGACACAAACAACACGGAGTGATGATGAACCTGTTGACCAACGCGTTCGGTATCCATGAGCAGGCCCTGCAAGTCAGAAGCCAGCGACTGGAGGTGTTGTCGCGAAACATTGCCAACGCCGACACCCCCAACTACAAGGCCCAGGACCTGGACTTCAAGGCGATGCTGAAAGAAGTCAAGAAGGATTACCTGACGGCCACCCATTCCAAACATTACGCCGCCATTGCCGATGCGCCGGACAACGGCATGCGTTATCGCACACCGTTCAACAGTTCGTTTGATGGCAACACGGTCGAAATTAACGTCGAGCAGGCCCAGTTCGGTAAAGCGGCTGCCGACTATCAAGCCACGTTGCAGTTTCTGGAAAACCGCATTGGCGGCATTCGCAAGGCCTTGAAAGGGGAGTGATAGATCATGAGAACCCTTGACAGTGTATTTGGCATTGCCAGCACCGCGATGAATGCGCAAACCGTGCGCATGAACACGACGGCCTCCAACCTGGCCAACGCCACCACCGTGGCGGGCAGCGAAAAAGATGCTTTCCGTGCCAAGCGGCCCGTCTTCAAGGCCCTGGTGCTGGAGGAAATGACCAACGCTGGCGCTCCGTATCTGGGCGGCGTCAAGGTGGACCAAGTCGTTGATGATCCCACCCCGATCCGAAGCTTGCATGACCCTGGCAACCCGCTGGCCGACCAAAACGGCTTTGTGTATTTGTCCAATGTGAATGAAATGCAGGAGATGGTGGAAATGATGTCCGCATCGCGTTCATACCAAAACAACGTTGAAGTGGTGAACACTGCGCGCCAGTTGATGATGCGCACGCTGGACATCACCAAAGCCTGAACCCCGACGAATTGTTGGCCACACTTTTCGAGTTGATTGACCATGAGCACCACCGCCACCACCCAAGCCCCGTTGCCCAATGGCATTCTTCGCTACGAAGACTATGTGGCCAAACAAAAGGTCAAGGGACCCGATCAGTCCATGGGGCAGGCGCAGTTCCTGACCCTGTTCACCACCCAGTTGAAAAATCAGAACCCGCTCGATCCGGTGAAGAACGAAGCCTTTGTGGCGCAACTGGCGCAGTTCTCTCAATTGGAAGCCACAACGGCCATGAAGGCCAGCATGGACACCATGGTGTCAACCATGCAAAGCGAACGCATGCTGGCGGGTTCCTCGTTGATTGGCCGCAAGGTGGCGGTTCCCGATGGCCCAGCCTTGTTGCTGGCCGGTCAGCCAGTGACAGGAACCATCGATCTGCCGGCCGGTGCCGACGGTGTCAAGCTGGAAGTCCTGAACGACAAGGGGCAGACGGTGCGCAGCATCATTTATGGGGCTCAGACCCCGGGTTCGATGAACGTCGCCTGGGATGGCCTGGATGATGCGGGCTATGGTATGGATGATGGCGTTTACCGATTTGTCGCCACCGCCACCAGCCGCGGTACCACCGCCAAGACCACGGTGAACACCCTGTCTACCGTACGCAGCGTCAGCAATGCCGGTACAGCCGATAACACCTGGCTGCTGGAGGTCGACGGAGGAAAAACCGTCGGCATCAACGATGTCAAACGTATCAGTTATTGATGCCCATCTGACCGCTGCCACCCTCAATCAAAAAAACTGATCCTTTCGGAGAGTACCCACCATGTCCTTCTTTACCGCACTGACTGGCTTGAACGCCGCGACCGCTCAACTGGGCGTGACCAGCAACAACATCGCCAACGCGGGCACGATCGGATTCAAGCGTTCGCGCACCGACTTCGGGGATATTTTTGCCACGTCACCCTTGCAAAAGGCCACGTCAACCATCGGTCAAGGTGTATCGCTCAAGCGAGTGACCCAGGAGTTCAGCCAGGGCAACGTGAGCTTCTCGTCGAACACGCTGGACTTGGCGATCACTGGTGACGGTTTCTTCCCGCTGAAATCGGCTGACGGATTCCAGGACATCTACACCCGCAACGGGTCGTTCATGATGAATGATCAATACAACGTGGTGAACTCGGCCGGACAGCGACTGATGGCGGCCTCGGTGGACAGCTCGGGCAAGGCCAACCTCACCGATCAGAACGTGCTGACGATCCCGCAGAAAACGACGGGTCAAGCCAAGGAAACCACGCTGGTGAAATTGGGTTTGAACTTCCCGGCGGATGCGCAAGTGATCTCTGAGGCTTTCAACCGAAACAACCCGGCAACCTACAACAAAAGTACCGCCTTGACCGTGTATGACAAGGGGGGCAACGGTTATTTGGCCACGGTCTATTACGTCAAAACCCAGAACGCCAGTGCGGAAAAACCCACCAACAAGTGGCAGACCTATGTCTACATCGGTGACAACTTGGTGAATGCAGCGCTCCAGCAAGTCACAGGTGACACGGGTGAAAAAATGTACGTCAACAAGTACGGCCAGCTCAAGCCCGAGAGCGAGGTCAGCGATTTGCTGGTGAACGCCAAAACCAAGATGTTCCACTACGATGACCTGAACGATGTGCGCACTTCGGTGCCCGCCAGCATCACTGGCCTGAGCCTTCCAAGCCTCTACACCAACGCAGACACGCCCATCGATTTCCGCAACCTGAGCGATTTGCAAAAGGAAAGCTTGAAAAACTTTTTGGAAATCAGTGTGGATGGATCGCAACCTGTGAATCTCGATATGTCAAAGCTGCAGGGGCAAAAACTGACGGGCTCGGAGATCGCCAAAGCACTGACCAATGAATTGAACAAACAATTTGGGGATGAGCGTTACTTTGATCTGTCGTCCCTCAATGCCTCGCAACCCATCACGATCGTCCACAAGCCCAACGCCGAAGGGGTGGGGACGGACTTAAACCTGGATTTGAGCGATCTGGTTCAGTACTCCAGTGACAAAGGCTTTCCGGCCAACATGATGGTCACCGATGAAAGTCGGGTCAAGATCGATCAGCTGGTGTACGCCATGCAGCAGAAGATGAACGAGAAAATCGCTGGCCTCGCCGGGTCCAAAACCACGATGACGTTCACCCCGCCGGCGGACACGTTCGACCCCCTGCAAGCCAAAACCTTTGACATGACTCTGGGAGGTAATTCCGTGTCTGTCGATCTGTCCTCCAGCACCAACTCGGATCTCGCGGCCCTGGCTGAGGATTTGCAGACCCAGTTGCGCAACGCAGACACCAACGGTTCCACCTACGATGCCGCTCAAACGCCGGACAAAAGCACCAATATCTCGGTGACCGTCGCCGGTGGAAAACTGGTGATCACCGATACCGACGGGCGCGACATCACCGGACCCGTCTTTCAAGATGCCGACAAAGCAGCGCTCAATACCTCCAGCGATGTGTCCATCGCCAATGCCAGCATCAAGCCGGTCACGGTGTCCTATGACCAGAGTTCGCGCGGATTCCGTTTTGTCGAGGCATCGGGCGCTACGCTGGGCATTCGTTCCAACGTCAACAGCAACAGTGTTTTCGGCCTGAACACCTCGCTGGAGTTGTTGAATTCATCCGGTGGCTACAGCTCTCTTGTGGGCCCCAACGGCGACTTCATCCGTCCCCTGTCTGAGCAACGCTATGGCTTGAAGGTCGAATTTGACAACGTCAAGCAAAGCTTCACGGTTTCGTCAGGGAAAACGGGAGACCAGTCGACCATCAAGGTCACGGTCCCGTCGGTGGTGGCAGATGCTGACGGCAATCCGGTGTACAAGGACGGAAAACCGATTTACGTCACCGATTTTTCGGACCTGGACAAAATTCCGGAAGGGGCTGCGGATGGTTACGCCCATACCTTGTTGGGTATCGCCTACACCTCCGAAGTGGTGACCAAAGATGAAGCCATTCGCGGTGTCGACTCACAGCCCGCTTCCATCATTGGTTCTCCAGTGCAGATCAACGTCAACAACAACTTCACCGTCGATGCCACCAATTACAAATTCGTGGTGGCGGTGGACGATGTCAAAGGCACGGTAGAGCTGCCGTTTGGCAACACCTATACCCTGGACAGTTTCAAGGCCGAACTTGAAAAACGCATCAACCAACTGGCCAACGACACCGGCAGCACGGTCTCAGGCGTCAAAGTGGGTTTTGACCGCAGCAAAAACGCGTTCACCTTCACGACGGGAACCGCCTCGACCAACTCCTTCATCAAGGTGTCTGGCAGCAGCACCTGGGGCCTGTCCAACATCGACGCGGGTCGCGGATCGACCTCCACGTGGATCAAACCGACGCAGTTCACGGAAGAAGTGGACGGCGTCCCGGTGGCCAAGTATGTGGACGAATTTGGCAAAGAAACCAGCAGCGCCGACGGCTTCAAGGCATTGCCTGAATGGTCCCCGGTCTATCTGGACAAGGGCGAACTGACATTTGACACCGGCGGAAACCTGGTGTCACCCAAGAAGGGTTCGCAACTCGATACGGTTTATCTGGCGGACGGTAAGGGCGCATTGACCATCAACATCGATTATTCCAAATCAACCCAATTTTCTTCTCCTTATGCTGTCTTGTCGCAATCGCAGGACGGTGCTCCCGAGGGTGACCTGGTGGGTGTCAGCATTGGTGACGATGGTCTGGTCAGTGCCAGCTACTCCAACGGCTCACAGCAGTCGCTGGGCAAAGTGGTGTTGGTCAACTTCTCCAACCCCTCCGGGTTGCGACAGATCGGTGACTCCAGCTTCTACGCCAGCTCGGCCTCAGGCAAGGCCAAAATGGGCGAAGCGGGTTCGGCCGGTTTCGGAACTGTTCGTGCCGGTGCCACCGAGCGTGCCAACGTGGACTTGACCCAGGAACTGGTGGATCTCATCACCGCGCAGCGAAATTTCCAGGCCAACGCCAAGGCGATCGAGACCAACACCACGCTGACCCAGACCATCATTCAGATCCGGGCCTAAACACTGAACCGGCATGAGGGACTGACATGGACCGACTGGCTTTTAACGCATCCGCCGCCATCAATGAGCAACGCCTGGCCCGTCAGGTGTTGGCGCATGAGATGGCCAACATCAACACGGCTGGCTTCAAGCGCAGCTATGAAGTGTCGTTGCGTGCCTTCAAAGCGGAAGGGCAGGGGTTTGACTCGCGGCATCAACCGCAGGTGATGAGCAAGGATCAGATCCAACTCAAGGCAGGGCCTTTGATGGCCACGGGTCGGGATCTCGACATTCTGATGAACGATGCCACGGTGCTGGGCGTGACCGCTCCCAATGGCGAATTGGCCTTCACCCGGCGCGGGGATCTGCGACTCAATGCGAATGGTGTGTTGGAGACGGGTGCCGGACACGTGGTTCGTGGTGAGGATGGACCGATCAACGTTCCCCCAGGTTTCAAGCTCAGTATCAGTGAGGATGGCGGTGTTTATGCCACCGATCCAGCGCAACCAGGTGTTCCTCAGCCGGTGCTGATCACTCGCTTGCTCCTGCGTGACGCCAGTCAGCAACCGCTGGCCCGGCGAGAGGATGGATTGTTCCGACCTGACGGTTTGGCGGCTGGCGCGGATTTTGCAACTGGTGGATTGCCGACATCTGTGACGCCCAAGGCCTTGGAGGGCAGCAACGTCAACCCGATGGAGGCCATGGTCAAGCTGATCGAACAAAGTCGCTCTTTTGAGCATCAGGTCCGCATGATCAAGGAAAGCAAATCGAATGATGAGTCCGGAGCTTCCATGATGAAGTTGCCGGGCTGAACCGGCAGGCCATGGGGCCTGCCTAACTGATCCAGCTGGCCGCATGGCCAGTTGAATGAAAAGAGCAGAGGTAAGCCATGGATGCATCGTTATGGGTATCGAAGACGGGTCTGGACGCGCAGCAAACGCGCATGAACGTCATCTCGAACAACTTGGCCAACGTCAACACGACCGGCTTCAAGCGTGATCGCGCCATCTTTGAAGATCTTCTCTATCAGAATATCCGTCAGGCGGGTGGGCAGACCACGGCCACCACCCAGTCACCCACGGGTTTGATGCTGGGTACCGGTGTCAAAGTCACCGCGACCGAAAAACTGCACGCGCAGGGCAACATGATCAATAGCCAGAACCCGCTGGACGTGGCGATTCTGGGGGATGGCTATTTTCAGATCGCTCAGCAAGATGGCACCATCGCCTACAGCCGCGATGGTTCGTTCAAACTGTCGGCCACAGGACAGTTGGTGACCTCTGCAGGTTTCTTGCTGCAGCCGGAAATCGTGATCCCCAACAACGCATCCAGCTTGACCGTCGGTCGAGATGGTTCAGTCTCGGTGGAACTGGTGGCCGGGGGCGGGCAGCAGGTGCTGGGTCAGATCCAGATTGCCCGCTTCGTCAACCCCAGTGGCTTGAAGCCCGTGGGCAACAACTTGCTGACCGCCACAGCGGCCAGCGGCGTGCCGCAGATTCTCCAGCCCGGCGTCAACGGTGCTGGCATTTTGAACCAAGGTTCTCTTGAAGCCTCTAACGTGAACGTGGTGGAAGAGATGGTCAACATGATCGAGACCCAGCGAGCCTATGAGATCAATTCCAAGTCGATCTCCGCCGTGGACGGCATGCTCAAGTTCTTGAACCAGAACATGTAAGGACAGGATGATGAAAGCATTTCTGTCCCTGTTGGTGTTGTTGGGCTTGCAAGCCTGCTCCACCCCCGACGCGCCCATGGCAGCGTTGACGCCGTCGCCCGAGTTTGCGCCGGTGTACCCCTTGCCCAGCGACCGTGCGCGCGTGGCCACGGGCGGTATCTACAGCAACCGTCCCAGCGACGCCTGGTTTGGTCGCGGTCGCAATTACCAAGTGGGTGACCTCATCACGGTGTTGCTGAATGAATCCACCCAAGCGGCACGCACGCAAAACAGCGACCTGAGCCGGGAATCGAAAAACACCGCCTTGCCACCGGGCGTGAGCACCCAGGTGGGCAAGCTCAATCCGATGCTTCAAGGCATCAACCTGGCCGAATCCAAGGTGGATAGCAAAGGCAAAGGTTCTGCCGACCAAAAGGCCAGCCTGCAAGGCTCGGTCACGGTGACGGTAATCGACATTCTTGCCAACGGCAATCTGGTGGTTCGTGGCGAGAAAAAACTGGGGCTTTCAGAGGGCACCGAAGTGATTCAGGTCTCGGGAGTGATTCGGCCTCAAGATGTGGGGCCCAATGGCACAGTGCAATCGCTGCGTCTGGCCAATGCCCAGATTGCGTATCGAGGCACCGGTGACCTGGCCAACGTGGCCAAAGCCGGATGGGGCACCAGTTTCCTCCACAAATATTGGCCTTTCTAAACAGACGTTTGTCTTTAGACCCCTGGAATACTCATGATATCGCTTCGAATTTCCAAGTTCTTGATGGCCGTCACACTGTTGTGCAGTGCGACGCTGAGTTGGGCCGACCGTGTCAAGGATTTGGCGACGGTGGCTGCACAGCGCCCCAACCAGTTGATCGGCTTTGGCCTGGTGGTGGGTTTGCAGGGCACCGGTGATGATGCTTCCGTCCCCTTCACCACACAAAGCATGAAAGCCATGCTGGCGCAAATGGGCGTGCGTATCGACGGCCCCATGTCGGACTTTGAACAGGCCTTGACCACCAGCCGTATCGACATCAAAAACTCGGCAGCCGTGATGGTGACCGCCGAGTTGCCGGGATTTGCCAAGCCGGGACAGCGCATTGATGTCAACGTCTCTGCCATTGGCAAGGCCAGCAACCTGCGCGGTGGCAACCTGGTGCTGACCGCCTTGCGCGGTGTGGACGGAGAGATTTACGCGTTGGCTCAGGGCAGTTTGACCGCCACGGGCATTGACGCTCAGGCGGCAGGGTCGAAAGTCGCGATTGGTGTGCCGACTTCCGCGCGTATCCCGGGTGGTGCACTGGTGGAGCGCATCGTCGACACCCCGTTTGACAAGGCCGACAACCTGGTACTGAACCTGCGCGACAACGATTTTTCGACCACCACCGCCATCGTCGCAGCCATCAATTCTCGTTTTGGTGATGATGTGGCACAAGCACTTGATGGCATATCGATATCGGTACGAGCCCCTCAAGACTTGAATCAACGCGTGACTTTTTTGAGCATGCTTGAAAATATCGAGGTCAAACCCGGTGAACCACCGGCCCGCGTGGTGATCAACTCACGCACGGGCACTGTGGTCATCAACCGTGCAGTGCGCATTTCCGCGGCAGCGGTGTCTCACGGCACCATCTCGGTGGCCATTTCCGCCACCAATGAAGTCTCGCAACCCAATGCACTCTCACAGGGTCAGACCACCGAGGTTCAAAATGCCCAGGTCAATGTGAACGAGCCCAACAAGCCGATGTTCCTGTTCCAGCCCGGTGTCGACTTGCGTGACATTGTCGATGCTGTCAACCAGGTGGGGGCCACGCCCTCCGCCTTGATCGCCATCCTGGAAGCCTTGAAGAGCTCGGGCAGTTTGCGCGCAGAGCTTGTCATCATCTGAGTTCAGTCATGAGCGACGCCATCAACACCACCTCTGCCCGGTCCTACATGGACTTCTCGGGCCTGGGCGAGTTGCGTGGCAAGGCCCAACGCAACGATGAGCAGGCCTTGCGCGAAACCGCACAGCAGTTTGAAGCCTTGTTCATCCAGATGATGCTGAAATCGATGCGCGAAGCGAACAATGTCATGAAGAGCGACCTGGTGGAGTCCAACGCCATGGAAACTTTCGAAGGCATGTACGACAAGGAAATGTCGGTTCAAATGTCCAAGCGAAACAGCTTGGGCTTGGCCGACAGCCTGGTGCGTCAGGTCAGTCAGATGAAACCGCCCCCCAGCACGGCGGACATGCTCAAACTCAATCAGCCGGCAGGCATGCCATTGAATCCTCCGGTTCAGGCCATGCCGCTCAAGCGGGCCGCCGAACCCATGCCGCTGCAGCGCCCCACGCTCAAGCCCCTGAATCCCATGAATACACTCAGGAGTGACTCATGAGCGATATGCTGAGCATCAGCAGCACGGCAGTGTCTGCTTACCAGCGGGCCTTGAGCACGGTCAGCAACAACATCGCCAACGTCAGCACCGACGGCTATTCACGCCAGGATGTTGCGCTCGAGTCCAACAGCCCGGCCCGTAACGCCAACTACTACTTGGGAACAGGTGTTGCCTTCGGTGCCGTCAAGCGCCAGTTCGATGCCTTCGCCGAAAACAACTTGCGCAAGAGCATGAGTGACCTCAAGAGCCAGGAGCCCATGGTGGATTACACCAAACGGGTCATGGACATCATGGGGGACAAAAGCGTGGGCCTCAGTTCAGCATTGGACCAGTTCTTTGATGCGGCCAGGCAGCTATCGGTCGATCCGGCCTCGACGGTTCAACGGTCCAGTTTTTTGCGCAGCTCGGAAGGATTGGCATCTCGCTTTGGGGAACTGTCCCGACAGCTGGACCTGATTGCCGTCGAAGGGCAGCAAGCCTTGGAGAGCGCTGCTGGGCAGTTCAATACCCTGACCAGCCAATTGGCCTTGGTCAACGTTCAACTCAACAAGACGGCCAAACTGGAAGAGCAACCGTCTGAATTGCTGGATCGCCGGGATTTGCTGCTCAGACAGATTTCAGAATTTGCCGGCATCAAAACCAGCTTTGACAACAACGGGGTGGTACAAGTCAGCCTGGGTTCCACGATCACCCAGAGTTTGGTTGTCGATCGCCAGACGGCGCGTCCCATCGGCGTGGACACCAGCAACGGCAAGTTCGATTTTGTGTTGGACCCTTACGGCACCACGGAGTCCTTGCCTGGCATCAACAGCGGCACCATGGGTGGGCTGACCAACTTCATTTCCAATGTTCTGGAACCGGCCCAGAAAAGTCTGGATTTCCTGGCCAAGACCCTGGTTAAAGAGGTCAATGCCACGCAAAGCAATGGTATCGACGGGTATGGCCACACGGGTGGCCCCTTGTTCAAGCTGGACACCACCCAAGCCCATGAGGCCGCTGGCATTGAAGTGGCCATCACCGATGGCATGAAAGTGGCGACCGCCTCTCAGTTTCGCATCACCGAGAGCAATCAAAACTCGGGCACGGCCCGCTCGACCATCAGCTACGAGAATCCTGGGGTCCCGCTGGGCATCAGCAATCCTGCCCTGGGCAACAACGCCAACCCGGCGGCGGGGATTGCAGCCAAAGTCGATGGTGCGATGCTCTATAAAAGCATCACCAGTGTGGCCGCTGGCATCGATAGCCCCACCTTTTATCTGGACAACGCCACCGATGGTCAGCAGTTGCAGATCCTGACGCGAGATGGACGCCATCTCATGGGCAAGTCTCTCACGCTGGATGAAAAATTCCAGATGATGACCCCCGACAACGGCTTTGCCGATGGGGCGACTTACAGCGAAGCGTATTTGAACAGCTCTGGCGATTACGGCTACCGTGGCATTGATGTTTTGTATGGAGCCAAGGCGGCCGTTCAATACCGTCAGATGCTGGATCAGAATGGATTGGTGATCGACGGCGTCCCGATACCCGCCAAGCTCGAATCAGGCCCCATCGCGGCCAATCTGCAAGGCGTCATCGTCGGCAAAGGGGACTTGAAGATCAACGGTCACTCGCTGTCCGAACTCAACATCAAGCCCGATGAACAAGATCCTGCGCAATCCATCGCGAACTGGGTTAATCAGGCCAAAATCGATGGGCTTCAAGCCGAGGCCTTCAACGAGATCAGCGTTCCCGCCAGCTCTCTCGATTTCAAGCAGCCGTTGGTGATCAATGGCGTCGAGATCGGTCCTTTCAGCGACATGCAAAGCCTGGTGAACGCGATCCAGGAGAAGTCAACCTCTAAAGATGCGTCAACCGAGTCCACCGGAGTGACCGCGCGTGTGGGCGAGCGTGGTGAACTGATCATCGCCAATTTAGCGGCCAGAGGCGGTCGGAGCATCAGCATCGGTACCCCGGACAGCAAGAAATATCCTGACAATGCCTTGGGAACACCTTCCCGTGAGTGGATGGGGCGCATTCGCCTGTCGCAGACCCTGGATATTGATCGGCCTGAAAAATCCGACATCAAAATCACATTTGGGGACAATGGTTCGCCAGCGGAATTAACCCGTCTGGGCATTCGCACGGGTGCCTATTTCTCTGGTCCCGTGCCGGACGATGTGCTGGTGTTTGTGACGGGCAGCGGCACTTCGTCAACGGTGGCCGCCAGTTTTTCGGGCGAACCCTTCAGTCCTCAGGACAAACTGCGCCAGCAAACCCTGGAGTTGAAGTTCATCGACTCAACCCATTACGTGGTGATCGACAAAGCCACCCAAACCGAATTGGCCAAGCGCAGCTTTGACCCCAGCGCGCAGGAGCTGCTGATTGATTATCAGAACCTGAAGATCAAGCTCAATACCCAACCGAATGTGGGCGATACCTTTGTCATCGATGGAAACCGAGACGGTGTGGGTGACAACACCAACATGCTGGCCATGGCAGAACTGGCCAAGAAACCAGTGATTGAGGGCAAGACCCTCTCCAACACTTACATTGATCAGGTCAATGACATTGGCAACCTAGCCCAGCAAGCCAAGATCACGCAACAGGCCTTGACGGTGGTGAACGACCAGGCCGTTCAGTCACGCGACAAGATTTCCGGGGTTAACCTGGACGACGAAGCCGCTGAATTGATCCGATTCCAACAAGCCTACCAGGCTTCAGCGAAAGCGATGCAGGTCTCGAACGAGCTGTTTTCATCCATCGTTCAAATCCGCTGATATTGAGAGAGTGATGTCATGAAAGTCTCCACCAATCTGTATTTCGATCGTGCCAGTGCTCAGCTGGGCACCGTTCAGAGCAGTTTGTCCAAAACGCAGGAGCAGCTCTCCACCGGCAAACAAATCACCAAGCCCAGTGACGAGCCCGACAAGGCTTCGCTGGTGACCCGGCTTGAATCAGAAATGGCGCGCCAAAAAAGTTATCAGGACGCGCTGTCCTCGGTCGAGATCAAACTCAACAGCCAGGAAACGGCCTTGCGCAATGTGAGCGATGTGATGGGTCGCATCAAAGAGCTGACCGTGCAGGCCAACAGCGACACCATGGGACCGGTTGATCGGCAATCGATTGCCCTGGAAATCGAATCACTGAGAGATCAAATTTTGAGTCTCGCCAACACACAGGACACGTCGGGCAACTACCTGTTTGCCGGCAGCCGGGTGACACAGCCCGCGTTTGGCAAGGACAACACCGGCGATTTCAATTACCAGGGTGACCAGACCCGCATTCGGGTCGCGGTGGGCGACAACCTGCGCATGAATGTCAATCGCCCAGGATCCGACGCTTTCATCCGGGTGCCGCGTGATGATGGCAAAGGCGGCACGGTGGGGGTTGGATTTTTTCAGTCCCTCGATGACCTCGCGCAGGCCATTCGTTCATCCAACCGCCCTCAGATGCAACGCGGGTTGGGGGAGCTCGATACCTTGAGCCAGGGGGTGAGCGAAGCCTCGGCACAAGTGGGTGCGGATTTGAATGTGGTGGATGCTCAGCGCAATGTGTTGGATGAAGTGACCTTGCGACTCAAAACCACCATGTCCGCCGTTCAGGATCTGGATTACACCGAAGCCATCACGCGCATGAACCGGGACCAGTTGGCTCTGGAGGCCGCGCAAAGCAGCTTTGCCAAGATCTCCAAACTCAGTTTGTTCAATTATTTGAACTGAGCCCTCAAGTTTTTGAGGCAAGTGCCGACTCACCCCTGATTGACACAAAACATGGCCACCACCGCTGTATCCAATTCGACATCGACCGCCACCCCGGTCAGCAATGGTGCAACGTCGGCCAACGCCGCCACGGCAGCCAACCGAGCCAACGCGCAAAAAATCATCAGCTCATTGGGAGCAGGGTCGGGTGTGGATGTCAATTCACTGGCCCAAAACCTGGTGGATGCCGAGCGCATTCCCCGCGAAGGTGCCATCAACGCCAAGATCACCAAAAACGAGTCCCGCATCTCGGGTTATTCAGCCATCACCTTCATGATGTCTGAACTCAACAAGGCGGTCACAGCGCTCAAGGACAAGAACAGTTTCAATACCTTGACCACCAGCGTGGGCAACACCAACATGGTGAGTCTCTCGACCACAGCGAGCGCTCAACCTGGGGTTCACGATCTGGCCGTCACACAATTGGCCCAAGCGCAACGAACTGTGATTGATGGTAGCTTTGACGCATCCACAAAGCTCAATGGGGGTGCTGCATTCAAAGTAGGCCTACAGGTGGGCACTGGAGCGGTGGAGTTCATCGATATCCCGACAGGAAAGGACACACCCTCAGATATCGTATCGGCCATCAACGATGCCAAGAAAGGTGTCACGGCCCGTATGGTCAACACGGGGGGGACGCCCCCCTACAAAATTGTATTGACGGGAACCCCTGGTGCCAGCAAATCATTTACCCTCAGCACCGACCCCGCTAATGTTTTGTCTGGGTCTGTGGGGCAGCCCGCACAAGACGCCCAATTCACGGTCGATGGGATAGCCTTCACCCGCAGCAGCAACACCGTGTCCGATGTCATCCCCGGCGTCAGCATGGAGCTGCGCGGCACCGGCGCCACCACCTCCATTCGATTGACGCAGGACAACACCGCGCTCAAAGACAAAATCAATGCGGTGGTGACGGCCTACAACGATGCCAACAACATCCTGGACGAAGTCGCTAACCCGAAATCCACCCTCGAGACTTATGGCTCCACGCTGGTGGGGGATTCGACGGTTCGTAGCGTCAAACAACAGCTGCGCAACATGATGCTGGGGACGTCATCAACGCCTGGCTCACAAATCTCTGCGCTGTGGCAAATGGGCTTGTCGATTGATGAAACCGGCAAGATGTCGGCCGATGCCACCAAACTCGACAAAGCACTGACCGATAACTTTGATGATGTGGTGCAGGCCTTGACCGGCGGGCAGAATGCACTGCCTGCGACCAGCACGGTCAACGGCGGTTTGATGGGAGACGCCTTCAAGAAGATCAGCGCCCTGGTCAGCAAGACGGGCCCTTTGTTGACCCAGAGTGAAAACGCCAATACGCAAAACACCCGTTACAAAGACGATCTGACCAAGTTGCAGACGCGCATGGATTCCTTGCTGGCTCGCTACACCAAACAGTTTGCGGCCATGGAGAGCCTGGTGGGTCAGATCAACAGCCAGAAGACCAGCCTGAAATCCAGTTTCGATGGGATGATGGCGGCTTATACGAAAAACTAATTCATTTTGAGGCGGCGGCAATTATTTGCCGCTTTTTTGCGTTGGCGGCTAAAGCTTTGCCGCACCGCTCCGATCTTCCTGCGACACAGGTCAACTTTGACCTGGTTCTGGAAGGAACCTCAACATGATTTCTGATATTCAGCGACAGCCCTCGCAAGGAGCCAACTCCTTGCCCCAGCGTGCGCCGGTGACCGCGGGCACAGCCCCAGCAGCGCCGGCGGTGAAAGAGGCAGCGGCCAAAGCCATGGCCAAACCGTTGATTCAAGACAACTCGGCCGCTACCGCGGAGAGCCTCAAGCGGGCCATCGATCAAATCAACACTGTCATGCGTGACGGCGGTCGTGGTCTTAATTTTGTGCTGGACGAGTCCCTCAGCATGCCCATCATCAAAGTCACACGTGCGGAAACCGGTGAAGTGATTCGCCAGATTCCCAACGAGGTGGTGGTGCGGGTGGCGCACAACCTGGAAAAAATCCAGGGCTTGCTTTTTTCTTCGAAAGCTTGAATGAAATCATTCAAGTTCAACTCGAGTGTGTCGATTCACACAGCATCAGCAACTGGTTTGACACTTCGAAAGACCTTTACCAGTTTTTGAGTTGCTTCCGGCAGTGCCCCACCAGGCTCCTGCTTCACTTTTTGATCAACTTGTTGGAGAACGATCATGTCTGTTATCAATACCAATGTGAAATCCCTGGTGGCCTCAAACGCCATCAACATGAATGACAGCCGACTGTCGCAAGCCATGCAGCGCTTGTCGACCGGCTCTCGCATCAACGCGGCCAAAGATGACGCTGCAGGCCTGGCCATTGGCACCCGGATGGATGCTCAAATTCGCGGTATCAAAATGGGCATCGAGAACGCCAACACCGCCAACTCACTGTTGCAAACCGCTGAAGGTGCGATGGATGTGGTGAACAGCGCGCTGCAGCGCATGCGTGAACTGGCTGTTCAGGCTTCTAACGGTGCGAATACCGACCAGGACCGTGCCGCGTTGGACATTGAAGTACAACAGTTGAAAGACCAGATTGACACCATTGCTTCGAAGACCACTTTCAACGGCATCAATCTGCTGGATGGCTCGTTCAAGAACAAGCTGATGCTGATTGGTGATAAGGCCGCTGACGTGATGAGTTTGAGTGTGGGATCGGTGAATACCGCCAGCCTGGGTGCCTCTGCGCCGCTGAGCAAAGGGGTGATGGTGAGTGGGCGGGTGGATGCGGCTGATTTTGTTGCGCTTAACAAGCAAATCTTGATCAATGGAACCGCGATCAATGCGGTCACTGCTGACAGTTCAGCTCCGTCGGGCAGCGCGACGGCTGATATCGCTGACGTGGTTGGCGCCATTAACTCATCGAATTTGGGTGTTACCGCAAGCGCATTTAATGAAGTGGTTGCCGAAACCAAGGGAAGCGGTGTTTCAGCAGCGGGTGCTATCCAAATCACTGTCACGGCTAACGACACACAAGCAGCAACCCTGATCACCTTGGGTGCTACCACATCGTTGGATGATGTTGTTAAACAAATCAATGAACAGGGTGGCGAGGCGACTGTTCTGGCACGCTTGAACGACCAAGGAAAATTAGTTCTTTACAACAACTCGGGTGCTTCAATTTCCTTGCGTGCCAACAGTGTGGCAGGCGCATCGGACTCTAGCAACGAAGGCATGGAGGCCATGGGTTTTGCGACTGATACGGTGCAACAGTTCAACGGTTTCATGAAAGTGGCTTCGAACAACGGCGACATCTTCTCGGTTGAGATCGACGGTTCTACTGACCCTGCAGACTATGGCAAGCTGGGGCTTTCTCAAGTCAATGCTGAGGGTGTTGTGATCGGTGGAACGATCACCAGTGCGATCACTCCTGCGCAATGGACGCCTGGCAGCTTGAAAATCAACGGCGTTGACATTTGGTATTCAGGGGTTGGAAACGACATCACGGCAACCGGTGGTACACCCGAAACTACGGCGAACGAGATCGTGAAGATCATCAACACTTTCTCCGCTAAGACTGGAGTTACCGCTGGCCTGACACTGGATTCGGCTGGTGCACCATCGCTGACCTTGAAATCAACCGATAACAGTCCTATCCAAATCAAGCTGTCAGAGTCATTCAAGACAGGCGGGGCCGTGGGCAACGTTTTTGGTCTGGTCGAAACCAACGTCGCTGCCGCCGACTACGATACCAATGAAAGTTCTCTGGCCGGCTATGCTGGCGGCAGATCTGTGGCTGCGATGGACGTGCTCAGTCAAAACAACGCTCTCAGCGCTATCGCCGTCCTGGATGGAGCGCTGAATACGGTTTCTCTGCACCGCGCCAACATCGGCGCCTACCAGAACCGTCTGCAAAGCTCGATCAATAACTTGAGCAACATGGTGACCAACACCGAGGCTTCACGTAGCCGCATCATGGATGCCGACTACGCAACGGAAACCACGAACTTGGCCCGTGCGCAGATCATTCAGCAAGCTGCCACGGCCATGCTGGCGCAGGCCAACCAGTCGGCTCAGACCGTGCTGACCCTGCTGAAGTAATAACCTACTTCAGATCAGAAAAAACCCGGCTCAGGCCGGGTTTTTTGATGGGGTGTCAAGGTTTCAGGGTCGTCGCCAGCGTCTCAAATACCCGTCCAACTGCCATCCACATCGCCCGTTAGAACCCCAACGACTTGCATGCTCGAGTCCACCAGCGTTGGGTCGGCAATCGCGGCCGACCCAATCCAGTCCTTGGGTTTGAGGCTTTGCGCCGCGGTCACAGCGCTTTGCACCTGGTTGGCGTCGTAGTATTTCCAGCTCGGCTGAGCTGCGGAGCTGATGCCCACCACTTTTTTCAAGACACCAATGGCGTCGCTTAAGGTGATCAGTCCGTTCTGGTCATAGTCAGCAGCCAGAACCTGGTAAGGCGAGAGTGGTGCTTTGTTGGCATTAACGTTCAAACCCACCACGATCTTCAAAATCCCGATGGCATCGCTCAGGCTGACTGCGTTATTGATTTTGTTGTTACTGACGATTTTGCTGCTGTCTTTCCAGAACTTCGCTTCGGCTGGCGTGCTGCTACTTCCGGTCACGCTCACCGATGCGCTGGTGATGCTTTCGTAGTGGCTTTGGTTGTCCCAATAATTGACCCTTACCGATACTGTGCGTTGCGCCAGATCAGGCGACAACACCAAGGTCGAGTCAATCGCGCCATCAATGTTCTTGCCATCAGACAACCACTGATATTCGAGGCTGTCGCTGCTGTAACCATCAGCATCGACCAAGGTGTTCAGGATGGACAGCGTTTTCCCGACGGATGGGGTCCCGCTGATTTGTACATTGCCTGTGGGCAGGTCATTGACGTCATCCACCGGCATGCTCAGTGCAGTGGACAGCGTTTCTTTGGTGCCCCAGCCATCGGTGTAACTGACTTTTGCGAACAAAGCAGAATCGACATCCGCCTGTTGTAGCACCCAGGTGTTTTGAGTGGCACCTGGAATCAGTGTTTCAATGCCTGCTTTGCTTCGGTACCACTGGTAGCTGAAACTACCCAAACCATCCGGGTCATCGATGTTGCTGCTTTCAATTTGCAGAGTTTTGCCTTGCAAAAACTGGCCGATGATGAGGACTTCGCCTGTTGGGGCATCGTTGGCGTTAGCGATCAATTTCGTGGGTTCGCTGGTCACGCTTTCTGCAAACCCTCGGCCATCCAAATAGCTGACTTTGACGGTGATGCGTTTGTTGACTGCCGACTGATCCAAAACCAGAGTTGCGTCTGGTGACGACTGGATGGAAGCCCCATCAGCGAACCATTCGTAGTTGAAATCACCCAAACCATCAGGGTCCCGCAGTGAAAGGGTGTCTGCGGTGATCGTACGCGTTTGGCTGAGCAGCCCCGAGATGGTGACTGCACCAGTGGCCGGATCATTGGCGTTGTCAATCGGGTCACTGAGTTCGCTCATCAGGGTCTCGGTGGTCCCCCAATGATCGGTGTAGGTCACTTGAACCGAGGCCGATTGGCCCACCATTGATTGTGCAGTAGGTGTCCAAGTGCTTTGGATGGCCCCCGCCAAGGCAACGCCGTTCAAGAACCACTGGTAGGTCACTGAGGTTGGCGTTTTGTCAGCTCCATTCAGATCCGCGTCTCCTAATGCGGCAAGGCTGACACCCAGGGGTTCGAACTGCGCTGGTTTACCGGTGATCAGCGGCAAACCCGTGGGTAGATCGTTGGTATTGATGACCGGTGCAGAAACCTGGCTGGTCAGGGTTTCTGTGGTGCCCAAGTCGTCCGTGTAGATCAGTCGCGCCGAGATTTTTTGATCAACCAGGTCTTGCGACAAATACAAGGTGTCGCTGGTGGCTGAGTCGAGCAAGCTTCCGTTGACCAACCATTGTCGCAGGATATCAGCCTGACTCATGCCGTCTGCATCACTCAGGCCCTGTGGCAAGGTCATGGATAGGGCGCTGCCTTGCTCAAGCTTCCCTTCGATGACCAGATCACCAGCCGGTGGGTCATTGGTGTTGAGCACGGTAGCGGACGAGGGGCTTGCACTCCACAAATTCACGTTGTCAGCGCGGCGCCACCAGACCTCAACCCGAACCTGTTTGCCCACCTGCTCTTGTCCGAGCATCAAGCTGGCTGGTCCGTTTTCTATCAAGACCTGATCATCTGCCCACCAGGTGTACTGTAAGGAATACCCACTCAACTGTTTGAAACCATGCGTGGCGGTCAGTGTGTTGCCTTGTTTTGCAGTGCCCGAAAGCGTGACAGCGAAGCCCACCTGATCTTGCAGCGTAGCTTCTACCGACTCTTCTGAGGCAGGGTCGGTGACGGTTAGTTGAATAAAGCTGCCCACCAAGGATTCGGTCAAGAGCAAGCTGCTTTGTTGAGCACCAGTCAGGGGTTGATTGCCGACAGACCACTGATAATTCAGGCCGCTCACATCTACCTCGCTTGACGCCAGGACTTGCGCGGACAAGGTGTTGCCCAGCAAAGGGCTGCCTGAAATGGAAACAGAGATCATGGAACGACAGGGTGTCGGTAATCGTGAATGATTTCAAGAAAGCAATAACCGTACCCTCTTGAGGTCAAGCCTAATGAATACCTATGGGTTAAATGAATTGGCTCGAATCTTGCGGTTGCCATGGGCCAGCGTCGTTTACCCGACAGCGGGCAATATTAAAACCTGGGATCCACCTTGTTGCATTTGACACCATGACCTCTGCAGAACCCATTGCCCTGGCCGACCTGCTGGCACAGACCCATGCACTCCAAGTTCAAGGACGCAACGATTTGGCAGCGCTGCTTTACGAGCAGTGGCTGGCACAAGATACTCCCCAGCCCTTGGCTCACGTGGCTTTGTTTAATTTGGGCGTGATTCGTGCTGACATGGGGCAGCGCGAGGCGGCGCTCGCTTGTTACACGCAGGCTTTGGAGCTACGTCCCGATTTTCTGGAGGCTTGTCTAAACCTGGGCAGTCAACTGGAAGCTCTTGAGCGTCATGAAGAAGCCCTTGCACAGTGGTCACATGCGACCAGCTTTCGCAACACCAACGATGCACGACTGCGTCCTTTGGTGATCATGGCCTACAACAACCTGGGCCGTTTGCAGGAAAAAATTCGCCAGTATGGACCTGCCGAAGAGGCTTTGCGGCAAAGTTTGCAGCTCAATCCTCAGCAGCCCGATGCTTTGCAGCATTGGTTGCACCTGCGGCAGCGTCAATGCAAGTGGCCTGTGCTCCAGGCTTTGCCAGGGCTGTCACAGCATGACTTGTTGATGTCATTCTCTCCGTTGGGCATGCTGGCCTACACCGATGATCCTGTGTTGCAGTTGATGGCTTCGCGCAACTTTGTGGGCCGAAAATTGGCTCTGGATGTTCCACCCTGCATCTTGCCTGCGCAGCGCAAGCCGGGTCGTTTACGCATTGGTTATCTGTCGGGCGATTTGTGCATGCACGCGGTCGGTCTGCTGCTGGCCGAGGTGATTGAATCGCATGATCGCAAGCGCTTTGAAACCTTTGCCTTTGAATACAGCCCGCAGGATGGTTCACCCTATCGTGCCCGTTTGCTGGCCGCTTTCGAGCATGTTCACCGCGTGGACCAACTGGATGACGCTGCAGTGGCACAAATGATTGTCGATGCCGACATTGATGTGTTGGTGGATTTGCAAGGGCTCAGCAGTGGTTTGCGTCATGGCATTTTGGCGCGCAAGCCGGCTGCGCTGATCGTGACCTACCTCGGCTTCATTGGACCGACCGCCATGCCTTGGGTTGACCATGTGCTGGCTGATCGCTATGCCCTACCTGAAGCGCTAGAGCCTTATTTCAGCGAAACCCCTTTGCTTCTTAAGTCGGCATTTCTGCCGAGTGATCACATGCGCACGGTGGGTGAGCCCACGACACGGGCCGAGCAGGGGCTGCCAGAAGATGCCTTTGTCTATGTGTCTTTCAACAACTCGTACAAAATCACTGACGAGGTTTTTTCGACCTGGTTGCGTATTCTCAAGCGCAATCCCCAGTCTTGTTTGTGGTTGATTGATGACAACCCGTGGGCCACTGAAAACTTGCGCCAGGCAGCTCATCGTCAGGGTATTGAGGCCCACCGACTCATCTTTAGCCCGCGAGTGGGCAAAGAGCAATACCTGGCGCGTCTGAAACTGGCCGATTTGTTTCTGGATGCTTTCCCTTACAACGCGGGCTCTACCGCGCGTGATGCGATCTCTATGGGTTTGCCCTTGCTGACCTTGAGTGGCAAGACCTTTGTCTCACGCATGGCAGGCAGTATCTTGCACCACATGGGCCTGGATGCACTGGTGACTGCGGATTTGCCATCCTATGAGGATAGGGCGGTTGAGCTGGGAACCCAAGCCGGGACTTATCAGGCCTTGCGGAAACGCCTGCAGACGCGTATCGACAAAGGTGAGGATTTTGATGCCAGAGCCTTTACCAAAGGGATGGAGCGATTGCTGGAACAAGCCTGGAAGACCAACCAGAAAACACTTTCGACACCCAAGACAGCTGATATCGTTCCAACCGTCCCCTTGGCAGTGCGTGGTCAATCCGATTATCCGACTGACGAAGCAGCTCCCAATTCCTTGTCGCTGATTTCTCCTGCCCAGATCCATCTGCATCACATCGCGTACTCGGATGCCACCTGGGACCAAGTCACGAATGGAATGGCTCCTTTGGACAACCGCAGTAACCCGCGCCCCGATTGGCAGGAGTATTGGCCGATTCGCCAATTTCTGTTGAACGAACCTCTGGATGAGCAGGCGTATTACGGGTTCTTCTCGCCCCGGTTCCCTGAAAAAACAGGGCTGGATGGGCATCGCATTCGTCAGTTCATGTCCGGCTTGACGGAGGATCACGATCTGGCCACCTTCTGTCCACAACCAGACTTTGGCGCCTGTTTCATCAATGTGTACGAACAAAATGATTTTCTGGACCCAGGGTTCATGACGGTGTCACAAGCCTTTTTGAAGCACATTGGCTACGAGACCGACTTGTCCAACCTGTTGATGGACTCTCGCCACGTTGTGTTCAGCAACTTCATGGTCGCGCGCCCAGTATTCTGGCGCGCTTGGCTTGACTTGTGCGAAAAACTTTATCAATTTTGTGAAAAAGGCCTAGACTCGGAGCTGAAACAAAAATTGCTGGAGCCCACCAACTACAAGGATGGCGTACCTCGGAAAGTGTTTGTGCTTGAGCGCATGGCCTGTTTGATGCTGGCCACGCAGCCGCGCTGGAAGTCGCGTGCTTACGACACCTTCAAATGCGCCTGGTCGGGATTGACCCTGAGCAAATACCCACATGAGGTGGTGCTTAGCGATGCGCTCAAAATGGCAGCCCGAGAGCAGGGTTTTCCCGAGTACATGCAAGCCTATGCAAAGGTGCGCGATACCTTCAGGCAGGGTTGATCCAATGAATTCAAAAGAACTATTCATTTTTTAAAAGTAATTCTAAAAAATGAATTTAATCATAAAGAATTGTTCGAAATCTCGAATTCAAGAGACTTGGGGCCGTACGCCTCAAGTTTTTGTTTTTGAGGTCGATAGCAAGAAGCCGGTGTTGTGTCCAAGGTCTGGACATGGTTGCGGCGTTGCGAAAGCGAGATGTATATGAGTACGGCAAATCCCACAGAAAAGATTAACGATTTGACACCGGCGCAAATTGCGGCGGTGTCAACTTCGTACATCGCAACGCAGCTCTCAGAGGATCTGGTGGCTTTGAACACCAGCCAGCTTCAGGCATTGACTGCGGCTCATGTGACACTGTTGGATCAAGAGACCATTCAAGGACTCAGTACCTCGCAGTGGCAGGCCTTGACCAGTGTGCAAATTCCCGCCTTCACAACTGCTCAGATTGCTGTGTTGGCAGAAGACAAGATCCAAGCACTGACCACGCGACAGATCCAAACCCTTCGCAGCTCCCAGATCCAGGCCTTACAGACCAATCAGTTGGTGGCGTTGTCCGCCGCACAAATGGCGAGTGTCACCTCCTCGCAATGGGTGGCCCTGGGCACCTCACAATTGAGATCCATTGAAACAGGCGATCTCATCAGTGTGCCTGTTGCCGTTTTCAAGGCCATGACCTCAATCCAGGTGGCTAGCCTGACCACCGATCAGGTGCAGGCATTGACCACAGGACAAATCGCCAGTCTGTCTGCCACTCAGGTGTCAGCACTGACCACGGGCGAAATTGCCAGTTTGCGGACTTCGCACATTGAAGCCCTGTCCCTCAATCAAGTGAAGGCGCTGACGACAGAACAATTGGCGAAATTCAGCAGTGCACAGATCGCGGCCATAGAAACGGCCGATTTGCCAGCGCTGGATTCTGCCAAGCTCAAGGCGTTGAGCACTTCTCAGGTGGCTGCTTTGAATTCCCGGCAAGTAGCGGCACTGGGCTCCGCACAGTTGCAGTCCCTCTCGACCGAGCAATTCGCCGCCATGGGGACCGAAGATTTGGCTGTACTGAGTTTGCAAAGCCAGAAGCTGGCCGCACTCAAGGCCAACCAGCTGGGCGCGTTAAGCACCTCGCAACTGCGCTCACTGGACACAAAATTTGTCGCCACCCTGAGTTCCGCGCAATTGTCCGGCTTCTCCTCTGCCCATGTGGCCGTGTTGACCACAGCGCAATTGCAAGCCCTCAATTCGAGTCAGCTCAATGGACTCAGCACCGATGCTGTTCGTGGCTTGAATATCGTGCAGGTCAGTGCCATTGGCACGGCTGCCTTGGCTGGCTTGACAGCAACACGTATTCGCAATTTATCCACCGAATTTGTGCAGGCGCTTGACACTGTTCAGTTGGCTGCATTGACATCTGCACAGTTTGCAGCCTTGTCCACCAGCCAGATTCAAAGTCTGAACACCAACCGCATTGCAGCGTTGCGTCCAGTGCAAGTCAGCGCGTTGACCACGGACCAAATAAAAGCACTGGGAACAGCGCAAGTCCAGTCCCTGCAAACGGAAGAATTGGTGGCATTGAAGTCCTCTCAATTCTCCGCACTGACCACTGAACAGCTGCAAATACTGAGCACACTCCAGGCATCGGCCCTCGGCTCTGCCCAACTTCGCGCACTGACGACGGAACAGACCCGAGTTCTGACGACTGCAGGTCTCGTGGCGATCAATGCTGCAGACCTGCGCGCCTTGCGAACCGACCAGTTCGCCACTCTGACCACGGCTCAAGTCGCTGCTCTGAGCACCAGCCAAGTGGCTGCTCTGGGCGCGGCCAGCCTCTCTTCGCTGCAAACGGATCAGATGAGGGTGTTGCGCACCGATCAGGTCAAGGCGTTGGATGCCAAACAGTTTGGATCGCTCGGTACGCAGCAACTGACAGTGTTGGACACGCGTCAATGGGCTGCGATGGACCCTGCCGATGTGGCCGGCTTGACCTCGGCTGTGATCCAGTCTTTGGGCACAGACAAACTGGTGGCCATCCCGACCTCCTCTGTTTCAGCCTGGGGCAGTGACCAGATCCAGGTTTTGAGAACCGACCAAGTGTCGGCGCTAGACCCGGCTTTCATCGAGGCCTTGTCGGTGGCTCAGGTGCGCAACTTGGGGACCGAGCAGATTGCCAATTTGCGAACATCGCAGTTGGCCGCGTTGAACACCGCTGTTCTGAAGTCCTTGTCATCTGTGCAGCTCTCGGCGTTTAACACGGAGCACATTCAGGCTTTGGGTACTGCCCAACTCAGACAACTGCAAGCGATTCAATTGGCGAGCCTCTCTACCGATCAAATCGTCGCCCTGGAGACTCAGGACCTGCAGGTGTTAAGCAACCAGCAACTGGCGGGTTTGAATACCGCACAGATGGCAGCGCTGACCACTCAACAGGTGATGGCACTGACCACTGGCCAATTCAGTGCCCTGAGTTCAACTCAGATCGCTGCAATGGCCAATACCCGGTTTGCTGCGATTGAGACCCAGGATTTCAGAGCATTGACGGCCAATCAAATCAAGGCCCTGACCACTGCGCAGCTGAACGCACTCTCGACTTCCTCGTTTGGCTTTATCCTGACTTCACAAATAGCAGCGCTGACCTCGGCCCAGTTGGGTTCTCTGGGGACCGACAAAATCACTGGCTTATCCACGCAACAAATTGCAGGCTTGCAATCCTTCCAAGTCACGGGACTGCGCACCGATCAACTGGCGGCCTGGACCACGACACAGTTTGCCGCCTTAGATGTGCAAGATCTGCAAGTATTGGGCACAGCTCAAGTCCGAGGACTGGCCACCAGCCAGCTGGTGTCTTTGAGCACGGATGATCTGCGGGCATTATCTTCATTGCAGGTATCGGTGCTGGGTACTGAGCAATTGAAATCACTCAGCGCCAACCAAGTGGCCGGTTTCAGTTCAACCCAGTTGTCGGCCCTGTCCACCTCCCAGGTGCTGGCTCTGGGTACCGAAGATTTTGCGGTTTTGAATTCAAGCCAGGTCAGGGCTTTGGGCAGTGCTCAAGTTCGTGCGCTTGCAACCAGCACCTTTGCTGCACTAGGCACCCAGCAACTGTCGTCGCTGAGTGCGACACAAGTGGCTAAATTGCGCTCAGATCAGGTAGCCAGTCTGACCACACGACAAGTGGCGGGCCTGGGCCTCGAACAATTGCGCGCCTTATCCACAGAGTCCATGCAGTTCTTGCCAACCTCTGTCATTTCTTTGCTGACTGTCAATCAGGTCAGTAATTTGAGTTCGGCACAACTTGCGGCATTGACCACCCAGGCGATAGAGGCATTGACAACCACTCAGGCTTCTAGCCTAGGGGTGTTGCAGATCAAGAGCCTAACCACTGAGCAAATCCAGGCCTTGCAGACCGAGGACCTCCGAGCCATCAACAGCAGTTATTTCGCCGCTCTCAGCGCCGAGCAGATGAAGGCACTGTCGACCGAGCAGGTAAGACAACTCACCACCAGTCAAGTGTCAGTTCTGGGGTCCAGCCAGTTGTCGGCTCTGAGTGCGGATCAATACAAAGCCTTGACCACCGAGCAATTTGCTTCACTCAGTTTGGGCGGGGGGCGTTTTGCGGCCTTGGGTACAGACATCATTGTCACCCTGGATACCCAGCAACTTCAGTCGATGTCGGCCAAACAATTGGCGGCATGGACCACCGGTCAACTTGTGGCCTTGAGTACATCACAAATCGCTGGACTGGAAGGCGTTGATCTTTCAGGGCTAGGGTCGGCCCAGATTCGCGCCTTGACAACAGATCAGTTACAAGCGTTGCGGACAGATCAATTGTCTGGCTTAACGTCCTCGCAAGTAGGGGCATTGGCGACTGCTCAATTGGTCAAACTGGATACCCGGCAGATGGCATCTCTGGGCACCGCTCAAGTGGGTGGTTTGACCTCTTCCCAACTGTCGGTCTTGTCGACCGAACAAGTGGGCGCCTGGGGAACCACCCATGCCGCAGGGATGAAAATCGGCAATATCTCCGCGTTGTCAACCAATCAGATCAAAGCCCTGAGCACTTCTTTCCTGACGGGTTTGAATTCGTCTCAAGTGCAGGCCCTCTCCAGTGCGCAATTTGGTGCCTTGTCCACTTCACAGATTCAGAGCCTGGGCACCGAGGAAGTGGCGGCACTTAAATCCACCCAGCTCAGCGCCCTGGGTACAGCACAAGTCCAGGCCATCAGCACCACGTCAATGGGCAGTTTGAGTTCGGCCCAATTGCGGATGCTGGATACCCAGCAGATTCAGGCCTTGGGAACAGACCAGTTACGCGTACTGACCACGGCCAGCATGTCGGGATTGAATTCCGATCAACTGGCCGTCTTGTCGACCGCACAGGTGGCATCGCTTCGGACCGACCAATGGTCAGCCTTGAGTCCGTCGCAGCTGGCTGGCTTGTCAACCGAAGACATCATCTCTGTCGGCACTGAAAAGCTGGCTGTGATTTCCGGCTCTCAGCTGCGTTCGTTATCCACTGCACATATCGCTGCGCTGAAAACCGATCAGGTGGCTGTGCTTGGCACGGACGCTGTGGCGCAATTGAGCGCAGCCCAAATGGGGGCACTCCGCACCGAACAAGTTGTGGCTTTGGGGACGCAACATTTTGGTGTACTGGGCTCGCAAGCAGTCGCTGCATTGAGTGCTGCACAAGCGGCTGTGATTCAAACAGCGGACTTGATGGCTTTGGGAACCCAGTCTTTGAGAGCTTTGGGATCTGAACAGTTGTCGGGTTTGACCACAGCACAGATGACAAGTCTGTCCACAGCACAATTGGCCGCGCTGTCTGCCAATCAATTGGCTTTGTTGACCACCCATCAAATCGGGTCTCTGGAAACCAAACAGCTTGCGGCCTTGTCTCTGCCTCAGTGGCAAGCGATCACCACCGATCAGGTGCAAGCGCTCACGACAGATCAACTGGTTTCCATGAGCACCGCGGCGATTGGCACTTTAAGTTCTAGCCAATTGCGGGCCCTGCAGACCCAACAATTGGTGGCCTTGGGTACCGATCAATGGCAGGCGATCACGGCGACTCGCATCGGACAGATATTGCCCGAGCAAATGGCGGCCCTGCAGACATGGCAATTGGTGGCTCTGAAAACCGATCAGATCACCAGCTTGAATGCTAACCAATGGGCGGCGTTGACTACGGCGCAAATCCAAGCTTTGCCAACCGAGGATATTCGAACGCTATCGGTCAGCGAAATCGCGGCTTTGCGCACTGATCAGATCGTGGCCCTGCGGACCGATCAGGCTTCCTCCTTGCTACCAACGCAGTTGGCCAGCCTGACCACCGAACAAGTGCCCGTCATGCAAACGGATGACTTGTCGGTATTGGACTCGCGTCAGTTGACGGCGTTGACCGCAACCCAGGTCAAAAATCTCACCACCCAGCAGGTGGTGGCTTTGGGCACACAACAGGTGGGGTGGATGTTGCCAGCCCAAGTGGCCGCTTTATCCAACGGCCAGATAGCCGTCATCGAGACACGCGATCTGGCGGTGATGAGCGCCACGCAGGTGCGTGCACTCACAACACAACAGTTGGCGGCGTTGACGACATTGCAGGCCGATAACCTGACTACCCAGTGGATTCGCGCATTGACCTCATCGCAATTGCGTGCGTTGGAGACGTCCGATGTGGCCGAGTGGAGCACGGAACAAATCCAGGCCATGGATGTGGCCTCGGTCATTGGGCTGGAGACAAGTCAGCTCAATGGTCTGTCGACCTCTCAATGGGCGGCCTTGACCTCAGCGCAACTCAATGCGCTCAGCTCACTTCAATTACAAGGCCTCGATGGTGTGCGCATCGCGGCCTTGTCGACCAGCCAAGTCGCCGCGCTGACTTCAGCCCAGGTGGCCCAACTGACCACCTTGCAGTTAGACAGCCTGGAAACGGCGGATCTTCGCGCTCTGAGCACTGTTCAGCTCGGGGCCATGACCTCGGCACAAATCTCTTCGCTGAGTACCGAACAAGTGGCCGCGTTGAGCAGTTCGCAAGTGCCTGGTCTCAAGTCTTCACAAGTGGCGGCCCTGAGCACGGAACAAATACTGGCACTCAAGGCTGAACAGCTACAACAGTTTGGGTCGACGCAGATGTCGGGTTTGTCAACCATGGACATCTCGGTGTTGTCAACGAACCAGTTGGCGGCTTTGGGCGCTTTACAAGCCAGAGCATTGAGTGTTACTCAAGTGCAGGCATTGGACGATACGCGTCTTGGCCACTTGAGCACAGATGCTTTGGCCGCTCTGACCTCGGCACAAGTGGCCAGTTTGCGGACCGAGCAAGTGGCTGCATTGCAAACTCAGCAGTGGGTGGTGCTAAAGCCCACGCAAATGACGGGCATGAACACGGCTCAAATGCGGGCGATAGAAACCGCTGACCTGCGTGTATTGCAAACCGCCCAGCTCGAGGGTCTTTCATTGGCCCAATGGTCAGCACTGAGCACAGCACAAGCTATAGCTTTGAGCACCCTACAGCTCAGTCAGCTCAGCAGTACCAGCTTGCAGCGACTGACCACCGAACAAGTTGCATCACTGAGCACATCTCAGCTGCGTGGACTGTTGCCTCAACAGGTCGGGGCCTTGTCCTCCAGGCAAGTCGCGGTGCTCGGCACAGCACAGATGGCAGCTCTGGAGACCGCTGATCTGGCCAGCTGGAGTGATGCACAAGTCAAAGCCCTTGTCACGGATGCGTTGTCTGCGTTGACCACAGAACAAGTGGCTGCGCTGAGTTCCAACGGAGTGAGTGGATTGACCACTCAGCAAATGCTTGCCTTGGGAACCCAGCTGCTGCCGTCGCTGACGACTGAGCAAGTGGTAAATCTGAGCTCCACTCAACTGCAAGTGTTGACCACCGAGCAAATGGAAAGCTTGACGGGCATTCAGGTGGCGGCTTTGACGGCCAAGCAATGGCCCTCTGTGACGACCCAGCAAATGGCTGCCATCCAGACTCGGGATTTGGTATTGGTCGGCACCGGACAACTCAATGCCTTGAGTGCAGCTCAGATCAAGGCATTGACCACTGAGCAGGTGTATGCGTTAAACACGCAACAACTCGTTGGTTGGTTCCCCTCCAAAGTGGCCTCGCTGGAAGCGTCCGACTTGGCGGTGATACGCACCGAACAAATTCAAGCTTTGACGGTGACCCAAGCGCAGAGTTTGACGACGGAACAATTGGCTGCGATGACCACTGCACAATTGCAAGCGTTGGGAACCGACAAGCTGGCCGGGTTGAATGCATCGCAGTTCCAGTCTCTAAGAACAGATCAGATTGTGGCGATGACCACGGCCCAAGCCCAGGTCATGTTGCAGGCGCAAATCGCCAGCCTCACAACCGCACAAGTCTTCAGCCTGGAGACGGCCGATATCGCGCAGTGGGGGAGCCGGCAGATTCAAGCATTGACGAGTCAGCAAATCGGTGCTTTGACCACTCTGCAAGCTTCCAACCTCAGCACTGCTCAAATCAGCTATTTACAGCCTAGTCAGTTTGCGGCCTTCACTACAATCAACTTGGCCAGTCTAAGTCCTGCGCAAAGGGATGTGATCACCGGAGCCCAGCTGTCTGCCTCGACTTCAGGGCAAGTCTCTTTCTTGACTACAGCGGCAGTGGCGGGACTAAGTACTTCTCAATTGCGCTCATTGTTACCGACGCAGATTCCCTATCTGAGCACGGAGCACATCGTCAGCCTGGGCACCGATCAGATCAAGGCGCTGACCTCCGATCAGGTCGTGTCTCTCACCACAACTCAGATCGCTGCCATCGAGACACAGGATCTGGTAGTGATGACGCCAGACCAGATCGCGTCTCTGACGACAGCTCAAGTGGTGGCATTGAGTACGGCGCAAGCCACCGCTCTCACCGCCTCGCAATTGCAGGCCATGTCTTCCAAGCAATTGCAGGTCATGGAAACGCAAGATCTGGCGGCTTTAAGTACTGAAGCCGTGGCGGTTTTGTCAAACGCACAAGCCAAAATTCTTCTGACTGCGCAAGTCGCTGCTCTGAACACCGATCAAGTGGCTGTACTAAGCACTGCGGCGCTGGCTGGCCTCACCACAGCGCAAATGACCGTGCTTAACACGGCACAAGTGGCAGCATTGCAGACACAGCACACAGCTGTCCTCACGACGCCTCAGTTCACTACGTTGAATGAGGCCCAGTTGGCGGCCATGGAAGGCCGAGATTTGGCTGTGGTGTCGACCCAGGCCATCAAAGCCTTGTCGACCGCACAAATCAATGCGTTGACCACTGACCAAGTCCGCAGCATGGCGACTCAGCAAGTCGCAGCGCTGACCACCGATCAATTTGTGTCCTTGCCGACGCAAGATATGGCCAGCTTGACCACAGCCCAGGCTCAGGCCTTGACCACCGCTCAATTGGCGGTGTTGTTACCAGAGCAACTGGCTGCGCTTGGGACCGCCGAACTGGCCTCTTTGTCGCCCTTGAATATCCAAGGCATGACTACCCAATTGCTGGCGGGCTTGACGACGACTCAGATGGCGGTTCTGACGACCAACCAACTCACCCGTTTGTCGACCGCACAAGTGGCTGCCTTGGGGACACAGCAGATTGCCACTTTGTCGACATCGGCCATTGAAGCACTGTCTCCCAGCCAGGTAAAAGCCCTGGCTACGGATCGTGTTCGGTCCCTGACGACTGCTCAAATTGAAGCGCTCACCACCAAGGATGTGAGTAGTTTGTTGACCCGACAGATCGCTGCTCTAACGACGCTTCAATTGGGCGCTCTCACAACGTCGCAATTGGTGAGCTTGACGGCTGACCAGCTCAAGGCATTGGATACCTTGCAAGTCACTGGCTTATCCGTGAGCTCAGTGGCTGCATTGACGAATGTCCAGTTGAGCGCCATCAAAACCGATCAATACGCATCCCTCATCACCGACCAAGTCAGAGCACTGACGACGTCTCAGGTTCAACTGTTGTCGAACAACAGTTTACGGGCTTTAACTACCGAGCAATCGGCCAGTTTGACAACTGCTCAGGTGGTTACGTTGTTGACCTCACAAGTGGCTGGGATGGAAACGGCGGATGTATCCGCTTTGACGACCGCCCAGGTCTATGCGTTAACGACAGCTCAAGTCCAGGCCCTGACAACAGAGCAAGTCATTAGTTTGACAACCGATCAGTTGGCAGCTCTTTCCACTGGGCAAATCGTGAGCATAGAGCTGGGTGATCTGGCAGTACTCAGTACAAACCAGCTCAGCTCATTAACTACGGACAATGTCGCCGCTTTGACGACAGCACAGGTACGTGCATTGACGACCTCACAAGTCCCCAATTTGACAACGGGTCAAATTCGAGCACTGACGACAGCTCAAGTGGTTCAATTGCGTGGGACACAGCTGGAGACTTTGCAGACTGCACAAGTCGCTGCAATGGAGACCGTAGACCTGTCGTCCTTGACGACTGGCCAAGTGCGTGCACTGACGACGGATCAGATCCAGTCGATCACGACGCAGCAAGCGTCGAACTTGACAACAGCGCAAGTCGCAGCACTACAGACCGCACAAGTGGCTGCGATGGAGACGGTGGACCTGTCGTCGCTGACGACAGGTCAAGTCCGTGCGCTGACGACGGAACAGATTCAGTCGATCACAACCCAGCAAGCGTCGAACTTGACGACAGCACAAGTCGCAGCTCTGCAGACCGCACAAGTGGCTGCCATGGAGACGGTGGATCTGTCGTCCTTGACGACGGACCAGGTTCGTGCACTGACGACGGCGCAGATCCAGTCGATCACCACGCAGCAAGCGTCTAATCTGACGACAGCACAAGTCGAAGCCCTGCAGACCGCGCAAGTGGC
>JACCDX011408177.1_pt1 | contig 138462 bp, 108 predicted proteins | sample 7449681 | NCBI WGS metagenome assembly JACCDX01 (sample SAMN15323450, study PRJNA562643) | freshwater metagenome | isolation source: river surface water | place: USA:Blue River Watershed | collected 2017-08-18
GGCCACCCCCCTTGACAGGGGGGCAAGTTCGGCTAAAGCCCCCCTTGTCAAGGGGGGTGGCCCCGCAGGGGTCGGGGGGTTTCCCTTAGTATAATCTATATTTTATGAAATTGTCTAATCGATAAAACAATATCCCTATATTCCTCATCAACTTCAACCTTCCCCAAAATCCAGTCATAAATTAGCATATCATCTTCTTCGAGAAATTTCCCAAACAGCTCTAAATCACGCACTTCATTAAGTTTTACCTTCGCGAATTCCCCAATCAAAAAGTCAGTTTCCTTACAACCGCGATGAATCGAACGGTAAATCAATTGCTTTACTAAAATTTCATTACTCATTTCAACAACTCCTGAATTTCACTGATTAAGTCTTGTGCCGCATTTTCTGAATAAGGCTTTGACGCTTCACCCCAAACTGGTTTTGGAAAGGCTGGATCATTTTCAAATCGAGCAATTACGTGAATGTGAAGTTGACGCACCACATTTCCAAGCGCACCAATATTTATTTTGTAAGGCAAAAATTTCTTTTGCAAAATTTCTGCGACAAAATTTATTTCACGCAAAATGTCAGTTTGAACTTCAAAAGGAAGTGCCGTAATTTCAACCGCGCCCTGCTCTCTTGGCACTAAAATAAACCACGGATAATTGGCGTTATTCATTAAAAGCAGCTGACAAATTTTTAAATCAGCGACAAAAAAAGTGTCGGCTTTTAATTTTGCGTCGAGGACAAACATAATTTTTGATTTTAGATTTTTGATTTAAGAAGCTGAGATCCAGAATCTAAAATCATAATCTTTAAATCTAAAATCTTTTTAAGTGCTCAAATCTCTTGCGATCAATAACATAGTTTTAATCGACAAAGCAGAAATCGAATTTAGTTCCGGCCTTTGTGTTTTAAGCGGCGAAACTGGTTCAGGAAAATCGATTTTGCTTGATGCTTTGGGGCTGGCAATTGGTTTTCGCTCAAGTTCGCGATTGATTGGAAACGATGAGAATCGCGCTTTTGTATCGGCAGAATTTGACATCAAAAAAAATTCTGCATGCAAAAATTTCCTCAAAGAAAATGAATTGCTTGATGTTGAAAACCCTGATTCTCTAAGGATTCGCCGTGTTACTAGCGAAACGGCGCAAGAAAAATTATCGAGTAAAGTTTACGTAAATGACATTGCAGTTGGCGTAAATTTATTAGCACAGATTGGTGAAACTTTAATCGAAATTCACGGACAACACGATCAGCGCGGCCTTTTAAATTCAAACTTCCACGGCCAAATTCTTGATGATTTTGCTGGCAACGAATCTGCTTTAAAAGACTTACGCAAAACTTACGAAGAGCTGAAAAATATCGACGAAAAAATTTCCGAAATAAAATCAAAAAGAGAACAAGCTGAACGCGAAAGAGATTATCTCGAATTTATCATTAAAGAGCTGCAAGATGCTGATATTAAAGAAGGCGAAGAATTAGAATTGGTATCAAAAAAAGACCAATTACAAGCCAAAGAAAAGATCATGAATTTTTTGACCGAGCTAAAATCCAATCTTTTGGAAGCCAACTCGCAACTTACTTTGTCGCAAAAAATTTTGATTCGTAATCAAAGTTTGATCACCAATTTTTTACCTGATGACAAAGACGATCTGGAAAAATTAAACGACACTACCGATCAACAAATTACCGATCTCGATGCTGCAATTTCAAGCATCGAACACATTCGCAGAAGCTTAAACGATTCCAACGAAACTTTAGAAGAAATTGAAGAACGACTTTTTCACATCAGAAGTTTAGCGCGCAAATTCAGCACTACAGTTGATGAATTGCCGAAAGTAATAAGCGATGCTGAAGAAAAATTGGCGCTTTTGCAAAATGAAAAAGCTTTTACCGATCAATTGGAAGAAGATAAAATTTTGCTGTTAAAAAAATATCATGAAGTTGCAAAACAACTGAGCGCGAAACGCCAAGAAGCGGCTAAAATTCTCTCCGCAAAAGTTGAGGAAGAATTGCAATTCTTGAAAATGAACAGCACCAAATTTTTGGTCTCGGTCGATTCAATTGCGAATGAATCTTACTCGATCAACGGCTATGACAAAATTCGTTTCACCGCTTCCATCAATAATAATGGTTTTGACGAGATTACCAAAATCGCTTCTGGCGGTGAATTATCACGTTTTATGTTAGCACTAAAAGTTGCGTTGATGAATGTCAAATCTACGCCAACAATGATCTTTGACGAGATTGATACTGGAATCGGCGGCAGTACAGCTGATGCGGTTGGTAAACGTTTGAAGATTCTGTCACAAAATGTGCAGATTTTGGTAGTAACGCATCAGCCGCAAATCGCTGCGAAAGCCGATACTCATTTCAAAATTAGTAAAACTTCTGGTGAGCAAAAAATTAAAACGGTTATCGAAAAACTTGATGAAGAAAAACGCGAACATGAAATTGCTCGTATGCTTTCTGGCGAAGAAATTACTAAAGAAGCTTTAGCAGCAGCAAATCGTTTGATTGCCCAAGGATAGTATTAATGATATCCACTTTGCGTATAAATAATCACCCGAGCAACTAACTAACGAATGTTTGATTTATTGAATTTCGAAAATTAATTTCACGGAATCTTTTCCGCGGAAAAATCGTTTTTCCTTCCCTTTTTTTAATTAAGCAAAATGTCCCAAGACAACTCAGTAATAAGGAATTTGAGAAATTTTGTAATTATCTCATTCCTTATCGTTTTCGTCATTGCCGCCTGCTTTTATGTTACAGGAACTTTGGTTCTGATCAGCATTACCGGAAAGTGGGACATCATCAAAGCTTACTACAAGCTAAGAATCGATAAACAGTTCATTTACCTATTTCAAACTCTTTCAACTTACTGGCAATTTTACTTCAAAAATTCCGCCAAGTTGACCACTCAAAGTTACAACTTTTTCGTCGTAAAACTTTGGGCAGCATCTTTACTTCCTTACACATTCTTGATGACTTTTGGTTGGATTTTCCGCGCTCCAATCATGGATTGGCGACCTTTTAAAAAGCCAGAGTCGATTCACGGTGAAGCAAAATGGGCTTCAATGAAAGATGTAAAAAAGATGGGTTTGCGCTCTAAAAACGGTGTTTTACTTGGTATGTATAACAAAAAAATGTTGATTGCCGATGGCTACCAACACATTCTACTTTTTGCACCAACTGGTTCGGGTAAAGGTGTGGGCTTCGTAATTCCGAATTTGTTGTTTTGGAAAGACTCAGTAATCGTTCACGATATTAAATTAGAAAACTACGAACTTACTTCTGGTTGGCGCCGCGACAACCTTAAACAAAAAGTTTATCTGTGGAACCCTGCCGATCCTGACGGTATTTCGCATTGCTATAATCCGATGGATTGGATCAGCAAAAAACCTGGACAGATGGTGGATGACGTCCAGAAAATCTGTAACTTCTTGCTTCCTGAACAAGAATTTTGGCAAAACGAAGCTCGCGCACTTTTAACTGGTGTGATGCTTTATCTTGTTGCTGCTGACGACAAACCAGCAACGCTCGGTGAAGTTGTAAGAACTCTAAGAAATGATGACGTAGTTTATAACTTGGCGGTTGTTTTGGATACGATGGGTAAAAAAATTCACCCAGTTTCTTACATGAACATCGCTTCTTATTTACAAAAACCAGACAAAGAACGTGGATCGGTAACTTCTACTGCCAACTCATCTCTCGAGCTTTGGGCCAACCCGTTGATTGATACAACAACAGCAACTTCTGACTTCAACTTACATAAATTTAAAATCACGCCGCACACTGCTTATGTTGGTTTGACGCCAGATAACATCAGCCGTTTAAAGCCTTTGATGAACATGTTTTATCAGCAAGCTGCAGCATTTTTCACTGCTAAAATGCCGCAACCGCACGAAAAATTTGGTGTGTTGATGCTGATGGACGAGTTCCCAACTTTAGGAAAAATGGAACAGTTCCTTGCCGGTATCGCTTATTTCCGTGGTTATCGCGTTCGCTTGTTTTTGATTATTCAAGATACCGAACAGCTCAAAGGTATTTACGAAGAAAGTGGTATGAACTCATTCTTGTCGAACTCAACTTATCGTATCACTTTCGCGGCCAACAACATGGAAACGGCAAATTTGATTTCACAACTTTTGGGTAACAAAACTGCCGATCAAATTTCATACAACAAACCGAAATATCTCGATTTAAACCCTGGCGCACGTTCACTTCATGTTTCTCACACTCAACGTGCATTGTTGTTACCGCAAGAGGTAATTCAGTTGCCAAGAGAAGATCAGATTATCCTGATTGAATCTCAACCACCAATTCGCGCCAAAAAGATCTTCTACTTCAAAGATCGTTTCTTCACCAAACGACTTAAGAAAAAAATCGCTATTCCGGTACAAAAACCTTACATGCCGGATTATTCGAAAAACAAAGCGAACAACCCTGATGCCGCTAAAGATGCAACCCCGAAAGATGGTAGCGGCGGCGCAATAAGTGGATAATAAATTATGTCAGATAAAGAAATAAGAGCCGCAGTTTTGGGCGATCCAATTAACCATTCTCTCTCACCAAAAATTCACGAATTTTTACTCGATAAATATCACATCAACGGCACTTACATTCCAATTCAAGTTAGCAAAGAAGAACTGCAAAAATGCGTTCAACATCTTGTCGATAATGGTTTCGCAGGATTCAACGTGACTCTGCCACACAAAGAGGAAATTTTCAAACTGTGCGACTTTAAAAGTAAAACCGCACAACTTACTGGTGCTGTGAATACTGTAATCGTCATGCCTGACAAAAAACTTTTCGGCCATAATTCTGACGCGGAAGGATTTTCTAATAACTTAAAAAACTCTTATCCTAATTTCGATTTGAATGGCAAAAATGCTTTTGTGATTGGTGCTGGTGGAGCATCTCGTGCCTTGGTTTACGCCTTGATAAAAGATGGAGTGAAAAAAGTTTTTATCACAAATCGCAACGAAAAACGCGCAATTGAATTAATCAAAAACTTTGCCGATTTCGCTAAAACTAAAAACTGCGAAATTAAGTTTTTAAACCTAGCAGATTTTGAGAAAAATCTCGATCAATGCGATTTACTAACAAATTCAACTTCTCTTGGCATGCAAGGCCAAGAAGCGCTGGAAATTGATCTTAAAAATTTACAAAAAGATGCAATTGTTTACGATATTGTTTACAAACCGTTGATGACTGATTTATTGATTAACGCACAAAAACGCGGCAATAAAATTACTACCGGAATCGGCATGTTAATTGAACAAGCTTTAGTTGGATTTGAAGCATGGTTTAAACAAAAACCTCAGGCTGATGCTGAATTGATGGGACAAGCAATCCTTTGGTCACAAAACAAATAATTTTAAATATGTTCAACTTTCTTAAATCAATTTTCGGTCTGGCAAAAACTTTCATTTTGTCGCTTTTTCTTATCTGCCTTGTGATCTTCATGGTGAACAACCGCGACGTAATCACTATTCACACCCATCCTTTTCCTTTTGAAATTGAGATCAGAATTTTCGTTTTGATGTTATTCTTTTTCTTATTTGGCATGCTTTTCGGCTTTCTCGCCTTTTCAAAAAATATGCTCGAAAAATCTTGGAGCAATTTTAAAGATCACTGGAAAATTCGCGGACTTGAAAGAAAAAATCGCAAACTCGAAAAGAAAGTGGAGAAAATCAGCAATAGTTAAATGAACTGTTATCCTGAGAGCAGCGAAGGATCTCGTGAAACAAACTCCGAATCTGTTTCACGAGGTCCTTCGCTACGCTCAGGATGACATTACTTAAGTTGTTGCCTTTAAAACTTTTGGCAAATAAGTTGCGCTTCTCTCATTTTTACTCCTCGATGCTGATCCTCTTAGTCTCAAGTCAGTTTCAATCTAAATAACAATTCTAACTCTAACTAAAACCAAAATATGGCAAGTAATCTTACTGTAATGGGCAATAAGGAAATTTTGCTCGTTGCCGAAAATATCGCTCACGAAAAAGGTATCGCTGTACAAGAAGTTGTAAGCGCGATGGAAGAAGGTATCAAACTTGCTGCCAAGAAAAAATATGGTACTCACTTGGCTATTGATTGCAAAATTGATAAAAAATCTGGTCAGATTAAATTGTTCAACAACCTTGAGATCGTTGAAAATGACGACTTCGAAGGCTTCGACGTTAGAACTCACATCACTTTAAAACACGCAAAGCAAGAAGATAAATCTGCAGAAATTGGTGGTTTCATCGTTCAAGAACTTCCTCCAATCGATTTGAACCGCGTGGTTGCGCAAGTTGCTCGTAACGAAATCATCAGAAAAGTTAAAGAAGCTGAAAAAAATAAAGAATATAACGAATTCAAAGATCGTATTGGCGACATCGTTAGCGCTTCAGTTAAAAAAGTTGGTCTTAAAAATATCGTTATGGAAGTTGACGGCTACGAAGCTGTTATCCACGAAAGCGGCTTGATTCCAAGAGAAACTTTCCGCGTTGGTGATCGCATGCGCGTTTACGTTGAAGATGTTCGCAAAGAACCACACGGAGCACAAATTTTCTTATCTCGTACTCACCCACAATTTTTGGTTCGTTTGTTTGAACAAGAAGTTCCTGAACTTTACGACGGCAATATCGAAGTTAAAATGGTTGCTCGCGATCCTGGTTCTCGCGCTAAAATCGCAATTTACTCACGTCGTGATGATATCGACATTATTGGTTCATTCATCGGTATTCGTGGTAACCGCGTTCAATCAGTAAGCTCTGAACTTCGTGGCGAAAAAATCGACATCATCAAATGGTCATCAAACATCGCTGAATTGGTTGTAAGCTCACTTACTCCTGCAAAAGTCAGCAAAGTTGTAGTTGATGAAGAGAATAATTTGATCGAAGTTGTAGTGGCTGAAGATCAATTGAGCCTTGCAATTGGCCGTGGCGGACAAAACGTTAAATTGGCTTCAAAAATCGTTGGTTACAAAATCGACGTGATGACTGACGAGCAAGAATCTGTTCGCAGAACGACCGAATTCAACCAAGCTTCTAAAGTATTTGTTGAAGCTCTGGACGTTGAAGAAATGATTGCTAACTTACTCGCTGCCGAAGGTTTCTTGTCAGTTGAAGAATTAGCTCAAGCTGAAGTTTCAGAAATTCAAGCGATCGAAGGTTTCGATGAAGAAATCGCCAAAGAGATCAAACGTCGCGCTGAAGAGTACCTACAAAAAACAGCTTAAGATGGCACTTATTATTTAGGCATTTATCATTTAGCACTTGATGAATGCCTTTGTGGCGCGCCTCAAGTGGTAAATGTTAAATGATAAATGATAATTCGAATGACCGAAGATAATAAAAATACAACCCGCTCAACTCTAACGCTTAAACTTAAGCCAGCAGTTGCTGTAGATCAAAAAACTTTGGCTTTAAAACAGCCAGTAGCTGAGAACAGAAAAATCAGTAAATCTTCATCTGTCCAAGTCACCATAAAAGGTCGCAAAAAAGATTCGAAAGAAGAGCTTGCTAACCTTAATAAAAGCGAAGTTGAAGCCAGATTCCGCGCTATTTCATCTTCAAATTCTCTTGAGTCAGAAGATATTGATAGCACAACAATTCTCAGCAAAGCTCTAAAAGAACAAAAGAAAGTTGAAGTTAAAGAAGAAGAAATAGTTGAAATCGTTGAAGAAGTAATCGCTCCAGTTGAGATCAAGATTGAAGAACCAGTTAAAGTTGAACCAAAAATTCAAAGACCTTCCTTCCAATCTGAAGGATTTGATGTGATGAGCAAAATCAAACAAAGCATCGCTATCACTAATCGCGAAAAAGAAGAAAGAGAAAAAGTTTTAAGCGAAAAAAGAAAACAAGAACAAGAAAAACTCGAAAAAGAAAGAATCGAAAAAGAGAAAAAACTAAAACAGAAAAAACCTTTTACTACCGGACGTAGCTTCGAAAGTAATGAACAAGAAGACGCCAAGAAAGGTAAGCCAAATTTCAAAGAAGAAAGTCAGCGCAGCAATCATCGTAAACTTACTTACATCATTGATGGCGAAGGTGATGATGATTCTGAAGGTTCACGTCGTAGAAAAAAACACAAATCAAGAGCTCAAATAGTTGAACAACCGAAAGAATATAAAAAGATTGCCCGTGAAGTTAATCTACCTGAATTAATTTCCGTTTCTGATTTGGCCGATCGTATGGCTGAAAAAACCGGCGATGTGGTGAAAAAACTTTTCACTATGGGCATGGTTGCAACCAGTAACCAAGTAATTGATGCAGATACTGCAGAATTAGTTGTGGCAGAATTCGGTCACACTGTAAAACGCGTTTCTCACTCTGACGTTGAAAATGTTTTGGATCAAAGCGAATCAAATCACGAAAAATTATCACGTGCTCCAATCGTAACTATTATGGGTCACGTTGACCACGGTAAAACTTCACTTCTTGATGCAATTCGTGAAACTGATATTGTAAGCGGAGAACATGGCGGAATTACTCAGCACATTGGTGCTTCAAGAATTCAAACTAAAGCAGGAAAATATATTACTTTTCTTGATACTCCTGGTCACGAAGCATTTACTGAAATGCGTTCACGCGGTGCTAACGTTACTGATATCGTAGTTTTGGTTGTTGCAGCTGATGACGGCGTTAAAGAACAAACTATTGAAGCGATTAATCACGCTAAAGCTGCTAATGTTCCGATTATCGTTGCTGTAAATAAAATCGATAAACCAGGAAATGATCCTGAACGCGTGAAACACGAGCTTCTATCACATAATGTTGTTGCCGAAGATTTAGGTGGTGATGTTATGTTCGTACCGGTTTCTGCTAAAGCAAAATTGAATTTAGATAAACTCGAAGAAGCAATTTTACTTCAAGCGGAAGTGTTAGAATTAACTGCTGCTTACGAAGGAAAATCTAGCGGTGTTGTTATCGAATCAAGAATCGACCCATCAAAAGGTGTAGTTGCAACTTTGTTAGTTCTTGAAGGAACTCTAGATACTTCTGATTTGATCGTTGTTGGCACCTCTTACGGTAAAATCAGAAAAATGGTTGATGACCATGGCAAACACATCAAGCACGCAACTCCTGGTATGCCAGTTGAGGTTATGGGCTTAAATCAAGCGCCAAACGCTGGTGATAAATTCGTTGAAGTTGATGAAGAAAGACAAGCTCGTGAAATTATTTCTTACCGCTCGCGTAAAGAAAAAGAGACGAAAGCAATGAAAAATTCTGCACGCAGCTTGAACGAAATTTTCCGCGATTCTGGTAAAGGCAGCATTAAATATCTAAATATCGTTTTGAAAGGAGACGTTCACGGATCAGTTGAAGCTCTAAGCGGCAGCATTATGAAGCTGAACAATGAAGAAGTTGCGATCAAAATTATTCACTCAGCAACTGGTGGAATTACTGAAACCGATATTGGATTAGCCGCAGTTTCTAACGCTGTAATCATCGGGTTTAACGTACGCGCTAACTCAGCTGCAACTGAATTAGCAAAACTAAAAGGCGTTGATCTACGTTACTATTCAATCATCTATAACGTAGTTGATGAATTGAAATTGTTACTTTCAGGCATGTTAGACCCAACTAAAAATGAAGAATATTTGGGTAAAGCTGAAATCAGACAAGTATTCAAAATTTCTGGCGCTGGTAAAATCGGCGGTTCAACTGTAGTTGATGGAATGATTAAACGTAACGCGAAAGTCAGATTAGTTCGCGACGACGTCGTAATTTATGACGGCATTTTGAAAACACTCAAACGCTTCAAAGAAGATGTTAAAGAAGTGAAAACCGGCTTTGAATGCGGTATCGCTTTAGAAAATTTCGAAGACATCAAAGAAAAAGATATGATTGAGTGCTACGAAATTGTTGAACAAAAAAGATCACTCTAACTACAAGTTAGTCAGTTCCGAATTACGTTTTGTCCGCGAAGAAATTCGCGGATATTTTCTCATCAAATTACCGATTAACTATGAAATACGCCCTTTCCTCTCGCATCATTCATTGGCTAATGGCCGCAATCATTCTTTTCCTTTTAGGACTAGGAATTTATATGACCGAAATCTTACCGAAAGATGCGGTTAATCATTTGCAAGTTTACGAATTACACAAATCTCTCGGCGTATTAGTTCTGATTTTGCTTTTTGTTCGCATCATCAATCGCATTGTGAAAAAAGCTCCTCCTCTTCCAAATACTATGCCAAAATATGAGCAAATTCTTGCTCATCTTGGCCATATTGGACTTTACGTTTTAATGTTCGTCGTCCCTATTTCAGGATTTTTGATGTCAAACTCATTTGGCTTTGCTGTGAAATTTTTCAGCATCGAATTGCCAATGTTAATCGGTACTGATTTTGAACGAGGAAAACTTTTCGCTGAAGCTCACGAACTGTCAGCTTACGCTCTTCTTGGCCTTGTTGCTGTTCATGTTGGCGCAGTAATCAAACATCGTTTCTTCGATAAACCTGAACAAGATGTTCTCAAAAGAATGATCTAAAACTAATGTTAAAGAACCGCATAATTCCTTGCCTTGACGTTAAAGACGGCCGCGTTGTTAAAGGAGTAAATTTTGAAAATTTGATTGATGCTGGAGATCCAGTTTCACAAGCGCGATTTTATTACGAGCAAGGTGCTGACGAATTATGTTTTCTTGATATCACAGCCTCCAGCGAAAATCGTTCAGCAATTTTTGACACCGTAAAAAAAGTAGCATCAGTGTGTTTTATTCCACTCACAGTTGGCGGTGGTATCAGAACTATAGATGATTTCCATAAATTACTTCTAAGCGGAGCAGATAAAGTTTCCGTCAACAGCGCTGCTATAAAAAATCCTGATTTAATCACTCAAGCTTCCAATAAATTCGGTGCACAATGCGTGATTGTTGCAATCGATGCCAAAAAAAATGCTGCTGGAAATTACGAAATTTTTACTCACGGTGGCCGCAATGCTACTGGAATTGATGCGATTGAATGGGCCAAAAAAGTTGTATCCCTTGGCGCCGGAGAGTTGCTAGTAACTTCGATGGATAAAGATGGAACGAAGTCAGGATATGATTTGGAGCTGATCGAAAAAATCACCGCTGCCGTTTCCGTACCGGTAATTGCATCTGGTGGTGTAGGAAATCTACAACATCTGGCCGATGGCATCAAAGCCGGAGCCAACGCTGCCCTCGCCGCTTCAATCTTTCACTTCAAAGAATATTCCGTCAGACAAGCGAAAGAGTTTTTAGCTGAACAAAAAATTCCAGTCAGACTCTAAAAATTTTGAGTTTAAGAGTAACTATGCTTCACCTTCTTAGGCTTCTGGCGGGCAATTGAAGCCGCTAAAGCGATCAGATGCTTCTTCGCCTGCAAATCATCAATGCGATTAAAAGCGCGAACCAAAGGCAAAATTTCCTTGTTAAATTCCGCCTCTTCTTTGGCCTGTTTTTTATCAGTTTTGAAATCGTAATTGTAGTAATCACGATCAGCTTTCAAACCAGCAAAGAAAGCACTCACTGGCTTATTTAGAAGTTGCGACAACTCAAAAAGTTTACTAGCACTAACGCGATTCTGCGCTTTTTCATATTTCTGAATTTGCTGAAAAGTAACGCCGATCAGATCACCAAGTTGTTCTTGAGTCATAGCCGCTGCCACTCGAAACTGGCGCAATTTTTGTGCAATATGGACGTCAACTGGTGTGATTTTGTCTAATAACATTTCTTCTGTGGAGTAAAAAAATAATGAGGAAGGAAACCAATAATAACAACGGCGCAAAGCAGTATCGAGAATAAATAGTAGGCTCAAGATTTTTTACCAAATCGACATCAATTATTCCCTCTTGATTCAAATTGATTTTACTTATCACCCGTCCGAAAGGATCAAAAAATGCCGTAATCCCAGTATTAGCAACTCTTGCCAGAGGTATACCATATTCCACCGCGCGCATTTTTGCCATATCGAAATGTTGGTAAGGACCTGTGCTGTTGCCAAACCAAGCATCGTTGGTCAAGTTAACCAAAAGATCGGGGCGATCATTTCGATCAATAATTTTGTCAGGGAAAATCACTTCATAACAAAGAAGGGGACTGATTGAGATCAAATCACCGCGTATAGTTTTAGGCCCCTCACCTTCAGAAAACCCAATCGCACCTTTGGTAACTTTTTGCACGAATGGTAAATATTTTTGCAACGGCACATATTCGCCAAACGGCACCAAATGGTGTTTGTCGTAAGATGCCGCAATGCCATTTTTGTTGATCACAAAAACACTATTCCACACATTTTCAATATTTTCGCCACCATCACTTTTTAAGCGTATTCCGCCAGTAACCAACATTCCATCACCATTTGAGCGGTTCGGCACCGCAAGCTTAAGCTGTTCAACGATTTCAGAAGATTCATCAATGGTGTACGGCACCGAAGTTTCTGACCAAATCACCGCCGCAATATCAGAACTATCTTCAGAGTTCGTCATTTTGATATGTTTGATGAAATTATGGTATTTTTCGCGCGCATCCCATTTCATCTCTTGCCTGATATTGCCTTGAACCAAGCGCAATTTCAGGTTTTTGTCGTTAGCAATTTTGGTATCAGCAATGCGGCAATAGCCAAAAATAAAGTTAGCGATTACTAATAAAATTATAGTCACCACAAAAGTCAGATCTTGTTTGCTACGATCTTTGGTAAAATAAATTATTGGCAAAAGACTAACCAAAACAGCAAAAAAACTTAAACCCCAAACTCCAAACACGCTTGAAATCTGAATCGCCGTGTCACTAAACATCCAGACATAACCCAGTAAATTCCACGGAAAACCAGTAAATAAAAAGGCGCGTAAAATTTCGCAAACTGTCCAGAAAATGGCAAAAATAAGAAATTTTTCATAATTTTTTGTGAAAGAAAATTTCTTAATTACAAAATTAAAAGAGCTGGAAAGCATTGCAAAATAAAGCGCCAGAACTGAAGGAATTAAAGTTAAAGCAAAAGGAATCAGCCACGCAAAACTTTGCGCATCAACTAAAAGCGAGATCGAAATCCAATAAACTCCAAAAACAAAATATCCAAAACCGTAACACCAGCCAAGCCAAAAATCTTCTTTACGCGAGGTAGTTTTTTGGCAAAGAGCAAAAAAAATCGCGATTGAAGCTATCGTAGCAACAAAGAAATGAAAAGGCGCGAAAGCCAGATTACACAAAGCTCCAGCGCAAATTGCCTGGAAAAATTTACTTTTAAAAAACTGTGAAATTTTTTTCATTTTTATCTTTAGAATTTGTTAATTGACCTCGTCATGCGACGGGGTCAATTCTTAGAGAAATTTTACTCCCTCACATAAACTTCAAAATCGTAGCGAATGGTTTCTTTCGAAGGCTTCACATCGTCAAAAATATCTTTCTCTTCTTTTGCGGTTGTAACAATTCTTCGCGTTGGATTTTTCACTTCAACGCTAGTCAAAATGCGATTCTCGAAACGGAAATTTTCGAAAAATATTTTACGAAATTCTGGATCAGCAAAATAATATTCCAAAAATCCAATCAAGCAGCGATCCTTACGGTAGAAGACTCTGGTGCCTTGATTAATAAATAAAATTTTGACGTTAGGATTTTTTAGCTGCTTTTTGAGATCTTCAAAAACATAACTCAAAGTTAAAATCGTATCACGATCTTGATTTTCAGGAAAAGCTTTGGACGCTCCCAGAAATCCACGTTGCGCCATCAACATTACTACGTGATTTACGTGATAATTTTCTTTATCGACATAATTTAGAACTGGAAATTGATGCACGATAAGATCAGAAAAAACCAAAAATCCGTCTTCTTTTTTTGGCGCGTAAATTGCGGAATAATAAGAAATTTTGTCGCTTAGTTTATTGGGGAAAGTGTCGTAATGCTTGGTCGGAATCAGGTTACTTAGCGGTAAAATATAAGCGTAAAGCAAACACGAAATTGAAGTGGTAATCACAAAAACTGTGAAGGGAGAAAATTTTTCTTCAAATTTTCCGTAAATTTTCTCGAAGAAAAATAACACAAAAAATAGTGAGAAAAGATTGCTCACCATAAATCCCCAACCGCCCATATATTTCAAGGACAAAAGCGTTGTAAGCAATAACACAAAATATAACAAAATCGCCAAAGAAATTTTTAAAGCGGTGAGATTTTTAGCTTTAAATTCGGCAAATTTTTGCGGTGATTTTTTCTTCATCTGTCCGAAAAAAATCACCGGATAAACTAAAGCAAAAACCCACCAAACATTTATAAATCCTGAAAGACCTAGAATTGCTCCCGGCAAAACTTCCATGTCGAAAATCGGCCAAATTATCAGAACTGAAATAATAAATTTATTGTCGCGAAATGAAAATTTCTGCGACATCACTAGATCGTAAAAAATCTTCAAAAAACAGGTTGTATAAACTGCGTAAATAACTCCCAGCTGATCAATTGTACCAATATTTTCAAGGATTGCTAACGATGAGGCTGCACAAAAAATTAGGAATAAAATTTTATCGTTAGCACTAAATTTCAGTCGTGAGAAACCTAAGAAAATAAAACAAAACATCGCCGTTTCAGCACCTAAACGATGCAAAACATTTTCGAAAAATAATTTAGAATCGTCATAAGCTTTATAAATCTTTGGCCACATTGGCACTACAAACTCAAAGAATTCCGGAGTCAGTTTAATCATCAAAAACAGATAAAATACACCGACAAAAATCATCACTAACTTGTCGAGTTGCACAAAAAACTTCAGATTTTTTTGCTGCCAAAAACGATGTCCTTCAATGATAATTACAAAAATTAAATAATGCGGCTTGAAGCATGGTATCAAGCCCATCAAGAGTCCGCGCTGGATTAATTCTGCACGGCTGAAAACAGTTAAACGCTCGAAAGAAAACGAAATGTAGGGAATTAAACACAGTAACAGGAAACTACTTTTCGTACCAAATTCGCCGAGTTGAATGACGTTGGCGCGAATAAAAAAACCTAAAATGTAAGAAATTATAATCAGATTGTAATGGGCACGATTGTTGTAAATCGTGCTTCTTTTCAATATTTGCGCTGACCAATAAATTGAAAGAACCGCGGCTAAATCGATAAAAATTTCCGACATCAAAATTGGACTGATGCCAATCCACAAAGACAAATGATATTGCGCCGCATAGATATAAAATGAGAGCGGAAAATTACTCTCAAAAAAATTGTAATAATATTTACCACCGCGCGCAATTTCTCGGCCAAGATCAAGGTAAACTCCGGTGTCGGGACCAATATCGATAATTGAACGTAAAAAAATACTTAAACCCAAAATCAAAGAGCAAGAAACCATCAAAAAAGTTTTTGCGCTGACAATTTCACTGAATTTGTTAATGATTTTATTTTCTAACATAGACCTCAGCATCTCGTACTATTGCCTCTCCAGAAGATATAGAATATGATTTGACTTGTTTATCACTAAAGAATTTCACCTTCTTTTCTGCTGCTTTAGTACTAATTATACGATGTGAAAATTTGTAATTTTCGAAAAATATTTTCCGAAATTCCGCATCACGTAAGTAATATTCTAACAACAAAATCCGACAACGATCATTTGAGGGCAATCCACGAGGCTCGACAAAAATTAGTTTATTTTTTGGATTGATCATTTGTTCTTTAATTTTCGAAATCATGTACGATGCAACCCCACCAATTTTATCACGATTATCAATCTCAACATAAAGGGGCTGTAGTTGTGAAAACGGCAATGGGTTGATTTTATTCACATAATTTCTTACCGAATAGCTGCCAATAATTCTGCCCGAAATTGTAATATAATTTTCATCTGCAGCGACATATTGATTTACGGCATTAATCATTTCATCGTTAACTGAATTTGGTGATTTATATTCATGAACATTAAAAATTGCCGCTAATTGCAGGCTGATGAAATAAGATAGAACTACAAAAATTACACTCGCTGACAATAAAGACATCTTAGCTTTATCAATAAATTGGCGATGCAAATTGTGATAAAAGCTGATCATCAAAATAAAAATTACCGCGGTAAAACCCCAAGAAATATGGTTAATAATTCTGTTAGAAGACATCTTAATCGTAATCACCACCAATAACCCAAAACAGAACCATGACAAAGGTTCGCGCAGTAAAAAAATATAACGTAAATAGTTACAATTTTTAAAATCTTTGTCGCTGATGATTTTATTCCATTTCGGTGAAAGCGCTAAAACAAAAATCCACCAAAATGCGCAAATATTGAAAGCAGTTGTAACAAAGAAACTGCGATCAAATTGTGGAATTAAAAGAATCAAAAGCAGAGTCAGAAAATCGCGATGCCAATTGATTTGATGATCGCGAATCAAAGCCAAAATCAACAACGAAACTAAAGGTAAAGACAGCGAATAAAGCAAAACTCTTTGATCGTAAACACCTGTGAGTTCTGACGCGACAATCACACAAAAAACCAGTGATGTAAAAAAGAACGGGCGTAGAAATTCAAATTTTTTGCGCAAGAAAAAGCACGGAATAATCAATAAAATCAGCGGATAAATATCTTCTTTAAGAGGAAAAAGTGGATAAAAATATTTTGGATCAAAGTAGGTTTCGGCGAAGGCTGGAATTGCCTTTATGTAGTCGGGAAAAAATAAAAATAATGAGATCAAATAAAAAATTATCAAAGAAGCTGTAACAAAATTTCTAATCGCAAAAAGCGATTTAAGAGATTTATTTTCGAAAAATTTTTTTATCTCAAAAGCAATAACCAAAACGCCGTAATGCGGTTTTAGACAGAATAAAAGTCCGGCCAAAATTCCGATAAAAAATTGATCAGATTTTTTCAATTCCGCTTCTTGCAGAAATTGGTAGGATAAATAAGGAAAGGCGAAAGCTAAGAAGTAGGTAGATCTAGTACCAAACTCATTAAATTGTAACGTAAAGATTCGCAGAAAAAATCCGGCGGCAAAACTTAAAATTACCAGATTAAAAACTGTGCGATCTTTGAAAATGTAAGATCTGGTGAGAATTTTATACGAAGAATAAAGTGTAAAAATTCCGATCAGATTAACAAAAATTTCCAATAAAATAATTGGATTTAACGAAAAAACTTTTGCCAGAAAAACTGGTATAATCGTGAAGCAGTAAGAGAGCGGAAGATTGTTTTCAAAAAAATCTTGATAATATTTTCCACCCATCAAAATTTTTTGTGCGACTTCCAAATAAAGCCCTGTGTCTTGTCCGATGTCGCGGTAAGATCTGACAAAAATGCTGATTAGAAAAATGATGATTGAGCCAATAAAAGCGCAGTTTTTAGACGAAAATAGGCGCGCAAAAAAATCGGCAATAATCGCAATTTTTTGCAACAAAAAACCCTCGATTTTTGTACCTAAAATTAGTCGTTTTTCTTCGATATTTCTTTGGATTTCCAACGGATCAATCTTCGCCATGTAAGTAAGATGTTGAATCTTTGGTTTGCGAGCTACAATAAGGCCGGACAAACTACCCTACCCGCAACACAAAAATCAATTTTAAAATGACAAAAACTATTACTGTCGCATATGGCGACGGAATTGGTCCTGAAATTATGGACAGCACTTTGGAAATTTTACGCGAAGCTAAGGCTGACGTAAAATTCAGCATCATCGAAGTCGGTAAAAAAATTTACGAAAAAGGATTCAATTCAGGTTTAATGCCTTCTGCTTGGGAAGATTTGAACAACACTCGCGTTATCTTAAAAGCACCAATCACAACTCCACAAGGCGGCGGTTACAAAAGTTTAAACGTGACCATGCGTAAAAAACTGGGATTGTTTTCTAACGTACGCCCGATCTCATCTTTTCACCCTTTCGTTGCGACAAAATTTCCGAAAATGGATGTCGTAATTGTGCGCGAAAATGAAGAAGATTTATACGCCGGTATCGAACATCGTCAAACTGATGAAACTTACCAATGCTTGAAATTAGTGACTCGCAAAGGCTGTGAAAGAATTATTCGTTATGCTTTTGAATATGCAGTTGCTAACAATCGCAAAAAAGTTAGCTGCTTCTCGAAAGACAATATTATGAAAATGACTGACGGAATTTTTCATAAAGTTTTTGACGAAATTGCTAAAGAATATCCACAAATTCAAAACGATCACTACATCATCGACATTGGAACAGCACGCTTGGCGGCTAAACCAGAAATTTTCGACGTTGTTGTAACAATGAATCTTTACGGAGACATTATTTCTGACGTCGTTGCCGAAACTTCTGGTTCAGTTGGTTTGGCAGGATCAGCAAATATTGGTGAAGATTACGCTATGTTTGAAGCAATTCACGGATCAGCGCCAGACATTGCTGGTCAAGATATCGCCAATCCAACTGGTTTGATTAACGCTGCGGTGATGATGTTAATTCACATCGGGCAAAATGAAGTAGCAGCAAAAATCAGAAATGCACTTTACAAAACTATCGAAGATGGCGTTCACACCGCTGATGTTTACAATTCTCAAACTTCAAAAAAGAAAGTTGGAACGAAAGAATTTACTCAAGCTGTAATTGCGAATTTGGGTCAAAAACCAAGCCAATTGCCAGTTGCTGATTTTTCGGCTTCAGCGAAAAAAACTGAAATTAAATCTGAGAAAAAAGCTGCAATCAACAGCACAAAATCTTTGATCGGTTTCGATCTATTTATTGATTGGCAAAAAGATTTCACCGACTTGCTTGCATCTTTGAAGCAAATGGAAAGCGAAAAATTAGAAGTAAAAATGATCAGCGCTAAAGGCCTACTACTATGGCCTTTGCTTGATCAACACATGATGCCAAATTACAACAAAGGTCTAACAGTTTTGCGCTTCATCGGCAAAGGAATTACTGGCAAATCGAGCAACGAAATTCTTGATGCAACCAAATCAATTTCGCACCAAGACATCATCGAAATGCTTTCAGTATTGAATGAGAAAAAATTTGATTTCGTAAAATACGAAGGTTTGTATCTGTTCGACGGCAAACCTGGATATACTTCGGGACAAGGCGAATAAATTTTATAAAATATGAGAGAAGAACAATTAGACAAAGTGTTTTCGGCAGTTGAAAAAACTATCGGCAGCTCGCAATTTTATTGGCAATCACTGTCACTAATTTTGTGTTTCGTTCTCTCATATTTTATTTATCGCATCACCAGAAAAATTCTTCTTCCTAAACTGGTTTCATTTTCGATTAAGAAAAATATCGAACTCGGACGTTTGATCACACGATATTTAACTCCGCTACTTTACCCAATTTTCGCCATAATTTTTCTCTCGATCGGACTTTCGATTTACGAACAATTTTTTCGCGATCCTATTCTGTTTTCCACCACTCTGCGTTTGATGATGCTGTTTTTATTTTTGCGATTTTTACGCATCTCATCAAACAGCAATTTCGTTGCCAATGCTGCCGGAATTTTCTTAATGCCGGCTTTAGTTCTAGACATCTTCGGAATTCTTGACACCACCATCAGCTATCTCGATCAATATGCTTTAAAAATCGGCGCAATCCGCATTTCAATTTATCTCGTCATCAAAGGTTTCATCGTTTTGATGATTCTATTTTGGTTGGCAAATTTGGTTTTAAGAAAAAGCAAATCTTACATTGAAAACAGCAAAACCATCAACTCCAGCACTAAAGGAATTTTGAACAAATTCATCGATATCTTGGTTTATTCTTTGGTGCTAGTTGCACTTCTAAAAACTTTCGGTGTTGATATGACTACATTCGCCGTTCTTGGCGGTGCGATCGGTGTTGGTATCGGATTTGGACTTCAGAAAATCGCTTCTAATTTTATCAGCGGTATCATTTTACTTTTTGAGAAATCGGTGGAAATCGGTGATATTGTTGAGCTCGATAACGGAAATATCTATGGCACAATCAAACATTTCGGCGGCCGTTACATTTTAGTTGAGGCGACAGATGGCAAAGAAATTATGATCCCAAACGAAGATTTCATTACCAGCAAAGTGACGAATTGGACTTATTCTAACAACCGTGCCCGCATTGAAATTACAGTCGGAGTTGCACAAGATTCCGACTTACAAAAAGTTAAAGAGATTATGATTTCTTGTGCGGAAGAACATCCACGCTGTTTGAAATATCCTGAGATTGAATGTTTTGTAACCGGATTTGGCGAATATGATACCAAGTTCGTTTTATTCTTCTGGATTAGCGATATTGTTCAAGGAAGAGCCGGCGCCAAAAGTGATGTGATAATAAGCATCCACAAAAAATTTAAGGAAAACAATATTCGCGTTCCAATTCCGCAAAGAGAAGTTAAGCAGAGTTAAAACCAGAAAAGCTGGTTAATGTGAGTTTAAGATCGAGTTTTAGGTCAATAAACCCCCCACCCCTACGTGGCCACCCCCCTTGATAGGGGTGCTCTGGAGTTTATCTTACACCCCTGTCAAGGGGGGTGGCCACGTAGAGGTCGTGGGGTTTCTCAAGTAAAATCACTTAGCCTTATTACTTCTGCAAATAACTTCTCAATCCAATTTCCCAATCACCGCAAAGCCCACCATTATCCATCGCCGAAAATTTCGGGCGTGGCGCTGGACGAGGAAATTCGGCAGTTGTCACCGGTAAAACCTCAACATCGACTCCGGCAAACTCGAAAATCTTTTTAGCAAATTCAAACCAGCTTGTCGTACCTTTTCCACAAATCTGATAAGTGCCAAATTGCATATCGCTTTCGATTAGTTTTTTGATGCCATTGGCCAAATCACAAGTCCACGTCGGACAACCAAACTGATCGTTTACTACTTTTAACTGTTTCTGATTTTTGGCGATATTGAGCATAGTATCGACAAAATTTTTGCCATATTTGCCGTAAAGCCAACTAGTGCGAACTATGAAATGACGAGTGTTCACAGCTCTAACATTTTCTTCGCCAGCCAATTTCGAAGCTCCGTAAACAGTTTTTGGATTTACCGCATCTGAAGGAAAATAAGGCGAAGTTTTTTCACCATCAAAAACGTAATCGGTACTAATAAAAATTATGGGAATATTTTTTTGCGCTGACGCTAAAGCGATATTTTTCGCACCAATAGAATTAACTGCAAAAGCCAGATCTTGTTCTTTTTCCGCATCATCAACTTTGGTGTAGGCAGCAGCGTTAATTACAAAATCGAAAGTTTTATCGGAGAAAAATTTTTCTACTTGAGATAGATTTGTGATGTCAAAATCATCCCTTACGGCTTTTATAACTTGATAGCCAGCAGCTGAGAAAATCAGTGCCGCATCTAAACCAAACATTCCATTTGCGCCGACAAGTAGAATTTTTTTCATTTGGTTAGAAAGTGTGTTGTAAATCTTTAAACAAAGGCAGAACTAAGTCTTTAGGTGAAACAGTCGGATTTTTAACTTTCCAATCGATACCAATTTGAGGATCATCAAATTTCAAACCAAATTCACATTTTTGGTCATATTCTTCTGAAACTTTGTAAACCACTTCAGCAGTTTCCGACAATGTAGAGAAACCATGAGCAAAGCCTGCTGGAACGTACAACATCAAACCATTTTTCGCTGATAAATTAATGCCAAAATACTTACCAAAAGTTGGCGAAGATTTTCTTAAATCGACAATACAATCGTAAATTTCACCTTGAATACAGCGTACCAACTTTGCCTGAGCTTTTGGTGCAACCTGAAAATGCAGCCCACGCACCACACCACGACCCGAAAAAGAGTGATTATCCTGTACAAAATTATCTTCAATTCCACCAGCTTTAAAAGTAGAATATTTGTAAGTCTCTGAAAAGTAACCACGTTCATCACGAAATTGACGCGGCTCAATAATCACAACACTGGGGAATTGATTTGTTGTAAATTTAAAATTCATAATTTGCCAAATTATCTTTAATCAGAAATATTCAAGATAGAACAGTAACTAAAATTCAACCTTACTACAAAAATGCAAAGAAAGAAAGCCTGCATTGCAATTCCAGTTTACCAAAAAATTTCAGAACCAAATGAAATTTTTTCACTCAAAAGGAGTTTAGAGATTTTTGCTAACTATACAATAATTTTTGTTTGCCCTCATTCATTTGATGAATTGCTGCTTTCAGAATATATGAATTTACATTCTAGTATAGCTTTTGAAAAGTTTGCCGACGAAAATTTTATAAGCGTCAAATCTTATAGCTCTCTTCTAATCAAATCAGAATTTTACCAGCGTTTTAGTAATTACGAATTTATGCTATTATACCAAACTGATGCTTACGTTTTTTCTGATCAGCTTGAATATTGGTGTAATAAAGGGATTGATTATATAGGTGCTCCTTGGTTCAAAAAATTTGATACTGAGAATAAATATTATGAATTTATTTCAGTTGCTGGAAACGGAGGATTTTCTTTACGGAATATAGTGAAAATAAATAAAATAATGAATCACCAAATGAATCTCAGAGATATGTGGAAATTTTTGAGATTAATGAAAAAAACTCGCTTTCACCCTCATAATTCTTTCACATTTTACTTAAAATTTTTTAGCAAAAAAAGAACGTTCTCCGAGGTTTGCGAATTCATGATAAATAACTCTGATTTCACTAATGAAGATTATTTTTTCGCTTTTGTATACCCTCAAATGTTCGATTCTTTTCGTTCAAGCACTGCTCTTGAAGCAATTCCTTTTTCATTTGAGACCAAACCAGAATATCTCTATAAGTTGAACGACAATAAATTACCTTTTGGTTGCCACGCCTGGACAAAATATTCACCAGAATTCTGGAAAAAATTTATTAATTTCTAAAAAATGAAACTCGCACCAATCGCTTTTTTTTGCTTTAATCGGGCCGATAAAACCAAACAAGTTCTAGATGAATTAGCTAAAAATGATTTAGCTGCGGAGTCAGAAATTTTTATTTTCTGCGATGGTCCTAGAAATCTGAAAGATCTGACAGCTTTAAAAGAAGTCTATAATGTGATTGAGAACGTACGCGGATTTAAAAATGTCTACCTTACTAAAAGAGAATTAAATCACGGTGTAAAAGTTTCTATCGTAGATGGCATAAACAAAGTTTTGGAAAACTACGATTCAATAATTGTTGTTGAAGATGATATTATTACTTCAAAAGACTTTTTAAATTTCACTAACCGCGCTTTAAGTTTTTACGAAAATGAAAAAAATATTTGGTGTGTCAGCGGTTTTAATTATCCAAAACACCTAATTTCATATCCTAAATCTTACAAAGAAGATGTATTTTTTGTGCGCGGAAAAAATTCATCTTGGGGCTGGGGAACATGGAAAGATCGTTGGCAAAAAATTGATTTCGAAATTTCTGACTATAACGAATTTGCCAAAAACAAAAACCAAGTTAAAGCCTTTAACCGATCTGGTAGCAATATGTTCGATATGCTACGTATGCAAAAAGAAAATCGTATCAATACTTGGGATATTCAAATGTCTTATACGATGTTCAAAAATAATGGCTATACTGTGCATAGCATAAAACCACTAACTAAGAATATTGGTTTTGATGAAAGCGGGACTCACACCACATCTGAAGCTGATATGGCTAATTTTGAGTTTGAGAATTTTTCTAATTTTACGCTGAAAAAATTATCTGAGATAAAGAACAATGAGATCGCTGAAAAATCTTACATAGGATATCACCAAGATCCTTTCTTTCTGATCAAATGGTCAAGATCAAAAAAGAAAAGGAATAACTTCAAATGGCTTGCTGTTGGAATATTACTTTGCGAAGCCGCACATCTTTTTTTAAAACTTTTATAGCTGATCATGTTGTTAAGAATTTGAATCATAACTCAAATTCTTAACGCAATTTTTTTGAATGATTTCTACAAAATCATTGTGCCGGCACCGCTTTCGGTGAAGATTTCCATCAACAAAATATTATCAACTCCGCCATTTAAGATGTGAGCGAAGTCGACTCCAGCCTCAACAGCTGACATGCAAGTTTCAATTTTCGGAATCATACCGCCAGTAATAATGCCATCAGCAATCATCTGTCTTGCAGTCGCTGTATTTAAATGGCTAACCAACTCGCCATTTGGCAACATCACACCGTCAATATCAGAAAGAATCACCAACTTCGCCGCTTGCACTGCAACTGCAATCGCACCAGCTGCTGTATCAGCATTGATGTTGAAAGTTTCACCATTATCACCAACACCAATCGGCGCAATTACTGGAATGATGTCAGAATCTTCAAACAAAGCTAAAACTTCTGGATCAACTTTGTATGGCTCACCAACGAAACCAAGATTGAGAATTTTTTCGATGTTTGAATCAGGATCTTTTTTAGTTCTAGTCAATCTTTTAGCACGGATCAAATTAGCATCTTTACCACACAAACCAATAGCTTTGCCGCCTGCAGCATTAATTTCTTTCACAATCATTTTGTTAATTGAACCGGCCAAAACCATTTCAACAACATCGACCGTATCAGCATCTGTAATACGCAAACCATCAACGAAAGAAGATTTAATGTTCAATTTATTCAACATTTGACCGATTTGTGGTCCGCCACCGTGAACTACGATTGGATTGATGCCAATCTGTTTTAGAAGCACGATATTTTTAGCAAAATTCTTCAAATTGCTGTCGCCACCCATTGCACTGCCACCAAACTTAATAACCAAAGTTTCGCCAGCGAATTTTGTCATATAAGGTAAAGCTTCGCAAAGCACTTCCGCTTTTTTCGCCCATTCCTGACGGCTTTTTTCTTTTTGTAGAGAAAGTTTTTCCACCGGAGTAACACCAGCAGAATCTTTATTAGGATCGTTGAAATTAATGATATTAGTCATGTCTGATAATATTAGTTAGGGCGTTTTGAAGGGCGCGCAATATGCAACAGAAAAGCTTTTTTAATCAAGCAAGTTTTTCAAAAAATTTTCCAAAGAAACTGTCGATATTTTGGTAAAATTTTCGATCGTTGAAATTGGCGACTGACTTTTGTTTTGCTGACTTGGCAGAGTTTCATTCACAATAATTTTTTCGATCATCAAACCTCGCGCTTTTACAGCTTCAACCGCTGATAAAGTATGACTAATCGCACCAAGATAATTAGCCGTTACCAGCAAAACTGGAATTTTTAACGCATCTGCTAAATCCAAAAAAGTTTTATCATCGTTTAGCGGAGTCATCACGCCTCCAGCTGCTTCAATAAATAGAAACTGATCGCTCTGTTTTGCGATAGAAATTTTTTCAACGCAGAAATCTTTTACTTTCTCAAAATCAATTTTAACTCCTAAATTTTGAGCGGCAAAATGTGGAGAAACCGCTTCTTCGAAACGCCACGGCGAAATTTCATCAAGATTTTTTAGCGCAATTTCTTTGCCCAGAGCCGTTAAAATTTTGGCACTATCACTACTTTTATCATCATCACGAAATCCACTCGCAATTGGCTTAATTGCTAAAGAATTTGAAATTTTGCGGCACAGATTTTCCACTAAAAAAGTTTTTCCTATGTCCGTGCCAACTGCAGCGATAAAGTAAATTTTGTACTGAAGCATCGTTATTGAATCTTCGAGAATGTAGCGTAAATCGGACCAAATACCGCAATCGTAATCCAACCAATCATGCCACCCATAGTAATTGTGAGTGCTGGCTGAATCATGCCTACCAACTTATCGATCGAGTCATTAATTTCGCGATCATAGAAGAATTTAATATTTGAAAGCGCGCTTTCCATGTTACCACTTTCCTCACCGATCTTTAACATTCTGATTACAAGATTGGGAAAATAGTTTACTGAAGCAATTGCCTTAGCCAAAGATTGACCATCAGAAACCTGTTTTTTTACCGAGATAATCGCATTTTTCATCGCTTTATTCTTTACCACTTCACTAGCAGCATCCAAGCATTCCAGAACACCCATACCACTTTTGAAAGTCATAGCAAAGAACTGACAAAATTTCGCCGCATCAATTTTGTTAATGATCGGACCGATAATTGGGAATTTCATTTTATAGTGATCAATCCTGATCGCAATTTTAGGGTAGCGGCTCAGAATCTTTAAAGTGACCCAAATAGTCGGCCAAGAGAAGACAAGAATGTACCAATAATTTTTCACAAAATCTGAAAAGGCAATCAAGGCAATTGTGATAAAAGGTAGGCTCAGATTCTGCGCCATTAGGAATCCGGTAACTTTGGGAATAACAATCGAAGTCATCACACCAAGTACAATAAACATAACGAATAACCCAAATAAAGGACCTCTGGTGGCCTTCTTGGTTTTTCTTTTGATTTCCATATTCCATTTCATGTCTTCAACAATACTGGAAAAAGCGTCAGATAGGTTACCGGTTTTTTCACCGGCCGCAATCAAACCGATATAAACTTGGCTAAAGACATCTGGATGTTTGGCCAAACTTTCTGAAAATAAACTACCATTTCTGATCGATTCATAAACTTGAGACATCAAGACTTTAATTTTCGGAGAATCTGATGTATCCTTTAAGTCCTGAATAGAATCCAGAATCGATACACCGGCACGATCCAGCTGCTCAAGCTGTACGAAGGCAACAATCAAATCACGCGTTTTTACTTTATCGAAAAAAAATCCTCCGACTTTTTTTTGTCTTTCTTGCTTGAATGAAATTAATTCCTGACCAGATAACTTAAGAGTATTAGCCAAATCATACTGATTTTCCGCCGCGATTCTTCCTTTAATGTAGCGACCGCTAGCATCAATCGCTTTAAAGCTGTAATTGGCCATTCTTAATTATGTTTTTGGATTTTTTTCATAATCATTTCGCGCTTCAACTTCGAGATATGATCAACGAAAGTTATGCCATTCAAATGATCGATTTCGTGTTGAATACAAGTCGCTAAAATTCCGTCCATCTCTTCAACGTGTTCTGCGCCATTTTCGTCCAGATATTTTACCTTCACGATCTCTGGCCTTACCACTTCTGAACGCGCACCAGGAAATGACAAACAACCTTCTTTGTAAGAAGAACATTCTTTAGAAGATTCAATAATTTCAGGATTTACGAAATAGCGGGGGTTAGTATTTTTAACGTGAATGCCACCACAATGATCGTGGTCATGATGATGGTGATCGTCAATTTCGTAATCGAGATCAATCACTAAAACTCTTTTTAATACACCGACTTGAACTGCTGCCAAACCAATACCATTTTCGGCGTACATTGTATTAACCATATCTTTCATAAAAAGACGAAGCGCATCGTCAATTTTTTCAACGGGCTTAGAAACCTTTTTTAACAAAGGATTAGGAGCGATTACTAGAGGAAGAATTTTCATTATTTTGTGAGAATTTTTTTAAGAGATTCCGGATAAATACGATGCTCTTCTTTTAAGATTTTTGCCGCAAGAGTTTCTTTGGTATCACTTGCTAAAACCTCAACTTCAGCTTGCATAATTATTGGACCAGAATCCATTTCTTCGCGAACGAAATGCACCGTACAACCAGATTTTTTCGCACCAGCTTTAATCGCATCACCAACAGCATCAGCGCCTTTAAATTCAGGTAGAAGTGAAGGATGAATATTGATCAACTTATCAAACCAACGCTCAACAAACCAAGGTGAAAGCAAACGCATAAAGCCTGCAAGACAAACAAACTGAGCACCAGATTTAGCAATTTCCTCGCTGACTTTTTTGTCAAAATCTTCGCGCGAAGAAAATTCGCGGTGATTTAAAAATGCAGTTTTGATTTTTTTTTCCGCAGCAAATTTCAAACCTTCAGCATCAATTTTATTCGACAACACAAGAACAACTTCAGCAGGAAAATTAGGATCTTCGCAAGCCTGTACAATAGATCGCATATTACTTCCGCGACCAGATATAAGAATCGCAATTTTTGTTTTTATCATCATTCGTAAGTATTCAGATTAATTCCCGATAAATGGCTGCAGAACAAGTTTACCCATCATTAAAACTCCATCCAGAGTCACAGTAATTGGAGTTAAAGCCGCAGCACATACTTTTTTCAATGGCCCCATTTTCTCGTTAATAAACAATTGATATGGTACAGATAATTCAGGCAGATTCGCTGTAGAAATATCTTGATCAAACCTTGGTAAATAACGTTTACCATTCAACTTGACCCTCATGAAAAATAGGTCGTTTTTTTTATCATATTTGAACCCAACAGCCTGAAGAAACGCCCAATCTTCCCTTAGAAAATTTTTACTAACAGTTTCGATAAAAATCTCACCCGCTAGATCATTTTTCTCATCAACCGTGATCGTAGTCTTATCTGTGTTAATAATCAGAATATCGCGCATATTCCATAACAAAATATCCTTCAAGAAACCACGCGGATCATATAAGACATAATGATAGTTATCGCCAATAAAAACTATGTATCTGGCATCTTTACTTACGACAAAATTTTCGATTCTGTCCTGATAACCATTTTTCCACAATGCACTCGTAATAGTGCAAGATGCCAACAAGAAAAAACTGAGTACTAAAAAAAACTTCTTCATCTTTGCTTTAATGGAAAAATGTATTCTGAAGTTGGACGTGGTATAAATCACGCCCAACTTCGAATAACAAAAAATTACTTTTTACTTTTTGCGTTTGATCTGGCGCCGATTCTTAAGCGAAGAGCATTTAATTTAATGAATCCTGCTGCATCTTTTTGATCATAAACTGAATCTTCTTCAAAAGTTACGTGAGCTTCAGAATACAAGCTTTTTACTGACTTACGAGAAACTACAGTAGCAGAACCTTTGTAGAGTTTCATAGTTACAGAACCTTCGACATTGTCTTGTGATTTATCGATCAAAGCTTGCAACATTTCGCGTTCTGGCGAGAACCAGAAACCGTTGTAAATCAAACTTGCATATCTTGGCATCAACTCATCTTTCAAATGCGCTGCTTCACGATCCAAAGTGATTGATTCAATCGCACGGTGCGCTGCCAACATAATTGTGCCACCAGGAGTTTCATAAACACCGCGAGATTTCATACCAACGAAACGGTTTTCAACTAAGTCTAAACGACCAATTCCGTTAGCGCCGCCAAGTTCGTTCAATTTGGTTAGAATTTCATGTGGCTTCATTTTTTTGCCATTAATGGCAATCGGATCACCTTTTTTATATTCAATTTCGATGATTGTAGCCTTATTTGGAGCATCTTCAGGGCTAACAGTTCTTTGATAAACATATTCTGGCGCTGGCTGTGAAGGATCTTCTAAAACTTTACCTTCAGATGAAGTGTGAAGCAAGTTAGCATCAACAGAATAAGGAGCTTCGCCACGTTTATCTTTAGCAACCGGAATCTGATTTTTTTCAGCGTAATCGATTAATTTCGTACGTGAATTTAAATCCCACTCTCTCCACGGCGCGATGATTTTGATGTCAGGTTTGTTGGCATAGTAAGAAAGTTCAAAACGAACTTGGTCATTTCCTTTTCCAGTTGCACCGTGAGCAACCGCATCAGCACCAACCATTTTAGCAATCTCGATTTGACGTTTTGCAATCAATGGACGGGCAATCGAAGTTCCTAAAAGATAAACACCTTCGTAAACTGTGTTAGCGCGGAACATTGGAAACACGTAATCGCGAACAAATTCTTCGCGCAGATCTTCAATAAAGATTTCTCTCACACCAAGCTTTTGAGCTTTTTTGCGAGCCGGCTCAAGTTCCTCACCTTGGCCTAAATCAGCGGTAAAAGTCACCACTTCACAATCATAATTTTCTTGTAACCATTTCAAAATAACCGAGGTATCAAGACCACCAGAATAAGCCAATACGACTTTTTTTACTGCTCTAGTAGAAGTACTTTTTGGCGCAGCATTTTTGCTTTTTTGATTTTTCATTTGAAAGTTTTTGATTGATTAATAAATTAACCTGCGATTTTTAAGAAGTGCCTTCAGGGCTGATCTGTAGCCGTCTCAGCCATAATTCTCAAACAGAAATAAAATGCAAATAAAAGAAATTCAAAATCGCGAAGAAATTATTCAAACCTTTAGAGTGTTAGTGCAAATTTACAGCGAATTGCAGGAAGAATCTTACGTTGAAGATATTTTAAACATGATGCAACGAGGCTACAAAATGGCCGGCGTTTTTGATGGTGATGAATCTGGTCCGATTAATTGTATCGGAGTTGTTGGAGTTCGTATTATCAGAAAATTACACTTCGGCAAAGCTATCGAGATTGAAGATTTTATGATTGATCGCGAAAAACGTGGTATCGGAGTTGGCAAAATGTTGATGCGCTGGGTTGATTGGCAGGCAGCAAACTTTGGTTGCAGCAATATTATCGGGGTTCTTGAAACTAAACGTCTTGAATCTCAGAAAATTTTTTCCCGCGAAAAATTCAATTTGGACGGATTCTTTTTCAAAAAATCTTGCTAGTTTGATGAAGAGAAAAAACTCAAAATTAATTCATTTTTTCCGCAAATATTGTATACTTCCGGTAAAAATTTTACGGATCGCGATCTTTGATACTGTAAAGCAAGACGGAATTGAACATGCTGGATATCTTGCATTTTTGAGCATTCTTTCTCTCTTCCCCTTTTTGATTTTTTTAGCAGCAATTATCGGTTTCATTGGCGCTTCTGAAGTTGGCAGTAATTTCATCAACTCAATTTTAAACTCAGCACCACAAGAAATGGTGCAAGCTCTAGCTCCGCGCATTAACGAAATTATTTCAGGTCCGCCGCAAACTTTTCTAACACTCGCAATTATTGGTGTAATTTGGACTGCATCTTCATCGGTTGAAGGTTGCCGTACTATTCTTAATCGGGCCTATAGAATTCACTATCCGCCACCATATATCTTTCGCCGTCTCGTCAGTATCGCTCAGTTTTTTGTTATAATTTTTATTGTGGTTAGTGGCATTGTGGTTTTCGTTGTCGCGCCAAATATTTTAAAAGAAGTTGAAAAAGGACTGCGGCTGAGCTTACGCATAGATTACGATTTTTATTACATTCGTTACTTTGCGATTTTTTTCTTATTAGTTACGGCAACTTCTTTGCTTTATTTCGCTTTACCAAATGCCAAACAAAAGTTCAGTCAAACCGTTCCAGGATCAATATTAGCAGTAGTTTTATGGACGTGTCTTGAGCACTTTTTCTCACTTTATTTGGCAAATTTTCATCAATTTAGTTTTATTTACGGATCGCTTGCCGGAGTAATAATCTCTTTGATGTTCTTTTATTTGATCAGCTTGATTTTCATCTTAGGTGCCGAATTCAACTATCACTACCATCGCACTTACAAAATATTCTTACCTAAACCACAAAAATGAAGTTCCCTTTTTGGCCAGATTTTAGTGGTTATCGCAACATTGAATTGGGTTTGTCGAGAGTTTACAAATTGCTTGAACGTCTTGATAATCCACATTTAAAAATTCCGCCAACAATACATCTTGCCGGCACTAATGGCAAGGGCTCAACCCTTTCATTCTTGAAGGAAATTTTTACTGAAAATGGCTATAAAGTTCATACATACACTTCGCCACATTTAGTAAATTTTAATGAAAGAATTGTTTTAGCGGGCGAAGAAATTTCCGACAGTTTTTTGACTGAAATTTTAAATGAATGCAAAAAGGCAGCAGAAAAATCACCAGCCATTCCAGTAACTTTTTTTGAAGGAATTACTGTAGCTGCTTTTCTCGCTTTCAGCCGCATTGAAGCTGATATTCTTCTACTTGAAACTGGAATGGGTGGTAGACTTGATGCCACCAACGTTTTGCCTAAAGTTTTGTGTTCAATTATTACGCCAATTGCCTTTGATCACACCGATTTTTTAGGAAAATCTCTGAGCAAAATTGCTTTTGAAAAAGGCGGAATTATCAAAAATAATTGTCCAGTAATTATCGCCAAACAAAAAAAATCAGCACTAAAAATTCTCGAAGAACAAGCTTCTAAATCAAAGTCCGAAACCAAAATATTTGGCAATGATTGGAAAATTAAGAAGCAGAGAAATGGATTTTTATTTGAAATGTTTGGACAAAAAATCACGTTCCCAAACCCATCTCTTGCCGGAGAACATCAAATTGAAAATGCTAGTACAGCAATCGCTGCAGCTCTCACTCAGAAGCAATTCTCAATCACAGAAGATAAAATTAAATCTGCCCTAAGAAAAGCTTCGTGGCCAGCAAGATTACAAAAAATTGAATCAGGAAAATTCTTTAAAATGATTCCCAAAAACTGCGAATTGTATCTTGATGGAAGTCATAATCTGCAAGGTTCTGGCACTTTAAAGAAGTTTTTTAACCTAAACAAAAACAAGAAAATTTTTGTGATCTTTTCGATGTTACAAGATAAAGATTGTGCAGGATTTTTACAAAAAATTGCGTCCGGAACTGATATTTTAATTGCCCTGACAATTCCTGATGAAGCGAAGTCCAGAAAGGCTAAAGAGATCGTAAAAATTGCCCAAGACTGTAGAATAAAAGCGCAGGAAGCGCATGATTTTTCTCAAGCTTTTACTCAAGTTACACAGCTAATCAAGAAAGGTGAGCCATCTCTTATAGTTGTATGCGGATCACTATATTTGGCAGGAAGTTTTTTGGATCAAAACCTATCGAATGATGTAGTCTAGAAACTGGGCAACACAATAAGCATCAATAACCATCGTGACAAAAATTGGATCCCATTTTGTGAACGATTCTTGCAACAAAATTTTTCTCATGAGTTTTTTTGGAAACTCCTTACGTCTTTCAGCACGTAGTTTTCGTTTTTCTTCCTTAGTAAGTTTAGGTTTTTTTGGTGAACATTTTTTTAACACGTAAATGTGCCAAACGAAGTAACAAATCAAAACTGCTGAAACAACGGCACCAAAGAGATAAACGTGAGAAGCTCTAATAATTTTGTTGGCAATAAATGCGACAACATAAGCTGAAATCCCCCACCAGTAAATTAGTGCTGACGTGCTTTCTTCGCCTCTCAGAGCTGCTTTAAAAGAAGCTTCAACTTTGCTAAAAATGTCATTCATAAATATTAAGATTTGTTCTTATTATCACTCTGAACCGCGTATTTTGCACCTTCCCAAGGCATCTCAAAATCAAAGTTGCGAAATTCTTGCATAAGCTTAACTGGTTCGTAAACAACTTTCTTCTGTTGCTCGTCATAACGAACTTCTTTGTATCCGGTAAGCGGGAAATCTTTTCTCAAAGGATGACCTTCGAAACCATAATCTGTAAGGATGCGACGCAAATCAGGATTACCAGCGAAAACGATGCCATACATATCAAAAGCTTCACGTTCAAACCATCCAGCACCGGTAAAAACTGAAACAGCACTCGGAACTTTTTGACCATCTTCAACAGCAACTTTGATGGTGATTCGATTGTTTAATTTCAAGCTGAGTAAATTATAGATCACTTCAAAACGCGGCGAACGTACACCAAGCATGTCGGCACCGAAAATATCGATGAAACATTTGAAAGAGAGATTGGAATCATCACGCAAAAATTTCAGAAAATTTAAAATTTTATCTGGCGCAACGTAAATGATTAGATTGTCAAAAGCGATTGGTTCAACAACATTGGCGCCTTCGAAATTTGCTTTAATGTAGTCAGCTTGAGCTTGAAGATTCTTGATCATTATCTGTTAAATTTTCCGGTTCTTTTGATTTTTCTTTGTAAAACTAAAACGCCGTAAAGTAGGCCTTCAGCGGTTGGAGGACATCCTGGAACATAAACGTCAACAGGAACGATGCGATCGCAACCTCTTACAACTGAATAAGAATAATGGTAATAGCCGCCGCCATTAGCGCAGCTTCCCATTGAAATTACATAACGTGGTTCGGCCATTTGATCGTAAACTTTACGAAGTGCTGGCGCCATTTTATTAGTCAAAGTTCCCGCAACAATCATAACGTCAGATTGGCGAGGTGATGGACGGAAAATCATACCGAAACGGTCAAGATCATAACGGCTCGCCGCAGTTTGCATCATTTCAACAGCGCAACAAGCCAGACCGAAAGTCATCGGCCAAAGTGAACCAGTACGCGCCCAGTTAACCAATTCATCAATTTTCGCGGTAACAAATCCGCGATTATTCATGTCTTCAGAAACTTGATTTAGAAGAGCGTCTTGGTTTAGCGGACTAAGATTATGCAACATTTTTTAAGAGTTTTATTATTTCCATTCGAGAGCGCCACGCATCCATTCGTAAATGAAGCCGACAGTTAAAAGTGTTAAGAAAAACATCATCGACCAAAAGCCGAAAGCACCGATTTTAGTAAGCGAAACTGCCCACGGAAACAAGAAGGCAATTTCCAAATCGAAAATTATAAAGAGAATAGCGACTAAATAAAATTGTACGTTGAACTCGTTACGAACTGGTCCTTCACCTTCAAAACCACACTCATATTGCGAAAGTTTTTCACGATCTGGTTTTGATTTAGCAACGATGAAAGGCACTAAGATAATTGCGCAAGAAAGGCCGATAGCGATTACAAGAAATAACAAAATCGGCAAATATTGTGAAGACAACAAATCAATGCCGGAAACAGCGTTGACAGTCTTTGAGATGGTTTCGATACCGCTCATTATTTTTTATTATTGTTGATTGTGTTTTAGAGAATGGCGACTTAATAAATGCAAAGTCACTAAATAATTTTCTAGAATTTCGACCAGAAATTATTTACCTCCGAGCAGAAAATCAATTTAAAATTCTAACATGATTGCAGAAACATTTACGGCACTTATTACACCTTTCAAAAACGGCAAAATTGATGAAAAATCTTTGGAAAAATTAGTTGAATTCCAAATTGCAAATGGTGTTGACGGAATTGTTCCTTGCGGCACAACTGGTGAGTCTCCAACTCTATCTCACGAAGAACATAATTTGGTTATTGATCTGTGCGTTAAAATCGCCAATAAACGCGTAAAAGTTATGGCGGGAACTGGATCAAATTCTACTGCTGAAGCGATTGCTATGACTAATCACGCTAAAGAAATCGGCGCTGATTCTTGTTTGATTGTTGCTCCTTACTACAACAAACCAACCCCAGAAGGTGTTTATCAACATTTCAAAGCTTTAAACGAATGTGATATCCCTTTAATCGTTTACAACATTCCGGGACGTTCAGTAATTAATATCTCTGACGAAAATTTGGCGCGTATTGCTGAGTTGAAAAATGTTGCCGGAATTAAAGATGCAACTGGCGATTTAGCTCGTGTTGCTAGCTTGCGCTTGTTGATCAAAAAACCATTTTCTTATTTGTCAGGCGAAGATGCTACTGTTGTTGGATTCAACGCTATGGGCGGCAACGGTGTGATTTCAGTTACTTCAAATATCGCACCAAAATTAGTTTCTGACTTACAAAAATTTACTGCTAAAGGCGATTTCAAATCTGCTTTAGAAATCCAAGACAAACTTACCAGCCTTCACGCTGCAATGTTTTGCGAAACCAATCCAATTCCAATTAAATATGCTGCAAGCTTGATGGGATTGTGTAACGGTGAAATTCGTCTTCCTTTAGTTGAGCCTTCTGCAGGTGCTAAAGCAAGAATCGAATCTGAAATGAAGAAATTAGGACTTATTTAGCTAAAGTAAGCTTTTCCAAAAAAGTTAAGCTATCCGACAAGCTATCATTTCCAATTTTTTCCGCAGCTTGAGCTAGGGTAATTTTTTCTTTGCTAAATATTCCCGCCTTTTGTTCTAACACCAATATTCCGTAAGCATTAAAAGATACGCCACTTTCAAACCTAATACGATCAGAAGATAAAGTTTCTTTGGTAAAACTTTTTATCACCGCTACCAAATCCACTGGCAAATTTTTTCCAGAGAAAAGATTTTTTATTTCTTTTTGATAAGATTCTAAAATAGCGATTATTTCCTTGTTGGAATGAGCTTTAGCAATTTTTATAGCTTCTTCAATATTACCAATTCCCCACTGTAACAAAAGTGATAGAACTTCTTTTTTCCCTTTCGAAGCAGCCAAATATAAAATATCGTGACCAGAAGCAGTCTTGATATTTTTATCAGCACCATTTTCTAATAAAACTTGTGTTACCTTAACGTCACCAACGCTGATGCCAAATTGCAAAGCAGTTGTACCCGAAGTGGTTTTAAATTCTTTGTCAATTCCAGCTTTAATCAAAGCTAAGGTAACATCAGGAAATCCGCCAACTGCAGCATAATGCAAAGCATTCATACAATGATTTTCTTCGGTAGTTTTCACATTTGTCTGCACTCTTTCTGCCAACAAAAATTCTACCACTGCTAAATGACCAAACTCAGCTCCAACCAATAAAGGTGTTAATCCAAAAGATGTTTTTGCTTCTTTATCCGCACGATTAGCAATCAAAATTTTGATTACTTCTAAATGTCCACCTTTTGCTGCATAATGAATTGGTACCCATTCACGATCTTTTGGAGAAGATTTTGGGCTGATTTCAGCACCATTTTCCAATAAAACATTTACTACCTCAGCCCAACCTCTTTTTGCCGCATGATGCAATGGCGTAAAAAAATTCTCATCACGAACAGAAGTATAAAACTTAGCATCGCGACCATCCATGGCTTTGCCAAAATCACCATGATTAATATCCACCGTTACCAATTCTAAAACTCTTCTCAAAGATTCCGCAGCACCAAATTTTGCAGAAATATGCAAAATATTATTTCGCGGTTCAGCCAAAATATTTTTTACCTCTTCGCCATCCATTTTTGTCAGAATGTCGACATAATTGGCGATCAAGCTTCTTACTGTATCAAGATTCTCGAGGGAATTTTTTAAAATGATTTTGCCGGAAAATTCAGCAATTTTATCAGTAATTATGCTTAGTTCTTGATTCATTTTAGCTTAAATTAGATTAACGACCACGACTATGTTGTCTGCCAGCAGCACGTTCTTTTGCTTCGATCATGCTTGCCCAGAAACCTTTATCGCCACGCTTATTAAGTATTTGTGCGGACTGAATTAAATAAGTCAATTTTTGTCCTAAAATCATCGAAGTCCAAAATCCAACTGGCTTCACGATATCGACAATATTGATTTCATTGAGTTCTTTACGATCACGTTCTTTTTCTTCTGAGGCGATAATTTCGTAACTACCACTTTCAGCCTGACTTCTTTTTGCACGGATTTCTGCCTTAACTTCGGAATGAGCACGTGGAATTTCTGAAAACTTTTTACGTAATAATTCGTCTTCTTCTTTGAGATATTTTTTTGATTTTTTAGGAAAGAGCTTTTGGCTCTTTTTTTTCATTTTGAGAAAATTTTGATAAGCACGTTCCAGCAAATAATTCAGAACGATACGAGCGACAATTATTGCAAAAAAAACACAAACCGAAATAACCGCTAAAATCGGCAACGCTTTCTCAGTAGCTACGATAAATCCGGTGAAAAAATCTGACATATTATCTGAGATTGTAGCAGGTTTCTTTCATCTTTGCATAAGCTTGAGGAAAGCCGATCAATGAATAAGTGTCGTTAGCAATTTTTCCTTCGCGAGTCGTACCAGTTACCACAAATTCTTCAGCACGCTGCATTTCTTTAATAATATCTATATCGTCATTTTTATCATTAGCCCAAGCCACAGCTAAGTAGGGGAAAAGGTAGTATTTTTTTGAACCAAAAGAAACTTCAACATCAGATCTTTTTTTATAAAGAAATCCAGAAGAGGCGCTGATTTCGTCGGCATCGTTAATAATATTAGTTACGAGGAAATAAGGTTCACCTCTTTTGTCGTAATTGCCTTCACGTTTAATTGGAGTAGAAGCAACGTAACATACAATTTGATCACCTCTTTCGGCTTTAAAAACATTCCAATCCTGAAATTTTGCTTTTAATTCTTGAGCCTGAAGGTTTGAGCACAAAAACAGTAAAAAAGGTACGTATTTTATAAATTTCATAACTTGACTTCTTGGGTCTTAAAAATATTTTGCGCGCTTCTTTTTTGAAGCCCTACCTTGAATAGTTTAGAGGCTCGAATAAGTTTCACATCTTAAAGCTTTCGCGTTCGCGAAAAAGATCACGAAGAATTTTAAAATCCAACAATTTCTAAAACAATGTCCGGACAAGGTCACGAGAAACACAATCCTCTAGCACAATTTGAAGTGCACAAAATTTTTGATTTGAACGTTGGTGGTATCGACATCAGCTTCACCAATTCTGCACTTTACATGGTTATTGCTACCGTGACTGTGATCGCTTTCATGCTTTTTGCTACCAGAAAAAAATCTCTCATTCCTTCAAGATTACAGGTTGTTGCCGAATCAATTTACAACTTCGTTTTCGACATCATCAAAGGCACAATTGGCGATGAAGGCGTTAAATTTTTCCCACTAATTTTCACCCTCTTCACTTTCATTTTATTGTGTAATATGTTTGGTCTTACACCTTACAGTTTCACTGCAACCAGCCAAATTGCGGTTACACTTTCTCTAGCGATGATCGCATTCTTCACCATCACAATTTTCGCGATCTGGCGTAACGGTATCGGTGGATTTTTACACATGTTCTTGCCAAGTGGAGTTCCAGGTTGGATGGCTCCGGTGATTTTTGCCATCGAGCTTTTCTCATTTTTGATTCGTCCAGTTACACTCTCTGTGCGTCTTTTCGCTAACATGGTTGCTGGTCACGTATTGCTTAAAGTTGTAGCAGGATTCATCATTTCTCTTGGCGTAGTTTTTGGAACTTTACCTTTCGCTTTCTCAGTTGTTATGACTGGCTTCGAACTTTTCGTTGCTGTGTTACAAGCTTATATTTTTGCAATTTTGGTTTGCGCTTACATCAGCGAAACTACTAAAGCACATTAGTTTTTTACAGAATTTGGCTTTTCGTTCGTGGCCAAATAATTCCCGATCAATGGGGTTTTTTACGAACAAATATTAATCTAATTTCATAGGTAAAACATGGAAGAAGTAGTAGTAAGCAATTTTGAAGCTTTCAAATATATCGGTGTTGGTCTTTGCTCTCTAGGCATGGCTGGTGCTGCTTTAGCAATCGGAAACATCTTCGGATCTTTTTTCAATTCAATTGCTAGAAACCCTTCAGCTGCTCCAAAACTTGAAAAATACATCTACATCGCTGCTGGTCTTGCAGAAGCTATGGGTATCTTCGCGGTACTTTTGGCGTTCTTGGTGATGTTCTCTTAGTAAATTCAAAACTTCGTTTTGAATTTAGTTTTAGATCGAGTTAAACCACTTGAGGGCGGCCTCAAGTGGTTTAACAATTTATATTATTTTAGGGTAAATTATGCCTCAGTTAGATTTAACTACTTACAGCTCACAAATTTTCTGGTTCGCGCTTTGCTTTATTGCGCTCTATATCACTTCTGCAAAAATTATTTTGCCAAGAGTTGCGGCGATTTTGAAAAACAGAAAAAATATTATTGATGCTGATTTGGCTTCAGCAAAAGAGTTGGATGACAAAATTTACGAATTGGAATCGCAAACCGGCAAATTAAGAAAAGACGCAACCAGCAAATATCAAGTTAAGTTGGAAGAAGCGACTAAATCAGCGACCAAACAAAGAGAAAAAATGATCGAGGATTTAAAAGCAAAAATCGATCAAAACATCGCTAAATCACACAAAGAATTGCAAGATTTAATCGCCAAATCGCAATCTGAAAGCGAAGCTGCAATCAAAAATATTTCTCAACAAATCGAACAAAAATTGACCAATGTTTAACGAAAAATTCTGGTTAGCAATTGCCTTTGCGACATTCATCCTACTTCTTCTTAAGCTTGCTAGAAAAGCTATTGGCAAATCTTTAGACGATAAATCAAAACTTATAGCTGAAGAGATTCTTGCTGCCAAAGAATTAAAGGAAAAAGCAGTTAGTCTTTTTGCTTCAGCCGAAAAATTCTCGCAAGAGTCTACAGCTTTTGCGCAAAAACTAATCAAAGACGCTGAAATAGAAGCGCAAAAATTTCTAGCCGAAGCACAAAAATCAGTCGAAGATGAAGTTGCTAAAAAAACTGCAGCTGCAGCTGAAAGAATTAAACAAGAAGAAGCTTTGGCAATTAGCCAAATCAAAGAAAAAATTGTTTCTGCAGCAGTTGGGGAAGTTGAAGCTAAATTACAAAAAAATCTTAGCGAACAACAAAGCAATTCAGTTCTAACTAAAGCAATTCAAGACCTCGGACAAAATATCTAACAATGAAATTCACATTTTCTTGGCTCAAAGAATATCTCGACACCAACGCATCACTTGAAGAGATCTGTAATAAACTTACCGCAATCGGCCTAGAAGTTGAATCACTTGAAGATAAAGCAAAAACTCTAGCACCTTTTTCAGTCGCTCACATCGTTGAGGCAAAACCTCACGAAAATTCTACCAAATTAAAAATCTGTTCCGTTCAAACCGCAGATTCCGTAACTCCACTTCAAATTATTTGCGGAGCAGCAAATGCCAGAACAGGAATTAAAGTTGCTTACGCACCAATTGGCTCAGTAATTCCAGCCAATCAAATGGTCATTAAAAAAGCCAAAATCGCCGGCGTTGAAAGTAACGGAATGTTGTGTTCTGCCCGCGAATTATCTTTAGGAAATGAAGATTCTGGCATCATTGAAATTGATGAGAAATGGCCAGTCGGAACAAAAATTACCGAAGTGTTTTCACTAAACGATGCACTAATTGAAATCAACGTCACACCAAATCGTGGCGATTGTTTGGGAATTTACGGAATCGCCCGCGACCTTGCTGCTGCTGGAATTGGCACTTTAAAAAATCCTGAGATCAAAAAAGCTGCTGGCAAATTTCCGACCGCAATTGAAATCAAAAATGAAGCCGCAACTTCATGTCCTCACATTGCGTTCCGTTCGATCAAAAATGTTAAAAATTGCGAATCGCCAAAATGGTTGAAAGACCGTCTGACTTCAATCGGCGCTAATTCAATTTCAGCTTTAGTAGACATTACAAATTATGTGATGTTTGCACTAAATCGTCCGATGCATGCTTACGATGCTAATAAGATAAACGGTTCTCTTCATATTCGTTTTGCTAAAAATGATGAAAAATTTACTTCTCTTAAAGGCGAAGAATTTAATTTAGATGAAAAAATTCTCGTAATTTCTGATTCACAAAAACCACTTGGAATTGCTGGTGTTACTGGTTCAAACAACTCTGGTTGTGATTTAGAAACTAATGAAATTTTACTCGAATCAGCATTTTTTGCACCAACCGCAGTTTCCTATTCTGGCCGTAAATTAAATATTCTATCTGATGCCAGATTTCGTTTCGAACGCGGCGTTGATGAAGGAAGCTGCGAAACTGGAATTGATTTAGCAACTCAGTTGATCTTAGAAATCTGCGGCGGCGAAGTTGGCGAAACTAAAATTATCGGCACTAAATCTGCCAGCAAAAAAATCACATTTGATGCCAGCAAAATTAAAAAAATTACCGGAGTTGAAATCGCTTCTGACAAGGCGACAAAAATTCTTTCTGATCTTGGTTTTAGTACTACAAAATCTGGAGAAACTCTAGAAGTTGAAGTTCCTTCACATCGTCACGACGTTACAATTGAACAAGATTTAGTTGAAGAAGTTGTAAGAATTTTTGGCTATAACCAAATTCCTTCAACTCCACTTACTTCTGGTTCTGCATTAATTTCTCAAGTCAACATTTTACATCAGGCCAGAAAATATTTAGCTGCACAAGGCATGATTGAAACTATCAGCTGGTCGTTTGTTGATGAGAATTTAGTCGAATTATTTGCGCAAAAAAATGAAAAATTAATTTTGCAAAATCCGATCAGCATCGAGATGAATCACATGCGCCCTACTCTGGCAATTGGTTTGCTTGAATCTTATCGCAAAAATTGTGCTAGAAATTTTTCTGATCTTTCACTTTTTGAAATCGGCAATGTTTTCGTTGATGATAAACAAAATCTGATGATTTCAGGAATTCGTGCCGGAAAAAATAAAGAACAAAGTCACTTTCATGATGAAAGAGATTTTGATGTTTTTGATGTTAAAAAAGATTTCTTCGACATATTGGAAATTTTCGGATTACGTGCTGACAGCACACAAATCAGTACTAACGATGCTCCAAAATATTATCATCCACATCGCTTTGCCGCAGTAAAACTTGGTAAAAATTTAGTTGGATATTTTGGTGAAATTCACCCGAGCTTGGCAAAAAAATTCGATCTCAAAAATCGTGTAAATATTTTCGAGATCTTCGTCGATAACTTACCACAAACTCAAAAATCAACGGCTCGCAAAGCATTCATCGCCAACGATTTACAAATGGTTGAACGCGATTTCGCTTTCTTGGTTAATAAAGATCAGGCAATTGGTGATTTGATTAAAACCATCGGAAACTGCGATAAACAATTAATCAAGGAAGTGAGTATTTTCGATATTTTTAGCGGTAAAAATATTTCTGAAGACAAAAAATCGGTTGCTTTGCGTGTTAAAATTCAACCGTTGGAAAAAACCTTAACTTCGGAAGAAATTGATCTGATTGGTAAAAAAATCATCGAAGCTGTGAATAAATTCTACGGTGCGACTTTGCGCGAGTAGCTCAATTTTGGCTTATAATCAGGTGGAGTTATGATTTTGTGGCCACAGCTATATAATGAGTTCTTCCTAGATAAACCAGGCCATTTAAAAAAATGGTCGGGTTTTTTATTGAACCAAAAATTTACTTATCTTTTTTCCATCAACTCTTCGTTGATGAATTCTACTACCAGCTGCAATTCACTTTTTACCTTTTGCATTAACGCATTTTTTTGTTCAGCTGTTTCTTCTGGATGATTTTGTGCATATTCCAAAACATTCGCCAACTCTAAGGCACCAATCGAAGCAGCTGCACCTTTAAAAGCGTGCGAAGACATATACCAAGAGTTGTCGTTTGCCACTTTTATTGCCTCTTGCATTTTTTCAATATTGCGATGGGCATTTTCAATAAAAATAGCGAATAATTCTTTCTCAAACTCGAAATCATTTTCAATGATGCTTCTTAGAAACTCTATATCGATAACCTTTTTCGACTTTGAATCAGTAACCATAAATTACACAATTAGTTGATAACCAAGCTCAATGCCAAAGCACTAAGCCTTACGCCAGAATCTTTCACAGCTTTGGAATTTAGAATCAATTCAAAACTTCTGCGACCCATTTGAACCTGCACCATCCCACCACGCTCAGTAAAACCATCAAAAATGGCAATGGTCATAATTTTATGTTTGCTGAACTTATCAATTTCAGCAGCAATACCTTTGATTGCACCAGTTGATACATATATTGCTTTGCAAGATGCAAACTTTGAACCGTCGCGAGATAAATCAATTGAACCCTTTTCCTGACTAATGATTCTGGAAATCTCATCACTTCCCAAATAGCAAGTAGGACCTACTTTGGAAGTCTGAGTTGTATGCACTAAATCTTGAATGAACCCAGCAAAAGCTACCGCCTCTTCTTTATCTGTAATATCCGCACGAGCCTCTGCAAATACCACGAAGAACGTCAGCAACATTGCTACGATTGGTTTTATAATCTTAAACATTATTGTTCTTAGGTCTTATCTGATGTCTTAATATTGCCAAACCATTTTCAAATAATAGGTACGGCCCACTACTGTTTGTCTGTTATACAAGGCACCCTTAAATTCTGAGTGGACTTGATCCATTAGGTTTCTGATACCAATACTTAAATCTAAGTTACGAGTCATCAGATAACCAAGTCTGGTATCCCAAGTAATATAAGAAGGGATGCCAGCAGTAGTATTCGTTACGCCTTTATTTAATCCTCCTACATAATAGAGGATGTTATCGAATTCTAATTTCGGCGTAATGTTATAGAAAGATTTCAACTTAATCTGATCGCGTGGAGACTGACCTTCTGCATTTGATAAACTATCGCTATTTCTCAAAACCTGTTTTGTATCATCAGTTGAAGCAGAGCTTACATGAGTAAAAAGATTTAAGTGATCATAATTCACTTCCAACTTCCAGTTATCCGTCGCTTGCCATTTACCAGTAAGTTCGAAACCGTAAGATTCAGCAGAACCTAAATTCGCAAGTACCGGAGTTACACCGTTAGGATTATTTGACTCTAAAGTTCTGAGCTTGGAGTAATCATTATAAAATACCGAAGCATCCAACAAAGTTTTGCTAGTTGGTTTAATTCTATAACCAGCTTCATAAGCGATTAGTTGTTCGATACCGTATGCTGGACTGCCCTGACTTACAACAGTAGCACTTGAACCGGTTCTGATAGTTACATCACTTTCACCACGAGTTGGTGTTCTAACTGATCTTGAAACTGCTGCCCAAAGAGTTTGATTACGTGCCGGATAATAAGATAATCTGGCATTTGGCTGATATTCAAATCCAGTGAAATCGTTTTTCTCAATTTTAGTACCGAGAGTTAAATATAGCTTATCTGGAATTAAACCGATTTTATCTTGAATAAAGCCGCTAAACCACTGGTCGTTTCTCTTAGATGAAGAATAATGAAGCGGTAAATTACCGTTCACTTCACTTTCGTTAATATGATCCATAATTTGTCTGTAGCCAACGCCCCAGATGAATTGATTCTCTTTGGAAAAATTGTAGAAATGCTGGAAGTCAACGTCGAAAGTTCGCGCTGCTCTTTTTAGAATTGGTATGCTGAATTGATCGTAATCTAAATAGCTGTTTAGAATAAAGTTTGATTTGTTGGATAATTTTTTGTTCCAGTTAACCACAAGATTCATACCTTTAGAATCTTTGTCATTCTTAGTTGGATTAGTTAGAGCAGAAAAATAATTTTGTGCTACACCACTAAAAGCATCGCCATGAACTGTAATTGAGCTGTCTTTAATTGAGCTGATATCATATCTGAAACCAGCACGATCTTGTTTGATGCCATCATTATTACTTCCTACTCCGTCAGCACGATCCAAACCAGCACGCACTGCTTTTTTTACGTAGAAACGATAGGCATCTTTGCTTTCAGTTTGACCACCATATCGCGCTTCAGTAATTGACTTGTCTTGATCGCCAACAATTTGTGAAACGTAAGTGCCTTGAGTTTGTACTGCACTTTTAGTGATAATATTGATAACACCGTTTACAGCGTTAGCACCCCAAATTGTTCCACCTGGGCCTTTAACAACTTCGATTCTATCAACATCTTCAAGCACATAATCTTGAATATCCCAAACCGTACCAGAGAACAAAGTGGTATAAACAGTACGACCATCAATCATCACTAGTAATTTGTTAGCAAATTGACGATTAAAACCGCGCGCAGTAATTGCCCATTTATTACCGTCCATTCTGGCAACTTGTAAACCAGGAACCATTCTTAAAGCTTCCGGAATTGAAGTAGCGCCAGATCTTCTAATATCTTCGGAAGACAAAACATAAGTAGCCGAAGGGGCATCAAAAGCGCTCTCTTTTTTCTTGGATAATGAGAATATTTCGGTGTTAAAAGTTGCATTTGCATCCTGTCCTCCTTTGCTATCAGCTTCTGCTGATGAACAAAAAGACGACATTAACAAAGAAAAAGTAATTATTCCGAATCTTCTCATGAATAAAAATTAAAGGTTAAAAATTAAGACAGTTTAGCATGTATAGGAAATGTTCTGACATTATTGTATGTCTCGCCTTCTTGTCTTTGACGATTCATCACAATTTCCATTTCATATCCTAACTCTCTAAGAATTCTTCTGTAATCTCTACAAACTGCAGCAACACCGACGGCGCAAATATAATTACATCCACGCTCTTTTGACATATTGATACCATGTTCAATAAGTACTTTAGAAACCGTTCTATCTCTTTCATTTCTTGCTACAACAAAAGCAGAAACTTCGCTCAAAAGCAGATTCTCTCTTTTATCGTATTTTTGAACTATACTTAAATGCGTATAATCTTCTCCGACTGTATCATTTGACAAAACATCACACTCTCCAGAAAACATTATTCTTGTGCCACCAATAACCTCATCACCTCTTACCGCAACAATAATATGACCAGCACGATCATATTTATTTTCAGAGCCATCATAACCCTGCCAACCATTCTCTCTGTTATAAGCTTCGTGACGCATTTGATAATATTGATCTAAAAGATTTTTGTCTTTTGTAGCAAAAACTCGTACCTCTTTTTTTACTTCTTGAGAAGAGTCAACATCGTTACTATCAACGACTGATTCAATATTATTTTGCACTGATAATGGTGATTTATTTCTCAATTGATCAACAAAACCAACTGAATGAAATTGATTGCTAATCTCGCGATCAACAGCTGCATCCATAGATTTTAACAATCTTGCTCTATCCTGCATTACACTCCGTATTTGTTAGATTTGTCTCAACTTAAGAACTTGTTAATAAAATGTTCTTTTATGTAGATAAAAAGTTTGACAGCACTGGACTGCGAAATAGAAAATCCGCAATGACTCGTGATCAACAACCTTCTGTAGACACTAAAGGCTGGTGATCAGGAATTCTAAGGTCTCAGAAAAATACAATTACTTGGAAGGCTTGTTTTAATATAAAATCAGACATGTTTCAAAAAGGAACTAACTAACAACAAACTGATATTTAAGGCCTTGTCGACATCAAATCCGCAAAATATTTCTGGCTCAGAAAACAATAACTCAAAACGTCAGGGTTTTTTGTTTCCTGTAAAAAAATTACGTCTTGGATCTTTTTGGGATAATATTTTTTACCAACTCACCATCATCTATTTTGGCAGAAATGAATATTACCAAGAAAAAATAGTCAGACGCAGCAACGACGATCCAAACTATCCAAGAAGATTTAACAAAATTTATAAACGTTACAAAAAAATTCACCGACCAAAAAATAAAGTCGAAAGCAAAATGGACTTAGCGCAGTCCTACACAATTTTCTCCTGCGTTTTGTTGCTACTGATTCTAAGCTTACTAACCATAAACACTTTCGTAGTTTATCGCGGATTTTGGTATAACCTCGACAATCAAGTTAAATTCCAAAGCGGCGTTATTGAAAAAGCCTCAACCTCTTTGATGGGTGCTGTAGATAACTATATCAACTATGTCGGCGACAAACTTCTTACTCTTAAAGGCGAGAAAGACAAAAACACAATCGCACACATTTTACAAAAAACTCTAAACCGTGATGCGCTGCAAAAAAACGTCTCTTCATGGATTAACATTAGCTTCGTCAACAATGATGGTAAAGTAATCATCACTTCTGATGAAGGAGTTTTAAAAACACCAATTGATCCAAACGGTTATTTTCCTGTGCGTGAAGCAAAACAGAAAAATGCTTGGCGCTTAAAAGTTGGGCAACTCACTCACATCGAAACTGACATCGCTTCTTATAACATGCTTCCAGTAGCGATGCGTATCGACTATGACGATTTGAAACCAATCGGAACTTTCATCGCACAACTTCCAACCGAAGTTATTCAAAGACAAATCGATTGGGTTTTCGGTGATGAAGATATTTGCTACATTGTAATCGACGATCATTTCGACATGCTGGCACATTCGGCAAGCTTTGATCCTCAGGCCTTTAACAAACCTTTCTTACGTTCGAAAAATTTCCTTCACGATATTTTTGATCAAACTTTGGCGAATGATTTTCTGCCTGAACGATTTAAAATGGGCGAATGTGTATTTACTTATTCACAAAAATCTGTCGGATATCACCTCGCCACACTTACTGGCTATCATCAAAAGAAATCTTGGAAAAATCTTACCTTCCAACTTTTGATTTCAGTAGGTCAATCTGCCGCCGTAGCATTTCTTTTCATGACAACAATTTTCATTTTCAAGAGAGTGAAAATTGGACCATTCGTAACTGAATTAATTAAAGCTCGTATCGCTGCCGAAGCTGCCAGTGTAGCGAAAAGCCAATTCCTTTCTAACATGTCGCACGAGTTGCGAACTCCGATGAACGGAATTATCGGTATGAGTCAAGCTTTGAAAGATTCCGGTAAATTAGGTGATGAGGAACAAGATCAAATTAACACTATTTATCGCTCTTCCGATGCACTTTTGATTATCCTAAACGACATTCTGAATTTCTCTAAAATCGAAGCCAAGAAAGTTGATCTCGAACAAATCAATTTCAATCTACGTTCATTGGTTGAAGACATCGCAGATTTAATGTCAGTTACTGCCAACAATAAAGGTTTGGAAGTGATCGTTGATATCAGCAAAGAATTGCCAGAAAACCTGATTGGCGATCCGGGAAGAATTCGTCAAATCACTACTAACTTAGTAAATAACGCCATCAAATTTACTTCTTACGGACAAATTTTGATTCAGATCAAATTAGATAGAGTTGAGAACGACAAATATTTCGTAAACTTCAACATAAAAGACAGTGGCATCGGTATTGATCCAGCAAAGATCGGAACCATGTTCACTAAATTTACACAAGCCGACATGTCGACCACCCGAAAATATGGCGGAACTGGTTTAGGACTTTCAATTTGCAAAGAATTAACTGAATTGATGCACGGTCAAATTGGTGTCGTCAGCGACTTTGGACAAGGTTCAAATTTCTGGTTCACTTTGCCGTTACCAAAATCTGAAAGCGAAGCACAAGACTTATTCATCGAACAGAAAAAACAATTAGCCGGCCGCAAAGTTGCAGTTGTTGAAGACAACATTATCGCCAAAAAAGTTTTGGAAGGAAATCTCAGCGACTTACAAATGACTCACTGCGTTATCAGCACCCATGACATCGATTCTGCAGAAGATAAAATTAATTTTGCCGTCAGTGAACTAGAAAAATTTGCTGGATGTGAAGCAATATTAATCAGTCACAACTCTTTTTTTGGAATCAATTCTCTCGATTTGGCTGAACGTATTCGTAGTAATGAGAAATTGAAAAATATTCCTCTGATACTGGTAATTCTGCTGCAAGAAAAAATCAAAATTCCGCCAGAAAAATTAAAATTATTTGATCGCATCATTGCCAAACCAATCAAGATGAATCGCTTGCTACAAGCTTTGTTCTTCGCTCTCAAAATCACTTATTACGAAGAAGAAGGTGTGTTGATTGAGAAAGGTGTTGCCAAAATTGAAGATCAACAAACTAAAGGCATGAAATTGTTGTTGTGTGAAGACAATGAAGTAAACATGAAAGTTGCGACGACAATTTTAAAACGTATGGCCTTCAATATTGAATTTGCTGAAAACGGTCAAGAAGCGCTCAACAAATTCCTTCACGTTAAATATGACGTAATTCTGATGGATTGTATGATGCCAATTATGGATGGATTTGAAGCGACAAAACGTATTCGCGAAATCGAAAAAGAAACTGGCGCACAACCAACTTGTATCATTGCATTAACCGCAAACGCTACGGAAGAAGATCGTAAAAAATGTTTAGAACTTGGCATGAACGATTTCGTTTCCAAACCAATCAAACGCGAATCAATCGAAGAAGTAATGAAACGCTGTTTTAAGAATAGTAAGCAGTAAGTCATTCAAGTTACAAATCACAAAAAAAAGCCGCTGCAACTTTTCAGTTACAGCGGCTTTTAAACTTCAAAAGAAGATTTTTTAAAAACTAAAATTCTTTTTTCAAAGCCAGCGAGAACACATCCACTTTGGTTTTGTAGTGAACGTTGATATCTTGAGTTGTACTGCCATTTCCTTTCAAATTAGTAACGGCATTTCTGTAGAATTGATGTAAGTAAGTTGCGTCAACTGACAATGTTTTTGAGAATTTATAATTGAAACCAATTGAAGTCCAAACTTTGTCCGATGAAGGAACTGCCGGATTTCTGTTGGCATCAGTCATCGCTTCTTTTTCATAAGCCAAACCAGTTCTTAGCAACCATTTGTCGTTAAGTGTGAAATTGGCACCAACTGAATGTAAGAAAGAATCATGCCAGTTGAAAGATGAAGTCGCACTTAAGTTTGAATTTTGATAAGCATTAACTTGCAAACTTTTCAAACGTGACCAACGCGTCCAAGTTAAATCATAAGCCAATTCAGTTGCCGGATTTAATTTGTAAGCTGTACCAATAGTTAAAGATTCTGGTGTCGAAGTTTTAGCCTGCATGTCCGAATATCCAAAGCCATGCGCTTGAACAGTTCCAACGATATTGTGATCGATTTTTGAACGATAACCAATACCAAATTTCAGATTTTCTGTTGCCTGATATTTTGCACCCAAATTGAAACCATAACCCCAATCGCTACCTTGAACTTTAGTGTAATAAGTCGAAGCCGTGCTGCTAGTAAGTTGTGATCTATAATATTGCGCTTGGAAACCAGCACCCAAAGACAAATCTTTATTCACTTTATAAGAAACGCTTGGGTTGATGTTGATTGTTGTAATTGAACTTGCGATCGCACGATCCAAACCTTGCCAATTATCAGTATATCTAGTTGCCAAACCAAATGGCGAAGTAATTGCTAAACCAAAAACCGCATCTTCGTTAATTCTTTTCGCAACGTAAAGAGCTGGAACAACTCCATTTACACCGGCATCGTGAACGTTAGCAGTTTTTGAAGTTCCATCAGATTTGCTGCCGCCATTAGTATTAATTTTTAAATCTAAATAGCTTGCCGACAAAACAAACTCACCATTCTCAACATCTGACAAAATAGCTGGGTTAAAAAACATATCGCTGACATCATGAATACCAGTCACTGATCCGGCATAAGAGTTTGCCAAACCTGAAGTTGAAGTCAGTTCTGTAGAATAGCCAGCAGCCATAGCATCGCCACCAGCGATGACCAAAGCCAAAGACGTCACAAAAAGTTTTTTATTTAGTTTCATAGATTTTTTTTATTGTTGAGAAGTAACACGATCAGCAAAAAAAATTGCTTGGTGAGCAGTTTCATAAACAACAAAAAAAATACACAACGCTATCGTCAGAGAAATTTACTAACAAAAACAAACTGTCACAAAATGCAAAACACCAATTTTCTAATGTGTTGTTGATTTAGTTAGATTCTTCGCAATCAGCTGCATCAAATAATCCGGCTCATCACCTTTGATAAAATAGTCGTTTATTGCAGAGTTTACACCACATTGATCATCGTCACCACTAATTGCGATAATTGGGATCGCGTGCTTTTGATCAATTTTATTTTCCCTCTCCAAACTTCTAATTTCCGCTGCAACTTCATGACCATTTTTCAGCGGCATCGAAATATCAGTTAGAATCAAATCAAATTTTGATTCACCATTTTCGCTTAAATTATTTTTATAAATCTTCAGTAACTCATAACCGTTTCTGACCTTGGTAACATTCATGCCAAACGATGTCAGATTTGTTTCCATCGCAATCAAATTCAATTCGCGATCATCCGCAATCAACACTTCTTTTCCGCTTAATAATTCGATTAAATCTGCACGAGATATTTTATTTTCTGGCAAAATTTCTGCTGGTTTTGAGCGAATATTTTTAACTTCAATTTGTGAAATTTGCGGAAACAACAAACTAAATTTTGTCCAACCATTTTCTCTTTGGCCATTTTCTCTTTGGCCATTTTCTCTCCGGCTATTTTCACCTTCACCAAATTCTGATTCGCAAATAATATCCCCACCAAATGCTTTCATATTGCGCCTACAAAATGCTAGCCCCAAGCCAGTTCCGCTTTTCTTTCCTGATGTATAAAAATCACCAAATAAATTTTCGATTTCTTGCGCAGCAATTCCCGGACCATTATCTTCAACGTAAATCACGTTATAGTTCTGACCCTTCAGAACTCTTTTTTCGATGCCGACTTTCACCATCAAATTGGAAAATTGCGCATCGTAATAAAGTGAATTTTTCAAAAGATTATAAATGATGAATGACAGCCTGTCCGGCACAGCTTTGAAGAAAAAATCATCCTGAGAATTTATCGATATCTTTACTTTTTTTCTTTCTTGCTGTTGTGCATAACCATATTGCTCAACAATCCGCGGCAAAATTTCACTCGCTCTTAAATAAGAAAATTCTGCAAAATTAATCGGTTTTTTCTGCAAGTCTGAGAGAGCAATATTAATAATTGCGTTGGCTTGTTTGATTGTGTCCGAAACCAACTGCATCGAATTTTCAATCTTAACAATATCAAAATTTTTAGAATTTTTGGCCTTCGATTTAACGTCCGAAATTGTTAAATTAATCGCATTCAAAGGATTACGCATTTCGTGAACTAGAGAAGCTGTAAGAGACAACATCTCACTATATAATTTTTCGATCGCCACCGCCCTGCCGCTATAATTAAAACACATGCCAACAAAGCCGCTGAAAACTATACAAATTAGATACGCTGAAACATCGAACTGCGGATGAAGATCAGAAAAATTTCCGCCACTAATCAAGAAAGCCAGAATCGCACCACCAACACCAATCATTAAATCGATAAGATAAATCAACCAATTAGGCACACACAAAGCCAGCAACAAAACACCAAATATTTCCCAATAAAGCCAAACTTCGTGAAAGTTATTTTTCAGTAAATTGTAAGTGAAAACAAACGGCAAAGAATTGATCACCATCAAATGCCAATAAAATGGAAAATATTTTTCACGCAAGCGAGGCGACAATAAATAATTTCCCGCCACACTAACACAAATTAGCGATGCCGCCAACCTTACATAAATATTTTCGTGAAGACCAAAAGCGTATTTATAAACAAAGTAAAAAACAAAATGCGCAATCCCACCAGTCAAAGCAGCCGTAAGAATCGTCGGCTTACCAATCAAAGTTCCTTCTTGCCAGGCATTGATCAGAAACTGTTTTAGATTCGACACAGGAATTAAAATTTGGTTAAATTGAGATTGGGATGATGTGATTTATTACAAATGATTATCAACTTACGCAGTTCTTAAAATTTCACTTAAGCGCAACAGAAAACTAATTTTCAAAGATGATCAATTTCGTAAAAAAAGCTTTTGCTGAAGGCACAAGTATAGAAAGATATAACATACTTGCCGCAGTTTTTTTAGGCTCACTTGCACATATGTCGCTGTGGTTTTTATACAGCTTTGTTTTTCCAATGAAGTTTGAGAGTTTTTATTTGAGATTATTTCTCTCAATTCTGTGCTCTGTAGCTTATTCTTACAAATATCTGCCACAAAAAATCAGAACTCACTATTTTCCAATTTATTGGCACTTCATGGTAATGATGGCTTTGCCTTGTCATTGCACGTTTCTTCTACTTATGAATGATTTTCATCCATCATATTTATATTGGGAAATTTTTTGTGTGGTCACCATGATAATTTATATACCACACTGGTTTGCTGCCCTGACAAATCTTTTTGTTTCTTTAGTTTTAGCAGTTGTTGCTTACTACATAATGTCTCCAGAACCATATTTGATAGGCCTTATTCATGGTTTTGATTATGCGCCATATCTTTTGGTTTTTTCTTTTGCCACTTTTTCCAGTATGATTTTTTCTCATGCAAACAGAACTACCTGGCTGGAAAAACAACAAAAACAACTAACCGCACTTGCCGGCTCGGTTGCTCATGAATTGCGCAATCCACTTGGCGTAATCAACTCGGCACAAACGCAAATCAATTTAGTTTCTCGCACTGTCAAATCCGAAAATTTAGACAAGTTTAAAGACAAAATCCAAAACCTCGCGCACATCATCGCTGAATCTGTAGTTCAGGCCAACGACATCATCAACCTCACCTTGTCTGATGTTACGGGAAAAAAATTCAGCTCTGATCAAATTATCAACATCGACGCCAAAACTGTGATCAATGAAATAGTCGAGAAATTTGGTTACGAAAATTCTGAGCAAAAAAATATCATAAAAATAAAGATCGACTCCTCCAACAGCTTCAACTTCAAAGCCAACCATGAACGCTTCAGCTGCATCGCTTCCAACCTAATCCAAAACTCTCTTTATTACCTCAAAGATTTTGCAAACCTTAACATCACAATCGGCACCGAGCAAAAAGATTTCTTAGGCCAAAAATACAACGTAATCTACTTCCTAGACAACGGACCAGGAATCAAAACCGAAAACCTCAACAACATCTTCAATGACTTCTACACCGAAGGGAAAAATAACGGAACAGGGTTGGGTTTGTCTTTCTGTAAACGTAACATGAAAGCGTTTGGCGGAGACATCATCTGCGAATCACAATTCGGTAACGTATCAAACGGCAAAAGGGAAAATGGTTGGACGAAATTTAGTTTGTTGTTTCCGCAAGTTTTTTATTCAACTCCATAAATCTCTTTTTGAAACACTGTTTGGAATATCTTGAAATCAGCCATTCTGGCAGTTGTGTTTTTTTGGGATAAGAATTTTTTAATCTAATCAGATTGGCGTCTTCTTTAGATTATTATAACTCAAAAACCCTCACTTCTAAAGTTAGATTCAGTCTTCAACTAAATTGTCTAATACAAAGGCAATAAATTTTTACAGCACTTGCGATTTTCTAATTCAAGAGCTGTGAATTTCTTCAAATACACCTCAGAGTTAGCGTTTTTTTAAACTAAAAATGGGAACAAAAAATGCAAATCGCAGCTCGTGTTGAATCAAATTACTGTGATCGTAATTTTGTACATAATTTAAGCAAAAATATAAAAAGTTTGAGCTTTTCTGAAATTTTTTTATTTGCTTTAAAACAGGCAAAAAAAGTCGAAATATCTGAGGTACTTAAAAAAATATGTGTTTCACCTCCATATTTTGCATTTCAGGAAATCTATCGATACGAATCTTTTCTGATAGCTCCTATTACTCCACAACAAGTAATAGAGTTTGAAAGCACTCCAATGTCTTCCGCTGAAGCTGGTAGACACCTAGCAATATTGGGAAGCTGTTCTTTAGCTATTGATGAAGTTGAAAAAAATTATTATTTAGCTCACAAAGCTCTTAAAAAAATAGGATCTGATTTCAAAAACACTGAAAAACTATATGTTGTTGCCTGCCCTAGTTTATCAGAAAATGACAAGGGTTCGGCATCTTCTGCTTATACAGCTTTAGTTAATCAAAACGGAGACATAATATTTGAAATGGATATCCTATTCCAGAAAGTTTCAGTCAGACTTTTTAACAGAATATTCAAAGAGCATCTAAGAGAAACGCAATCTATTGACTACAATCCTTACGAGAAAGTTGTGCGTTTAATAAATATCACGGAGACTAATTCTGGAATCAAAGCTGAACTACCATTAATGAACGACTCAGAATGTTCTGGTCATTTTGATGGGGCTCCTATGTTACCAGTTGGAACTATGTCTTACATAATTACAAATCATATTGGTAATTTTCTTAGAAAGATTGATGGACAATCAAATGGTAGATATTCATTAGTTAGTGCTGATTTAGAACTATTTGAACCAACAAATATAAGAAAAAGAGAATTCGTAGAAATAAATTATGGTGGAAAAATTGATAACGTTCACAATATCTCATGGGTTGTCAGAGGAGAATCCGGAAAAGAAAGAAATAGAATGCAGTTATTTTTTACCCATAAGTAAGTTTCGTTTTTTAGAGAGGAAATAAGGTTGTTGGTCGAAAAAATAGAGTACAATAAATATAATGTACTTGCTCTAGGGTTTCTTGCCACACTAGGACATCCTTCATTTTGGATTATTTACACATACATTATTCCTCAAAAGTTTGAGAGTTTATATCTCAGAGGCTTTGGTTTTCTAAGCTGTCTAATCCTACTGCTTTTAGTTACCTTCAAAAAGCATTTTGGCAGAGCTGAGATTTGTTACTGGATATTGTGTCTAGTATATAATCTCCCCTTCTTTTTCACAGTTACCCTAATAAACAATGATTTTAGTGCTGTTTGGCTTGCGGCGGAAGTGGTGATGTTTGTTGTGATGATAATGGCTGTAGAAGGGTTATTAACGGCGATTTTTCTGATATTACTAGGAATAGTATCTGCTGTAGTTTTTTGTTCACAGTTTTATCCAGAAAATACGATATATCATCAAGTTATATTTGATATCATACCAATCTCTTTTTTTGGCATCGCAACTGCTGCAATATTCGGATATAGTAACGTCCAGGGTATGTCGATTAGCAAAGATGTAAAATATAAAAATGCCACCAACCTTCTTAAATCACTAGCTGGGTCAATTGCACATGAGATTAGGAATCCTCTCAATACAATAGATTTTGTTAGTTCACAGATGAATGATTTGCTAAAGAATGATCATAACTTAACGCAAGTAGAAGAAAAAATACTGTCTTTCAACTCTCAGATTTCAGATGCGGTCTCGAGCTCCAATAGGATCATAAATATGATACTAAGTGACTTGAGAGATTCTCCAATTAGTGAACAAGATTTTTCTTATTTAAGTTCACAAGAAATTTTACATAAAATTATCAACAAATATGGCTATAAAACTACTGAAGAACGTAATAAAGTAATATTTGATACATCTCTAACCGACAAAGGTTTTATCCTCCGAGTAGTAGAAGAACGCTTTACATTTGTAGTATACAATCTTCTCAAAAATGCACTTTACTACTTAAAAGAATATCCAGATTCGACAGTTAGAATTGGTGCAGAATCTAAAGAAATAAATAATGTTATTTGGAATGTAATTTACATTCATGACACTGGTCCAGGAATTCCTAAAGATATAATTCCAAAACTATTTAATGACTTCTACACCTCTGGCAAAAAAGATGGAACAGGTCTCGGTTTGTCATTTTGTAAACGTAACATGAAAGCATTTGGTGGCGACATCATCTGCGAATCAGAGCTTGGAAAATGGACTAAATTTAGTCTTTTATTTCCGAAGGTAGATCAGGATCTAATCAATCAAGAAGCCAATCAAATTTCTGACATAAACTCCGACGATAAAACGAAGAACAAACCATTCATCGCAATAGATAAAGATTCGGGAAAAACCAAAATTCTTTTGGTTGATGACGAGCAAACTAATCTTTTGATCACCAAGGCGATGATTGAAAAAAATCTCAATATTTTATGTGAGTTGGCTCATAGTGGAAAAGAGGCAATTGAGATTGAATCGCACCACATCGAGGATCATAAATTAATCATCACCGATATTCAGATGATGGAAACAAATGGAATTAGCGCTGCTAAAAATATCCGCGCTTTCAACAAAGAAATCCCGATTATTGCCCTTACCTCACTTGAATATGAAGATTTACAAAAAAACGATCACAATTATTTCAGCGATCATTTAAGCAAACCAGTGTCTGGGCATATTCTTTATCGAACTATTTCCAAATTTATTCCCGACTTAAAAGACAATATTGATTATCTAGGCGTTCCAGATCAGTACCTTCCTGACATCAAATCGAAGAAAATTTTGATCGTTGACGACCAAGAGCTGAATCTTTCGATTTTCTCGAAAAAAATGCAAAATCTTGGCATGGAAGTAACTAAAGCCACTGATGGAAAAGAGATGGTGGAAGTATATCAAAATAGCTTAATTGAAGTCTTGGCAGAGGATGCTGAAAAAATCATTAAATCACAATTCGACATCATCGTAACTGACGTAAACATGCCAATCATGTCAGGAACTGATGGTGCAAAAAAAATTAGAGAAATCGAATCATCGAAAAACATTTCTTACAAAAATCGTATTCCAATTATTGCTTTAAGTGGCGATGGCACTGAAGAAGACATAAAACATTTCTTCGAAGCCGGAATGAGCGACTATTTCATCAAAGGTTCGGACGTAAATAAGTTGATCAAGATCATTACGATTTATCTCAATCCGGATAAGTCTTACAAAAGCTTGAATCACAAAAAAGAAGATGAAGATCTACACCATAAAATTGCTAACCAAATCAGTCATGAAGAAGACAATGACCAAATTCTTAATCAGGAAAAAATCATGCAATTCAGCAACGAAGATCGTCATGAGTTTCTGAAAATATTTTTAGAAGGCAGTCAAACTCAATTGAATAAGATTAAGCAAACTATTAGCGCTAACGACAATAAAGAGCTCTCTATCGCTTTACATGCTTTAAAAGGAATATCCGGCAACATCGGCGCGGAGAGAGTATTCGCAGTGGTAACCAGAACTGATTATAATCTAAAAAATAACATCGCGGTTGGCGAAAATTGGTACGAAGAATTAAATACCGAATATGAAAAGCTAAAATCGGAGATATCGAAGATTTTATAATATTCCAAAACAAATGTTCTCTGTCGTTCCAGCTGTCGTTGCTCTCTATTTTCTTCTTGTTGGGATTTTTGTAGTTCGGCAGAATCGAGGCAATCTTTTAGCTAAAACATTCTGTGCGATATGTGTGACTACTTTTAGTTGGCAGTTTGTTTGGTCCATTCTTTATCAAACTAAAAACCCTGAAAATGCTTATCTTTTAACTAAGATTGGTTGGATCTTTATACTTTTTTTACCTACTACAGCCTATCATTTTCTTATAACCTTAAGTAACAAAAAATCTGAACTTAAGTTCGTTTATTTTTCTTATTTAGTCTCAGCACTTTTTCTATTCACCCTTCCTTCTGATTTAATGCTTGCTGGTGTTTATCAGTACTACTGGGGCTTTTATCCAAAAGCTGGAATACTACATCCCCTTCACGTTCTACAAACTGTTATTGTGGTGCTTAGAGGTTTATACGTAACTTATCTGAAACAAAAAACATGCGATGATTACAAAACCAAATCACAATTACGATATTGTGTAGTCGCAATTTTCATATTCTTGATTGCCGCAATCGATTATTTAGGAAATTATGGTCTAAATGTTTATCCATTCGGAATCGCTTTTCTCAGCACTTCGCTCACAATAATTTGCTACGCAATCGTACAACACCGCATCCTCGACTTAGATCGCGTTTTCATCCTTATCACAGCTCGAATCGTAATCTATTTATGTTTCTTAGGATTATTCGTGTGCTATGGATTTTTCTTTCTCGAAAATGATGAATGGCAAAATTTCTATTTCTTCATTGCTGTCGCCGCAATTTTAGTATTGGTGTGCGAGACTTATTCCTACGTTATCCGCAGAGTCGAAAATCTTTTAAAAGTTATAATGATTCGACGTAAAGAAAGTGAAGATTGGAAAGATCTGCTGATTCGTCAATTAAATGAATCTTATTCTCTCGATCAGCTATATCACAATATGGAGTGGTTCTCGAAAAATGTTCTCGAAGTAAATCTAACCGGATTTTTTATCAGAAGTGATTTGCGCGGTAATGACAATTCGTCACATTATTTTGACTTGCTCAATCGCAATTATTTTGCTGGTTTTAGCCGAAGTTTTGCTAGCGAAGTACTTAAATCTAAAGCTCCAATTGAGAGAATTGATTACCCGAAAGAGTTAGAAGATCTAAAATCCAGCAAGGTTTTTGTACCTTTTATTCGCAATCAAGAAATCTCCGGATTTATGTTGGTTGATGCCAAAAAATCACTACAATTTCAACACTACGAAATCTTTAATTTGTTGATTAGCCAAGTTGCTTTAACAGTTGATCGGATCTTGGCTTATCAAGAAATTTCACTGCAGAAACAAGAATTACAAAAGCAGGAATTTATTCGTGAAAAAGCCGAATCTTTAAGATCACTTGCTGGCTCAGTTGCTCATGAATTGCGCAATCCACTTGGTGTGATTAACTCGGCGCAGACGCAAATCAACTTGGTTTCTCGCAGTGTCAAATCCGAAAATTTAGACAAGTTTAAAGACAAAATCCAAAACCTCTCACACATCATCGCTGAATCTGTAGTTCAGGCCAACGACATCATCAACCTCACCTTGTCTGACGTTACGGGAAAAAAATTCAGCTCTGATCAAATTATCAACATCGACGCCAAAACTGTGATCAATGAAATAGTCGAGAAATTTGGTTACGAAAATCCTGAACACAAAAATATCATAAAAATAAAGATCGACTCCTCCAACAGCTTCAACTTCAAAGCCAACCATGAACGCTTCAGCTGCATCGCTTCCAACCTAATCCAAAACTCTCTTTATTACCTAAAAAATTTCCCTGACCTAAAAATTACCATCGGCACCGAACAAAAAGATTTATTAGGCCAAAAATACAACGTAATCTACTTCCTAGACAACGGACCTGGAATCAAAACCGAAAACCTACAAAACATCTTCAATGACTTCTACACCGAAGGAAAAAACAACGGAACAGGACTGGGCTTGTCTTTCTGTAAACGTAACATGAAAGCCTTCGGCGGAGACATCATCTGCGAATCGCAACTCGGCAACGAAATAAATGGCCAAAGAGAAAATGGCCAAAGAGAAAATGGATGGACGAAATTTAGTTTGTTGTTTCCGCAAGTTTCATAAGATATTAATAAAACCTCATTACGAGAAGCACAGCCAGCCGGAAATCCAGTTTTAGATAGATTCTGGATTAACACGCTACGCTAACGATAACGAAGTGAATCGATATTTTTCATCGAATCATAATCAAAAATTCGAGAACAATCATAAATATTACAAACGTGTTTTTAGAGTACTTTGCGAACAAATTATCCAGCACCACTAAACTAGCAAAGTACAACATAATAGCTCTTGGTGTAATAGGAACTTTTGGTCATCCATTGTACTGGGCGATATGGACTTATATTTTTCCTCAGCCATACGAAAATGTTTTTATAAGATTTTCTGCCGCAATTGCGTGCTTAGTTCTTTTATTGAACGAATATTTACCAGAAAGAACCAAAAGATATTTTCCAACCTATTGGTTTTGTGCTGTGATTTATGCATTACCATTTTTGTTCACAGTGCATTTGATAAAGAATAATTTTTCGGACATCTGGATGATGTGCGAAGTTGGAATGGGTTTTATGGTTATTATATTCATTCCCGATGCATTATTGATGCTTTTAAATATTATACTGGGAGTAGTTCTGGCCATATGGTTTTGCAATATCTTCCCAGAAACATCTTCCGTAGTTTTAGAAAATGGTGTCAGATTTTTTCCAGGAGATAAATATATTCCGATATGGACTTTTTTATTAGTTGCTGGCCCAGTTTTTAGTAACAGTGGAATCCTTGGCGCAACATATGAAAGGGCTAACAAAGTTCTAAGATATTCTTTAGCCATCGCCGGCTCAATCGCCCATGAATTACGTAATCCAATCAACACAATAAACTTAACTGGAACACAGATTAAGAATTTGTTGAATCAAAGTTCTGATTTTAACAACAAAGAAAAAATCAGCTCTCTCACCGATCAAATTTCAGATTCAATTTCTGAGGCGAATAACATCATCAATATTATCTTGAGCGATTTAAGCGAAAATCCGATTGATGACAAAGATTTTGTATTTTTACAGCCCAATTTGATAATTCCAAAAATAGTTCAGAACTACAGCTACAAGAATCAAGACGAGAAAAATTGCGTTCAACTTATCGTTAGTCCAAGTAATGATTTTACAATTAAAGCCGTTCCCGAGCGCTTCACTTTTATCATCTATAATTTGCTCAAAAACGCTCTTTATTACTTGAATCAATATACTGATTTAAAAATCACAATTGGTGCCGAGGTCAGAGAAATCAAAGGAGTAAAATGGAATACAATTTACGTCCACGATACTGGCCCGGGAATTTCTCCAGAAATTATTTCGAAACTGTTTGATGATTTTTACACCAACAACAAAAAAGACGGAACCGGTTTGGGTTTGTCTTTTTGCAAACGCAACATGAAAGCGTTCGGCGGCGACATCATCTGCGAATCGCAATTCGGCAACGGAGCAAATTGTTGGACGAAATTTAGTTTATTGTTCCCACAAATTCAGCTTCCTACAGATCATAAATTTGACAATAAAATAACCCTTCAACCAACCAAAAACCCAAACAATTCAATGACTAATTTAAACACAAAAAATATTTCCGATTTTTCCGAGCTGCTCGCCAATAAAAAAATTCTTATTGCCGACGATCACGATCTCAGTCTTAAAACGATGCAAGGTTGGTTAGAATGTTATGGCTGTGAAGTTTCTACAGCATTGAATGGCGAAGATTTAGTGCGCGCTTACAAAAACAATCTGGATCAAAATTATAAATCAAATTTCGATCTGATTATTACTGATTTTTGTATGCCAATTAAAAATGGCGATGAAGTTGTTAGAGAAATTCGCGAACTGGAAAAGCAAAATAATGTTTCATCATGCAACGCCATTCCGATAATTGTTGTCAGCGGCAATGATGATAGAGAAACTATCAATACACTTCAAAAATTCCACTCTACCAAAAATTTCGTTAAAGGAGATAATTTAGAAAATCTTCTCGAAATTATCCTAGATCTTACAACGATCAGACAAATCTAAAATCATCATGAGAATGCTGGCAGCACAAGAATCTTGGCCATTTAGAAGCTATTTCATTTTTCTTATTCTCACCAGTTTTCTTGGAATTATTGCCTTAGGATTGGCAATTTTTTTGTTAGAAAAATCGGCTGCAACTCCAGCAATTTTAGCCATCTATTTTGCTTTTTTCGTAATGGTTGGAACTTTTTTTACGGTTCTTTTCACCTTCAGAAAAAAAATATCGGAAGTAGCAAAAAAAGAACTGCTATTAAGTCAATTTTTACAAAGAAGTAATCTCTCTAAAACCACTTTTATCAAGTCTGCCAGCCATGATATTAAAAATTATGTATTCGGAATTTCTGGCCTACTTAAATTGATTTTACACAACAAAACTGAAGCAGAAATTAAAGCCAATGACGATCTAAAAATGATCGAAGCGCTGCAGCTTAAGTCGGAAGAATTAATGCGTTTTGTCGAAGATTTATTTGATACCAATCAAGATGAATGTGATGATCTAGATCCAAGCTACAGAAGGTTGTGTAACGTTATTGATCTAGCCCAAAGAATGGTGATTCTGAACAAAAATTTCGCCATGAAAAATCGAGTTAATTTGGAATTCGACAACAAAACCAATAACCAAATTGTTAAGGTTGAATGTAACACCAAGCGCTTGAAACAAATTCTGCAAAATCTGATTCGTAACGCCATAAAATCTAGTGCCATCAATGACCTGGTAATCGTACAAATCTCGGCGATTAATAATCATGTGCAAATTTCAGTAATCGATCAAGGCAACGGCAACAGCACAGATTCAATCAAAGATGCAAATTTAGATCAGCTCGATCCTCACAATTTGAGCTTTAATAACATGAGAAATTTGATCGAATCTTATCACGGCAAATTCGAGATAAATGCCGTAAAAGGTTATGGAACTGAAGTAAAAATTAATATTATTGCGGCTCAAGATCACAACAGCTCTGAGCAAAAATTATACTCAGAAAATAGTATTGATAACAGCTTCGAAAACAAAGCAGTTCTGGTTGCAGAAGATAATTTAATCACCAGTAAAGTTATAACTTTTCTGCTGCGCAAAATGGGTTTCAAAGTTAAGCATGTTGATAACGGCGCGGAAATTTTAGAACAACTCGACAATCAACATTTCGACCTAATTTTTCTCGACATCAATATGCCAAAACTTGGTGGATTTGAAACGGCTAAAACTATTCGCGAAGGCAAAGTTTTTAAGAGATTCAAAAATTACAACATTCCAATTATCGCAATCAGCACCGAGAAACAGCAGCTTTCTGACCTTAAAAATCACGGCATTAACATGATGCTTGGTAAACCATTTTCCGAAAAAGAGTTGATCGATTTTGTGATGGAATATGTGAAATAAATTAGAACTAGAATGAAAACTTCACTACCAACGCAATCACAAATTCATCAAGAAGCCATCCAAGAAATCGCTGATAATATTTTAAAAGCCGGAAAAGATAAAATTGCTTTCATAATTTTATTCGGAGCTTTCGCCCGTGGTAGCTGGATTAGCTATCGTTATACCGAAAATGATGCAGTTTACGAATATACTTCTGATTATGATTTTTTGATTATCACCAAAAGCGGAAAACAAGCCAACAGCAGCGCCGGATTTGACTTGGAGAGGAAAATCAAAAAAGAAATCGATAACTCAACTAAGGTTAAAAAAACTCATCGCGTTCACATCATTATCGAGTCAATTAATCGCGTTAATGAGGAGTTGGAAAAGTCACAATATTTTTTCTCCAGCATTAAAGAAGAAGGAATTATGCTTTATAATTGTGGCGAATATCAGCTGTCTAATTCTGAAAGTTTAAATTCAGAACAACGCATCAAGATTGCTCGCGAGACTTATCAACATTGGTTTGAAAGTGCTGATGGATTTTTGATCGATTACGAAAATGCACGATCACGCAATGATTTCAAAAAGTCGGCTCTTTATTTGCATCAAGCAACTGAAAGTCTGTATAACTGTACTTTACTTACCCTTGGAGGGTATAAGCCAAAATCTCATGATCTTGAAGAATTAAATCAGCTTTGTGCTGTTTATTCGGAAGATTTTCTCACTCTTTTTCCCAAAGCCAGCTCAGAACAAAAACAATGTTTTTCGTTGCTACAAAAATCATATATTGGATCGCGATATAACAAAGATTTCCAAGTTACCAAACAACAACTCGAATATTTGTTTTGCCAGATCAAGAAACTGCAAACAGTTGTGAAGAAAATTTGTGAAGAACGAATTGGTGTGTGATTAATTCTTTAAAGAATCGAGCAACTTTACCAACTCAGCATGGTCAAAATAAAGCGGCAACGCACCACTTCTGCCAGCAAGATCTTGTGCCGTGATTGTTTTAGAAATTTGATTGCCGGAATGACCATAAACAACCGGACGGCATCCTGAATTGTAAGCACATTCGATATCAGCGATGGTGTCGCCAACAAACCAAACTTCATCTTTTTTTGGATCAATTCCACTTCCCATCAAAGCCAGATTAACTGGTGCTACACTTGGCTTATCAGAATCAGCATCTGTTGCGCCAATTAGAGAAAAAAACTTTTTATCAACGCCAATTTTTTTTGCTTCTTTGCGCAAAGTTGCACCGATTTTATTGCTAACCAGAAACTGCAACACACCTTTTTCTTCAAGCTTGTTAATCAGATTTAGAGCGTTTGGTAACAGTTCAATTTTTTCCAAATGCATTGAGCGATAAGCATTTTTATAAATCTCGCCTGCCTTCTCCCAATCACTACCAAAAATCATGGGGAAAGATTCACGCATCGATTTATGCACATTATCACGCACTTTTTCCAAACCCCACGGCTCTTTACCCATTGCGGTCATAGTTTTATCAATTGCGGCGTGAATCAAAGGCCAAGTATCAACCAAAGTATTATCCCAATCAAAAATCACTGCTTTTGGTTTTGGCAAAGCCAAAAAAGCTTCGCGATTTTTTGTAAAATTATCTGTCATATTATTTTCTGGTTTGTCCCTGGAATCCGCGCGGATCAAAGAATTTTTCATATTTATTTTTCATGCCATCGAAGTCTTTAGCTTCCGGTAACGCATCTTTTTTCTTAGTAATTACTGGCCATTGTTTGGCATATTTGCGATTGATTTCGACCCAATTTGCTAAATCTGGAGATTCCGGAGAAATCGCTTCAGCTGGGCATTCCGGCACGCAAACACCGCAATCGATACATTCATCTGGATCAATCACCAAAGTGTTTTCACCTTCATAAAAACAATCAACCGGACACACAGAAACACAGTCGGTATATTTGCACTTAATACAGTTATCAGTAACGACGTAGGTCATATAAAATAAAGATTTTCTTACTGATTGTCATCCTGAGCAAAGCAAAGGATCTCGAGTTTAGCTTTACGAGATCCTTCGCTTTGCTCAGGATGACAATCAGTAAGATAACAAATTAATATTTTTGGATTTTTTTCTGTAAAATCTCCGTTTTTACACGAATCGACGAAACAAAAACAAAATAAGAAAAATAAACACCAAACATTAAAAGCAAAGGCTTGAGCATTGCTGGATCAATTGCCACACCACCAGATCTTATAATACTTGCGGGCTGATGAAGCGAGTTCCAATACTCAACCGAAAATTTGATGATCGGTACATTAATAAAACCAACGATCGAAATTATCGCGGCAATTTTTTCACCCTTCTCGCGGTCATCAAATGAGTCGAGCAAAATCATGTAACCAAGGTAGAGAAAAAATAAAATCAGAACTGATGTAAGTCGCGCATCCCACACCCACCAAGTGCCCCAGATCGGCTTGCCCCAGATCGCACCAGTCACCAAAGTAATAAAACAAAACATTGCCCCCACAACCGCAATTGATCGCGCAATCAAATAAAAAAACGGATTTTTCCAAATAAATCCCGACAAGTTGAATACCGCTAGCAGGGTATAAACCAATAACGACATCCAAGCCGCCGGAACGTGAACATACATCATTTTCACCGCGTTGCCCTGCTGGTAATCATCCGGCGAATTCACAATCGCCACAGCCGCCAAAACCAAAAACACCAAAAAACAACCAAAAGAAAACGGCGCGAAAAAGCGAAAATTTTTCTCGAAATTTTGTCGTCCAAAAAGTTGTTTAATCATATTAGATTTTACCTTCAAGATAGTGAATCAGAAGCTCAGATTTGACTTTTTGTTCAGTTGAGTGATCGAAATCTTTCACGGAAACTTCACCGTTTTGCATTTCACTTTCGCCGATGATGACCACAAAACGTGAGTTGTTTTGAGAGGCGCGTTTCATTTGTTTTTTGAAATTTCCATCCAACACAAATTCAGTGACGAAACCATTGCAACGCAACTTCTGAGCGATTTCAAAAGCGTAAGATTTTTCTTTGGCAGAAATGTAATTCACCGCAACTGGACGTGATTTTTGTGGTTCTAATTTTGCCAAAAGCATCAAGCGCTCAACACCAGCAGCAAAGCCGATTGCCGGTACTTTTTTGCCCGACATTTTTTCTACCAAATTATCGTAACGACCACCAGCCAAAACGGTGTTTTGTGCACCTTCAACCGCCATTACAAACTCAAAAACTGTCGAAGTGTAATAATCTAAACCGCGTACTAAACGTTGATTGACGCGATATTTCACGCCGAATTTGTCGAGAAGTTTTAGGATCGCGGCAAAATTTTCTCGCGCTTCATCTGAATAAAATTTCGAAATTTCTGGGGCATCGACAAGAAGATCAATGTCTTGCTGCTCTTTAGAGTCAAGAATGCGAAGCGGATTTTTCTCAAGTCGCATTTGTGAATCGCGCGATAATTCATTTTTAAATTTCGCAAAATATTCGCCCAAAGCTGCTTCGTAATTTCTTTTAGTTTCAACACAGCCCAAAGAATTTATTTCGAGAGTTGTTTTATCTAAAACTCCCAAACCCTTTAAAACTGATGCTGCAAGCAAGATTGCCTCGACATCACAAAAATAATTTTCTTCACCAAAAACTTCGAAATTAATTTGATGAAACTGACGCTGACGACCTTTTTGCGGACGATCGTAGCGAAAAATTGGCCCGTAAGAAAAAAACTTTTTCGGTAAAACTTGTTGCAATTCGCCATTCGAAATTAAAGCGCGCACCACGCCAGCTGTAAACTCTGGACGTAGTGTTAACATGTTATCACCACGATCAGGAAACTTATAAACTTCTTTTGAAACTATGTCGGAAGCTTCGCCGAGATTGCGTTCAAATACTTCGCTAAATTCAAAAATTGGCGTTTGTAATTCTTCAAAACCGAAGAACTCACTCTTTTTTCTAGCTGTTTCGACGATGTGATTAAAAATCTTAATATCATCGCCAAATAAATCTTTAGTGCCGCGAACCGGCTGTAACTTATGATCTGACATTACTAGTTTTATTGTTTTTTAGTTTTCTTTACCGGTTTTGCTTTTTCTACCGGTTTTGGATTCTGCACTACTGGTTCCTGTACTGGAGCAGCTGCTGGAGCTGGAGTAAAGGCTTCCATCAATTTTGTTCCGACTTCCATCGCGGAAATATTGTTAATGAAAGTATCGAAACCATCATTTTTGTCGCGCTTAATTTCGAAAGCCAAAGTACTATCAATAGTCTGTGAATTTTGTGCCGCCAATTCTTTGATAATCGCCACAACCTTACTGATCTTGGCTTGATCATCGGCTTGGTCTTTTGCCAACTGAGGATTTCCGCTGCTAAATCTGTTCGATTCACTTACGATCAATTGAACTAGCTCATCAAAGTGTTCAATCTTCATATTCAACACTCCCGAAGGAAAAGGAATCACGTCTTCTGGATAAGTATTAACCTTACCGTTAAGCGCAATTTTATAGGCATTGCTGGCAAATTCGAAATTGTTCAAATCAAGCGCAACCGAATATGGCGCAGCTTTTCTTTGGTACATCGATTTTGATTCTGGCGGAATTGTTGCCATTTGATCTGCTGGCAAGGTGTCTATCATCTTATCACCATTCTCAACCAACTCTAATGACATTTTAAGTGTTACACTGCTTTTGCTCAACTTACCTTCAGGTTTTGCATTAGATGGTAGCGTTGATGCCGCAAGATTGGCATCTGAAATATTTTTATCCGCACTAATTTTTTTGTAGATATAATCTAAGTTGAAATATTCGAAATCTTTAACATTAGCATCAATTTTAAGCGTGGTTTTTTTGTCTTTATCAGTTACGTAAGAAACATCCGCGAAAGATGAAGCTGCAGAAAAAATTACATTGTCTTTTTCATCAAAAATCTGAGATCCGCTATCTTGGTGCTTATATCCGATCACGTCACCATCAACATAAATTTCGGTTTTGGACTCTTTTTCTTTTCCCGATAAAATAACTTTTCTGGTTAGATTATCAGTAATTTTATACCCCGAGCTAGAGTAGTTAAGTTGTGAAATTTCCTGATTTCCCTTGGTAACGATTTCAATTTTAGTGTCTGAATCTAATTCAACTTTAATGTTAAAATTTTCCTTGGAACTGGATAGGTTAATAGCTTCCGGAAGGCTGACAGAGTAAGTTGAAGAAAATAAACCGGTTTGAGCTTCAATTGATTTAAAACTAATTATTCCTCCATTTTCCGGTGCAGTGAATTTCAAATCTTTCACAACAATTTTTTGGGAAAGAGGAAATCCTGAAATCGCGATTTCACCGACTGACAAATGCTCGCTATCCTTACTAACAAATTCGTTAATTTGTTTTTTGAACTGGCTGGTTTTGAAGAACCAAATACCGCTATACGCTGACAAAGAAACAACAGCAACAGCCGCTGGAATAACGACGATTTTTTTCATATTTGAGGTAATTTTTTAGAAGTTTGAACACCACAAAAAATATGCAGAAGCGACAGAATTATACAACATCAATATCATAGAAATTTACACAGTTTAACACTTACACTTGAAGCAATAAAAAAAGCCGCTTAAAAAGCTCGCTCTCACTTGCTTTCACGTCAGTTAAAATCATCCAAAATGTCTCTAAAAAATATCCGCAACTTCTCAATTGTTGCCCATATCGATCACGGAAAATCAACACTTTCCGACCGCTTAATTCAAGAATGCGGCGCAATTTCCGATCGCGAAATGACAGCCCAAATTCTCGACTCGATGGAAATCGAAAAAGAACGCGGCATCACAATTAAAGCACAAACTGTGCGTTTGATGTACAAAGCTGACGATGGTGAAACTTACATGTTAAACCTAATGGACACACCTGGTCACGTCGATTTCGGTTACGAAGTCAGCCGCTGTTTAGCTGCGTGCGAAGGTTCAATTCTTGTCGTCGATTCCACTCAAGGTGTTGAAGCACAAACTTTGGCCAACGTTTATCAAGCAATTGATAACAACCACGAAATCGTTCCGGTTCTAAATAAAATCGACCTTCCCGCTTCCAATCCTGAAGACGTAAAAAAACAAATCGAAGAAGTTATCGGCATCGACACTTCGGAAGCGATTTTAGTTTCCGCTAAAACTGGCGTTGGTATTCACGATACTTTGGAAGCTGTGGTCAAAAAACTTCCAGCACCAAAAGGTAATCCAAATGGCGCCTTCAAAGCCTTATTGATTGACAGCTGGTATGATCCTTACTTGGGCGTAATCATTCTTGTACGCGTGATTGATGGCTCAATCAAAAAAGGGCAAAAAATAAAAATGATGGCAGCCAACGCCACTTATCAAGTCGATTCTGTTGGTTTCTTCACCCCGAAGAAAAATTTCTGTGAAGATCTAAAAGCCGGTGAAGTTGGATTTATCAATGCTCAAATCAAACAAGTTGCTGATTGTAAAGTTGGCGACACGCTGGTGTTGGCAAACGACGAAACCACACAACCACTTCCGGGTTTCAAACAAAATCAGCCAGTAGTTTTCTGCGGCATTTATCCAATCGATTCTTCTGAGTTCGAAAAATTCCGCGATGCTTTGGCAAAATTGCACTTAAACGATGCCAGTTTCGAATATGAAACTGAAACCTCTTCTGCCCTTGGCTATGGATTTCGCTGCGGCTTCTTAGGACTTCTGCATTTAGAAATTATTCAAGAACGTTTAGAGCGCGAATTTGACTTAGATTTGATCACCACCGCACCTTCAGTAATCTACAACATTCACTTGCGCCACGCCAACACCGCCGGCGAAAAACTTTTACACATTCACTCGCCAGCTGAAATGCCTGATCCAACTCACATCGATTTCATGGAAGAGCCGTGGATTAAGGCTACAATCATGACTCCAGATGAATATCTTGGCGCAGTGCTGGATTTATGCACGCAAAAACGTGGCATCCAGAAAGAGTTAAGCTATGTCGGCGATCGTGCTATGTTGGTCTATCGTTTACCGTTGAACGAAATTGTTTACGACTTTTACGATCGTTTGAAATCATGCTCGCGTGGGTACGCCAGCTTCGATTGGCACATGGATGGTTATGAAGAAAGTCAATTGGTGAAATTAACTATTTTGGTTAATGGCGAACCTGTTGATGCTTTGTCATTCATCACTCACAAAACTCGCGCTGAAAGCAGAGGACGCGCGATTTGCACGAAGTTGAAAGATTTGATCCCAAGACAAATGTTCGCTATCGCAATTCAAGCTGCAATTGGTGGCAAAATTGTAGCGCGCGAAACTGTGTCAGCAATGCGTAAAGACGTTACCGCAAAATGCTACGGTGGCGATATTTCGAGAAAGCGTAAACTTTTAGATAAACAGAAAAAAGGTAAGAAGAAAATGCGCGAGATCGGAAACGTAGAAATTCCGCAAAGTGCGTTTTTAGCGGCGTTGAAACTAGACGAATAACCATCACGGCAATATTATAAGTCTAGTTTCTTGTTTTAAACTAACTCAGTTTCTCTAGCTTTATTAGGATCATCAGCAATAGCACTACCTTCCAAACCTTTTGCTTTTGTAGCACCAGCACCAAGAGCTTTTGTAGCAGCTTTAAGCGCCTCTATTTCTTCAGGCGAAAGTCCTGCCAAATCTGGAGAGTCAACTTCTTCCTCTTCTCTTTCTTCAGATGAAGCACTAGCAGTGAGTTGTTCTTTCCCTTTGGTACCTTTAGCATCCTGCACTACAAGCTCTGATCTTTTAGCCTCTAAAGCTTTTTTCTCATCTTCAAGTTCCTGACTATTCTGAGCGACAAATTCTTGCGTAACTCCAGACATACTAGTTCCAGCAGAAGATTCGCGACCTCTTTTCATTGCTGCTTCAATCGCAGCATTAGCCGATGCTAATTGCGGATCAATTTCTTCTGCTTCTTTCTCTTGTTCAGGCTTACCTTTAGCAGTTGCAACATAAGCCGCAGAAACTGCAGCAAGGGCCAAAGCAGTACCAACACCAGGTAACATCACGGAACAAACTATGATGGTAGTCATCGCTAAAACACCTTTACCAACATCACCTGCTGTTAATTCTTCCAACAACAACTTACCTCTCGCTTTAGCAGCAACATCTTTCTGATCTTGTTTTTCTTTTTCATCTCTCTCATCGATTTCTTTATTCTGCTTTTGTTGCTTTGTAGCCGTATCTTCTACTTCTGACTCTACATCTACAGCCTTACCTTTTTTACCGCCATCTTTAGTAGCACCGACTGCTTTCTCTCTAAAAGCTTCAATCATTGGCCCGAAAGCTTCTTGGAATCTTGCAACAACGATGTCACCAAACTTCTCGTTATCGTAAGTTTTACTATAAACTTCAAACATCTTCACCTGTTCAGCTTGTTTATTTGCTGGATCAATAACTTCTTCACCGAGAAAGCCGAATTTTTCGGTTAAATCTTTCAAAAACTTACCTTTGTCTTCTTTGGTGGCTTCTTCATCACCACGCGCCATCACATCTTTTGCAATCTTGGTAAATACTCCGAAAGAAGTATCATTTTGTACCATTGCTCCAACATCTTCACGCTCAAGAAACTCATCAAGCTGCTGCTGTCTTTGTTCGGTAGTTCTTTCTTCGCCTTCAACTTCAGCAAAAATTTGCTGCGCCTCTTTGAATAAAACAGCTCGATTTGGATCAATCTTGATCGTTTCTTCAGAAGCCGCCGCAAGTGTTTCTTCTAGATCAACTTTTTCCTGAACTTCTGGCACATCTTCTTCTACTACAGTTGCCTCTTCTACTTCTGTTGCTTCATTTTCTACTAAAGATGAAGCCGAAGCAACTGCTGCAACTGAAGCTGAAGACGTCGCCGCAAGCGTTTCTTCTAGATCAACTCCTTCCCGAACTTCTGGCACACCTTCTTCCACTACAGTTGTCTCTTCTGCTTCTGCTGGTTCATCTTCTACTAAAGATGAAGCCGAAGCAACTGCTGCAATTGAAGCTGAAGAAGCCGCCGCAAGTGTTTCTTCTAGATCAACTTCTTCGTGAACTTCTGGCACATCTTCTTCCACTACAGTTGCCTCTTCTACTTCTGCTGCTTCATTTTCTACTAAAGATGAAGCCGAAGCAACTGCTGCAACTGAAGCTGAAGACGTCGCCGCAAGCGTTTCTTCTAGATCAACTTCTTCCCGAACTTCTGGCACACCTTCTTCCACTACAGTTGTCTCTTCTGCTTCTGCTGGTTCATCTTCTACTAAAGATGAGGCCGAAGCAACTGCTGCAGCTGAGGCTGAATTTTGGCTAGGTATTTCATCATCAACATCTGTTAAAAGAAGATCGCCTCGATTGGTTTCATATACTGGAGTAGGCTCCAGATCCATATGAACTGCAACACTAGCACCTACAAGATTAGTATCTTCTTCCAACTCTTCTGATGTCGATGCTAAAGATTCATCACGATCGGGTTCTTCTACAAGACTATTTAATAAAGCTTGCTGTCTTTCTGCTTCTAGTCTTGCTTGTTCTTGCAATATCAATTCTTGTGCTATTGCTTGAGCCTCTCTAGATCTTTGATCTTCTTCATTAATTATTTCAGCAACTGCATCACCCAAAGCGTTAACATCGTCAATATCTTCTCGAGTTAATGATCTTCTTTCCAAACTTGGTAAATCACCCAAAAGTGAAGAACCAGCCGTACCAGCGCCAAGATTTTGCTGTTGTCTCTGAATCTGATCAAGATCTTGTGGCTCAACTTCCTCTTCTTCATATAAAAGTTCTGCTAGCTCATCTGGAGTTGGAGTTTGTAAGCCTTTTAACATTTCAGAATTTTGCACCGTAAGTATTTGGCTATCAACATCGCGCAATACAGATGCTTCGGGAAGATCCTCAGCAACAGCGCCAACTCCCAAATCCAAGTCAGATTGATTTTGTGTTTCTCGCGCCCTGCTCATTCTCGACTTTAGAAGAGATAGTTGAGCTCTATCAGCCTCACTTATTTGTGACTGTGTTTCAGAAATTTCATCATCCGAAAACTCAGAGACTCCTCTGGGAGATCTTGGAGAATTACTGCCCGACATGTGACGATCGTAAAAACCTTCTTTTCTATTTAGATTATGATCCTTGGTATCTAAAATTCTCTCTTCAACCAAACCTCTCGCTGACTCTTGTCTTTCCTCATCTCTAGCAACTATTCCCTTAAATTTTGTCTGTTCTAACCTTAAAGCCTCTTCTCTTCTTGCTTTAGCATCTGCAATACGCTGTTCGTTAAGCTCCATAATTCTAGCTTGTTCTAGTCTTAAAGCTTCTTCTTTTTTTGCTTTGGTATCTTCTAAACCTCTTTCGCTAAGTTCCTTAAATTTTGCTTGTTCTAACCTTAAAGCCTCTTCTCTTCTTGCTTTAGCATCTGCAGCACGTTGCTCGCTAGGTGTTAATTCTTTTTGTTTTTGCGGAGTTGGCTTTTTCTCTTTGTTGGCCGAAACAACTCCAGCACTCTGAACTTCTAATAATTCATCAGCATAACTAGATTGTTGCGCCTCGGAAGACCCAGACTGAGAATTCAGTAACTGTTCTTTAATGTTACCTATATACGATCCTTTCCTAGTTTTACTCATGCAAAAATAAAATTGCTTAAAATGGTGGGTGGTAGAAGACTCGAACTTCCGACCTCTACGATGTCAACGTAACGCTCTAACCAACTGAGCTAACCACCCATATAAAAAATCAAAATCCTCAATCGCTTTTCTCGTTTCTTCGAAACTCGAAGACGATTGTGATACTGGGCAGAGCGTCGCTTACGCTCCTTCGCCCGTTTCTTCTAAAAACGTGCGTTTAAGCACGTCTTTATAAAAAACCTGAGCTAAACACCCATACTTATAGTTTTTTTAGTCGTAATAACGAAAAAAATAAACTTATTTGATTTTAGACTTGTTGCAAGAAATGATATCGTGAAGCCTTAAGCTAAACTCCCAAATCTAAAATCACAAATTAAAAATCATGAAAAAAGCGATCGTCTTGCTCAGCGGCGGACTTGATTCGACAACAGTTTTAGCAATTGCCCAAAAAGCTGGATTTACAACTTATGCGCTTAGTTTTGATTACGGACAACGTCACGATATTGAATTGGAATCGGCGAAAAAAGTCGCGGCGCTTTATCAGGTTAAAGAACATAAAATCGCCAAAATCGATTTGCGAATTTTCGGCGGCTCAGCGCTGACTGATGAAATCGCCGTTCCGAAAAATCCTACTGCTGTCATCCTGAGTGAAACGAAGGATATCTCGAGCCAAACTCCGAATTCTTCTAACAAGATCCTTCGCTACGCTCAGGATGACAGCAGTTCCATCCCTGTCACTTACGTTCCAGCACGCAACACCATCTTTCTTTCTTACGCGCTGGCTTACGCCGAAACTGTACAAGCTTTCGATATTTTTATCGGCGTCAATGCTGTTGATTACAGCAATTATCCCGACTGCCGACCAGATTTCATAAACACTTTCGAAAAACTTGCAACTCTAGCAACCGCTGCTGGCGTTGCTGGCAAAGGCAATTTCAAAATTCACGCACCGTTAATGAACTGGTCGAAAAAAGAAATTATTGAAAATGGAATCGCAATCGGCGTTGATTATTCACAAACTCACAGCTGCTACGATCCAATTGTAAAAAATCATCAAGTTTTATCCTGCGGCAAGTGCGACTCATGCCAATTAAGGCTTGCCGGTTTTGCTGCTGCAAACAAAAAAGATCCAATCGATTATCTCTAAAATTATGAAAAAACATTTAGCAACTATTCCTGAAATTATTGAAGAAGCTAAGCAAGGGCGCATGTTCATTTTGGTTGATGATGAGGGCCGTGAAAATGAAGGCGATCTAGTGATTCCCGCTGCAATGTGCGATGCTGAGAAAGTAAATTTTATGGCCAAATATGGTCGCGGATTAATCTGTTTAACACTTTCGGAAGAACGTGTACGCGCACTTAATTTGCCTTTGATGTCAATGCATAACCAATCGCGTCATCAAACTGCTTTTACCGTTTCAATCGAGGCTAAGTCAGGAATTTCTACCGGAATTTCGGCATTTGATCGCGCTAAAACTATCAAAGACGCAATTGATCCAAATAAAGGCAAAGAAGATATCGTCAGCCCAGGACATATTTTTCCACTTAAGGCTGAGAAAGGCGGTGTGCTGGTTCGCGCTGGTCATACTGAAGCAGCAACTGATATTGCGATGCTCGCAGGATTGAATCCTGCTGGCGTTATTTGCGAGATTATGAATGACGACGGATCAATGGCGCGCATGCCAGATCTGATTAAATTCGCCAAGCAACATAAACTCAAAATCGCTACAATCGCCGATCTAATTGAGTATCGCCGTAAAAATGAAAAGCTGATTGAAGTGAAAGAACGTTCACAATTTATCAGCAAAAATGCCGGAACTTTTGATTTAACTATTTACAAAAGCAAAGTTGACGGTGTTGAACATATCGCTTTGTCGAAAGGTAAAATCACTAAAGACAAGCCAACTCTGGTGCGCATGCATCACTTGAATATTTTCAGTGACTGTTTGGAAGATGTTGAAAATCCAAGAACTGGCTCACTTTTAAAAGCGATGAAAAAAATTTCCAAAAGTGAGAACGGTGTAATTGTAGTGATTCGTCAGCCTAATGAAGCGATTACACACTTGCTTGCAGCAGCACAAAATGAACCAAAAAATAAAGAACAAGAGTTACGTAATTATGGAACGGGAGCGCAGATTTTATCAGATTTAGGCGTAACTGATATGGTGCTTTTGACAAATGCGAAAAAGTCGGTGATTGGGTTGGAAGGTTATAACTTGAAGATTCGTGGGTATAAGAAGATATAAAAAATTAACTGAGATTGGATAAGTAAACCCCCCGACCCTACCTCTTCAAAACCGTCCGAATAAAATACATCATCGTCCCAAAGAAAATCGTCACAATCAACATCTCTACAATATGTGGCCAAACTTCAGAAAATGCCCCTGAACTCACCACGCCATTTTGTATCGCAACTACAACCTTGTAAGGATATTTTTCAAAATCACGCAACATTACGTAGTTACTTCTTGGTGCAAATATCGAGTAATCCAAAACCACTGCTTCAGCTTTATCTGGAGATATACCGCGCAATGCTCGAGCCAATTCACGATCTTCCGAGAACAAACCTTCTGTTGATTCCATCAAAACTTTGTTTTGGCCATCTAAAATCGCAAAATCAGTTTTATTGTGACGCGATAATTTAGAAAATCTTTGAACCAAATCGTAAACTTTAAAACCCACAGCCACAGTTCCGATATATCTACCTTTATCATCCGCAACACCCACACCAGCTGGAATTACGTACTGACCACTTGCCGCACCAACTGCAGGAGTTCCAGTAAAAATTTTCCACGGAGTTTTTTCAGTTTTCGCCAAATAATCACGGCCAGAAACGTCAACTGGCATCTTAACAATCCCGAATTCGCTGCTCATGGTTAGCATTTTATGAGAATCAATCCAGAAGAATATACCTGTTGAGAGCACATCGCGAACCGAACTGTAGTCGCTATCGAAGCTATTAAAAGATCTGAGAATATCGTTAACTTTATTTTTCTGACCACCTGCAACCGCGATCTTGCGATTGATATAATTTAGTACCGATTCGGTGTAATCCAAAGTGTTGGTGAAGGCCATCTCGATTTGATAAACCGTAGATTCCATCTTCATATTCTCACGCTCAATGAAAGAATCAAAGCTTCTAGTCGCAAAGTAAAAAATGGTGCCAATCACCATAAAATATGAGATAATGAGATATTTGGTCAGCGCGTTTTTTCCAATTTTGTACGATCTTATCATGCAGAAATTCCTAAAAATTTTATGTGTAGGTAAAAAAGAGAGGGAGCATATACGCTACCTACGTACATGAATGTCAAGAAAAGTTCCCAAGAGAAAAATATAATTTTCAGAATTGTCCGGAGGAGGAGATTGGATTAATATAGAGTTCTGCTAAAGTAACCCCCCCGACCCTACGGGCCACCCCCCTTGACAGGGGGGCAAGCAGAACTCCAGCCCCCCTGTCAAGGGGGGTGGCCCGTAGGGTCGGGGGGTTTCTTTAACAGAACTACTACTACAACAAATCAACAATCTTCTCAATCATCATATCACCCAACTCTTCCAAACTTTTGATCGTAACTTGGTTGCGATAAAATTCTTCGGTAGAGTGTCCAATTCCAATTCCCACAATCTCAATTTGCGACTGTCCCCGCGGTGCATTCTCAATCTTGCCAATCACGTGATGCAAATGATCAGTTAAAATATCACTATCATTCGCTGAATTCGTGGAATCATCAACCGGAGTTCCATCCGAAATCACCAACAAAATTTTGCGTTTCTCACTTTGCTGCGCCAAACGGGAACGCGCGAACAACAACGCTTCACCATCGATATTCTCTTTTAATAAACCTTCCTTCAACATCAAACCAAGATTAACTCTCGCCTTCTTAAAACGCTGGTTGAAATGCTTATAGATAATGTGACGCAACTCATTCAAGCGTCCGGGATTCTTTTCCCGACCCGAACTTTCCCACAGTTTACGCGCTTTGCCGCCTTTCCAATCTGAAGTAGTAAAACCAATAACTTCAGTTTTGATGGCAAATTTTTCTAAAATTCCGGCGATAATCTCACAAGCCATCGCACTCATAACAATCGGATTTCCACGCATCGAACCTGAGTTATCGAGCAAAATCGTCAGCGCTGTGTCTTGATATTCATGGTTACGATTCGTGATCCAAATATTTTCCACCATCGGATTTATCACTAGCTGCGTAAGTTTTTTGCGGTTTAGAATTCCTCTGCTGGCATCAAATTCGATGAAATTATCACGCTTCGACAACAATTTTCTTTTCAACTTCATCGTCATTTTTTTCGAAATCGAATCAAGCTTGTTCATCTTCAAATCCAGTTGATCGCGCAACAATTCTAACTCGTTTTTATTCACCATTTTTTGCGGAAAAACCACCTCATCAAACTTAGTGGTATAAACTTTGTAGGAATTTTTAAACTCGATTTTTTTGTTGTCTGATCCGCTCTCATCAACCTTCACAGTCACATCACCCTTTTTGTCATCTTCTTTCAAATCAGAAATTTTTTGTTCTTGCTCGACCAACTTTTCACCTTCTTCTTTTTCATCTTGCGAAAAATTTTGCTCCACTTCCGCTTCAACATTTTCTTGGCCAAAACTGCTTAAATCGTTTTGCATTTGTTCACTTTCGCCACCTAACTTTTCGTTAGATTTTTCCTCGTTGTGATTTTTGTTTTGCTCATCTTGTTCTTTACGTAATAACTCCAAAACTCGCTCGACACCTTGGGCAAAGGCTTGTTGATTATCCAATTTTTTTGCCAAGTTTTTGATCTCATCAACAATTTTTTTATTCAACATCTCAGCAGTTTCTGCCGCAAAAGTTGCAGTTCGAGGTAAAGTTTTTTTAGCAAAAACTTCGTTGAGTAAAATTAAAGATAGATTGTTCGAGTCGCTAAAAATGTCACTTTCCAGCTTTTCTAAAATATTTTGCGCTGCACCAAGATAGGAATTTTTAATCTTACAAATCACCCGCGCGCGCTCAAAATCATCAAGAATTTTTTGTTCCTTTTCGTCATATTCTTTTTCGCGATGCATCGCAAAATTGTGAAACAAAATATATGCCGCCGCTAGATCCACAGCCGCTCTTGTCTTAACATCTGAAACAATTTCAGGCACCACTACCGATTTTTTATTTTCCACCAGCTTATAATCCCAAGAGAAAAAATTATTCCGTACTGAATCAACAAAATCGATTTGCACATCTTCATCCGCTAACATCGCACGTAGAGTACTCAGCAAATTTTCTTTAATCTGAACTTTTTCTGAATCGTTTCTTTTCATGTTAATTATTTTTTCCGACTTCGTTTTCACAAACTATCTTCAAAAGTTTTGCCAGTTTCTTGATGTCAGATTTTTTATGTTGTGAAGAAAAAGTTATACGCAAACGTGCTTTGTTTTTTTCAACAGTCGGATAGCGAATCGCGCCAACTAAAAAGCCTTTTTCTTCAAGTTTTCTTGCAACATCGAGAGTTTTTTTGGCATCACCTATAATCACTGGAACTATTGCTGATTGTGGTTCTGGCAAATTCATCAGCTGACAAAAATATTTAGCATTTTTCATAGTTTTTTGCGCCAGATCTTTTTGTGCGATAATTTGCAATGACTTACTTGCTGCAGCTAAAACTGCTGGAGGAAGCGCTGTCGAATAAATCTGGGAACGAGAAAAATTACGCAAAAAATCGATCGAAACCAAGTCACCAGCAACATACCCTCCAACCGTACCAACGGCTTTAGAAAGAGTTCCAAGGATCAATACAAAACCCGTTCCCTTGGTTTCGACAAGCTCAACCGACAGTTTCTGAAACAATCCGTGAGCATCATCAACAACCAGCAATGCGTTAAATTCCTCAGCAAGATTTTTTAGACCCGAAACTGGTGCAACATCACCATCCATCGAAAATACTGTTTCGGTGATGATTATGCATTTCTTAAAATTATGGCGGTTTTGCACCAAAATTTCACGAGCATGTTTAATGTCGTTATGTTGAAAACGCATAAGACGTGCCCCAGAAAGTTTGGCAGCATCGATCAAACTAGCATGAATCAAACGATCGGCTACGATCAAATCTCCTTCACCAATCAACGCTGGAATTACACCAATCGCCGTTGCATAGCCTGACGAAAAAACTATGGCATCATCACATTTTTTGATGACTGAAATTTGTTTTTCTAATTGCGTGTAAAGTGAGTTGTTACCAGAAACATAACGCGAAGCACCAGCACCAACACCGTATTCTTTTATCGCTGTTACTGCAGCTTTTTTTACTTGTGAGTTTTGCGATAAACCGAAGTAGTCGTTGGAAGAAAAGTTTAAGAGAAGTTTTTTACCTCGTTTAATTTTGATAGATTCCACAACATCAGATTCTACCAACTGGCGGTAGAGATTTTGCTCTTTTTGTTTTTTGAGAGTTTCAACGAAGAATTTTTTCATCGAGATTGTTGTTGAGGTAATGACCTGTGGTGGGATTTGCTTATTTTGGTTCTAAGCACTGAGTTTGGCAATAAACCCCCCGACCCCTTTGGGGCCACCCCCCTTGACAGGGGGGCAAGTAAAACTCCAGCCCCCCTGTCAAGGGGGGTGGCTCTCATAGCGAGTCGGGGGGTTTATTAAGCCAAACTCGGTATCAGTACTTTTATAGCCAAACTCAGTTAGACTACTAAACGTCCAAATTCACAACTTTCAGCGCGTTTTCTTGGATGAATTCACGACGTGGTTCAACTACGTTACCCATCAAAGTTGAGAAGGTTTCATCGGCTTCATCAAACTGATCGACCTTAACTTGCAGCAAAGTTCTGTTTGCTGGATCAAGTGTAGTTTCCCAAAGTTGTTCGGCGTTCATTTCACCCAAACCTTTGAAACGTTGGATTGATACGCCTTTTTTGCCGATTTCAAGAATCAGATTCATCAACTCAACTGGTTTGGCGATAACGCGTTCTTCTTCACCACGAATGAATTTGGTTGTTGATTCAAACTCAGCGGCAATTTGTTCTCTCAACTGACAAAGAGCGCTAAATTCTGGCATGTCGAGATAATTATGTTTCACCACGTAAGAAGTTTTTACGCCGCGCGATTCTTTAACCACGTCGATATCGTTAGAATCATTGATCGAAGCACTCCAAGTAACATCTTCGTTGGAAGCATCAGCCAAAATTCTCTCAATATTTTTTAACAAAGATTTAGTTTTAGCAGAATCACCCATCCAAGCTTTTTCAAAAGCGCCAGCCAAAGCTAAATTTTCACAGATTTCTGCCGGCACGATACGCGAAACGCTGTTAATCAAATGCGAGAACTTGCTCAACTTGTTAATAAAGTCATGCAAATCAGCACCTGAACGATCTCCAGCTTTTGATTTCAAAACTGCATTATTTAAAGCATTTTCGATCACATAGTTTTGCAACGCTGCTTCGTTCTTCAAATAAACTTCGCTTGAGCCTTTTTTGATTTTGTAAAGTGGCGGTTGCGCGATGTATAGGAAGCCATATTCGATCAACTTTGGCATGTGACGGAAGAAGAAAGTCAAAAGCAAAGTTCTGATGTGAGAACCATCGACGTCCGCGTCGGCCATGATAATGATTTTGTGATAACGCACTTTTGATGGATCAAAATCTTCAGCGCCGATACCAGTTCCAAGTGCAGTGATCATGGTGCCGATCTCAGTTGAAGAAAGCATTTTATCGAAACGAGCACGCTCAACGTTCAAGATTTTACCACGAATTGGTAGAATCGCTTGGAATTTACGGTTACGTCCTGATTTAGCAGAACCGCCCGCTGAGTTACCTTCTACAATAAACAACTCAGATTGAGCTGGATCTTTTTCTTGGCAGTCAGCCAATTTTCCTGGCAAGTTAGAAACTTCGAGAGCTGATTTTCTACGAGTTAGTTCGCGAGCTTTACGAGCTGCTTCACGAGCTTGCGCTGCTTCAACAGCTTTACCAACAATCGCACGCGCATCAGATGGTCGTTCTTCAAACCATTGTGCCAATTTGTCGTTAACCCAAGATTCAACGTGGGTACGAACTTCAGAAGAAACGAGTTTATCTTTAGTTTGTGACGAAAATTTTGGATCAGGAACTTTAACTGAAACTACTGCAGTCAAACCTTCACGCACGTCGTCACCACTCAAAACGATTTTGTCTTTTTTGAAAAGTTTATTGTCTGAAGCGTAATTGTTGATGGTACGAGTAAGCGCTGCTTTCATACCAGCTAAGTGCGTACCGCCGTCACGTTGACGAATGTTATTGGTAAAACACAAAACGTTTTCGTGGTAAGAATCATTCCACTGCATCGAAACTTCCATGCTGATACCGCTAGTTTTGTCTGAGCCAGCAACTGAGATAGTTTGATGCAAAGCATTTTTGCTTTTGTCGAGATATTTAACGTAAGCCTCAACTCCGCCTTCGTAGAAAAGGATGACTTCTTTTGGCTCTTCACCGCGCAAATCTTTTAAAACGATTTTAACACCTGAGTTAAGGAAAGATAACTCGCGCAAACGTTGCTCAAGAGTAGGGAAAGAGAATTCCAAAACATTGGCAAATGTTTGGTTTGACGGGTGGAACGTAACTTGCGTACCTTTTTCACCGTTGGCATCGCCAACGATTTTAAGTGGAGCAACTGCATCACCATGTTCGAAACGCATGTTATGCTCTTTACCATCGCGCCAGATTGTAAGTTCTAACCAATCAGACAAAGCGTTTACCACCGAAACACCAACACCGTGCAAACCACCAGAAACTTTATAAGAATTCTGGTCGAACTTACCACCAGCGTGAAGTTGCGTCATAATAACTTCAGCAGCAGAAACGCCTTCTTCTTTGTGTATGTCGGTTGGAATACCACGACCGTTATCGCGCACGGTGACTGAACCGTCAGCGTTAAGAGCAACTGTAACTTGATCGCAATGTCCAGCCAAAGCTTCGTCAATGGCGTTATCAACAACTTCGTAAACCATGTGATGCAAACCCGAACCGTCGTCAGTATCGCCAATATACATTCCGGGACGTTTACGAACTGCTTCTAAACCTTTTAAAACTTTAATCGAATCTGATGAATATTCGGCACTAACCGTGTGATCCATTTGCTCTTCAACAACAGGAGAATTGTCTTGTTTTTTCGCTGACATTTTTTGGAATTTTTTGTTGATTTTTAAAACTGCTCGGAGGCCGTGGAAAATATGGCTTCAGAAGATGATAAGAAGAGTAAGAATCTAAACTTAAAAAAGAAGAAATTTTTGCAGAAAAAAACGCACATCGTCATCCTTGAATTTATACAGTAAATTCGAGGATCTATTTAAATTGAAAGAAAGAAGCCGAAAAGACCCTCGATGCTACTTATCAAGGATGACGATGTTAAGGAAGAATTAGTGCGATCCTATGTTGATTACAATCTGACTATTTTGTTCATTGCCATCAACGCTTACACCTTGCTCATAACTTTTAATGTAACACAAAGCGTTGGTTTTATCTTCGCAGTAATAAATCACGCCTTGTAGCAGGTATTTTTTATTTTCAGAAAGCTGTGGTAACTTGATGTTTTTAGTTCTGACCTCAGTCCAGTCAAAACTAGAAACCAGATTAGCGCGATCATCTTTTACCATCTCCAATAGATTAATAAAACTCGGACCATTTTCGTTGATCTTCCAACCTTTTTTCAAATCAATCTTAACTGTTATTTCAGTTAAAGGTTTTAGTTTGATATCTGCCGCTTTTTGTAAGTTTGGTAGATATTGCAAGAAACCTTCTTTTGGAAGTTTCAACGCTGGCATAACATTCAAAAGTGAAGTTGCTAAACTGCCGCGATTCAAAATCACGATACGATTGTTGTTAGCATCAGCAATGTAGAGATTATTGAGAACAGAAGTTATGCCTTCTGGCTGATCGAATTCAGCGTTAGATCCTGCACCAAAATTATCGCCACTTTTACGTCCCGCCATATTAGAAATTTGACCAGAAGCAAAATCATATTTTTTGATTGTGTGATTGAAGCTATCCGAAATGTAAGCTCCTGTATCATCAACCATCAAACCCATTGGATGTTGCATCAAAGCTTCGGATTTGCCGCCGTTTTTATTACCGAATTTGTTAATACCTTTGCCAATCAAAGTTTTGACTTCGCCATTTTCTTCCATCACACGCAGCGAGCTACTTTCAGAATCAAGGAAGTAGAGCTTACGATTATAAACCGACATGTCGGAAGTTTGCGCTAAAACGTTGTCAGGATATTTTCCATCAACAATGCCTTTATTTCCGCTACCAGCAAGAACGGAGATTGTGTCTTTATCAGCGTTGTAAGTCAAAATTTGATGAGTACCAGAGTTGGCGATAACAATATTGTGTTCGTTAGGGAAAAATTCGATGTCAGTTGGAGAGGCTAAGTCAAAAGATTTAGCTTCAATAATTTGTTTATCAGCCAAAGCCTCGCCTTTTTGAGATGAGCCAATCAACGTTTCAACTTTACTGTTTTTGAAATCAATTACACGTAGAGCGTGGTTGCCAGTATCTGCCACGTATAATTTTCCTTTCGAATACAGCAAACCTTGTGGTGCTTTGAAAGATGCTACATCAAAACTGCCATCCTGAATATCAGCAAAACCAGAACCAATTTTCAAAATCACATCACCAGATAAAGAAGTAACTAAGATATTATTTTTTCCGGTATTAGCGATGAAAAGCACCGGCAAATGACGCGATTTGTAAGTGAAATCTGCAGCATATTCAACTTTGGTTGGGAAGCTCAGAACATTGCTGTCGATGCTATGCTTCTCAAGTGTGATTGGTAGAGGATCACGATTCAGTTCGTATTTATATTTTGAGATTAATCTTTTGATTCCAGCTTTAGCGGAAAGAGCTCCAGCTTCTCCAACATAGGTTTTTTCAACTTTACCGCGGGGATTAATCAAAACTAAAGTTGGCCAAGCCTTTATTTTAAAGCTATCCCAAATACGCGAGTTGGCATCGTTGATTACAGGATGAGAAATATCGTTGCGAATTACCGCCTTTCTAATTTCAGCAAAGTTTTTTTCATTGTCGAACCTACCGGAATGAACACCTATAACAGTAAGCTTGCTGCCAAACTGCTGTTCCATCTTTTTAATTTCTTGCAGAGTTTGAGCACAGTTAACGCAAGAATAAGACCAAAAATCCAACAAAATGATACGATCTTTTAAGTCAGAAACTTCTAGTGGACGAGATACGTTAAGCCATTGCTCAACTTTATTCTTTTCGCCTTGGTGTAAAATTTTATTAATGTCAGCATGGTTGAAAGTCGAACGGAAAATAAGATAAGAAAATCCCGACCAAATTGCGTATAAAACTACTAAAACCGAGAGAATTAGAAGGATGAGAGATTTATCCTTTTTGCTGACCTGGATCATTAAAATATTTGAGTAGTAATTGTCATCTTTTGGTGCCTAAACCAACTGTTATCCTGAGTTTTGGAGGTGATCCAAAACTCAGGTAACTTTTACAGAAACTAAGCTTGATATTCGCTTCTTCTGCTTCTTTTTTTACGAGTGATATTTTCCTCGATTCTTCTTTTCTTCTCTTCAGAAGGTTTTTCGTAAGCTTTTCTTCTTCTAGCTTCTTTGATGATTCCTTCTTTCTGAGTTTTCTTACGGAATGACCTAATGGCCAATTCCAAGTTACCTCTTCCAGTAATCAATACTTGCATTTTCGACTTTACCCCCTTTCACGCGCAAAAAATTTTAATATAAAATTGCTGTCCTGAGCGAAGAGAAGAATCTTTTGAGTTTAACCTTAGAAAGTAAAAACTCATAAGATTATTCGCTATGCTCAGGACGACAAATTAGTTAGTTTAATTTTGGATCTATCCAAGAAATGTTACCATCTTTTCTGTGATAAACTACATTCAATCTACGGTTTTTCTTATTAATAAAAACAAGTGCCGGAAGGTCTTGCAAGTCCATTTTCATGATTGCTTCTTCAACAGTCAAACTTTCGATATCAGTATTTTTTTCACCAACGATTTTAAGTGAATCTTCGTTAGTTTGTGGAGTTTCTTCTGCTTCCATTTCTTCAAAAACATTGTAAGCAGTAGGTGGAACGATGTATTTAACAGCATCAATCACGTTGAAATCAGGTTCAACAGATTTCAATCCGCCGCCATCGCGACGATAATTTTTGATACGACCTTTATAACGAGCAAGCTGTTTAGCACATTTTTCAGCAGCCTCAGAGAAACAACCATAAACATCGCCTGCTTCCGCATTTGCTTTAACCGTAATGCCACCTTTAACGCCTTCGTTGACGTTAATTACGACTTTGAACATGTGACCGCTTTTTGAGAAATGCACATCAGCATCAACAGCTTTGTCAAAATATTTTTTAACTGCTTTAGCCAAATTTTCTTCCACATATTGAGTCAGCGATTGGCCAACTTCAATATTTGCTCCCATAACTCTGATTTGCATAGGTTTAACAAATTTGATTCATAACATATTGTAAGATCCCGCCGCGCTTAAAATATTCAACTTCGTTGCTGGTATCTAAGCCACAGGTTAAAATAACTTCCTCTTTAGAGCCATCAGCTCTTGTAATAACACATTTCAAGTCTTGCTTCGGCTTAACATTAGGGTTGATTCCCAAGATATCAACCACTTCATCACCTTTTAATTTTAAGGTTTGACGATTTTGTCCAGCCTTGAAAATCAAAGGCATCACACCCATTCCAATCAAGTTTGAACGATGGATTCTCTCAAAACTTTCAGCGACAACTGCTTTAACGCCAAGTAAGAATGTACCTTTTGCGGCCCAGTCACGCGAAGATCCTGTACCATATTCTTTACCAGCGAAAATCACCAAAGGTGTATTTTTTTCTTTGTAATGCATCGCGGCATCGAAAATTGAAACTTCTTCGCCATTACCATCAATTTTAGTTAATCCGCCTTCTTTGCCGCCCAGAATTTCGTTTTTAATACGAATGTTGGCAAAGGTTCCGCGCATCATAACTTCATGGTTACCACGTCTTGCACCGTAAGAGTTGAAATCAGCTTTTTGCACGCCTTTTTCTTTCAAATAGACTGCTGCTGGCGAAGTTGCCGAGATATTTCCCGCCGGAGAAATGTGATCAGTCGTGATCGAATCACCAAACAATCCCAAAACTTTTGCCGCTTTAATTTCAACCGCATTAGCACGATTTAAATCATCAAAGAAATTCGGCAAACGAATGTAAGTGCTGTTTGGCTGCCAGTTGTAAGTATCAGATTTTTCAACTGAAATTGCTTGCCAAGCTGCATCACCTTTGAAGAGGTCAGAATATTTTTTAGCAAAAACTTCGCGACTGATATTTTGTGCAATCACAGAATCGATCTCAGCTTTGCTTGGCCAAATATCTTTTAAGAAAACTTTGTTTCCTTGAGCATCGATACCAATTGCGTCTTTTTCTAAATCAATTTTAAGAGTTCCTGCCAAAGCATAAGCCACAACTAAAGGTGGCGAAGCCAGATAATTCGCTTTAACTAAAGGATGAACACGACCTTCAAAGTTACGATTTCCTGAAAGAACTGCACCAACCAAAAGATTTTTTTCTTTGATTTTCTCTTCGATCTGATTGTGCAATGGACCAGAGTTACCAATACAAGTTGTGCAACCAAAACCAATCAAGTTGAAACCAAGTTGGTCGAGATAATTTTGCAATCCAGAGTTTGCCAAATATTCTTGAACTACTTGCGATCCTGGAGCTAGAGAAGTTTTAACTGTTGGTTTTACTCTCAAACCTTTTGCAACTGCTTTTTTAGCAAGTAACCCTGCCGCGATCAGAACTGAAGGGTTAGAAGTGTTGGTACAAGAAGTGATTGCAGCGATAACAACATCACCATCGCCTAAATCAGAATTAAGTTCAGAAATATTCTCGCGTGGCTTAGCAGTATTGTTTAACTCGGTCGCCAGCTTATCGTAAGATTCGTTAACTTGCGATAAAACCACACGATCTTGTGGTCTTTTTGGACCAGCTAAACTTGGTTTGATTGTTGAAATATCAAGCTCCAAAACTTCACTGAAATCTGGTGCAAAATCATAATTTTCGCAGAACATTTTTTGCGCGCGCGCATATTCTTCAACCAAAGCAATGGTTTCAGAGCTTCTGGCTGTAAGATGTAGATAGTTAAGAGTTTCTTTGTCGATTGGAAAAATACCGCAAGTTGCACCATATTCAGGAGCCATATTCGCAATCGTAGCGCGGTCTGCTAGTGAAAGAGAAGGAAGCGCTGGACCAAAAAATTCAACAAACTTTCCAACAACTCCTTTTTTACGAAGGGTTTGCGTAACAGCTAAAACAAGATCTGTAGCGGTAATTCCATCTTGCAATTTCCCAGTAAGTTTAAATCCGATAACTTCCGGAATTAGCATTGAGATTGGCTGACCAAGCATTGCAGCTTCAGCTTCAATACCACCAACACCCCAACCCAAAACAGCCAAACCGTTAATCATTGTAGTATGAGAATCAGTACCAACAACGGTATCAGGATATGCAATAGTTTCACCATTTTCAGTTTTTGTCCAAACAACTTGCGCTAAATTTTCTAAATTTACTTGGTGACAAATACCAGTTCCTGGCGGCACTACACGGAAATTGTTAAAAGATTTTTGCGCCCATTTCAAAAATTCGTAACGTTCGTTGTTACGTTCCATTTCAAGATCAACGTTCTTTTTGAAAGCATCTTTTGAACCAGCAAAATCAACTTGCACTGAGTGATCAATTACCAAATCAACTGGCACAAGCGGATTAATTTTTTTCGGATCTTTATTTTGTTTTGCAACAGCATCACGCATTGCAGCCAAATCAACTACAGCCGGAACTCCAGTAAAATCTTGCATCAATACCCTAGCAGGAGTATAGGCAATTTCGATTCTCTTATCGGAATTTTTTACTGAATCGATTAGAGAAGAAATATGTTCAGAATTTACCACATCGCCATCGAAATTACGCACTAAATTTTCGAGCAAAATTTTTAAGCTGTAAGGCAATTTCGAAATATCCTTTCCAATCTTAGCCGCCGCTTCTTCAAGAGAGAAAAATTTATATTCTTTCCCACCAGCTTTAAGCGTAGATTTTTTGATAAATTCTTTAGTCATATGATCCTTGAATTTAAGTTGATAAAACAACCCAGTTTTTATTGATAACGCCGATGTCTTTTTTGAAAGTCCAAACGTCGCTTAATTCTCTGATTTGATCTTTTCTACCTTCGATAATTTGACCTTCTTTATCAGTAACATAGTTGATTTGTTTTGAGACAAAACTAATGCTTACAGTTGCAACATTATCAAGCAATTGCGCCGAAATAATTCTAGCTTCGTTAACAGCAATTACATTACTTACCAAAGTTTGTTCAGCAGATTTTCTGTTGCTAATCGCAGTTTCAAAACCAGCAAAAACTTTTTCAGAAAGCATCAAACGCAACATTACTAGGTCTCCAGTTGCAAAAGATTTTATAACATTTTCAAAAGTTGATTTTGCGCCAGCAATAAAAGCATCGGCGGAAATGTTGCACATGATTAGAATTTTGCGGAAAGCTTCCTGTGAAGATTGATCCACAAGGGTAAGAATAGTTTTTTCGTTGGCAGCTTTTTGGGCTTCGCTTTGCTCAACAACTTTTTTTTGAATCGCCATTACTTGAGTTTGAACTGCAGCGATAAGCTCTTTTTTGCGGGAGATTTTTTCTTGAACTTGTTTTTTTTCTTCTTCATCAACTCTGCCAAATTGTTCTCTTAATTTCCAGAAAACATAAAGTGCGATTGCGGCAAAGAAGAGGATGTCCATGGGGAAAGAGTTTGGATTTAACGATCCGCTGCCAAGGCTAAAGCGGATAGCTTGTTCTAATATTTCAGCAGTGCTGAAACACAAGAACAAGCAAATGGGGCAAGCGACGGGGATCGAACCCGCGACCCTCAGAACCACAACCTGATGCTCTAACCAACTGAGCTACGCCTGCCATCTTAAGGAGCGCGGCAAACTATTTTTCAACATAGTTAATGTCAAGGCAGCAAACTAAATTATTTAGCACTAACCCAAACTTGTTAAATCGCCGTTAACCGTGCTCAATTTGTTTTGTATAGATGATATATCAGATTCATAACCTCTGATCACCGCTTCAAACTCAGCAACTTTATCCTGAATTGCTTTATCTTGAGCAGCATCACCCTTACCTAAATCTGCTCTAAGCTTATCCATACTGTCTCTGGCCTTATCCATCTTGATTTGAGTAGCTCCGATCTGAGTTTTCAAAATACCTATTTGTGTATTCAAAATACTCTTTAAAGCTTCATTTCTAGCTGGATCAGGAGTTTCGTCTGGTTTACCTTTACCTTTGTCTTTACCGTCTTCTTCATCACCACCTAAAGCAGGATGTTTCTTAAGATCTTCTAAGGCTTGATATTCATCGCCTAAACTCTCTTCACCTTTATCATTCTTATCTTCAACAGAAGCGGTGATCTCATCCATCTTGTCAGAAAACTCTTGTTGTTCTGGAGTCATAGTTCGACCAACATGAGCTTCGCTTTCTCTCTCTTCATCACCAAATTCAAGATGAACATCTTCATCACCAATAATATCAGAATCTACCTGATCACCTTCTGCGATATGAGCATCACCAGTTTTAGGATCAGCCAGGCTATCTTCGAAATATCTTAAACGCTCAGCTTTTTCGAATAGAGTTGTATTATCAAGCTCAGTCAAACCATCTTTAACTGCGTCCAAACCACCAGCAGCGTCGAGTCTTTTTCTTAAATCATCTTGCTCAGTAGAGGTCATTCCCTTCATGAACATGTTTGCATCAAGATCACTCATTTCAGCAAGTTTCTTTTGTAGATCTTCTATTTCTTTCTTCTTGTCCTTGTCTTTTTCTTTCTCTTTTTGATCTTCTAAACCTTTGATGATTTCTTCTTTGGTTGGCAAATCTTCCGCTAAATATTTTGCCATCAAAGCTTGTAGTTCTTTAGCGTTATTCATAGCTTCATCTCTTCTAGCTAAGAATACCGCATCCTCTTCCCCTTCTTTTTTGCCTTCTTTGAAAGAAGCCACTGATTTCATCAAAGGATCAATTATTGCCTCTCTCTCAGCATTAATCATGATAAATGCTTTTTGTACTTTTACCTGCTCTTCCAAAGCTTTGATATATTCATCACGTAATTTATCATGCACCTCTTTTTTCAAAGACTCAGCTCTAAGATTTTCTTCAGTTCTATAATCTTTTGTACTCAAACCGGCTAACGTAGCAGCAGCAAAATCCTTGGCGTTTGGCTCTTTTCTTTTAGCGTCTTGAATCTCTTTCACTATATCTTCGAGAGATTGGTTTTCAGTTTTCAACTTAGCGACTTCTTTGAGCAAATCTTTTCTATCTTTTTCCAATCTATCATATTCAAGCTTCCATTGATCTTTATCCATCTTCATTCTTCGCGACAAATCGCTCTCTTCCTGAAACGCCGCAATACGCTCTTTCTCTAATTTAGCTAGATTCTCTTTTTCTCTTTTTAACTGCTCTTCTCTTTGCTTATTGGTTTCTTTGAGGTTGGCTTTTTCTAAAGCTGAAATTCTCTTATTAGCTTTGATGATTTCAGATGAACTTTCTGTAACTTTTTTCGCCGCTAAAGACAAAGCTGCCAAAGTTCTACCTCCAATTTGAGTTCTGGCCTTCTTGCTTGCTTCAGCTTCTTTATCTTTGATTGTTTTTAAATCTTTAGCGATCTTGCCCGAATCTTTTTGCGCAAATTTAACTGCCAATTTTTTCAAATCGGCTTTCATAAATTCTCTACGATCTTTCGAGTCTTTGATTTTTTCTTGTTTTTTCTTCTCAAGTTCGCTTCTTGCAGCGTGATTTGGCGCTTTGTTCTTGTCAGCTTTTCTTTCATCATAATTTTCTCTGATTCTTTTTTGCTCTTGCTCCGCACCATTTTTCGAAAGATATCTGATCAAGCCACTGCGATCACCTTCTTTGACTTCTTGACGGATAGCATCTTTTGATTTTGCAAGATTCAAAGGATTCAAGACGCTTCCTTGACCATGATCTAACCAACCACCAGTTTTATCGCGAATCAATCCCATAGTGGTTCCTCTGGCCGCATGTTCTTGGTTACTTACTTTACGCATAAAGCTTGCAGCCGCTCTCTTAGAATCAGTCATCGCATCATTACCAAAAGCATTATCAAATGGTTTAACTGCACGAACTGCTAAACTGAAGCCATCTTTAACTTTATTAGAGAACTTATTGAAGCTTTTAGAAACTGCACCATCAGTAACTTTTTGTCTGTCTTGTGCAGCCCTAAATTCGTTATCCTTAAGGTGTTGTAAGAATTCTTTTTGTTTTTCTGGATTATTAGCAAAAGCTTTAGCTGCTTCAGTTGCACTATATTCTGTTTGTTTTCTGATAAAATCTCTCATATTGCTAAAGCTCATATCGCCAGATTTGACGCTACTAACCACAGCATGACGATCATTCATAATGCCTTTGATTGATTCTGCGCCACCAGCAAGATTTTTTTCTGCCCATTCTTTAACTTTGTTACCCAACTGTTCGCGCAGCTCTCTACCAATTGGAGGATTAGCCGAAGATTTTAGCTTGGCAGCTTCTGACTTAATAAAGTCAGTCAAAGGCTTATTAATAAGTTTCTCATCCAATCTTTTTCCGATAGAATCAAGATTCATGCCAATACCAATCGATTTGATTGGAGCACTTCCCATCGCTGTAGAATTACTTTGATGCGACATTAATTTATTCGTCACCTCATTTCTAATTGCCATATCTTTTGCCGAACCAGTCAAACCTTTAGAATCAGCGTTTTTGGTTGCTTCAGATATTGCAGAATCAATAACGCTGTTGCGATACATAGCGCGCGGATTTGAAGGCATCGCGTTCACAGCTTTCATCGCTGTATCCATTGCGGTATTGCCGCCCGGAAGTGCACGAATTGCACCTGACATAGCATTGGCAACAGCAGAGCCACTTCCTGACATTGCTGAACTCACGCCTTGATAAGTTTTCGCAGCAGCAAAGGCAGCCATACCGAGGGCTGAACCACCAGCTGATTGCGCCGCACCCATCATTCCACCCATCAAACTACCTGCGGCGCCCATAGCACCTTTATCTTTATTCGCAGCACCACCGATTGAAATCAAACTACCACATAGATCAGGAACTTTATCCAAAACTAATTTAGTGATGAAGATCAATCCACCAATCATGATGAAAGATGAGCACCATTCCATTAAAGATCTATCGACACTTGATTTCAGAATCGGGATTGAGAATAGACCCAAATTCCAGTTAGTCACACAAGCACGATAGCTCAAAAGCGAAGTAAAGTTTTGATCAATCAACACCAAGAAATTATACAGAACCAAGAACATAAAAATAATTTCGAGCGACCTAGCACCAACAAATCCAAGCCATTTCTTGAACATATCGTTGGTATGTCCAGAAAGCGTAAAAGCAATGAAGATTGGTCCAAGTGATAGAACAAAAGCTAATTTAACGATCGTTACAACGTAAGCCATTGCCACAGTCAGCATTACATAAACGAAGAATGCGATTAACGCATAAATGGCTGCAATATAAATTGGCCCGAAAATTGGAACGCCAAAGAACAAACCAAAAATCTTTTTCGCTGAGGCAATTGAGAGAAGGTTACGAATAATTAAGTCAGCATAAGAGAAACGTGTTGCGTTGCTGTTTGAAGAAGCACGATCCATTTGTGCCGTAACAATCCCTGAAGTTGGATCAAGATTTTGGTCAGAAAAATTCATGAACATAGTGATCACCGAATCCATGCCATCTTTGAAGAAAGTCACAACAATTTTATCGTACCAATACCAGCTGCTTGCACTTGTGAAGAACATCACTAAAGCAATTTTCAGCATTCTAGTCATTAACTCTTTTTTGGTAACGTCTGCTAAACCAATAAGAACCGAAACACCGTAGAATAAAATATAGAATGAAAGCGCCATTTGAACTATGGTCGAGAAACCCGAATCCAGAACTATCTGGTTAAACATAGTCTGAATTATGCCGCCTTGTCTAACTCCGGAGCTGTCTGGAGTTCCCATAATTTGGTTTTCCATCAAACTCACCAAAAATTCTAACAATCCAGAATCTTGATCCTGACCGAGACCGCCAAGGAATGTAACCTGATATTCACCGTAATTATCATCATATCTACTGTCATAAATAATCAGTTTCGCCACTTCATTACGTGTATGCAAAGTATCATCGGAGAGACTTGTATTAGAACCCAAATTTCCTTCACCATCATCTTTAACAAAAATCTGATCATTAGCACTGGTGAAAAGATATTTTGTTACATCATTGCCATCTTCATCAAGACATTCATCGGTGACTGGATCACGGACTACATCGCATACTTCAGTTTGAGAAAACAAATGGTAAATACGCGTTGGAATTACAGATCCGCTTGATCCAAATAAACCCATGTAAAGACCCATTCCCGCCTGATATCTGCACGGAGACTGAAAATCCGGAATCAAATCGTTACGAAATTTGTCGTACTTATTTAAAGTGAAGTGATATACTCCATAATCAGTTGCGCTTCCATATTTTGTTGTACAGGTACATTTATTGGGATCATTTTGCGCTGTAAGATTGGTAACACAGTCAGTACCGATATAAGAAGGCTCAGATTCTGGAGTCTGTCCACTATAACAGATACAATTTGGAGAATTGCCATTCATGGCACAGAACTTACAAGCATCAAGAGATCTAAGCTGATCATCACTACCTAAATCATCATTTCCATACCAAGGAACCCAACCACCAGTGATTTGAAGAACTATTCCTTCGCCATTAGTCTTAAGACCAGTATCATGCCATTTTGCAACTTGGGCGTCGCCAAGACCATCTATACCATCTTGAACTGGATTAGCCTGAACTTTGATAATTTCTTTATCAAACTCATTAGCTTCCACACATCCTGTATCACAAGATGCGACAACAACAGCCAAAAAAATCAAACTAAAAATCTTAGCTAATTTTTTTGCCAAATCCATTGGATCTAAGAATTGAGATTGTCAGAAAAATATCGTAAATGGTACCTGCGGCCGGACTTGAACCGGCAAGAGCGATAAAGCTCCACGGATTTTAAGTCCGTTATGTCTACCATTCCATCACGCAGGCAAAAAATGAAGGCGGGAAAACTAGATTTGAGCAAACAAAATGCAAGAAACTAAAACTAAAAAAACGGTTCTACAGAAATTTTATAGAACCGTTTCTAAAATTAATCTCTAATTTCTTCTGTCGCCAAAGAAGTTCAACATGGTCATAAACAAGTTTATGAAGTCCATGTAAAGGCTTAGAGCACCCATTACCGCCATTCTAGAAATTGCATCAACATTTCCAGAAGCATGATAATACATTTGTTTGATTCTTTGTGAATCATAAGCGGTAAGACCAATAAAGATGATCATACCAAGAATTGAAGTTGCGAAGTGTAATGCTGAACTTTGCAAGAAAGTATTAAACAAAGATGCAATCAACAATCCGATTAAACCCATAATCATGAAAGATCCCATCGAAGTTAAATCTCTTTTGGTTGTGTAACCATAAAGAGCAGTAATTCCGAAAGTTGAGGCGCTAATGAAAAATACTCTAGCAATACTAGTGCCGGTATAAACCATAAAAATTGAAGACATTGAAAGACCCATCAATGCCGCAAAAATCCACAAATAAACTTTGGCTCTTTCAGCTGAAATAGTAGAAATTTTATATCCAAAGAAAAATACAAAACCAAGAGGTGCAAACATCACTACCCAAGATAATGGAGTTCCGAACAAAAGACGCATCAAATCTGGCGAGCTAGCAGTAAGAAAAGCTACAAAACCAGAAATTCCAAGAGCACATGCCATGAAATTATAAACTTTAATCATATATTCTCTCAAGCCGGCATCATAAGAGGTAGCCGAAGCAGAGGAAGCAAATGATTTGTTATTTGTAAAATTTAACATCTTATCTCCGATTAGTTAGTTTGAAAAACTTGATTTCTCGCTCAAGGGAACAAAATCTTGTTTACCAAAGATTTCCGCAAAGATTTAATTACCGAGATAATTTTTGCAAGACATCCATTCTAAAAATTCTAAAATGAAAAAAATTATTGCACTCATCGGTTTGATGGGAGTTGGCAAAAGCACTCTTGGTGCGAAATTAGCCAATAGCTTGGGATACTATTTTGTTGATTCAGATCAAGAAATTGAAGATCGAGAAAAAACAACTATCAGCGAAATTTTTGCAAAAAAAGGAGAAAAATATTTTCGTGAACTTGAGAAAAATTTAATCGCAGAAATTATTTCACGTGAAGAAAACATAGTTCTCTCTCTAGGCGGCGGCGCTTATATGAATGAAGAAAGTCGCAGAATTTTGCAAGATAAGTCAACCGTGATTTGGATCACCGCATCAATAAACACAATATTACATCGCATTGGTCACAAAAATAATCGTCCGCTTCTGAACAATTCGGACAAAAGACAAGTGCTGGAAAATTTGGCCAAAATAAGATATCCAGTTTATGCCGAGTGCGATTTAAAATTTGATACCAGCGAAGAAAATCACGAAACAATAATTAACAAAATTAGCAAATATTTGAAGGCGCAAAAAAATGAAAAATAAAGTCAGAGTTAATCTCGATAATAGAAGTTATGACATCTTAATTGGCGCTAATTCAATTGAATATTTAGCCGAATTTCTAGCACAAAAAAACTACAGCAAAATTTTTATTATAACCGATGAAAATGTTGCAAAACAACATTTGCCAAGACTTGAGGAAGTTCTGAAACAAACTAAAATCAACACCAAAACTATCGTTACTAAAAGTGGTGAGCAAACTAAGTCTTTCGCCTTTTTAGAAAAAATTTGCGAAGAAATTTTAGAGCAAAATGCCGATCGCAAATCCTTGATTATTGCTTTTGGTGGCGGCGTCATTGGCGATTTATCGGGATTTATTTCGTCAATTCTACTGCGTGGAATCGATTTCGTACAAGTTCCAACAACCTTACTTTCAGCAGTTGATAGTTCGGTTGGCGGTAAAACGGCAATTAATTCCAAAGCCGGAAAAAATCTGATCGGCAGTTTTTATCAACCGCAGCTTGTTATTTGTGATTTAAATTTTTTGAAAACTTTACCAGCTCGCGAACTACGTTCTGGATACGCTGAAGTTGTAAAATACGGATTAATTCAGGATAAAAATTTCTTCGATTTTTTGGTAAAAAATGCACCGAGAATTTTTGCACTAGATGAAGAAATTTTAACCCAAATTATCACTAAATCTTGCCAGTCAAAAGCTGAGATTGTTTCCCAAGATGAAAAAGAAAATGGTCAGCGCGCTTTACTAAATTTCGGTCATACTTTTGGTCATATTTTCGAAACCGAAACCAACTATTCTTCTGAGATTTTACACGGCGAAGCTGTTGCACTTGGAATGTTGATGGCAGCAAAAATGTCGTTTGATTTTGGCATGATTAGTGAAGGCGATTTTACTCAAATTAAATCGCATTTAATTGATTGCGGATTCGTGATTGATCCGAAAAAAATTCGCGCTTCGTGGAATGAAGAAAATCTGACCAAACATCTTTACAAAGATAAAAAAACCGAAGGTGGAAATTTGACCTTTATTTTGTTGGAAGAAATTGGAAGAGCGGTGATTAAAAAATCGGTGGCGGTGGAAGATTTTGAGAAGGTTTTGCGGGAGTTTGTTTAATTCGAGTTCTGCTAAAGAAACCCCCCGACTCGCTACGCGAGCCACCCCCCTTAACAGGGGGGCGATGGTCCGAGTCCCGCCCCCCTGTTAAGGGGGGTGGCTCGCGTAGCGAGTCGGGGGGTTTCTTTAGCAGAACTCAGTACGTAGAGTTTCTTTTGCGAAACTCAGTTTTCATCTAACTAAAACGTAAACGGATAAAACACCGCCTTACCCACCAAAATCACCGCATCAAGTGTAACTGCAACTGGCGTGATCGCAGCTTTACCAACGTCTTTAGCCAAGTTGGAATCACTGTAATAAATTTGCAGGGTGTAGAACTCGTTTAACTTACCAACATTTTGTCCCAAATATCTCGGAGCATATCTACGTCCAACTAATTTGATTTTTACCGTCATCAAATCTTTGCGATCTGGTTCAAAGCCCCACGATCTCAAAGCGCGAAGATCTTCACGCGGCAGAATACTTGCAGGCCCCTCTAAAACAAAATCGCCAGCAATATTGTTATTCTTATCAAGCTTGAGATGAGTTTTTTTCGGATTGATTGCCAAAACAGATTTTTGTTTTAACGACAAAACATTTTTAAGCAGACCAGAATTGTCCGAAAAAACGTAGTGATAATTCGTGCCAATCAAAGCAATAGATCTACCATCTGCACCAACAAAAAACTGTTCAATTTCTTCGTCATAACTTTTATCGCCCCAAATAAATTTGGTGATACAGGAAGTTTCAAAAGTTAAAGCAAAACATAAAAAAAGGCCGGTTAGAAATTTTTTAATCTTCATTTTGCCTCTCTTAATTGTGCTAGAGTATTAAGTCTTACTTCTTTCAACTCTTTATCACTCAGTGGAATCAAACCAACACGAGCCAAATATCCTTTTTGTCCGATAGTTTCTTCGCTAATAATTTCTTTTATAAAGTTGCGCATTTGCGGCATCAAATTCAGATGTTCTTTTTTGAAATAAACAAAAAGTGGACGTGCTAATTCATATTTTCTGGAAGTAATGGTCTCAGCAGTTGGCAAAACATTATCAATGCTTACCGCTTGAATTGCGCTTGCATTAACCACTAAGAAATTGAAACCAAAAATTCCTAAAGAATCGGGATTATTTTTAAGATTTTGCACGATCAAATTATCGTTTTCTCCTGACTCAATAAAATGACCATCAGTTCTGATTTTACGGCATTGTCTTCTCCGAGAATCGCGATCAGGAAAAGCAGTGATAAATTCCTTTTGCATAAAGCAACTTTCTTCCAAAACGATATCGACGAAAACATCACGAGTTCCAGAAGTTAAAGGTGGGCCGTAAACGAGAATTTTTTTCTTCGGTAATTTCGCATCGATCTCGTTCCAGTTTTGATAAGGATTGCTGATAACTTTGCCCGATTTCACATCATAAATTTTATCGGCCAAAGCTAAGAAAATTTGCTCACGAGTTAGTTTGATTTTTTTGCCACCTGAAGAATTGGCCAAAACAATTCCGTCGTAACCAATTTTAATTTCGACCACTTCTTTCGCGCCATTGTGATGACAATCTTCCATTTCATTTTCACGAATCACTCGTGAAGCATTGGCGAAATCAGGATAATCATAACCAACGCCGCCGCAAAACATACGAAATCCACCTGTACTACCATCAGATTCGATAACTGGCAAAACCGTGTTTGGATTAGTTAAGCTTTCGGTACGATTAAATTCTTCCGAAATCGCCGCCATAAAAGGTGAAACTGTTGAAGAACCAACAGCCTGAATGTAATCACGCTTCGATTTGAGGATGTTGAAGTTGAAAGAAAAACTGCTTTGGATCGGCGCTAAAACCGCGATAGTAGTCAGCGCGATAATAATATTTCTGGTTTGTTGCATAAGTATTTGGTCGATTTATTTTTGATCCGAGACTTTGAAATTGCAGAATTAATACGAGAAACAAAATGCCAAGAAAAATGATGCAAATTTAACAAAAATAAAAATACTTGCATTAATACCTAAGCAGGCTTTGCATATTAAGGCTCTGCAAAATAACTAGTGATCTAATAAACTCTCAAAGAATGAGCCGACCTACCTCTCCCACTCCTTCAAGACCAAACTCTGCAAATTCTAGTCGCAAGGATCGCAGTGTCTCTTTAGTAAGTTTTGGCACTCTGCCAAATATCAAAAAGGAACCTGAGAAGAAAACTACGATATTGGATTTCGATAACTTCGAGGATGGTGCAAACCTTGAAGAAAGTGAAGAATTTTCTAATACAAACCCTGGAGCTGGATCACCTCTACTATCTTCAGAGAAGCAAAAGCGTGGAAGTAATATTCCTAGACTTCAACTTCCAAGTAATGCCCTTAATACTTCTTCAGAAGATTTAACATATAGACAATACCGACCAAATCAGCAGGCACGTAACACAGCCCGAAGCATATTATCAGCTCGCACTGACTTGCATCATACATCTCGGGAAAAACCCGTTGCTCCAGTAATTAACTTATCTGAAGTTGTCGAAAGACCAACAATCGACACGCTAAAAATTGTAGAAGCATTATTTGGTCTTTTTGATGTAAAAACCTCCACCAAGAAATATGGTTCTGTTACATTTAATCCAGAACAAACATTTGGCTCTGGCGCCAGTGAAAAAACCGTAGCCAACATTGAATTTAATCTTGGGGGAAAAACTTATACTGTCCTAGAAAATGATTTTGGAACTTTGTTGGAAGATGGATACAATCCAATATTTCACCGTGAACTGAGTTATGAAGAAGGCGAAGAGCTGCAAGAAATCTTAGCCGAAGCACAAAAATCTAAATCAAGCCCAGCTTTAGTAAAACCAATAGAACGAAGAAGTGCCGCCGCAACTGCAGCCGCCACCGCCTCTTTTGTTGAAGAAGAGACAGATAAAGGAGATGATGTAACTCTGATCGAACGAGAAGAATCAACGGAAGAACAAGAAGACGTCAAAGGTCTTTTTATGTCAGAGCAAGATCTTAAAGATGATCTCCAAAAGACGGAAAAAAAGCCGAGAACTGTTAGACAACAACCGAATACAGAACCACCAGCGCGTTATTTATCTCCCCGCCCTGGAGCTAGAATTTCTCCTCGTCCTCCAGCTGGTCCAGTACCAACAGGTATGTTGCAAGCCATGAACAAATCTCACGAGAATGCTGCTGCTCAACGACTAAAAAAACTTAGAATAATTCTGAAATGCTTAAATGGCGCTGGGGAAATTGGAATTTCTGAAGATAAAATTATAGAGATAAGTCAATTAGAAGAAGGCGATGCTCAACCATTTGAAACTTTTAAAATAGAAATCACTAAAAATACCGAAGCAGCTATTTGGCTTAATAATTCAGGAGGAGAACCAACACACAATATTACTAACCTCAACTCACCAAATCCAAGAATTTCCAAATTATCAAACGAAGCAGCAACCCATCAAAAATACTTAGAAAAACTCGACGAAATTTTAGAAAAATTACCCAGCGTTGAACAATGCCAAGCATTCTTTAGAAAGCGGCAAGAAGAACAGCTAAGAGCTCAACAAAAACAACAAGCAAAACAATTAGAATCAGACAACCAGAGAAATCTAGAATATATCTACGATGTACTTAAAACCCTCAATGATTATGGAAGATTTGTTAACGATTCATCTAAACAAAGAATTGAAGTTAGTAAGAAAGATGGACAATTTATTGTTGAAACACGTGAGCGTAAGTATTTAGTTCCTTTATCAAAAGATGGTAATTCAATCGAATTTTCAGGACTAACTCCAGAACAAATTGCTAATAATATCGCGCTCATTCAAGCAAAATTGCCAAGTATTAAAAAAGCACAACAACTTGTATCCGAGAGAATCCGCAGTTTGCAAGAATCATTGGAAAGTTCCCAAAAAGAAATAGGAAATGGGAAAAGTGCCAAAACTAATGATGACAAACATTTTAATGTAGAATCTGGCGTCACGCAATCAGGACAGAAATTTTATACCGTTACCGTAGGCGAAGAATTACTAACAGCAGTATTTGATGAGGGAGGATTATCATTTTTTGATCAATCTAACGAACAATCAAAATATTCTAGGTCATCAAATATATCATTTCTTGATGACACCCTAAGATCTCTCAAATATTCACAAGTCGAAACCTCTAGACCCATATCAGCCAGAAGCACCGCGAAAAAAGCTCCTCCTATGCCCCCTGGAGAAGCTTTAAAAGCTGCTTATGATGCTAGAAATGCTGCTGCTATAGGAACAACTGGTGAAAGTGAAAATATACCTGAATCAGCTCGCTCTAAATTATCTACAGCAAGAAGACAAGTTAAAATACTTGTAGATCAGGAATACTTAGATAGCTATGATGAAGAATTCGAAAAATCTAAAACGAGAAACACCAGAAAAAATTCTACAGGAAATACTCCTAGGGAAAAATCTCCCGATCTCATAGCTCAAGAAGATACTACAGTACGCGAGGCAAGACCAAAAACCGCTCCTAGTAGAGTTATAATTCCATCTTTACAACTAGGATCCACTCAACCAAATGCAGAAGAAGAACCCCCTCATTCTGAACCTCTTAATGAGTTAGTATCACAGTCAGCAAGAAGTAGAGAAGACGCTAGTAGAAAATCTATTAGAAAAATATTTTCTGAAGTTAGAAAAACTGCTTCTAATCTTGGATCCTCAGCCATCGATACGATAACTGGCCTAGTTAACCAACAAAAACCTCGTGTTAATCCTGGCTATGCCTACTTGGCCGAAAATCAAAGAGCTGATACACCAAGAGAAACTACAAGTGTAACACAACAAAGAATTCTAAACCAAAAAATTGTCACAGCAGGCGAAAGCTCAACAGTGGGCATGAGTCCACAACGAGTTCATCAAAGCCCACGAGCTTCAATATCGGATGAATACATTACTTTATCAAAACAAGCTCAAGCACTTTTGTTAAAAAAGAATCTTCCAAGGGAAGATGGTGATTTCACTGTGACAAAACTAACTGGATCAGATACATTTATTGAGAATTGCACCATAAAAAATGGTAGCGATGCGTATACAATAAATTTTTCCAATTTTCCAAATATAATAGCATCATTTAGTGATACTCATAATCAAACACCTGGACAAGATTTACCAAAACTACAATCACTGATTTCAGCTTTGGAGAAGCTGCAAGATATAACTCCAGAACAAAGAGAATTGAGAGATGATCTCTCTGACGACTCTTTATCTGACTCATCTTTAGATAGTTCTTCCATAGATACCGATTATGAGCTGCCAATAAGACCAATAAGATCAGCTCCTCAGATAGGTATGAGAGCAGCATCGGGAAAATTCAACCCCAAGAAAGTAGTTCTAGTATCACCCAGACCTCTGAAAGAAGAAACAGAATCAGTAGTATCGCTTTCCGCAGAAAGTTTAAACAGACATAATAGAGATAATCCTAAAGCAGATACTCAAACAAGAATTATAAATTTCCTTCAAACTCAACCAAAAACAACGATGCCTCTATCACAATATCAGCTAGATAATTTAGGATATTATTTTGATTATCGTTTCCGCCAAGGTGTTTTCCCAAATTCTATAACTAATGATGCTGAGGAAGTAGTATCAGATCAAGATGATACAGGACTAGGCGAAGCTGATGGGAGAGAATTCACAATCACGACTGATGGAACAAAATTTAAAAGAGTATTTAGCGGAGTTGGTCAAACAGAAAGATACACAACTTACGAAATAACACCACCCGCAGAACAAGAAGGAGAAGCAGAGACAAAATATCGACTAAAAAGAGCAATCGGTAAAGGTGGTGAGTGGTCTATTACAAAAGTAGAAGTAGAAGGAGAAGTAGAACAAGAAACAGACATTGATGAAAATATTGAGATGATGCTGTATCAAGCAACATCCTTAACACTTTCTGATGCTGTAGAAAATTCATACTTCATTGCAAACACTGCTACTAACAAAGTAGATGGCGATGTTGAAATAAAATTAACTATATCTGGAACTGAACGCAGATTATTATTAACTGCTAACAAAGCTGATGAAGAACAATTAGATTTTCTAGAAGGAATTACAGAAGATAACCTTGATGATTTAGTAAGGTCAGAAGGTTTAATAGATCAAAAAATAGAAAATTTAAAAAGTAGAATTGTAGTCAGTAATGATCTCTCAGAAATTGCTAGACTGCAATCTTTCCTAAATGCTGTATATGAAGTAGGGAAAATATTAGATGATGTTGCATCAACTTCAGAGAATCGCGCAGAAGTTTTAGAAAATAATCTCCCCCAAATTACCAAACTTATCCAACAACAAGGTTACAGCGTTGTAATTTTACCCGACGATGAAGAACAAATTGATAATGCCGCACTTTACAACATACGTTATGGTAAAGTCTATCGCGGCACTATAAAAGACGATGAAGCTGATGAAATGGAGGAGATGGATATCTATGAAATGATCACTGGCACTGATCCATTTTTAGTATCATTAGCACAAAGATCATTAGAACTTCAGAAAGCCTCCAACTTGACTAAGAAAGTTGGAAAAGGATTCTTAATAAGAAATTTAGCCGAGTCAGAAAACGATACTGCTGTAGCAATTGCTAAAGCAGCTGAAGATATTTTTGGCCCACTTGGTTCTGCAGAAACCTATGCAGGAGAAAATATTTTAGGAGGAAGTTTTGAATTTTCTTATTCCCAAGAAACAATAGACATACCCTTTCCAACAGGGAAAGGAAGGGAATCTTCCGTAGACGAAAGAGTTACTACAGAACCAAGAGATATTGCAAGTTTTACTCTTAAAATACCTCAAGAATTAGGTAATGAATTAGTTGATGTCGAAAGAACTTTTAAACTTTTAAAAGATGCTAAAGGACGCCATCATATAATCCTTAACGATGGCACCCCTAACTTACACCCAGAAAGTCAACAACCCGGCTCTTCTTTTAGAAAGTTTCTACCCGATGCCTTCGGAAACAACAGAAATAGTGGCTTAAAAAAACTCAGAACAGATCTTACTAAGTTTACGGAAGAAAGAAGATTATTGGAATCGGAAGCTGTTTTTTCTCTAATTCAAGAGCTTGCTACCAAAGCTAATGGGGAATACAAAGGCTACATTAAAGTAGACCCTCAAACCGGTAAAGTTTCATTAACTAATCCAGTTGATGGAATTCCATCTGTTATCTGCCAAAATAATTCAGGAAGAGTTGCAACAATATCAATTATAGATACCGTAAGAATCCAATCTAACGTTGATGGCGAAGAAGATACTTTTGAAGAAAAACCAAGAACAATTGATCTTGGAGAAGATGTAGAACCTTTCTCTTACACTTCCAGAACCGATATTTTCTCACTCATAAAAGCTCAAGAAGCTTTAAAAGAAATCGTTGCTGAAATCGAAAGACAAAGACTCGGTAATCTCTATAATTTAGCAGAATCTTTATCACCTTACGCAGAAATACAATTTAGCAATTCTGAAACCGATAAGATTCTAGTTACTAAAAAAGAGGATGAAGATGAATTCATCGCCAAATTATCAAATAATTCATATTGCCTAATCACCAAAGATTACGTTGCAGTCTGTGACTCCTCGGGAAATATTTTAGATGGTAATCAAAAAGTTCCGGACACTTTATCAACAGAGTTACTCGCTGCGTCAGTAACCGTAAAACAACTACAAGAAGATTTCACAAAAAAAGTTGCAGAAGTGTTTAGTCCTCACACTGACGCCGGTCCATATCTAGATACATCAAATAGTAGTGAATATTTCCAAAAATTTTTGGCAGATGATTATGGCGTAAGAACTTTCAGAACTAAGACGGCAGAATTTAAGACTGATAGCACAATAGTAATTAATGCTCAAAATCGAAACCCAATGACTTTTCCAGAATTGGGAAATCATTTTATGGAAGTTTCGCGTTTTATTGAGAGTGAACAAGATACACGACAAACAAACATCGCAGAGTTGGTTCAAACAGTTCAACAAACTTATGCCCAAATTTTAACAACCAAACCCGACTCAAATTTTCCTGGCGTAACTTTCGAAGATGGAGGAGATGGGAAATTGCTTAGAAAATTTCCATCAAATAATACTCCAAATTTATCATTTGAAGTTGCTCAAGATGGTTCAATCAAAACAAATCGTATACCAAAAGAAGATCCTATCAAACTTCACGATCTACAATTAGCTCAAGAAAGTTTGGTAAAATTACAGGAAAGGCTTACGATTGAAAATCTACGCCTTCAATTGGAAGCTGCATCACAAGATATTTTTGGGGCGGAAAATGCTAATGGAGAACTTCGAGCAAATACTGGAAAGTTCTCGAGAAAGCCACAAAATGATGGTTCCGTAGTTTTTATATTTGGTATAAATAATCATTCTTTTACTTTCTCAAATGACGGAAAACTGACTGGTAGAAGCTATAATTTAAAACCACAAATAGCCCCAACAGTTTTATCAAATTTCTTAGCATCTTTACGCGCTGAACAAGCCACAGCATTAGATCAACTAGCCAAAAAAATTACTACCACTTCTGCAGATGGAACATTAATCAATCAAGATTTAGTTACGGCAACGAATATTACAGAAAATGGTGCTCGCGTATCTTCAAGAAGCAGCGATAACAAATTTGAATATAATCTTGTCACCTCAACAGAAGGCGAAATTACTGGCGCAGAAGTCAAAGTTGGAGCTTCATTAGATAATTCTACAGCAAAATCAGCTAGAATCTGCGACATTATAGCTGCGAAAAAAACCGCTCAAAACATTCTTGATGAAATCGCTAGAAAACGTTTTGAAGATTTATTCCTTGAAGTTGTTGATCCAATAGAAAAAGCTGGCGGTATCCACAACTATACCTTCCCTGAAAAGGACACAGCAACTGAGACCGGATCAAGAAAAACCAAAACCTTATTTAACGCAAATGATACTGATTTAACAATATCCGAAAGAGATGCAGAAGCCGCAGAAAATGCAGTAGATTTAGGATATCTTAAATTTGAAGCAGATAAAGTTTATGGAACTTTACATGGTAATTACACTCTTCCGCTTTCAGTTTGGTTAGGTAATGCTATCACAATCTACCAACCTATCATCGCTGCTGAGAGAGACAGACTTAACCAAGGAGTTTTAGCAAATCTAGCTTCGTTATTTCCAGGCGAAGTTACTGAACTTGAAACCGAAACTCACAAGATTTCTTTTGATAGAGATACTCAAGTTTTGAGTATTGTCGATAAAGATGCAGGCAATGCGGAGTCAAAATTTAAACTTGTAGCAGGAAATGCAGGAACAGGTACAGAACCATCTATATCTTATGAAAATGACAAAAAACCATCACTTGCGCAACTCAGCAATTTGTTGGATCAGCTACAAAAAAATAACTCATTAGATCTTTACAACAAATCTGCTGAATTGGTTCCTTATGCCAAAATAAGTTTTGGACCTGAAGATAATCAACAAGATCTAACGGTTGTAAAAAATGCGGCTAACGGAGATTTAACTATCACCTCAACTGGTGGTGTTGAATTCAGAATTACCCAAAATGGTCAGATATCTAAACGACAAGATGCTGATTTTGTTGCTTTAACACCGGAAGAAACAACAGCTTTAAGAGCTAATTTAGAATCTTCTCAAGAAGCGGTTTTGCAAGCACAAGAATATTTCAGAAATGATGTTAAATTTGTATTTAGTGAAGCAACTTTAGCAAATGATGCTGCGGAATACACTTCGAGAGCAAGACCAAATGTTGATGAAAATCCTGTATCTTTCTCTTTCCAGCAAGCCCCTCAATCAGCAAAGCAATTTGTCGCAACACTTCCTACAATTTCATGCATCTTTGAGGATAAGCCTGGATTTGCGGGTGCAATAAAAGCTCTGAAAGGACCATCAGAAGATCAACTTGTACCAACAGAATTAACTTTTGAAGAATTAAGACAGAACCACACCCTTCTTGGCCGAACTTCTATAGCAGAGCAAGGTAGTAGAATTTCGGCATTAGGAGATATCTTACGATTTCTAAGAAAACCAGAATTTAGAGATCTAGCAACTGAGCATGGCCTAAATTCTTCACAAGCAACAAACGCAGATGGTGCAACATTCACTTCAAATTGGGAAAAAGATGGAACTCTGTTCCAGTTCGATGGTTATCAACTTTCTACACCAAATGTCGTAGATGAGAATAAATCAGCTAGACTTCACGATTACAAACTTGCCCAAGAAAGACTCGAAGAAATTCGCCAAAAAACTTTAGAAGCCAAACTTTTAGCTGATCTCAAAAAAGCAGCTAAAAGCTTTTTGGGAGATGAAGAAGCAGTTGGTCTATATACAGATTGCAATAACCATCAAACTTTTAAAAGAGAAGTACAACAAAATGGTCATCAAACTTTCAAATGTGATACAATAAATTTAACCTTTGATGCAGAAGGAAAGCTATTAACTAAGAAAACCTTTGAACAGATTTCTTTATTTTTCAATGACATTAAGAGGGTTGTCACAGACAAACAAAAAGAAGAATCAGAAACCCTAGATGATCTTACTAACCAATTACGTTCCGATAGAAAATTCAGGTCTGCTATAACAACCGGACAAGATGGAAAAATAACTGTAAATAAAACTCCATTAAACATTTCATATACTAAAAATGCTGATGGAATCGCTTCTGTTTCTGTTACAGGTACGGATATCAATAATTCAGATTCAGTATGTGATATCTCGGTAGCACGAAAAGCTATGCAAGAACTTCTGCAGCAAATGCAACAAAAACAAGAGAAAGTTGTCAATAATGCTAGGTTTACAGCAAATGCTGGTCGAGGATTCCAGAGTATTGATCGAAAAGTTGAGCTTGAAGCAGCTAGATCTACCGAATTAGCTTCGCAAAAAGAAAATATTAAATTACACCGTGCTTTAGACAAATTGTTCAATAGTGGTATTTATGTTCCTGCTGAAGAGAATGCAGCAAATCGAATTGACAAAATGACTACCGCTGACGTCACAATTTTGTACGAGCATGCTCTTAAAATTGAAGGAGGCTCTTCTGTCAAAGATACTATTGAAAATATCGGCAGAAACAATACCAACTTAATAAAAAAGAAAGCTGAAGCTATTGTCGAATTTTTGGACAACCATTATAAATCTCATGAAGAAGGTGCCCAACAAAATCGACAAGAATCAATGATTTCAAATATGCGTTCTTTCAAAGAAACCTCGGCTAAAATAGCCGATCAAGTAAAAGAAGCACATCAGAGAGTACTGAATACTATTTCAGAAACTCCATCTGGAGATGTAAAAGCAGCGTTTGCCCAAGCTTTAAAAGAAATACAAAATGAAAGAGGATAAAGCTTATAATATGTCCAATTTTTTAATCACCGGCGGCGCCGGATTTATCGGGAGCCATTTTGTTGAACAAGTTTGCGCTTTAGGACACAAAGCAATCGTGCTCGATAAAATGACTTATGCTGCAGATTTAAATAATTTGAAAGCGGTTGAAAAAAACCCGCAGTTCAGACTAGTCAAAGGCGACATTATTGATCACGATTTGGTAACCAAACTTTTGCACGAAGAACAAATCGATTTTTTGGTTAATTTTGCTGCTGAATCTCACGTCGATAATTCAATCAAAGCACCAGAAAGTTTCATTCAAACCAACATCGTTGGCACCTTTAATTTACTGAACTGCGCCCTGCACTATTTCAGAAATTTAGACGACGACAAAAAAGCAATTTTCCGTTTTCTTCACGTTTCAACTGATGAAGTTTACGGCTCACTTTCGTTAACCGATCCAAAATTTACTGAAGAAAATCCCTACAAACCTAATTCACCTTATTCCGCTTCCAAAGCAGCTTCAGATCATTTGGTACGCGCTTGGTTTGAAACTTACGGACTTCCAACAATTACCACCAATTGCTCGAACAATTTTGGTCCACACCAACATCGCGAGAAATTTATTCCAACCGTAATTTCTTCAGCAATCGCAAACAAAATCATCCCTGTTTATGGTAATGGCAAAAATATTCGTGATTGGATTTTTGTTAAAGATCACGCTAATGGCATATTTATGGCTCTTCAAAAAGGATTGGTTGGTCAAACTTACTGTTTTGGCGGCAAGTGCGAAAAAGAAAATATCGACGTGGCTAAAGAAATTTGTCTAATCCTCGACCAAGTAAAACCAAGAGCTGACGGCGTTTCTTACGGCGAACAAATCAAATTTGTAACTGACAGAATGGGACACGACAAGCGTTATGCAATCAGCAACAACAAGGTTGAACGCGAATTCGGATTTAAACCATCAAAAGCTTTCAGCGAAAGATTAAAAGAAACTGTTCTGTGGTATCTTCAGTAAAATCATTAGTTCGCCAACAATTCGAAGCCAACAAAATCGGTTGGACTAAATCTTTGCTTGAAGGAATCTCGCAAGATGACAATGGCGATTACGTGCCGTGGATGACATATCCAGCAATCGAATTTCTGAAAAATAATATCACCAAAAATCACGAAATCTTTGAATTTGGCTGCGGCGCTTCGACTTTATTTTTTGCAGGTCGCGCAAAAAAAGTTGTGGGGTTAGAAACAAATGAGAAGTGGCTTGAAATCACCAAAAGTAATCTTCCTAACGATTGTATTAATGTTGAAATCAATCTGATGCCAGATGGTTTAACCAATTCTGATTACGAAAACTTCCCAAAAAATTGTGGGCAAAAATTTGATCTAATTATTGTCGATTCACTGAAAAGATTTGAATGTGCTAAGAATGCAATTGATGCTCTGAAGCCAAATGGCACAATAATTCTCGATGATTCAGAACGTAAAAATTATAAAAAGATATTTGACTTTTTTGCCGAAAATAATTTCAGTGAAAAAAACTTTACTGGTATCTCACCCGGGCAACTGAGGCTGAAAAATACTACAATCTTTACCAAGTAATTTATGGGTCACGGGTCTTCAACACAAAGAGGGAGAACAAACAGTGGAACAACTAATACTCCCGTTCAGCAGAATAATAGTAATGAAAATCTTCAGAATCTAAATTTCCAAGCAGTAGCTGAAGAAGAAACTATAGAAAATATAGTTCAAAGCATCAGAGAACTTTTTCCAGAAGGAAGTGGTTTACGAACAATTGATGGAATTGGATTTTATATTGCCGATATTGGTCGTCCGTCAACCATATCATTTGCCGATAATGAGAATTATTTCCTTTTCCCCAATCAAATTATTCGAACTGATGAATCTTGGATGATTGATGAAAATTCTCATTCTATGAATCGCCAAGAGTTGAATGATTTACGCAGCAGATTGAGAGAAGCTCAAGAGCAAAGAAACAAAGCACCAAGGCCAAACCCAAGTTCCAATAATAGTAATATATCGTTGGCAGCATTAGCAAACCTAATATTCGACGAAGAAAGACAAGGTTACTATCAACCAGTAAATCTATCTATAAATGGTAATCTTATTGCTGTGGTTGACGGAAGAGAATTCAGAGTTACCAGCGTAACCGGTGGCAATAGGAATAACGAAAACGAAAACTTTCGACGCTAAATCACCACAAGATTATCGATATTCACCAATTCTGGCTTCGCGCTTTTACCTAAAATTTTCTTCACTTCTGCTGATTTTTTTTCCAGAACCTTTTTAGCATCTGCAGCCGAATAATTACTCAAGCCATTAGCGATGTGATTACCTTTTTCATCGCAAATAAAAATTGCGTCACCTTTTTTAAAATCACCTTTCACCGCCACAACTCCAATTGGTAACAAGCTGATTTTTTTATTACGCAAAACCTCTACGGCGCATTCATTAACAATCACTTCGCCTTTCGGATTTACAAAGCCAGCAAGCCAGTTCTTGCGCGACTTTGCCGCTTTATTACGATTGTGAAAAACTGTAAAATTTTGCTTACCTTCAACTAATTTTTTCAGCGCATTATCCGCCGTTCCATTGGTAATCAAAGTCTCGCACGCTGAATTTGCTAACATTTTTGCAGCCATAATTTTGGTCACCATACCGCCAGTTCCAACGTTTGAACCTGCTCCGCCGGCCATTTCTTCGATCTCTTTAGTAATTTCCGATACTTCCGAAATTAATTTTGCATCTTTGTGAGCGCGCGGATTTTTGTCGTAAAGTCCATCAATGTCAGAAAATAGAATCATCAAATCTGCTGAAATCATTTGCGCCACACGCGCTGCCAGACGGTCGTTGTCACCAATTTTAATTTCATCAACTGCGACAGTATCATTTTCATTGATGATCGGAACAACACGATTTTTCAGCAAAGTTTCTATAGTGTTGTGTGAATTTAAGTAACGCTCGCGATCGTTACAGTCAGCAGCTGTAAGAAGAATTTGCGCAACATTCAAATTTAATTTTTTGAAAAAATCACAATAAAAACCCATCAAATGAATTTGACCGATCGCAGCTGCAGCTTGTTTTTCTTCCAAAGAAAGTTTCTTGCTTTTTACCTTCAAAATCGTGCGTCCCAAAGCAATTGCACCGGATGAAACAATAACGATTTGAAAATTTTTTTCGACTAATTCAGCAACATTTTTAGCAAAATTCTTCAACCATTTCTGACGCAATTCACCTTCTGAAACCAACAAAGATGAACCGATTTTGATCACCAATTTTTTGCGCGATTTAAACAGCTCAATCATTTCAATCCTCTTTCCTTACGCGCTTTTTCAATACCTTCGCGATAAACAAAATTTTCAATCAACGGCAACGGGAAAGTTTCAAAAGATTTTGCGCCTTTCAGAATATAAATTCCTACTGCACGGTTGCTTTGTTCTGATACACCTTTGGCTGTGATTATATCTGGAAAATCCTCACCGAAAGATCGAGTTTCAATTAAGTCATCAGTTACGCCATTTTTGGTGAAATAATTTTTTACCGCTTCAACTCTTTTCAGAGCTAAATTCTGATTGAGCAATTCTTTGCCAGTGCGGTCAGCACTACCAACAAGCAAGACACGATAGTCACCTTTCATCGCCATCAAATAATCAATAATCGCTAAAAAATCTTTAGTCGCTTTGTCGTTTAGTTTGAAACTGTTAAGATCAAAAAGAATTTCGAAACGCTTAAATTGCGCCTCAGTAATTGTTGTAACTGGCTGCAAATCTTTCTTCTGATCTTCAACGTAATATTCGATTTCTTCTAAAAGTTTGTAAAATCTGCCACGACATTTTGCCAGTTCGCTTGCTTTAAAAATTGGTTTTGATTCTTTGGCAGCCCAACAGTCATAAAGATAAGTCAAATGCGCCATTTGAATTGGTAATTGATTTTGCATTTGCGGAGTTGAAACCACATCGAGTCTTTTTTGCATCGCTACCAACTCTTCAATCTGAGTTGGATCAGCTCCCCATTTGATTGGATTTTCTGGAACAATCACTTCATCAGCTGCGGCTTTTTGGCTTTTTTCCAAAAAATACAGCGCATCTTTTTTGTTTTTTCCCGACGATAAATTGCGTGAGAAATCGAGATATTCTAAAGCAAGATAAGCGTTGAAAGTGCCTTGCGCGCGTAGAGCGTTTTCATTGCCGACAACATCGTAAGATCTTTTCTTTTCTGCGCAAGAAACGCTTAAAATTACCAACAACAGAGAAAGAAAAATTTTTAGATTCATTGGAATAAACCATTACAAAAAATTGTCTTGAATGCGCGGATTTACTCCGCGCTTAACGACTCAACTTAAAAACTAAAATTCAAACGCAGTTTGTATTTTACTAGCTGTTCATCGATTTGAAGAACTCTTCATTGGTCTTAGTGTGCTCGATTTTGTGAAGCAAGAATTCCATCGCTTCCAATGGGCTCATCGGATTAACGATTCTTCTTAGCATCCAAACTTTCGATAATGTTGCACGATCAACCAATAATTCTTCTTTTCTAGTACCAGAACGAGTGATGTCGATTGCTGGGAAGATACGTTTATCAGAAATCTTGCGATCAAGCATGATCTCAGCGTTACCTGTCCCTTTAAATTCTTCGAAAATAACTTCGTCCATTTTCGAACCAGTTTCAACCAAAGCAGTTGCAATGATGGTCAAAGAACCACCTTCTTCGATGTTACGAGCTGAACCGAAAAATCTTTTTGGACGCTGCAAAGCGTTAGAATCAACACCACCACTCAACACTTTTCCTGAAGATGGAATTACGTTGTTGTAAGCGCGAGCCAAACGAGTGATGTTATCAAGCAAGATCACCACATCTTTTTTCGCTTCAACCAAACGACGAGCTTTTTCTATTACCATTTCAGCAAGCTGTACGTGACGCGTTGCTGGTTCATCGAAAGTTGAGCTGACAACTTCACCTTTCACGGTGCGAATCATGTCAGTAACTTCTTCTGGACGTTCGTCAATCAACAATACAATCAATACCACTTCTGGGTGATTAGTTGTGATGGCACGCGCAATATTTTGCATCAAAGAAGTTTTACCAGTACGTGGAGGCGCAACGATCAAAGCGCGCTGACCTTTACCAAGTGGCGTAACCATGTCGATAATACGAGTGCTGATGTCGCCGCCAGCAGCTTTTTCTTCCTGCATTTGCAGTTTCGAATTTGGATAAAGCGGAGTCAGATCGTCAAACAATACACGATTTCTGATTTTGTCTGGCGTGTTGAAATTCACGTCGTTAACGCGAAGTAACGCGAAATATCTTTCACCTTTTTTCGGCGCGCGAATTTGACCACGAATAGTATCACCAGTTCTTAAACCGAATCTTTTGATTTGGCTTGGCGAAACATAAATATCGTCTGAACCAGGGAAATAGTTGGTTTCAGGAGCGCGTAAGAAACCAAAACCATCTTGTAGAACTTCCAATACACCTTCACCGATAATGACGTTTTCAGGATTTTGATCGGAGAAACTTTTTAAGATGTGATAGATGATGTCTTGTCTGCCGAAATCGCCGATATTTTCTAAGCCATATTCTTTCGCAGCTTCGATCAATTTTTCCGCCGATTTCAACTTCAAAGTTTTCAACTCCAAAGTTTTGGCATTAGCTACATTTGCCGAATGATTATTCGAGTTACCGCCACCTCTTCTATCGTAACGACTGTAATTTCCCGCACCGCTACCACTGTTGTTATCTTCATCTTCTTCATCTTGCGCTGAAGAACTGCTGTGACTTCCAGAAGATTGTGAATTGTTGCTTTGGCTATTACCGCGGCTAATCAAATTTCCAGTGTGCAAATATCCACGACCTGAATCGCTATTTTGCGTTTGATTATAGTTTTGCGTTGCTTGGCCAGAATTTTCTGCCTGATTATTTTGCGACTGTGCGGATGAATTGTTATCTTGAGGATCTTGGTTCGCTGAATTGTTGTTTTGATTGGAACCGTAACGAAGTGTCAAAGTTGAGGACATTTAAAATGTTGGTTGGTTATTAATTTTAATTTGAATAAAGCTCTTGGAACCAAGAACTTTAAAGAAAAGGATGGAAGAGATTACTTTGAGAGAATTTTGCCATAACTGTGAATTATAGCTCTAGAAACTAATACGAGGAAAGATTTGCTGCCGGCTTAATTAAAAAGTTTTTTTTTGCTGTCAAGCCGCTTTCCTAGAGACTCCCAAAATATATACTAATCAGAAATTTTAGTCACAAAAAAACCACTCTTACCATAAGTAGTTAAACAGTGAAAATTAGGTGGTTTGTACACAATAAATCTACTTAATTTAATAAGTTAGATAACCGTATCTAAACCAGCTCTCAAAACTTAATTTCTATATCTGACAATAACGATTCCCGAACCACCATTCCCAGAAAAAGCACCGCCGCCGCCGCCACCACCAAGTCCATTTGTTCCATTTCCACCTGTATAGCTATTAATGGTAGCAGTACCTCCAACACCACCACCGCCAAGACCACCAGTTGCTTGTTTTATGTTGGTAGTACCATTTCCTTCTTGAGCACCACCACCACCGCCACCATAGTAAGTATCAGTACCAGTAATCGCTATACTAACACCATTACCACCATTTCCTGGAGTTTCTTTTGTATTGGCTCCATTTGGACTTCCTACAGATCCAACACCTCCTGCACCGCCACCGCCAGTTCCACCGCAGAAGTAATTACATCCAGGACCAGCAGCACCATTATTACCATATAAATTTGATGCGCCAGTACCTCTCGTTGCAGCACCGCCAGAAACTGACCCCGAATCACGACCAGAGCCACCTCCAGATCCTCCACTATTACCAGCTCCTCCATAAAAACCACCATAACCACCACCGTAAGCTATTATGTTGTTAAATACGGAATTTCCACCATTAGTCGCCGTTACCGTAGGATTTCCACCCAGCCCTCCGGATCCAACTGTGACAGTATAAGAAGTATTTGCCGATAAACTGTAGCCGATTTGATAGGCAACACCACCGCCACCACCACCGCCACCACCATTTTTATTTGGTTTACCACCTCCGCCGCCACCACCAGCAACAACTAATATATCCGCTGTCATAGATGAAGGACAACTAAAGCTAAAAGTTCCAGATGAACTAAAAGTATGAAGAGTATAAGATATTCCCGAAATCGTTACATTACTTGCAGTTCCACCAGTACAAGATCCCGCTGAACAAGTATTTGAAATAACATTAGGCGATGTTCCACCAGCACAAGTATAAGTAACCGATCCAGTATAACCAGTATCACAAGATCTTGTTGTAGAAGATGTTGTATAATTGACTGACGTTCCATCAGCAATGCCATTTACACCAGAGAAAGAACATGTTTGTAAAATACAAGTCGAACCACTTGCTACATATCCAGCACTACTATCGCAAGAACAGCTAGACGATCCAGTAAAAGAAAATGAAGCATTGGAACAATTGTAAGGAAGTGAACCAGTAAAGTGATTGGTGGTATCACAAGTCAAAGAACCACTACCATCAGAAACAGTAGTTGTTGTAATTCCTGTGGTGGTTGGAACGGTACAAGTCAATTGACATCCCGTATTGCTAACTGTTCCACCAGCACAAGAAGCTCCAAGCGCAGTAACAGTTCGCAGAATTTTGCTGTTCCACTTCTTACCCAAGTAATCTTCAACCGATTGAAGCTCTTCCGTTGTTAAAGCACGGGCAAAAATTACAACTTCACCAAGTTGACCTTGATACGATTTTCCGATTGTCAGCGTTGTCATTCCCGACAAGTGATTCGTATCAGTCGAAGTCGCAGCAAGAAGGCCGTTAATGTAAGTTTTCTTACCAACAGATTTATCGTGAACAAACGTAAAAACTCTCGGCTTTCCGCTTGATGCTGAATAAGTTGTAACTGATGAAGTGTAAGAATTATCGCTTGATTGAGAATGTTTGATCGTTCCGTCAGCGCTGTAGCCCAGAACTAGATTTTTATTCGTTGTTGATTCGTTTCCTGAAGATGAATCGCCAATAAAGTAGTTTCCGCTTTTATTGCTGTCTCTTTGTTCAAGAACAAAAATTGTGTAATTTGTATTATTCAAAACACTTCCATCAACGGTGAAATAGCCGTTCGTGCCATCAAACTTCACAGCTTGAATACTATTAATCGAATTCGAATAAGTTGGATAATTTGCGCTATTACTCTGAGTCGCATTGTTCTTATTAACAGACTCACGAACATCGTACCAAGCACTCAATGAAGATGTATCTGAGCTTTCTGAGTTCTTAAAACTTTTATCTAAACTACTCTCTAACCACAAAACTGAATCAGTAATTCCCTGTACTGGAGATGAAATTGTTAAAGTCTGCGCAGTTTGAATTCTAAACTTCTTGATAATCGCATTACTCGCCAGAATCCCTGAAATCAAAATCCCAATAATCAGAACCACAATAGAAAGCTCAATCATCGAAAAAGCTCGCACTTTACGATTATATTTTCTCATCTAGCCAAAAATAAAATTTTTAATGTAACGGAAGAACTCAACTCCGAGTACAACAGCAGTAATAGAAATCGTGATACCGGTCAGTCCAGTAATAATTCCAAGAATCACCACTACACCATCTTTTCCCAAAAGACCGAAGGAAATAATTAGAACTCCAAGCCCAGGAATGAAGTTCGACAAAGGCATCGGAAGCAGAACAAAAGTCGAGAAAATAAAAATAAAAAATCCCACAACCCTCTCTACTCCAGGATAGAACATGAAAGACAAGCGAGGCTTCAGAATTTTCTCAACTTTGCGAATGTAGGAAGATGATTTTTGAATCAACATTGCCAAAACCGATCTTTTTACCGAAAGATTGGCGAATCGTTTTGGCAGCTTTGGTGAAGTGTATCCAGCCATCATCTGCGCTGCAAATAACACTAACGGAATTGAGATGATACTTGGAAATGGTGGCGGCAAAGGAATGATAATGCCAAAAGCAAAGATCATAATAGCTAAGCCGAATCCAACCGAATCCATGGCATCAACCAAATCTTTAACTAAAACGCGATCCGCCGAAGAGCTGTTAACAACATCTTCAATAACTTGGGTCGCAATTACTTTTTTCTGATCAGCCACTTAAAATTTATTTACGAATTTTTATCTGAATTTTTTTCTGCAACATTTTCTGCAGATTTTTTTTCTTCTTCTTTTTTCGCATCACCTTTCAAACCTTCTTTCAAGCTTTTCACGCCTTTACCTAAATCGGCCATAACTTGCGGCAACTTTCCTGCGCCGAAAAGTACAAATACAATTGCGAGGATTAATAATAATTCCCAAATTCCAATCGACATGAAGACTCCTTTTTTTATTTTATAACGTTCATCAACTCATTCCACTCACGTAAACTCAAACCAGAATTTTCCTGAGTAACTTTTTCACCTTTAACCATTTTTTTGATCACTTCAATCGCAGCGCCAGAAAGTTCTTTGCCGTCACGACGATATTTTTCAAATGCCTCATAACAATGAGGAACCCATTTTTTTACAACGTCCAACATCACTTCGGCGTAAGCACGAATTTCATATTGAGCGTGTTTATCAGCGCGAAGTGCTAAGAAGTGCAACAAATTATGCAAATCAATTTTCCAATACCATTGCGTGTAACAATTAACTGGAAGATTCATGCGCGCTAGTTCACGAGCCAAGCCTTCTTTATCTTCATCTACAGTTTCACCAGCAGAATTTTGGTTAATCATTTCCAAATAATGCTTGTAAGTCTGCTTGGAATCTTGCTTCAAAATTTCCAAAACTCTTTTTGATTCTTCCGCATTCAAAACTTTCGATTCATCACGACCTTGATGATTAACTTTCGATTGTGCCGAAAGATTTTCAGCGCGCGGGATGTAGAACTCATCTTCCATGATCGAATAACGTGCAGAATACTCATTTACTGAAGCTGTACGATGACGAATCCATTGACGTGCAATAAAGATCGGCAATTTGATGTGAAATTTAATTTCACACATTTCAAACGGAGTTGTGTGACGATGTGAGATCAAATAATTGATCAACCCTTTGTCAGCATTAACTTTTTTAGTACCCTGTCCGTAAGAAACACGAGCTGCCTGCACTACAGCAGAGTCATTCCCCATATAATCAACAACGCGAACAAAACCGTGATCCAAAACAGGAAGTGGTTTGTATAAAATTTTCTCAAGTTCTGGCGCAACCGGTCTAATGGTTTGATTTACCTGTTCGCGCAGCAAATTAATTTCTTCAAGCTGTTCTTGTTTGATAACCATTTTTTGAGGGAATTTTGAATTTTGAATTTTGATTTAGACGAATTAATTCTAGAACCTAAATCTAAAATCAAAAACCAAAAATCAAAAAATTTTAACGAAACTTTAATGCCTGCCGAAATCATTAAATCGCAGCTAAATTTGATCCCTGAAAATCCTGGCGTTTACCAATTTTTTGACGGTAGTGATCAAGTTTTATATGTTGGGAAAGCCAAAAATCTGCGCAAAAGATTAGCGAACTACACTCAGGAAGAGCGCTTATCGGCAAGAATATCGCGCATGGTTTTTTTAGCACAGAAATTAGAATATATTCAAACTGAGACCGAAGTTGAAGCACTTCTTCTCGAACATAATTTGATCAAAAAATGCGCCCCAAAATTCAACATTTTACTGCGCGACGATAAAACTTTTCCTTACATTCTGATCACCGATCACGACTTTCCACAAATCACCAAACATCGCGGCAGCAAAAAAGAAAAAGGTGAATATTTCGGCCCTTTTGCTTCTGGCGGCGATGTCAATAAAACCATCGATATTCTGAAGAAAAGTTTTTTGCTGCGCAGCTGTTCTGATACAGAATTTAGAGGACGAAAAAAACCATGTTTGGAATATCAAATTCGCAGATGCTCTGGACCATGTGTTAATATCGTCACTTCATTTGATTACAAAAAATCAGTACAAAGCGCACTAGATTTTTTACACGGAAAATCAGCGACTGTTCAAGCTGAGCTGGCAAAAAAAATGCAATATTTCAGCGAATTGCAAGAGTACGAGAAAGCAGCAAATATAAGAGATCGGATCAAGTCTCTTGCTTCAATTCAAGCTAAACAAAACATTAATATCGAAGATTTAGGCGATGCAGATGTGATTAGTTTGGTAGTCAAAAATAATCAGATTTGCATTTACGTTTCGTTCTTTCGTGGCGGCAATAATTATGGCTCTAAGCCTTATTTTTACGAATCTGATGGCCTAGATTTTGAAAATATTTTAGCAGAATTTTTAGGACAATTTTACCTAGCGCAAACACCACAGAACCTTGTGCTGCTTAATTTAGAGATTAGTGAGAAAGATTTGGTCGAGAATTTTTTAAGCAAACTTTCTAACGATAAAGTTACAATAAAAGTTCCAAAACAAGGTGATCGACTCAGACTAATCAACGATCAGGAGCAGCTAGCTTTGCAAGTTCTAGAACAAAAAATGACGCAAAGTTTAAGTAATTCAGCAATACTTTTAGAGGTGAAAAATCTTTTTGAATTACCAGAAATTCCACGCCGAATAGAAGTTTACGACAATAGTCACATTAGTGGAGAACATGCGGTTGGAGTCTTAATTACTGCTGGTATTGAAGGATTTATCAAAAATGGTTATCGCAAATTTAATATTCGTTTCGAAGAAAATGGTCGCGACGATACTGCGATGTTGCGAGAAGTTTTGCGAAGAAGATTTAAAGAAGGTAATAACAATATTTTTCCCGACCTTATCATCATTGATGGCGGAATTGGACAACTTAATGCCGCACAACAAATTTTTTCCGAGCTAAAAGTTTATCCTCGTTTTGTCTGCATGTCGAAAGGAGAAAATCGCAACGCTGGCGAAGAATATTTTCATCAAATTGGGAAGGAATCTTTCACACTGCCGAAGAATCACAAAATCATGTTTTATCTACAGCAACTGCGTGATGAAGCTCATCGCTTTGCTATCACGACACATCGTAGTAAACGCGCGAAATCAGTCACTAAATCAAAACTTGATGAGGTAGAAGGAGTGGGAAAAACACGCAAGAAAGCTTTGTTGAATCACTTTGGATCTTTGGAGAAAGTTAAATCGGCAACAGTCGAAGATTTGATCAGAGTTGATGGAATCAGCAAGAAAGCAGCTCAAAAGATTCGTGATTTTTTTAATTCTTAATTATGGTCTACACTATCAAAATTAATGACACGGCTACACGTCATTATGTAAAACACGATAGGATAAAATGTGGTTTAGATTACAGGGCAAAAAGATTGGTAATCAAAAATAGAATCCCCACGACATACATAATCGATAACAACAAAGCAAAAGATGAAACAATATCGAGAGGCACTAAAGATTCCGTTTTGAAGCCGGAAAATTTCACGGAAAAAATCATAAATCCGCTTACGAATAGAACTACAGAATAGATAAACGCGAAAAATCCATTGGCAAAAAAATCAGCCAAAAAAAACAACCCATAAAGAAAAATAATCGGAACTAAAAAATTAATTAATGAAGCAAGAATTTGATCATTTTTCATTTTTATATGCTGAAAAAATTTTCATGAAATTACACATTTAAACTTCAGATTCTAAAATTTTAAAAACAGACAATAAAAAACCTCGCCACCGCAATGATGACGAGGTTTTTTATATCTTATAACTCTATTCAACTAAGAAGATTTTGGATCAACTTGGAAGCTAAGAGCACAAACTTTTGTAGTTGCAGAACTGATAACATAATCAGCAGCAGCACTAGTTGATGCAGTGTAGCAAGTTGTAGATGAAGCACCCGGATTAACACCTCTAACTTTACCAGTATTAGCTTTAGCATCATCAATTTTAGTATCGATTGTTAAAGCATCTGAACCAGTCAAAGATGCAGCAGCTAAGTTAGTAGAACCGTTAACAAGAGTTGCAGTAGCATCAGTAGCACCAGTAGTTGTACCAGTTAATACCACAACGTTCTGAGGAGAATAAGTTCCACCTTCTTGCACCATACCAAGAGAAGCAGTGTCTTTAGCATAGTCACCAGAAGAACCTACCATGTTACGGTAGTCAAAATGCCAACCAGCAAATTTAATTTTTGATGCAGGCATATTAGTTCCCGGAACTTGAGCAGTCTCAATTTTAACTGTAGTCAAAGCTAAGGTTGAATCGATAGTACCAGTAGAAATTAATTGTTTCCAAGCAGCAATACTTTCTGAGTCACAAATTACCAAAGTAGAGTTGCTGTTAGTAGTGTAACAAACAGTACCTACAACGTCAGAAGCGAAATATTGAATCTTACCATTTTCACCTTGGCCAGTAGATGGTCCAGAGTAGATAGTAGAACCAGCAATTGCTTTGTTATAATCACCTGGCAATTGGCTATAAAGAGAGTAGAAACCATTAACAGCAACCTGATATCCTCTAGCCTCAGAAATAGCTGAACGAAGTTCTGAATTTTTGATCAAGCTCGCACCGCCAGTGATACCAGCGATCAAAAGACCGATGATAATCAACACGATCGACAACTCAATCAGTGAGAAAGCTGATTTCTTTGAAGAGAAAGTTTTTTTCATATTTGGATAATTTTAATTATTATATTCTTGGCTGGATTGTTAATTAAGAGTTAACATCAACTTGGAAAGTAAGCGCGCAAACTTTGTTAGTTGAAGAGCTCACAGTATAGTTCACGTTTGAAGAAGCGCTAGCAGTGTAACAACCAGTATCAGTACCAGCACTCAAACCTCTAACTTTACCAGCGTTAGCATACGAATCATCAATTTTGGTATCAATCGACATAGCATCAGGACCAGTTAGAACAGCAACTGCTAAGTTAGATCCATTAACTAAAGTATTTTTGATTGCCGTGCTGTCAGTACTGCTTGCAGCGGTTGTTTTTCCAGTAAGAACAACAACGTTTTGGTAAGCAGGAGCAGCAGCAACACCTTCATAAACTGCAGATACAGCAGAAGAATAGTCAGTATTTGAAATTGTACCAACGTTGATACGATAATCAAAATGCCAACCACCATTCTTAATTTTAGAAGAAGGCATATGAGTTCCTGGAGTTTGCTGAGTTGTTGGAGCAACAGAAGTCAAAACTAGGTTGTCCATAGTTCCACTTTTGATCAACTGATCCCAAGCAGCCACACTTTCAGAAAGATAAGTTGCAACGCTGGCAGTATTGTATTCGATTCTACCATTTTGCGCAGAAGAAGATGAAGTGCCATAAGCAGCGGTAGCAGTGGAAGGAGCAATAGCACCAGCAACCGCAGTAGCATAATCACCAGGTAGATAGTTATACTGAGAATAGAACCCGTTTACAGCTACTGCGTAACCTCTGGCTTCACCCATAGCAGAACGTAATTCTGAACTTTTAATCAAACTTGCTCCTCCTGTGATACCGGCGATTAATAAACCAATAATAATCAGCACAATTGATAACTCGATCAACGAGAATGCTGATTTCTTTGAAGAAAAAGTTTTTTTCATATTTTATAGGACTAAAGATTATTTTTTGGAGTGAGAATCGCGAAGCGAAAACAAAAAGCTCCTTCGCGGTGGTACTTAAAGTTACAACTTTTTGATGTCAAATAATTATTTTTTATTGTATAAATTTGACTTCCAGAACCTCATAGCTGGTTACTCCACCAGGAGTTTGTATTTCAACTTCATCACCAATTTCTTTACCAATTAATGCACGTGCAACTGGTGACACAGATGAAATCAAACCCTCGTCAATGTTGGCTTCGAATTCGCTAACGATTTTATAAGAAACAATTTTTTCGTTGTCCAAATTTTCCAACTTAATAGTAGCACCGAAACGAATTTTTGTGCCAGAAAGTTGAGAAACATCAACAACTTCTGCGCGTGAAAATTTATCTTCCAAATCAGCGATTTGTGCTTCGATAAATCCCTGTTTATCTTTTGCTGAATGATATTCAGCATTTTCACGAAGATCCCCAAGTTCACGCGCAGTAGCAATTGCAGTAATAATTTTTGGACGCTCAATATTTTTTAAGTTTTCGAGTTCAGATTTTAATCTCTCGAAACCTTGTTTTGTAATCTGAAACTTTTCCATCTTTTTACTAATATTTGTAATTATCATTTTTGAACGGACCAGCTTCATCAACGTTGATGTAGTCCGCTTGTTTTTTATTCAATTTAGTAAGCTTAGCACCCAATTTTTCTAGATGAAGTCTAGCAACTTTTTCATCTAATTCTTTTGGTAAAATATAAACTTTATTCTGGTATTTTTTGTGATTATTCCACAATTCGATTTGTGCCATAACTTGGTTAGTGAAACTCGCCGACATAACGAAAGCACTGTGTCCAGTCGCACATCCTAAGTTCAATAATCTGCCTTCAGCGAGCAAAATAATTCTTTTACCATCAGGAAAAGTAATTTGATCAACTTGAGGTTTGATGTTAGTCCATTTCAAATTTTTCAGTGCTTCAACTTGGATTTCATTATCGAAGTGACCAATATTACCAACGATCGCGCAGTCTTTCATCGCACGCATGTGCTCAATCGTGATGATGTCAACGTTACCAGTTGTAGTAATAAAAATATCGGCTTGAGAAACTACATCTTCGATTGGAAGAATTTGGAATCCAGCCATCGCAGCTTGAAGAGCGCAGATCGGATCTATCTCAGTTACAACAACACGCGCACCTTGAGATTTAAAGGCATCAGCGCATCCTTTACCAACATTGCCATAACCACAAACTACAACCATTTTTCCAGCGATCATAACGTCAGTTGCACGCTTCACACCATCAATAACACTTTCTTTGCAACCATAAAGGTTATCGAATTTTGATTTTGTTACCGCATCATTTACGTTAATTGCCGGAACTTTTAAACGACCTTCTTTTTCCATTTGATAAAGTCGCGCTACACCAGTTGTAGTCTCTTCTGAAAGACCTTTTATTTCTTTTAAAATCTCTAGATATTCTTCGTGAATCATTTTAGTCAAGTCACCACCATCATCCAAAATCATGTTTGGCACCCATTCTTTTTTACCGACAATAGTTTGACGAATACACCAATCGTATTCTTCTTCAGTTTCACCTTTCCAAGCAAACACTGGAATACCCGCAGCAGCGACTGCTGCCGCAGCTTGATCTGATGTCGAAAAAATATTGCACGAAGACCAACGTACTTCTGCACCAAGGTGCACCAATGTTTCCATCAACACAGCTGTTTCAATTGTCATGTGCAAACAACCAACAATTCTAGCACCTTTTAACGGTTTAGAATCGCCATATTCAGCACGCAAAGACATCAATCCTGGCATCTCATTTTCTGCCAACGTAATTTCTTTTCTGCCCCAAGCAGCAAGTGTAATATCTTTAACTTTATAGTCAGTGAACATCATTTTTTTATAAATTAAATTTGGTGCGGGCTCGCAAAATAAAGCTGTCGTAATCTAGATAGACAGCGGTGGGAAAAGCATTAACCATAAAAATGGTACAATTAGAGAATATCCAAAATTGCTGCGATTTTTCTTAGTTGGAATATCAAAAACTAGCAACAACGCGAAGATAAACATCACTGCAAAAAAGTAGAATAAAAATAGCTGGGGCTTCAAACAAACTGAAGCTATCAAAATAAATTTTGTGTAATCAAAAGATTGGGTCTGGCTGGCAAATAGTCCTTCAGTTTTTTTATAAAAAATCTGATAAAAAACTATTGCAAAACCAATACCAATTGCCGCAGAAAAAGTTGCATTAATCACATTCTGATCTTCCAAAACACGGTTTGCCAAACCAATCATCAAAACAAAATTTAAAACTTCTTGTGGAAAAGTTTTGTGGGTAAAATCAGTAGTCAAAAGGATAACACAACCAACAGAAATCATCGAATAAATCAAAAATTCCTGCGAGAAAGAAAATTTAAGGTAACACAGGACAAACAGTGTTGTAGTTGCAACTTCAACGAAAAGGTGAGTACGCGGAATTTTAGTTTGGCAGCTGTGACATTTTCCGAAAGTAAAAAGCCAGTTCAGCAAAGGAATCAGAGCGCGGGTTGGGATAATAGTTTCGCATTTCGGACAACGTGATTTTGGACCGAAATATCTACCAAAACATGATTCTTTAAGAGGCAATCGATAAGCGAAAAGAGTTGCGTAAGATCCAAAAATCGCTCCCATAGCCGCCGCAAAAATTACGCCCAAAATATTTTCCATGACAAAGATTTAATTAATTTAGACCACACTCTGATAAACAAACTCACAACCTATGTAGGCAGTTTCTAATTCCAGTTTAATTACTTCTGTTTACCTAAATACAAAATCACATCCGCACGATCTTGTGGTTTTTTCAAACCGGCAAAACCCATTTTAGTTCCTGGAACATACTCTTTTGGTTTGGCAATGAAAGCATTAACAGAATCTGAATCCCACACGCCACCTTTTGCTTTCATCGCTTCAGAATAAGAAAAAGATGTTGCAGCTTTCTTTCTACCAATCACGCCGTAAAGATTAGGTCCAACTTTTGCCGCCTCTCCTTTACCAATCGAATGACAAGTTGAACATTTTTTGAATATTTTAGCACCACGCTCAGCATCTGCAGTTTTCATCATAGCCGCTAGATCAACTGGCTTTTCTTCTTTTTTCTCTACTGGTTTACCATCAGTTGAAACTGCAACTTCAAACCCTCTCTTAACCACATGCTTTTCGCGATAAAAAACATCGGCAAATAAGACTGCAAAAATTGCCAAAGCAATTGCAATTGCACCAGCTAGCGCCTGGTTTTTCACCATTTCTTTTGTTGCTGGACTTTTTAGAAATTCTTTAATTTTTTGAATGCACATAACTTAAATTTATTCGAACAAAGTTGAAACTGATTTTTCTTGCGAAATGTTACGAATCGCTTCTCCGATAAGGTCAGCGATGTTGATGATTTTGATATTTTTAGTCGCCAAAGTAATTTCTGACGGCTCGATTGAATTAGTAATTACCAAATTTTTTAACTTAGAATTGGCAATTTTTTCGCCAGCTTTTCCTGACAAAATTCCGTGAGTAATATAAGCTGAAACTGATAAAGCACCTTTGTTAATTAAAGCTTCTGCCGCATTACATAAAGTTCCTCCAGAATCAACCATATCATCAACGATAATACAATGTTTACCTTCTACATCACCAATAATGTTCATCACTTCGCTAACTCCAGCTTTTGGACGACGTTTATCAACAATCGCTAATTCTGTATTAATTTTGCTGGCTATAGCACGAGCGCGGGCAACACCGCCAACGTCAGGAGACACCACCACCAAATTTTCTAGGTCAAAACTTTTTTTAATATCTCGAACAAAAACTGGTGCAGCATAAAGATTATCAACTGGAATATCGAAAAAACCTTGAATTTGACCAGCGTGTAAATCGATCGTCAAAACACGATCAGCACCAGCAGAAGTAATCAAATTAGCGACCAACTTTGCAGAAATTGGCGTACGAGGCGCGGCCTTGCGATCTTGTCGTGCATAACCAAAATAAGGAATTACAGCTGTGATTCTTTTTGCCGAAGCGCGGCGCAAAGCATCAATAACAATCAACAATTCCATAATGTTGTCGTTAGCTGGATAAGAGGTTGACTGCACTACAAAAATATCCTCACCGCGAACATTTTCTTTGATCTCGACAAAAATTTCTTTATCGGCAAATTTTTTAACTTCCGCATCAATCAACTTCAAACCAAGGTGATTTGCAATTTCTTGCGACAAAATTCTATTGCTGTTACAGGCGAGAAGTTTCATGTTTTTCGTTTGAAAAATTGTAAAAGGTGGGGAAATTCAGCACCACCTAAACTATTTTTCATCAGCCCAAATATCAACTTTTTTTTCTGAACAAAATGGAAGAGATCGAACTTTACGACGTGATAAAAATTCTTCACATCGCAGCAGTAATTTCATGGCTTGCCGGACTTTTATACTTGCCAAGAATTTTTGTTTATCATTCACAAGTCGCAGTTGGGTCTGAAACTGATAAAATTTTTCAAACTATGGAACGCAAACTTTTGCATTTCATTATGTTGCCTTCCATGCTTGCTGTATTTGGCTTTGGACTTTATCTAGCCTCTGAAATCGGTTTCGAATTTGTTTGGCTCCACATCAAATTAACTTTGGTTCTTTGTCTTGCTGGCTATCACGGATTCTTATCCAGATGTCGTAAAAATTTTGCGCTTGGACAAAACAAACACAGCGAAAAATTTTATCGTTTAATCAATGAAATTCCGGCAGTTTTAATGTTGGTAATCGTAGCTTTAGTAATTTTAAAACCTTTCTAAATGTCTAAGTTAGTTGAAATCACAGAAGAAAAATTCGACGTAATTTTAGATTTACGTTACGCAACTAAAAATAATGTTTGCGGTGTCGAACTTTATTCAAAGCCACTTTGTTACCTGCATGAAGCCACCATTGCTCCGCTGCAACATGTTGTAAAATCGGCTAAATTATTGGGTCTAAAAGTAAAAATTTTTGACGGATTTAGACCGATCGAAGTACAGCAATTCATGTTCGATCAATTTCCATCTGACGATCCGCAAGGTGGTTTCGTTTCCAACCCCAACGGTGGAAGAATTCCACATTGTCGTGGCGTAGCGATTGATTTAACCTTAACTGACTTGAATGGAAAAGAACTTGATATGGGTTCAGATTTTGATGAATTTTCTGACATCGCTTATCATAGCTGCGAGAAAATTTCCGCTGAAGCTCAACGTAATCGCTTGATTTTACTTGGTTTAATGACTCTTGCTGGTTTTGATTTTTTATCAAAAGAATGGTGGCATTATCAACTTCCTAATCCGAGAGAATACCCAGTAGTTCAAGCTCCACAGCACATGGTTGCTGTTTAAAAATGAAATTCTCTCAGCTTAATTTCGATAATCATTTCGCTAAGCTGGGAGAAGATTTTTCTAAAATTTCCTCACCTTCTCCACTGAAAAATCAACGTCTCGTAGCTTTTAGCTCTAATGCCTGTGAACTACTTGATCTCGATTTATCCGAAATAAAAAATCCAGAATTTCTAAAATTAATCTCTGGAGAAAATCCTCATCCTAAATTTTGCAACATAGCTCAAGCATATGCTGGACATCAGTTTGGACACTTTGTTCCAAAACTTGGAGATGGTCGTGCCATTTTACTTACACAAATCCGAAATCAAAAAAATGAAAGTTGGGATTTGGTTCTCAAAGGTTGTGGAATTACTCCCTTCTCGCGTCCTTACGTTCAGAATGCTGATGGTCGTGCGGTTCTGCGCTCTTCAATTCGAGAATTTTTAATTTCCGAAAGTATGGCAGCACTAGGAATTCCAACCTCTCGTGCCCTTTGTTTGATTGCCTCTGATGAAATTGTAATGCGCGAAATGCCAGAAAAAGCTGCGCAAATTATTCGTCTGGCACCTAGCCATTTGCGCTTTGGCACTTTTGAATATTTTTTCTATCGCAAGGAAAATGATAAAGTTAAAATTCTCGCTGACTACGCAATCGAACAATATTTTCCGGAAGCGAAAAGCTATGCTGATTTTCTAGAAAATGTTTTAAAATCAACAGCCAGAATGATCGCCAACTGGCAAGCTTTCGGATTTTGTCACGGAGTTTTGAACACCGACAACATGTCGATTCACGGAATTACTCTAGATTACGGCCCTTTTGGATTTTTAGATGAATATAATCCGCATCATATTTGCAATCATTCTGACACCCAGGGACATTACTCTTTCGCCAATCAACCGATGATTGGCATGTGGAATTTGCACGCTTTTGCTATCACACTTTCAAGTTTAATTACGATGGAAGAACAGAAGAAAATTCTCGAAAGTTACGAAGATATTTTTCTTAATGAATACCATAAAATAATGGCTGCCAAGCTTGGATTTGAAAAGGTTGATGCTGAAGTTAAAAAAGAGATTTACAGCTGCTTGAATTACTTGGGAAAAACTAATCGCGATTATACAAACTTTTTTACTGAGCTGACTGACAAAACTTCTGACCCACAAAAAAAGAGGATTATGGAAGCGGTAAATCCGAGGTTTGTTCTACGCAATCACTTACTACAAATTGCAATAGAAAAAGCAGAGAAAGATGATTTTTCTGAAGTGGAAAAATTACAAAAAATCTGTCGGACACCTTTCAAACTTCAGGAACAATACCAAGAATATTATAGCATCGCGCCAGATTGGGCGAAAGAAATATGTATTTCCTGTTCGAGTTAAGCCAACTGATTAAATAATCTATTCATCTCCAATTTTTCCGCCACCGCCTTTGTCATCTCCTCCGAAGTGGGCAGAACCTTTATCTTTATTTTCAGTTCTTTCCGCTCCCTGTTTCGCGGAGGTACCTCGGTCACCCATAGACGATATAGCGCCCCGAGCCATACCTCCTGCCTTCTTGGCCATGGCGCCCCCTTGTTTTCTCAGCGCCCCCATACCGCGTTTCTGTATCGCACTTGCAGCACCTTGAGCTTTGCTCATCATATCCGAAGCTTTCATGGTATTGCTGGTTAGAGCGGCATCGCCACCGACCAATGCTTTTGCCAAATCACTAATTTTATCAAGGAAACTCATCAATATAAATAACAGAACCCCAGCTTTAATTAAGGAGGAAATTTTTGTTTGATTCATGTTAGCAAGAACTGGTAAACCAATTCCCAATATCTTCAATTGGTCATTGGTTTTGATTGACCCACCTTCCCCAGAAATTGGTAAATTGAATATACAATACACACTAGTATTTGCAGCTGCACCAGAACAAGAAACGGTTTTAGGAACATTCTTACCATCACCAATGAAAGTCACATCTCCCATAATTACGTTGTCGAATAAGGTCAGGAAAATTGCCATATAAGCGAAAAGCACCATCGGCTGCAAAGCAAAACTCAGAACGTTTTTCCACCATTTATCAAATATCCCTTTGGTTTTAGCAAACATCGAACATGTGATCGTGATTGGGGAAACGTAGAATAGAATAATAATAGCGATGGTCGATAGAATAAAAATATGTAAAGCTCGAATCGTCAGAGCAATCAAACAGAAAGCAAAAGCAAAAGTAGCGACTACGAAAATAACTCCCACACCTCCGGTTAGGAAACCTCCTAAAATCATCATTACCAGATTTGGCACTGAAACTTCTACGCCATAACCCAGGGCTCGAGCGATCTTACAATCTAGAGTATCCCATATTCTCAAATATTCTTTACCAGGTGGATAAGCTGAATAATTGTATTTGGTGCTTTCGTTAGTATCGGCATAGTTGTAACGCGGGAATTGGCAGCCATCTAACTTGCTTTGATCGACGCTAGCATCAGTAACGTATTTAGTTACGACTTGCCCGGTTCCATCATTTACGTTTGACGAAGTAGTCCCCGTGAGTGAGTCGGTTCTAAACATCATATCCGATAACTGAGCCGAACCATCAAGAACACCATTTAACACCCAGCTTTGCCATTCATTGCCAGTAGCAAAATACATCACGAAAGCAATTTTAACGATAAAAGGAATGATCTGTTTTTTAGTTATACCACCACCGCCAATTAATATCGAAATTCCAAAGAACATAATCGCCATCGATAGCGCCATTCTGATAGTATTCTGCAGCGCGCTTTGAACTCTTACGAAGAATGAATTTCCTGATTGGCCGATACTTTTTTGATAGGTTGAAAGGTCGTCACCTTTTTTATATCTATAACCAGTCGAACAAACTCCATTACCATTTGGCACTTCTTTAGGATCAAGACAAGCCGTACTTCCAGCTCTGTTGAAGAAAATATTTTGGATAGTTTCTTTAAAACATTGCGCCATCGGAGCTGAAAAACCGCGAACATCAACTGGTGTTAAATTTGAGCTGTAACCATAACTGTTTTGTGAATCACCTTTCATATCACGACAAGACGAATCAAAAAATGCACCCGTTAAGCTACTTTGAACAACATAAGGCGCTATTGGCAATATCTGACAGTGATTCATATATTGGCAATAATTCTGGAGAGTTGATTGATCATTAGGGTCACTATAATCAGCCTTCTCGGTTCCACCTCCAAGTGGATGATTGTAAGGGCATCCTGAATAAGTTTTTGCACAAGCATAATTCGATTTGGTCTGAGCAATATAAGCATCGTACCATACACCATTAACATTGCATCTCTGGCCAATTTCACAAAACACATGTTTGTAGTCTTCACCCGCTGGGCCAACTACGTTTGGCGCATTTTCAATGCAAATTACATTCTGACTTCTTTTTGTGCAGCAATCATAAGCCGCTTGACCAGAGGCAATTTCTTCATCAGTTCCTTTTGAGAGTAAGAAACGATAACAAGCAAAAACCGGAGCTTCATTTGATCCGGTCATGTAATAAACTAAATTGTTTTTATCGTGATAGCCCAATACGGTATCTTTTGTGGTATTACTCCAGTTCGGCATCGAGCAAGCATTGTCACCATTATCTTCATACTCAATGCCACCGAAAATATATTCGCGATATTTTTTATCTTTTAGGTTAGGAATAGCGCCATTGACGATATTATCTTGAACGATTTTTTTGTAAGAACCCCTGTAAGCACCTTTTCTCCATGTGCCTCCGGTAGAAACTGAGTTACCGTTACTATCAACTGTATCCCAACTTTTCCACGGATGGTTTTCGCCATCATAACCACAAACTCGAGCTTTTTGATAGGCGCCATTAGCAACGCCATAAATTATCGCCAGAGCCGTAACCGCAGCAGCTGTTGCAATACCAGTTGCCGCTACACCTGCACAACAGGTTGAAGCTAATGGACAAGAAACCGCAGCTGTAGCTGGGTTAGCACATAGACCAGCTTGAGTACTACAATAAGCTGTTTCTTGCGCTTGATCTGCAATCATTTTTGGCGATAAAGCAACACCAGCAGCAACTGATGCACTGTAAAGCGCCCCCGCAGTCGCGTTATTACAAACATATCCTGAGATATATTTGGTTGTCATGATTGTAGTAACCGCCGTAGCAATAAATGCAGCGCAAACACCATTCGTGATTTCCCAAGTAACATCCGGGTTGTTCATGAAGGGATTAAAATCTAATACATTGGAACTATGATCTTTTGAATTTTCATCGTAACCGCCGCCGATACATCGATTAAGACTGCTGCTCCAATGCATATCGCGCACACCTTCATAAACCTGAGCATAGCCTTCACTTGGCAACAAAGTCGGTGCCAAAAGAAAGGCAATCAGCGCAAATTTAGTGATCTGTTTTAAGCCGCTACGCCACATCAAAGTCTTTTATTAGCTGATTAATTTCTTCGTTTCCGGTTTTGAAAGAAGTACGATTGACAATTAAATGAGAACTTACGTCGAGAATCTTTTTTAATTCAACCATTTGATTTTGCTCAAGAGTTTTTCCGGTACTAACCAAATCCATAATAAAATCGCACAAATTTAACTGCGATGCGATCTCAATTGAACCGTTGAGTTTTATCGCCTCAACCTGAATTCCAAGATGAGAAAAATAATTCTGCGCAACTGAAACATATTTTGTTGCGACACGAATATGACTTTTACTTTCCAAATCAAATTTAACAGATTTTTTTGCCGCAATCGACAAACGACATTTACCAATTCCCAAATCAAGAACAGGGAAAATTTCACTAGATGAAAACTCTTCTAACACATCTGATCCGCAAATACCGATATCTGCCGCACCGAATTTAACAAAAGTTGCCACATCAAAACTGCGCACCTGAACTAAATCGAGATTTTTACGATTAGTTGAGAAAACCAACTTACGACTTGAACTGTCAAAGAAAGCCTTTTCCGGAACTAAATTTATTTTATCAAACAAAGGCTTTAGATCTTCAAGAATTCTGCCCTTCGGCACTGCCATTAAAATTTTTTTCATCACTAAAAAGATTTAATATAACGCAAAAGTACGCCGTAACTGTTATTAGTTTCGACACTTGTTTTATAGTTTACACGCGTGTTTTTGTAACCGATCTGCAACAGCAATCTATCAAAAAAAACTGTTTTATCGAATGTGTATCCAGCAGAAATTTCAGCAAGATTTTGATCATAGCCATTTTGACCATATTCTTTGTGTACCAAGTTTGTCGAAGCCACAGTTAAGTTCCAATTTTTGTAAATTTCGCCAACAAAACTTGCGGTAGAATATTGCTCTCCAACATCAGAATTACCATTGATATTTTTCATCCGAACGTACTCCAGCAAACTGTCGAGAAGGAAATTTTCTGAAATTGGATAACGATAATTTAGACCAGCAACGTAACCTTTTTGGCTATCTAGTTTGGTTTGTGAAACTGAGGTAGCACGACTGTTAACTGCCTGATCAATGTAGGCAAAATGGTAAGATAATTTTTCTTTCTCACTGAAATCAAAAAGCACATCTACCGACGCAACGTAAGATTTTAGAGTCTTTGTATCACCAGGTTTCGCGTCAGATTTACTATCGGAATCACGATTGGTAATCACAGAATTATCCAAATTATTGCGATCATTGGTAAAAGCAGCAAAACCAAAATTATACTGTCCGGTTCTCTTTAAATCACCGGCTTTGTAAACTCCGCCAACACCAAGCTTTTCAACTTCTTTATAATTTTTTGCGATCTCATTAGCCCAAATTCCACGACCCCAACGCCAAGCGGTTCCAAAATTTGGCGTGAATTTTCCCGCAACTAATCCGAGATTTTTTTGATCGTAATTAACTGTGATTTCTTGAATATAGAGCAATTCATTATCGAAGTAACGATTACCTCCACCATCAGGCAAACTAGCACGACGATTTAATTCTGATTCGTTTGTAACTTGCTTCAAACGCAATAATCCACCAACCGAAAAATTTTTATTAAGTTGTAATTTGCCAGCAAGACGACCTTTAAGATAAGCATTTTTATATTCATTCTGACGCTTGGTCGCTTGGTAGTTATCGTCAAAAGCTAGATCACCTAAAAACTGCCCCCGAAATTTAGGAGAAAATTTTGCAGAATCTCTTTCTTCTTGATAATTTTCGCGAATCATCCCGCTAAATACACCTTGAGCCAAATCTTCTGCAAAAACTTGTGTCGGCAACAAAAATAAAAAACACAGAAAGACTTTTTTCATTTGATTTGAGTTTATCAGCAAGGCAAAGTTGGTATTCTTGAAACATCCCTAAAGGCCTTTACGATATTGATTTATAAGGCTCTCCAGAACAAATATAATTTTAGAATTTATGTCAGTTGCAATATTAATCGCAACAAGTTTTTCCCTCGGATTTTTTGTTGAAAGCATTATCGGAACTGGTGGCGGTTTAATCGCTTACGCCATCTTGGGATTTTTCATGAATATCAAAGAAATGATTCTGTCAGGACTTTATATCGGAACATGTTCAAGCTCTTACATCGCTTACACCGATCATAAAGCATTTAATAAAAAACTTTTTCTTTCGATTTTCCCAATTTGTCTAACTGGCACAATTTTAGGCGTGATAATTTTCAGCAAAGTTGATCCTAAAATTCTCTCACTAATTTTAGGATTGTTACTGATTTTGATCGCAACAAAATCAATATTTTTCGACAGCCTTGTTCTGCCAAAATTTTTTAAAAACAAATTACTTTTCATCGGTGGAATTTCACACGGAGCCTTTGGAATTGGCGGACCGTTTGTGATTAATGCACTACAACGTGACTTTGCCAACAAGTCAGAATTGCGCACCACAATGGCAATTTATTTCGCCACCTTCAACATCATCCGAATAATTCAGCTGATTATACAAAATCAAATCACTTTGGAATTTGTGAAGGAAATCTGGTGGGTTATTATTCCCGTTTTTGTCGCAATAAAATTGGGACACAAGGTGCACTTGAAAATAAGCGAAGATTTTTTACGTAAATCAATACTGTTCGTAACATTTGGAGCGGGAATTAAATTTCTGCTCAATTCCATTTAAAACATTCTTGAAAAATCGTACCAACATCTTTAGTTAATTTTCTCGAAAAACTAACGACTTTAAAAATGATCCAATTCAGAAGAACAATCCTCATAATAGTTGCCTTTGGCTTATTCTGGAGCTTCAACATTTCAGCCTCTTCCAACTTTACTATCGACTTCTCGGGAAAGCTCACTCCTTCACAAAATATGTCCGAAGAAGAGGAAGACCCAGAATCACATAACGTTAAATTTTTCAGTAACTCGTCCTCTATTTCACTATTACAATTCTCTTTTAATTATCATAACCGCAATTCTCAAACTCTGTTATCGAATTTTTCACCAATCCCGACCACACCTCCCGATTGCTAGATTTCTAAGATTTCTGCACCAACAATTTTTTTAATCTAATTCGAATAACATGAACAAACTTTTACTAGATCTGCGCCATAACTTACCAGCAAGTCTTGTGGTATTTTTAGTCGCTCTTCCTCTGTGCCTTGGCATTGCACTTGCTTCAGGAGCGCCACTTTTCGCCGGCATTATTTCCGGAATAATTGGCGGTATTGTAGTCGGCGCTCTAAGCGGCTCGGCTCTTGGTGTATCTGGCCCCGCTGCCGGACTTTCCGTGGTTGTTTTAGGGTACATCGCTACGCTTAACGATTCTTGGGAAACATTTTTGCTAGCAGTAGTGTTAATGGGCGTGATTCAGGTCATTGCCGGTTTTCTACGCTTAGGTCAAATCGCTAACTATTTCCCAACTTCAGTAATTAAAGGTATGTTAACCGGTATCGGATTAATCATTATCTTAAAACAAATCCCACACGCTATTGGCTACAACTCAGAATTTCATGATGACTTTGATTTTGAAACTCTCGACAGAGCAAATACTTTTTCCGAGTTATCGCACATGCTTAATTTTGTTACTCCTAACGCCATCATTATCGCAGCAGTATCAATGGCGATATTAATCAGCTGGGATTTGTTTTTTTCTAAAAAAAGCAATATTTTTAAAGCAATTCCAGGTCCTTTGGTTGCTGTAGTTAGCGGTATAATTTTGAGTAATTTTCTTGAACTCAGAGAAACTCAAATCGTTCAGCTTCCAGTTGCAACCGGTATTGGCGACTTTTTTACCAAATTTACCACTCCCGATTTTTCTCAAATCTGGAACGTAAAAATTTACATGATTGCCTTCACTATGGCAATCATCGCCAGTCTTGAAACTTTGTTGTGCTGCGATGCCACTGACAAACTTGATCCAAAAAAACGCAACACCCCAACAAATCGCGAGCTTAAAGCACAAGGTGTTGGTAACATTATTGCCGGATTAATTGGCGGTCTTCCAATTACACAAGTTGTAGTTAGATCAAGTGCCAACATTGATTTCGGTGCGCGTAACAAAACTTCTGCAATCTTGCACGGTATCTTTTTGTTAATTTCGGCAATCGCAATTCCGAATCTTTTAAACATGATTCCATTGGCAACTCTTGCCTGTATCTTGGTTGTTGTTGGCTATAAACTAGCTAAGCCAGAAATTTTCAAAAAAATGTACAAGCTTGGTAACGAGAATTTCTTACCTTTCATGGCCACCGTAGCTGGAATGCTGGCTTTCGACCTTCTAAAAGGCGTTGGACTTGGAATGGCCGTAGCAACTTTCTTCATTTTAAGAAATAATCAGCGCAGTAAAGCTTCGAAAAATTCTACGAGCGATTCTGATTTTATTTCAGCAATGACTCGTGAAGTACGCGATTCTCTAACTCCTGAAGAAGCGGTTCAAATGTTAAAAGATGGCAACCAACGTTTCGTCAATAATCTGAATTTGAACCGTAACCTTCTAAAACAAATCAATGAAACTTCTGATCAACAACATCCATTCGCTTTCGTCTTGAGCTGTATTGATTCGCGCACTTCTGCCGAATTGATTTTCGATCAAGGATTGGGTGATATTTTCAGCTGTCGTATCGCTGGCAACGTTCTTAACGATGACATTGTTGGCAGTATGGAATTCGCCTGCGAAATTGCTGGAGCAAAATTGATTATGGTTTTGGGACATACAGAATGCGGCGCGATCAAGGGCGCTTGCGCTAATGTCGAGATGGGCAAATTGACCGGACTTCTAAAAAAGATTCGCCCTGCAGTTAAAGCCGCTAAAACTGAAATCGATCAATTTGATTCGAAAACGCATGACCTTACCGAACATGTAGCAGCGATCAACACCAAAGAGGTGACTAAACAAATCACCCGCGAAAGTAAAATTATTCGCGAACTCCACGCCAAAGGCAAAATCGCCATCATCTGCGGCATGTACGATGTTGGAACTGGTAAAGTAGATTTCTATTAGAAAGCAGGTGGGTTGAGGAATTGAAATCACTTCAACCCACTTTCTATCTGTCATCCTGAGCGCAGCGAAGGATCTCATGCGTTGTCCTAGCCCCCAAAACTGCCGCCACTTCAGTGGAGACTTTTTAATTTTTTAACCAAAAATTTTTTCAACAATATTTTGTTTTTTAATTTTATCAATATTGTTAATATTTTGTTGATTTAAAAATATCTTTGGTGGCAATCCACCTAAGCTTGAATGAGGTCTTTTGTAATTATATTCAATTAACCAATCCTCAGTTATTTCTTTCAACTCTTCAATTGAGTCAAAAATA
>JACCDX011306745.1_pt1 | contig 138183 bp, 146 predicted proteins | sample 7449681 | NCBI WGS metagenome assembly JACCDX01 (sample SAMN15323450, study PRJNA562643) | freshwater metagenome | isolation source: river surface water | place: USA:Blue River Watershed | collected 2017-08-18
AACGGAAGATCGCAATGCTGGCCTGGGAGCATGGCCTCAGCGAGGGATTCGCCGGCTCTGCCTAGTTAGTATCCCCGACGTCACCAAAAAACGATGCTTTTTGACCTGAGCAAGTTATTTATACAGTCCCTTTTGGGCCGCCAGAACAAGTCCTGCTCACTCGCTCAGTCGGGTTGTCAGGCGCTCAGAGCCCTGCACTACGCGGGGCTTTTTGCTTTGTGCCGTTTGGCATGCGACCCCAGCGACGGACGCTCACTTCAGCATGCAAAAAGCAGCGAGCTTGTTGCCGTCCAGATCGCGAAAGTAGGCACCATAAAATCCGCTCCCGCGCGAACCTGGCGCCCCCTCATCAGTGCCACCCAGTGCCAAGGCACGCGCATGCAGCGCCTGTACTTGCTCAGGGTTTGAGGCAGCTAATGCAACCATCGTTCCGTTGCCAACTGTAGCTGGTTGGCCATCAAATGGCTGGAGCACACTGAACATGGGTTGATCAGGACTGACGCCCCAACCCACGCCGCGTTCTGTTTTGAAAAATGGTTTGGCTCCGAGCAAACTGAGCAACTCTCCATAGAAGCTGACAGCCTTCTCCAAATCGTTCGTGCCAACGCATGTGTATCCGATCATGGTGGATCTCCTTTGCATCGATACTAGCGTAGAAGTCCCGCCTGGGTTCTATGTCAACCCACTGCGGCGCCATTTGCCCATGAGGATTTGCTTTTCGGGTTTGCGTGAGTCCCAATTCGTCAGTGTCTGATCCACAATCCGGACACACTGGCGCATCGCCATCAAGCACCAAGCATTGCCATGACATTTTCAGAACTCATCCAAGCTCGCAAAACCATTCGTGGTTTTCAAAAGAAGTCCGTCCCGCAGGCCTTGATCGATGAAATCATCGGCGTGGCGAAATGGGCGCCCTCGTCCATGAACACCCAGCCCTGGCATGTGCATGTGGTCACCGGTGAGCCGCTGGAGCGTATCCGGCAAGGCAATGTGGACAACATGATGAAGGGCGTGCCGCCCAAGCGCGACTTTCCCATGAAGGAGGCCTATGAAGGCCAGCACCGCCAGCGACAGATTGAGATTGCCATGCAGCTGTTTGAAGCCATGGGGATCGCGCGTGATGACAAGGTCAAACGAACCGATTGGGTGATGCGAGGTTTTCGGCAGTTCGATGCCCCGGTGTCATTGGTCCTCACTTATGAGAAAAAACTGGAGCCGGCGGCCATCAGTCAATTCGATTTGGGCGCGTTCTCCCATGCCATCGTGCTCGCTGCCTGGGAGCGCGGTCTGGGATGCGTGATCAACGGCCAGGGCATCATGCAGTCCCATGTGGTGCGCGAGCATGCCGGGATCCCGGATGACCAGAACATCATGATTTGTATCGCCATGGGCTACCCCGATGAAAGCTTTGTGGCCAACCACGTGAAATCGGTGCGTGAGGACAATGCCAATTTCGTGAGGTATGTGGGGTTTTAAATCAAGGGTGGCACAGCGGTGACAACTGCGACACGCCGTTTTGGTCGATCGGAAAAAATCCCGGCATGTTGTAGGCGTTCAGGTAGCGGTAGCTGCTGAATGCCATGGTCCACTCAGAGAACTGCCGCGCATGCAGTGGGCTGCGGTCGAGCAACTGCACATCGTGGTGCCGTGGATCTTTTTGAAGCGACGCCCACAAACTGTCCAGCGATTGCGTCGGGCCTTCAACGCACTGCGTGAACACGCCATGGCTGTACAGCAAATGGCCCGTGACGTCGATGCGCATGTTTTTCTGACGCGCCTGGTTCAGCAGGTTGAACAGCGCCAGTGTTCCCAGGGGTTCTGTTTCTTTGGAGGTGTAGGAGAGTCGTTCCAGCATGCAAGGCAGTGTGAGTGGTCTACGCAGATGATGATCCGCAGGCGGAGATCCGCCACTCATCACAGAATGCCTTACCAAGCTGACACGAAATTTGCAGGCATGCGAGGAGCGGCATGTGCCGGGAAGTCGACACTGCAGGCGGCATCACTCGCCGTCATGGCCTTATTTTTGGCATGAATCCTGCTAATTCGTGTCGAATATTCCATTTTTCAGACATGTACGCCATCAACACCAACATCCGTGCGCAGTTTGCTCATGCCGCTTTGGCCATGATCGATCGCAAGCAATCGGTCGCGATGGAGCAGCTTTCCACGGGCAAGCGCATCAATTCCGCCCGGGACGATGCCGCCGGCATGGCCATCGCGGCCAGGATGAGCGCCTTGATCCGTGGCACCAATCAGGCCATCAAGAATGCCAACGATGGCATCAACCTGGTTCAAACCGCGGAAGGTGCAGCGCAGCAGATGGTGGATATGTTGCAACGCATGCGTGAATTGGCTGTGCAGGCAGCCAACGGCAGCAACACCGCCGAGCAGCGGGGTTACATGGATTTGGAGTTTCAGCAACTCAAACAGGAAATGGTGGGCATTTCCAAAAAGACGCAATGGAACGGCAGCAAGCTGCTGGATGGCACGGCAGGCACGCAGGCGGCGCCTGCGCCCTTGTTCAAGACGGCCTCGGTTCCCAAATTCGCAGCAAGCTACTCGGGTGTGACAGCGATCCCCGAAAGACTCATGGTGGACACGGCAGTGTCCCCCTCGGCCTCGGTGACGGGTTGGAGCGGCGGTTTCAATTGGGGTGGCCAATTGAGTCTGAGCGTCAAAGGCGGTGTTGTCACTTCTGCCAAATTCAAGACCGATGAGGGCACTTCACACGATTTGAAGGGGGTGGTATCCATCGATGCCGCCCATCAGGTCACCGTGTCCCGAGACCTGCTGATCAAGGCCGGTCTTGCGGATCTGGCCGATGCAGATGTCAGTTTCAACATCGACGCGGGAGATCAAAACCTGACGCTCAAACAACCGACTGTGACGACCTCGCAAGTGTTCAACAAGCCGGGAACATGGTCGCTTACCCTGAATGCGGATGCCTCTGCGGTCGCCTCAGCGCACTACACCTTGCTGGACGGGACGGCGCTCGCGGCAAACACCAATGCCTTCCTGATAGAGGGCGACACGATCACTTTGAGGCGTGACCTCACCACGGGTTTGCTCAAAGACACCCTCACGGATGATCTGGTCATGACCCAATCCGATGGTGTTGCATTTTTGGGTGGCGATGCAGTCGAGATGGTGGTTGAAAAAGCCAACTCCCTGGGCATTCTGAAAGCGGGTGATTTGATCCTGAATGGCGTCAGCATTGTGCCCACCGACGATTTATTTGACACGTCCTCGCCCCGCTCGAATGCACGCGCCAGTGCGATCAGCAAGGCCGGACTCATCAATCTGTATTCGGACAAAACGGGCGTCAAGGCCGTGGTCAACGAAAACCAGATGGCTGGCCTGGCCATGAAAGTGCCGTTGGACGAGCACAAGGGAAGTTTCGAAATCAACGGCTACAGGACGGTGGCGATCACGGCCTCCACGACCGATGCAGCGACCACGCGCCGATTGGCAGTGGAGGCCATCAATGCCATTCAGTACCTCACTGGCGTTCAGGCGATCGATACCAAATCGGACAGCAACGGCGTGGTGTTGAAAGCCAGAGATGGTCGCAACATCGAGGTTTCCTTTGTTTCGGAGACGCCTTCCGACGAGTTTGGAGCGGTCGTTGGCGTGCGTTATGGCGTGCAGGCCAGCACTTATTCACTGGCAGCGCATGACCAGCAGGGTTTGAAAATCTCCGCTGACATTGGCTCGGACATCGCGCACTCCGGTTTGCAAAAAGGCCAATTTTCGCAGCAACAATTGACGTCGGTGGTGGTCAATGCAGAGCAATGGGTGAGCGACAAGGACAAGATTACCAACTTGCAGTCTGGCGATCTGATGATCAATGGCGTGGAGATTCCGGCCTCGAACGCCCTGGACGACCCCGTCTCGAACCTGACGGTGGAGACCAGTTCACGCTACGCCAGCGCGGTATCGATCGCTGCCGCCATCAATTCTCAGACATCGCAGACCCGGGTGACAGCCCTGGTGAATCCAGTGACCCTGGATGGCAACCACATCACCACAGAGTACGAGGGCACGGCTGTGGTGTACATCAATGGTCAGCGGATAGAGATTGCCATGACGGGCGCTGACGATGCCACGACACGCAAGGAGCATGTGATGCGCGCCATCAATCATGTGGCCAATACCGGCGTGACAGCCATTGACAATGGCAGTGAGGGCATCAGCTTGCAGGCGGTGGACGGACGCAATGTATCGGTCTGGTTCCAGGAGGACACGGACTTGACGGTTTCCGAGTTTGGTTTGGGCGTTCTGGCCGCCGGTGAGAGCGTGGCTGTGGCACCGCCACAAATCTCTTCAGGCGATGGGGTCACCAGCGACTACACCCATGGCGCCACGGTCTATGCCTCCATCGTGCTCCAATCCACGCAGGACATCGATATTCGCCCCGGCTACAACGGGTATGACGATGACAGCCATTTCAGTGCGTTGGGATTTCAGGAGAATCGCTACGGTGTGACTTCCAGCGTGAGCGGGGATTACTTCGATCCGCCCAAACTCGGGCGTCTGAGTTTTCAGGTGGGTGGACAAAGCGGGCAGAGCATCGATGTTTATCTGCCTGATTTCAGCAACGCCGGCACGCTCACCCAGGCGGTGACCTGGGATGTCGGCTTGACAGAAACGCAGCGCTCGCAAATTCTGGAATACCAGCGTAACCCTGTCAAAACCAGCGCGACGCCCAAGCCCGAAGCGGTGATCAATGATTTCTTCGATCGCTCTGCCACGGGCCGCACGTACGCCGTGGGCGTGAAAAAAGACCCGCCGGCCAGCACGCTGGCCGACATCGACTCAGCCCTGGTGGCTTTGCAAAGCATTGATCAAGTGCTGAACAATTTGTCACAGGCCCAATCCACATTGGGCGCGGTGGTGAACCGCCTGGAGCAAAGCGTCAGCAACCTGTCGACGTACTACGTCAACATGTCCGCCTCACGCAGCCAGATCGAGGACGCAGATTACGCCTCCACCAGCAGTGAAATGGCCAAGGCCCAGATCATGCAACAGGCCGCGACGGCCATCCTGGCGCAGGCCAACACCAATCAGCAAACCGTCCTGAAATTGCTGCAGGGCTGAGCGCCCTGGTGTGCCAGGCTCAGCCCTTGTTGAGCAGCCCCAGCTTTTCGATCAAGGCGCGTTCTGAATAGAAACTGTCGCGTGCAAATTTCGTGTATTGCTCGGTATTGAGATAAATGACGTTTTGATCGTACTTGTCGAAAGTGGCCATGACAGCGGGGTCTTCCAAGGTTTTCTTGAACGCGTCGTGGATGGTTTTGACAATGGCTGGGTCCATGCCCTTGGGACCGCAGACGCCAAAGGGCGAATCAGAAACTGTTTGGTAGCCCAATTCATCCAGCGTGGGAATGTGAGGCCAGCGCTTGGTGCGCTTGCTGCCGTAGGTTGCCAGCAGTCGCAGCTTGCCGGATTCCACATGCGGGGCCCACCCGGTGGCATCGCTGGCGGCCATCACATGGCCACCCAGAATGGCCTGCATGTTTTCTGCATTGCCTTTGAAAGGGATGTGATTGAGCTTGATGCCGGCTTTCTGCGCAAACTCTTCGACTACAAGGTGTGGGCTGGTGCCGGTGCCAGTGGAGCCGTAGGTCACAGCGCCAGGGTTGGCCTTGGCAAAATCGACCAGGTCCTTGATGGACTTGAAGGGCGAATTGGCGGGGACCACCAAGCCAAAGGTGTAGCCCGTCAGGCAGGCGATCCAGGTGAAATCCTTGAGTGTGTCAAACGAGGTTTTTTGCATGTGCGGGATGCGAAATGCACCTTGCGGGATTTGGCACAGCGTGTAGCCATCGGGCTTGGCGTTGAGCATTTCGACGGCGCCCAGCATCCCGCCCGCACCGGGCTTGTTTTCAACAATGACGTTCTGTCCAAGAAACTTGCTGGCGCTTTCAGCCAGGCTGCGCATGACGATGTCGGTGGAGCCGCCTGCAGGCCAGGGGCAAATGTATTTGATCGGTCGCGCCGGATAGGACTGGGCGCGGGTGAGGGTTGGAAAAGCGGCGGAAACGGCGAGTGCGGAGCCGGCTTGAAGAAAACTGCGTCGTTGCGTCATAGGTCGTCCATTGGGATCGGTTGAATGGCATGAAGTTAACCGCAACTGACAGGACTGTCATCAAGGTTAACGCCAATAAGCCCTGTTGGTGACACTGTCAGCGTGGCCTGGCCAGATTGGGCATGGCACACTCCGGCTCACAGCAGGAGACGTACGATGCACAAGCCCATTCAAGATTCGGTTCAGGTTCTGGCTTTTGATGTATTTGGCACCGTGGTGGACTGGCACGGCAGCATTCAACGCGAGGTTGCCCATCGTTTTCCCGAAGTGGATGCCCATGCTTTCGCATTGGCATGGCGTGCCGGCTATGTGCCCGCCATGGAGAGAGTTCGCAAAGGCGAGTTGGGCTGGACGTTGATTGATGATTTGCACCGGATGATTCTGGATGGCCTGTTGCCCCGGTTCGGTCTGGCGCATCTGAGCGAAGCCGATCGGCGTTCACTCAATCGTGTGTGGCATGCGCTCGATCCCTGGCCTGACAGCGTCGAAGGGATTCAGCGGCTCAAGTCGCGCTTCACCGTCACAACCCTGTCGAATGGCAACATCGGCTTGCTTACACGGATGGCCAAGCGTGCAGGGCTGCCCTGGGACTGTGTGTTGAGTGCCGAAGTTTTCCGGGCCTACAAACCAGATCCGGCCACGTACCTGGGGGTTGCCAGGGTCTTTGACCTGGAGCCCAGCCAGGTGATGCTGGTGGCCGCGCATCACGATGACCTGGCAGGCGCGCGTGCCTGCGGCCTGCGCACGGCCTACATCGAGCGCCCGCATGAAAACGGGCAGGCGAATCCCAAGGACGTGTCACCCCGACCGGAGAACGACATGCATGCCGCCAGTCTGATGGCCTTGGCCGATCAGCTGGGCTGTTAACTTCCTCTGTCCTTCGGCATCCCGCAGGAATGCGCGATGGCGGTGTGCATGCGCTGAACAGTTCAGCAGCAGTTGCCTTCACGCACCCCCAGCTTGCGCAGGATGATGCCCATGGGGCAGAAGTTTGTGAAGCCGAACTGGAACAAGTTCAGGCCGACGAATGCGGTGAATGCCAATGCCCAGCGGCTGACAAAAATAGGGCTGCCTTCAACGCCGAGCGCCAAAGAGAGCATGATGAACAAGCCGGCAATGATGCGGATGGAACGTTCGATGGTCATGGTTTTTTCTCCAGTTTAAAAATCAATGCGCTTCATGTCGGTGCCGGTAAAGCGCGTAATACAACACCGGAATCACCACCAGCGTGAGCAGTGTGGACACCAGGATTCCGAAAATCAATGAGATGGCCAGGCCATTGAAAATGGGGTCATCCAGAATGAAGAAGGCACCGATCATGGCGGCCAGTCCGGTCAAGGCGATCGGTTGAGCGCGCACGGCCGCTGACTGCACCACTGCTTGCTTGAACGCCATGCCTTGCTGGATTTGCAATTCGATGAAATCCACCAGCAAGATGGAGTTGCGCACGATGATGCCTGCCAGCGCAATCATGCCGATCATGGATGTGGCCGTGAATTGCGAACCCAGCAAAGCGTGGCCTGGCATCACGCCGATCAGCGTCAGGGGAATGGGCGCCATGATCACCAGCGGTGTCAGGTAACTGCGGAATTGCGCGACCACCAGCAGGTAAATCAGAATCAGGCCCACTGCATAGGCAGCGCCCATGTCACGGAATGTTTCGTAGGTGATTTGCGATTCGCCATCCCACTTCAAGGCGTATTGCCCATAGGCGTCCTGGGGTTGACGAATCCAGTACTCACCCAATTCACCGGTCTCTGGCAATGCAGCTGCTTTCAGGTGTGGACGGATGCCAAACAAACCGTACAGCGGAGAGTCGAGTTTGCCGGCCATGTCGCCAAAGACATAGCTGACCGAGAGCAGGTCTTTGGTGAACAAAGGCTTGTCGATCAGGCCATGGTGAACTTCCACCAGTTCGGACAAAGGCACCAGACGACCACTGGCGGTGCGCATGGGCAAGGCCAGCAAGGCATCCAGTCCGACCTGGGATTCGCGCGGCAGTTGCAGGCGAACCGGTATGGGGTATTTGCTTTGACGGTCGTGCAGGTAGGCTGCGTCCATGCCACTCAGGGCGCCTTGCACGGTCTGTGCGATGGCGGCCACCGGGATGCCCAAGGATTCAGCGCGCTGGCGTCGCACTTGCAGCGTGGCGCGCGGTGCATCCTCTTTCAGACTGGTGTCGATGGCAACCACATCCGGTGTCTTGGCGAAGGCCTGCGCCACGCGCTGCGCCAGTTGCTGGCGACCGGCTTCATCGGGGCCATAAATTTCAGCAACCAGAGGGCTCATGACCGGCGGGCCTGGTGGCACTTCCACCACTTTGATGCGAGCGCCATGTCCAAGGGCTATTTTTTCCAGCGCAGGACGCAGGCGCTGGACGATCGCGTGACTTTTTTCGCTGCGGTGATGTTTGTCCACCAGATTGACTTGCAGATCGCCTTGTTCGGCTTCGCCCCGCAAATAGTATTGCCGCACCAGGCCATTGAAGGTGATCGGACTGGCCGTACCGGCATAGCCTTGCAGGTCACGAACTTCGGGTTGCTGGGTCAGGTAATTGCCCAGGTCCTGCAAGGTCAGCACGGTGGTCTCCAGGGGCGTGCCAGCGGGCATGTCCACCACCACCTGGAATTCACTCTTGTTGTCGAAGGGCAGCATTTTCAGCACAACCCACTGCACCACGGCCAGACCGATCGACAGCATCAGGGCTGCGACGATGCCTGCCAGCAACAGCCAGCGCTTTCGGGCGCTGTGGAGCAAGGGCTGCAACAGGCGTGTGAACAAGCCGGGCAAACGGCTGGCCAGTGTGGCTTTGTCTGCCGCGTGACGGGCTGCGCCTGAGTGGCCCTTCATGAGTTTGAGTGACAGCCAGGGCGTGACGGTGAACGCAATGGCGAGCGACAGGGCCATACCCAGGCTGGAGTTGATCGGAATGGGGCTCATGTAAGGCCCCATCAGACCCGATACAAAAGCCATGGGCAGCAGCGCCGCAATGACCGTCAAGGTGGCAAGGATGGTGGGACCGCCCACCTCATCGACCGCATGCGGGATGATGTCGCGCAAGGACCTGGCGGGGTCCAGTTGCTGGTGACGGTGGATGTTTTCCACCACCACGATGGCGTCGTCCACCAGAATGCCGATCGAGAAAATCAGCGCAAACAAGGACACCCGGTTCAGGGTGAAGCCCCAGGCCCAGCTGGCGAAGAGTGTGGCGGTGAGCGTGAGGATCACGGCGCCGCCCACGATCACGGCCTCGCGGCGGCCCAGTGCCAGACCCACCAGCAGAATCACCGAGCCCGTGGCGAAGGCCAGTTTTTGAATCAGCTTGTTGGCTTTTTCAGCAGCAGTTTCACCGTAATCGCGAGTGACGCTCACAGTGATGTCCTGGGGAATCACACTGTTGCGCAAAGCCTCGATGCGCTCACGCACAGCAGAAGACACATCCACCGCGTTCTGCCCTGGCTTTTTGGTCACTGTGAGGGTGACTGCTGGATGTGTGCCGCTGTCTTTCTCGGCAAACCAGACATGACGCAAGGCTTGCTGCGAGGTGGTTTCGATGTTTGCCACTTCGCGCAGGTAGACAGGCTTGCCATCGTGCACGCCCACCACCACATCGCCGACATCGTCGAGCGAGCGCAGGAACTCACCCGATTGCACGCTGAGCATCTGCGCCGGGTCATGGCCGGTGTTCAACACCGAGCCTGCGGGCATGCCGAAGTTGGCGGCGGCCAGAATGGCTTTCAGTCCCAGCACGTCGATGTGGCGTTCGCGCAACCGGGTGGGATCCAGTCGCACCTGAATGGCCTGGCCGGGGCCGCCAATGGTTTGCACCTCGCGTGTGCCTGGTACGGCTTTGAGCTCGGTTTCCAGGGTGCGTGCCACCCGTTCCAGTTCGAGGGCAGACTGCGATGCGCGGCTCCATAAGGTGACGGCCAGCACGGGCACATCGTCAATCCCTTTGGGTTTGACAATGGGTGCCAGGGTACCCAGGTCGCGCGGCAACCAATCCTGGTTGGCATTGAGCACATCGTATAAACGGACCAGGGCTTCCGTGCGGGGAACGCCCACTTTGAATTGAACGGTGAGAACGGCCAGTCCGGGGCGCGAGACCGAGTAGGTGTGCTCGATCCCGGCGATCTGGCTCAGCACCTGCTCGGCCGGTCGTGCCACCATGTTCTGCACGTTCTGACTGCTGGCGCCCGGAAAGGGAATCAGCACATTGGCCATGGTCACATTGATTTGCGGCTCTTCCTCACGCGGCGTGACCAGCACGGCAAAGAGGCCGAGCAGCAGTGCCACCAGTGCCAGCAAAGGTGTCAGCGCATTCTCTTGAAAGGCGGCAGCGATGCGGCCAGACAGGCCCAGTCGTGGGGGGGGGTGCAATGGTTCAGACATGGCCTGCCTCAGCGTGCTTCGCGGGTCAGCACAGGACCGGGCCGCGCGCCTTGAAGGCCTGCGCGCACCGCATCGGCAGCGATGGTGTCCTGTGCAGAAACACCCGCCAGGATTTCAACGCCGGCCTCACCCAGATCGCGTCCGAGGCGCACGGGCCGTAAATTGAACACCTTACCCGCTGCCACATAGACCGCCGACAACTCGCCGCGGCGCAGCACGGCGCGTTGAGGCACCACCATGCGCTGGACCTCACCGCTCGCGAAGCGCACGCGCACCTGCTGGCCAGGCACGAGGGCGGCTGTGGCGCTGGGGGCGAGGTCGAGGCGCCATTCAATGGTCTGGCTGACAGGATCGGCCGCTGGCAGTATTTGCTGCTGAATTGGGGCGTGCCAGTTGCTTTGACCGGCGGCGCCGGGCACCTGGATTTCAATTTTTCGTGCCGAGCGCAGCGCCGTTGATTGCGATGCCGGCACCTGCACCGAGGCGCGCAAGGGTGCAGGCGCATACAGCGTCAGCAGGGGCTTGCCGCTGTACGCCAGGTCGCCGACTTGTACCCAGGTTTCCTGTACATGGCCATCAAAGGGAGCGGTGACACGCGTGAACTCCTGGGCCAGACTCGATTGACGCGCACCGGCTTTCGCCTGCGCCATGCCTGCGCTGATGGCCTTGAATTGTGTTTCCGCAGTGTCCAGGGCCGCCTGGCTGATGAAGCCTTGCGCGCGCAGTTCGCGGGTGCGGTTCAGATGCGCTTGCGCGTTACGCCATTCAGCTTCTGTCTGGGTCACCTGCGCGTCGCTGCGTTGAACGCTGGTCTGTACCTCTCGGTCATCCACGATGGCCAGGACCTGGCCTGCGCGCACGGTGTCGCCTGCTTTCACGTGCAACGCGGTGATGCGACCGTTGGCCTGTGCTGACACGACGCTTTGTTTGACGGCTTGAATCACGCCATCGATTTCAATGCCCAAAGCTGTGGCCTGGGTCTGGAGCGACAGTGTGGGAACGGTTTGCACGGCAGGGTCTTGTGCCGACGCTGCGAGCGCACTGCTCAACAGCAGTGCGCCCATTGTGAAAGCACGTCCGCGCAGGAATGAAAAGAAAGGGCTTTGCATGGTGTTCACATCGTCAAAGAGGTTTCATCCCGATGGGATGTGCTGCCTGCGGATGCGGCGGCGGGGCAGTAGAGCGCATAGAGCAGTTGCATGACTTGCAAAGCGGAGGGACTGCTGATGCGGTAGTAGATGTTTTTGCCATCACGCCGGGTGGTCACCAATTCTTCATCGCGCAACACGCCAAGTTGTTGTGACAAAGTGGGCTGAACGATGCCCAACAGCGACTCCAGTTCGCCCACGCGCTTTTCGCCCTCAGCCAGCTGGCAAAGCAGCAGCAGGCGGTCCGAATTGGACAGCACCTTCATCAGCCGGCAAGCCTCATCGGCGGCGCAGCGCATGGCGGGCAAATCAATGGCAAGGGTCGCAAGCGAGGGCATGGTGCATCACTCCAAACAGCAGAGATGCCAATGATATATCAAAAAATATAATGTCAGTGGATAAATTATAAATTTATGAATTTATTTAAATAGTGCTTGTTAAAAGAGACGCTAGCAAAAACACCTATTCAATTTGACGGTTTGCCAGACTACGTTGCTGGGTCAGCTTTCGATATCACACACAACAAGACCAAGGAGCATTCCATGCGTTGTTCATTTGCCATTCTGCGTCGCCATTCATGGGTGGCACTGGGCCTGCTGCTGGCGGGCACTGTGTCTGCCACATGGGCTCAAACAGGTGCATGGCCCAGCAAACCCATCCGCATTGTGGTGGCCTTTCCCCCTGGCGGCTTGACCGATGCCTACGCGCGTTTGTATGCCGAACAATTGACCGCCAAATTGGGTGTGCCAGCCGTTGTGGACAACAAGCCCGGCGCTGGCGCCATCATCGGCATCGATACCGTCGCCAAGGCGCCGGCGGATGGCTATACCTTGCTGATGACCACTTCGGGCACAGTCTGGCAGAACCGGGTTCTCTATACCAAGCTGCCCTACAACCTTGACAAAGATCTGGTTCCCATTGCCGTCTTTCCATCAGGACCCCTGGTTGCTGCTGTGCCAGAGAAGCTGCCGGTCACCAATATGAAAGAGTTTATCCAGTACGCCAAACAGAACCCCACGGCCATGGGCACGTATGCGCCAGGTTCTTATCCGCACATGGTGGCCGATCAGGTCAACCGCAATGACGGCACCAAGATCATGTCGGTGCACTACCGCGGGGAGACCCCCATGTGGGTGGACATGGTGTCAGGTCAACTCCAGATTGCGATTGGCAGCTACCAGGCGTTTGCTGCGGTGCAAAGCCGTGGTGTTCGACCGATTGGTGTGACCGGTCCTTACCGCTCCCCGCGTCTGCCCGATGTGCCGACTTTGATGGAGCAAGGTGTCGATCCCAAGTTGATGGGGCTGGAGGGTGGTCTGCCTTTGATGGCGCCCGCCGGCACGCCTGAGCCCATCTTGCAGGCTTTGTCGCAAATTGCGGTCGATGGTGCGAACACCCCTCGTGCGGCGCAATTGCGTGAAACTTTTGCCATTCCCAACAAACCCAAGAACCTCGAAGGCACGCGTGCCGACTGGGCGCGTGATGTGCCCATGTGGATCAAATTGGCCGTGGATCTGGGCATCAAGCTGGATTAAATTTCGTTTAACAAAATTTATTTCAAGGATTGTTGACGACCTAGGGATAACGCTATATTTTCTTGTCTCCTTTGTTGCAACCTCTGTGAGGACGCAAAAATAAGATTCAGGCGACGACACTGATCGCTGTCGCACCTTCAAAGGAGACATTAAATGTTTTGTTTAACGAAATTCGGTAAACGACTGGTTCTCGGGGCTGCCATGCTCGCGGCAACCTCGGTCACATGGGCCCAGCCGATCAAGGTCGGTTGGCTGTCCTCTCTGACGGGCCCTTTGTCCTCTGCTGCGCTGGCCGAGAACCAGGGCGTTCAATTGGCTGTGGAGGAAATCAACAAGGCGGGCGGCATACTGGGGCGCCCGATTGAGTTGCTGACGCGCGATACCGCGGGTGACCCGACCAAGGCGGTGAACTTTGCGCAGCAACTGGCTTTCAGTGACAAGGTGCAATTCGTCATCGGCCCGGTGAACTCGGGCGAAGGCCTGGCGGCCACACCGATCATCGCGCGTGCCGGTGTGCCCAATCTGGTGATCGGCGCCATCGACGAGCTCATTGACCCGGTGAAATACCCGCGTGCTTTTCGGGTCATCAACACCAATCGCCAGTGGATTTCCACGGCCAACGACTATGCATTGAAGGTCCTGAAGAAAACCAAGGTGGCCGTCATTGCCGACACTTCGGGCTACGGGACGGCCAGCGCCAAAACTGCCATTGATCTTTTGGAGAAGGCGGGTGTGAAGCCGGTGTACTCGGTGCTGATCGACCCCAACAAAACCGATCTCTCCGATGAAATGGCCAAGGCACGTGCCGCTGGCGCCGACATCGTGATGCCGTGGTCAGCTGCAACCGGTTTGCTGGGCCGCTTGCTGAATGCGCGTGGCGAGATGGGTTGGAACGTGCCGGTGGTCGGTCACCCCTCGTTGATGGCCGCACAGATTCGAAAGCTGCTCAACAAGCCCGAGTACTGGGAGGGCGCTTACGCTGCTGGCTACCAAAGCACCACCTACGGTGCTGATGGCAAGTTGCCCGAGCGCACACAGGTCCTGGTGGACAAGGTGCGTCAAAAGCTGGGTGGCGGCGAGATCGATGTGCTGTTCTGGTGGGTGGCCATGGGCTACGACACAGTGAAGATCATCGAGCACGCCATCAAGACTGCCGGCTCCACCGATCCAGCGGCCATCCAGAAAGTTCTGGAGAACACCCGCGAGTTCAAGGGGGTGTACGCCACCTACAGCTGGTCGGCCACAGAGCGCAATGGTTTTCCCGACAGCAACATGGCTGTGAACCCGGCCAACACCTTCAAAGACGGCAGCTTCAAGCTCGCGCCCCGTTGATTTAAAGCGAACCCCATCATGCTCACTGTCATTGTTTCAGGGTTGGCCATCGGCATGCTTTTCGCGGCCGTTGCGCTGGTCTACAACGTGATGTATTCCACGTCGAAAGTGCTGTCGGTCACGACCGGCCACATCTCGATGCTGGGCGGCGTCTTTGGCGCCTACATCATTGCCAGCTTGCAGATGCATTGGCTGGTGGGCCTGCTGGGGGCCATCGTGGTGGGTGGCGCCTTTGGCTGGCTCACAGAATTGCTGGCGATCCGGCGCGTGCTGGCGCGCAGCGATGAGCATCTGTGGTTGCTCAGCACGCTGGCGCTGGCAACCATGGTGCAACAGGCCGTAGGCCTGTGGTGGGGCACCGAACCCAAACCGTTTCCGAGACTGATTCCGCAGGAGTTTGGTGCCGGTGTGCTCGACCAGAAATTCTGGCTGACGATTGGCATGGCGGTGGTGATGGCCATTGGCCTGGAGCTGTTCTATCGCCGCACCATGTATGGCAAAGTGTTCATGGCCATGTCGGAAGACGCTTTTGCGGCCCGTGCGCGTGGCATCTCCACCGACAGGATTCGCCTGGTCTCCTATGTGCTCTCCGGCGCGCTGGGGGGGCTGGCCGGTTTCGCTGCAGGGCAGTTGACCTTTGCATTCTTTGCGCTGGGCCTGACGCTGACCCTCAATGGTTTCATCGCGCTGGCCGTGGGCGGCCTGGGCAGCAACATCGGTGCCCTGATCGGCGGTGCCGCCCTGGGCCTGCTCAATGCCTTTGCCAGTTACCTCTTTGGCGGTGAATACCAGCAAACCATTGCGGTGGGCATGCTCATGGTGGTCCTGCTGATCAAGCCGGAAGGTTTGCTGGGTGCCAAGAATGTGAGGCCCGTATGAGCCACATCCACGCCTCGCAGCGCTGGGGCCTCATGCTGGGCGCCTTGCTGATCGCCACTTTGCCGTATTGGGCAGGGGACCAATACCAGCTGCATCTGGCCGCCCTCATCGCGGTTTACTGGATACTGATTGCCGGATTGAATCTGGTGGTGGGTTTCACCGGGCAACTTTCGATTGGTCACGTGGGCTTGTTGTCCATTGGCTCCTATGCGTTCGCCATTCTGGCGGGCAAGCTGGGGTGGGACCCGACGCTGTCGGTGCTGATCGCTGGCGGGTTGGGGGGGCTTTGCGGCTTGGCTCTGGGTTTGCCATCGCTGCGATTGCCAGGTTTTTATTTCGCCATGGCCACCATGGCTTTTGCCCTGATCGTCAACGAGATCGTGTTGGCACAGGTGGATCTGACGGGGGGCGGCATTGGCTTGCCTGGCCCCTTGTTTCCACCGCCCTTTGATTCGCCCGCAGGCTTTTACTACCTGGTCACGCTGATCGCGCTTGGGGTGACCTGGCTCACCTGGAATGTGGCACGTCGCATGTGGGGTCGTGCTTTCATTTCAATTCGTGACAATCCGGTGGCAGCGCAGGCCGTGGGTGTGCCCGTGTTTCGCGCCAAACTGGTGGCCTTTGTGTTCAGCGGCATCACGGCTGGCGTGTCAGGTGCCGTTTTTGCCAGCCTGCAAAGTTACATCACGCCGGACACCTTTGTGTTTGAGTTGAGCCTGTTCTTCTTTGTCTGCATCATCATTGGCGGACGCGGCAGCATCATTGGCCCGTTTTTGGGGACGGTGGTCCTGACCGCATTGCCAGAATTTGTGGCGCCATTGGCCAAGCTCGGCAACCTTTTCTATGGCCTGCTGTTGCTGGTGGTGGTGCTGGTGGTGCCCGAGGGGATTGGCCGCATGTTTGAAGTGATCTCGGAACGTTTGCGTCCACGCACAGTGCATCGCGAGCCAATTTCTCCTGATCTGAAGCGCCTGTCGCGAGCCCTGGGAGACCGCCCATGAATCACCTCAAGGACGCGCTGGAGGCGATCAATATCAGCAAGCAGTTCGGCGGCTTGAGTGCACTCGATCAGGTGTCGTTGAGCCTGCGCCCCGGTGAGGTCCATGGCTTGATCGGGCCGAACGGGAGCGGCAAGACCACCTTGCTGAATTTGCTGTCCGGCTATTACCAACCCACGCTGGGCACCATCCGCCTGGGTGACGAGGATTTGTCGCAGGCCACGGTGCAGCGTCGCGCCCAGGTTGGCGTGGCACGCACCTTTCAGAAGCCGCGCCTGCTGCCCATGCTGTCCGTGCTGGAGAACGCGGTGCTGGGCGCCTGGACGCATGCCGAATCAGGCTTTCTGGCCACGACCCTGGGCCTGCCTTCGGTTGGGCGTGAAGACGAGGCTTTGCTGGCGCAAGCCACCGAATTGCTGCACGGGGTCGGTTTGGGACACGTGCTGCATCGGCGTGCAAATTTGCTGGACCATGCCGAGCAGCGTTTTCTGGAAATCGCGCGCGGCCTGGCGCTGAAGCCTTCCTTCATCCTGCTGGATGAACCAGCCGGTGGGTTGACCACGCAGGAGATCGCGCACCTGGGCGATGTCATTCGCACTTTGCGAGACAACGGTATTGGCGTGCTGCTGGTGGAGCACCACACCGATTTCGTGTTCCGTATCTGCGACCGTGTGACGACTTTGAATGTCGGCAAGATGATCAAGCATGGCTCGCCCGATGAAGTCCAGCGTGACCCTGAAGTCATTCGTGTCTATCTGGGAGCCTGAACCATGACCTCTTCGCAACAACGACCGCAGGAAGTGCTGCTGCAAGTGCAGGACCTGCATGTGGCTTATGGCAAAGCCGAAGTGGTGCATGGCGTATCCATGGATGTGCGTCGCGGCGAGTTCGTGGTGCTGCTGGGGCGCAATGGCGCTGGCAAGAGCACGCTGCTGCACGCCATCTCGGGTCTGATCCCCAAGCAAGCCGGACAGGTCCGGTTTGACGGACAGGACATCACGCAGTTGTCTCCGCGCGATATTGTCAAAGCCGGTGTGGTCCAGGTTCTGGAAGGCCATCGGGTGTTTCACAACCTGTCGGTGGAAGACAACCTGCTGATTGGCACTTACGCCAAAACGCCGCAGGGTGATCGCAGCAAGCTGGAACGCATTTATCAGCTGTTCCCAGAGCTCGCCGAGCGAAAGCACCAGATGGCTTCGCGTCTGTCGGGTGGGCAACAGCAGATTCTGGCGGTGGGGCAGGGCGTCATCGGTGACCCCAAGTTGCTGATTCTGGATGAACCCTCCAGCGGTCTGGCGCCCATGGTGATTGACCGCATCCTCGATGTGGCCTCGCAGTTGTGCAAAAGCGGCCTGGCGATCCTGCTGGTCGAGCAGTTGGTGGACAAGGCCTTGCGTCATGCCCACTATGCCTATCTGTTTGAAACCGGGCGGATCGCCGCCTCGGCATTTTCAGACGCGTTGCGTGAAGGCGATTTGCTGCATCGCATTTATCTCGGAGGGGCCGACTCGGCCCATTGACCGTTTTTTCGGATGTACCAAGTTTCCAATACCAATGCCGCGCAAAAAGTTTGCCGGATTCTGAAAACATTGTCGAGCCCGGGTGCGCTGCGCCTGGCCGATATCGTTCAAGGCTCGGGCGTGAGCGCGCCCACCACCTTGCGCATTCTGGACACCTTGATCGAAGAAGGTTTTGTCGAGCGCGATGTCGTGAACAAGCGTTATTTGCTGGGCCAGCAGGCGCTCATTCTGGGCATGGCCATGCAAGGCCGCGACCACATTCGCGAACGCGCGCGCGCCTCGCTGGTGCGGCTTGCCGCCTTGACCGGCGACACCGTTCTTCTGTCCACGCGGCATGGCCTGGAGTCGGTGTGTGTGGACCGCGAGTTTGGCAACTACCCGATTCGGGCCAATTACCTCGATGTGGGAAGTCGTCGCCCCCTGGGGGCTGGCGCCGGCAGCCTGGCTTTGTTGGCCTGGCTGCCTGAAGAGGAGGTGGAGGCCGTGCTCCCGCTGCTGGCGCCGCAGTTGGCGTCACGCTATCCCAAGCTGACGGTCAGTCGATTGCGTGAGGAAATTCAGCGTTCGCGCGCGCAAGGCTATGCCTTGTTGCTGGATGTGGTGGTGGACCAGATGGGCGGCATTGCCGTTCCCATTCTGGGAGCGGATGGCAAACCCACGGCGGCACTGAGCGTGGCGGCCTTGTCGCAACGCATCACTTCGCGCCTGGACATGTTGGTACAGGCTTTGAAACAGGAAGCTGCCGAATTGTCGGTGACGGATGCTTATGGAGATGGCGCATGAGTTATTTGGTAGGAAGCGGCCTGACGGCCTATGGCCGTCATGAAGGCCAATCAACCCTGGACCTGATGAGTCAGGCCAGCGCGATGGCATTGAACGACGCAGGCCTGGCGCGAGGCGACATCGATGGCTTGATCTGCGGTTATTCGACGACCTTGCCGCACCTGATGCTGGCCACTGTGTTTGCAGAACATTTTGGTCTTCATCCACAGTATGCGCACACCCTGCAAATGGGGGGAGCCACAGGCATGGGTCTGGTGATGCTGGCGCAGCAACTTGTTCTGTCGGGGGCTGCCAAGCGGATTCTGGTGGTGGGAGGTGAGAACCGCATGACCGGACAAAGCCGGGACTCTGCCATTCAGGTGCTGGCCCAGGTGGGACACCCGACCTACGAAGTTCCGCTGGGGGCTACCATCCCGGCCTATTACGGCCTGGTGGCTTCGCGCTACATGCACACCTTCGGCAGCACCGAGCGGGATTTTTCCGCCCTGGCCGTGCTGATGCGCGAGCACGCGGCCCGGCATCCCGGGGCGCAATTCAACAAGCCCATCACCGAAGACGAGGTGCTGGCTTCGCGACCGATTGCCACTCCCTTGAAAATGCTGGACTGCTGTTCTGTCGCCGATGGTGGTTGTGCGGTGGTGATTTCTGTCGATGCCATTGGGGGACATCCAGTGAGGATCAGCGGTGCCAGCCAGCAACACAATGCCCAGCACATCAGCGCGATGAGCACGCTCAGCGATTTTGGTGCCGGTCGCTGCACACAGCGCGCATTGGCGGCTGCTGGCCGTCGTCTGGACGAGGTGGAGTACGCTGCCATCTACGACAGCTTCACCATCACATTGACCATGTTGCTGGAAGAGATTGGTCTGGCCCCGCGCGGGCAGGCGGGCAATCTCGCGCGAGACGGACATTTCAGCCTGAAAGGCAAGGTGCCGTTGAACTTGCATGGTGGTCTGCTGTCGTATGGCCACTGTGGTGTGGCGGGGGCCATGGCCCATCTGGCTGAAACCCATTTGCAAATGACCGGGCGTGCTGGCGAGCGCCAGGCCCGCCAGGCCGGGGTGTCCTTGTTACACGCGGATGGTGGCGTGTTGTCCTCGCATGTCAGTTTGATTCTGGAGGCCGTATGAGCGCAAACCTTGATTGGACACAGGGCGGCACAGACTTGCACCACCAGCACTGTCCGGCTTGCCATCACACCTGGTATTTCAAGCGAGATTTTTGCCCGCAGTGCGGTCATGCCGAGCCGGCGACGCTGGTGGCTTGCGGTCGGGGTGTGGTGCATGCCACGACCTTGGTGCACCGTGCGCCCAGTGATGAATTTCGCGCCATCGTTCCTTATCAGATGGTGCTGGTCGACATGGCAGAAGGCTTTCGGGTCATGGGCCATGCCCAAACCGGTGTGGTGATTGGCGACGCTGTGCGTTGCGAGGTGCGCGACATTGCGGGTCGCGCGATTCCCTATTTTTTGAAAGATAACCATGTCGCATGATCCTCGCGCCGCCTTGCGGGTGGCGTTGGCACCTCGCTCCATTGCCGTGATTGGCGCGTCCGACAACGCCAACAAAATTGGCGGTCGCCCGTTGGCGTATTTGTCACGTTTCGGCTTTCAGGGCAAGGTCTATCCCATCAATCCGGCGCGCAGCGAGGTGCAGGGCTTTCACAGCTTCGCCAGCTTTCAGGCGCTGCCCGAAGTGCCGGATGTGGCGATCATTGCCGTGCCCGGTGATCTGGCGGTGGCTGCCGTGGATGAATGTGCCAAAGCGGGTGTGTCCCTGAGCATTGTGATGAGCTCGGGTTTTGGCGAAAGCCATCCGGATGGCAAGTTGCAGGAGCAGGCCATGCGCGCCAGTGCGCATGCCCACGGCATGCGCATCGTGGGGCCGAATTCCCAGGGGCTGGCGAATTTCGGCACAGGGGCCGTGGCCAGTTTTTCCACCATGTTCACCGAAGTGGCGCCGGCGGACGGGCCGATCGGCATCATCAGCCAAAGCGGCGCCATGAGTGTGATTCCTTATGGCTTGCTGCGCGCGCGCGGACTGGGCGTGCGTCATTCGCACGCCACCGGCAACGATTGCGATGTGACCGTGTGTGAACTGGCCACCGTGGTGGCAGAAGACCCAGCGCTCAAGTTGCTGCTGCTTTATCTGGAAGGCATTCCCGATCCCTGGAATCTGGCCGTGGCTGCCCGCATTGCGCGTGACCGTGACTTGCCCATGGTGGTGCTGAAATCCGGTCGAACAGCCGCGGGGCAGCAGGCCGCGCAATCGCACACGGGCGCCCTGGCCAACGAGGACCGCACTGTCGACGCTTTTTTGCAAGAGCATGGCATCATGCGTGCGCAATCCATGGTCGACCTGGTGGACTCTGCGCCGTTGTATTTGCAAGGCTGGCGTCCCAAGGGCCGGCGTTTGGTGGCCATCAGCAATTCAGGCGCTGTGTGCGTGATGACCGCCGATGCAGCCACGCAAGAGAACATGCCGCTGGAGCCTTTGCAGCCACAGACCCAGGCAGAGCTGAAAAGCATCTTGCCGGGGTTTGCCACCGTGACCAATCCTGTGGACATCACCGCAGCCTTGCTGTCCAACAGCCGCCTGTTTGGCGCCATCCTGCCACCGATTGCCAAGGATCCGGCTGCTGACGCTTTCCTGATCGGTATTGCCGTGGCGGGCGCGGGTTATGACGTCAACGCGTTTTCATCGGATGCCCATCAGTTTGCCCAGCAGACCGGCAAGCCCCTGGTTGTGGCGGCACCTCAGACCAACATTGCTGCGCAATTCAAGGCCAATGGCCTGGTGGTGTATCCCACCGAGGGGGAGGCTGTGCGGGCCTTGGGCCTGTACCTCACGCATGCGGAGTTGATGGCGGATGCCAAGATCCGCCAGCCACGGATCAGGCCGCCCGTGGCAGCGCAAACGCTGGGGCATTTGCTGGATGAAGCCCAGAGCCTGGGCTGGCTGGCACAACACGGTGTGCCGGTGGTGCCGCATCAATTGTGTTCATCGGCGGAGGAGGCAGTCAAGGCCTTTGAATCGCTGGGTGTTGACATGGTGGTGGTCAAGGGCTGTACGGCCGATGCATCGCACAAATCCGAACTGGGACTGGTGCGTCTGGGCGTGCGCGATGCAGCGGGTGTGCGTGAGGCGTTCAGTGCCATGCAAGCCGCAGCGACCGATGCCCGCGTGCATCTCACCGGTGTGATCGTGGCCCAGCAGATCAAGGGTCAGCGCGAACTCATGATTGGCGCGCGGGTGGACCCCGTGTTTGGCCCCGTGGTGCTGGTGGGCGACGGTGGCAAATATGTGGAAGCCATGCCCGATGTGCAAGTGATGCTGCCGCCATTTTCACCAGACCAGGTGGTGAAGGCGCTGCACCGGTTGCGTGTCGCACCCCTCATGGCGGGCGTGCGCGGTGAGCCTGCCTGGGATGTGGCTGCATTTGCGCAAGCTGCAGTGGCCGTGGGGCAGTTGATGTGCGACCCCAGCGCGGGCATCAGTCAACTGGACATCAACCCGGTGATGGTACGCGCCCAGGGACAAGGTTGTGCCGCACTGGATGCCGTGATTTATCGAAAGGAAGCGTGATGAAAAGCAAGATACGCATTGGTGCGGGCGCCGCCTGGTGGGGCGACCGCGTGGAGCCGGCAAAACTCAACGCCGATGAAGGCGCTCTGGATTATTTGTGCTTCGAGACCATGGCCGAGGCCACGGTGTCGGCGGCACAGGTACGGGCCCGGCGTGACCCCACTTTCGAGGGCTACGACACCTATCTGGATGACCGCATGAAGGCGGTATTGCCGGGGTGCATGCGCCAGGGCACGCGCATCATCAGCAACCAGGGCTGGATCAATCCGGACGGTGCGGCACAACGCATCGTGCACTGGTTGCAGACCCTGGGTTACAAGGGCGTCAAAGTGGCCTCGGTCAATGGCAGTCTGATCACCGACAAAGTGTTGTCGTTGACCGACCGCATTCTGGAGAACGGCAAGCCGACGTCCACGCTGGCCGAGAACCTGATTTCTGCCGAGGTCTACCTGGGCGCCGAGCCCATTGCGCAGGCCCTGGCCGCAGGTGCCCAGATTGTGGTCACGGGTCGTGTGGCCGACCCTTCGATTTTCATGGCGCCCATGATGCATGAGTTTGGCTGGGACCCGATGGATGCCGCACGCCTGGGGCAAGGCATGGGCATCGGCCATCTGATGGAGTGTGGTGCGCAAGTGACCGGTGGTTATTTTTCGGACCCGGGTTTCAAGGACGTGCCCGAACCCTGGAACTTCGGTTTTCCAATTGCCGAAGTGGAACCGGATGGCACGGCCACCTTGTGCAAAGTGGCCGGTACGGGGGGCGCGATCAACCTGCAAACCGTCAAAGAACAAATGCTGTACGAAGTGCACGACCCCGCCAATTACCTCACGCCCGATGTGGTGGTGGATTTCACCACCGCACGATTGGAGCAAGTCGGAACCGATCGGGTTCGTGTGTCCAGGATTGGTGGCAAGCCACGGCCGCCAACGCTCAAGGTGTCGATTGGCTGCACCGAAGGCTTCATTGGTGAGGACATGTTCTTCTACGCGGGTCCGGGGGCCTTGCGGCGAGCCGAATTGGCCAAGAAAATTCTGACCGAGCGTTTCCGCATCGTGGGCCTGGAAGCCGAAGACATCCGCATCGACTTCCTGGGCTTGAACGCGATTCATGGCGCGGCCACGCCTGCCAGCGCCCCTGAGCCTTATGAAATTGCCGTGCGTGTGGCAGCCCGTACGCGGACCCGTGAGCAGGCCATCAAGGTGGGGCGCGAGGTGGATGGCATGGCTGTCTCGGGCATCGGTCATACCGGCAAGCGGGTGCCGCATGCCGATCGCACACGCGAAGTGATTGGTGTGTGGTCTTCCCTGGTGCCGCGCGAAAAAGTGCCGGCTTCTGTTCGTTACTTTGAAAGCTGATCATGAAAGTTCAACTTCAACATGTTGCCCATGCGCGCTCGGGCGACAAGAGCGACACCTCGAACATCGCCGTCTTTGCTTTCGAGCCTGAGTTCTATCCTTTGCTCAAGGCGCAGCTCACGGCAGAGCGTTTCAAGGCTTTTTATGGCGATGCCATTCGCGGCGAAGTGCTGCGCTATGAGGTCGACAACATCGATGCCATGAACTTCGTCTGTCACGGTGCGCTGGGGGGCGGTGTCTCGCGCAGCCTGTGCCTGGACAACTATGGCAAAGCCTTGTCGGCGGCGATTCTGGGTTTTGAGATCGAGGTGCCCGAAACCCTGGCGCCCAAGCTGCACGGGCAGCATCTGCTCCAGAACGCGCGCTAGGAGTTCACATGGCCGCCAAAAAACACACCATCCTTATCGCGGGCGCCAGTGGCGTGGTCGGCAAGGCCGCGACCGAGTACTTTGCGTCCCTGCCGGAATGGCAAGTGCTGGCGCTGTCGCGACGGCCCTTTGACTTGCCCGAAGGCGTACAGCATGTGCCTGTGGATTTGTGCGATGCGCAAGCCTGCCACTCTGCGGCCGTCAACCTGAGTCATGTGACCCATGTGCTGTTTGCGGCGCTGTTTGAGTTGCCCGAACTGGTGGCGGGATGGCGGGATCCGCGTCAGATGCAAACCAACGAAGCCATGTTGCGCAACTTGCTGGATGCGTTGACGCCGCAGGCCAAGGGCTTGCGTCATATCACCATCATGCAAGGCACCAAGGCTTATGGCGGCCATGTGGAACCAGCGCCTGTGCCTGCCAAAGAGCGTTGGCCGCGCCACCCGCACGAGAATTTCTATTGGCTGCAGGAAGACATGCTGCGGGCGCGTCAGCCGCACGCCGGCTGGACGTTCTCGGTGCTGCGCCCGCAACTGGTGTTCGGCTACGCGGTCTCCAGTCCCATGAACATCGTGGCGGCGATCGGCGCTTATGCGGCGGTGCTGCGTGAAATGGGCCAACCCTTGCATTTTCCGGGTGGTGGCCGCTACATCAATGCCGCCAGTGACAGTCGCCTGATTGCGCAGGCCGCGCATTTTGTGGCCACGCACGAGGTGGCGGCCAATGAAACCTACAACGTGGTCAACGGCGATATGCTCGTTTGGCAAGATATCTGGGGCTCGATTGCCCAACGCTTTGACATGCCAACCGGGGATGATGTCCCGATGGCCATGCGCAGCGTGATGCCCACGCGCGAGGATGTCTGGCAGCGGGTGGTTCAACGCCATGGCCTGCGGCCTCTGAGCCTGGCCCAAATGATCGGCAGCTCCTGGGAGTTCACCGACCGTGCCCTGGCACAGGGTCTGGCGCAGCCTGCCAACTCGGTGCTGAGCCCGATCAAGCTGCATCAGCATGGCTTTCATGGCTGCATGGACACCGAAGACTCGCTTCACGACTGGCTGGAGCGCATGCAGCAAAATCAGTTGTTGCCCCGTTGACGCATTGCACTGGAGAAACTCATGTTCAAGCACCTTCGAACCCTCGCGCTGTTGTCTCTTACCGCCGCGTTCGCGCTGGCGGCGCACGCGCAGTACCCTGACAAAGCCATCAAGATCGTGGTGCCCTATCCGCCGGGGGGCACCACCGACTTGCTGGCGCGTTCTTTGGCGCCCCGTTTGGCCGAGCGCCTCAACCAACCTGTGCTGATCGACAACCGTGGTGGCGCCGGTGGCGTGATTGGTTCGCAGGTGGTGGCCAAGGCGCCCGCAGATGGGTACACCCTTGTCTTTGGCTCGATCGCCAGCCATGGCATCTTGCCGGCCATTCAAAATCCACCGCCATATGACCCTTTGAAAGACTTTGCGCCGGTTTCCCTGGTCGCGATGACGCCCAATGTGTTGCTGGCCAATGTGGCCTCGCCGGCGAGGTCACTGGCAGACCTGATCCAGATGGCGCGCAGCAAGCCTGGCGAACTGAATTTTGGCTCGACCAGCCTGGGTGGCTCGCCGCACATGAGCGGGGAATTGCTCAAGAGCATGGCCAAGATCGACATGGTTCATGTGCCTTACAAAGGCGGTGCGCCCATGCTGGTCGATCTCATGGGCGGGCAGGTGCCGTTCGCTTTTGACAATCTGCCATCCTCGATTCAGCACATTCGCAATGGCAAGGTGCGCGCGCTGGCGGTGACCACCGCCAAACGTTGGCCTGGCGCACCCGAAATTCCCACCATGGCGGAAGCTGGTTTGCCCCACTACGAGTCATCCGCCTGGTTCGGGCTGTTCGCGCCAGGCCAAACACCCAAGGCTGTGGTGGAGCTTCTGCAACGCCATGTCGCGGCCATTCTGAAGCAACCCGAGGTGGAGAAAATTTACCTGGAGCAAGGTGCCATGCCGGTGGGCAACAGCTCGGAAGAGTTCTCCAGATTCATCGCTGGCGAAATGGTCAAATGGCGAACAGTGGTGAGCGACACTGGGGTCAAGCTGAACTGAGAACCTTTATAGTGCGGTCTTGTCAAAGAAAACAGTTTGAAGGACATACCGTGCAATTAGGAATGATCGGTCTGGGCCGAATGGGCGGCAACATCGTGCGGCGCCTGATGCGCCACGGCCACAGCGCTGTGGTGTACGACGCCAACCCGCAAAGCGTGGCCCAGCTGGCCACTGAAGGCGCCACGCCCAGCCATGACCTGAAGGGTTTGGTGGCGCAGTTGGATGTGCCCCGTGCGGTGTGGGTGATGCTGCCTGCGGGCGAGATCACGGCATCCACCATCCTGGCCTTGAGCGAATTGCTGTCGCCGGGTGACATCGTGATCGATGGTGGCAACTCCAACTACCAGGACGATGTGCGTCATGCGCAAATGCTCCAGGCCAAAGGCATCCGTTACCTGGATGTGGGCACCAGCGGGGGGGTATGGGGGCTGGAGCGCGGCTACTGCATGATGATGGGGGGAGACCGTTCTGCCGCCATTCATCTGGACCCGATTTTTCGCAGTCTGGCGCCGGGGGAGGGCAGCATTCCCAAAACGCCAGGGCGTGAAGGCAAGGTGTCAACCGCTGAGCAGGGCTATTTGTACACTGGCCCTGCGGGCTCTGGGCATTTTGTGAAGATGGTCCACAACGGGATCGAATACGGCATGATGCAAGCCTTCGCCGAAGGCATGGATTTGATGCGTGGTGCCGGTCAGGATTGCATTCCAGAAGAGCGTCGCTATCAGCTGGACTTGGCTGACATCACCGAGCTGTGGCGGCGGGGCAGCGTGGTGTCATCCTGGCTGCTGGATTTGACCGCTATTTCCCTGGCGGAAGATCCGCAGTTGCAGGGCTATTCTGGCCATGTGCAGGATTCTGGTGAAGGCCGCTGGACGATCAATGCCGCGATCGAGGAAGCCGTGCCTGTGCCCGTGCTGTCGGCCGCCCTGTTCGCACGCTTTCGTTCACGTCAGGACAGCAGCTTTGCCGACAAGATGCTGTCGGCCATGCGCAAGCAGTTTGGTGGCCATCAGGAGCCCAAGAAGGGCTGAAGCCTCAGACCGACGCGGGGTGCGTCGATGACACCTGGGCGATCCGTGGCCAGGTGTTTTCAATGTGCTGGCGCATGAGTCGGGCCAGGCGCTCGGCATCGCGCGCTTGCAGCGCCTCTGCCATGCCCTCATGCTCTTGCATTGCCTCGTCCCAGCTTGTGGGCAGTGCATTGCCTGTGTAGCGAATACGGCGCATGCGTTTGCTCAAGATCGCATGCAGTGAACTCAGTGTTTCGTTGTGCGCCAGGCCCACGATGGCATTGTGAATTTGCTGGTTCAAGGCGAAGTAATCATGCCGATTGCGGTTTTGAAAATGCACCTTCATTTGGGCATGCAGTGACAGCACCGCGGCAATCTCGGCATCGCTGGCACGACAGGCCTCGCTGCCAGCCAAGGCTTCAAGTTGAGCGATCACTTTGAGCATGTCCTGCGCATCCTTGGCGGTGAAGGCCTTCACCACGGCACCGCGCAAAGGGAGCATTTCCACCAGCCCCTCCGATGCCAGCACTTTCAAGGCTTCTCGGATGGGTGTTCTTGACACGCCTAGCTGACTGGCGATTTCCAATTCCTGGATGCGCTCGCCTGGTTTCAGAATGTCTTCGACGATCATGTCTCGCAAGCGCGAGGTGACTTCCTCATGCAATGGCACGCGGTTGATCGGGGACGGCAATTCGGTGGAAGGGTAAACCATGAAGAGAAAATCGTGGAACCCCCTTAGCATAATCCGTAATTAGGCATTACGGGAAAAGATTTTGACCAGCCTGGCTTCGTCAGCGGGGTCTGCCAAGCGGCGGATCATCGATGCACACCATCACTTTTGGGATATCTCCCGAAACTACCATCCGTGGCTATGTGATGCCGAGCCCATTGCTTTTCGTTACGGCAATTACCAGTCCTTGCGGCGCAACTTCTTGCATGCCGATTACCTGCAGCACGCGCAGCGCTATGAAGTACAAGGCTCGGTCTATGTCGAGACCGAGTGGGACCCTCAAGACCATGAGGGCGAGATGCGCTACGTGCAGACACTCAAAGCGGTTGAAACCTTGCCCACTGTGGCGGTGGCGCATGTCCGGATGGACGATCCTCAGGTGGAGGCAAAGCTGGCTTATCAAAAAGGCTTCGACTTTGTACGTAGCGTGAGGCATAAACCCCGGGCCAATACCAGGCCAGGCGAGTCGACGCCAGGCGGCATGATGGACCCGCAATGGCGACGAGGCTTACAAGTACTGCAGTCCCTGGGACTGCGCTTTGACCTGCAAACACCCTGGTGGCACATGCATGAAGCCGTTGATTTGGCCAAGGCTTTTTCGTACACCAGCATCATCATCAACCATGCCGGATTGCCAGCTGACCGCTCGGCGCAAGGCCTGGCTGCGTGGGAAGCTGCCATGCGCCTGGTGAGCCACTGTCCTAACGTGAGTGTCAAGATCTCGGGCATCGGTGTGCCGGGACAGGCCTGGACTCCAGCGGCCAATCGGCGGGTGGTGCACACCTTGCTGGAGGCGTTTGGTGTGCAGCGCTGCATGTTTGCCAGCAATTTTCCGGTGGACAGCCTGTGTGGCAGCTGGGATGACATCTGGGGTGGCTTTGAATCCCTCGTGCAGGATCTGTCGGTGACCGAGCAGGATGCCTTGTTCCGGGCGAATGCCAATCGGATCTATGCCATGGGGTTGACGCATGACTAAGCCGGTGCTGGCCTACATTGGTCTGGGTCTGATGGGGCAACCCATGACCCGTCATCTGGTGCAGCGTGGCTATGTTGTTCAGGGATACGACATTCTGGCGGTCCAGCGAGATGCGGCGGCAAGCCACGGCGTGAAAGTCCACGACAGCATTGTGCAGGCGGTGCAAGGCAGTCATCTGGTGTTGCTGAATTTGCCGACCACCGAGGTCGTGGAGGCCGTGGTGTTCGGCGCGCAGGGTGTGGCATCCGTCATCCAGCCACCACAAAAAGTCATCGACTTTTCCACCGTGAAGGTAGCGGCCGGGCGTGAGTTCATCGAACGACTTCGGCAGACCACTGGCTGTGCCTGGATCGATGCGCCCGTATCAGGTGGGCCACTGGCGGCTGGTGATGGATCGCTCACTGTGATGGCGGGCGTGCATGCCGAAGATCTGGCAGCCATCCAGTCTCTGATGGCTGACGTGGCAGCCCGCTTCACCGTTGTTGGTGCGCCGGGCAGTGGTCTGGTGGCCAAGACCATCAATCAGCTGATGGTGGGCTGCCTCAATGCCGTGATTGCCGAGTCGCTCAGCATGGCGGAGCAAGCGGGGATTCAGGCTGACTGCATTCCTCAAGCATTGAGCGGCGGGCATGCGGATGGTGTGTTGTTCCAGTTGCTCTATCCACGCATGCTGCAGCGCGACTTTGCGCCACGCGGCTATGCCCGGCAGTTGCTCAAAGACCTGGACATGGTGCAGGCCCTGGCTGCGGATTTGAAAATCCCCACGCCAATGGCAGCGCAAGCCCAAACCCTGTTTCGCATGCTGATTCATCAGGGACATTCGGAATGCGACACCTCGGCGATTTTCAAACTTTACGAACGATAGCTTCCCGTTATTTATCTCACACAGCAAAGGAGACCACCATGAAATTCATGCTTCACAAAACTCTGATTGCGGGCCTGGCCGTCTGGGGCGCGCTGGCGACCTCGGGAGCCCAGGCGCAGCTCAAGCTGCGCTATGCACACGTGGGCGTGGCGAATGCGCCGCAAACCTTGTATGCCGATGAGGTGGCCAAGTTGGTCAAGGAAAGAACAGCGGGCCGCATTGAAATTCAGGTTTATCCCAACTCCCAATTGGGTGGCGTGGGTGAGATGGTTGATGGCATCAAGTCTGGCGCCATCGCCATGGGCCATCATGACTTCGCATCGCTGGGCAAAATCTTGCCGGCCACGGCTGTGTTCAACACGCCTTTTGTGTACCGTGACGCAGCCCACAGCCTGCGCGCCACAGACCCACGCACCTCGGCCGCGTTGCAGGAGGTGAACAAGCAGCTGGTAGAAAAAGGCGGCATGCGCATTGTGGGCAGCTTCTTTCAAGGTACACGTCATCTCACCTCCAAAGAAAAAGTGTTGTCACCCAAGGACATGGCGGGCAAAAAATACCGTGGGGTTCCGGTCAAGCTGTGGTCTTCCATGCTGACGGGCATGGGGGCGGTGGCGACACCGGTGGAAGTCTCCGAGCTTGCCACCGCTTTGGCAACGGGTTTGGTGGTGGGGCAAGAGAATCCTTTGCCCAATATCTACAACCTGAAACTGTATGAGGTGCAGAAATACGTGATGATGACTGGCCACATGCAATCGGTGCTGTCGGTCTTCATCAATGAACGGGTCTGGCAAGGCGTTCCTGCCGCCGACCGCAAGATTGTGGAAGACACCATGGCCGAAGTGGGCAAGAAAACCCTGGATTGGGACCGTGAGACCAGCGACAAATACCGCAAAGACCTCGAGGCCAAAGGCATGGTGTTTGTTGAAGCCAAGGACGGACTTGATCTGGAGGCCTTTCGCAAGGCGGTGCTGGCGCAAGTCGGCAAAGACTTCCCCGAGTGGTCGCGCCTGATTGAAGATATTCGCGCCGTGAAGTGATGCGCTGAATGACAGCCCTCATTGTGTCTGTGCGCAAGCTGGTCCGAGGTGCCAGCTTGCTCCTGCTGTTTCTGCTGATCGTCACACCTCTGGTGCAAGTCATCATGCGTGGCGTCTTCACTCTGCCCTTCAGCGGTGCCGAAGAGCTGGCCCGCTACTTCCTGATCTGTCTGTGCTTCGTTGCGGCCTCCTATGTCACGCTCGATGGTGGGCAGATTCGAATGGAGGAGGTGCAAGCCTTTTTGTCGCCGCGCTGGCGCTGGGTGACGCAAATGACGATCGAAGCCCTGGGTGTGGTGTTCTTCGGCTTCATTTGTGCGTGCGCGGTGATCACCATTTCCCGCAACCTGGAGAACCAGACCGCAACGCTGGAGATGCCGTTTCCAGTCTTCATGGCGCCTCTGGCATTGGGTGCCCTGTTGCTGATGCTGGAAACGCTTGCCGTGCTGGTGCGCCTGATTCGCACGGGGCACGCTGACGACAAAACAACCAATCTCACCTGAAGGATTCACTGTGGCCGGCTATTTGGTGATCGCTGCATTTCTGATGCTGTTTCTGCTGGGTTTTCCTGTGGTGCTGGCCATTGGCATTCCCTGCCTGGTGTACCTGGTGGCCAATGGCTTGCCCGCCGACATGGTCGCGCAGCGCATGTTGTACGCACTGGACTCGTTTCCATTGATTGCGGTTCCAGTGTTTTTGTTTGTGGGTAGCCTGATGAATTGTTCAGGCATCTCCCATTACATCTACCGGTTTGCGGACACGGCAGTTGGGCGTTTGCCGGGAGGATTGGCGCAGGTCAATATTTTTGGCAGTTTGGTTTTTTCTGGTATCTCCGGCTCTGCTTTGGCTGACATTGGCGGCTTGGGGCGCATTGAAATCGATGCCATGAAAGAGAAAGGTTTCAATGTGCCTTTCGCCTGCGCGGTGACGTGTTCGTCGGCCATCATCGGTCCGATTTTTCCGCCCAGCATTCCCCTGATCATTTACGGCACTGTCACCGGAGCTTCGGTGCTGCAACTATTGCTTGGAGGCATTTTGCCGGGACTGATTTGTACGGCCATGTTGATGGCCATGGCCGCCTGGTTGGCCAAGCGGCGCAATTACCCCCGCGCAGCGCGTTGGCCCAATGCCAAAGAGTTCTGGTCCGACATGTGGCCAGCTTTCCCTGCGCTGGCCGCACCCGTGCTGTTGACGGTTGGCATGCTGGTGGGATTCTTCACGCCAACCGAGATTGCTTCGGTGACGGTGGCTTACACCGTCTTCATTGGCGTGTTTTATTACAAAAAACTCACGCTGTCCGGTCTGACAGCAGCCGCTTTTGAAACCATCCGTGCCACAGCCGGTATTTTGTTGATCGTGTCCATTGCAGCCTTGTTTGGCTGGATCTTGTCGGTAGAGCAAATTCCTCAGCAAATCACCGCGGGCATGTTGTCTATCTCTACCAATCCCTATGTGCTGCTGCTGATCGTCAACATCATGCTTTTGGTGGTGGGCATGTTCCTGGACAGCACCACCGCGATCTTGGTGATCGCACCGATCATTGCCAAGCCTCTGGTGGCCGCCGGCGTCGATCCTGTGCACCTGGGCATGGTGGTAGTGTTCAATCTGATGATCGGCCTGGTGACGCCCCCTATGGGCTTGTCCTTGTACCTGGTCGCGGACATTGCCAAAGTCAGGATGAAAGAGGTGCTGCGGGAAATGCTGCCGTTCTACATCCCACTGGTCATCACATTGCTGCTGATCACTTATGTTCCCTGGATCACCACATCCGTTCCTCAATACTTTGTCGGTCGTTGAATCGAGAACTTCATGAAGAAACCCCATATCGCGCTTTTCACAGGCGACCCAGCGGGCATTGGCCCCGAACTCGTCCAGAAGCTTTTACAGGATGGCCGGTATGCGCAAGAGGCGCAGATTTCCTTGATCGGTCAAAAGGGTGTCATCACGGTGCCTGACTCGGTGGCCTGGGTCGATTGGCCTGGCATGCATGCGCCCGAATTTGCCCGCGGTGTGGCCGCGGCAGACAATGGGCGCTACATGCTGGCGGGGCTGACTTTCGGCGCCTTGATGGTGCAATCGGGTGCGGCCGATGCGTTGTGCTTTGCGCCTTTGAACAAAGGCGCCCTCAGAGCGGGCGGCATGACCCAGGAAGATGAATTGCGCTGGTTTGCGGATTTGCTTTCCTATGACGGTTATTGTGGCGAGCTCAATGTGCTTGAAAATCTGTGGACCGCACGCGTGACCTCGCATGTGGCGCTGAAAGAAGTCAGTGAGTTGCTCACACCTGCCAAAGTGGCGCAGGCCATAGGGATGATCCATCGCGCCCTGAAGGAGTCGGGCAAGGCACTGCCGCGCATCGCTGTGTGCGGCTTGAATCCCCACAATGGCGACAACGGCAACTATGGCGACGAAGAGGGCCGTGTGATTGCGCCAGGCGTGACTCTGGCGGCCACGCAGGGCCATGCGGCCGATGGGCCATTCCCGGCCGATACTGCATTTGTGCGCGCCATTCGCTCGGTGGATGGCTATGACGGTGTGGTCACCATGTACCACGACCAAGGTCAGATCGCGATGAAACTCATGGGCTTTGAACGAGGTGTCACCGTCCATGGTGGGCTGCCCATTCCCATCACCACGCCAGCACATGGCACGGCATACGACATCGCAGGTCAAAACAAAGCCAATGTAGGCGCGATGGTGAATGCGTTTGAGTTGGCGTGTCGCATGGGCAGTCACCATGCCGCCAAACGGCAGGATTAAGGTAGCTTATTCATGAAGAAATACATCCAATTCTGCTTGTTGGCCATCAGCGCTTTTCTGTCCTTGAGCGGCATGGCGCAAACCTATCCGCAAAAACCGGTGCGCATCATGGTGGGTGCTAACGCGGGCGGTGGCACAGACATCATTGCCCGCATGCTTGCAGAAAAACTGGCTGAAAGCTTCAAGGGAACCTTTGTGGTGGAAAACCGCCCTGGGGCCTCCAACACAATTGCTGCCGATCTCACGGCAAAGGCCTCGCCCGATGGTCACACTTTGCTGGTCGCAACCAATACGGGACAAGCCATTGCGCCGCATCTGATGAAACTCGGCTTCGATCCCATCAAGGATTTGACGCCGATTGGCCTGATTGTCACCGTGCCCAATGTGCTGGTCGTCGGCCCCTCGGTTCCTGCCAGCAATGTGAAGGAACTGGTGGCTTTGATGAAAGCCCGACCCCTTGATTTCAAATACGCTTCGTCTGGTGTTGGCAGCACACAGCACATTGCTGGTGAGGGATTCAATCTGGCTGCCGGCGTCAAGAGCATTCACATACCTTACAAGGGCAGCAGTCAGGCGCACCTGGATTTGATCGCTGGTTCGGTGCAAATCATGTTTGACACCACTTCGTCAGCGATGTCCCAGATCAAGGCAGGCAAACTCAAGCCCTTGGCCTTGACCAGTGCACAGCGAAGCCCTGAATTGCCGCAGGTTCCCACGCTGGCCGAAGCTGGTGTGCCGGGCTTCGAGATGAACACCTGGTACGGCATGTTCGTGACGGCAGGCACACCGCCCGAAGTGACTGCAAGACTGCAGGCAGAGTTGGCGAAAGTGCTTCGCTTGCCGGATATTCAGTCCAAGCTCAAGGGGCTCGGCGGTGAGCCCGGTCATTTGTCACCCGATCAATTCTCTCAATTGAATCGGCAAGAATATGAGCGCCTGGGGGTGTTGATCAGGCAGGCCAACATCAGGTTGGAGTGATTCAGGCTCATGCAGCGGCTGCGGTGCGGCGTCCATACATTCCCCAGCCCTCCATGCTGACCACCACCTCATCGCGCTGATTCAATCCTTCCCAGCGCATTCTCACCATGCCCAGATCGGGCTTGCTGGCCATAGGTCGCTTGTCCAGCACTTCAATCCGGGCGCGCAAGGTGTCGCCCGGCCGTACAGGTTTGAGCCAGCGCAAATTCTCCAGGCCTGGTGATCCCATGCTGGAGGTGTCGAGCAAAAAACCATCACAGGCCATGCGAAACACCACGCCACAGGTGTGCCAGCCACTCGCGATCAGGCCTTTGTAGAGGGTTTGCTCGGCTTGCGCAACATCCACATGAAAACGCTGCGGGTCAAACTGCCGGGCAAAATCCAGAATCTCTGCTTCCGTGACAGTGTGTGAGCCCATGACTTGAACATGGCCGATGCGAAAGTCCTCCCAGCAGTGCTGAAAGTTTGGCGTAGGGTGTGACATGAGGCAGGTCCTTGATGACGGCAGAGCCCGTTCAGTTTTGCGGGTTCTTGATCCAGTCCGTGATGAGGCGGACAGTTTCTTTTTCGTGGTTGATAAAACCATGCCAGTGGCGCGCCTCGCAGGGGTCGCCTACCGGATCAGAGCCACCTTCCACCATGATGAATTTTTTCGTTGGTGCGGCTTTCATGTCAGCAATGAGCCGGCTGGCCTCCCAAGGAACGCAGATTTTGCAAGCGTCATTCTTGTGGTGAATCACCAGTGTCGGTATGTTCAGCGAGGCGATGTTCTGGCTGGCAATCGCTCCCATTTTTTTGGAAGTCACGCTGGAGGTCAAGACCAGGCCTTGCACGGCATCCTGCCCCAGAGCGAGTGCTGCGGCAGTGCCGGAGACAGTGCCCCGACTGGTGCCCACCAGCCAGACCGGTTTGCCCCACACTTTGCGGGCATGGGCAACGGCTTTGCCCACTTCTGCCACATGTGCGCTGCTGATGCGGTAGCCATAGTCCAGTGTGTTCATGTCAGTGGCGCGGTAGACCACCATGACATTCATGCCTTCTGCCTGGAACAACTCACGGGAACGTGACAGAAAGTTGCCGCTGCCAGGCTTACCCTCCAAAATTTTCCCGGTGGAGGCATCGCCACCGGGAAGCAGAATCACTGTGGCGATGGCCTGGGGGTGCGCGAGGGTGTATACCGGAAGCGTTGCATCGCTGCGGTCCAGTGGTATTTGCAGCCAATTGTCTTGTGCATGCGCGACCCCTATGCTGAGGGTCAGAGCCATCATGCCGAGTACAGAGGCCAGTGAGTGAAATTTCAAAGCCATGTCCTCATGTCAGATATAGCGCACGCAGTCGTTGGCGTGCGTCGGGGGTCAGGCCCAATTGTTGGGTCAGGTAGGGTTCAAGTCCGCCGAACTCCGAATCGACGGTTTGCAGCGCAGCTTGCAAAAACTCGGTTTGCACTGCGTGCAGCACATGGGCAATCGGCGCGGGCAGCTGGCTGTTCATGGGGCGATGCTGCAACCGATCGTTGGTCAGCAAGTAATCCTGCCAGATCACATCGGCGGGTACTTCCAGCGCATGCAGCAACAAGGCTGCTGCGAAGCCGGTACGGTCCTTGCCAGCCGTGCAATGAAAGACCAAGGGGTGATCCGTTTCCGACAAAAGGTGCTGGAAAAAATCGGCATAACGCGGCGTGTTGTGTCGCACAAAACCTTGATAGGTCTCCTGCATCAAACGCACGGTCTCAGCACGGGACACTTCTTGCGCCTGTGCCAGAAGGTCGGTCAATTTTTGAACAATCGTGGGCTCGATCGACAACGCATGCACTTGCGCTTGCGGCAAATTGCAAGGTGCGGTGGTGCGCTCCTGCACGCCGCGAAAATCGATCACCCGCCATCTGGCGCCCAGTCGGTTGTGCAACAAGGCAATGTCATCGGTGGTCAGTTGGCCCAGATGGTCCGAGCGAAAAATCTTGCCACGGCGAATGTGCCGACCATGCAGGGTGGTGTAGCCCCCCAGGTCACGGAAATTGGGGGCACCTTGGAGTCTGAATTCGGTCATCGTCGGTGTGTCGAGGAATTTGAAATCATTATTTCACAGGCGCTGTCACACTGGGTTCAGCACGGGCAGGTGCGCGGGCCTAGAATTTTGAATCGCTTTTCACTGCACCAAGGATCGTGGCCATGAATGCTTCTTTTCAACCTGCCAATCTGTTTGATTTCACCGGCAAGACAGCGGTCGTGACCGGCGGTGGCAACGGAATCGGCCAGGGGGTGGCCTGTGCTTTGGCCCGATGCGGTGCCAAGGTGGCGGTGCTGGATCGGGACGCCGCGGCGGCGCAGGCAACCTGCGATCACATTGCCGATCAAGGCGGGGTGGCCTGGGCGCATGCTGTCGATGTCACGCAGGCACAGGAAGTGCAAGACGCGATGGCCGCCGTGCATGCCAGGACGGGGCAGATCGACATTCTGATCAACAACGCCGGCATTGCCATCCGACGTTCCACGCTGGAGTTGTCGGTGGCCGATTGGAACCGGGTGCTGGAGGTCAATCTCACGGGCGTATTTCTTTGTGCGCAGGCTGCGGCACGCTACATGGTGTCGCGCCAAAGCGGGTGCATCGTCAATACCGCTTCCATCATGGGCTTGTCGGGTGGCGGTCTGTATCCGAACATTTCCTACCAATCCACCAAGGGCGCGGTGGTCAACCTGACCCGTGCGCTGGCAGTCGAGTGGGCGGGCGCGAATGTGCGGGTCAATGCCATTGCGCCGACCTGGGTTCGCACCGATTTCATCAAACCCTTGCTGGCGCAGGACGAATTGGTCCGGCGCATTGAGGCCATGACGCCCATGGCTCGCCTGGCAGAAACCGAAGATGTGGTGGGACCGGTCCTGTTTTTGTGCAGCGATGCCGCCCGGATGGTCACCGGGCACACCTTGCCGGTGGATGGTGGTTATTTGGCACAGTGAACCCTCTCAGGAGCAGTGAATGTCTAACCTTTCCTGGATTTCCGTTGATGCGCCGCTGCACGAGTGCCTGAGAGCCCATGCACGGCAGACGCCCGACAAGGCGGCCTACCTTTGGTACGGTGCTGCGATCACCTTTGCAGCGCTGGATCGTGCCAGTGACGCGTTTGCGGCCCGCCTGGCGGCCCTGGGTGTGCGCAAGGGCGAGCCAGTCGCCTTGTTCATGAACAACTGTCCTCAGTACATCATGGCGCATTACGGCATCCAGAAGCTGGGGGCCATTGTGTGCCCTTGTGGACCATTGAACAAAGAGCATGAACTCGAATACCAGCTGGGTGATTTGCAGGCGCGTGTGATCGTGGCGGCAGACACTTTGCTGCCGGTGGTGGACAAAGTGCGCGCCAAGACCGCGTTGCAGCATGTGTTTGCCGTGCGCTATGAAGAGCTGCTGCCGGCCCAGCCCACGATCGATGTGCCACCTGATCTGCTGGCCTTGCAAGCCCAGTCGCGTGCTTTGCCTGCCGGCGTGGAAGACTTTCTGGCCGTGACGCGCAGCGGCGCCACGCCACCTGCCGTGGCCATCGAGATCGACGAGGATGTGGCGTTGATGACCTACACCTCGGGCACGACTGGCTTGCCCAAAGGCGCGATGCTGACCTTTCGCAACGCTTTGCACAAAACGGCAGTGTCGGTGAGTACCAAGGGCATTGCCACAGACGATGTGTTGCTGGCCATCGCGCCGCTGTACCACATCGCGGGCATGCTGATGGGTGTCAATATCCCCATCCTGTGTGGTGCCACGGCCGTGCTGCTGCATCGCTTCGATCCGCTGACCGTGCTGCAAGCCATTTCGCGTCACCGTGTCACCTGGTGGTACAGCATCGCACCGATGAATGTGGCGGTCATGGCGGTGCCCCAGGCACGTGACTTCGATCTCACCTCGTTGCGTGAGAACACGGTCACCAGTTTTGGCATCGCTTACACCGAGGCTCTGGCGCAGCAATGGCGTGGTTTTGCGCCGAATTGCGCATCCATGGAGGCGGCCTATGGCCTGAGCGAGACCCACACCATGGACACCTACATGCCCAACGAGGCCATCCGCTGGGGCACGCATGGCATTCCTGTGCCAGGCAATCAGATTCGCATCATCGACCCGGAGACAGGGGCCGAACAGCCTGCTGGACAAGCGGGTGAAATCATTCTCAAAAACCAGGGGGTGTTCAAAGGCTACTGGAACAAGCCTGAAGCCACGGCCAAGACCTTGAAAGACGGCTGGGTCTACACCGGCGATATGGGCAAGATCGATGCAGAGGGTTACTTGACCTTCATGGGCCGTTTCAAAGAGATGATCAAGGTGTCAGGTTATTCGGTGTTTCCCGAAGAAGTTGAAATCCTGCTCATCAAGCATCCGGCTGTGGCGCAGGCAGCGGTGATCGGCGTGCCTGATCCCGAGAAGGGCGAGGTGGTGAAAGCATTCATCGTCTGCAAGCCTGGTGCATCGGTGTCAGCTGCGGATCTCATCACCTGGGCCCGCGACAACATGGCCAATTACAAAGTGCCGCGTGCCGTGGAATTCATCGATGCGTTGCCGGCAACCGGCTCAGGCAAGGTGCTGCGGCGGTTGCTGAAGGACTGAGTCTCAAAGACTGCTGGCGTAGCGGCGCAGCATCTCTTCCTGGCTTTCAGCAGGCTCACTCAGTTGGGCCTGCTCCTTGATCATCTCGCCCATGGTGGGCAGCACGGTGCGGGCTACCTGGCTGTCAGGATGCCACAACTTGGAGCGCATCATGGCTTTGGCGCAATGCAGGTAGGCGCTTTCCACCGCAATCTCGATCACCAGTTTGGGCGGTCGGACTTCGCTCGAGAAAGCGCCCAGAATGTGGGCGTCGGTGCACAGTGATGCCTGGCCTTGCACCCGAAGCATCTCGTCCACGCCAGGGATGAAAAACAGCAAGCCCAGGCGGGATGTGGCCAACACGTTTTCCAGGGTGTCCAGACGATTGTTCCCTGGTGCATCAGGGAGCCACAATGTGGTTTCGTTTGGCACTTTCACAAATCCTGGCGAGCCGCCGCGCGGTGAAGCATCCAGCTGATGCTGCGCATCGCTGCTGGCGAGCACGACCAGGGGTGACAGTGCAATGAAGCGTTGCATGTGCCGGTCCAGGTGCGCCAGTTCTTTTTTGATGGCCCGCTCGCCGGGATGGCCGTAACGTTCCCGCAGTTGTGCAACAGTGGTGATCTTCATGAAAGCGCACTCTACAGGCAAAATGACGCCGTTGTGAATGCAAGCGAGGAGAGCCAGATGAGAAATTTTGGGACGATGCTGCTGATGTGCACGTTGGCCACCTCGGCCTGCGCTGAATGGGTCAGGCTGGGAACCTCAGGCGCATCCGCGTATTACCTGGATGTGGCCACTTTGCAAACCGTGAACGGTTACCGTCAGGCCTGGGACCTTTGGGATGTCACGGCCGAGGTCGAGGAGGATGAAGCCTCGCGATTGACCTTGCGTGAATTCGATTGCCATGCCGCGCGTTTTCGGGTGCTGGCGTTTTCCGATCATGCCGGACGGATGGGCGTTGGCAAAACTTATGCAAAGAGCCAGACACCGGGCCCCTGGCAGTTTGCCCAGCCAGCCACCTTGCCGATGCTCTCATTGCGAAAGGCCTGCGCTTTGTGACAGCGCTGAGCCAAGAAAAAACCCACATCTTCGAAAAGATGTGGGTTTCAATATGGTGGCGCTTCACGGATTCGAACCGCGGACCTGTGGATTATGATTCCATCGCTCTAACCGACTGAGCTAAAGCGCCAGAGCCAGCAATTATAGCCGGAAATCAGCCCTGTCAGGCATTCTTGAAATTTGGCTTGCGCTTCTCCACGAAAGCGTTCATACCTTCCTTCTGGTCGGCTGTGGCAAACAAGGCGTGGAACAGGCGGCGCTCGAACATCACGCCATCGGCCAGGCCGCTTTCAAACGCGCGATTGACCGACTCTTTGGCCGCCATCACCGCCATTTGTGAGTACTCACAAATCATCAAAGCTGCGGCCAGTGTCTCTTCCATCAGTTTGTCCAGCGGGACGATGCGGCTGACCAGTCCGGCACGCTCGGCTTCCTGGACATCCATCATGCGACCCGTGAGGGCCAGGTCCATGGCCTTGGCCTTGCCCACGGCACGTGGCAGGCGTTGGGTGCCGCCGGCACCCGGGATCACGCCGAGCTTGATCTCGGGTTGACCGAAACGGGCATTGTCGGCTGCGATGATGAAGTCGCACATCATGGCCAGCTCACAGCCACCGCCCAGGGCGAAGCCGCTGACGGCGGCGATGACGGGCTTGCGGATGCTGCGGATCGTTTCCCAGTCGCGGGTGATGTAGTCGTCGCGGTAGACATCGGAAAAACCGTAGTTGGCCATGACGCCAATGTCGGCGCCGGCAGCAAACGATTTTTCGCTGCCGGTGATGACCATGCAGCCAATCGCCGGATGGGTGTCAAATTCCTTCAGGGCTTTGCCCAATTCGACCATCAAACCGGGATTGAGGGCGTTCAATTGCTTGGGGCGGTTCAGGGTGATCACGCCAACTTTGTCCGCTTCTGTGCGAACCTGAATGAATTCATAGGTCATGGTGTTTCCTCGGGCTGTAGGGTCTAATGTTCCAGATGCAACTATAACCAAGGGAAAACATTGACCAACCGATTGGTCGGCGAATGTTAAATTTCTTTTTCCAGGAGATCCGCATGAGCGAAAGTACCGTTTTGTATGAAGAGCGTGGGGCCGTGGCCCTGATCACGCTGAACCGTCCCCAGGCCCTGAACAGCCTGAGCCATCAGATGCACCGTGAGTTGTGGGCGCAGTTGGACAAAGCCGAAGCCAACAAAGCCATACGCGCCATGGTGATCACCGGTGCCGGTCGCGGTTTTTGCGCCGGTGCCGATCTGTCCGAGTTTGATTTCACCGATGGGCCTGACCGCATTCAGCGTGCCGATCCCGGCCCGGTGATTGAGCGCTCATTCAACCCCACCGTGCGTCGCTTGCAAGACTTGCGCATGCCGGTGATCGCAGCAGTCAATGGCGTGGCCGCAGGCGCGGGTGCTTCCTTGGCCATGACCTGTGACATTGCGATCGCCGCCCCTGGTGCGAGTTTCATCCAGGCCTTCAGCAAGATTGGCCTGATTCCCGATGCCGGTGGCAGCTGGCTGCTGGTCGAGCGCCTGGGCCTGGCCCGTGCCATGACCCTGGCCATGACAGGGGACAAGCTGGGGGCGCAGCAAGCTAAGGAGTGGGGCCTGATCTGGGACGTTGCCGACGATTGTGTGGCCGCTGCGCTGGCCATGGCCGAGCGCTTGGCCGTGATGCCCACCAAGGCTTTGGTGGCCACGCGCCATTTGCTGCGCGATGCGGGCCAGCGCACGCTGGACGAGCATCTGGATGCCGAGCGCGATGCGCAGTCAGCGCTGGGATGCACCCACGACTACTTTGAGGGTGTCATGGCGTTTCTGGAAAAGCGCCCCGCGCAATTCAAGGGAGAGTGATGCATGGACGCATTCGAGCGCGCGCGCAAGGTTGGTGAGACCATGTTTGCCGTGGACATTGCGTCCAAGGACACCATGGGCATGGAACTGCTCTCGGTCGAGCCGGGCAAAGCCCGGATTCGCATGCCGGTGAAGGCTTTGCATTTGAACGGGCACCAGATCTGTCATGGTGGCTTTATTTTCACGCTGGCCGATTCCACCTTTGCGTTCGCCTGCAACAGCTACAACAAAAGTGCTGTGGCAGCGGGTTGCAGCATTGAATTTCTGAAACCTGCGCACGAAGGCGATGTGCTGACCTGCGAGGCGCAAGAGCAAGCCTTGTCGGGCCGACACGGCATTTACGACATGCGCGTGACCAACCAGCGCGGCGAAGTGATCGCGGTGTTCCGTGGCAAAAGCGCGCAAATTCAAGGAACGGTTTTCCCCGAATGAACACCTCTCTACCGCTCGAACCGATTGAGAAGAGCAGCATTGATGAGCTGCGTGCCCTGCAACTCAAGCGCCTGCAGGCGACGCTGCATCATGCGTATGCCAACTCGCCGGTGTATCGCGCTAAATTTGATGCAGCGGGTGTCCATCCCGACGATTGCCGCTCGCTGGCGGATCTGGCCAAGTTTCCGTTCACCTCCAAGGCCGATTTGCGCGACAACTATCCGTTTGGCATGTTCGCCGTGCCCCGAGACCAGATCGTGCGCATCCATGCTTCCAGCGGCACGACGGGCAAACCCACCGTGGTGGGCTACACGCAGAACGACATCGATGTCTGGTCCCATGTGGTGGCGCGCAGCATTCGTGCGGCCGGCGCACGCCGGGGCGACATGGTGCATGTGAGCTATGGTTATGGCCTGTTCACCGGTGGCCTGGGCGCACACTATGGTGCCGAAAAACTGGGTCTGACCGTGGTGCCCTTTGGCGGGGGGCAGACCGAGCGACAAGTGCAGTTGATTCAGGACTTCAGGCCCGACATCATCATGGTGACGCCCAGTTACATGCTGGCCATTACCGACGAGTTCGAACGTCAGGGTCTGAACCCGGCCGACAGCAGTTTGCGCATCGGTATTTTCGGGGCAGAACCCTGGACCAATGACATGCGCCGCGCCATCGAAAAGCGCGCGGGCATTTCAGCGGTGGATATTTATGGTCTGAGCGAAGTGATGGGCCCGGGCGTGGCCAGCGAATGTGCCGAAACACAGGACGGCCCCACCATCTGGGAAGACCATTTTTATCCGGAAATCATCCATCCTGAAACGGGCGAACCCGTGGCCGATGGCGAGATGGGCGAGCTGGTGTTCACCAGTTTGACCAAGGAGGCGCTGCCCATCATCCGCTATCGCACGCGAGATCTCACGCGCTTGTTGCCAGGGACGGCGCGCACCATGCGCCGGATGGAAAAAATCACTGGTCGCAGCGACGACATGATGATCGTTCGCGGCGTCAACGTGTTTCCCTCGCAAATCGAGGAATTCATCCTGAAACGTCCAGAACTCGCGCCGCATTACCTGTGCGTGTTGACCCGTGAAGGTCCGCTGGACAATTTGTCGGTGGTCGTGGAGACCCGACCCGGTGTCGACCCCGATGGCGCAGTGGCCACGGCAGCAGCACGCCAGCTCCAGCACGATGTGAAGATGTTTGTGGGCACCTCGATTGGCGTGACGCTGCGGCCCGAAGGCGGCGTCGAGCGCAGCCAGGGCAAAGCCAAGCGTGTGGTGGATCTGCGCCCGAAATGATCGCGTGGTGGTTCAGCCGAGCAGCCAGCGCTTGACAGGCTCGGGCTGATCCAGGGCCAGCCGCCAGGTGGTGACCTGGTCCAGTCCTTTGAGCGAGAGGGGCAGTCGCAACAACTGCCGATCACGCGCCACCAGGGCAGTGACGCGCGACGCCCCACCAGCGTACAAGGGCAATTCATCCACTCGGTTCAGACGCCAGGCGCTCGCAGAGTGCCCTTTGCCAGCAGGCACCTCGATGCCCAGCCATTCGTCGCCAGGGGCAAAGCCCGCAGCTCGCGCAGCGCTGTCATCAAGCACCGTCTTGACATGAATGCCTTGCGTTTCCGTCACGCGCAAGCCCAGGCGTTGCGTCCATTGCGCAGGGTCTTGATGCACCTTGACACCATGCGCTTGCAACAGGGCCTGCAAGGGCAACTCCTGTGTGCTGTGGACCCAGGCATTCAACGCCTGTTGCCAACTGTGGCCGGTGAGTTCTTGCAACACGGCCAGCACATCGCTTTCCTGCATGGGGCCGGCGCCGCAACGCTGCCACAGGCGACGCATCATGTTGTCGAGCGAATGACCTTCGCTGCGCAAGCTCAGATCCAGGCACAAAGCCACCAGTGCGCCCTTGGTGTAATAGCTTACCGTGAGGTTGGGGCTGTTCTCGTCGGTGCGGTAATACTTGGTCCAGGCTTCAAAGCTGGATTGAGCGACGGTGTGCACCCGGCGTCCTGGTGTCTGTAAAACCTGGTTGATGGTTTTGTTCAGGAGTTTGAGGTACTGGCTGTGGTCCACCAGGCCGGCGCGGCACAGCAACAGATCGTCGTAGTAGCTGGTGAAGCCTTCGAAGAACCACAGCAGCTCGGTATAGTTTTCCTGGCTGTAGTCATAGCGTGCGAATTCGTGCGGGCGCAATCGCTTGACGTTCCAGGTGTGGAAATACTCGTGGCTGATCAGGCCCAGCAGGGTGGTGTAACCCTCGCCTCCCTTGTGGCCAGGGCGCGGCAAGTCGTTGCGGTTGCAAATCAGGGCTGTGGAGTTCCTGTGTTCCAGCCCACCGTAACCCTCACCCACAGCCCACAGCATGAACACGTAGCGGTCATGAGGCGGCTTGCCTTTCCCGTGCCAGAAGCGGATCTGGGTCTCGCAAATTTTCTGAGCATCTGTCAGCAGTCGCTGGCCATCCAACGAAGGAGTGGCACCTGCAACCACGAATTGATGCACGACACCACACGCCTTGAACTCGGCAGACCAGAAGTCGCCCATTTCCACTGGGCAATCCACCAGTTCATCGTAGTTGGCTGCCACGTAGCTGCCAAAACCGCGTTTGTTCACCTTGTTGGCGCGCAGTCCCGTGGCCACACGCCATGAGGCCGGTGCCACATCGGCCGCAAGGTCCAGCGCATGTGCTTGTTCGGTCTGTCCCACCACTTGCAGGAACAGGCTGGTGCCATTGAAGAAAGCGCGCGACGTGTCCAGCCAGGCGGTACGGACCGAGGCATCGTGCGCATACACCTGCCAGCGCAGTGTGAGGGGCTGATCGGCGACGCAATCGATTTGCCAGCTGGCTTTGTCCAGTTGCTGGACACTGCGCGCACGGCCCGACTGACGCGCCGTCAAACCGCTGAGCTGCTTGGCGAATTCACGCACCAGGTAGCTGCCAGCAATCCATGTCGGCAGCTGGACCACCTGTTGTGCCGCAGGGCACGCGATCGTTAATTCAAGATGGAACTGATGTGCGTGTGTGTCCAGACGGGTCACACGGTAGTGCAAGCCCGTTGTCATCAGGTGCCTCCTGCGCCAAACAGGCAAGCCAGTGTGGCCACCACGGTCAGGCGAAAGCGCAGTGTGAGCCAGTCGCGCAGACCGGCATCAGGCCAGGTCTTGCGATCCACCAGATAGCATGCCAGCAACAGCGCAGCCAGCAGGGGAAGGCCAGCATAGGCCGGCATGATCACAGCAATCCAGGCCACGATGGAGGGAATGACCCCCCAGATCAGATGCAGGGGGCGATGCGTGGCGCCTTGACGCAAGCCGATGCCCCAATGGATGCCACCCAGGAACGAGGCAATGGTGGCGCCGTAGCCAGCCAGCGCGATCGCCACCAGCGGATGAACTTCGGGCGTGACCAGCCACATCAACAAGGCGAACAACAAAAAGGGAATCAGTCCGGCATAACCCAGGCGTTGAATCAGCCGGCCGGTTGTGCTGTCGGGGTTCAGAGGTTCGTGTGGCATGGTGGCGAAGGCATCACTTGCTGGCATCGGCCAGCAGTTTCTCGATTTGTGCGGTGTTGATGGCACCCGGGACCCGGTTGCCATCGGCGGTGATCAGGGTCGGTGTGCCGTTGATCTTGTGTTTGCGGCCAAACTCCACATTGCGTTGAAGGGCCCCCGTGTCGCACTGGGCGCCAGCGGCCGGCTGCTCGCGCAGCATGGCGTCCTGCCAGGCTTTGGCGCGGTCTTTGGCGCACCAGATGTTGCGTGATTTATCAACCGAGTCCTGTCCCAGAATGGGATAGAGAAACAGGTAGACGGTGATGTTGTCCACTTTTTGCAGGTCGCGCTCGAAGCGTTTGCAGTACCCGCAATTGGGGTCCTCAAACACGGCCAGCTTGCGCTTGCCATTGCCTCGCACGATGGTGAAGGCGTCTTTCAGCGGCAGGCTGGAGAAATCGATGGCGCTCAGTTTGTCAATGCGTTCTTCGGTCAGGTTGCGTCGGCTGCGCGTGTCGATCAACTGGCCCTGAATCAAAAAATTGGCTTCGGCGTCGGTGTAGTAGATGTCGGTGCCGTCCACCCGGACTTCGTACAGGCCCGGCATGGGCGCTTTGGTGATTTCATCGATCTTGGGAAACTGCGGGATGCGTTCCTGAAGGTTTTTGCGAATCTGTGCTTCTTGCCCCTGGGCCATGGCGCCCAGGGCTGTGCCCAGGCAGAGCAGGCTGAAAAGGGTGTGGCGCACGCGCCGGAAAAAATCAAGCTTCATTCGGTATCCTGGCATTCATAGCCTGTTGGAGTGCCCAGCGTTTCAGGGGGCTGGCTTGGTTGAAGGCAGACAAGCCCCAGTTTCTCAGGGATTGCACCGTGGCATGCGGATGCGCGAACAAGCGCTGCAAGCCATCGCAGGCCACCCAGGTGGGCAGCATCTCTGCTTTGCGGGCGCGCTCATAGCGGCGCATCAGCCGACGATCGCTCACGGGCCGCCAGTAATCTGCTGCCCGGCGCGAAGCCATCACATTGGACAGCTCTTGTGCGTCGGCCAGTCCCAGGTTCAAACCCAGGCCAGCCAGGGGATGGATATTGTGCGCCGCATCGCCAGCCAGCGCCCAGGCGCTGCCATCGGCAAAAGTGCCCGTCCATTGGCGCGCCAGCGCCAGCCGCAACGGCCACACGGCACGTTCACTGCTCAGGCGCAGGGCACCCCAGATGCCTTGGCTGGCTTCTTCCAGCAGCGTTTCAAACGCTGGCACAGCCAGGGTCTGCAAATGGATGGCTTGCGCGGGGTCCACCGACCACACCAAGGCCGCCTCGTTGCCAGAGGGACCGCCCAAAGGCAGCAGGGCCAGGATTTCAAGGCCACCGTTGTGCTGGCGAAACCATTGCAAAGCCTGTTGACGGTGCGGCAGGCTGGTGCGCACGCGCGCGGCCAGCGCATGCTGGTGATAGGGCAGGATCTCAAAATCGATGCCCAGGGACTGGCGCGTGGCGCTGGCACGGCCTTCACAGACCACGGTCAGCGGGGCTTGCGCTGGCGCTGCGACCAGGGTGATACGCGGCTCGGCTTGAACACGATCGGCCAGCAGACGTTCAAGTTCTGGCACATCCACGATCCAGGTCAGCCCATCGGCACCGGGGGAGGGGAAATGCACAAAGCCGCCCTCGTCGCCCCAGACCCGCATGTCCATCACAGCAGTGGCATGGGTTTCGGTGGGCCAGGCGTTCAGGCTCTCCAGCAAGCGGCGCGAGGCCGTGTTCAGGGAATAAGCTCGCACATCGGTGCTGTGCGGGGTGGGTGCCACCAGCGCAACGCGCAATGACTGCGCAGCGAGCAGAAGGGCCAAGCTGCGCCCCACCATGCCGCCGCCGCGAATGCACACATCGAAATTCTGAGCCATGCGTGGGATTGTAGGAGGACGGCACAATCAGGGGATTGCTTTTTTGAAAACCTTTGACCATGTCCGACCTTCAAGCCCGCGTGTCCCAGCTTTGGATTTATCCGGTGAAATCCTGTGGCGGTGTATCTGTGCTGTCTGCCAACCTGACAGAAACCGGCCTGGAGTGGGACCGCGCCTGGATGGTGGTGGATGCTCAGGGCACCTTCGTCAGCCAGCGCCAAGCGCCGCGCATGGCTTTGATCGAGCCCAAGATGCGCCATCTGGACATGGTGTTGCGCGCGCCCGGCATGCTGGCCCTGCATGTGGCTTTGCATGAGGTCGAAGAACCGGTCGAAGTGACCGTCTGGGGCGACAAGGTCAAAGCCTATGACATGGGGTCTTTGGCCGGCCAATGGTTCACCGACTTTTTGGGCCAGACCGAGGAGGGGCGCGCCCTGGGCCCTTTGCGTCTGGTGCGCTTTGATCCGGAGCACCAGCGTCCCTCCGCCACGACATGGACCCAGGGGGTGCAAGCCCTCAATCAGTTCAGTGATGGCTATCCGCTGCTGGTGCTGAGCGAAGCTGCCCTGTCCGAGTTCAATCAGCGGCTGGCAGCGCAAGGACAGCCGCCTGTCGAGATGGCGCGGTTTCGTCCCAATCTGGTTGTGTCAGGGGTGGATGCCCACACCGAAGATCACGCCCAGAGCCTGACCCTTGTCACCGAGCAAAGACCTGTGACCTTGCGTCCGGTCAAACCCTGCGCACGTTGCAGCATCCCCAACATTGCGCCGGCCACGGCCGAGGTGCAACCGGTGATCTGCGAGGTGCTGGCCAGCTACCGTCAAGACGCTCGACTGGAAGGGGCCATCACCTTTGGCATGAACGCGATCGTGACCGCCGGGCTGGTGCCAGCGGATGGGCCAGAGCCGGAGGCGGTGCTGAAAGTGGGCCAGGCGGTCGATGTTCAGTTGTTTTGAGCGGCAAATTACAATCCAGGGCTGTTCTAAGGAATTTCCATGAGTTTGAAATGCGGCATCGTGGGCTTGCCCAACGTTGGCAAATCCACCCTGTTCAACGCCCTGACCAAGGCGGGCATCGCGGCTGAGAATTACCCCTTTTGCACGATCGAGCCCAATGTGGGCATCGTCGAAGTGCCGGACCCGCGCTTGCAGCAGTTGGCGGCCATCATCAACCCGGAGCGTATTGTTCCGGCGATTGTGGAGTTTGTGGACATCGCGGGCCTGGTGGCAGGCGCCAGCCAGGGCGAGGGCCTGGGCAACCAGTTTTTGGCACACATCCGTGAAACCGACGCCATCGTCAATGTGGTGCGCTGTTTCGAGGACGAGAACGTGATCCATGTGGCGGGCAAGGTGGATCCGATTTCGGACATCGAAGTGATCCAAACCGAGCTGTGCCTGGCCGACCTGGGCACCGTGGAAAAAAGCCTGCAGCGTTACACGAAGGCGGCCAAATCGGGCAATGACAAGGAAGCGACCAAGCTGGTGCAATTGCTGACCAAGTGCCAAGCAGCGCTGAACGAGGGCAAACCTGTGCGCACGCTCGCGTTCAGCCAGGAAGAGCAGGTCTTGCTCAAGCCCTTCTGCCTGATCACGGCCAAGCGCGCCATGTTCGTGGGCAATGTCAGCGAAGACGGTTTTGAGAACAACCCGTTTCTCGATCGCCTGACGGCCTATGCCGAGAGTCAGAATGCACCGGTGGTGGCCATCTGCGCCAAGATGGAAGCCGACATGGCTGACATGAGTGATGAAGACCGCGAGTTGTTTCTCACCGAGATGGGGCAGGACGAGCCAGGTCTGAACCGGGTGATCCGTGCCGGCTTCAAGCTCCTGGGCTTGCAAACGTATTTCACCGCAGGCGTGAAAGAAGTGCGCGCCTGGACCATCCACATTGGCGACACCGCACCGCAAGCGGCCGGTGTGATCCACGGTGATTTTGAGCGCGGCTTCATTCGCGCGCAGACCATCGCGTTTGAAGACTTCATTGCTTTCAAAGGCGAGCAAGGCGCCAAGGACGCTGGCAAGATGCGTTCCGAAGGCAAGGAATACGTGGTCAAGGATGGCGACGTGATGAACTTCCTGTTCAACGTCTAACCCAGGTTCCAGTGCTGTGGGAAGACCCACAGCAGGCCGGCGGTCATCACCAGGTAGCGCAAAAATTTGCCAATGGCCATGTAGAAGAGGCAGGGCCAGAAGGCCAAACGCAACCAGCCTGCGACGGCACACAAAGGATCGCCGACACCGGGCAACCAGCTGAGCAGGCAGGCTTTCGGGCCGAGTTGCTGTAACCAGCGCAACGCCCGGGCATGCTGGCTGTCAGCGGAAGCCCCCCGGTAGTTGTCCAGCATGCGGTGGGCGCCATAACCCATCCACCAATCGATGGCACCGCCCAGGGTGTTGCCCAGGGTGGCGACGATCACGGCAGGCCAGAACAGTTCTGGATTGAGCTTCACCAGACCGAACACCACCGGCTCTGACCCCATGGGCAGCAACGTGGCAGAGATCAAGGCAACCACGAACACCGTGCTCAGGCCGAATTCCGGCAAGGCCAGTGTGCGCAGCAAATCGTGAATCCAGGCTTCCATGATGGCAGTATAGGCAGTCAGCGCAATGTCAGAAAAAATTTCAATTGCTGAAATTTGAGGCAGCTACAATCGTGCTTCTTTTTTCAGCACCCAGTCCTCTTTCTTTCCCATGCGCATCGGCCCTTACCTTCTGACGAACGCCTTGTTCGTCGCGCCGATGGCAGGCGTGACCGATCGACCGTTCCGCAAGTTGTGCAAGCAGCTTGGCGCTGGTTATGCAGTGAGCGAGATGGTCACCTCGCGCCGTGATCTGTGGCACACCCTCAAAACTTCGCGTCGTGCCGATCACCAGGGCGAGCCCGGCCCGATTGCGGTGCAGATCGCGGGAACGGATGGGCCGATGATGGCCGAGGCTGCGCGTTACAACATCGAGCGTGGTGCCCAGATCATTGACATCAACATGGGCTGCCCGGCAAAAAAAGTATGCAACAAATGGGCTGGGTCCGCGCTGATGCAGGATGAGCCGCTGGCTTTGTCGATTGTCGAGGCTGTGGTGCAGGCTTGTGCGCCGTTTGACGTTCCTGTCACTTTGAAAATGCGCACCGGCTGGTGCGACAGCCACAAAAATGCCGTGCGTCTGGCTCAGGCTGCGCAAGCGGCAGGCGTGCAGATGATCACAGTCCATGGGCGCACGCGCGAGCAAGGCTACAAAGGCCATGCCGAGTACCAGACGATTGCCGCCGTCAAGGCCGCTGTGCAGGTGCCAGTCGTGGCCAATGGGGACATTGATTCGCCCCAAAAGGCCTTGCAGGTGTTGCAGCTTACCGGGGCGGATGCCTTGATGATCGGGCGGGCAGCGCAGGGCCGTCCCTGGATTTTTCGCGAGATCGCGCACTATCTCCAGACCGGGAAACTGCTGGCGCCTCCTCTGGTGCAAGAGGTGCGACGTTTGTTGCAGGAGCACCTGCAGGAGCATTACAGCCTGTATGGTGAATTCATTGGTGTGCGCAGCGCGCGCAAGCACATTGCATGGTACATCCGTGGTTTGCCAGGGGCCGAGTCCTTCAGGCAGGCCATGAACAGCCTGGAGGATTGTGCTGCGCAACAACAGGCCGTCGATGGCTATCTGGATCAGTTGGCGCAACTCGGTGACCGCTTGCCGGTGGCCGCATGTGCGTCGGCGTTGGAAATGTCAGTATGAGCAAAAAACAAATCGAAGAAGTCGTTCGTAACAGCCTGGAAGGCTATTTCCGCGACTTGCGTGGTACCGAGCCGGACAACTTGCATGACATGCTGGTGGGCGTGGTGGAAAAGCCTTTGCTGGAAATCGTCATGCGCCAAGCCGACGGCAACCAGTCGCGCGCAGCGCTGTGGCTGGGCCTGAACCGCAACACGCTGCGCAAGAAGCTGGTGCAACACAAGCTTCTGTGATCTTATTTTCAATCTCTCTTCTTATCTTTTCATGAACGCACTTATTTCGGTTTCAGACAAAACGGGCATTGTGGAATTGGCGCGTGCCCTGCACGCCATGAACATCGGCTTGATTTCCACGGGAGGGACCGCCAAGCTTCTGGCCGAGCAGGGTCTGCCTGTCAAGGAGGTGGCCGAGGTCACCGGTTTCCCGGAAATGCTGGATGGTCGTGTCAAGACCTTGCATCCCAAGGTGCACGGCGGTTTGCTGGCGCGTCGTGATGTGCCTGAGCACATGACGGCACTGAAGGCGCATGCCATTGACACCATCGATCTGCTGGTGGTGAACCTGTACCCGTTTGAGGCCACGGTGGCCAAGCCGGGCTGTACGCTGGAAGACGCCATCGAGAACATCGACATTGGCGGTCCGGCCATGGTGCGCAGCGCCGCCAAGAACTGGAAGAATGTGGCCGTGCTGACCGATGCAGCCCAGTACCCTGCTGTGTTGGACGAACTGCGTCAGAGTGGCAAGCTCAGCGATGCCACGCGCTTTGCGTTGTCGGTCGCTGCTTTCAACCGCATCAGCAATTACGATGCGGCCATCAGTGATTACCTCTCTGGCATCCAGGTCGACGGCAGCCATGCGCAATTTCCTGGGCAGACCAATGGCCGGTTCGTCAAGCTGCAAGACTTGCGCTATGGCGAGAACCCGCATCAGCAAGCAGCTTTCTACCGCGATCTGAATCCTGCACCAGGCTCCCTGGTCACCGCCGTGCAGTTGCAGGGCAAGGAACTGTCCTACAACAACATCGCCGATGCCGATGCGGCCTGGGAGTGTGTGAAAAGTTTCGACGCGCCCGCCTGCGTCATCGTGAAGCACGCCAATCCCTGTGGTGTGGCCGTTGGCGCCGATGCGCTGGCGTCGTACAGCAAGGCGTTCCAGACCGATCCGACCTCGGCTTTTGGCGGGATCATTGCCTTCAACCGCACCGTGGATCTGGCCGCTGCGCAAGCGGTGAGCAAACAGTTTGTCGAAGTGCTGATGGCGCCGGATTACACCGCCGATGCCTTGGCGCTGTTCAAGGCCAAAGCCAATGTGCGCGTGTTGCAAATTGCCCTGCCAGCTGATGCCAGTCAGGGGCGCAACCTGCTGGACATCAAGCGCGTGGGCTCGGGCCTGCTGGTGCAAACCGCAGACAACCATGAGCTGAGCCTGTCCGACCTGAAGGTGGTGACCCGGGTGCAACCCACCGCGCAGCAGTTGCAGGACTTGTTGTTCGCCTGGAAAGTGGCCAAGTATGTGAAGAGCAATGCCATTGTGTTCTGCGCCAATGGCATGACCATGGGCGTGGGCGCGGGCCAGATGAGTCGTCTGGATTCGGCCCGGATTGCCAGCATCAAGGCGGAGCATGCCAAGTTGTCTCTGAAGGGCACGGCGGTCGCCAGCGATGCCTTCTTCCCGTTCCGTGATGGCCTGGATGTGGTGGTCGATGCGGGCGCCACCTGCGTGATTCAGCCGGGGGGGTCGATGCGCGATCAGGAGGTGATCGATGCGGCCAACGAACGTGGCGTTGCCATGGTCTTCTCTGGGGTGCGTCATTTCAGGCACTGAGTCCTGGGCCGCACTGGGGCTGTCGCAGCCCCTTGTGCAGGCGGCCTGCCAGCAGGGGTTTGCGCAGCCGACAGCGGTGCAGGCGCAGGCTGTCCCGTTCATTTTGCAGGGGCGCGATGTCATGGCCATGTCGGCCACAGGCTCGGGCAAGACGGCGGCTTATGTGTTGCCCCTGGCGCAGTGTCTGATGGCGGGTGCGCAGCCACAAGGCCGGCGATCTCTGCGTTGCCTGGTGCTGGTGCCCACGCGCGAGTTGGCCATGCAGGTGAGCGATCTGTGGCATGACGTGCTGCGTGATCTGCCCGTGCCGTTGAAAGTCACCTCGGTGTTCGGTGGTGTTTCCATCAATCCGCAAATGATGCGCTTGCGCGGCGGTGCAGAGATCGTGGTGGCCACGCCGGGTCGCTTGCTTGATTTGGTGGCGCACAACGCCTTGTCGTTGTCACAGGTGGCGTTTTGGGTGCTCGACGAAGCCGACCGCATGCTGGAGGAGGGGTTCGCTGCTGAATTGCACCAGATTCTGGCGCTGCTGCCTCAGGTTCGCCAGAACTTGATGTTCAGCGCGACTTTTGCGCCGGCTGTGCAAAATCTGGCGCAGGATCTGCTGGCGTCAGCCAGCCAGCCCGCAGTGAAGGTGCACATCGAGGCGACGCAGGCCGAACCTCCGGCCATTGCGCAACGTGCCATCCAGGTGGACCCGGAGCGGCGCACTGCGCTGTTGAAGCACTTGATTCAACAGGAAAAATGGCCCCGCGTGCTGGTGTTTGTGGCCACCCGCTATGCCACCGAGCATGTGGCTCACAAACTGTGTCAGGCAGGCATCGTGTCCACACCTTTTCATGGCGAGATGAGCCAGGGCGCACGCCGCGAGGTGCTGCAAGCGTTCAAGGAGTCTCGCTACGATGCGGTGGTCACCACCGACCTGGGCGCGCGCGGCCTGGACATTGTGGACCTGCCTGTCGTGGTCAACTACGACTTGCCTCGATCACCCACAGACCATGTTCACCGCCTGGGTCGCACGGGTCGCGCCGGGCAGTCGGGGCTGGCGGTGAGTTTCGTCAGTGCAGCCTCGGAGGCCCATTTCCGGCTGATCGAGAAGCGTCAGGGGCAGCGCGTACCCCGGGAGCAACTGCCAGGGTTTGAGCCACAAGTTGCAGCGGTGACAGTTGCCGGCACGGGGGGCATCAAAGGCAAGCGCCCCAGCAAAAAGGACAAACTCCGCGCTGCCGGCTTGTTGCCGCCACGGGACTGAGACAACGCAGTTTTGCGCTGGGATTTATTGGCCGTCGTCAGGCAGCTCGTCTTGGCTGTCACGGACCCGCTCACCGGCGGGGCGTGGTTTGCGGATGCCGTGCTTGGCCAGGATTTCGATGTAGAACTGTGTCCCGCCCGCTTGCACCACCTGATCAATGTGTTCGATCAGGCTGGCCACATGGGCCGCCTGAGCCGTGCTTTCGGTGTCACCGAAACGGCAGTCGAAGTCCCAGAAGTCCACCCCGGGGGGCAGGGCGCGACGACGCTCACGCCGCAGGTATTTTCGAATTTCGTGTTTGATCGATTCCAGCCATCTTTCGGGATGTTTGCCTTCGACCTGGAGCTGGAATGTTTTTTTCATCCAGCTATTATCGCGCCTGCATGACACACACTCACACCGTCCCCGACAAACAAGCCATCGAAGCGATGCCAGCTTTCGAGCGGCTGATGCTGGACCGCATTGTGGTGGTCACCACAGCCGCCCAGGCCGACCGTGCCTGGGGCGAGTTGTCGCAAGCGCCGGTCTGGGGCTTTGACACGGAATCCAAGCCCACGTTTTTCAAAGACCAGGTTTCGGATGGTCCACATGTGTTGCAACTGGCCACAGGCGACAAAGCCTGGGTGATTCAGTTGCATGAGCCCGAGTGCCGAGCCCGTGTGGCGCGATGGATGGCCGAGCCAGGCACAGTGAAGGCCGGGTTTGGACTGGGGGATGACCGCAAACGCATTTTGCACAAGCTGGGTGTCGAGCCCCAGGGCGTGCTGGATTTGAACCACGTGTTTCACCAGCGTGGTTACCGCAAGGACATGGGTGTGAAAGCTGCCGTGGCGCTGATGTTCGGGCAACGTTTCGCCAAATCCAAGAAAGCCGCCACTTCCAATTGGGCCTTGCCCCGGTTGAGTGAGTCGCAGTTGATCTATGCGGCCAACGATGCCTATGCCGCCTGGCGCGTGCACCAGGCGCTGCAACTCAGGAGCCCAGCGTTCTGAAGACCTCGCGTGCGGCGGCCACGGTGTCGGCCAGGTCTTGTTCGCTGTGGGCAGCGCTGACAAAGCCCGCTTCGTAGAGGGCAGGCGCGATGTAAACACCGCGGTCCAACAGGCCATGGAACAGTTTGTTGAAACGCGGGCTGTCGCTCTTCATGACCTGCCCATAGTTTTGCGGCAACTCAGGCAGCAGGAAGAAGCCGAACATGCCGCCCTGGCAGTCGGCCGAAAACGCCACGCCTTCTGCGGCGGCCGCCTCTTTCAAACCGCTGACCAGACGCTGTGTCTTGGCGGACAGTTCTGCAAAAAAACCGGGTCGGCTGATTTCCTTGAGCGTGGCCAGGCCGCACGCCGTGGCCACGGGATTGCCGCTGAGGGTGCCAGCCTGGTACACCGGGCCCAGGGGCGCCATTTGTTCCATGATGGCACGCGGACCGCCAAAGGCCGCCAGTGGCATGCCACCGCCAATCACTTTGCCCAGCACCGTCAGGTCGGGCTGAAAGCCGGGAATCGACTGCGCATAGACGTTTTGTGCGCTGCCCAGGTCCACACGGAAACCGGTCATCACTTCGTCAAATACCAACAGCGCGCCGTGCTGCGTGCACAGCTCGCGACAACGCTTCATGAATGGCACGCTGGCGCGCACGAAGTTCATGTTGCCGGCAATCGGCTCGATCATCAGGCAAGCCAATTCGGCACCGTGCAACTGAAAAGCCTCTTCCAGTTGCGCAATGTTGTTGTACTCCAGCACCAGCGTGTGCTGCACTACCTCGGGGGGCACACCAGCGCTGGTGGGGTTGCCAAATGTGGCCAGGCCGGATCCGGCTTTGACCAGCAGCGCATCGGCATGGCCGTGGTAGCAGCCTTCGAACTTGATGAGCTTGCTGCGTCCCGTCGCGCCGCGTGCCAGTCGAATGGCGCTCATGCCGGCTTCCGTGCCCGAACTCACCAGGCGCACCATGTCCATGGATGGCACATGGGCCAGAATGGCTTCGGCGAGCTCGATTTCACGTTCGGTGGGGGCGCCGTAGGAGAAGCCTTCCAGCACCGCGCGTTGCACCGCTTCCACCACGGCCGGATGGCCATGGCCGAGGATCATCGGACCCCATGAGCCAATGTAGTCAATGTGCCGCTGGCCATTGGCGTCCCAGAAATAAGCGCCCTGGGCGCGTTGCACAAAGCGCGGCGTGCCACCGACGGCACGAAAGGCGCGCACCGGAGAGTTGACGCCGCCGGGAATCACTTGGCGGGCGCGGTCGAACAGGGTTTGGTTGCGGTCGGTCATGGTCAAAACACGTTAATGGCGGGTGCCGGGTGGGGGCAGGGAAAAGTCGTCAGCGGTGGCCTGGCCGGGGTCCTCGTCGGATCCATCGTCCATGGCGCCAGCATCGTCCGCGTGGGCCCAGAACAGGCGATCGGCCACCACATGGCCCATGCCAGGGCGAAAACCGCTGTCCAGACAACGGTCCAGGTAGCTCAATGCTTCCCGTGTGGCAGTTTCCAGGTCGGTCCCACCGGCCAACAGCCCCGCCAAAGCGGCGGACAAGGTGTCGCCGGCACCGGTAAAGACGGCGTCGATGCGCTCGAAACGCTCGGTCAGCAGGACGCTGTTGGGGGTGGCAAGCACATTTTCGACAAAGGCATCGCTGCCCTGGATACCGGTCACCAGCACATAGGGCGTGCCCATCTGCGAGGCGGCACGTGCCAGGTCGCGGGCGTTGGGGGCGCGCTCGCTGCCCCAGTCGGGCAGCAGCCAGCGCCACAAGGTGTTGTGATGCCCCACCATCACGGTGGTTTGCGGCAACACCAGTTCCTTGAAGGCATCCAGGTAGGCGTCAATCTGATCCTCGTTCCACCAGGAAAGATTGGGCATGTAGGCGACCACCGGCACGTCGGCATAGTCGGAACTGGCTTCGGCGATGGCACTGAGGTTTTCGGGTGAGCCGCAAAAGCCCACCTTGATGACTTGCACCGAGATGTCTTCCAGCACGCTGCGTGCTTGCTCGGCCACGGCTTCTTCGTCAAATGCCGCATGGTCAAAGATTTCGGCGGTGTCGCGCATGTAGGCCCCCGTCACCACGGGCAAGGCATGGGCGCCAACCGAGGCCACGGCCAGGGCATCGCCCGATAGACCGCCGGCGCCGCTGGGGTCGCTGGCATTGAAAATCAGCACGCACGCCGGTGCGTCGTCTTCGGGGGAGTCGGGAAGGAGTTCGTTCTCTTGCGCCATGGCCGTCGCTACAATGGAGACCATTCTATGCGAGCGAGAAAGTAAATCGTGGGTAAAACCTGGATGTGTTTGATTTGTGGCTGGATCTATGACGAAGAAGCCGGTGCCCCGGACGAAGGCATCGCGCCTGGCACCCCCTGGGAGCAAGTTCCGATGAACTGGACTTGCCCAGAGTGCGGCGCCCGCAAAGAAGACTTCGAAATGGTCCAGATCTGAGGCCATGAGTCTCGACCCTCAACGGCTTGCCCTCGAGCGCGAGCTTCTGGCGGCGCTGCGTTCTGCCAACGAAGGCTTGCAGCAGCCGCAAGTGAAAATTCAATTGCATGCCTTGTTTCTGGAGCAAGCCCAGGCGCAGCTGGAGCCCTTGCTCGAAGAGCTGCGCGAATGGACGGCTGGCCAGATGCCACGTCCAAGCAAAGGGGCTGTGGCCCGACTGCAGCGCTTGCTGGGTCTGTCGCAAGATCGCCAGGAAGCCGGCCTGGTGAGCCTGACCGAAGCTTTGCACGATGCCGTGGTGCGTGCCAGCATTGGTGACCTGCAGGTCAGTGCTGCCGCCTGTTTGCGCGGTGCAGAGGAATTGCATCGCTTGCTGCACCAGTACGCCGTGGGCGTGAGTCGCTCGCCCAGCAGCGATATCCTGGCCGGATTGCGCTGAGCTGAGCGGATCTCAAGATTTGGTGGCCTTGACCACCGCGTAACGGGCCAAAGTGCGTTCGCGGGCTTCGGCGTGGTCGACGATGGGCGCGGGGTAATCGCGGCCGATCACCACCTGGGCTGCGGCCAGATCCAGCGGTTTGGCCAGCCAGGGCGCATGCAGGGCGCTGTCCGGCAGACCGGCAAGCTGTGGCAGGTAACGCCGGAGGAAGCGCCCCTGTGCGTCGAATTTTTCACTTTGGCTGATCGGGTTGAAGATGCGAAAGTAGGGCTGGGCATCGCAGCCGCTGGAGCTGGCCCATTGCCAACCGCCGTTGTTGGCCGCCAGATCAAAATCGTTGAGGTGCTGGGCGAAGTAGCGTTCGCCCCAGCGCCAGTCAATGCCCAGGTCTTTCACCAGAAAACTGGCCACCACCATGCGCAGGCGGTTGTGCATGTAGCCCGTCTGGTTCAGCTGGGCCATGGCCGCATCCACCAGGGGGTAACCTGTGCGCCCCGTGCACCAGGCCTCGAACCATTGCTGGGCCTGCTTGCCGTGTTCCCACTGGATGGCATCGTATTCGGGCTTATAGGCACGGCTGACGACATGCGGGTGGTGGTACAGAATCTGGTGGTAAAAATCGCGCCAGATCAGCTCGGACAGCCAGGTGGCGGCACCCTCGTCGTGTGCCAGGTGGCGCTGGAAGGCCGCGCGCGCCAACTGCCGAATGGAGACCGTGCCAAAACGCAGATGCACGCTGAGGTAACTGGGCCCCTTGATGGCGGGAAAGTCGCGCGTGTCGCGGTACCGGTCCATTCGTGTGAAGAAATCTTCAAACAGGGCCTGTCCCCCAGGACTGCCGGTGGGAACATGCAGGCTGCTGAGGTTGGTGGGCTCAAAGCCAATGTCCTCCAGGCTTGGCACAGCACGGCGCAGCGCTTGAGGGCGAGGTGCCAGCGAACGCACATACTTGCCAACCGGGTAAGACTTCAAATAGAAATGATCGGACGCTGCTTTTTTGAGCCAGGCGTTTTTGTAAGGGGTGAAAACGCCATAGACCGTGCCGGATTGGGTCAGTACTTCGTCCCGCTCGAAGATGACATGGTCCTTGAAGGTTTCCAGGCGTATGCCCTGGTTGGCCAGGGCGCCGCGCACGCGGGCGTCGCGGGCCAGGGCGTCCGGTTCATCATCGTGGTTCGCAAAGACGGCCTGAACCTTGAGTTCATGTGCCAGGCGCGGGATGTCGTCCTCGGCCACCGCATGGCGCACGATCAGGCCCGCGCCGTACTGGCCCGCCAGCGCATGCAGCTCGGTGTCCAGCGCCACCAGCGATTCGCGGATGAACTCCACCCTGCGGTCCGCGCGGGGCAGGCTGTCCAGAATGGCACGATCGAACACAAAGACGCAGTGCACGCTGGCGCAGCGCCTGAGCGCGTGGTACAGCGCGGCATTGTCCTGGGCGCGCAAATCGCGCCGGAACCACATCAGGCCACTGGGATAGTGGGGAGTCGGGTGGGGTGACATGTTCGCCCTTAAAATCGGTGAATGGTCTCAGATTCTGCCCTCGCCAACTTCACGCATCATTTTTTGATTGCGATGCCCGGGTTGAATGATGAGACATTCTCGCGCAGTGTGGTCTACATGTGCGAGCACAGCGAGCGGGGCGCCCTGGGGCTGGTCATCAACAAGCCCAGTGACATGAGCATGCAAAGCCTGTTCGATAAGGTCGATCTGCCGCTGGGTCGCACCGACCTCACCGAATCCCCTGTCTTTCAGGGGGGACCCGTGCATACCGAGCGGGGCTTTGTGCTGCATGAGCCCATGCGTGCCGAGAACGCGCCTCCCAAGGAAACCGTTTATGCCTCGACCATGACCATCCCGGGTGGGCTGGAGATGACCACATCACGCGATGTGCTGGAGGCCTTGTCCACGGGCGCGGGCCCCCGCCGGGTGCTGGTGTCGCTGGGCTATTCGGCCTGGGGCCAGGGCCAGCTGGAATCGGAGATTGCCGAGAACAGCTGGTTGACCGTGGCCGCTGACCTGAGCGTCATTTTTGACACCCCGATAGCTGAGCGCTATGAGCGCGCCCTGTCGTTGCTGGGCCTGCAGTCCTGGATGCTGTCACCTGATGCGGGGCATGCATGAGCGCAGCGGCCCTGCCTCCCGCCGCCGCATCGCTCCAATCTTTTCTGGCTTTCGATGTCGGGCGCAAACGCACCGGCGTGGCGTTTGGCACGCGACTGTTGGGGCAAGCGCAACCACAAGGCACCGTCAAGGGCGAGGGCGATGCCCGTTGGCCCCAGATCGCCCAGCATATTCAAACCTGGCAACCCGATGCCCTGGTGGTGGGCGTGCCTTTTCACCCGGATGGTGCCGAGCATGAGAACACCCGTTTCGCGCGCCGTTTCGCGCGCCAGTTGCAGGCCCGTTTCGCTTTGCAGGTGTTCGAGGTGGATGAGCGCTACAGCACCACCGAAGCCTTGTCCCAGGGGGCCAAAGATGCCGATGCCGCCTCGGCTTGCATCATCCTTGACCAGTTTTTTCGGATGAACCCATGAACCACGGAACCTTATCGCTGGATGCCGAAGCCCTTTATGCTGAATTGCGCAAGGGCATCAGAAACCTGTTGACCCCGGACACCCGTCTGGTCGGGGTGACCTCTGGGGGTGCCTGGCTTGCCGAGCGCTTGCAAAAAGACCTGGATTGGCCAGGCGAGGCGGGCGCCATCTCATCGGCCATGCACCGCGACGATTTCGCGCGTCGCGGCCTGGCCGATGGCGGGCAGACGCGGCTGCCTTTCGACGTCAACAATGCCCATGTCCTGTTGCTGGACGATGTGCTTTACACCGGCCGCACCTTGCGCGCCGTGCTCAACGAACTGTTCGATTACGGCCGACCGGCCTGTGTCCAATTGGCTGTGCTGGTGGACCGGGGTGGGCGAGAGTTGCCGGTCCAGGCCGATTTCGCGGCGGCGCGCGTGGCCTTGCCGGCCAGCCAGTCGCTGGCTTTGGCGCGTGATGCGCAAGGCCGCTTCAATTTTTCGCTGGAGGCCTGAGGTGCTCTACAAACGCAACCCCCAACTCAATCGCCACGGCGAGCTGATCCATTTGTTGTCGACCGAAGGCTTGCCGCGCGACATCCTGACCCACATTCTGGACACCGCCTCGAATTTCGTGTCGGTCAATGACCGCGAAGTCAAGAAGGTGCCGCTGCTGCGTGGCAAAAGCGTGTTCAATCTCTTTTTTGAAAACAGCACCCGCACCCGCACCACATTCGAGATTGCGGCCAAGCGCCTCAGCGCGGATGTGATCAATCTGGACATCGCGCGCTCCTCGGCCAGCAAGGGCGAGTCGCTGCTGGACACGATTGCCAATCTGAGCGCCATGGCGGCCGATATTTTTGTGGTGCGTCACAGCGAGTCTGGGGCGCCCTACCTGATCGCCGAGAACGTGGCGCCGCATGTGCATGTGGTCAATGCCGGCGACGGACGCCATGCCCACCCCACGCAAGGCCTGCTGGACATGTACACCATCCGGCATTACAAAAAAGATTTCTCCAACCTCACGGTTGCCATCGTGGGGGATGTGCTGCACTCGCGTGTGGCACGTTCGGACATCCATGCACTGACCACGCTGGGTTGTGCTGAAGTGCGTGTGGTCGGTCCCAAGACCCTGGTGCCGTCCGATCTTTCGCACATGGGGGTGCGTGTCTTTCACACACTGGAAGAAGGCATACGGGGTTGCGATGTGGTCATCATGTTGCGCTTGCAAAACGAGCGCATGAGCGGTGCCCTGTTGCCCTCCAGCCAGGAGTATTTCAAAGGCTTTGGTCTGACGCCCGAGAAGCTGCAACTCGCCAAGCCCGACGCCATCGTGATGCATCCTGGCCCGATCAATCGCGGTGTCGAAATCGACTCCGCGGTGGTCGATGGCAAACAAAGCGTGATCCTGCCCCAGGTGACTTTCGGCATTGCCGTGCGCATGGCGGTGATGTCCATCGTGGCGGGCAACGAGGCTTGAGCAAAGGCACAGACACCATGAAGATCCTGATCCAGAACGGTCGCGTCATCGACCCCGCCTCACAGACCGACACCGTCGCCGATGTGGCCATTGCGGCCGGGCGCATCCTCGCCATCGGCAGTGTGCCGGCTGACTTCGTGCCCAACCGCACCCTCAACGCCCAAGGCTGCATCGTCGCGCCGGGCCTGGTCGATCTGAGTGCGCGTTTGCGCGAGCCTGGCCATGAACACGAGGGCATGCTCGAGTCGGAAATGGCCGCTGCCGTGGCCGGTGGGGTGACCAGCCTGGTGTGCCCGCCCGACACCGACCCGGTGCTGGACGAGCCCGGCCTGGTCGAGATGCTCAAGTTTCGCGCGGAAAAATTGCACCAGTCTCGCCTGTTTCCCCTGGGCGCCTTGACGCGCGGCCTCAAGGGCGAAGTCCTGACCGAAATGGCCGAGTTGACAGAAGCGGGTTGCGTGGGTTTCAGTCAAGCCGAAGTGCCGGTGGTGGACACCCAGGTATTGCAACGCGCCCTGCAATATGCGGCCACCTACAACTACACGGTCTGGCTGCGTCCGCAAGACTACTTTCTGGGCAAGGGCGTGGCAGGCAGTGGCCCCCTGGCCACCCGTCTGGGTTTGAGTGGCGTGCCGGTGGCCGCCGAAACCATTGCTTTGCATACCTTGTTCGCCTTGATGCGCAGCACTGGCGCGCGCGTGCACCTGTGCCGCATCTCCAGTGCCGCAGGCATCGAGCTGGTACGCCAGGCCAAGGCAGAGGGCTTGCCTCTGACCTGCGATGTCAGCATCAACACTTTGCATTTGACGGATCTGGACATTGGCTTCTTTGACAGCCGGGCCCGACTGAACCCACCCCTGCGTCAGCAACGCGACCGTGATGCCTTGCGTGCCGCCCTGGCCGACGGCACGGTCGACGCCCTGGTGTCGGATCACACGCCCGTGGAAGGCGATGCCAAGGCCCTGCCTTTTGCCGAAGCTGAGCCCGGTGCCACCGGTTTGGAGTTGCTGCTGAGCTTGTCCCTCAAGTGGGGACGCGACCAGGGGCAGGACTTGCTGCGTGCCTTGGCCGTGGTCACCAGCGAGCCTGCGCGCGTGCTGGGCCAGGCCGTGGGCACTTTGCAGGACAGCCTGGGTCGCCTGGTCGTGGGCGGCGTGGCCGATGTGTGCGTCTTCCGACCCGATGTGGAATGGACGGTGACCGCTGACGCCTTGCGCAGCCAGGGCAAGCACACGCCGTTTGCCTTCGAGATTGCCGGCATGGCCCTGCCTGGTCAGGTCTGTGCCACCCTGGTCGGTGGACAAATCGCCTACCAGGCGAACTGAGCAAGCCATGCGCGCTGTGCTGGCGCTGGCCAGGTTGTGCCGAGTCATGGTGTGCATTGCTTCGGGGTGGGCCACGCTGAAGTGGCGCTTTCCCCATATGGACCCCGCGCAACGCGGACAAGCCATTCAGGACTGGGCATGCCGGATGCTGAAGGCGTTCGGCATTGCGCTGGAGGTGCGCGGCGCCGAGCGCTTGCGCAACGGACCGGCCTTGCGGGTGGCCAACCATGTGTCCTGGCTGGACATCCTGACCTTGCACGCCTTGCAGCATTGCCGTTTTGTGGCCAAGGCAGAAGTTCACCACTGGCCGCTGATCGGAACCATGGCCTGGGCGGCGGGTACCTTGTTCATCGAACGGCAATCAGCGCGTGACGCGATGCGCGTGGTTCACCAGATGGCCCAGGCCCTGAAAGAGGGTGATGTGCTGGCCGTGTTTCCCGAAGGAACCACCAGTGATGGCGCAAGCCTGTTGCCGTTTCATGCCAATTTATTGCAGGCCGCGGTGGTGACGCAGACGCCGGTACAACCCTTGTTTTTGCGTTACACCGACTTTGCCAGTGGGCAACGTGCCACATCGGTGTGCTACATCGATGACCAAACCCTGGTGGGGTCGGTCTGGCGCACGCTCAGCGCACCGGCAGTGCGCGTGACGGTGCAGGTGGGTGAGTGCCAGATGGCCGCAGGCCGTGAGCGGCGTCAATGGGCACACGATCTGCGTGAGGCCATGCTGGGCCTGGCAGAGTGATATCCTTGAGGCCATGTCGTCCAAGCCGTTGATCCCGATCACTGCCAAGACCCCGCCTGCCGAGTCAGACCGGGTCTTTGAAATGGCGGCCGATATGTTTCGAGTGATGTCCGCGCCCATGCGCCTGAAGATCATCAGCAGTCTGTGCAATGGTGAAAAAAATGTGGGTGAACTGCTGGACGAAATCAAGACCACCCAACCCAACATGTCGCAGCACTTGAACACCTTGTACCAGGCGGGTGTGCTGGGCAAGCGTCGCGAGGGCGTGCAAATTTATTACCGCATCATCAACGATCGCGTGGTCACGCTCTGTCGTGCCATCTGCACCCAGATCGCCATCGAGGCGGACATGCCCCACGACTGAGGCGATTGAAAGCTTGCTGTCAGTTGTGGTGCCGGATCGGGTTTTTACTGAACAGATGGGGCATTGCCCAAGGTCACAATCACGATATATAAGGAATGACGAATGAAGCGATGGATTCTTTTGGGCCTGGGCTTGTTGCTGGCCACATTGAGTTGGGCTCAGGTGAAGGTGGTTTACCACCTCAGCGAAGGCATTCCCCAGGCCTCGCGCGCGATTGGGAACATTCGCAACCACCTGAATGCAGACCCCTCGGTCAAGATCGTGGTGGTGACCCACGGCCTGGGGATCGACTTCTTGCTGGATGGCGCCACCAATCAGATGGATCAGCCCTTCGCTGGCAGCATTGGTGAATTGGCCGGTCGTGGTGTGGAATTTAGGGTCTGCAACAACACGCTGGTGACACGCAAACTGTCCAAGGACCGGGTGGTGATGGAGGCTTCGGTCGTCCCTTCAGGGGTGGCCGAAGTGGCGCGTTTGCAAGCCAAAGAAGGTTTTGTTTATTTGCGGCCTTGAGCCGCGCATTGGATGGAGAACAAGCGATGAACACAATGCACAAAGCATGGACCCTGGCGGCGTTGCTGCTGGCCCTGGGAACTTCACACGCCCAGAGCGTGGATCCGGCACAGGCGCGCAGCTGGGCAGCGGGCTGCGCCAACTGCCATGGCACCAATGGCCAGGCCCAGCCAGGCATGGAGGCCTTGGCGGGGGTGAGCCAGGCCGACATCGTCAAGAAGATGCAGGACTTCAAGGCCGGACGCAAACCGGCCACGATCATGCACCAGCTCTCCAAGGGGTACTCGGATGAGCAGATTCAGGCGATTGCCGCGTATTTCGCTGCCCAGAAAAAATAAGGAAACACGAACATGAAACGTCGTCAATTCATTCAAACGGCATCCTGGGGTTCGGCCGCAGGTGTTCTGGGCCTGTCAGGTTGCGCTACGGTGGGAACGGGTTCCGGCCCCAAAGTGGTGGTGGTCGGTGGCGGATATGGTGGCGCCACCGCTGCCAAATATGTTCGCATGTGGTCGGACTACGGCATTCAGGTGACACTGGTCGAGCCCAACGCCTCTTTTGTATCGTGCCCGATCTCCAACCTGGTGATTGGTGGCAGCAAGTCGATGGCCGACATCACCACGCCCTATGACAACCTGAGCAAGCGCCACGGTGTCAACGTGGTGCGCGATTTTGTCACGCAGATCGATGCAGAGAAACGCGTCGTCAAACTGGCTGGCGGCACCGAGCTGAGTTATGACCGCCTGATCCTGTCCCCGGGTGTGGATCTGATGATGGACACCCTGCCCGGCATGGCCAAAGCCGGTGCCCAGGACAAGATTCTGCATGCCTGGAAAGCGGGCCCTCAGACCCTGGCGCTGCGCAAACAACTGGAAGCGATGCCCAATGGTGGCGTCTACGCCATCACGATTCCGCTGGCGCCTTACCGCTGCCCTCCCGGACCGTATGAGCGCGCCTGTCAGGTGGCTCACTATTTCAGCAAGGCCAAGCCCAAGAGCAAGGTGCTGATCCTGGACGAGAACGATGACGTCACTTCCAAGGGGCCGCTGTTTAAGAAGGCCTGGGCCGAGCGCTACAAGGGCATCATCGAGTACCGCGCCAAACACAAGGTGATGGACGTCGACGCTGCCACCAACACCTTGAAGTTCGAATTCAACGACGACCTCAAGGCCGATGTGCTGAACGTCCTGCCCATGATGCGTGCCGGTGACATCGCGGTCAAGACCGGTCTGGCCACGGCCAACAAGCGCTGGTGCGAGGTCGACTTTCTCACGTTTGAATCCAAAGCGGCCAAAAACATCCATGTGCTGGGCGACTCGATCCAGGTCGCGCCCTTGATGCCCAAGTCGGGCCACATGGCCAACCAGCACGGCAAAACCTGCGCTGCGGCCGTGGTGGCGCTGCTGACGGGCAAGCAAGTGAATCCCCTGCCCATTTACAACAACACCTGTTACAGCTTCGTCAGTGACGAAGATGTGGTCCATGTGGCCAGTGTTCACCGTTACGATGCCGAGAAGAAGACCATGCTGACCGTGCCAGGATCTGGCGGTGTTTCCAGTGCCGCCAACGAACTTGAGGGGCGCTATGCCCTGGCTTGGGCACGCAACATCTGGGCTGACACGCTGGCTTGAGTTTTTGGAGTCACGCATGCGCCACGCCATCCGGGGCCTTCAGGGCCTGCTGACCCTCGCCGCCGCCTTGGCCATGAGTCCCTGTTGGGCTCAGGCCGATGAGGCGCGCGCCAAAAAAATTGTGTCAGGTGTCTGCTTCGTCTGCCACGGTGCAGAAGGAGAGTCGGCGAGTGAGGTGTTCCCGCGACTGGCGGGGCAGCATGCCGAATACATTGCCAAGCAATTGGAAAACTTCAAGTCCGGCAAGCGCAAAAGCACCGCCATGGCGGACATGGTGGCCAAGTTGACACCCGATGAGATGCTGGCTTTGGGCAAGTACTTTGAAAAGCAGACGGCGCCGGTGGAGGCAGCCAAGGATTCAGGGCTGGCAGACGTCGGGCGATACATCTATCACAACGGCAACAAATACAGTGGCCTGGCCGCATGTGCCAGTTGCCATGGGCCGAAGGCGCTGGGAACGGTGGCATTGCCTCGTTTGGCGGGGCAGCATGCTGCTTACACCGAAACGCAGTTGAAGCAGTTCGACCAGCGCCAGCGAACCAATGACAACGCCGTCATGCATGCAATTGTCAGCAAGATGACGGCACTTGAGATGGCCGCTGTTGCCGAATACCTCAGCGGCAAATGAACACGCCACTCAGGGCGCACGCGGCGTGACTGGTGCTGCGCTGGCTTTCGAATCAGACATTTCCCCGGCATCCAGCCAGCGGTCGGTCAAGCCAGCCCCCAGCCACATGCCGAACAGGCTGAGCCATGCCGTGACGGCGAAAATGGCGCCCCCTGTCATGCCAGCACCGACCGCGCAACCGCCCGCCAGCATGGCACCAAAGCCCATCAGAATCGCGCCCGCAATGTAGCGACGCATGCTGTAGCCATCCTTGAACCCCTCCAACTTGAAGTCCTTGCCCACCCAGGCGCCCAGCCAGGACCCCGCAAACACGCCCGGCAACAAGCCAAATTCGAAACCGATACCGGGTGCGGGACGTTGCAGCACGCGCATCAGCCATTCCGCAGATGGGCCGCTGAAGGTCAAACCCTGAATTTGAATGGGCTCGAAGGAATGCCCCGCCACCCATTGACTGAACCCCCACGCAGCGGCCACCATCAGGCCCGTGCCAATGCCGCCCAGCCACTGCCAGCCACCGAGTCTGGCACGTCGGGCAAAGTAGATGGCCACCACCAGCCACAGCCAGCCCAGCAACTCACCACCGGCATGGCTCAGGCCCAGCATTGCCAATAAATCGCGAGAGGCGCCGCCCTCAATGGTCCACCAACTGCTGATGTTGATGCGCAGGGGAGACAAGGCGCCTGAGAGGCTGGCTTGTGCCGACACCGCGAACAACAAGCCCGACAGCAAAGCGCGCAAATTGCCATTGGCTGACAGAATCAGTAACCGGCTGGCACAACCCCGGGTCATGACCATTCCTATGCCAAAAAGCACGCCACCGAAAATGGCGCCGGAAAGGCTGCCACGCGCAGCGATCTGGCGCGCAGCACTGGTGTCCAATCCGCCGGCCAATGCCAGGCCTTGAACGGCCACCACGGCGGCTGAAAAAGCCAGGAGCCACACCGACAATTTGTCACTGAAGCGCGCATGCCAAAACTCGATCACGGCGGCTCGCAGGCAAAAACGCGAGCGCTGGGCGAAAAAACCAAAGGCCATGCCAATGACGGCGCCACCTGCGGCCAGGACGGTCGCATCGCCAAGTTGTTCCAGCCAGTCGGACAGCATGAGGGCAGTTTATGTATTCGTGAATGCTGATGTATTGTGAGCGCCCGATTCAAGTCCAGGGTTGATGCGGATCAAGACTGGATAAATTGGTGATTTCTTATATAGTTGCGCTGCACAGGCAAGGAAAACAGATGCATTCGAAGTTGCCCGCTCTTCGTCGTCGAGATTGGTTGGGTCAAGGCCTGGGCGTCTTGGCCATCTCTTGTGCGAGCCCCCTGATCTGGGCCGCAGGAGAGGGCTTGCCCGAGGCCACATCGTTGCCAGCGGCCTTGGACAAGGCGCTCGCGCTGGACCAGCCCTTGCTGGTGATGGTCAGCCTGGAAGGGTGTGTGTATTGCAAGATTGCACGGCAAAGCCATCTCTTGCCCATGTTCAAACAGGGGCAGCCAATGGTTCAGGTGGACTTGCGCAGTGCTCAGCCGGTTGTGGACTTTACCGGTGGCAGAACCACGCACGATCAATTGGCCCGTGCCTGGAAGATTTCGGTGGCACCCACGCTCCTCTTCTTTGGCGCAGGCGGACGCGAGGTGGCGCCACGCATGGAGGGCGCCTACCTCCCAGATTTTTATGGCGCCTACCTTGACGAGCGCCTGAGCAAAGGCCGAAAGGATCTGCGCTCATGATTCCGATTCAGGTGGCATCCGCCTGGAAAGGCACCTCGGATTGCCGTGACTGTGGCATCCGCGAGATGGTGCTATTCGCCGACTTGAACGAGGAAGATTTCAGCCTCATTCACGCGCCAATTGATGATTTGCGGTTCATGACGGGCGCACTGCTGTATGGCGAGGGTGAACCGGCCCTGGGTGTCATGACGGTGCGCTCTGGCATGGTCAAGCTGGTGCGCCACACCAGTGATGGCCGTCAGCGAATTGTCCGTGTCTTGCGCCCAGGGGATGTGGCAGGGCTGGAAGCTCTGGCCACTGCACACTTCGATTGCGATGCGATTGCATTGAGCGAAGTCAGCGTGTGCCGTATTCCTTTGGAGGTGATGCATACCCTTTCCTCCAACTCGCCACGCTTGCATCGGCGTCTCATGCAAAAGTGGCAGCATGCCCTCAAGAGCGCCGATGACTGGCTGGCCGACCTGAACTTTGGCACTGCCAGGCAGAGAGTGGCACGCTTCATCCTGAAAATGCGACATGCGCAAGACCCGAACATTATTTCCCTGTTTTCACGTGAAGACATGGGTGCCATGCTCGACCTCAAGCTGGAAACGGTGAGTCGAGAGGTGAGCGCTTTTGTCCGCGAAGGAGTAATGTCGCCGCTGGACAAGCAGGGGCGTCTTTACCAGTTGACGCAGGTACAGACGCTCGAAAATGTCTGATGCGGGAAAGTCCGGGGGCGATCGTCGTGCTGGTTTGCCGCAATGGCCTGAACTTCGTGTAAATTAGTGATCAATGATATTGATGGGTGGTGCATCGTGAAACGGATTCTCTGGGTCATGGCTTTTTCAGCCTTCTCTGCCATGGCGCAACCGGCCATTTTCAAGGATGCCGATTACAAGCTGGGCGAAGAACTGATTGCCGCCAACAAATGCACTGCTTGTCATCAGCGACGTGAAGGTGGCGACGGCAGCAGCATCTACAAGCCACAAGGGCGCATCAATTCCCCGGCATTCCTGCGAGGCATGGTGGAGTATTGCAACACCGAGCTCAACCTCGGCTTTTTCCCGGAAGACGTCACGGCGGTTGCCGCGGTGCTCAACCGCGACCATTACAAGTTCAAGTAAGGCTTTCCCCAGCGAAGCCCTGTCAGGCCCGTTTTGTAATCCTGGATTCAGGTTCAAGATTTAACCTATATATAAGCGATCAATAATATAAATGCCGACCAGCGACAACATGAGGAGTATCTGTGAAGCCAACACACCATGACTCGGGCCGGGTTCAAAAAGCCCCCGAGAACTTCCTGGACCCCCAAGGCATCAAGACGGTGTTCGCCGAAGCCAAAAGTGGGCGACGCGGATTCATTCGGCAGGCGTTTGCGGCAGCGGCTGCGGGCGTGGCAGCGCCGATGGCCTTGGCGCAAGGCAATCCCGTGCCGCCCGAGGGGGGCGATCCCTACATTCTGAAGTTGCCCGAGCACGCCACCGGGCTGGGTCAGGGTGTGGCCACGGAAGGTTATGGCAAGCCCTCCAAATTCGAATCCAATATCCAGCGCCGGCAAAGTCCGGGCTTGACGCAGACCACGCAGGCTTCGGTGTCGTTTGCCCCTTTGCAGTCGTTGTTCGGCATCGTCACGCCCAGCGGCTTGCATTTTGAGCGGCACCATCAGGGATGGTGGGACATTGATCCATCCAAACACCGCTTCATGATCAACGGCATGGTGAAAACACCCAAGGTGTTCACCATGGATGAGATCATGCGTCTGCCCTCGGTGTCTCGCTTTCATTTCATTGAGTGTGGTGCGAACACCGCAGTGGAGTGGGGCAATGTGGCCGTACCCACCGTGCAGTACACCCACGGCATGATTTCCTGCAGTGAATTCACGGGCGTGCCCTTGATCACCCTGCTTGAAATTGCCGGTGCCGATTTGAAGAACGGTAAATTCGTTCTGGCCGAAGGGGGCGATGGTTCTGCGATGACACGCACCATTCCCATGAGCCTCATCACCTCGGGCGAGGTGCTGGTGGCCTATGGCCAGAATGGGGAAATGCTGCGTCCAGAAAATGGCTACCCCTTGCGCCTGGTGGTGCCCGGCGTCCAGGGGGTGAGCTGGGTGAAATACCTGCGCCGTGTGGAAGTCGGCGACATGCCTTACGCTGCCAAGGATGAGGCCGTTCACTACATGGACCTCATGCCCGATGGCACACATCGGCAATACACCAACATTCAGGAATGCAAGAGTGTGGTCACCACGCCGTCGGGCGGGCAGGTGTTGCTGGACAAAGGTTTTTACAACATCACCGGTCTGGCCTGGTCTGGCAAGGGCAAGATCAAGCGTGTCGATGTGTCGGTGGACGGTGGTCGCAACTGGCGACAGGCGCGCCTGGAAACGCCCGTGCTGTCCAAGGCTTTGACGCGTTTCAACATCGATTGGATCTGGGATGGCCGCCCCGCCATTCTGCAAAGCCGTGCCATGGATGAGACCGGCTATGTGCAACCCACCTACAAGCAATTGCGCGCGGTGCGTGGCACGCGCTCGATTTATCACAACAACGCCATTCAATCGTGGCTGATTCAGGAAAACGGTGAGGTGAAAAATGTCCAGCTTTCGTAACGTCATCCTGAGCGCTGCGTTGCTGGCCGTGACCTCGGCCGGCATGGCGCAAACCGATGTCAAATATCCAGGTGCAGGGCGCGACGCCACCGCCAAGGAAGTGGCTGCCTGGGACATCGATGTGCGGCCCGACTTCAAGGGGCTGCCACCAGGCTCCGGTAGCGTGGCGCAGGGACAGGACATCTGGGAAGCCAAGTGCGCGCACTGCCATGGCATCTTTGGTGAATCCAATGAAGTGTTCAGCCCGTTGATTGGTGGCACCAGCGCAGAGGACATCCAGAAGGGCCGTGTGGCCAACCTGAGCCGCAGCGACTATCCAGGCCGCACCACGATCATGAAGGTGCCGACCTTGTCGACCTTGTGGGATTACATCAACCGTGCCATGCCCTGGAACAACCCCAAGACCCTGAAACCCGATGAGGTCTATGGCGTGACGGCCTTCCTGTTGAGCCTGGCCAACATCGTGCCGGACGACTTCACGCTGTCCGACAAGAACATCGCCGAAGTGCAAAAACGCATGCCCAACCGCAATGGCATGACCACCTTGCATGGCATGTGGCCCGGCAAGGAGTTCGGTGGCACCGGCAAGCCGGATGCGCTGCCGCCGGCCGTCCTGTGCATGAAAGACTGTGTGACCGAGCCCAAGGTGGCCTCGCTGCTGCCCGACTTCGCACGCAACGCCCATGGCAATCTGGTCGATCAGAACCGCATCATCGGACCGCAGCGCGGGGCTGACACCACGCAGCCCGAGCGCAAAGCCGGTGCACCCTTGCCCGTTGCCAGCGCAGCCGCGCCTGCAGCCGCCAAGGCGGCCGAACCTTCCGCCGGCACCAAGGCTGCGCTGGGCCTGGTCCAAAAGAACAATTGCACGGCCTGCCACAGCCTGGACAAGAAGCTGGTCGGTCCGAGTTTTCAGGACATTAGCAAGAAGCATGCAGGCAAGACGGATTACCTCGTCGCCAAGATCAAGGCGGGCGGTTCCGGTGTCTGGGGGCCCGTGCCCATGCCACCGCAAAGCCTGGGCGATGCCGACGCCAAGGTCATTGCCAACTGGCTTGCGCAAGGCGCGGCCAAGTAATTTAAGATCAAAGGTTGGTTTTCCCTCGTTGACCACCTTCACCATTGCAATAGCATCCACTTAATCACAAGGAGATTTCAGATGCAAACACGTCGCGAGACACTCAAACACAGTGCTGTGGTGGCCGGCTTGCTGGCCTCCACCGGCCTGTTCCCGCAATTTGCACATGCAGCCTTCAACAAGGCCGCGTTCGATGCCAAGAGCGTTCAGGATGTGCTCAAGGCCATCGGTCCGGGTGCGTTGGCCGAAAGCAAGGACGTGACCATCACGGGTCCGGACATCGCCGAGAACGGTGCCGTCGTGCCCTTGGGCGCCAGCACCACATTGCCCAACGTCAAGCAACTGCTGATCCTGGTTGAAAAGAACCCTTCGGTGCTGGTGGCCATGTTCCACATGACCGACAGCATCGATGCCAACGTGTCGACCCGCGCCAAGATGGGCCAGTCGTCGGATGTGTATGCCGTGGCAATCACGGCCGATGGCAAAGCCTTGTTTGCCAAAAAAGAAGTGAAGGTCACGCTCGGCGGCTGCGGCGGCTGATCCTGCGCTTTCATCTTGCACCCTCTGTAACGAATTAGGAGAAAAAAATGGCAGATCCGATGCGCATTCGCGCTCAAGCTTCCGGCGACAAAGCCACCGTCCGTGTCCTGATGAGCCATGAAATGGAATCCGGTCAACGCAAAGATGCCAACGGCAAAATTGTTCCCGCTTGGTTCATCCAGGAAGTGACCGCCTTGCACAACGAGAAAACGGTGATGACCGCCGAATGGGGCCCTGCTGTGGCGAAGAATCCCTTTCTGCAGTTTTCGGTCAAAGGCGCCAAGGCCGGCGACAAAATCACCATCCTGTGGAAAGACAACAAGGGCGACAGCCGCAAAGACGAAGCCACAGTGACCTGAGACCTGACTGAAAACCGAGAACCGAGGTGACAATGAAACGATTCACGGCACTTGCCGCGCTGGGAGGCTGCTTGCTGGCCTTGCCCGCGCTGGCTCAGAAAACCGCCAGCCAAGGTATCGACGAATACCGTGCAATGTTGCAAGACGGCAATCCGGCCGAGTTGTTTGAAGCCAAAGGGGAAGACCTTTGGAAACAAAAGCGTGGCCCGAAGAATGCATCCCTTGAAAAATGCGATCTGGGCCAGGGGCCGGGCGTGGTCAAAGGTGCATTCGTGGCCTTGCCCCGCTTTTTTGCTGACACGCAAAGGGTGCAGGACCTGGAGTCGCGCTTGCTGACGTGCATGGTCACCCTGCAGGGTTTCAATGCCGATGAAATCGCCAAAACACCTTTCGGTAAAGGTGAGCAGAACAATGTGACGGCACTGGCGACATGGATTTCCGCAGAGTCCAAGAACATGCGCTTCAATCTGCCGCAGAACCACACGCTGGAAAAAACTTTTTACGAAGTGGGCAAGCGTCTGTTCTATCAGCGTGGCGGCCCGCATGATTTTTCATGCGCATCCTGTCACGGTGAAGAAGGCAAGCGCATTCGCCTGCAGGACTTGCCCATGCTGAGCAAGAACCCGGGGGATGGCGTCGGCTTTGCCGCCTGGCCGGCTTACCGCGTCTCCAATGGCCAGATGTGGGGAATGCAGCAGCGTTTGAACGACTGCTATCGCCAGCAGCGCTTTCCCTACCCGGGCTTTGGCAGCGATGCCACGATTGCACTGGGCGTCTACCTGGGCGTGAATGCCAAGGGCGCCGCTTCGGTGGCTCCGGCCATCAAACGCTAAAGCGGGAGACTGAACCGATGAAAAAGCAAACCAAGATCCTGGCCACCGTGGCTGCGGTTGTGCTGATGGTGGGTTGCGCCGCCTTGCCCAGCACCAGCGAACTGAACAGCCTGACCGATGCCATCGTCAAGGCCTCGTTCCGCTCGCAAGGCCCCGTCAGTGTGGACCGTGTCGTGAACACCGATGAAACCAGTCGTGCGTGCAGCGAAGCCGATGTGGCTGGTCAGCCTCTGGATGAAAAGACGGCCAAAGCCATCGAGGCCATCAACCTGAAGACCATCCGCTGGCCCGCGAACGGCCAGTTCCTGGGGGATTGGAAAGAGGGTGAAAAAATTGCGCAGAGCGGACGCGGCATGACCTGGACGGATCCGCCGGGCACGGTCAATGGCGGCAATTGCTACAACTGCCATCAGATCGATGCCAAGGAAATTTCCTACGGCACGATTGGCCCGAGTTTGCACAACTACGGCAAGATCCGCGGCGTGACCGATCCCAACAGTGCCTCGGCCAAACCGATCGTGGAATACACCTGGGGCAAGATCTGGAATGCGAAGGCTTACAACGCCTGCTCCAATATGCCGCGCGCGGGCCACATGGGTATCCTGACCGAACAGCAGGTGCGCCACATCGTGGCTCTGCTGCTGGATCCTCAATCACCTGTCAACAAGTGATTTGCAAAACCCGGCTGGTCCGGGTTTTTTTGTCATTCATATATCAGTGATCACAAAATTATGAACCTGAACAAGCGTGACTTTCTGCAGGTCCTGGGGGCCGGCACCATGGCCGGTATGGGCTTGGGTACTTATGCGGAGGCCGAGGCATCCGCTGCCTCGCAAGGCCTTTACGACATTGCGCGCTTTGGCACGGTGTCTTTTTTGCACATGACCGATTGCCACGCGCAATTGCTGCCGATTCATTTTCGCGAACCCAGCATCAACATGGGCCTGGGCAGCATGCAAAACAATCTGCCGCATCTGGTGGGTGAGCATTTGCTGAAATTCGCCAAGGTGCGTCCCGGTTCGGCCGAGGCACATGCGCTGACTTACCTGGACTATGAAAAGGCGGCCAGACGCTATGGCAAGGTGGGCGGCTTTGCGCACCTGGCCACCCTGGTCAAGCGGCTGAAAGCCAGCCGTCCTGGCGCTTTGTTGCTGGACGGTGGCGACACCTGGCAAGGCTCGGGCACGTGTTTGTGGACCGATGGCCAGGACATGGTGGACGCCTGCAAGTTGCTGGGCGTGGATGTGATGACGGGGCATTGGGAATTCACCCTGGGCATGGAGCGCGTCAAGGAAATCGTTGAGAAGGATTTCGCAGGCAAAGTGGACTTCGTCGCGCAGAACATCAAGACGGCCGACTTTGGCGACCCGGTGTTCAAGCCCTATGTGATTCGCGAAATCAATGGCGTGCCCTGCGCCATCATCGGCCAGGCCTTTCCCTACACCCCGATTGCCAATCCGCGCTACATGGTGGCCGACTGGGAATTCGGCATCCAGGACCAGAACATGCAGTCCATGGTGGATGAAGCCCGAGGCAAAGGTGCCCAGGTGGTGGTGGTGCTCAGCCACAATGGCATGGATGTGGACTTGAAAATGGCCAGCCGCGTCAGTGGCATCGACGCCATCATGGGTGGGCACACCCACGATGGCATGCCCGTGGCCACACTGGTCTCGAACAAGGGTGGCAAAACCATCGTCACCAATGCGGGCTCGAACGGCAAATTCCTGGGTGTGCTGGACTTCGATGTCAAAGACAAAAAGGTCAGCGATTTCCGCTACAAGCTGTTGCCCGTGTTCTCCAACATGCTGCCAGCGGATGCCGAGATGGCGGCCCTGATCCAGAAAGTGCGCGCGCCTTACGAGAGCAAGTTGCGTGAACAACTCGCGGTGACCGAGGGCCTGCTGTACCGCCGTGGGAATTTCAACGGCACAGGTGACCAGTTGCTGGTGGATGCACTCATGGATGTGCAAGGCGCTGAAATCGCTTTCTCACCGGGCTTTCGCTGGGGCACGACGCTGTTGCCCGGTCAAGCCATCACGCGCGAATGGTTGATGGACATGACGGCCACCACTTACTCCTACGCCACGGTGACCGAGATGAGCGGTGAAACCATCAAGACCGTGCTGGAAGATGTGTGCGACAACCTGTTCAACCCGGACCCCTACTACCAGCAAGGCGGTGACATGGTGCGTGTGGGCGGATTGCAATTCAGCTGCGATCCCAGCGCGCGCATGGGCGGACGGATTGGCGATATGCGCCTGAAAGGGCAGCTGATCGAGGCAGGTAAAAAATACAAGGTGGCGGGCTGGGCGCCCGTTGCCGAGGAAGCGCGCACGCAAGGCAACAAGCAGGTATGGGACGTGGTTGAGCAATGGCTCAAAGCGCAGGGTGGCAAAGTGAAGCCACGCATGCTCAATGCCCCCAAAATCACGGGAGGCCTGCCCAACGCAGGCTACGTCGCATGACCACGCGTCGTGGCTTTCTCGGAATGGCTTCCGCTTCGCTGGCCCTGGCCGGTCTGTGGCCCGATGTCCAATTGCTGGCGCAGCAGGCACAGGACTTCGTGGAGGGCCCCCCGGTGGGGGATATTCCGCCGGTGCAACTCTCGCCCCACGTCTGGATGGTTTATGCACCGGATGGTTTTCCCACACCGGAAAACCGGGGCATGATGTCCAACGTTATTTTTGTGGTGACCTCGGCGGGCGTTGTCATCCTGGATTCTGGAAGCTCCCTGCAAATTGGCCAAATGGTCATCCGCATGATCCGGCGTGTCACGCCTTTGCCCGTGGTGGCTGTGTTCAACAGCCATTTCCATGGCGACCATTGGCTGGGCAACCATGCTTTCGTTCAAGCCTATGGCGATCAGTTGCCGATTTATGCCTTGCCCCATACGCAGGAGATGATTCGCGGGTTCGAGGGCAGCACCTGGCTCACCCTGATGGAGAAGTGGACCAACCAGTCCACTGCTGGCACCAAGGTGGTGGCACCCAACCGCACGGTTCGCAACGGGCAGACCTTGCAATTTGGCGATGTGCATCTGAAGATGCATTTTTATGGGCGCGCGCACACGGCTGCCGATCTGTGCGTCGAGGTGGTGGAAGACAAAGTCACAGCGATTGGCGATATCGCGATGGCCAATCGCATTGCCAACATCGACGATGGCTCCTACGCCGGCACCTTCAAGTATTACGATGCGTTGCGGGCGGCGGCTGGCGAGCAGTTGTGGGTGCCCGGGCATGGCCTGAGCGGCAAGGACATCCTGCAGACCTATGGCGCGTTTTTGGCGGGCATTTGGGAGCCCTGCCTGAAGGCCGTGAAGGAGGGCTTGTCCGAGGCCGATGCCAAAGCCATGGTGATGCGCGATCCGCGCGTGGTTTCGCGTGCGAAAACCATGCAGGGCTTTGACAGCAACATTGGCAAGTACACCAGCCTGGCCTATCTGGAAGCCGAAAAAGAGGCGTTTTGACTTGCTGCCTTATTCTTCGACCAGGCGGCACGGGCCCTTGATTTTGCGTTCCACGCGCTGGTCTTCGCAGTAACGCATGGCGCGACGCTCACCTTCGGCAGACATCTTGATGTGGATGGAGCATTTCATCACCATTTTGTCCGAGTCGGAGAAGCTGTCGAACGCGGCGGCGCAGTGACTGGTGGACAGCATCTCGGGCTTCAAGCCTGCCCACATCAGACGCAAGGGCTCCGGGATGTCTTTGAGATGAACCACGGGAAAAGTGCTGGCTTGCGCCAGGCTGCCAACCATCGAGATCATCAGGAATCCATGGCGGCAATGTCGTGCAAAGAGGCGTTGAAAAATCGTCATGGCTGTTCCCTGAAAGGCTGAGCGCGGCATCGTTTGAAGATAGATTGTTTCCAAGAAAACAAATTGATTTTCCTCATCTTTTTCAAAGGATATGCGGGCAATTTTCCTCGAAAAACGATTTGTTAGACGATTTGGTCATAAGAAACTGAAAATTCAGTTGTTGGCGCTGTGGAAACGCCGCGTGGCATCCACTACCATGGAGGCGCATTCGCGTTTCAAAGGACAGACCATGGCCCACATCTATGCCGACAACTCGCAATCCATCGGGCGCACGCCACTCGTCAGACTCCATCGCCTGACACAAGGTGCGGGTGCCACCGTGCTGGCGAAAATAGAGGGGCGCAATCCCGCATACTCGGTGAAGTGCCGCATTGGCGCGGCCATGATTTGGGACGCCGAGAAGCGCGGTCTGCTGGGCCCGGGCAAAGAGATTGTGGAGCCCACCAGCGGCAACACGGGTATCGCGCTGGCCTTTGTCGCGGCAGCGCGCGGCATTCCGATCACCTTGACCATGCCTGACACCATGAGCATCGAGCGTCGCAAACTGCTGCTGGCCTACGGAGCCAAACTGGTGCTGACCGAAGGCGCGAAAGGCATGAAGGGCGCGATTGCAAAAGCAGAGGAAATCGCGGCCAGCAACAGCAAATATGTGCTGTTGCATCAGTTCAAGAATCCAGCCAACCCGGCCATTCACGAAACCACCACCGGCCCAGAAATCTGGGAAGACACGGATGGCGCCATCGATATTCTGGTTTCCGGCGTCGGGACGGGGGGCACGATCACTGGCATCTCGCGTTACATCAAGCAACAAAAAGGCAAACCGATCCAGACGGTGGCCGTGGAGCCGTCGGCCAGTCCTGTCCTCACGCAAACGCGCGAAGGCGCGGAGGTCAAGCCCGGGCCACACAAGATTCAAGGCATCGGTGCAGGCTTTGTGCCAGATGTGTTGGACATGTCTTTGGTGGATGCCATCGAACAGGTCAGCAACGAGGATGCGCTCGCCTTTGGCCTTCGCCTGGCGCGAGAAGAGGGGATTCTGGCCGGAATTTCATGCGGCGCAGCCGCAGCGGTGGCGGTTCGCCTGGCCCAACGCGCAGAAAACAAGGGCAAGACCATTGTGGTGATCCTGCCCGATTCCGGCGAGCGTTATTTAAGCTCGGCCCTGTTCGAAGGCTTGTTCGACGCAACAGGCCAGGCTGTTTGAGGCGGCGCGTGAAGCTTCAGCCTTGCAATGTTTTTTCGCGCAAGGCTTTGGCTTCGATGCGCACACGCTCGGCTTCCTCTTTCAAAGACGCGAGTTCCTGCGCAGACAACAAATCCGGGTTGGCATAGTCGGCTTTCCAGGCGTCGTTGTCACTCCAGCGCTGAGGCGACTGTCGCGTGGTGCGTGACGTCTGTGCTTCAGTCAGCAACTGCAAGGCCTGGCGCAGCGTGTCTTCCTGACTGGCGACGTCGTGCGGCTTGCCTGCCGCATTGCCCAAAGGGAAGTCGCTGAACAGAAAACGTGGCACCGCGCAGTGCTCCACGATGTCGCGGGCACATCCCATGACCACGGTGGAAATGCCGGCTGCTTCGAGCTCGCGCGCGGCCAATGACAGACTTTGATGGCAGACCGGGCAATTGGCCACCAGCAGGGCTGCATCGACACCGTCCGCCTTGCAGCGTGAGAGCAAATCGGGCACATCCACGCCCAGTGTGTGCCGTTGACTGCGGTTGGTGGGAAGGCCATGGAAGCGGGGTGCCAGCTGAAAAAGGCCTTGTGCTGCCAGACGCTGCATGGCCGGCAGCGGGAACCAGCTGTTCATGTCTTCCATGTGGGTGTGGTAGCGGTCGATGGCCACATGGGCAATGCGCACGTCGTGACTTTGTGCGGTGTCTCCGGAGTAGACCTTGTAGAACTTGGGGCCGGCGTTGTAAGGGGCGCGTGGACCTTGTGGTCCCTTGTCGGCCTGGAACGGTGCTGCTGTGGTGATCAGCGTGACACGGGTGCTTGACAAGGGCAAGGTGTGGGGATGAAACGGTGCATCCTCGTGGTGCGCCCAGGCATAGGGATTGTCATAGCCCAGTGCGAGGTAATAGCGCCGGGTGCGCTCCATGTACCGCGTGGCGGCTGAATCTTGGACGGTCATACGGGCCTTTGCCTTGTTTGTTGGCGACGGCAGTCCTTGTGAAGGATCACCCTGCGCCTCAAACTGTACTGCATCCCTGGCCGTTGCGGAAACGCTCAACCCTCGAAAACTTCCGAGTCGTCAGGAAACTCTGGAAAGCCACCCGCGTTGAGCTTCATCAGGAAATAAAAATGACGCAGCTCCGCTTTTTCGCAATCGGGGGCGCCCAGCCATCGTGCCAGGGCATAGGCCGGGATGTAGACGCGCTTGCCATCGAGTTCGACACCGACGCGGAAATAGCCGTCGGTGGGCTCGCTGAATTCGAAAACCTTGCCTGATCGACCGATGGGCCAGGGTTTCTTGACCACGATGACCGTTCGCCCGGGACGGGCCAGGTAGTCGAACGTGTCTTCATAGGCCTCACGGTGCCGGGTATGGAGTGCCAGGGCGTCTGCCGTGGCCTGTTCGATGAATTGTTGAGCCTTCATGGCTTGGGTATCGGCACCAAAGAGGGGAGACTTGAGCCGGCCTTTGAAATATTCCCGGGTCACCGGGATGACTGGGCCGCTTCCCCTTTTTTTGCCGAGATCTGTATACTTTTTTTGTGGTGTCCTGCCATGTTCATTCGGAGAAGTCATGATCCTGCATTCCATGCTTCGTTGGCTGGGGGTATTGACCCTGGTCCTGTTCTCCACCTTGGCGGGCGCCCAGAATTGGCCGACCAAGCCGATCCGAATCGTCCTGCAGTTCCCGCCGGGGGGCTCGACCGATGCCGTGGCCCGCATTTTGGCGCAGGCGATGACGGCCTCTCTGGGGCAGCCAGTCCTGATTGAGAACCGGCCCGGTGCCGATGGTGCCATTGCCGGAGACTATGTGGCCCGCTCGGAGCCAGATGGCCACACCTTTTTTCTGGCGTCCAACACGCCCATGATGCAGGTCCCCCTGCTGAAAAAGAACCCGCCCTATGACCCCATCAAGAGTTTCACGCCGGTGTCTCTGGTCGGGCGTTATGTCTACGTGCTGGTCACCCAGCCATCCCTGCCTGTGCAAAATGCGGCTGAATTGCTGACCTACGCACGCAACAACCCCGGCAAACTGAATTACGGCAGCTACAGCGGTGTGACCAATCTGATGTTCACCCGCATCAAAAGTGAAGCCAAGGTGGACATGAACCTGATCCCCTACAAAGGCGAGGGGCCCACCATCACTGACATTCTGGGCGGGCACGTGCAACTGACTTTTGCCACCCCGACCAGCACCTTGCCCCATATTCGCGAAGGCAAGCTCAAGCCCTTGGCGATCCTGCTGCCCGCGCGCTCCAATCTGTTGCCACAAGTCCCGACTGTGGCCGAAGCCGGCCTGCCCCCTTTGACAGCGGGCACCTGGGCGGCCCTTTATGGTCCCGCCAAATTACCGGTCGAAATTGCGACGCGCATGAGCAAAGAATTGAACGCGGCCATGGCACGCGCCGATGTGCGCGAAAAAATCGAAAAGCAAGGCTTTGACCTCAGTGGCTCCACGCCCGCAGAGTTGGGCAACTTCATGGTAGAACAGTTGCAGGCCTGGGCCAAGGCCTTCAGCGATGCGGGAATGCAGCCGGAGTGACGGGATTTAACAGAGGTATTTGACAATATTTGTTGAAATCGAGAAAAACCCTATTTATTCGATTAAATCAACATGATAGAAATTGGAGGTCAAATATTTCTGGAAAATCAACATGAAACTTCACCGCTGGGTTGCACCTTTGTCCTTGGCCGCCATCGCTTTCTTGCTGTCGGGTTGTGGTGAGAAAATTCAATACAGTGCACTGGTGAGTTTCGGTGACAGTCTCAGCGATGTGGGAACCTACAAGGTTGGCACGGTGGCTGCACTGGGTGGTGGCAAATACACCGTCAACTCCGCCTCGGCCAAAAACTGGACTGAACTGATCGCCACCCATTACAACCTGGCGGACCCCTGTGCTGCCCAAACCGGTCTGGACGGCGATGCCACCAAGGGCTTCAGCGTTACCGTGAGCAACCAGGCAAACTGTTTCAATTACGCACAGGGTGGTGCACGCGTGACCCATCCGGTTGGCCCTGGAAACAAATTGCTGGGTGGTGACAATGCCACCCTGGGCCAGTTGACGGTGCCTGTGGTCACCCAAATGCAAAACCATCTGACCAAACTGCCTCAAGGGAAATTTGCGGGCACGGAACTGGTGACCGTGATGGCCGGTGGCAATGATGTGTTCATCAACATTGCCACCTACAGTGCCACGGTCACCGCAGCGCCAACGCAAGCCTCGGCGGCGGCCACTGCCGCAGTGACCGCCATGGGAACTGCCGGTGCTGAATTGGCGGGCTATGTCAAAACCAAATTGAAGGCCAATGGCGCCAAGTACATCGTGGTGGTGAATTTGCCGGATGTGGCAGCCACACCGGCTTTCTCGACCTCTCCTGCCAGACCCCTGGTGAGCAGCATGGTGAACGCTTTCAACAGCAGCCTGCAGGCCAGTCTGGATGGTTCGGGTGTTCTGTTGGTGGACGCCTATGGCCTGAGCCAGGATCTGGTGGCCAACAAGCAGGCCTATGGCTTGACCAATGTCGATACGCCAGCGTGTATTTTGAACGACCCGACCAAGAACCCCTTGGGCAGCTCGCTGGTCTGTACCACCAACTCCACCCTGACGGGCATTGACACCAGCAACTACCTGTTTGCCGATACGGTGCATCCCACGCCTTATGGCAACAAGGTGAATGCGGACTTCATTGCCAAGAAAATCGACCGCATGATGTGGTGAGTGCGGGCGTCGACTGGCGCCCCCGACAGGAATCGAACCTGTATCTAGCGCTTAGGAGGCGCTCGTTCTATCCATTGAACTACGGCGGCGGGTGTTGGGATTTTAAATGGGGTCAGGTCTTGAGTTTTGCCTCAAGTCTGTGGATAACTTAAATGGCGTTTAAATGGGCTGAGTTATCCACAGACTTGAGGCAAAACTCAAGACCTGACCCCCTATCTTGATACAGGATCCAAGCCGGTAGACCTGACAATGTCGGCCACTGCAGCAGAGGTGAAAAATTTCACCAGCTGTCTCGCCAACTCTTGTTGTTGAGAGTCGGCCACCAGCGCAGAAGAAAAGAAGATCGTTTGCTGGACCGACTCTGGCAGCGTCCCGACAAAATCCAGCTCCTTGAAGTAAATCAGTTCACTGACTTGCTGAAAACCCAATTCGGCATCGCCACGCGCCACGACAGCACCTACGCGCTCGCTGAGAATGCGTTTGGCAGTTTTTTGCATGTGCTCGGCAATGCCAAGCTTGGGGAAAAGTTCGGTCGACAAATAGGTGCCACTGGCACTGGCGGAATAGGCCACGGATTTGGCGTTCAGCAAGCTTTGCTTCAAGGCGTCCACAGTGCTGATGTCGGGTTTGGGGGTGCCTTTGCGCACAGCCACGCCAATCTGTGAGCGTGCGACATCGACGCGGCTGCCTGGAACCAATTGACCTGTTTTCATCAAGGCCTCCAGGCCACCTTCCGAAAGGATGATGAGATCGAATTTTTCACCCCGGGCGAAGCGGCTCGGGATGGCGTCTGGCGCATTGCCAATCGATGCGCCAAATGAACTGATCACGGTGTGTCCCGAGGCAGCTTCAAAAATGGGGGCCAGCTTTTTATAGGCTTCAGTGAAAGCGCCCGAAGTGATCACGCGCAATTCGGCTGCCGTGGTCGCCAGGGACGTCAAAGCCAGAAGCAGACAGGCCAGCAGCCTGCGACGATGAAGGATGTGGAGGATGTTCAATTTATTTCAACAGGTTGGGTAGCCACAGCGAAAACTGTGGCACGTAGGTCACCAGCAGCAGGCACATGCCCAGCGCACCGTAGAACGGCGCAATGGTGCGCATCACCTGCCCGACTGAAATGCCGCCAATCGCACAGCCTACAAACTGCACCGTGCCTACAGGGGGGGTGTTCAGGCCCAGTGCGCAGTTGATCAGCATCAGGATGCCAAATTGCAAGGGGTCCATGCCAAAGTGCATGGCAATGGGCATGAAGATGGGCGTGCAGATCAGGATGGTGGCGGCCATGTCCAGGAACGTCCCGAGGATGAACAGCAAAATGTTGATCATCAGGAAGATCACCCATGGGCTGGTGCTGACCATCTGCATCAATTCGCCCGTTTTTTGAGGGACTTCATACAAGGCCATGAAGTAGCCAAAGGCATTCGAGATACCAATCAGCAACAAGACCACACCGGTGGTTTTGCAGGCCTTGGCGCAGGCCTTGAGAAAATTGGGCCAGGTCATGGTGCGGTACACCACGGTGGTCACCAGCAAGGCCCAGGCGACGGCAATCGACGCTGATTCGGTGGCGGTGAAGGCCCCCGAAAGGATGCCACCCAGAATGATCACGACCACCAGCAAGCCAGGGAGGGCGGCGCCGAAGGCGCTGAGGACGGCACCCCAGCCGGGGAAGTTGCCGTGGATCGGATAGCCGCGGCGTACGGCCACCCAGTAGGCCGCTGCGAGGTTGCAAAGGGTCAGGATCACGGCAGGCACCAGCCCCGCCAGAATCAGGCCCAACACGCTGACCGAGGCAATGCCAGATGTGGCCAGTGTGAAGATGATCATGTTGTGCGAGGTGGGCATGATGGCGCCGACCAAAGCCGCATGGGTGGTCACGTTGACGGCGTAATCGGCGTCGTAACCTTCCTTTTTCATCAGCGGAATCATCACCGACCCCATGGCCGAGACATCGGCCAGCGGTGAGCCTGCCACGCCACCAAAAATGGTGCAGCCCAGGACATTGCTCATGCCCAGACCGCCGCGCACATGGCCAATCAGGCTGTTGGCGAAGCGCACGATGCGGTCTGCAATGCCACCATAGAGCATCAACTCGCCAGCAAAAACGAAAAAGGGAATGGCCAGGAAGGAGAACACCTGCATGCCCCCCACCATTTTCTGGAAGACGACGGCCACAGGCAGACCCGCTGCCAGGATGGTGGCCACAGACGACAGGCCAATGGCGAATGCGACGGGCACACCCAGCAGCAGGAACAAGGTGAAGCTCAGCGTGAGGACGGTCAGTTCCATGCGGGCTCCACTTCGGTGCCGCGCAGCAGGGCGACGATGTGTTCAATTGAAAACAGCACGATCAGCGCGCCGGCAATCACCACAGGCACATAGTCAATGCCATCGGGCACGGGCAGCATGGGTTTTTTTTCACCCCATTTGGCATTCGCCCACAGCCAGCCGCCTTGCACCATGAGGCCACCGAAGACCGCGACCAGGGCATGGATCAGCAGTTCGATGCGCCGCTGCCAATGCGCGGGCAGCAACACCACCAACGACTCCAGGCCGATGTGGCCAGCGTCCCGGACACCCACGGCCAGGCCAAAGGCTGTCACAAACAACACGATCAGCATGGCCAGAGCTTCTGCCCATGTGGGTGTGTCATTCAAGACGTAGCGACCAATCACTTGCCATTGCACACACAGGATCACGGCGATCAGACCGATCACCGCCAGCACCAGACTGATTCTGGAGACCATGGCACAGAATTTGGTGAACATTGACGACTCCAGCCCCGGCGCATGCCGGGGCCTGAACGTTTTGACGGATTACTTGGTGTCCTGAATCGCTTTGACCAGGCGCTTCATATCGGGGGTGGTCATGAACTTGTCGTAAACCGGGCCCATCACGGACTGGAAGGATTTCTTGTCCACTTCGACGATGTCAGCACCTGCGGCTTTCACATTGGCCAGCGACTTGGCCTCCTGCTCATCCCAGGCCTTGCGTTGCACCGCCACCGATTCTTTGGCAGCCTGGCGCACCATGGCTTGTTCGTTGGCAGGCAGCTTGTCCCAGGCAAGCTTGGACATCAGCAGGATTTCCGGCGCCATGGAGTGCTCGGTCCGGGAGTAAACCTTGACGGCTTCCACATGCTTGGCGGTGTCGAACGAAGGGATGTTGTTTTCGGCAGCGTCGATCAAACCGGTTTTGAGGCCGGTGTAAACCTCGCCATAGGGCATGGGGGTCGCGTTGGCACCCATGGCGCTGACCAGGGCGACCCACAGATCGGATTGCTGCACGCGGATTTTCAAACCCTTGGCATCCGCCACGGTCTTGATGGGTTTCTTGGCGTAGATGGAGCGCGCGCCGCTATCGTAAAAGGCCAGGCCAACATAACCGACCGATTCGCAGCTTTTGAGAATTTCATCACCCACCGGACCGTCGAGGGACTTGCGCATGTGGTCGACCGAGCGGAACAGGAAGGGCATGGTGGGCACCATGGTCATCGGGCAGACACCGTTCATCGGTGCGACGTTCACGCGAACCATGTCCAGCGCGCCGATCTTCACCTGGTCGATGGTTTCCTTTTCCGAGCCCAGGGCGCCTTTGTTGAAAACCTTGATCTTGTGCTTGCCGCCTGACAGCTTCTCCAGCACGGTGCTCATGTGCTTGACGGCCACCACGGTGGGGTAGTCATCCGCATTGTGGATATCGGCTGAGCGGAATTCGGTGGCGTTGACGCTCAACGACAAAAGGGCGGCAAGGCCCAGCAGGGTGGCTTTGAATTTCAAGGTGTGTCTCCAGAGGTTGGGGGTGTGAGAATGAAAAAACCCAGACTATCTTATCGGTGATTTTTGGGGTATCGCCTGACCGTTCAGGGAGATCCTGTTGACTTCTTCGTGAACATCCTGGATTTCCAGTTGAATCAGTCGCCCCATTTCCTGCATGGCTTCGCGGTGCGGTTCAGTTGGGAAAATTTGTGATGGGGCGCAGTGGCTTTGCTCCCAGCCCACCCAGCACCCTTGTAACTCAATGTACTGCGAAAGAGCTCAATGACGGGCTAGGGCTTTCATGGGGGCCCCATGAAACCGATTTATTTGGACAGCATGCGCATCGCATCTTCCAGTCCCCGCAAGGTGAGCGGGAACATGCGATGGCTCATCAGTTGCTGGATCACGCTGATGCTTTGCCGGTACTGCCAGACCCCGGCCGGTTCGGGATTGACCCAGGCGAATTTGGGATAGGCGTGGGTGAGACGCTGCAGCCACTCGGCGCCTGCCTCCTCGTTGTTGTATTCCACACTGCCACCGGGTTGGAGGATTTCGTACGGGCTCATCGTGGCGTCGCCCACAAAGATCAGCTTGTAGTCCTTGTTGTACTTGCGAATGATGTCCCAGGTGGGGAATTTCTCGGCGTAGCGGCGCTTGTTGTTTTTCCACAGGAAGTCGTAGACGCAGTTGTGGAAGTAGAAAAACTCCAGATGCTTGAACTCGGCCTTCACGGCGGAGAACAATTCCTCGACACGGGCAATGTGCTCGTCCATGGTGCCGCCCACGTCCATCAGCAACAACACTTTCACATTGTTGTGTCGCTCGGGAACCATCTTGATGTCGAGGTAGCCGGCGTTGGCGGCCGTGCTGCGGATGGTGTCGTCCAGGTCCAGCTCGTCAGGCGAGCCTTCGCGTGCGAATTTACGCAAGCGACGCAATGCCACCTTGATGTTGCGAGTGCCCAACTCCTGGCTGTCATCGTAATCCTGGTAGGTGCGCTGCTCCCAGACCTTCACGGCGCTCTTGTTGCCGCCCTTGCCGCCAATGCGGATGCCCTGGGGGTTGTAGCCGCCATTGCCGAAAGGCGAGGTGCCGCCTGTGCCAATCCATTTGCTGCCGCCTTCGTGCCGCTCTTTTTGCTCCTCCAGGCGTTTGCGCAAGGTTTCCATCAGCTCGTCCCAGCCCATCTTCTGGATGGCGGCTTTTTGCTCTGGCGTGAGCTCTTTCTCCAGAACCTTGCGCAACCAGTCCAGGGGAACGTCCTGGGTGAAGTCGGTGAGCATTTCCACGCCCTTGAAGTAGGCAGCGAAAGCGCGGTCAAATTTGTCGTAGTGTTTTTCGTCTTTCACCAGGGCCGTGCGGCTCAGGTAATAGAAATCGTCCATGCTGCAGGCTTCGCTGGCAGGGCCCACCACGTTGGCTTGCAGCGCTTCCAGCAGGGTCAGGTACTCTTTCACCGAGACCGGCAGCTTGGCGGCGCGCAGCGTGTAGAAAAAGTCGGTCAGCATGGTGTTTCTCCGCGAGGTCAGCTGCGAGGCTTGCGCAATTGGTGGTCCAGGTGTGCACGCGTTGCGGGCCATTCGGCGGCCGTGATGCTGTAGACGCAGGTGTCGCGCAAGCTGCCGTTGGCTGCGATCTGGTGCGAGCGCAAGACGCCGTCGAGTTTGGCGCCCAGGCGTTCAATGCCGGCCCGGCTGGCGTGATTGAACCAGTGGGTGCGAAATTCCACGGCAATGCAGTTCAGGGTTTCGAACGCGTGGCCCAGCAGCATGCGCTTGCACTCGGTGTTGATGGCCGTGCGTTGCACACTGCGGCGGTACCAGGTTGAGCCAATCTCCACGCGCCGGTTGGTTGCATCGACGTTCATGTAGGTGGTCATGCCCACCGCCCGCCCGCTGCGCGAATCGATCACCGTGAACGGTTGCATGCTGCCAGCAGCGTGCAGTTTCAGTCGACGCTCGATTTCACCGGCCATGTTGTCAGGGGTCGGAATGAAGGTGTACCAGAGGTTCCACAGCTCACCGTCGCGCACCGCCTCGACCAAATCATCGTGGTGGCTCATCGACAGGGGCACCAGGTCAGCATGCTGTCCCGTGAAGGTCAAGGGGGAGAGGTTCATCGGACGTCTTTGTGGGCCGTGCCAGTGGCTCAGCGATTGCGGCTTTGCATGAAGACCAGTTTTTCAAACAGGGTCACATCCTGCTCATTTTTCAGCAAGGCGCCCACCAGCGGGGGAATTGCAACTTTCTCGTCCTGGGTTTGCAGGGCGGACAGGGGGATGTCTTCGGCCACCAGCAATTTCAGCCAATCCAGCAACTCGCTGGTGCTGGGCTTTTTCTTCAGGCCGGGGAGGTTGCGCACATCGTAGAAGGTCTTGAGTGCGACAGCCAGCAGCTCTTTTTTCAGATCGGGGAAGTGCACATCCACAATCTTGCGCATGGTGTCGGCATCAGGGAACTTGATGTAGTGGAAGAAACAGCGTCGCAGGAAAGCGTCCGGCAGCTCTTTCTCGTTGTTGGAGGTGATGAACACCAGCGGGCGGTTCTTGGCGCGGACCAGCTCGCGGGTTTCGTAACAATAGAACTCCATGCGGTCGAGTTCGCGCAGCAAGTCGTTGGGGAACTCGATATCGGCCTTGTCGATTTCGTCAATCAGCAGCGCGATGGGTTCATCGGCAGTGAAGGCCTGCCACAGCACGCCCTTGACGATGTAGTTGTGAATGTCCTTGACGCGCTCGTCGCCGAGTTGGCTGTCGCGCAAACGGCTGACCGCATCGTATTCATACAGACCCTGCTGTGCCTTGGTGGTGGACTTGATGTGCCATTGCAGCAGAGGCATGCCCAGCGATTGCGCCACTTCTTCGGCCAGCATGGTCTTGCCTGTGCCGGGTTCGCCTTTGACCAGCAGGGGGCGTTTGAGCGTGATGGCGGCATTGACCGCCAGCATCAGGTCCTGGGTGGCGACGTAGTTGTCTGATCCGTTGAATTTCATGTTGATGGTTGTCCTACAGGTCTGCTCAAGGGCTGCCAAGCGGCACGATGTGGCCATTTTGACCGATCTCATCTGTTTCCGATTGTCCTGTCAAATGCCAGGTCCATGGCTTACGCCTTTCCCTAACTGTTGTCGCTTGAGTGACCCCGAGGCGGGCCGTGATGGGAAGGCGCCATAATCCCCTGCATGTTCACACCCTCGCAAGAAGACGTACGTCGCTTTTTCTGCGCTGTGCATGCCAAGCAGCACAACGGACAGCCCATGGATGCACTGGAAACTCTGGCCGGGCAATGGGTGGCCGAGCACCCCGAGTACTACGCGGACCTGGGCGATGCCGAGGCTGCCGTGGCCCGGATGTACGAAGTCGAGGCGGGCAAAACCAACCCTTTCCTGCACCTGTCCATGCACCTGTCCATCAGCGAACAGTGCTCGATCGATCAGCCTCGGGGCATCCGCCAGGCGGTGGAGTTGCTGGCGGCGCGTCGTCAATCCCTGCACGACGCGCACCATGAAGCCATGGAATGCCTGGGCACCATGATCTGGGAAAGCCAGCGCAGCGGACGTCCACCGGATGGCCAGGCCTATATTGACGCGATCCAGCGCCGCGCCACCCGGGACTGAGTGCTGAAAAACTGCATTTCACCCGGGTGACGCCATGCCCGCCCGGATGCTTTCATAATGCAGTCCATGATCAATAAAATTGCTTCTTCCATCGCAGAGGCCCTGGCCGACACGGCCGATGGGTCCACCGTCATGATCGGCGGCTTTGGCACGGCGGGCATTCCTACCGAGCTGATCGACGGCCTGATTGCGCAGGGTGCGCGCGACCTCACCCTGGTCAACAACAATGCCGGCAACGGCGACGAGGGCATGGCAGCCCTGCTGAAAACCGGGCGGGTGCGCAAAATCATTTGCAGCTTTCCACGCCAGGTGGACTCTTATATTTTTGATGGCCTGTACCGCTCTGGCAAGCTGGAACTCGAACTGGTCCCGCAGGGCAACCTGGCCGAGCGCATTCGCGCAGCGGGCGCGGGCATTGGGGCGTTTTTCACACCGACGGGATACGGCACCGAGTTGGCCAAGAAGGCCGACGGCAGCCCCAAGGAAACCCGCGAGATCAATGGCCGCATGTATGTGCTGGAATACCCGATCCATGCCGATCTGGCCTTGGTGCGGGCCGAGCGCGGGGACCGCTGGGGCAATCTGATGTACCGCAAGGCCGCGCGCAATTTTGGTCCGGTCATGGCCATGGCTGCGCGCAAGACCGTGGCCACGGTGCATGATGTGGTCGCGCTGGGTGAGCTTGATCCGGAAAACATTGTCACGCCGGGTATCTTTGTTCACAAGATCGTGAAGATCGACCGCGTGGCCACGCAGGCTGGAGGATTCAAGGCATGAGTTACACCCGTCGCACCAAAGACGAACTGGCTGCGCGTGTGGCGCAGGACATCCCGGAGGGCGCCACTGTCAATCTGGGTATCGGTCAGCCCACGCTCGTGGCGAACCACATTCCTGCCACCCGCGAGGTGCTGCTGCACAGCGAGAACGGCATTCTGGGCATGGGCCCGGCACCGGCCAAGGGGCTGGAAGACTACGATCTGATCAATGCAGGCAAGCAGCCGGTGACGCTGCTCGCAGGAGGGGCCTATTTCCATCACGCCGACAGTTTCGCGATGATGCGTGGTGGCCATCTGGACATTTGTGTGCTCGGGGCCTTCCAGGTCAGCGCCACTGGTGATCTGGCCAATTGGCATACCGGCGAAGCCGATGCCATTCCCGCTGTGGGAGGCGCCATGGACCTGGCCATTGGTGCCAAGCAAACCTGGGTCATGATGGACCTGCTCACCAAACAGGGGCAGAGCAAGGTGGTGCAGGCTTGCACCTACCCACTGACCGGCATCGCCTGTGTCAAGCGCATCTACACCGACTTGTGCACCCTGGCCTGTACGCCGCAGGGTTTGCAAGTCATTGACACCGTGCCCGGCCTGAGCCGTGAAGAACTGGCACGTATCATCGGCTTACCGTTTATCGATTGACGAGGGAGACACACCATGACGCAAGCTTTCATCTGCGACGCCGTTCGCACCCCCTTTGGCCGTTACGGCGGCGCGCTCAGCAGCGTGCGGACCGACGACCTTGGCGCCATTCCGCTCAAGGCTCTGATGGCGCGCAACGCCAAGGTGGATTGGCAGGCCGTGACCGACGTGATCTACGGTTGTGCCAACCAGGCCGGCGAAGACAACCGCAATGTGGCGCACATGGCCAGCCTGCTGGCAGGCCTGCCCATCGATGTGCCTGGTGCCACCGTGAACCGCCTGTGCGGCTCGGGCCTGGACGCGATTGGCACAGCCGCGCGCGCCATCAAGGCGGGCGAGGCCCTGATGATGATCGCTGGCGGCGTGGAAAGCATGAGCCGCGCCCCCTTTGTCATGCCCAAGGCCGACAGCGCCTTCAGTCGCGCCAACGCGGTGTATGACACAACCATTGGCTGGCGTTTCATCAACAAGTTGATGAAGGAAAAATACGGTGTCGACTCGATGCCCGAAACCGCTGAGAACGTGGCCACCGATTTCAAGATCGAGCGCGAAGCGCAAGATCGCATGGCCCTGGCCAGCCAGATGAAGGCCGTGGCCGCGCAAAAAGCCGGTGTGTTCGACGCCGAGATCACGCCAGTCACCATCCCTCAGAAAAAGGGCGATGCGATTGTGGTCAGCCGCGATGAGCACCCGCGCGAAACCAGTCTGGAGGCGCTGGCCAAGCTCAAAGGCGTGGTCCGCCCGGATGGCACGGTCACTGCTGGCAACGCCAGCGGTGTCAACGATGGTTCATGCGCCTTGCTGTTGGCCAGCGAGGCCGCTGCCGCCAAGAATGGCCTGACCCCGCGCGCCCGCGTGGTGGGCATGGCCACGGCCGGTGTGCCGCCTCGGATCATGGGCATCGGTCCTGCGCCGGCGACGCAGAAGGTGCTGGCGCTCACAGGGTTGTCGCTGGCGCAGATGGATGTCATTGAACTGAACGAAGCTTTTGCCGCGCAGGGCCTGGCTGTGCTGCGTCAATTGGGTCTGCAAGACGATGATCCTCGCGTCAATCCCAACGGTGGCGCGATTGCCTTGGGCCACCCACTGGGGGCCAGTGGCGCGCGTCTGGCCACCACCGCTGTGAATCAGTTGCACCGCACCGGCGGCCGTTACGCGCTGTGCACCATGTGCATTGGCGTGGGACAAGGCATTGCGCTGATCCTCGAACGCGTTTAAGCACAACACAGAGGCACCCGCCCCGGGCTGGGCTGGTGTTTTCCCTCTGCACGGACGGCGTGTCTGGGGCTTCAATCAAGGTCTGACCTTGAAGGAGTCTGGATGCGCCGTCTATTTTTAGGGATTCGTGCAGGCCTGCTGGCCGCTGTGGTGTCAACGCTGGGCTGTGCCTGGGCGGCATGGCCGGACAAACCCTTGAAGATCGTGGTGGCGTTTCCACCTGGCAGTTCCACCGACATCGTGGCCCGTGCCCTGAGTGTCCCCTTGTCTGAGGCATTGGGGCAGCCCGTCGTGATCGAAAACAAACCCGGTGCAGGCGGCAACATTGCCACGGTGGGTGTGGCGCGCAGCGCGCCGGATGGCTACACATTTCTGATGCACAGCGTGGCCTACGCGGTGAACCCTTCGCTTTACAGCAAGGCGGGCTACGAGGTTGGCAAGGACCTGACGGCCGTGGCCCTGGCGGCGGTCTCGCCCAATATTTTGTTTGTGCATCCCAGTGTCAAGGCCCAGACCCTGCCCGAATTGTTGGCGCTGTCCAGAACCGAGAAGCTCAGCTATGCGTCCTCAGGCAATGGCACGACCACTCACCTTGGTGCGGAATTGCTGTTCCGCAATCTGGCCAAAGTGGAGGTGCAGCATGTGCCTTATGCGCCGGCCTCGGCGGCCAATGCGGTGGTGAGCGGCCAGGTGCCATTGGGGTCGACCTCGATTCCGCCTGTGGTGCAACTGGCCAAGGCTGGCAAGGTGCGTGCGATCGCGGTCACCAGCCTGAAACGCAGTGGCGCCTTGCCGGAGGTGCCCACGGTGGCGGAGTTAGGCTATACAGGCTTTGAGGCCAATACCTGGTTTGCCTTGTTTGCACCGCAAGGCACGCCGGAAGAGATATTGCTACGAGTGAATGCCGAGATCAACCGGATTTTGCAAACCCGTGGCGTGTCCGAAGGTTTTGCCGCGCAGTCGCTGGAGGCCATCCGCATGGACCGTGCGACGCTGGAAACTTATATGGCCTCGGAGGCCAGAAAATGGGCAGGTGTGGTGCAGCTCACCGGTGCCAAGGTGGACTGAGCCGATGGTGAAAAACTGATTTTCGGCTGCGTCCTTGCCAGCGCCGGAAACCTGCCCTGATACTCATCATCTGATCATCAGCGAGGAGCTGCTTTGAACCTTGTTTTTATGGGCATGGGCAAGATGGGCTTGCCCCTTGCGCGTCATTTGCAAGCGGCGGGCTACGCCGTGACGGTGCATGATCCGGACATTCATCGCCAGCGCCTGGCGCGCGATGCGGGACTGCGCGTCAGCGAGAGCCTGGCGGCAGATCTCAAGCTGGCCAGCATGGTCCTGTCGTCGTTGCCCCACGACGAGGCTTTGCGCGAGGTGGCGCGCCAAGTCTGTGAGGGTACGCCTGCCGGTGTCACCCTGGTGGACACCAGTACCGTGTCGATGCAGGTTTCTGACGAGGTTGGGCAGTGGTGCAAGGCATCGGGTCACCCTTATCTGCGCATCACGTTGTCGGGCAACAACCACATGGCTGAAGCGGCACAACTGACCGTGATGGCGTCAGGTCCGCAAGCCACGTACCAGGAGGTGCTGCCTTTGTTGAAGTGCTGGGGTCCTCATCAGTTTTACCTGGGTGAGGGCGAGCAGGCGCGTCTGATGAAGCTGGTGGTCAACCTCATGATTGTCCAGACCAGTGCGATGCTGTCGGAAGCTTTGGCCTTGGGACGCAAGGGCGGTCTGGATTGGGAGAGCATGTGGCAGGTGATTGCAGCCAGCGCTGTCGCGTCGCCGATTGTGAAGGCCAAATCTCTGCAACTGGGCCAGCCGCTGCTGGTGCGCGATTTCACGCCCACTTTCACGGTGCACCAGATGCTGAAGGACCTCGAACTGATTCTGGGGGCAGGCAAGGCGCTGCAGGTGCCGTTGTCGCAAACAGCAACGACCCAGCAATGGATGCTCTCGGCCATCGCCCAGGGCGACGGTCAGCAGGATTACGCCACCATCATCAAGGTGCTGGAACGCGCCAGTGGATTGAACTCATGAAAGACTTTGTTTACGTCAGCCAACCCCAGCGTGTGGTGTTCGGTGCCGGCAGCCTGCAACATCTGGCGCGCGAAATCGACGCCTTGGGCGCGCGCCGTGCGCTGGTGCTTTGCACGCCCGAACAGCGTGCCAGTGCCGAACAAGTTGCCGACACCCTGGGAGATCGCGCTGCCGGTATTTTCGACCGCGCCGTGATGCATGTGCCCATCGAGACCGCGCGTGAAGCACGCGCCGAGGCGCAGCGGCTGGGGGCCGATTGCGCCGTGGCCATTGGCGGGGGCTCCACCACGGGCCTGGGCAAGGCGATTGCGCTGGATTCGGGCTTGCCGATTCTGGCCATTCCGACCACTTATGCAGGCAGCGAGATGACCACCATCTATGGCATCACCGAGGGTGGCCAGAAAAAAACCGGTCGCGATCCGCGCGTGCTGCCCCGTACCGTCATTTACGATCCCTTGCTTACCCTTTCATTGCCGGCAGGCCTGAGTATCACCAGTGGCATCAACGCGATGGCGCATGCGGCCGAGTGCCTGTACGCAGTGGATGGCAACCCCATCATGGATTTGTTGTCGGAGGAGGGCATCGCTGCGCTGGGAAAGGCCTTGCCTGTCATTCACAAGGACCCCGCCAATCTGGAAGCACGCAGCCTTGCGCTCTATGGTGCCTGGTTGTGCGGCCAGGCCCTGGCCAACGCCGGCATGGCCCTGCACCACAAGCTGTGTCACACCCTGGGGGGCAGCTTCAACCTGCCACACGCCGAAACCCACACCATCGTCTTGCCACACGCCCTGGCCTACAACGCGCCGGCCATCCCTGGCGCCCTGGCCCGCATGTCCCGCGCCTTGAACTGCGAGGCCCGCGGCCTCACCGTGCCCCAGGCCCTGTATGACCTGGCCCACGACCACGGTGTCCCCGTCGCCCTGAAAGACCTCGGCCTCACCGAAGCAGACCTCAACAAAGCCCTCGACATCGCCCTCCAAAACCAATACCCCAACCCCCGCCCCCTCGAACGCGCCCCCCTGCGCGACCTCCTCTACAACGCCTGGAATGGGGTCAGGTCTTGAGTTTTGCCTTTTTTCTGTGGATAACTGGTCAGTGAACGACCACCGGTACTTCGGTGGCGGGGGGCGTGTTGCGGCTTCGGCCGCAGCGCACGATGCCGTCGATCATCACCATGCCCACGCCTGGAATATCGCCTAGCTGAACGCTCTCCAGCAGCGTGCGGCCTGCCGTGTGTTGCGCCCGATCCATGAACACGAAGTCGGCAGCTCGGCCCACTTCGATCAAGCCGCAATTCAGATGGCGGATACGTGCCGTGTTGCCCGTGGCAAAGCAGAACACCAATTCAGCGGGAATGTTGGCCAGACTGGACAGCAGTGCCACCATGCGCAGCATGCCCAGCGGCTGCACGCCAGAACCTGCAGGACCGTCGGTTCCCAGGATGACCCGGTGCGGGCATTTCAATTCCAGTGCCGCTTTCGCCGCCGCGATGGCGACACGCTCATTGCCGTTGTGCACAATTTCGATCGCCCGGCTGGATTTCTCGCACAGCTCACAGACATGGGCTTCCGGCAGTGATGTGTGACCGCCATTGATGTGCCCGATCACATCGGCGTCAGCTTCCAGCACCACATCCTTGTCAATCAGCCCCGAGCCAGGAATGGACGGTCCGCCGGTGTGGATGGTGCTTTGAATCCCGTGCTTGCGCGCCCAGGCCACCATTTCCTTGGCTTCATAACCCGCCTTGACCGAACCCAGCCCCACTTCACCCAGCAGCGTCACACCGGCATCGGCCAGGTCTTTGAAGTCTTGTTCGGTCATGCCTTTTTCAATGACTGGCGCACCCGCGATCACTTTCACGCCACCGGGGCGGAAGTTGTCGAACGCGCGTTGCGCCGTGATGGCCAGTGCCTTCAATCCGACGATGTCTTTGGGGCGCCCAGGCAAATGCACTTCACCTGCGGAAATCATGGTGGTCACACCGCCATGCATGGTGGAATCGATCCAGCCCAGTTGCCCCTGGCGTGGCGTCCAGTCGCCAAAAACGGGATGCACATGGCTGTCGATCAGGCCCGGCGCGACGCAGGTTTTCCTGGCGTCGATGACGGTTTTCGCGCCCTCGGTGTCGCAGTCCTTCTCTTTCCCGACAGCGGTGATGAGTCCGTCATGGATGACGATGGTGTCTGCGTCCAGAATGGGCTGATCGATGTCGCCCGAGAGCAAGAGGCCGATGTTGCGTATCACCACCTTGCCCGATTTTTCTTCAACCACTGCTGTTGCCATGTTGTGTCTCCTGTGAAGTGTGTAAGAGGTCAGCGCCGCACAATGCGCAGCACCGATTCGGTGACGAACGCTTTCCAGCTTTGCACGTTGCGCGGGTCTTCGAGCGATTCGCCCAGAAAAGCCGTCAGCGTGTAGCGGTTGGACATGTAGAAATAACCGGTGGCCGCAATCAGCAGGTACACATTGCGCGCATTCAAGTCCTCGCGAAACAGCCCTTGCTGTGCGCCGCTTTGCAAAATGCGCGCAATGATGTCAATGGCTGGCGAAGAGTATTCGGACGCGCGTGGCGACTTGCTGATGTGACGCCCCTGGTGGAGGTTCTCCGTGTTCAGCAGGGTGACGAACTCGGGGTGCTTCTGGTAGTACGACAGCACAAAGTCAATCACCTCTTTCAAGGCCTGAACCGGGGCGTCGGTGTTCAACCGCAGATGCGACTCGGCTTCGTTCATTCGACGGTAGATGCCCTCGATCACTTCGATGAACAAGCCTTCCTTGTTTCCGAAGTAGTAGTAAATCATCCGGTCGTATGAGTTTGCCGCCTTGGAGATTTTTTCAACACTGCCACCGTCATAACCGTATTTGGCGAAAATTTTGGTGGCCGCTTTCAGAATACTGTCGCGGGTTTGCTGCGCAGACTGCTCCCGTACGCCGAGCTTGCGCTTGGCCTCGGCGCCAGTCTGTCGGGTGGCCAGGCGAGCTGCGGCCGAAGTCGCCGAAGGCGAGGAGCCCGTGCCCCGTGATGCGCGAGGCGTCGAGCGGGGACGGGGAGTGGCCATGGCGGATCCTGCTTACTGGTCGGCGAAAGCCCGCTCGATCACAAAGTCGCCGGGTTTGCTGGTGTTGCCTTCTTCGAAGTCACGCTTTTCCAGCATGACTTTCAGATCTTTGAGCATTTGCGGGCTGCCACAGATCATGACGCGGTCGTTTGCCGGATCCAGATCGGGCAAGCCCAGGTCTTTCATGAGCTTGCCGGAATCGATCAGGTCGGTGATGCGGCCCTGGTTCTTGTAGGGCTCACGTGTGACCGTGGGGTAGTACAGCAGCTTTTCGCTGACCATCTCGCCCAGCAATTCGTGCTTGGGCAAGTCTTGCGTGAGGTAGTCGTGGTAGGCCAGCTCTTTGACTTCGCGCACACCATGCACCAGGATCACTTTCTCAAAGCGTTCGTAGGTTTCGGGATCGCGGATGATGCTCAGGAACGGCGCCATGCCCGTGCCCGTGCTGAGCAAATACAAATTCTTGGCGGGCAGGAGGTAATCGATCAGCAGGGTTCCCGTGGGTTTGCGGCCGATGATCACGCTATCACCCACCTGGATGTGCTGAAGACGCGAGGTCAGCGGACCATCGGGCACCTTGATGCTGAGGAACTCCAGATGCTCTTCATAGTTGGCGCTGACGATGCTGTAGGCACGCAGCAAGGGCTTGCCATTGACTTGCAGGCCAATCATGGTGAAGTGGCCGTTGGAGAACCGCAGGGCCATGTCGCGGGTGGTGGTGAAACTGAACAGACGGTCGGTCCAGTGGTGGACGGACAGAACTTTTTCCTGGTGCAAAGCGCTCATGGTGTGTGGAACGTGTGATGCGACAAAACCTCGGGCAGACCCCCTTGTCGCGTGGATCGGGATAGTCTATATTGTAGACTCATGTAGCGTTCACAACATCAAATTGGATGTTGAAATGCTGAAAAGTTCACCACTTTACAACAGCGCTTCCAACCCAGTGCACATAAGCATGTGTCGAATTTTGAATAAGACCTTATGACCCAGTACACCCGAGGCGATGGGCTGCCCGGCCCGGAAGGCGCCGCTGCGCATCTGGGCATTGAACGCGCTGCCCCCCGCAACGAGAACATGGCGGGTAACAAGGTGGAGTGCAACGCTTGCCCTGTGCTGTGTCAGATTTCCGAAGGCCGGGCTGGCGCGTGTGATCGCTATGCCAATCGTCAGGGCGTGCTGGTGCGATTGGACCCGGTGGTGCTGCTACACAAAGATATCCACAGCCTGACAGGCAAAACGCAAGACCTGACCCCCAGTGAGGCGCAGGTGGTTCGGGGGCAGGAGGTGGAGCGGGGGGTGTTTGTGACGGGGGTGGGGGCGTCGACGACGTACCCGGATTACAAGCCGGCGCCGTTCATTGTGGCGTCGAAGTCGCGAGGGGTGGATCTGGTCACGGTGGTGACGGAAGGCATCTTCAGTTATTGCAGCCTCAAAGTGAAGATTGACACCGACCGCTATCTCGGTCCCGAGCAGGCCGTGGTGCGTTGTCGTGGCGAAGCCGTCGGGCATGTGACCACGGCCGAGTATGGCTCGCAAATGCTGAGCCTGGGGGGGGTGCATCACCTGACCGGTGGCAGCAAAAAGGAAGGCCGCGTCACGGTGGAGATGATGCAGGCCCTGGGCAACCATGAGGCGGTGGAGGTCAGCATTGAAGGCGGCTCCACCGTGGTGCTGCAAGCGGGCAAGGCACCCATCGTCAACGGTGTGCCTGAGCAGCGCATGCGGGTGGGCTGCGGCTCGGCAGCCATCGGTATTTTTGCGCAGCAGTGGCTGGGATTGTGTGATGAGGTGGTGGTGGTCGACGATCACATTACCGGCGTTCTGAGTGAGCACCAGGCCGGGCGCTGTCTGAACATCCCGCCCAGCGGGATCAAGATCAAGGGCCGCAAATCCACGCCAGGCCGGTATTTCCAGGTGGCCAACCCCGGTACGGGGTGGGGTGGCACAGACATTGAAGACCCATTGCAAATCCTGGAGGCCTGGGACCCGGATGTGGCCTGGCCTGGTTTGCGCCTGTTGATGACCTCGACCACGGGCGAGCATGCCGCCTGGTATGTGCTGGATGCGAAACTGCAGCCACAGGCGCAGGAAATGCCTGCGGCTGTGCGTCAGGTGGTGGATCGCATTGGAGAGAACTGCGAGCCGTCCCTGGTGTCGGTGCTGTTCCTGGCGGGTGCGGGTGGCAGTTTGCGTGCGGGTGTGACCGACAACCCGGTCCGTCTGACGCGTGCCATCAAGGAGGCCTTGGTGAATGTCACCTGCGGTGGCGCGCCCTCTTACGTCTGGCCGGGGGGTGGTATCACACTCATGGCCGATGTGACGCGCATGCCGCGCGGCAGTTTTGGCACGGTGCCCACGCCGGCCATCGTGGCGCCGATCGAGTTCACCATGAAGCTCTCGGATTACCAGGCATTGGGCGGACACATGGGTTTTGTGCGCAGTCTGGACGACACTTTGAAGCATGGCGCCTGGCACAACGATGGCGCGCCCACCCAGTTGCGCTGGCATGCGGCTCCCCCGGGCGCACAACCCTGGCCGCTGGACAACCCGCCCATGCTGGGCTGAAATACATGCAGGCCCAACGTCAACCCTTGAGCGATGCGCGCTGGCATTTCCAGCACGGTCCCATTGATTTGATCGTGTGGGCGGACGGTGATGCGCAAGCGGTGGAAACGGCGCACGAAGATGCCTGGCTTGTGTTTCAAGACGTACTGCCAGCTTTGGTGCGTGAGTTGCCGGTGCTGCGACAAGCTGTGCAGCCTGCCCAGGCCAACCCGCTCAGGGGTGAGGTGGCCCAGCGCATGTGGTCTGCGTGTGCGCCGTTGGTCTGTGACCGCGAGGAGGGGTTCATCACGCCGATGGCTGCGGTTGCAGGCGCGGTGGCCGAGGAGATCCTGAAATGCTTTGCCCGCGCTGGGGTTGACCGCGCATGGGTCAACAATGGTGGCGACATCGCATTGCACCTCACAGATCAGCAATCCCTGCGCATCGGGCTGGTGGCGGACATCGCACGTGCCCTGGCGCATTCCCCGTGGGACGACCTGTTGCTCGATGGTCATCTGGATCTTCACGCGGATTTGCCAGTGCGTGGTGTGGCCACCAGCGGATGGCGAGGGCGCAGTCAGTCCTTGGGCATCGCAGAAAGCGTCACCGTGCTCGCGGCAACTGCAGCCCAGGCTGATGCCGCTGCGACCTTGATTGCCAATGCCGTGAATGTGGATGACCCCCGGATTGAACGTTGCCCAGCCGACCAGGTGCGCGATGACACCGATCTGGGCAGCCGCCTGGTGACTTTGCATGTGCCTGCGCTGGACCCCGGGCAAGTCTTGATCGCTTTGCAACGCGGGCACGCGTATGCTGAGCGCTTGCGCGCGCAAGGCCTGATCTATGCCGCATTGTTGAGTTGTCAAAGCCAGTTTTCATTTTCCGGGCATGAAGCCTGCTTGACCTGATGGAGAGATTTGCCATGAAAGCCAAAATTCGGAAGATCATTGTCCAGCTGGACGAAACCCATCTCGAAGGTGGCCGCCCGGTGGCGCCCGTCACACGCCGCGCGCTGGCCATGGCGGTGATTCAAAACCCGTATGCCGGGCGTTACAGCGAGACCCTGGACGAATTGATCGAGATGGGTGAAGAGCTGGGCGCACTGCTGGGGCAGCGTTGCGTGCAGGCCCTGGGCATTGCACCGGAGCAGGCGCACAGTTATGGCAAGGCCGCGATTGTGGGCGAGGCGGGCGAGCTGGAGCACGCGGCTGCGATTCTTCATCCCAAATTAGGTGCACCTTTGCGCAAGGCTGTCAGCAAAGGCGCCGCACTGGTGCCTTCCGCCAAGAAAAGGGGCGGCCTGGGCGCAGCCATCGATGTGCCTTTGGGGCACAAGGATGCCGCATTTGTCCGTAGCCATTTCGATGCCATCGAGGCGCGCGTCAGCGATGCGCCGTTTGCCCAGGAGATTGTGGTGGCCGTGGCGGTCACCGACAGCGGCCGTCCGCATCCGCGCATCGGTGGCTTGCAGGTCAGCGAAATCGTGGGCCAGGATGGCTTGCGATGAATACTGTGTTTGTTTTGCGTTTTTTCACCCCCTCCAACTTTCACTGAGGAGCTTCCATGAAACCTTTTCGCACTTTGACTCGGGCCGCCGCCGCCCTGGGCCTGGCCTTCGGGCTGTCGTCCGTGATGGCGCAAGGCGTTATCAAGATCGGCGAGATCAACAGCTACAAGGCGCAACCAGCCTTCCTGGATCCGTACAAAAAAGGCATGGAACTGGCCGTGGACGAGATCAATGCCGCGGGTGGCGTCAATGGCCGCAAGCTGCAGTTGATCATTCGCGACGACAATGCCACACCGGGTGACGCCGTGCGTGCGGCCGAAGAGCTGATCTCGCGCGAGCAAGTGGATGTGCTGTCTGGTGCTTTCCTCTCGCACATCGGCCTGGCCCTGGCTGACTTTTCAAAGCAGAAAAAGTTTTTCTTCCTGGCGGGCGAACCGCTGACCGACAAGATCGTCTGGCAAAACGGCAACAAATACACCTTCCGTTTGCGCGCATCCACCTATATGCAGTCAGCCATGCTGGTGCCTGAGGCGGTCAAGCTGAAGAAGAAACGCTGGGCGGTGGTCTACCCCAACTATGAGTATGGTCAATCGGCTGTCGCCACTTTCAAGCAACTGCTGAAGGCTGCGCAACCTGATGTGGAATTCGTGGCCGAGCAGGCGCCCGCCTTGGGCAAAGTTGATGCCGGTGCGGTGGCACAGGCGCTCGCTGACGCCAAGCCCGATGCCATTTTCAATGTGTTGTTCGGTGCCGATCTGGCCAAGTTTGTGCGCGAGGGCAACACCCGTGGTCTGTTCCAGGGCCGAGAAGTGGTGAGCCTGTTGACCGGTGAGCCGGAATACCTGGACCCGCTGAAAGACGAAACCCCCAATGGCTGGATCGTCACAGGCTATCCCTGGAACGGCATCAACACGGCCGAGCACAAGGCGTTCCTGGCTGGCTATCAGAAGAAGTTCAATGACTATCCCCGCCTGGGTTCGGTGGTGGGCTACACAATGATCCAGGCCCTGGCTGCCGGCATCAAAAAGGCTGGCAGTACCGAGACAGAGAAGCTGGTCACGGCCTTCAGTGGCCTCACCATGGACAGCCCGTTTGGCAAGGTGAACTTCCGTGCACAGGACCATCAGTCCACCATGGGTGCCTTTGTGGGCAAGACCAAGAACGACAACGGCAAGGGCATCATGGTGGACTACCGCTACCTCGATGGCGCAGCCTTCCAGCCCAGCAATGACGAAGTCAAGAAACTGCGCCCTGCAGACTGACAGGTTTGGTTCATTTGAATTGATGTGACGATATGGATGTTTCCGGCTTGATCGTGCAATTGCTCAATGGCTTGGCCGGAGCATCATCACTCTTCCTCGTGGCCGCTGGGCTGTCACTGATCTTCGGGGTGACCCGGATCGTGAACTTCGCCCACGGCTCTTTTTTCATGTTGGGCATCTACCTTGCGTACTCGCTTGTCGAGCATGTGGGTCGCAAGCTGGGCCTGGCCTGGAGTTTCTGGTGGCTGCTGCTGTTGGCGGCGGTGATCTCTGGTGTCCTGGGCGCGCTGGTGGAAATTGTGCTGCTGCGGCGCATCTACAAGGCGCCGGAGTTGTTCCAGTTGTTGGCTACTTTTGCGCTGGTTCTGGTCATCAAGGACGCGGCTTTGTGGGTCTGGGGACCGGAGGATTTGCTGGGGCCGCGTGCGCCAGGCCTGGCCGGTTCAATCGATATTCTGGGCCGTCGTTTTCCTTCTTATGATTTGTTGTTGATGGTCATTGGTCCGGCCGTATTGGGCTTGCTGTGGCTGCTGCTGACCCGAACCCGTTTTGGCACGCTGGTCCGTGCGGCAACCCAGGACCGTGAAATGGTGGGCGCGCTGGGCATCCACCAAAGCTGGCTTTTCACGGGTGTGTTTGCCTTGGGGTGCACTTTGGCGGGTCTGGGCGGTGCGCTGCAGTTGCCACGCGAACCGGCCAACCTCGGTCTGGACCTGCTGACCATTGGCGATGCCTTTGTGGTGGTGGTGGTCGGTGGCATGGGCTCGATTCCTGGCGCCTACGTGGCGGCCCTGTTGATTGCCGAAATCAAGGCGCTGTGTGTGGGCATCGGTACGGTCGAGTTGTGGGGCATTCCGTTTGCATTTTCCAAGCTCACCCTGGTGGCAGAGTTTCTGGTGATGGCTGTGGTGCTCATGGTCCGTCCCTGGGGTTTGATGGGCAAACCTCAAAGCCCTTCGCGCAATGCCGCTGTGGCCGAGTCCCCTCTGGTGCTGGGTGGCCAGGCGCAAAACCTGGTCTGGGCCCTGTGCGCGGTGGTCTTGCTGGCCCTGCCGTACCTGACGGCGCAGTCGCCTTACACCACGGTGCTGTCCATTGATCTCATGACAGCCGCCTTGTTTGCCTGCAGTCTGCACTTCATCATGGGGCCAGCCGGCATGCATTCCTTCGGTCACGCGGCCTACTTTGGCCTGGGTGCCTATGTGGCGGCGTTGCTGGTGTTGCGTGCAGGCTTGCCCATGGAGCTGACCCTGGTGCTGGCGCCTTTGCTGACGGCAGGTGCGGCGGTGATCTTTGGCTGGTTCTGCGTGCGCTTGTCTGGGGTTTACCTGGCGATGCTGACGCTGGCGTTTGGCCAGATCCTGTGGTCCATTTGCTTTCAGTGGGACAGCTTCACAGGTGGCAGCAACGGCCTGACAGGTGTCTGGCCCAGCCCCTGGCTGGCGGACAAGAAAAACTATTACTACCTCACACTGCTGCTCACGGCGCTGGGCGTTTACGCCTTGCGCCGCATGTTGTTTGCACCCTTCGGTTATGCCCTGCGTGCCAGCCGCGACTCGCTGTTGCGCGCAGACGCCATCGGCATGAATGTCAAGCACTTGCAGTGGGCTGGCTTTGTGGTGGCGGCCTTGTTTGCGGGTTCGGCCGGGGCCTTGTTCGCGTTTTCGAAAGGCAGCATTTCACCGGACAGCATGGGCGTCTCCAAATCGGTCGATGGTCTGGTGATGGTGTTGCTGGGGGGCGTGCAGACCGTGGTGGGGCCCTTGGTGGGCGCCATCAGTTTCACCTGGTTGCAAGACAGTATTTCCCGCAGCACCGATTACTGGCGCGCCTTGCTCGGCGGCACCATGCTGCTGCTGGTCATTGCCTTCCCCCAGGGGCTGGCGGGCTTTGTGCATCATTGGCTGGCCCACCGTCGTAGCGCGCGCTCGGCTGCAGCGCAGGGAGGTGTGGCATGAGTTTGCTCACAGTGCAGGGCCTGGGTAAATCGTTTGGCGGCAACCGCGCGGTCGACGATGTGTCGTTCAGCGTGGCGCCCGGCGAGTTGCTGGCTTTGATCGGTCCGAATGGTGCCGGCAAGTCCACCACCTTCAACATGGTGAATGGCCAACTCACACCCGACAGCGGCTCGATCCGACTGGATGGGCACGAGCTGATTGGACGACGGCCGCGCGAAGTCTGGCAGATGGGCGTGAGTCGCACCTTTCAAATCGCCGAAACCTTTTCATCCCTGACCGTGGCGGAAAACGTGCAGATGGCCTTGCTGTCCGACGACAACCGCCTGTTCTCGATGTGGCGTCGCGCCACCCACTACCGCAAGGACGATGCACTGGCCTTGCTGGCCCAGGTCGGCCTGGTTGGACAAGCCGACCGGCCCTGCAGCGAGTTGGCCTATGGCGATGTCAAGCGGCTGGAGTTGGCAATTGCCTTGGCCAACAAACCACGCCTGTTGCTGATGGATGAACCCACCGCGGGCATGGCGCCTGCCGAGCGCAACAAACTCATGGCCTTGACGCGTGAGCTGGTATCCCAGCGTGGCCTGGCGGTGCTGTTCACCGAGCACAGCATGGACGTGGTGTTTGGTTTTGCCGATCGCATCATCGTGCTGGCTCGTGGGCGTCTGATTGCGCAAGGACAGGCGCAGGACATTCGCCAGCATCCCAAGGTGCAGGAGGTTTACTTCGGCAGCGGCAAAACTTTTGAGCGCGGAGCCCACGCATGACGAATGCATCGAATTGTTTGTTGCAGACCCAAGGGCTGAATGCCTGGTATGGCGCTGCTCAAATCCTGTTTGACGTGAACCTGCAAGTGGGGCGCGGTGAAGTGGTGGCCCTGATGGGTCGCAACGGTGCGGGCAAGTCCACCACGCTCAAGGCCATCATGGGCATGATGCCGCGTCGCAGTGGCCGCATCTCCTTTTTAGGCCAAGACATGTCCGCCAGTCAGCCTTATCAGGCGGCGCGCCAGGGTTTGGGTTTTGTGCCGGAGGATCGTCGGATTTTTTCAGAGTTGACCGTTCTAGAAAACCTGAGCGTCGGCCGTCAGGGACCGCGTCAGTTCCCCGACGGTACGCCTGCGCCTTACTGGACCCACGAAAAACTCTTCAAACTCTTTCCCAATCTGGGCGAAATGCAGGAACGGGCCGGAGGGCGCATGAGCGGGGGCGAGCAGCAGATGCTGACCGTGGCGCGCACGCTCATGGGCAACCCCTTGCTGGTGCTGCTGGACGAGCCTTCCGAAGGCGTGGCGCCAGTCATCGTCGAGCAGATGGCCGACATGATTCTGGCGCTGAAGGCCGAAGGCGTGAGCATTTTGCTGTCCGAGCAAAATCTGCATTTTGCGCAATGGGTGTCTGATCGCGCTTATGTGCTGGAGAAGGGGCAGATTCGTCACCAGGCCAGCATGCAAGCCTTGGTCGACGATGACGAGGTTCAACGCAATTACCTCAGTGTCTGAGGACGTGTTCTGCGGATGAGCTACGCCAAGCGCCCAGACACTTTGCTGCAACTGACCGTCAATGGTCAGCCGCACAACCTGAGCGTGTCGCCTGCAACGACTTTGCTGAATGTCTTGCGCAACGACCTGGGCTTGAATGGCCCCAAGCTGGGCTGTGGCCTGGGGCAGTGCGGTGCTTGCACGGTCTGGGTCAACGGGGTGGCCGCCCGGTCCTGCGTTTTGCCAGCCCAGGAAATGGCGGGTCGTGAGATCACCACCCTCGAAGGCTTGGGGTCACGGGATCAGCCGCACCTGGTGCAGCAGGCCTTCATCGACGCCCAGGCCGCGCAGTGCGGTTATTGCCTGAACGGCATGATCATGATGGCGGCACTGCTGCTGCGCGACAACGACGATCCCAGTGATCATGACATTCGCTGCGCTCTGTCGGCGAATTTGTGCCGTTGCGGCACCCACATCGAAATCATGCAGGCTGTTCGTCTGGCGGCCCAGCGGCTGCGCGAACAGAAGAGGGGCACCTCATGACGCTTTGGCGCGCCCGCCAGGTGCAGACGCGTGCAGAAATCCTGCAAGCACAGGGTGTGCTGCGTGTGCTGCGCCCGCCCATGGTGGCTCCCCCCGCTGTGAAGGGGCAACCCAGTTTCGTGGCCAGTGATCCTTCCGAAGGCATGGAAGTGCTGATTGCTGTCTGGGACGATGGCAGCGTCACTGCCCTGCACGGCCACGTGGACCTGGGCACGGGGCTGCGCACCGCATTGACCCAGGTGGTGGCCGAAGAGTTGGAAGTGCCCATCGAGCGGGTTCACTTGCTGATGGGCAGCACGTCGGCTGCGCCCAACCAGGGCGCGACCATTGCCAGCACCTCCTTGCAAATCCACGCGCAACCTTTGCGCGTGGCAGCGGCGCAAGCACGCCAATGGCTGCTGGCGCAAAGCCCACAGGCAGTGTCGGAATGGCCGCGCTGGGTGCCCGCAGCGGGCCTGGACCTGATGCTGGACCTGAGCACGCCAGTCAAACCGCCACAGGACTACCGTGTGGTTGGGCAAAGCATTCCGCGCGTGGACATTCCTGGCAAGGCCACAGGCGAAGCCATGTTTGTGCACGATCTGCGCATGCCCGGCATGTTGCATGGGCGCGTGGTGCGCCCCCCGTATGCGGGCGCCGACCATGGTGACTTCATTGGCCAGACGCTGGAGTCGGTGGATGCCTCTTCCATTGCACACATTCCCGGCATTCGCGCGGTGGTGGTGCAGCGTGATTTTGTCGGTGTGGTGGCCGAGCGCGAAGAACATGCCGAGCAAGCCCAGCGCGAACTCGTGGTGCACTGGAAGCCCTGGCCAGGCATGACACCTGTGGACGATCTGGCACAAGCCCTGCGCACCAACCCAAGCACACCGCGCGAGCTGGTCAATGAAGGCAGTGTGGAAGAAGCGCTGGCGCACGCCGATCAAATGTTTGAGAGAACCTATATCTGGCCCTACCAGATGCATGCCTCGATCGGTCCATCCTGTGCCGTGGCAGTGTGGCTGCAAGGTCAGGATCCGCAAGCGCCTGGACTGCAGTTGCGGGTGTGGGCGGGAACACAGAACCCGCATGTGTTGAGAGCCGACCTTGCGCGCCTGATGGGCACGCGCGATGTGGACGTGGATGTGGTGCGCATGGAAGCCGCAGGCTGCTATGGACGCAATGGTGCCGATGACGTGGCCGCCGATGCGGCCTTGCTGGCCAAGGCCGTGGGTGCGCCCGTGCGCGTGCAATTGACGCGCGAGCAAGAGCATGCCTGGGAACCGAAGGGCGCGGCACAATGGATGCAGGTCCGTGGTGGCCTGAACGCCGATGGCACGCCCGCTGGCTACGATTTTCAAACCGCTTATCCCTCCAACGGTGCACCCACGCTCGCTTTGCTGTTGACGCGGACCATCGAGCCGCTGGCCCAGGCATACGAGATGGGGGACCGCACTGCGCGTCCTCCCTACGACTATGACGATCTGCGTGTCACGGTGAATGACATGGCACCGATCCTGCGCGCCTCCTGGTTGCGAGGGGTGTCCGCCTTGCCGAACTCGTTCGCGCATGAAAGCTATATCGATGAGCTCGCCACCGCTGCCGGCGAGGATCCTGTGGCTTTCCGTCTGCGCCTGCTCTCGGACCCGCGCGCGCGAGAACTGGTGCAAGCCACGGCAGAACGTGCCCAATGGATCACGCACACTGAGCCTCGGCAGCAGGCCGCACGGGGCGAATGGTTGCAGGGTCAGGGCTTTGCCTATGCACGCTACATCCACAGCAAATGGCCGGGATTTGGTGCCGCCTGGGCGGCATGGGTGGCCGATGTCGAAGTGCATCAGAAAACCGGTGAGGTGCACGTCAAGCGTGTGGTGGTCGGTCATGACGCGGGCCTGATGGTGAACCCCGATGGTGTGCAACACCAGGTGCATGGCAATGTGTTGCAAACCACCAGCCGTGCCTTGAAGGAGCAGGTGCAGACCGATCCGGTCACTGGCGTTGTCACCAGCCAGGAGTGGGGCAGTTACCCCATCCTCAGCTTTCGCGAAGTGCCGGTGATCGAGGTGATGCACATGCCGCGACCCGATCAGCCTTCACTCGGGGCCGGTGAGTCCTCCTCGGTGCCGGGCACAGCTGCAATCGCGAATGCGATTTTCGATGCCACCGGTGTGCGTTTTCGCCAACCCCCGTTCACACCCGAGGTGGTGCGTGCCGCTTTGAATCCTTTGCCTGACGCCTCGCGTGAAGCTTCGGTGCCACCTGTTCAGGAAGTACCCCCCTCGGCGGCACCCCAAGCGCGTCAGGGCTGGGGGCGGCGCTGGAAGCAATGGACCGGGCTGGCTCTGGGTGCTGTCACAGTGACCGTGGCCGGTCTGGGCTGGCGCAGCAGCCTGCCGCAGGTGCATCGCATCGACACCTCGGCCTTCAGCGCACAGCAGCTGGCACGCGGCCAGCAACTGGCAGCTCTGGGCAACTGCGCGGGCTGCCATACCGCTGAAGACGGTGTGCGCAATGCCGGTGGCCGACCGATGCATACACCCTTTGGCACCGTCTACACCACCAATCTCACGCCAGACCCCGAAACTGGCATAGGTCGCTGGTCCTACCGCGCTTTTGAGCGTGCCATGCGTGAAGGGATTTCGCGCGATGGCCGCCATCTGTACCCTGCGTTTCCCTACACCGCCTTCTCCCGCATGAACGACGAGGACATGATGGCGCTGTACGCCTGGCTCATGAGCCAGCCTGCGGTGTCTTCCCAGGCGCCCGCCACCGAACTGCCGTTCCCGTTCGGGTGGCGTCCCTGGATGGCTTTGTGGAATGGTTTGTTTCACACCGGACTGCCACTGGAAACCAACACCCAGCAATCGCCGGCGTGGAACCGGGGGGCTTATTGGGTGGAGTCACTCGGCCATTGTGGCGCCTGCCACACGCCGCGCAACGCGCTGGGCGCGGAGCGTGACACCGTGGCTTACCTGCAAGGGGCCCAGGTGGATGGCTGGGAAGCGCCCGCGCTCACTGCGCTGAATCGTGCGCCCGTGCCCTGGACCGAGGAGGCCTTGTTCCGTTACTTGCGTCAGGGCCACACGCCGCACCATGGTGCGGCTGCGGGGCCCATGGCGCAAGTGGTGCGCGAGCTTGCTGCCGTCCCCGACGATGTGATCCGGGACATGGCCGTGTATCTGGCTTCCCTGTCCGCGTCGTCCTCAAGCACGATGGCGCCCGAGTTGAAGGCGCGTCAAGTGGTGGCCCAGGCGGCGGACCGCGCACCAGCGCCCACCGCCGCACAGCGTCAATTCGAAGGCAGTTGCGGCGCCTGTCACCACGAGGGCGAAGGTCCCCGATTGTTGGGCCAGAATGTACCGCTGGCCTTGAACACCAATGTGCACAGCGAGCATCCTGACAACCTGATTCAAATCATCCTGCAAGGACTGCAGGCACCGCCTTCGCGTGACGTGGGCTTCATGCCCAGTTTTCGCCACAGCCTCAACGACGCGCAGATCGCCGAGATCGTGGGCTGGATGCGTGCGCGGTATGCGCCTGAGCGCCCCGCCTGGGATCATTTGCAGGCACGGGTGGCGCAGCTGCGCGCTCAGTCGCGGCCGTAGCCCAGCACCTGTCGCCAGACGGTCTGGGCTGAGTCCCCGCTGTTTCCCCGCCAGGCCACGATCTGGTCGGGACGGATCAGGGCCAGCGGTTGTTCGTACAACGCCAGCAATGCCGGATCGGCATGGTGAACCACTTTCAAGTCGGCACCGCAGGCCTGTGCTGACTGGACCCACGCGGTGACATCGGGCGGTGTCGGGCCCAGGACGAGCAGTGTCCATTCACGGTGGAAAGTATCGAACAGCGATACCCCATCGGCCAGCCAGGCATGCGGTGGCCGCCCACCGGGTTTGGCCGTGGGTGTGTAGACGTTGGGTTCGTCGGGCGGGATGGGGCTGTCGTCCGATGCGATCACCGGGGAGCCGTCGTAGCGTCCACCAAAGGTCACCCCGGGAATGTTGAACTCCAGGCGCACATGGGCGTTGAAATGTTCGCTCGCGTGGGCACGTGCCGCCACGCCCTCGGGAGAGTCACTCTCCAGGGCCGCAGAGGCAGGGTACAAACCCACTGAATCGGCAAACCGCCGGGCATAACCGGTGTTGCGCTGGGCGAGCATCTTGCGCTCCAGGGCGTAACTGTCGAGCAAGGCAAGCGGAGACTGTCCGCGCAAGACCGCCGCCAGTTTCCAGGCCAGGTTGACAGCGTCCTCAACGCCCGTGTTGTAGCCCAGGCCGCCAGTGGGAGTGAACAAATGTGCCGCGTCGCCAATCAGGAAGATCCGACCTTCGGAGAGTTTCTGCGCCACCAGCGCATGACCGGCCGTCCAGGTCTGGTGCGACAGCACTTCGATGGGCAGGTCACAGCCCAGGGCCTGGTGCACCACCCGTCGCGCGTCGTCTTCGGTCCAGGTGTCCGCATCTTCACCGTCGTGGATGGCCGCGTGAAATGCGAATTCGGACACGCCATCCACCGAGGCCAGCAAGGCGCGGCGCTCTTCGTTCACGGTCACATACATCCAGGCGCGCGGATGTGGCATGCGCTCGTAAAACGTGGGCGCACGCAGGTACACCGCAAACATCTGGCCGCCCATGTAGCCGCGCTTCATACCCGTCGCGCCCTCGTATGACACGCCGAGTTGGTGGCGCACGCTGCTGCGCGGGCCATCTGCCCCGATCAGGAACTGCGCCTTCACCTGTACCTCGGGGCCGCTTTCGTCGGTGGGGCGAATCACAGCTTCGATGTGCGTGCCACAGTCGCGGTGACGAAGCAACGTCCAGCCATAGCGAATGTCGTTGTCTGGCCACTTTTCAGCATGACGGCGCAAGACAGGCTCGACATATTTTTGAGAAATCCGATGCGGCAACTCCGCCGCGCTCCAAGACCCAACCATGGTACGGATGGCTTTGACCGCCTGTGCCGCCGTAGGCAAAGACAGGCGTGCCAGCTCATGATGTGTCAGACGGGTGAAGTAGGCGATGTCGGTCGGATGGTCCGGTGGCAAGCCCAGCGCCCGAACCTCCTGCACAAAGCCCAGTCGCCGATAGTGCTCCATCGTGCGGGCCTGGGTTGCATTGGCCTGCGGGTTGAAAGCGGTCGAGGGTTTGGCATCCACCAGCAGGCAATGGATGCCGCGCGGGCCGAGTTCGTTGGCGAGCATCAGGCCGCTGGGGCCGCCACCGATGATGAGTACTTGGGTGTCGATCATGTGGGATTGGCAAAACGGGTGGTCCATTTGCGCTCGAAGCCCTGGGCCAGGAAACGCTCGGCCATGAAGTCCACAAAGGTGCGGACCTTGGCCGACAAGTGCTTTCGGTTCGGATAGGCGAGGTTGATGGTGAGTCGGGGCAGGTCCCAGTCTTCCAGCAATGGCACCAGGCGACCGGCCACGATGTCTTCGTAAACAATGTAACTGGGCTGCACCAGAATGCCCAGGCCATCCAGTGCAGCAGCACGCAGGATCTGGCCGTCATTCGACTCCAGCAGCCCCTTGGCATGCACGGTGCTTACTTGCCCATCGCGTTGAAAGCGCAAGTCGTTGGGCGTGTTGGCATACGTGTAGATCAGCAATTGGTGACGCTGCAAATCGTCCAGCGACCTGGGAAAGCCATGCTGGGCCAGATAGCGCGGTGATGCGGCCAGCACACGCCGGGTTTCCGCCAGACGACGGATTGTGATGTTGGAGTCAGGCTCGAATTCGCGGGTGCGGATGGCCACGTCGATGTTGTCATCGATCATGTCCTGGTAGCGGTTGGCCGCCTCCACATGCACATTCACCAGCGGATAGCGTTGTGTGTACTCACGCAGAATGGGCGCCACATGGTGCATGGCGAAGGACAGCGATGCCATGATGCGCAAGGTGCCGCTGGGGTTGACGGTTTTGGCGTTGACCGCCTGCTCGGCATCTTTGAGCTCGGTCAGGATGCCTTTGGCGCGCGAAAAAAATTCTTGTCCGGTCTCGGTCAGGAACAATCGCCGGGTGTTGCGCTCGACCAGCCGTGCCCCCAGCCGGTCTTCCAGCGCAGACAGATGCCGACTGGCCGCTGCATTGGACAGCGACAGGGCTTGCGCTGCGCGGCTCAGGCTGCCGGTCTCGGCCACCTGGACAAAAAGTTCGAGTTCAGTCCAACGGTCCATGGGTTTTCCGCTGCGTGGAAAAGTAATTTGCCGCAACGGCGTTGGCGCGATTGTGCGTCGCTTTTACAGTGGATGACAGACAATGCAGAAAAATCACGCATCTAAGGCGTCACCTGGAGGACAGCATGGACAAGACAATGGAACAGCAACTGCGCATTCGGCAACTGGTGGAGAACTGGGCGGTCTGGCGTGATGCCGGTCTGTGGGACCGGTTTCGTACCGTCTGGCACGAGGATGGCGTGATGATGGCCACCTGGTTTCAAGGGCCTTTTGAAGAGTTCATCCGTGTCACGATTGAAGGCTGGAACAAGGGCGTGAGCATTCTTCATTTCCTGGGCGGCTCGTCCATCGATGTTCAAGGCGCCCGCGCCATTGCCCAGACCAAGATGACCATTTCGCAACGCGGCCTGGTGGAGGGCGTGCTGTGTGACGTGGTGTGCACCGGACGTTTCTATGATTTCTTTGAAGAGCGTCAAGGTCGCTGGGGCCTGGTGCACCGTCAGCCGATTTACGAGAAGGATCGCATTGACCCGGTCGATCCTGCCGCGCATCTCACACTCGATCCGGCGGCGCTGGCCGAATTTCCCGAAGGCTACCGGCACCTGGCTTACATCCAGACACGCATTGGCTACAAGGTGAAGATGGACATGCCCATGCTCAAGGGCGAAAAGGTGCAGGACCTGTACCGCCGCGGCGCGAACTGGCTGGCGGGTCAACCGCTGGAGCGCTGAGCATGGCCATCACTCGACGTACCTGTCTGGCCATGGGCGGTGTCTGGGCCGGCGCAAGCAGCGGCCTGGCACTGGCACAGGAGTCTTATCCCAGTCGCGCAATTCGTGTGATCGTGCCGCAGCCCCCGGGTGGCGGCTTTGATTTCGTGGCCCGTGTGCTGGCCGACAAGCTGGCGCAGACTTTCAAGGCGGGCGTGGTGGTGGAAAACCGCACAGGCTCCGGCACCCTGGTGGGCACTGATCTCGCGGCCAAAGCCGCGCCCGACGGTTACACCTTGCTCATGGGCTCGGTGTCCAACCTGGTCCTGAATGTGGGCCTGTTCAAGAACCTGAGCTACGACCCGCTGCGCGACTTTGAGCCCATTGGTCTTGCCGTGGGCTACAGCTACACCTTGCTGGCGCGTAAGGATTTGCCTTTCAACTCACTGGCGGAAATGGTGGCGCATGCGCGCGCTCACCCCAGTGCGCTGAGCTTCGCTTCGGCAGGCAATGGCTCGGGGCAGCATGTGCTGGCCGCGGCCTTATGGCATCTGGCGGGCGTGCAATTGACCCATGTTCCGTACCGGGGCGCACAGCCGGCCTACACCGATTTGCTGGGGGGGCGTGTCGATGTGTTTTTCGATTTGTCATCCACCGCACGCCCTCATGTGGAGTCGGGAAATCTCAAAGCCCTGGCGGTGTCGGGTGCGCAGCGCCTGAGCATGCATCCCCAGGTGCCCACGGTGCGTGAAACCGGCGTGGCGCCGCTTGAGCTGGAGTCCTGGTTCGGCTATTTTGCGCCGGCCAAAACGCCTGCGCCGGAGCTGGCCCGCTTGCGTTCTGAAATGCGAAAAGTCATGCAAGCGCCTGATGTGATTGAGCGCTTTGAGAAAGCGGGTGGTCGTCCTCTGTCCCTGGTGGGCGACGATGCACGTGCGGTCTGGCGGCGCGATCTGGAGCGCTGGATTCCGCTGATGAAAGCCGCAGGGCTGCAACCTGAATGACGTAGGAGTAAGCACCATGAGAAACTTGAACCAAGACAACATCACGCAGGCCGTGATTGCCAGCTTTTCCAATACGCCCGATCCGAGGCTGAAGGAAATCATCACCAGCCTGGTACAGCACCTGCATGCCTTCGCCCGCGAAGTGAAACTGACCGAGGACGAGTGGTTCAAGGGCATTCAATACCTGACCGCGACGGGACACAAGTGCACCGATGTGCGCCAGGAGTTCATTCTGCTCAGTGATGTGCTGGGCTTGTCCATGCTGACCATTGCCATGAACCAGGACAAGCCCCCAGGATGTACCGAAGCCACGGTGTTCGGCCCTTTCTTTCTGGAAGATGCGCCCAGTTACAACCTGGGGGACGATGTGTCCAACGGCGCCAAAGGTGCGCCGTGCTGGGTCGAAGGCTCGGTGCGTGGACTGGGTGGCGAACCCATTCCGAACGCCACCATCAATGTCTGGCAAGCCGACGAGGATGGCCTGTACGACGTGCAGTACGAGTCGCTGGGACACTCGCAGGCACGCGGCATCATGAAGTCCGACAACGCGGGGCGTTACTACTTCAAGACCATTGTGGCTGAGCCGTACCCCATCCCGGTGGATGGGCCGGTGGGCACCTTGCTCAACGCCACCCAGCGTCATCCCTGGCGTCCGGCCCACCTGCACTTCATGGTGGAGGCGCCAGGTTACGAGCGCCTGATCACCCACGTGTTCCGCGACAAGGACGCGTACCTGGATTCCGATGCCGTTTTCGGCGTGCGCCAATCTCTGGTGGCCGACTGGCATCAATTGCCCGATGGCAGCTTCCGCATGGATTACGACTTCGTGCTGAACCCGAAATCGTCAAGCTGATTGCCCATGGTCAAACACATTGTCATGTGGAATGTCCGGGGGCAAAACGCCGAGGAGAAAGCCCTGGGGATTGCGCGCCTGAAGCTGGCTTTTGAGGGCTTGCGGGACAAGATTCCAGGTCTTCAGCATCTCGAAATCGGGGTCGATACCAGCGCGGTGGACTACGCTTGTGATGTGGTGCTTTATTCCGAGTTTGAATCGCAGCAGGCCCTCGATGCCTATGCGGTTCACCCCGAACACCTGCGGGTGCGCAACGAACTCGAAGGCCTGCGCATCGCACGCCATCAGGTCGATTACGTGCCGATCTGAACGCCCGAGGTTGCATTGACCGCGTGGTTCATCACCGATCCGGCTTTCTATGCGGCAGCGATTCCTGCCGTGCTGTTGCTGGGCATCAGCAAAAGCGGCTTTGGCTCGGGCTTTGGCGCCTTGGCGGTGCCACTGATCTCCCTGACGGTCACCGTGCCGCAGGCCGCTGCCATTTTGATGCCGGTGCTGTTTGTCCTGGATGTCCTGGGGCTCAACGCCTACCGGCGCGGTTATGACCTGGCCTTGCTGAAATTCCTGGTGCCCTGCGCCTTGATCGGTGTGACGCTGGGATTTGTGCTGTTTCGCGAAATGGACGCTCACCTGGTGGCTGGGCTGGTTGGGGTGTGCACCTTGCTGTTTCTGGCGCAACGCCTGCTGTTCCCGCCGCGGGCGGACGCACCGCCACCGCCGCGCTGGCTGGGCGCGATCCTGACGGTGACCTCGGGCTTCACCAGCTTCATTGCGCATGCGGGCGGCCCCCCCCTGAATGCCTACGTCTTGCCATTGCGATTGCCACCGTTGACTTTCACCGCCACCATGGCTGTGCTGTTTTTCTTCGTGAACATGGCCAAATGGGTGCCGTATGCCTACCTGGGTTTGCTGGACTGGCGCGGACTTGGAACGGCATTGATGCTGTTGCCCTTTGCCCCTGTGGGGGTCTGGGTTGGCTTGCGTGTGGCCAGGGTGATTCAGCCGAAGTTGTTTTATCGCCTGGTGCACCTGGGTCTGTTTCTGACAGGTTGCAAACTGGTGTGGGATGGTTTTTTCAGTGGAGCGCAGACATGAGAATTTTTGAAACCCTGCAAGATCTTGCGGCCTGTGTTGGCCAGGAGGTGGCCGTCAGCGATTGGATGCCGGTGACCCAGGCCCAAGTCAATCAATTTGCCGAGGCCACCGGCGATCCGCAGTGGATTCACGTGGATGTGGCGCGTGCCAGTCAAGGCCCCTTTGGCGGCACGATTGCCCATGGGTTTCTCACGCTGTCCATGTTGCCCAAATTCTTCGAGAGCTCGTTTGACATCCGCCAGACCAGCATGGGCATCAACTATGGCTTGAACCGGGTGCGTTTCACCTCGGTGGTGCCGGTGGGCTCGCGTTTGCGCGGTCGCATGACCTTGAAAGCCGTGGAGTGGATTGAGCAAGGTGGACTGCAAATGACCTGGTCGGTCATTGTCGAGCGGGAAGGGCACGACAAACCGGTGTGCATCGCGGAATCCATCAGCCGCCGCTACCCTTGAGCGCGCTTCAGTCGAAGCCTTGCTGTCGCCAGGCCTCGTAGACCACCACCGCCACCGTGTTGGACAGGTTCAGGCTGCGCTGACCTGCGCGCATGTTCAGGCGCAGGCGCTGGGCGGCGGGAAAACTTTCGCGAATGTCGGCGGGCAAACCGGCTGTTTCGCTGCCAAAGAATAACCAGTCGCCCGGTTGAAATGCCGTGGCATGTACGCTGTGCTCACCGCGCGTGGTCAAGGCAAAACTGCGTGCCGGGTCGGGCTTCATGGCCTGTTGAAATGCGGCCCAATCGGCATGCCGCCGCACCTCGGCATACTCGTGGTAGTCCAGCCCGGCGCGCCGCATCAGGCGGTCCTCCATGGAAAAACCCAGCGGCTCGATGAGGTGAAGGCGACAGCCCGTGTTGGCAGCCAGGCGGATCACGTTGCCCGTGTTGGGCGGGATTTCGGGATGGACCAGAACAATATGAAACATCCCCCGAGCTTAACTTTTCTCCAGCAGGGTTGGGGTGGGTGCCTCGGTCCGTGCCAGCACCAGGGTGGTGATATGGCGCACCTCGGCATGGCGCAGCACCCGACACGCTGCTGTGAGCGAAGCCCCCGTGGTCATGACGTCGTCAACCAGCACCACACGGGCCCCACGCAGGCGTGAACGGTGCTGAGGCGCGAGCACAAAACTGCCAGTCACATTGTGCAAACGCTCTTCGCGTGACAGCTCGGACTGTGCAGGTGTATCACGCCATTTTTGCAGCCAGTTCACATGCACGGGGGTTGGCAAACCCCGACATGCCGAACGGGTCAGCAACAGGGCCTGGTTGTAGCCACGGGTGCGCAGGCGCTGCGCCGACAGTGGCATGGGCAGCACGCATGTGGCCTGCTCCAGGGCAGATTCGACCCAGGGTGCGTGGCGCATCAGGTGTCCCAGGCTGCGGGCCAGACCGAGGTCGTTGTGAAATTTGAGTCGCGTCACGCAGGCCTGCCAGGGGTAGTCGTAGTCCACCGCACACAAACAGGTATCCCACAGCGGGGGATGGGCCTGGCAGCTGGGGCACAGCGTGGTGGCCGCAGGCAAGGCGCAACTGCGACAGCGAAGTCGGGGCTGGGCGAAGTGCTGGACGCAGTTCTCGCACAGGGCCGGACCGGGCCACTGGTGGCAGATCAAGCATTCCGAAGGCAGGTTCATCCCCCAATATACTGCCCCCCTATGTCCGAAAAGCCCCAGAACAACCCTGTCAACGCTGCACCACCCACGGTGGATCCGCGGGCGGCTGCCCGTTGGTGGCGTGGCGTGCCGGGCTTGCAGGACCCGACAGATGCCTGGCTGCATGACGAAGTCGCACGGCGCATGGAGGATCGTCTGCAATGGATTCGCCTGCAACCGAAGCGCTGGATCCACTGGATGCCCTCGCTGGGGGGGCTGCAGGCGCATGCGCGGCTGTTGCAGCGCTATCCCCAGGCCCATGCGCAGGTCGTGGAGTCCTCCAGTGTGCGACAGGCCATGACCCGGGCGGCACTGCAGCCACCCTGGTGGCGACGCTGGGCTCAGTCGATGCCCGATTTCCAGGCGCCTGAACCTGGGCAGGCTCAGATGGTCTGGGCCAACATGCTGCTGCACGGCAGCGCCGACCCGCAGGGCCTGTTCCAGGCATGGCACCAGGCGCTGGCTGTGGATGGTTTTGTGATGTTTTCCTGTCTGGGGCCTGATACCTTGCGCGAATGGCATGCCATGTACCGTCAATTGGGGTGGCCGCCTGCAGGGGCGTCTTTCACCGACATGCATGACTGGGGCGACATGCTGATCCATGCCGGCTTTGCCGAGCCGGTGATGGACATGGAGCGCATCACACTGACCTACGACAGTCCTGAGAAAATACTGGCCGATCTGCGTGGGTTGGGCCGCAATCTGCATCCGCAACGTTTTGCCGGCTTGCGTGGCAAAACCTGGCGCACGCACTTGCTGGCGGCCATGCGAGAACACCTGAAAGCACCCGACGGCAGTGGCCGGCTGGCGCTCACTTTTGAAATCATTTACGGGCATGCGCTGAAACCGGCGCCCCGGGTGCCGTTGGCACCGCAAACTGCGGTCTCGCTGGCGGACATGCGCAGTTTGCTGAACCAGCCGGGCGGGGCCAAGAAAGGCCCGCCCGCGACTTGAAACATGGATGGGATAGGCTTTTGAGTTTGGCATCGGAAAAAAACGTTTCGCGTTATCGCACCTGGGTGCGAGGGGGCGTGGCATTGTGTCTGGGGGTGTGCATGGTCCTGGCTGCGTTGCAGGGGCGCCTGCATTTGTCGCAGGCAGATCAGCGATGGGCCCTGCAAGCGGCCATCGATGCGGGTTCGCAAGCACCTGAACTCGATACGCTGGCCTTGCTGGGTGACACTTCGGTGTGGTCGCAAACGCACCGTCGTGTGGCCCTGGAGGGTTTCTGGCTGGCGCAGTACACAGTCTTTGTTCCGCGCGCTGATGCGCGTGGCCGCGCCGGCTTTGATGTCATGACGCCCTTGCAGCTGGACGCCAGTACGGCTGTATGGGTCCAGCGCGGCTGGGTGCAAGCTGATGCGCAGCAGAACCAGCCGCGAATGGATTTTGAAACCGATGGCAGCGTGATTCGCTTGCAAGGGCGCATTGCGCCGGAACCCACGCCGACTCCAGCGGCTGCAGCGTCATCAGGCCCACCAGGGTTTTCCAAGGTTCGGCAGAATCTCAATCTTGCCCAGTTGCGCGAGGAAACAGGTGTTCAATTGCAAGCGCTTGTTTTGCAAACCGATGCACCGGACGAAGGCCTTGCTCGCGAGCTGCCAGCGCCAGCGGATGCTGCCGAGCAACACAGAACAACTGCACAGCGGTGGTTCGGGTTGGCGACCGCGCTGGCGGCGCTGTTTCTCTGGTTTTTCATCATTCAGCCACTTTTCCATGCAAGACGCCCGCGCAGTTGACACTTTTTTGAGCCAGGCATGAGCGTGAGCCTTTACAACCTCAGTCCTGTGGGCCACCTTCTGATCATGGGTGGGGTGTTGGCTTTGGGGCCATTGACCTGGGTCTGGCTGAGACATCGCCATCAAAGCCCGGGCGTGCGCGTGCGCCAATTGACATTGCTCACGCTTTTCCTGACCTTTGATCTGGTGATGTTTGGCGCGTTCACGCGTCTGACCGACTCCGGTCTGGGCTGCCCCGATTGGCCCGGTTGTTACGGTCATGCGAGCCCCGTTGGAGCGGATACCCATATCGCCGCGGCGCAGGCCGCGCTGCCCACCGGCCCGGTGACCGCGGCCAAAGCCTGGATCGAGATGATTCACCGCTACTTTGCCACGGCCGTGGGGGTGTTGATCCTGACGCTGGCGATCGATGCCTGGTGGCCGCGTCGCAGTGCGTCTGCGGTGCAGCGCCCGTCACGCAAGATCGCCAGCCTGACCTTGGTCTGGGTGATGATGCAAGGCGCTTTTGGCGCCTTGACGGTGACCATGAAATTGTTCCCCGCCATTGTGACCCTGCATTTGTTGGGGGGGCTGGTGTTGCTGGTGCTGCTGACCTGCCAGGCGGTGGATCAAAGTCGATCTTTGAATTTACAGAAAGACATCGCTGTCTCAGGCGCTTTGCGCAGGGGTTTGTGGGCAGGGGCTGGCTTGTTGCTCGTTCAGGTGTTGCTGGGCGGCTGGGTCAGCACCAACTATGCGGTGCTGGCATGCCAACAGTTCCCCTTGTGTCAGGGCAGCTGGTGGCCGGCCATGAATTTTTCGGCCGGTTTTGAAATCTGGCGTCCCCTCGGGCTGTTGGCCGATGGGCAGGCGATCCCGTTTGAAGCACTGACGGCCATGCACTACGCGCACCGCCTGATGGCTTATGCTGTGCTGGTGGTGTTGGGCGTGTTGGCCGTGGCGATGCGACGCCAGGGCCTGCAAACGCAGGCCCGTCTGATGCAATGGCTGTTGCTGTTGCAATTGCTGACGGGGGTCTCCAATGTGGTGCTGGATTGGCCTTTGCTGGCAGCCGTGCTGCACACGGGCGGCGCTGCTGCATTGAGTGTGACGCTGGCCTGGTCCTTGTGCGTCAGCCAGGCACAAGCCCCGGCTGGTCTGTCGCGTTGGCAGCAATTCAATGCACTCACCAAGCCCCGCGTGATTCAGTTGATTGTGTTTTGCGCCCTGATTGGCATGGTGCTGGCTGTGCCCGGCGTGCCCTCAGGGGCAGACGTGCAGCGCGCCTTGCTGGCTTGTCTGGGCATCTGGCTGGTGGCCGGTGCGGCGGCGGCCTTCAACTGTCTGGTGGAAAAGCAAATCGACGCACGCATGAAACGCACCGCCTGGCGTCCCACGGCCAAGGGGGAGTTGCGCGACCCCGAGACGCTGGCCTTTGCCGCGTTGCTGTGCCTCGTGGGCTCGGTCATTCTGTATGTGGGGGTCAACCCGCTGACCATGTGGCTGACGTTTGCCACCTTTGTGGGCTATGCCGTGATTTACACCGTCATTCTCAAGCCCTTGACCCCGCAGAACATTGTCATCGGAGGGGCCTCCGGTGCCATGCCACCGGTGCTGGGCTGGGCGGCCATGACGGGTGAAGTGGGGCCAGAGGCCCTGATACTGTTTCTCATCATCTTTTTGTGGACGCCACCCCATTTCTGGGCGCTGGCCTTGTACCGGGTGGAGGACTACCGCAAATCCGGTCTGCCCATGTTGCCGGTGACCCATGGCAATGCCTTCACGCGCTTGCAAATCTTGCTCTACACCTGGATGCTCATGGCCGCATGCATCATGCCCTACATCTATGGCATGAGTGGTGTGTTCTATCTGGTGGTGGCCTTGTTGCTGAGCCTGGGCTTTTGCGGTTACGCATGGGCCTTGTGGCGCAACTACTCGGATGCGCTGGCGCGCAAGACCTTCCGTTTTTCACTCATCCACCTGAGCCTGTTGTTTGCGGCTTTCCTGATCGATCACTACCTTTGAACTGACCCCGCCATGCTGAACCGACGCTCTCTGGGAATCACCGTACTGGCTTTGAGCCTGTTGGGGGCATGCTCACCCGACAAACCCGCATTCAAGTCGATTGACATCACGGGTGCAGATTACGCCAAAGGGTTCAGCCTGAAAGACCAGAATGGCCAGGCGCGGACCTTGTCAGATTTCAAAGGCAAGGTGGTTGTGCTGTTTTTTGGTTACACCCAATGCCCGGATGTCTGTCCCACGTCCATGAACGAGCTGGCCGAGGTCAAACGCCAGTTGGGGCCTGCCGGCGATCGTCTGCAAGGCTTGTTCATCACGGTGGATCCGGGGCGCGATACGCCGGACTTGCTCAAGGCCTACATGACCAATTTCGATCCAAGCTTCCTTGCCTTCAGCCCAACACCCGAGGAACTCGCCGAAGTGGCCAAGCACTACAAGGTGTATTACAAAAAGGTTGATGGCAAAACGCCCACCAGCTACACCATGGACCATTCGGCCGGCAGTTACATCTACGACCCAGAGGGCCATCTGCGCCTGTACAGCCGCTATGGCAGCGGCGCTCAGGCGCTGGCAGATGACATTCGCATCTTGTTGAAGTAGGCGCGTCGCCCGCGCCCGCTGCGCTCAGGCGTAGGCCTGTAGCGCGGCCTTCATTTTCTTCATGGCCGCGACTTCGATCTGGCGAATGCGCTCGGCGCTGACACCGAATTCTGCGGCCAGGTCATGCAGGGTCAGGCCACCCGTGCCATCGTCGTTCACCTTGAGCCAGCGCTCTTCCACGATGCGTCGGCTGCGCGGATCCAGCGCTTCCAGTGCGGTCACGATGCCGTCGCTGGCCAGGCGATCACGCTGACGTGACGCGATCACGGCAGTGGGTTCATGGCTGGCGTCACTCAGGTAGGCGATGGGGCCAAAGGCCTGTTCGCCATCATCGCTGGGTGAGGGATCCAGCAGGACATCGCCACCGCTCATCCGGGTTTCCATCTCGATGACTTCTTCACGTTTGACGTTCAGGTCACGCGCCACGAGGTCGATCTGTTCATCCGTCAGGCTGTCCCGGTGGGTTGCGATGTCGGCATCGCTGCCCGCATCAGCCCGAAAGCCTTGCTTCATCGAACGCAGGTTGAAGAACAGTTTGCGCTGGGCTTTGGTCGTGGCCACTTTCACCATGCGCCAGTTGCGCAGGATGTATTCGTGAATTTCGGCCTTGATCCAGTGCATGGCATAGCTGACCAGGCGCACACCCTGGTCCGGGTCGAAGCGCTTGACCGCTTTCATCAAGCCCACATTGCCTTCCTGGATCAGGTCGGCGTGCGGCAGGCCGTAGCCCAGGTACTGGCGCGACACCGACACCACCAGCCGCAGATGCGACATGATGAGTTTGCCGGCCGCTTCCAGGTCGTTGTCATTCTTCAGCTGGCGCGCGTAGGCCTGCTCTTGCTCCAGAGTGAGCATGGGCATGCGATTGACCGCCGTGATGTAGGCATCCAGGTGTCCCAGGGGAGGCACCAGTGCCCACGGATTGGCGACCAGCGCAGTGTTGGGTGCAGTCAGAGTCGTCATGTTTGTACGCCTTTCGGATACGAATGGCATGATATTAGCACTCTTGATGAACGAGTGCTAACACCCCTGTTGCGATAAGGGTAATCCCTTGTTTTTAGCCCAGCAAAGCGTCTGCGAATTCTCTGGCCGAGAAGGTTTGCAGGTCCTCCAGCTTCTCGCCAACACCAATGAAATAGACCGGCACGAGTGCGCCCTGCAGGCGTGCGCGTTCCCGTCCCCACAGCGCAATGGCCGCCAGCACCCCCCCCTTGGCCGTGCCGTCCAGCTTGGTGACCACCAGGCCGGTCAGGCCCAGGGCTTCATCAAACGCCTTGACCTGCGCCAAGGCGTTTTGTCCTGTGTTGCCATCAATCACCAGCAAGACTTCGTGGGGACCGCTGGGGTCGGCCTTTTGCACCACACGCTTGATCTTTTTGAGCTCTTCCATCAGGTGCAACTGCGTGGGCAGGCGACCGGCTGTGTCCACCAGCACCACATCGCGCCCACGCGCCTTGCCCGCGCTGACCGCGTCAAAGCTGACCGCCGCTGGATCACCGCCTTCCTGGCTGACGATTTCCACCTGGTTGCGATCGGCCCAGACCACCAGTTGCTCGCGCGCAGCGGCGCGGAAAGTGTCGGCGGCGGCCAGCAACACCGAAGCGCCGCTGTCGCTGAGGTGGCGTGTCAGCTTGCCGATGGAGGTGGTTTTGCCGGCGCCATTCACCCCGGCGACCATGATGATGGTGGGGTGGTGCGAGCCGATGACCAGGGCTTTTTCCAGCGGTTGCAGCAATTCGGCCAGGCTCTCGGCCAGCAGCGTCTTGACGCCCGCGGGGTCGGTGATTTTGGCGGCCTTGACCCGGGCTTTCAGATCGTCCAGCAAATGCTGTGTGGCTTGCACACCCGTGTCGGCCATGAGCAAGGCGGTTTCCAGCTCTTCGTACAGGTCGTCATCGATGCGGGTGCCGGTGAACACCTGGGCGATGCTGCTGCCCGTGCGCTGCAATCCACTTTTGAGGCGGGACAGCCAGCTGTTGCGCGCTGGCTGTGGACTGGGCGAGCTGGCCTGGGAACCTGAATCAGGTGCCGGGGCAGGGGTGGACTCGGTGGCTGACGGGGGCGGTGCTACCGGCGTTGGGGTCTTTTTTTTGAAAAAGCTGAACATGGACTCGGGGGTTTCTAGAATCAGGCCATTCGTGCGATGTTGCAAGAACTGCAGGTGACTCATTTTATGAAACGCTTTTCCTGGGGGTTGCCAATCTTGCTGGCGGCCTTTTTTGGGGGCTCTCCGGCCTCGGCGCAAATCCACCAAACCACGCTGCCCAACGGCATGACGGTCATTGTCAAGCCTGACCGGCGCGCGCCCACGGCGGTTCACATGGTGTGGTTGCGGGTGGGCTCGATGGACGAAGTGGACGGCGCTTCCGGGGTGGCCCATGTGCTGGAGCACATGCTGTTCAAAGGCACGCCCAGCGTGGGGGCCGGTGAATTCTCGCGGCGTGTGGCGGCCCTGGGCGGGCGTGAGAACGCTTTCACCAGCAAGGACTACACCGGTTACTTCCAGCAAATTCCAGCCGCCCGCCTGGTCGATGTGATGCGCCTGGAGGCAGACCGTTTTGCCCACAACCAATGGCCTGATGAAGAGTTTCGCAAAGAGCTGGAGGTGGTGAAGGAGGAGCGTCGCCTGCGTACCGAAGATGCACCCCGTGCCTTGCTTTACGAGCAGTTGAGCGCGGTGCAGTTCGTGGCCTCGCCCTACCGGCGCCCCATCGTCGGCTGGATGAATGACCTGGACGCCTTGCAGCCCGACGACGCGCGTGATTTCTACAAACGCTGGTACACGCCCGCGAACGCCACGGTGGTCGTGGTGGGGGATGTGGATGTGGCGCAGGTGCAGCGCTGGGCCAGCGACATCTACGGACGTATTCCCGCCCGCGCCGTTCCATCACGCAAACCGCGGGAAGAGCCGGTGCAGAATGGCTTGCGCCGATTGACCGTCAAGGCACCTGCCGAGCAAGCCTATGTTGCGCTGTCCTGGAAAGTGCCAGGCTTCAAGTCCATGGAGGCCACGCCAGGTAACCAGGACGCGCTGGCGCTGACCGTGCTGGCCGCTGTGCTCGATGGCTACAGCGGCTCCAGGTTGGACCGCCATCTGACGCAAGGTGCGGACCGGGTGGCCGATGATGCCGGGGCGTACCATGATTTCAGTGGGCGTGGTCCCCAGGTGTTTGTGCTGGAAGGCGTGCCTGCTGCCGGCAAAACGCCGCAGGCGCTGGAGGCCGCTTTACGCGAACAAGTGAGCCGCATCGCGAGTGAGGGCATCAGCGAAGCCGAGTTGAAGCGTGTGAAGGCGCAGTGGGTGGCACAGGCGGTTTACAAGCGCGACTCCTTGTTCAATCAGGCCCGCGAGATCGGTACTTACTGGGTGGAGGGCTTGCCGCTGGATACCAGCGACCGGCTGATTGAACTGCTGCGGGAGGTGACGGCCGAGCAGGTGAAGTCCGTGGCACAACGTTACTTTGGCGATGACAGCCTGACCGTGGCGCACTTGCTCCCGCAACCCGCCGATTCAAAAGCGCAACGCAAACCGGCGCAGCCCTTGCGGCACGGGGAGGCCACACGATGAAACGCAGCTTCATTTCCCTCACCTGCTGTGTCGCCTTGCTTCTCGGATTGGGGACAGCGGTCAGTGCAAGAGCAGGTCTGCCGATCCAGCACTGGACGGCGGCCAATGGTGCCCGTGTCTATCTTGTGGAAAGCCCGGCCTTGCCCATGGTCGATATTCAGATGGATCTGGATGCCGGTGCGCGGCGCGATCCTGCCGGTCAGGCTGGCCTGGCCAGCGTCACGGCGCAAATGATGTCCAAAGGCGTGCAAGCCCGGGGCCACCTGCCTGCGCTGGATGAGAACGCGCTGGGGGAGGCCTGGGCCGACCTGGGCGCCATGTTTTCGGTCAGTGCAGGCAGCGATCGACTGAGCCTGTCGCTGCGGACCTTGACTGTGCCGGATTTGCTGGAGGGCGCCATGGCCCTGGCTGCCCGCCAGCTGGCCCATCCCAGTTTTCCCGGCGATGTCTGGGTCAATGAACGCGCACGGACCATCGCGGCACTGAAAGAGGCTTACACCCGACCTGGTACGGTGGCGCAGCGACGCTTTGCGGCAGCAGTCCATGGCGGCCATCCCTACGGCAACGAACCCGATGAGCGCAGCCTGAACGCCATTCAGACCGCCGACATGCAGGCCTTCCATGCCCGCTACTTTGACAGTTGTCGCGTGCGTGTGAGCATTGTGGGTGCGATGAACCGTGCCCAGGCCGAGCAGCGTGTGTTGCAGTTGTTGGCAGGCTTGCCGTCCAGCCAGCCTTGTCCCACTCTGCCGGTAGTGGCTGAAGTGCCCGCTTTGACGCAAGCGCAAACTTTGCGTGTGCCGTTTGAGTCCGCGCAAGCCCATGTGCTGATGGGACAACCCGGCTTCAAGCGTGAAGACCCGGACTTTTTTGCCCTCACGGTGGGCAACTATATTTTGGGCGGTGGTGGCTTTGTCTCCCGCCTGACCGAGCAGGTGCGTGAAAAGCGTGGCCTGAGCTACAGCGTGTACAGCTACTTTGCCCCAGGCCTGCATGCCGGCCCTTTCACGGTGGGTTTGCAGACGCGCCCGGATCAGGCCGATCAGGCTTTGCAAGTGGCCCGTGACGTGGTGCGTGCCTTTGTCACCGAGGGACCGACCGAGGCAGAACTGAAGGCGGCCCAGGACAACCTGATGGGCAGCTTCCCCTTGCGCCTGGACAGCAACCGCAAGTTGCTGGACAACCTGGCCAATATGGCCTGGTACCAGTTACCCCTCGATTACCTGGATACCTGGACCGATGCGGTCGCGCGGGTCTCGGTGCGAGACATTCGAGCCGCCTTTCAGCGCAAACTGCAACCCGAGCGAATGGTCACGGTGACGGTTGGGGCCAAGCCTTGAAGGCAGGCGAAGTCCGTATCATCGGTGGCCAGTGGAGACGCACCAAGCTTTTGGTGCTGGACAAGCCTGGCTTGCGTCCTACGCCCGACCGTGTTCGTGAAACCCTGTTCAACTGGCTCGGGCAGGATCTGAGCGGCTGGCGGTGTCTTGATGCCTTTGCCGGCACGGGCGCGCTGGGTCTGGAGGCTGCGTCGCGCGGCGCACAGCATGTGACCCTGGTCGAGCAAGACCCGGCGCTGGTCGCGCAACTGAAAAAACAAAGCCAGCACTTGCAGGCTGCCAATGTGCAGGTGGTGCGTGGCGATGGCGTGGCTGTGCTCAGACAAGCGGCAGTGGGCAGTTTTGATCTGATTTTTCTGGACCCCCCCTTTGAGGGCGACTTGTTTGAAGCGGCCTTGCTGGCCGCACGTCAGGCGGTTCGACCGAACGGCTGGATTTACCTGGAGGCTCCCAGCGCCTGGTCACCTGAAGCGCTGGCCGAGAAAGGCCTGACATGCCACCGGCACCTCAAAGCTGGCATGGTGCATGCACATTTGCTGTGCGTTGCATAATGCCCTGAATGTTTATCCACAAGGACATGGCATGGCCTCTTCCGTGATTGCGGTCTATCCGGGCACCTTTGATCCCATCACTCTGGGGCACGAGGACATCGTGCGCCGTTCGGCCCGGCTTTTTGGCACCGTCATTGTCGCGGTGGCGGTGGCCCACCACAAAAAGACCCTGTTCACGCTGGACGAACGTCTGGCCATGGCGCGCGAGGCGCTGGCGGACTGCCCCAATGTGCAGGTTGCTTCCTTTGACGGATTGGTGCGCGATTTTGTGCTGCAACAAGGTGGCAAGGTGATGGTGCGTGGCGTGCGCTCCATGACCGATTTTGATTACGAGTTCCAGCTCGCTGGCATGAACCGGCATCTTGCGCCCGATGTGGAAACCATCTTTCTCAACACGCTCGACATCTACCAATGCGTGTCCAGCACGCTGGTGCGCGAGATCACCCTGCTGGGAGGCGACATCGCCAAGTTTGTCTCGCCAGGTGTGCTCCAGCGTCTGCAGGCCAAGCGTCGCGAATGCAACGGCACATGAGCGCCACCGAACTGCTGCTGATTCGTCATGGCGAAACAGACTGGAACCGAGCCTTGCGGTTTCAGGGACAGGTGGACATTCCGCTCAACGCCATTGGTCACACCCAGGCGCAGCGTGTGCGGGACCATTTGCTGCAATCGGATTGGGCGCAGGCCGTGCAGTTGCACAGCAGCGATTTGTTGCGAGCGAGGCAGACGGCCGAACCTCTGGCCAGTGCCTTGCCACGTGATTGCCATCCCCGCAGTGGCCTGCGCGAGCAAAACTTCGGCGTCTTCGATGGCTTGAGCGCCCATGAAATCCAGGCACAGCATCCTGCGCTGTGGACGCAGTGGCGCCGCTTCGATGCTGACTTTGCCTTGCCAAATGGCGAGAGCACGCGCCAATTCCATGCGCGCGTGATGGCGGACTTGCAGGACATAGCGCGCAGTCACGTCGGCGAGCGCGTGGTTGTGGTGACCCATGGTGGCGTGCTGGACATGGTCTGGCGCAGCGTGCACCAGCTGTCATTGAGCGGGCCGCGTCAGTGCGACATTCCCAATGCTGGCTTGAACCATGTGCGGATGGCCCAGGGGCGTCTGGAGATCGTCGCATGGGCGGCGACCCCTCACCTTGCGGGTTTGCCGCCACAGCCTGTTTACCGGCCACCGCCGGATGCGCTCAAGCCCAGCTCAACGCCGACAGGTCATTGACAAAAATCGGCATGTCTTTCCACAAGCCCCGAAGGTTCTTGTGTGCCACAGTCAGCCATTGAGGCTGGTACAAGAAGGCGTGGACTGCATCGTTGGCCAGCAAGCGCTGCGCCTCGCCCAGCAGCTTGGCACGGTCCGCTGCGCGCGGTGCGTTGTGAATACGCTCGAACAGCGCGTTGAACGCCGGTGATTCATAGCCCCAGTAGTAGCCCGGTTTGGCGAAGTTGCCCAGGTCAAAAGGCTCGACATGCGAGATGAGGGTGAGGTCGTAGTTTTTCTGGGTGTAGACACCACTGAGCCATTGCGCCCACTCCACGTTTTGCAGCTTGGCCACGATGCCGACCTTGGCCAGTTGCGCGGCAATCACTTCACCGCCCTGGCGGGCATAGGGTGGAGGCGGCAGGATCAGGCTGACCTCCAGTGGCGTCTTCACGCCAGCTTCGGCTAACAGCGCGCGTGCCTTGTCTGGATTGAAAGGGTTGATGCCCGTGGTGTCCACATACCCTGGTGCGCCCGGAACGTAGTGGCTGCCAATGGGCACGCCAAAGCCATCTGCCGCAGCGGCGATCACCGCTTTGCGGTCAATGGCGGCAGCGATGGCGCGACGCACGCGCACATCGTCAAATGGTTTTCGCTTGTGGTTCATGGCCAGCACGGTCTTGGCACGCGAGCCATTGGTCAGAATCTGAAAACGCGGATCGGCCTTGAATTGCGCCAGGCTGCGCGCAGCGGCCACACGCGGGAAGGCATCAATATCGCCTGACAGAAGGGCTGCCACTTGGGCAGCCGGGTCGGAGATGAAACGAAAGGTGGCCTTGCGCAACGCGATGGCTTTGGCATCGCGGTAGCCTTCCCAGCGATTCAAAGTGATCGATGCGCCGCGGTTCCATTGGCCGAGCTGGAAGGGCCCGGTGCCTACAGGCTTGGTGGCATTGGTGTCGGCGCTTTTGGGTTCGACAATCACCGCTGTGGCCTGGCCCATCAGAAACAGGAAGTCGGGATCGATCTGTTTGTTCAGGATCACCACGGTGTGTTCGTCGATCGCCGCCACGCTTTCCATGCCAGCAAAGGTGCGTTTGTCCTTGTTGGTGCTTTTTTCTGAAGCGGCACGCTCGAAAGAAAATTTCACCGTTTGGGCGTTGAACGGCTCGCCATTGTGGAATTTCACACCCTTGCGCAGGCGGAAGGTGTAGGTTTTGAGATCGGGAGAAACCTCCCAGCGCTCAGCCAGCAGGGGTTGAACCGAGCCATCGCTCTGGATTTTGGTCAGAGTCTCCAGCACGTTGTAGTGCACGATTTCAGCAATGGCAGAGGCCGCGCCTGCCGTGGGGTCGAGTCCAGGCGGCTCCAGCGTCATGGCCAGCGTCACCTGGTCTTTTTTGTTTTGAGCCAGGCCAGCCAGTGGCCAGCTTCCCAGGGCGCTGGCTGAAGCCAGGCCTACAAATTCGCGTCGTTGCAAGGTCATCGCAGTCTTTCGTTGTCTTTCAAAATTGTGGCACGGCCGCCACCAGCGCTTGTGTACACGGGTGCTGCGGGTGTTGAAACAGTGCCCGGGGCTCACCGCGCTCCACGATCCGGCCTTGCTGCATCACACAGACCTCGTCGCACAGATGCTGCACCACAGCCAGGTCATGGCTGATCAGCAGGTAAGTGATGCCAAAGCGTTCCTCCAGATCCATCATCAGATTGAGTACTTGGGCTTGTACCGAGACATCCAGGGCGGACAAGGGTTCGTCGGCCACGATGAGTTGGGGGCGGGTGATGAGCGCACGCGCCAGGGCAATACGCTGACGCTGGCCACCGGAAAATTCATGCGGGTATTTGTCCAGGTCGCTGCTGCGCAAGCCCACCTGGCTCAGCATCTCGGCAGCCTGATCGCGCAAGTCGGCAGGCGACAGTCCTGGCAGGGTGTTCAAGGGCTCGGTCACGGTGTGCAGGATACGCATGCGCGGGTCGAGCGAGCCGTAGGGGTCCTGGAACACCATCTGAAAATGCCGGCGTGTTTCGCGCAAGGCCCGTGCGCTCAGCGCATGAAGGTCCTGACCCTGGAAGCACACTTGTCCCTGCGTGGGTTTCTCCAGCGCCATCACCAGGCGTGCCAGAGTGGATTTGCCGCTGCCCGATTCGCCCACGATGGCCAGATGGCGGCCCGACCGCATTTGAAGGCTGACATCCGCCACAGCCACGGTGGGCGATCGCGTTGGCCCGTAGTGCTTGGCCAGCTGTGTCAGTTGCAACAATGGCGTGGTCATGCACTTCTCCAGCACAGTGCTTGCCGCGTGGGCGTCAAACGCACGGTGGGCGGGGAGATGTTGCGGCAGTCATCCTGCGCCAGGCTACAGCGGTCTGCAAAAGCGCAGCCGGGTCCGAGTTGGTGCAACTCGGGCACCTGGCCAGGCAAGGTGGGCAAGCGCATGCGCGGACCTGTCTTCAACGCCGCAGCGGTCCAGCTTGGGCGTGAAGCCAGCAAACCGCGCGTGTAGGGGTGCGCTGGTGAGGCCAGCACCTCGGCCGTGGGGCCTTGCTCTACCAATTGGCCGGCATACATCACTTTCAACTCGCGCACCTGCCGTGCCAGAACGCCCAGGTCGTGCGAGATCAGCAGCAAACCCATGCCGCGTTCTTCGACCAGGGATTGCAACAACGCCAGAATGTTTTGTGCCACCGTCACATCCAGCGCCGTGGTCGGCTCGTCTGCAATCAGCAGATCGGGGTCGCAACTCAGCGCCATGGCAATCATGATGCGCTGGCGCTGGCCGCCCGAGAATTGATGCGGATGGTCGCGCAGGCGTTGTCTGGCCTGGGGAATCCCCACGCGGTCCAGCAGATCGGCCGCTGTGGCCAGTGCTGCTTGACGGGACAGTCGGCGATGCAGGCGCAAAGGCTCGGCCACCTGGTCACCGACCGTGTGCAATGGGTTGAGTGCTGTCATCGGCTCCTGAAAAACCATGGCCCATCGATTGCCGCGTACCTGGCACCACTGCGCCTCCGTCCAGGCCAGGCATTCCTCACCTTGCCATTGCATGCTGCCGCGGGCCTGAGCCCCTTCGGGCAGCAAACCCATCAAGGCCAGCGCAGTCATGGATTTGCCGCAACCAGATTCACCCATCAGACCCACGGTTTCGCCACGGGCCAGATCGAAGCTGACACCGCGCACAGCATCGACCGCACCATGGGCTGTCTGGACCTGCACATGCAGGTTGTTCAAGCGCAGAAGAGGTGCGTGGTGGTTCATCGCTGGTGTGACAGTTTGGGGTCGAGCACATCGCGCAAGCCGTCGCCCAGCAGGTTCAGGCCGAGCACCGCCAGGGCAATCGCCACCCCCGGAAACACCGCGAGGCGGGGTGCCTGAAACAGCAAGGTCTGGGCTTCGCTCAGCATGCGCCCCCATGAAGGTTCGGGCGGTTGCGTGCCCAGGCCCAGATAAGACAGGGCGGCCTCGGCCAGGATGGCCAGCGCGAATTGGGTCGAGGCTTGCACGATCAGCACAGCGGCCATGTTGGGCAGCACATGGTCCCAGGTGATGCGCCAGCGGCCTTTGCCACAGGCGCGTGCGGCCAGCACATAGTCACGAGCCCAAATAGCATTGGCGCTGCCCCGAGTGATGCGTGCGAACACCGGAATGTTGAACAGGCCAATGGCCAGGATGGCATTGATCATGCCGGGCCCGAGCACGGCTGTGATGAGAATGGCCACCAAAATGGCAGGAAACGCAAAACTGAAATCGGTCAGGCGCATCAGCGTTTCTTCCAGCCAGCCATTCCAGGCAGCGGCGAGCAAACCCAGCGCCACGCCCACTGACAGGCCGATGCCCACGGCCACCACACCCACCAGGATCGAGCTGCGCGCACCGGCCAGCAGCAAGGCGCTCACATCGCGCCCCAGGTGATCGGTGCCCAGCCAGTGGGCGAAGGAAGGGGGCAGCAATTTGCGATCCATCTGAATGTCAGTCAGCGCATAAGGCGTCCAGAATGTGGACAACATGGCAGCGCCGATCAGAAGCAGCAGCAAAACACTGCCCAGCGCAAAACTGGGGTGACGCCAGGCGCGCGCGAGAAAACGTGGTTTCATCGTGCGAGGTTCCGCTGTTGCAGACGCGGGTCGATGACGGCATAGAGCAGGTCGACCGCGAAATTAATGAGGACCACCATCACCGCCAGCAACATCACTGCATTGCGCACCACGATCAGGTCGCGGTTGGCGATGGCTTGAAAAATCAGCCGTCCCAGCCCAGGCAGGTAGAACACGTTTTCAATCACAACGGTGCCGGCCACCAGATTGGCAAATTGCAAGCCCATCACGGTGATCACGGGGATCATGGCGTTGCGCAAGGCATGTGTCCACATGGCACTGCGCAGGCTGAGCCCCTTGGCGCGTGCGGTGCGCACAAAATCTTCGCGCAAGACCTCCAGCATGGCCGAGCGCGTGATGCGCGCCAGGATGGCCGCTTGCACCACCGCCAGTGACAGGGCCGGCAAAAGCAGCGCTTTCAGACCTTCGAGCCAACCTTCCGACCAGCCGTCAAATCCGCCGGCGGCAAACCAGCGCAGGTGCACCGAGAACAGCAGAATGAGCAGGATGGCAAACCAGAAGTTGGGGATGGCAATGCCCAGCTGGCTCAGCCCCATCACGCCCACATCCCCCAGGCGATGCTGTCGTGAGGCCGCATAGACACCGGCGCCCAGGGCCAGCACGGTGGTGAGCAGCATGGCGATCACGGCCAAGGGCAAGGTCAGGCTCAGGCGCTCCAGGATCAACTCGCTCACAGGTGAGCTGTAGGCATGGCTCATGCCCAGATCGAATTGCAGCAGGCCCACCAGCCATTGGGTGTAGCGTTGCCAGGCCGATTGATCCAGCCCCAGTTGCCGGCTCAGCGCTTGCACCGCTTCTTCCGATGCGTCAGGTCCCAGCAGCACCTGGGCGATGTTGCCGGGCAGCACATCCAGCGCTGCAAAAATGACGGCCGAAGCGGCCAACACTGTGGCCAACAAGGTCAAGCTGCGGTGCAGCAAAAAACGCATCATGGGGCGAGGATAATTCATATTTTTCACGGACCGACTTGCCATGGCGCTCACCATCACCGACCAATGCATCAACTGCGATGTCTGCGAGCCGGAGTGCCCGAACGAGGCGATTTACCTCGGGCCCGAAATTTACGAAATCGATCCGGACAAATGCACCGAGTGTGTTGGCCATTTTGATGAGCCCCAGTGTGTCCAGGTGTGTCCGGTGGCCTGCATCCCCGTCAATCCGCAACGGGTGGAGACCCAGGCCGTTTTGTGGGAAAAATTCCGGCGCCTGCAAGAAGCCGCCAAAGCGGCGCGCACAGCACCCCCACCGGCCTGACGCTCAGGCCGCTTCGGGGCGCGGTGGTTTGGCTCTTGGCGGCTTGCTGGTGTGCACCTTCTGGGTGGCCTTGACCATGTCTCCATGCAAGAAGTCGGGCACGGCCTGCAGTGTCCGGTCAATGCAGCGCTCGATCAATTCACGTTGATCGGGCGCCGGTTTTTTCAGGACCCAGTGAATCACTTCGGATTTCACGCCGGGATGCCCGATGCCCAGGCGCAGGCGCCAGTAAGCATCTGTGCCCAATTGGGCATGAATGTCGCGCAGGCCGTTATGGCCGGCATGGCTGCCGCCGAGCTTGAGCTTGGCCTCGCCAGGCACGACATCCAGCTCGTCGTGCACCACCAGAATCTCGTCGGGCTGAATTTTGAAAAACCGCGCCAACGCCGCCACCGACTTGCCTGACACATTCATGAAGGTCTGGGGTTCCAGCAGCCAGACCGAATGACCGTCCACCTGCGTGCGCGCCACCAGACCGTGGTAGCTGCGATCGGATTGGAGCTGCACCTTCATCTCGCGCGCGAGCGCGTCAATCCACCAAAACCCGGCGTTGTGGCGGGTGGCTTCGTATTCTGCGCCCGGGTTCCCCAGGCCGACAAACAGTTTGATCATGGCGCGTGATTATCGGTGGCCCCAAAACAAACGGCCCACCGAGGCGGGCCGTTGTCAGGGCGAAACCAGCAGAAATTACTTCTTGGCGTCAGCAGCAGGTGCTTCGGCTTCAGCAGCAACAGCCACCACCGAAACCAGAACCGGGTTGGCCTTGCCGTGGGTGACTGCGGTCACGCCTTTGGGCAGGCTGATGTCGTTCAGGTGCAGCGAGGTGCCTTTGCGCAGGCTGCTCAGATCCACAGCGATGAACTCGGGCAGGTCGGCCGGCAGGCAGGACACTTCCAGCTCGGTGATCACATGGTTGATCAGGCAAGCGTCGGCCTTCACGGCGGGCGAGCTCTCTTCGCCGCTGTAATGGATCGGCACTTTCTTGTGCATCTTGGTGTTGGCGTCCACGCGCTGGAAGTCAATGTGCAGCACCAGTTGCTTGAACGGGTGGTATTGCACGTCGCGCAGCAGCACTTGTGCGCTGGCGCCATTGATTTCCATGTCCAGGATGGAGGAATGGAAGGCTTCTTTTTTCAGGGCATGCCACAGCGCGTTGTGATCGAGTTCGATCAGTTGCGGCTGGCCTTTGCCACCATAGACGATACCGGGCGTGCGACCGGTGATACGCAGACGGCGGCTCGCACCCGTTCCCTGCTTGGCGCGCTCAAAAGCGACAAATTTCATCATTCACTCCTCAACGGGTCCACCGCGACCAGTGTGACCCCAGTTTAAAAAAGGGCTGCAGTGCAGCCCGCTTGAAAGTTCTTCGATGATGGCCAGACTGTTCAGAACAGCTGGTTTTGATCGGAGAACAAACTCATGACCGACTCGCCCTTGGCAATGCGCTGCATCGTCTCTGCGATCAGCGGTGCCACGGAGAGTTGGCGGATTTTTTTGCATTGCGCTGCAGTCTCACTCAGCGGAATGGTGTTGGTGATGACCACCTCGTCCAGTGCGTCGCCCTTGGCAATGCGTTCAATGGCGGGGCCCGAAAAAATGGGGTGCGTGCAATAAGCGTAGACCTTTTTGGCGCCACGCTCTTTCAGCACTTCAGCAGCTTTGACCAGGGTGCCGGCCGTATCGATCATGTCGTCCATGATGACGCAGTTGCGGCCATCGATGTCACCGATCACGTGCATCACTTCCGACACGTTGGCTTTGGGGCGACGTTTGTCAATGATGGCCAGATCGCAACCCAGTTGCTTGGCCAGTGCGCGTGCGCGCACCACACCGCCCACGTCCGGCGAAACCACGATCAGGTCTTCGTATTTTTGCTGGCGCAAGTCGCCCAGCAGAACCGGTGAGGCATAGATGTTGTCCACCGGAATATCAAAGAAGCCCTGGATCTGGTCGGCATGCAAGTCCATGGTCAGCACGCGGGCCACGCCGACGGTCTGCAACAGGTTGGCCACGACTTTGGCGGAAATGGGCACGCGGGTGGAGCGCGGACGGCGGTCCTGGCGGGCGTAGCCAAAGTAGGGAATGACGGCACTGATGCGCTCGGCGGACGCACGCTTGAGTGCATCCACCATGATCAGCAGTTCCATCAGGTTTTCATTGGTGGGGGGACAGGTCGACTGGACCACGAAAACGTCGCGGGCGCGCACGTTCTGGCTGATTTCGACGGTGACCTCACCATCGGAGAAGCGACCGACCGAGGCCGCGCCGAGTTCTGTGCCAAGGTGCGTGGCGATTTCCTGGGCCAATGCCGGATTGGCATTGCCAGTGAACAGCATGAAGTCGGGGCTCGGTGGGGTCGACATGATGACGAATAGCGTTGAAGATTGACGGGGCCTAACCAAGCAACAACCTGCTGGCCCTGCAGCCCGATGACCGCGCACCCATCAAGTGTCGTCACAAACAAACACGGTGGCAGGGGAGGAAGGACTCGAACCCTCGCATGCCGGAATCAAAAT